>CAADIC010000003.1_pt1 | contig 390224 bp, 374 predicted proteins | sample 2381311 | NCBI WGS metagenome assembly CAADIC01 (sample SAMEA5147514, study PRJEB30075) | plant metagenome | biome: Dry deciduous forest; feature: Forest; material: Leaf | place: Madagascar | collected 2017-05 | reverse complement strand
CATCGAGCAGCTTCAAAAGGCCATCGGCCAGTTCATCCACTACTACAACCACCAGCGTATCCGGCTCAAACTAAAAGGCCTGAGCCCGGTGCAATACCGAACTCAGGCCTTGGCCGCCTGACCTTTTAAACTGTCCAACTTCTGGGGGTCAGTTCAAAATTGGGCGCCTTTTTACTGTATCGGCCGAACGGACTCAGCCCGCGGGCTTGTCCAGCGTGACGGCCAGTTGCAGGTCCTGCCACGCACGCGCCTTTTCCAACGGGCTGCGCAGCAGGTAAGCCGGGTGATAGCTGACCACCAGCGGAATCCGGCGTCCGTCAGGCGCGTCCAGGTGATGCACCCGGCCACGCAGGCTGGCGATGGACGCCTCGGTCTGCAGCAGCGTCTGGGCGGCGAAGCGCCCCACCACCAGGATGCGCTCCGGCTTCAGCAAGGTGATCTGGCGCAGCAGATACGGACTGCACGCCGCGATCTCCTCGGGCTTGGGATTGCGGTTGCCAGGCGGCCGGCACTTGATGACATTGGCGATGAAGACGTCCTTGTCCCGGCTCATGCCGACCGAGGCCAGCATGGCGTCCAGCAACTGGCCCGAACGGCCCACGAAAGGCTCTCCCTTGCGGTCCTCCTGCTCGCCCGGCGCCTCGCCCACCACCAGCCAGCGCGCTGCCGGGGCGCCCGTGCCGAAGACGGCCTGCTTGCGGCCATGGCACAGGCCGCAGGCGGTACAGCCCACCACCATCTCGCGCAATTGCGCCAGGTCGGCGCCCGCCACGGCGGCCGCGGTGTCGGCCGATTGCGGCATGGCCGGCGCCGCCGGCGCGGCGGCGGATCTGCCGGTCTTGCCTGGCATCAGCGCCTGGCGGGCAGCGGCGGCGGCCTGGCGGGCGGCGTTCGCATCCGCCGACGAAGGCGCGCGTGCCGGCGGCGGTGCCGGCGGGGTCTGGCTTGCCGGCGTAACGGCGGCGGCAGGTGGCGCAGCGCGCGTCTCCCCTGCCGAAACCTGCGTGGCGGCAGGCTTGGGCGCAGGCGGCGCCCCCCAGACTTTGTCGATGCCGATTTCGCGCAGCCACGCGCGCTGCAGCGCGCTGGGCCGCGGCGGCGCGGGCGGCACGAAAGTGTCGATGCCGGTCACGGCTGACGCTCCACGACGGCCAGGGGCTTCTGCAGCACGCGCGCATCCTCGCGCCCGCCGTGGGCGGCCGGGTAATAGCCACGCCGCAGGCCGATCTGCTTGAATCCCTGCCTGGCATAGAAGCGCTGCGCCTGCTCATTGGATGGCCGCACTTCCAGCAGCACGCCCTCGAGCCCCAGGGCCGCCGCGGCAGCTTCGCAATGCGCCATCAGATAACGCCCCAGCCCGCCGCCCTGCGCATCGCGGCGCACGGCGATGACCAGCAGATGCGCCACGTCGGGGGCGTGCATGGCGATGTAGAAGCCGGCAGCGGCGCCGCCGGCCTCGCGCAGCACCCAGGCCGGATAGCCTGCCGCCAGGGCATCCTGGATGTTGCGGGCGGTCCAGGGAAACGCCTGCACGGCGGTCTCGATGGCCAGCACCGCGTCGATGTCGCCACGCGTCATGGGCGACAGCGTCATGCCGGCAGGCAGGGCCGCGCCGCCCGCGGGCCCTGGCGCGGCCGCCGCCGGCCCCGGAACCCGGGCACGGGGATTGCCGCCAGCCCCTTCGGCCCGCTCGGCCGTCGTGAAGGCAACCTTGTCGCGGACATACAAGGGCGCAGCCAGCTCGGCCGGCACGGTTTCACCCCGCTGCCAGGCCGCCAGGCCCAGGCGCGCCACGGCGTCGGCGCCGGGCCGCAAGGCCGGGTCGCGCTCGCAGAGCGCGGGCAGGGCCATCTGGCCGGCATAGGCCTCCCAGGCATCGCCGGCAACCCGCACAGGCAGGCTGGTTTCGTCCACGCCCCATGCAGGCAGCATGGCCGCCAGCCAGTCCGGGACTGCCGCCGCTGGCATCAGCAGGGGCTCCACCAGGGTCTGCCAGGGTGCCTCCCCGGCCGCGCCACGGCGATAGGCGGCCAGGTAGACCTCTTCCATGCGGGCGTCCAGCGCCACCACCACGACCTGGCCGGGCCCGGCGGTGCTCTGGCTGGCTACCGCCAGATGGGACACCACCGGCAGCACCGGCAGGTCCAGGGCGAATGCCAGGCCCTGCGTCACGCCGCAGGCCACCCGCAAGCCGGTGAAGCCGCCCGGCCCCTGGCCGAAGGCCACGGCGCCCAGGTCCGCACGGCGCAGGCCGGCCTCGGCCAACAGGGCATCGGCCATCGGCAGCAAGCGCTCGGCATGTTCCTGGGAACCTTCGTGCTCGCGAAGCGTCACCTGTACTTCCCCTTTACACAGGCGCAACAGGGCCACGCCGCAACGCGACGAAGAGGTTTCCAGGGCAAGCAGGTTCAGCATCATGGAACCGGATTGTAAAGAACTGCGGCCCCGTGCCGCGAACGTTCATGTTCAGCCCTTCGTAAACTCCGTACGTTACTGAAAAATCGCGGCTTTTGTACTGATGACTGCTTTGTGTAATATCTTGTGTAAACCCACTAGCGGCCGTTTCCCGGCACTGTTACATTCGCGGCCATGAACACACAGACCTCCAATCCCTCCCGTAAAGTCCTCGTCGTCGACGATGACCCCCGCCTGCGCGATCTGCTGCGGCGCTATCTTTCGGAACAAGGCTTCAATGTGTTCGTCGCCGAGGATGCCAAGGAAATGGGCAAACTCTGGCAACGGGAACATTTCGATCTGCTCGTGCTGGATCTGATGCTCCCTGGCGAAGACGGCCTGTCCATCTGCCGCCGACTCCGGGGCGGGCACGACAACACGCCCATCATCATGCTCACCGCGAAGGCCGAGGAAATCGACCGTATCGTGGGCCTGGAAATGGGTGCGGACGACTACCTGTCCAAGCCTTTCAATCCGCGCGAACTGCTGGCCCGCATCAATGCGATCCTGCGCCGCCGCGGCACCGAAGAGCATCCGGGCGCGCCCAGCCAGGAAAACGAGTCCATCGCTTTCGGACCGTACACCCTGAACCTGTCGACCCGCACGCTCATGCGCAACGGCGAGACCGTGCCCATCACCACCGGTGAGTTCTCGGTGCTGAAGGTGTTCGCGCGCCATCCCAAGATCCCGCTGTCGCGCGACAAGTTGATGGAACTGGCGCGTGGCCGCGAATACGAAGCCTTCGATCGCAGCCTGGACGTCCAGATCTCGCGCCTGCGCAAGCTGATCGAGCCGAATCCTTCCAAGCCTGTCTTCATCCAGACGGTCTGGGGCCTGGGTTACGTCTTCGTCCCCGACGGCGGTGGCTGATACCCGGTCTGGCGCGGCCGGCGCGGCATCTCGCCACGCCGGTCCCCGCCGCCCATCCGCCTTGCGCGCCCTGGCTTTACGCCTGCGTCTGGGACTTTTCAGTCGTACCTTCCTGCTGCTGGCAGCCTTGATGCTGCTGAGCCTGGGCGCGTGGCTGCAAGTGTTCTTCAGTATGGAAATGGGACCGCGCGCCACGCAAATGGGCCAGCGCGTGGTGACGACCGTGAACATCACGCGCACGGCGTTGACCTATTCCGCCGAGGATGACCGCAGCAAGATGCTGCTGGATCTTGCCACCAACGAGGGCATCCAGGTCTATCCCCGTGCGCCCGGCGACGTCATCTCCCCCCTGCCCCCCGACAGCTACTGGCAACGCGTCGCCGCGCACATTTCCGCGCGCTTCGGCCCGACCACGCTGCTGGGCTGGTCGGTCAACGAGGTACCGGGCTTCTGGGTCAGCTTCGAGATCAACAACGACAGCTACTGGCTGGTCTTCGAACGCGAACAGATAGGCCTGACCGGTGGCATCGAATGGCTGGGCTGGGCTGCCGCGGCGCTGCTGCTGTCGCTGATCGGCGCGGCCGTCAGCGTGGGCTTCGTCAACCGGCCGCTGTCACGGCTGGCCAAGACGGCCCAGATACTGTCGCGCGGCGAAACGCCGCCGCCGCTGCCCGAGACCGGCCCCATCGAGATCCGCGAACTGAACGCCAGCTTCAACCGCATGGCGCGCGACATCCGCCAGGCAGAGGCCGACCGCGAGCTCATGCTGGCGGGCATCTCGCACGACCTGCGCACGCCGCTGGCGCGCATGCGCCTGGAAATCGAGATGAGCGGCGTCACGGAAGAAGCGCGCCTCGCCATCGACGAGGACCTGGCCCAGATCGACCACAGCATCGGCCAGTTGATGGATTACGCCCGCCCGGCCGGCGCGCTGCCGCAGATGGCCACGGACATCTCCCAGGCGCTGAGCGAGCTCTACGACCGCGAGCGCAGCCACACCGAGTCCATGGGCGGCGAACTCATCGCCAGCATCGAGCCCGAGCAACTGGTGCGCATCACGCCGCTGGACCTGAAACGCCTGGTCAGCAACCTGATCGAGAACGCGCGCCGCTACGGCAAATCGGTCGATGGCCGCGCCTACATTTCGCTCAACGTCCAGGCCGAGGGAAGCCTGGTGGCCATCGAGGTCTCGGACCGTGGCCCCGGCATCCCGGCCGACGACATCCCCCGCATGCTGCGCCCCTTCTCGCGCGGCGATACCGCCCGCACGGGCGTGAGCGGGGCGGGCCTGGGCCTGTCCATCGTGGACCGCCTGCTGGGCCAGGTGGGCGGCACGCTCAAGCTGCTGCCGCGCGAAGACGGCGGGCTCACCGCCCGCATCGAACTGCCGAAAGCCCGTCTGCGCACCTTCCAGCTCGACGCCGAGAATCCCTGAGCCGATCCGCGCCCAGGGGCTGCCGCCCATGCCGCCCGGCGGCGGCCCATCCCGTAGAATGCCTGCAACAGGGGCCGCCGCCTCCCGCGGCCCCGGTCAACCCGCAGGAGAACCCATGAAAACCGTCGGCGACAAGCTCGAGCCCTTCCGGGTCATCGGCGTCAAACCCGGCTTCAATCAACACGAGGAAAACGGCGTTTCGGCTTTCGAGGACATCACCGAAAGCGCCTTCCCCGGCAAGTGGAAGGTGATCTACTTCTATCCCAAGGACTTCACTTTCGTGTGCCCGACCGAACTGGTGGGATTCAACAACCTGCTGGCCGAGTTCGAAGACCGCGAAACGGTCCTGCTGGCGGGCTCCACCGACAACGAATACGTGAAGCTGGCCTGGCGGCGCGAGCACCCCGATCTCAGCAAACTGGGGCATTACCAGTTCGCCGACACCAATGGCGCCTTGATCGATCAATTGGGCATCCGCGACCGGCACACGGGCGTGGCCCTGCGCGCGACCTTCGTGGTGGACCCCGACAACGTGATCCAGCACGTGTCCGTCAACAGCGAGAATGTCGGCCGCAATCCCGAGGAAGTCCTGCGCGTGCTGGACAGCCTGCAGACCGAGGGCCTGTGCGCGTGCAGCCGCCGGATCGGCGGCGCCACGCTCTAGGTACCAAAGGGCTCGAGGGGCCTCAGGCGCGCGCGATGAGCGCGACCACCGTGGCTGCGATCCCTTCCTTGCGGCCAAGGTAGCCCAGGTGCTCGTTGGTCTTGGCCTTCACGTTCACCGCCCCGGCCTCCACTTCCAGATCGGCCGCGATGTTCGCCACCATGGCGGCAGCGTGCGGCCCGATCTTGGGGGCCTGCGCATGCACCGTGGCATCGACGTTGACGACCCGCCAGCCCGCCTCCCGCACCTTGCCCCAGGCCGCGCGCAGCAGCACGCGGCTGTCGGCGCCCTTGTAGGCCGGATCCGTATCGGGGAAATGACGGCCGATGTCGCCCAGGCCGGCCGCGCCCAGCACGGCATCGGTCACGGCGTGCAGCAGCACGTCGGCGTCGGAGTGGCCCTGCAGCCCGTGGGTATGCGGGATCGTGACGCCCCCGATGATGAGCGGACGGCCCGTCACCAATGCGTGCACGTCGAAACCCTGTCCCACCCGGAACGCGAAAGTCATAGCCACTTCTCCATCCATTCGAAATCTTCGGGCCAGGTCAGCTTGGCATTGCGCGCCGCGCCCCTGACCAGCAGGGGCTTGTGGCCAGCCGCTTCCATTGCGCTGGCTTCGTCGGTCACCGGCGTATGGCGCAAGGCGGCGCTGCGCAGGGCCTGACGCAGGGCGCCGGCGCGGAACATCTGCGGGGTCTGCGCCAGCCACAAGGCCTCGCGCGGCACGGTGCGCGACACGCGCTCGGTCCCTTCCTTCACCGTATCGGCCACCGGCAAGGCCAGCAGCCCGCCGGTGCCGTCGGACAGGCAGGCGTCGATCAGCCGGCCCAGCGCGTCGGCAGGCAGGCCCGGCCGCGCCGCGTCGTGCACCAGCGCCCAGTCGCGCTCGCCGATATCGGGCTCGCGCAAGGCATTCAGGACCGTGTCGGCGCGCGTGCCCCCCCCGCAGGGCCGCACGACCGTGCGCGGCAGGCCGGCCAGGACGGCCTCGGCGCGCACGTCGCCGGGCGCCACGGCCACCCGGACCTGGCTGATGCGCCGGTCCGCGAGCAGGGCCTTGACGGCCAGGCGCAGCATGGGCTCGCCGGCCAGCAGGCGATATTGCTTGGGCGGGGTCTGGCCGCCCTGCGCATTGGCGCGGGCGCCGACGCCGGCGGCGGGGACGATGGCGATGATTCTGTCAGACATGGCGGAGGATTTTATAATCATCGGCGCGATGTCCACTTCAGCCTCCCCCCCAGCCGATATGCCGGCCGTTCCGGTTCCCGCCACCGCCTCCGTCCTTGCCGCCCTGAAACCCGGCCTGCGCCATGCCCAGCCGCGTCCCCCGGGCGCGGGCGACGCCTGGTGGCTGGCCGATATAGCCCACCAGGGCAAGCGCCCGCTGGTCATCCTGACCGCCGAACCGCTGGAGGCCCAGCGCCTGGCCGAGGAGATCCGGCTGTTCGCCCCCGGCCTGCGCGTGCGCCAGCTGCCCGATTGGGAAACCCTGCCCTACGACAGCTTCTCGCCGCACCAGGACCTGATTTCCGAGCGCCTGCAGACCCTGCATTCGCTCATGCAGCGGCAGGTGGACGTGCTGACCGTGCCGGTCACCACCGCGCTGTACCGCCTGGCGCCACCCGCCTTCCTGGCCGCCTACACCTTCGCCTTCAAGCAGGGCGACCGGCTGGACCAGGCGGCGCTGCGCGCCCAGCTCACGCTGGCCAACTATTCGCACGTCGACCAGGTCACCGCGCCCGGGGAATTCTGCCTGCGCGGCGGACTGATCGACCTCTTCCCGATGGGCTCGGCGCTGCCCTACCGGCTGGACCTCTTCGACGACCAGATCGAATCCATCCGCGCCTTCGATGTGGACACCCAGCGCAGCCTGTATCCGGTGCGCGAGGTGCAATTGCTGCCGGGCCGGGAATTTCCCATGGACGAGGCAGCGCGCAATCATTTCCGCGCGCGCTTTCGTGAAGTGTTCGAAGGCGACCCCTCGCGCGCCCTGCCCTATCGCGACATGGGCAACGGCATTCCGTTTGCCGGCGTCGAGTACTACCTGCCGCTGTTCTTCGACGACACGGCAACCTTGTTCGACTATCTGGCGACCGACACCCTGGTGGTGTCGCAAGGCGACGCCGACGATGCCATCCGCCGCTTCGCGCAAGATACGCAGACCCGCTACCAGTTCCTGAAGAGCGACCGCGAACGGCCCGTGCTGCCGCCCGAACAGCTGTTCCTGTCCGGTGAGGCGCTGTTTGGCCACCTGAAGGGCTTCGCACGGCTGGCGCTGGACGCCGGCGCACGCCACCCCGATTTCGGCCCCGCCCCCGCCGTGGCGGTGGCGCGCCGCGCGGAAGACCCGCTCGGCAAGCTGCGCGCGCTGGTGGAAGAGGCCCGTACCGGACAAGGCGCGCGCCGCGTGCTGCTGTGCGCCGACTCGGCGGGCAGGCGCGAGACCCTCACCCAGATGCTGGCCGAGCACGCGCTTGCGCCCGACACGCAGACCGACACCATCGCCGCCTTCCTGGCCTCGCCCGCGCCCTTCGGCCTGACCGTGGCGCCCCTGTCGACGGGCTTCACGCTCGCCTCGGGCGGCGTGCTGTTCCTGACCGAGAGCGACCTCTATCCTGGCCATGCCGGGGGGCCGCGGCGCGGCCGCCGCGCGCAGGAGCGCACCAGCAATGTCGAAGCGATGGTGCGCGACCTGTCGGAGCTGCGCGCCGGCGACCCGGTGGTCCATGCGCAGCACGGCATCGGCCGGTATCACGGCCTCGTCAGCATGGACATGGGCGAAGGCGAGATGGAGTTCCTCCATCTGGAATACGCCAACGGCAGCACGCTCTATGTGCCGGTCTCGCAACTGCACGTCATCGCCCGCTACAGCGGCGCCGACCCTGAGTCCGCGCCGCTGCACCAGCTGGGCTCGGGCCAATGGGACAAGGCGCGCCGCAAGGCCGCCAAGCAGGTGCGCGACACCGCCGCCGAGCTGCTGGACCTGTATGCCCGCCGCGCCGCGCGCGAGGGCTACACCTTCAAGCTGCCGCCCGGCGACTATGAACTCTTCGCCGAAGGCTTCGGCTTCGAGGAAACGCCCGACCAGGCGGCCGCCATCAAGTCGGTGATCGAAGACATGACCTCCGGCAGGCCCATGGACCGCCTCGTCTGCGGCGACGTGGGTTTCGGCAAGACGGAAGTGGCGCTGCGCGCGGCCTTCGTGGCCGTGGCCAACAGCAAGCAGGTCGCCATCCTGTGCCCCACCACGCTGCTGGCCGAGCAGCACGCCCAGACGTTTACCGACCGCTTCGCCGACTGGCCCGTGAAGGTCGTGGAACTGTCCCGCTTCCGCTCGGCCAAGGAGGTCGCCGCCGCCATCGAGGGCATCAACAGCGGCCAGGTCGACATCGTCATCGGCACGCACAAGCTGCTGTCGAAGGACGTCCGCTTCAAGCGCCTGGGCCTGTGCATCATCGACGAGGAACACCGTTTCGGCGTGCGCCAGAAGGAATCGCTGAAGGCGCTGCGCGCCGAGGTCGACGTGCTGACGCTGACCGCCACGCCCATCCCGCGCACGCTGGGCATGTCGCTGGAAGGCATCCGCGACTTCTCGGTCATCGCCACCGCCCCGCAGAAGCGCCTGGCCATCAAGACCTTCGTGCGGCGCGAGGACGGCAGCACCATCCGCGAAGCGCTGCTGCGCGAATTGAAGCGCGGCGGCCAGGCCTACTTCCTGCACAACGAAGTCGAGACCATCCACAACCGCCGCGCGCGGCTGGAAGAGCTGGTGCCCGAAGCGCGCATCGCCGTGGCCCATGGCCAGATGCCCGAGCGCGAGCTGGAGCAGGTCATGAAGGGCTTCTACCAGCAGAAGTTCAACGTGTTGCTGTGCACGACGATCATCGAGACGGGCATCGACGTGCCCAGCGCCAACACCATCGTCATCCACCGCTCGGACCGCTTCGGCCTGGCGCAGCTGCACCAGCTGCGCGGCCGCGTGGGCCGCTCGCATCACCAGGCCTACGCCTATCTGCTGACGCCTGGCGAAGACGCCATCACCAGCAATGCCAAGAAGCGGCTGGAGGCCATCCAGGCCATGGAGGAGCTGGGCTCGGGCTTCTACCTGGCCATGCACGACCTGGAAATCCGCGGCACGGGCGAAGTCCTCGGCGACTCGCAGTCCGGCAACATCCACGAGGTGGGCTTCTCGATGTACAACGAGATGCTCAACGAGGCCGTCCGCGCGCTGAAGGCCGGCGAGGAGCCGGATCTCGACGCGCCGTTCTCGGCGGGCTGCGAGGTCAACCTGCATGTCCCGGCCCTGCTGCCCTCCGACTATTGCGGCGACGTGCATGCCCGCCTGTCGCTCTACAAGCGGCTGTCGCACGTCACCGACGAGGAAGGCCTCATCGATATCCAGGAAGAGCTGGTGGACCGTTACGGCAAGCTGCCCGAGCCCGCCCGCGCGCTGCTGGCCACGCACCGGCTGCGCCTGGCGGCCGAGCCGCTGGGCATCCAGAAGATCGACGCCAGCGAAACGCAGGCCCTGCTGCAGTTCAAGGCCAATACCAAGGTGGATCCGGTGCGCCTGATCGAACTGGTGCAAAAGCAGAAGCACATCCGCTTTTCTGGGCAGGACAAGCTTCGCATGGAACTCGCCAAGCCCGACCTCCCCTCGCGCCTGGAGGCGCTGCGGGGCCTGCTGCGCAGCCTGGCCTGACTCCGGTCAGGCCCGCTGCCGCAGCCCCGCGGCGCCACCGCGCCGCAACCTGGGATTGAGCGCCGCGTGCAGCGCGTCGCTCAGCAGGTTCAGGGCCAGCACCGTCGCCACGATCGCCAGGCCCGGGATCGCCGTCATGTACCAGCCGGTGCGCAAGGCGTCGCGGCCCAGCCCGATCATCGACCCCCAGCTCACCACGTTCGGATCGCCCAGGCCCAGGAAGGACAGGCCGGCTTCCGAAAGGATCGCGTTGGCCACCAGCAGCCCCGTGGAGACGATGATGGGGGTCCAGGCGTTGGGCAGAATCTCGTGCACGATGAGGTGGAAATCGCTTGCGCCCAGCGCGATGCTGGCCCGCACGAATTCGCGTTCGCGCAGGCTGATGAATTCGCTGCGCACGAGCCGCGCGATGCTGGTCCAGGACGTGACACCCAGGGCGAAGATGATCGTGCCCAGGGACGGCTCGAGCACCGCCACCAGGATGATCGCCAGCAGAAAGGCGGGGATGGTCTGGAAGAATTCCGTGATCCGCATGAGGACCGCGTCCGCAGCCCCCCGGTAGAAGCCCGCCGCCGCACCGACCACGACGCCGATGACCAGCGCGAGCACGGCAGAGGACAGGCCCACCAGCAGGGAGACCCGGGCGCCATGCAGCAGGCCGGCGAGCAGGTCGCGCCCCATGAGGTCGGTGCCCAGGGGCAGGCCCGGGTCCGCGCCGGGCCAGGTAAAAGGCGCGCCCACCATGTCCAGCGGGTCGTCCGGGAACCACAGCGGCGCCAGCAAGGCCCCGGCCAGGACCGCCGCCAGGATGAAGCCGCCCGAAAGAATGGCGGGCTGCAGGTACCAACGTCTCATGCCGGGCTCCTTGCGGCGCTGTCCGCCACGCGCGGATCGATGCGCGCCTGCGCCAGGTCCACCAGCATGTTGGCCAGCACCACCAGCACGCCGCTGAACAGCAGCACGCCCAGCAGGACCGGCAGGTCCCGGCTCTTGATGGCCTCGAAGGACAACTGCCCCAGGCCCGGCCAGGCGAACACGGTCTCGACCACGATGGAGCCGCCCAGCAAGGCGCTGCTTTGCAAGCCGAGCATGGTGAGCACCGGCAGGATGGCGTTGCGCAGGGCATGGCGGCATATCACCCGGCGCTCCCCCGCCCCCTTGGCGCGCGCGGTGCGAACGAAGTCCTCGGCCAGCACCTCGATCATCGACGCGCGCGCGAGCCTGGCATAGACCGCGATGTAGTAGATCGACAGCGTCAGCACCGGCAGTACCAGGTGGCGCAGGTAGTCCAGCCATCGGGCCAGGCCGGTATAAGCCGCGCTGACGTCCCGCAGCCCGCCGATGGGCAGCCAGCCCAGCTGGACGCCGAATAGCACGATCAGCATCAGGGCGGTCCAGAACATCGGCGCGGAATAGCCCAGCGTGACCCCGGCCGACAGCAACGCATCCGTCAGTCCATGCGGCCGGCGGGCCGCCAGCACACCCAGCGCGACGCCGCCGCTCACGGAGACGGCCAGGGCGGCCCCCACCAGCGCCAGCGTCGGTCCCAGGCGCTCGAGGATCAGTTCCAGCACCGGTACGCCGAAGCGGAACGAGAAGCCGAGATCGCCCTGCGCGATGCGGCCCAGGTAGCTGAGCAGCTGCTGCGGCGTGCTGCGGTCCAGGCCATACATCTGCCTCAGCTGCTGGACGTATTCCGCCGAGACATTGCCGCTCTCGCTGGCGATGATGTCGACCAGATCGCCGGGCAACGCCTTGAGCAGGGCGAAGCTGAGCACGGCTGTCCCCAGCACCACCCCCGCCAGTTGCAGCAGGCGCCGGAACAGGCTAGCAAGCATGCATCGTCTCCTGACGGGTCATCGGATGTGCCATCGCCGTCCTCACTGCCCGGCCTGCGCCAGCCATACCTTGGCGAAGTTGTTCGAGCTGTGGTTATAGGTATCGGTGACATTGCGCAGGCGCTTGTCCCAGACGCCGAACCAGCGGAACTCGAACAGGTTGATCTGAGGCAGGTCGCGCTGCACGATACGCTGGAACTCCTGGTAGAGCGCCACGCGCCGGGCGGGATCGCGCTCGATCTGCGCCGCCTCGATCAGGCGGTCTGCCTCCGGCGACGCATACCCCGATGCATTGGTCCACGGGGCGCCCTTGCTCTCGGCCTTGGACCAGTAAAGCTGCTCGACCCCGACCTGCGGATCGGAGTAATTCACGCCCCATGAGCTGGCAAGCTGGTAGTTGTAGTCGGCGAACACGTTCTTGGACCAGGCGGCCAGGTCCAGCGCGCGCAGGTTGACATCGATGCCGATGGCGCGCAGCGCCTGGCGCACGAATTCGCCGGTGCGCCGGTAATCGTCGCCGAAGGGAATGAAATCGTGGTTGAGCTTGAAGCGCCAGCCGCCCTCCCCGCGCGGATAGCCCGCTTCGTCGAGCAGCGCCTCGGCGCGCTTGCGATCATAGGGATACTGCTGGGTATCGCCGGCATAGAAGGTGCGCAATTGCGAAGCGACAGGCCCGGTCGCCGGCCTGGCATAGCCGCCCCAGACCGTCTTGACGAGCAGGTCCTTGTTGACGGCATGGGCGATCGCCTGGCGTACCTGGCGCTTGCCCAGGATGGGATCCCGCAGGTTCGGCAGCAGCCACAACACCGCGCCGAAACCGTTGTAGCCATCGGTGCTCACGACGAGCCGGTCGGACTTCGCCAGCCGGTCGGCGTCCGCGAACGTCACCGGATTGCGTTCGCCGTAGTGGATGGCGCCTGTCTCCAGCGCGGTGGCGCGGCTGGCCACCTCGGGAATGATCTTGAAGGTGATGCTGTCCAGGTAGGGCTGCCCGGCCACCCAATACTTGTCGAAGCGCTCGAGCCGGATATGGCTGCCACGCTCCCAGGCCTTGAAGACGAACGGCCCCGTGCCCACGGGCCGGTTGTTGTGGGGATTGTTGGCGATGTCGGTGCCTTCGTACAGGTGGCGCGGCAGGATCGGCGCGGCCACCACGTCCAGCGCGTTGCGAAGCACGGGCGTGGGCTTGGCCAGCGTCAGCACCACGGTGTGCGCGTCGGGCGCCTCGACCCGGGACAGGTGCTGGAAGATCCGCCGCGCGAACGGCGAGAACTGCAGCCAGACGTTCTCGGCGGAAAACTTCACGTCGGCCGAGGTGAAAGGCTTGCCGTCGTGCCACAGCACGCCCTGGCGCAGCGCGAGGCGCACCGTCAGCCCGTCCTCGGATATCTCCAGGCTTTCGGCCAGTTGCGGCCGCGGGACCAGGTTCGGGCCATAGTCGAACAGGCCGTCGAAAATCTTGCTCACCACCGTGCGTCCGGGCGTGGACGTGTTGATGAAGAAGGCCAAGGTCGGCGGCTCGGGATGCACCACCGCATCCAGGGCGCCACCGCGCTGCGCGCCTTCCAGCGTATTGGGCAGGGGCTGGGTCAGCGCCCGGCTCTCGCCCGGCAGCAGGCCGCCCAGCAGGCCGCCCGCCACCAGCGCGCCGCCCAGGCCGAACAACTGCCGGCGGGACAACTCGGCGGCCAGGTCGGCCGGGAGGAACGTGCGATCCTGATGCTGCTTGCTCATGTCTAGCACTCCACGAGATGAATGGGAAAAGTCGGCCGCGGGCGTGCGGGCCGCGTCAGAACGCCGGGATCACCACGCCGTCGAAGGCCTGGAGGATGAAATCGCGCACCTCGTCGCTCTGGTAGGCGCGCACCAGCTGCTGCACCCAGGGCGCATCCTTGTCCGCCACGCGCACCGCGATCAGGCAGGCATAGGGCCCGTCGCCGTCTTCGAGCAGGATGGCGTCGCGTCCCGGATTCAGGCCTGCCTTGCTGGCATAGTCGGCATTGATCGCCGAGGCATCCACGTCGTCCAGCGAGCGCGGCAGCTGCGGCGAGTCGATCTCCACCAGCCGGAACTTGCGCGGGTTCTCGACGATATCCAGCCGCGAGGCGAAAACGCCCGAAACCGGATCGATGCCGTCCTTGAGCTTGATGAGTCCCGCCTTCTCCAACAGCAGCAGCACCCGGCCGCCGTTGGCCGGATCATTCGGCAAGGCGATCTGCGCGCCCTCGGGCAGGGCATCCAGCGAACGGTAGCGCTTGGAGTACAGTCCGATGGGCCCGACCCAGGTCTTGCCGAAGCCCACCAGCCGGTACTGGCGGGCGCGGATGGCCGCCGCCAGGAACGGCGCGTGCTGGAAACTGTTGGCTTCCAGGTCGCCGGCATCCAGCGCCGCGTTGGGCTGCACGTAATCGTTGAAGGCAACGATGCGGATGTTCAAGCCGTAGTCGCGTTCGGCGACGCGCTTGACCACCTCGAATATCTGCTCGTGCGGGCCGGACGTCACCCCCACCCTGATCAGCGGGGGCGTGCCGGGCGGCGCGGACGGGGCGCCGGCGGCCGGCAGCAGGCTGCCCCATGCCAGGCCAGCCAGCGCGAGGACGGGAACGAGAAATCTCATGCGGATCACGGCAGCTCCATGGAAGGATCAAGGGGTGGCCAGCGCGCCGGCCCGGTAGCCGGCGCCCACGTGGCCGGCCGGCAGGCGGTCGCCGGCGTCGAACAGGCGATGCCGCAAGGAGCCCTCGCCATAGGCGCGGCGGTACAGGCCGCGCTCCTGCAACACCGGAACGACGAGGTCCACGAAGTCTTCGAAGCTTTCGGGAACCACGGTCCGGGCCAGGTTGAAGCCATCGATGCCCGTGGTGTTCGCCCAGTCCTCCAGCTGGTCGGCGATCTGCTGCGGGTCGCCCACCAGCGTGACGTAGCGCCCGCCCAGGGCCAGTTCGTCGAAGAGCTGCGCCAGGGTGTAGTCGGGGCGCCCGCCGGACAGCCTCAGGATCGCGTTCTGGATGCCGTTGCTGCCCTGCTGCTGGACGATCGGCGTGTCCGGGCCGTAGCGTGAAAAATCGATGCCGGCCGTGGCCGACAGGTGTGCCACGCCGGCCTCGGCGCTGGCATGGCGCCGGTAGTCCTCGTACTTCTCGCGCGCCTGGGCGGCAGTCTTCCCCGTCACCACCGTCACGCCCATCAGCACGCGCACGTCCTGCGGCGCGCGCCCGGCACGCGTCAGCGCCTCGTGCAATTGGCGCACGAGCGCACGGGTCGCATCGCGATCCTGGATGGCCACGAACACGCATTCGGCGTGGCGGGCGGCAAACCGCAGTCCACGCCCCGAACTGCCGGCCTGGAACAGGACGGGCGTGCGCTGCGGCGACGGCTCGGCCAGGTGGTAGCCCTCGACGTTGAAATACCGGCCCGCATGGCGGATGCGGTGCACCCGCGCCGGATCGGCATATACCCGGCCCGCCTTGTCACGGCGCACCGCGCCGTCCTCCCAACTGCCCTCCCACAGCTTGTAGAGGACCTCGAGATACTCGTCGGCGCGGTCATAGCGCTCGTCGTGCGCGATCTGGTCGGCGCGCCCCATGGCCCGGGCGGCGCTGTCCAGATAGCCTGTGACGATGTTCCATCCCACCCGCCCCTCGGTCAGGTGGTCGAGGGTGGAGAAACGGCGCGCAAGCAGATAGGGGGCTTCGTAGCTGAGGTTGACCGTCACGCCAAAGCCCAGGTGGCGGGTGACGGCGGCCATGGGCGGCACGATCAGCATCGGGTCGTTGATGGGCAGTTGGACCGACTCGCGCAAGGTGAGGTCGGCGGACTGCCGGTACGTGTCGTAGACGCCCACGATGTCCGCGATGAAGAGCCCGTCGAAGAGGCCGCGCTCCAGCGTGCGCGCCAGGTCGGTCCAGTAATCCAGCTTGCGGTAGTCGGCCGAGCGGTCGCGCGGGTGGGTCCAGAGGCCGTGGTTGATATGGCCCACGCTGTTCATGCTGAAGGCATTGAACACCAGCGGCTTGCGAAGCGCCTTCATCAGATCGCTCCGTGGCGGGGCGGCAGGCGCCCGTTCAGGTAGTAGTTGCCGATGGCATGGTATTTCCAGCGCACGGGATCATGCAGGGTGTGCGTGCGGGCGTTGCGCCAGTATCGGTCCAGCCCCAGGCCGGCGGGCGTGGCCGATGTGCCGCCCAGCTCCAGCAGCTTGTTGCCGGCGCGCAGCGACACCGTGGTCGTCAGCACCCGCGCCTGGGCGACCGCCACCGACGCCTCGGCCACGCTGGCCGCGTCGGGCGCGCGCTGGGCGTCGTCCAGTATCCTCCCCGCCCGCCTGATCAGCGCGCGCGCCGCCCGCAGCCGCACGGCCAGGTCGCCGAACTGGTGGATCGTCAGCGGATCGTCGCTGGCACGGTGCACGCCCGCATCGATCCACGGGCGCGCATGCTGGCGCACCTGCTGGACGGCGGCGGCCACCGCGCCTTGGGCGATCCCGAGGTCGATGGCCGCGTGCAGGATCTGCGCCAGCGGCCCGGCCGTCGTCGGCCTGTCGAAAGCGGCCTGGAACGGGATGATCCACTCGTCGTGCACATGCACCCGCTCGAACCGGGCCGAGCCGCTGCTCGTGATGCGCTGGCCAAACCCATCCCAGTCGTCGACCACCGTGACCCCTGGCTGGTCGCGGGGCACGAAGGCCAGCACCCCCACATCGCGCCCCCTTTCCTCGCGCGCCGCCCACACGGGAATCCACTGCGCGTGGATGGCGCCGGTGCAATAGAACTTCTGCCCGTCCAGCTGCCAGCCGCCGCCCGGCAACGGCACCAGCCGGGTCTGGCGCTGGTAGTCGCGCCGGCCCGTCTCCGACAGGGCGTTGCCGAAACGCGCGCCGCGCAGCGCCAGCCCGTAGAACTGGCGCTGCTGGGCCGGCGTGCCGCCCACGCGCAGCAGCTCCAGCACATAGAAATGGTTCTGGGGAAGCTGCGCCAGGGCGCTGTCGGCGGCCGCGATGATCGCCGTCACCTCGGCCAGCGTCACGTTCGACACCTGCGCGCCGCCGTATGCGCGCGGCACGGTGATGCCCCACAGGCCGCTCGCGCTGAAGGCCGCCAGTTCCTCGGGCGGCAGGACCCGCTCGCGGTCGCGCTGCGCCGCCCCGGCGGCCAGGCGCGAGGCCAGCCGGTGCGCGACAGCCAGGGCTTCGGCATCACTGCCGATGACGTCAGCGACGTCCACCGCGGGACTCGGATGCGGAAGCGCGCTCATGTCTTCAATTCCACGGATGTTGCGGCGCCAGTGCGCCATTGAGAAGATCGTTGCCCAGCAAGTGCAGCTTCCAGCGCACGGGGTCATGCAGGGTGTGCGTACGGGCGTTGCGCCAATGGCGGTCCAGGTTGTGCGACGCGCGTGTCGACGACGCCCCGGACAGCTCGAACAGTTTTTCGCTCGCCTGAAGCGCCGCCTCGGTCGTCAGCACCTTGGCCGCCGCCACGGCCACCGACGCCTGGCTGCTCGACGCCGCCGTCGGCTCACGCGAGGCCAGTTCGTCGAGCGTCTGCGCGGCCTCGCGCAGGACCTCGCCCGCCGCCTGGACGTCGATCTGCAGGCGGCCGACCTCCTGGATCACATAGGGATCGTCCGCGGCATTCGCCACGCCGGCATCCATCCAGGGCCGTGCCCGCTCGCGTACGAACGCCTTGGCGTCGGCCAGCGCCGCCTGGGCGATGCCCTGGTCGATGGCCGCCTGCATCAACTGGGCATACGGTCCCAGCAGGGATGGCCGCCCGGCCCCACCCAAGGCAGCGATGACGTGGCCGGGCTCGACCGGCGTGCCATCGAACACCACGCTGCCGCTGGCGGTGGTGCGCTGCCCGAAGGCATCCCAGTCGTCGATCACCCTCAGGCCCGGCGCATCGCGCCGCACCCAGACATGCACCAGCGCCCCCTCATCGTCGGTCGCCCGCGTGGGTATCCAGTGTGCGAACAGCGCCCCGGTGGAGTAGTAGCGGTGGCCATGCAGCCTGAGCCCGCCCTCCTCGCGCCGCAGCCGGGTCGAAATGTGCAGCATGTTCCGGGTCTTGCGCTCTGGGCCGGCGTTGCCGAACCGCCGGCCATCCAGGGCTTCCTGGAACACGCCGCGCTGCTGCGCGGGCGTGCCGATCTCGCGGATGCGCCAAAGAAAGCCGAAATGGTTCTGCGGAATCTGCCCAAGGCTCGGATCCGCCTCGCTGAGCCGGCAGAAGACCTCCGCCACCGTCAGGCTCGTGACCTGCGCGCCGCCGTATTCACGCGGCACGGTCATGCCGCCCAGGCCGCTGGCCGACCAGCGCGCCAGTTCGTCCCAGGGCAGGCGGCGCAGCCGGTCGCGCTCGCTGGCGCCTGGCGCGAAGGCCTCGGCCAGGCTGGCAGCCACCTCCAGGGCGTGCGCATCGCTGACGATGCGCGCCACCTGTCCCGGTGCGGGCCAGGCAGCCTGGCGCGCCGCCGCGTGCGGGGCGCTCATCGGGCCTGCGCCGGCGCAAAGCCGACGTGCGCGAAATTGTTCTGCGTGTGGATGTAGCTGTCCGTCACGTTGATCAGGCGCTTGTCCCACACGCCGAACCATCGGTATTCGAAAAGGTTGATCAGCGGCAGGTCGGCCTGCGCCAACTGCTGCACCTGGCGGTAGAGCGCCACGCGCGCCTGCGGATCGCGCTCGGTCTGGGCAGCCTGCAGCAGCCGGTCCATCTCGGGGCTGGCATACCCGGAGGCGTTCTGCCACGGCGTGCCCTTGCTTTCCGCCTCTGACCAGTAGTGCTGTTCGACGCCCAGTTGCGGGTCCTGCCAGTTCACGCTCCACGAACTGGCCAGTTCATAGTCGTAGTCCTTGAAGACCCTGCGCAGCCAGGTCGCCAAATCCAGGCTGCGCAAGGTCACCTCGATGCCGACCGCGCGCAGGGCCTGGCGCACGAACTCGCCCGTCCGCCGGTAGTCATCGCCATAGGGGATGAAATCGTGGGTGATCGAGAAACGCTTGCCGTCGGCCTGGCGCGCAAACCCGGCTTCGTCCAGCAGCGCCTCGGCACGGGCCCGGTCGTAGGGATACTGCTGCGTCTCGTCCGTGTAGAAGGTCTTGAGCTGCGAGGTGACGGGCCCCGTCGCGGGCACCGCATAGCCGCCCCACACGTTGCGGCACAGCGCCTGCCGGTCTATCGCATGCAGGATCGCCTGGCGCACCTTGGGCTGGCCCAGGATGGGATGCCGCAGATTGGGCAGGAGCCAGAACCATCCCGAGAAGCCGTTGTAGCCCTCCGTGCTCACCGTCAGCCCGGGCAGCCTGGCAAGCCGGTCCGCGTCGGCGAAGGTGACCGGGTTGCGTTCGCCGTACTGCGCCACGCCGGTCTCCAGCGCATTGGCCCGGCCCGCGACGTCCGGGATGACCTTCCACGTGATGCCGTCCAGGTACGGACGCCCCGGGTGCCAGTATTTCTCGTGGCGCGCCAGCGCGATATGGCTGCCGCGCACCCACTCCTTGAAGACGAAAGGCCCGGTGCCCACCGGCCGGTTGTTGTGCGGATTGTTCGGGATGTCCGTGCCTTCATAGAGGTGGCGCGGCAGCACCGGCGCGGCCACCACGTCCAGCGCATTGAGGATCACCGGCGTGGGCTGCGACAGCACCAGCACCACCGTGTGGGCATCGGGCGCGTCCACGCGGACCAGGTGGCGGAAGACCCGGCGCGCGGTGGGCGCGTATTTCAGCCAGACCTGCTCGGCCGAGAATTTCACATCGGCCGAGCTGAAAGGCTGGCCGTCGTGCCACAGGACGTTGCGGCGCAGGAAGAGGGTCACGGACAGGCCGTCATCGGACACCGCCCACCTTTCGGCCAGTTGCCCGCGCGGCGCGAAGTCGGGACCGTAATCCAGCAGGCCGTCGAAGATCTTGCTGACCACCGCCCGGGTCGGCGAGGCCGTGTTGATGAAGAAAGCCAGCGAAGGCGGCTCGGGATGGATGATGGCATCGAGCGTGCCGCCCCGCTGCGGGGCGGGCAGCGGCAAGCCCTCGGACCGCGGCCGGGCCCACGCCGGCGCGAGTCCGCCCCACAGGCCGGCGCATGCCAGCGCGGCGCCCAGGCCGACGAACTGCCTGCGCGGCCAGGTGGCAGCCGCTTCCGTTTGCAGCCGCGCCCCGGGCGCGGCGTGGGAGGGTTGTTTGGGTCCAGTCATGCGATCCAGCTTCCAAGAAAGACAATGCACGGAAAATGCACGGGAGGCGCGCGCCGTCACGCGGCCTGCCGCGAAGGCGCGGCGCGCCCCGGTACGGCATCCAGCAGGGCGCGCGTGTAGGGATGGGCAGGCTGGCGCCACAGCGCGGCGGGGTCGCCCGACTCCACGATGCGCCCGGCCTGCATCACCATCACGCGGTCGGCGATATAGCGCACCACCGACAGATCGTGCGAAATGAACAGATAGGACAGCCCGTGAACCGCCTTCAGATCGCCAAGCAGGTTCAGGATCTGGGCCTGCACCGACACGTCCAGGGCGGAGACCGGCTCGTCGCAGATCACCAGCCGGGGGCGCAGCACCAGTGCGCGCGCGATGCCGATGCGTTGGCGCTGGCCGCCCGAGAATTCATGGGGATAGCGCAGGGCCGCCCCCCGCGGCAGGCCCACGTCGTCCAGGATGGCCGCGATGCGCCGCGCTCTTTCGCCGGCTTCCCGCACGCCGTGGATGCGCAGCGCGTAATCCAGGATGTCCCGGACGCGGTGCCGGGGGTTGAGCGAACCGTAGGGGTCCTGGAACACCATCTGCACCTGGCGGCGCCAGGGCAGCAAGTCCTTGGCCGACAGCGCGAGCAGGTCCTGCCCGGACAGCCGCACCTCGCCTGCCTGTGCGGGAACCAGGCGCATGATCGCGCGCGACAGGCTGGACTTGCCGCAGCCCGACTCGCCGACCAGCCCGACCGTCTCTCCCGCCGCGATATCGAAGGACACCCCGTCCACGGCGGCGGCATGCGGGCCGTAGCGCACCTGAAGCCCCTGCACCGACAACAGGGGCTCGGTCTGGCCGGCCGGCACCGGCAGGCTCGCCGCCTTGGCAGGCGGCCTGACCAGCGCGAACCCGCCCGACGCGTCGCGCCGGATCTCGGCCAGGCGCCCGCTGCGATAGGTCAGGTCCCGCTCGAGGTGCAGCGAGGCGCCCATCAGGCCCTGGGTGTAGGCATGCGCCGGCGCCTGGAAGACCTTCTGCGTCTCGCCTTCCTCAAGCTTGCGCCCGCCGTGCATCACCACCACCCGGTCGGTCCATTGCGATACCACCCCCAGGTCATGGGTGATCAGCAGCACCGCCATCCCCAGGTCCCTGCGCAGTTCGTCGATCAGCGCCAGGATCTGCGCCTGTATGGTCACGTCCAGCGCCGTGGTCGGTTCGTCGGCGATGAGCAGGCTGGGGCGGCAGGCCACAGCCATCGCAATCATGACCCGCTGGCGCTGGCCGCCCGACAGGCGGTGCGGGTAGTCGTCGTAGCGCCTGGCGGGGTCTGGCAGCCTGACGCGCTCCAGCAGTTCGATGGCGCGCGAGCGGGCTTGCGCCGGCGACAGCGGCAGGTGCAACGTCAGTGCCTCGGCCACCTGGTCGCCGATGGTGGCCAAGGGGTTGAGCGAGGTCATCGGCTCCTGGAAGATCATCGCGATGCGCCGGCCCCGCAAGGCCAGCATCCGCCGCTTCGGAAGGGCAACCAACTCCTCGCCGTCGAACCGGATGCTGCCCGAGAGCCGGGCATAGGGAGGCAGCAGGCGCATCAGCGCCAAGGCGGTGGTCGACTTCCCGCAACCCGACTCGCCCACCAACGCCACCGCGCGGCCTGCCTCGACGCGCAGGTCCAGATCCTCAACCGCGGTATGGCCGGGAAAATCGATGCGCAGTTTTTTAATATCGACAATAACCGCCATGCCAATCCTGAAAATAAAACCGTCATTCAACGATTTCTTATATGGAACGTGCGGCGGATTCATCCCGGCGCTTTCGGACCCCGCCGCAACCCGCACCACCAAAGGAAAGGAATGTTTTCCCGGTGCCAGCAACCGAGCGATTATCTGTCAGCGGATTTATTCAAATCCACGATTTTTTTAAAATATTTATATACGCCTAAACAAAACAATGTTGATAATCGAACATAAATGAACGAATACCAACAGCACAATCAACAGTCGGCCCGGCCGTGCTGGCGCCATCGCCCGGGCCCGCCGAAGGCATGCCCGCCTGATACGATGGCGCCTCTGTTCGCATCCCGCCCCGCGCGGCACGCATTGCCCGGATCCGCCACCCCATGACCGCCACGCATCTCGTCATCCAGTCCCCCGCCCTTGCCGCCGACCTCGTCGAACAGGCGGCCGCCGTCGCCATGGCCAACGGCTCCACCCGCCTGGGCACCACCGCCGTGCGCCTGATGGACGTCGATCCCGACCCGGGCACCCGCGCCGCCGTGCACGACTGGTGCGCCCAGGCCTCGGTGGACTACGCCTACGTCACGCCCGGCGTCGCACTGCGCCAGTGCAAGGTGCTGGCGATGGACATGGACTCCACGCTCATCAACATCGAGTGCATCGACGAGATCGCCGACATCGTGGGCAGGAAGCCCGAGGTCTCGGCCATCACCGAAGCCGCCATGCGCGGCGAGATCAAGGATTTCTCGGAAAGCCTGCGCCGCCGCGTCGCCCTGCTGGAAGGCGTGCCGGCCGAAGCGCTGGAACGCGTCTACACCGAGCGCCTGCGCCTGAACCCCGGCGCCGAAAAACTGGTGTCCACGGCCCAGGCCGCGGGTATCAAGGTGCTGCTGGTGTCCGGCGGCTTCACGTTCTTCACCGACCGCCTGCGCGAGCGCCTGTCGCTCGATGCCGCCCATGCCAATGTGCTGGAGATCGACCGCGGCGTGCTGACGGGCAAGGTCACGGGCGACATCGTGGACGCCTACGGCAAGGCCGTGCACCTGCGCGAGTTCGCCAGGCAGCATGGCGCCGCGCATGAAGAGATCATCGCCATCGGTGACGGCGCCAATGACCTGCAGATGCTGGGGCTGGCGGGCTACTCGGTGGCCTATCGCGCCAAGCCCGTGGTGCGCCAGCAGGCACGCTACGCACTCAGCCACTCGGGCCTGGACGGCGTGCTGAACTGGTTCGAATCCTGATCAGGCACCCGCATGGACGCGCTGCACACCGCTCGCCTCCGTCCCGCAACGGCTGACGCAGCCACGCAGGCGGCGCGCACGATGGCGGCCACGCCGTCCGCCATCGCGGGCAATCCGGCCGCAGCCGTCTCCTCGACCGCCAAGCTTTCCTCCTTCGCGCGGCAACTGAGCGACGCCGCCGCCCACGCCGCCTGGCGCGACAACGGCGCCAGCCGCGAGCAGTTGGCCGCCCTGGCCGGCACGATCACGGAGGCGCTGCTTGGCGCCCGCTATGACCAGGACAAGGCCGCACACGACGCCGAAGTGCCCGACAGCACCGACCCGGCACGCCTCGCCCTGGCCGGGCAGGCCACCCGCTACGTGAATGATGAAGGCCCGAATCCGTTCAAGGGCCTGCCGCGCGACCAACTGGCCCTGATCGCCTACGACGAAAGCGGCACCTTCACGGTGAACGAGCAACGCGCCGCCTGGCTGGAATCCTACGACCAGGAACAAGCCTGGAAGCGGGCCGCCATCGCCAGGATGGACGAGGAACACGAGCGCCTGGGCAAGGTCTCGGAACGCACGCAACAGGGCATCCGCGACCACTATGCGTCGCTGCCGCCGATCGAGGCGGCGCGCTACGCCGAATAGACCGCCTGCATCTGGCGAGCCCGGCCGGGCGCGCCGTGGCGCTCAAGCCTGCGACGGCCCGCCCTGCGCAACCTGGCCCGACGCGATATTCCTGACCGCCCGCGCAATCAGCGCCTGCACCGCCTGGTCGGCGGCCTGCGGGTCCCGCGCCTCACAGGCGCGCAGCAGGTCTTCGTGCAGCCCCAGCGCCGCCGCATCGGCGGAATGCGTGCTGGACGCCGAGAAGCTCGTTTTCAGCACTTCCGACAGCGCCCCGGCCAGTTGGCCGATGAACTGGTTGCCGCTGGCCTTCAGCAGCATGCCGTGGAAACGCAGGTCGGCCTGTATGTAGTCTTCGCGCGTGCGCGCGGCAACCATGGCCTCGAAGGATTCGCGCATCAGCGCGATGTCGGCGTTCGAGCCATTGGCCGCCGCCAGCCGTGCCGCCGCCGGCTCGATCACACGGCGCAGTTCGATCAGGTCCGCCAGGAACTTGCGGTCGATGGCGGCCGCCTGCGTGTGCCACTTGAGCACCAGCGGGTCGAACAGGTTCCAGTGCTCGCGGGGAAGGACGTGGGTGCCGGTCTTGGGCCGGATCACCACCAGGCCGCGCGCGGCCAGGGCTTTCATGGCCTCGCGCAACGCCAGGCGGCCGACGCCCAGGCTCTCGGCCAGGGCGGCCTCGGTGGGCACCTGGCCTTGCGGCGCGATCTCGCCCGAGACGATCCGGCGACCCAGCGTTTCGACGATTTGTTCGTGAAAGCTCTTGGGCCGAGTCACAGCCATGCCGGTCAACCATTCAGGGGGAAGTCCGGAAATTTAGCATAGTCACTCCTGGGGCCTCCGGGGCTACAAGGTCAGGAAGGCGGGATTTCCTTGCCGGCACTTTCAATCATCATATAATATGCACATATGATTAAAAAGGAGGAGCCTCACAATGAAAACGTCCGCCGTCTCCCCGGCTGATATCCGCGCCAGTGTCATGGCCGTGCCGCCGTTGGCCCGCCACGCCGACCTCACCCTGAACCCCGGCGCCAATGCGGCGCTGATCCGCCACATCGAGGCAGGCGGCATCCGCACGCTGCTGTATGGCGGCAATGCCAATCTCTACAACACCGGGCTCTATGAGTACGCCAGCCTGCTGGACATGCTGGCCGAGCAGGCCAGCGAAAGCACCTGGGTGATTCCATCGGCCGGACCCGATTACGGCACCCTGATGGACCAGGCGCCGGTGCTGAAGGCACGGCACTTTCCTGCCGTCATGGCGCTGCCCCTGGCCTTCGCGGCCAGCCCGGGTGGCGTCGCGCGCGGCTTGCGGCTGTTCGCCGAGGCAGCCGGCACGCCCCTGCTGCTGTACATCAAGTCCGAGCAATACCTTACGCTCGATGCCATTGGCGCGCTCATGGACGAGGGCGTGGCCTGCGCGATCAAGTACGCGGTGCCCCGCGAGGACCCCGCGCAGGATGCCTTCCTGGGCGCCCTGCTGGACCGTGTCGGCACCGAGCGCGTGGTCTGCGGCCTGGCTGAAACGCCGGTCCTGACCCATATGCGTGAGTTCGGCCTGCCCAGCTTCACCTCGGGCGGCGTATGCATCGCGCCCACCCTCAGCCAAGGCCTGCTGAAGACCGCGCAGAGGCAGGACTGGGCCGCCGCCGAGCCGCTGCGCGACGCCTTCCTTCCCTTCGAGCGCCAGCGCGAACGCACGGGTGTCTTCGCCACCATGCATGATGCCGTGACGCTGGCGGGCATCGCCGACATGGGCCCCTTGCAGCCCATGTTGGAAAACCTGCCGCAATCGGCGCACGCGGCGGTCCGCCCGATCGCCGAGGCCCTGCTGGCCGCCGAGCAACAGGCCCGCCAGAAGGCCTGACGCCGGCACGGCGACACACAACACCGATAAAACCAAGGAGACACCCCATGATCCGTACCCTGCTGCTCGCCAGCATGGTGGCGCTGGCCGCCGCGCCTGCCCACGCGCAAGCCTACCCTGACCGTCCCGTGAAGCTGGTCGCGCCCATTCCGCCGGGCGGCGCCGGCGACATGGTGGCCCGGCTGCTGGCCAACGCCGCCTCGCAGGAACTGGGCCAACAGGTGATCGTCGACAACCGCCCCGGCGCCACCGGCAACATCGGCACGACCCTGGTGGCCCGCTCGCCGGCCGACGGCTACACCCTGCTCTTCTGCAGCATCGGCAACTGCGCGGTCAATGCCAGCCTGTACGCCAACCCAGGCTACAAGCTGCTGGAAGACTTCCGGCCCGTCATGCTCATCGGCTCGTCCATCAACGTGCTGACGGCCGGCCCCGACACCGGCATCGACTCACTGCAGACCCTGATCACCCGCGCCAAGGCCGGCAACATCTCCTATGCCTCGTCGGGCGTCGGCGCCTCCAATCACCTGGGCGGCGAACTGCTCAAGGTGTCGGCCGGCATCCCCATGCTGCACGTCCCCTACAAGGGCTCGGGTCCCGCCATCAACGATCTGCTCGGCGGGCAAGTCGACGTGTTCTTCGACAACGAGCCCTCCATCCTGCCCTTTGTCCGTACCGGCAAGGTCAAGGCCCTGGCCGTCACCGGCAAGACACGCTCGGCCAACCTGCCCGACGTGCCCACGCTGGTCGAGCTGGGCTACGCCGACTTCGTCATCGAACCCTGGTACGCCATCGCCGTGCCCAAGGACACGCCCGACGACGTGGTGGCCCGCCTGAGCAGCGCCCTGCGGGCCGCCCTGGCACAGGAAAAAGTGCAGCAGACGCTGCGCGCGGCCGGCATCACGCCCGCCGGCGGCACGCCCGAGCAGCTGGACACGCTGATCCGCAGCGAAGTCACGCGCTGGGCGCAACTGATCAAGCAGCAGAACATCCAAGGAAACTGAGCATGCGCATCACCGCACTGGAAACCATCCGGTTAAGCGAATATCCGAACCTGATCTGGGTGCAGATCCATACCGACCAGGGACTGGTGGGGCTGGGCGAGACCTTCCGCGGGGCGCAAGCCGTGGAAACCTATCTCCACACCATGGCCGCGCCGCAGCTGATCGGCCAGGACGCGCGCCGCATCGAGCGGCACAGCAAGACGCTGCTGCGCGGCTACCTGGGCTTCAACGGCAGCGGCGTCGAGACCCGCGCCGCATCGGCGGTGGACATCGCGCTGTGGGACCTGTTCGCGCAATCCTGCGGCCAGCCGCTGTACCAGATGCTGGGCGGCCTCTGCCACGAGCGCATGCGCGCCTACAACACCTGCGCGGGCAGCGACTACAACAACCGCAGCGTGCAGCGCCGCACCATCAGCAAGGGCCAGGGCGGCGTGCGCGGCCGCTATGACGACCAGGTCGCCTTCGTGGAACGCCCGGAAGAGCTGGCGCAGAGCCTGCTCGAGGAGGGTTTCACCGCCATGAAGATCTGGCCCTTCGACACGGCGGCAGCCCGCACCGATGGACAATTCGTGTCGGCGGCCGACATGCGAGAGGGCCTGGAACCCTTCGAGCGCATCCGCGCTGCCGTGGGTGACAAGATCGAGATCATGTGCGAGTTCCACTCCATGTGGAATCTCACCAGCGCGCTGGCCATCGCGCGCGAACTGAAGGCGCTGCGCCCGTTCTGGTCGGAAGACCCCATCAAGATGGACAGCGTGCAGGCGCTGGCCGATTACCGCCGCCTGGGCGGCCTGCCCGTGTGCGGCAGCGAAACCCTGGCCACGCGCGGCGCCTTTCGCGACCTGCTGGCCGCCGACGCGCTGGACGTCGTGATGGTGGACCTGTCGTGGTGCGGCGGCATCAGCGAGGCGCGCAAGATCGCGACGCTGGCCGAGGCCTACCAGAAGCCGCTGGCCCCGCATGACTGCACGGGGCCGGTCGTGCTGATGGCCTCGCTGCACCTCGCGCTCAGTTCGCCCAATGCGATCTTCCAGGAGATGGTGCGCGCCTTCGTGAACGGCTTCTACAAGGACCTGGTCACCGAGCTGCCTGTGTTCGACCACGGTTTCCTGCTTCCGCCCGACCGTCCGGGGCTGGGCACCAGCCTGGCGGAAGGCCTCAGGCAGCGCGAAGACGCCTGCGTGCGCATCACGCGCGCTTAAGCGGCTTCCCCCCAACGCAAGGCCCTGCTGGGCCGCGCATCCCGCGCGGCCCGGCAGGCCTGCGCACGCGCGTAGGCACCAGACCCACGCCGTCATCCATGAAAACAAGAGGAGACACCATGATTATCCGCAGCACACTCGCGGCCGGCCTGGCCGTGGGGCTCTCGGCCAGCGCGCTGGCGCAGGGCAACGTCACGGTCTATGGCCGTATCGACATGGGACTGGAAATGGTCCAGCGCAGCGGCGGCGATGCGCCAAGCGACTCGTCGGGCCGCATGTTCACGGACACGTCCTACTGGGGCCTGCGCGGCTCGGAAGACATGGGCGGCGGCATGAAGGCCTATTTCAAGCTGGAATCGGGTTTCAACCCCAACGACGGCCGCGGCGGCGCGATCTTCAACCGCGAGTCCTACCTGGGCCTGAGCGGCCGGCTGGGCAGCCTGCAGGCCGGCCACCAGTTCGCGCCCGCCGTCACGCTGACCGGACGCCTGGACCCTTTCCAGCGCTCCATGAACGGCCTGATCCAGAACCTCATGCAGACGAATGCCGGCAACGCGCAGCGCGGCACGTTCTCGCAGCGGCAGAACGCCGTGCAGTACATCTCGCCGACGATGCAGGGCTTCACCGTGCGCGCGCTGTACGCCTTCAGTGAACAGTTCGCCGAACCCCGCGCGCTGAATCGCTCGCGCGCCCTGGGCCTGGAATATGCCAACGGCCCGCTGTACTCGGCATTTTCGTATGAGTCGAGCGAGATCGCCACCGTCCCCGCCGGCGGCACGCGTCGCAACGACACCTACCTGGGCGGGCTCACCTATGACTTCGAGGTGGTGAAGCTGCACGGCCTGTACATGCGCAACAACCTCGAACATGCGCCGGGTGCGCACGGCTTCATGGTGGGGGCCAGCGCGCCTTTTGCTGGCGGCACGGTGCGCGCCTCGTACACCTGGCGCACGCTGCGCGGCGAGGACGGACAGGACGCCAGCGTGGCCGCGCTGGGCTACACCTATCCGTTGTCCAAGCGCACGATGGTCTACACCTCGCTCGCCTACCTGGACAACGGCCGCCAGGCCCGCTACGCCCTGTGGCCCAGCTCGAAGGCCGCGTCGCTCAGCGCACCGGGCCAGGACGTGCGCAGCCTGCAGGTCGGCATGCGCCATATGTTCTAGGCCTGGAACGGCAAGGCGCCGGCACCGCGCCGTCGCCTTGCCTTTCCTGGCGGGCGCGCTTGCGCCCCCTCGTGAGGCGCGCTCAGCGCACCATGCAAGGCCGCTTGCTGTCGAAGGTCCAGTTCGGGATCAGGTACTGCATGGCGATCGCATCGTCGCGCGCGCCCAGGCCGTGCTGCAGGTACAGCGCATGGGCGGCCTCCAGCTGCGCCTCGTCGATCTCCAGGCCCAGGCCCGCCTGTTTCGGCACCTTGACCTTGCCGCCTTCGATCTTCGGCGGCTCCTTGGTCAGGCGTTGCCCATCCTGCCATATCCAGTGCGTGTCCAGGGCCGTGATCCTGCCCGGCGCCGCCGCGCCCACGTGCGTGAACATGGCCAGCGAGATATCGAAGTGGTTGTTCGAATGCGAGCCCCAGGTCAGGCCCCATTCGTGGCACATCTGCGCCACGCGCACCGACCCCTGCATGGTCCAGAAGTGCGGATCGGCCAGGGGGATGTCGACCGACTGCAATTGGATCGCATGGCCCATCTGGCGCCAGTCCGTGGCCACCATGTTGGTCGCCGTGGGCAGGCCGGTGGCCAGGCGGAACTCCGCCATCACTTCCCGGCCCGAGTAGCCGCCTTCCGCGCCGCAAGGATCCTCCGCATAGGCCAGCACGCCGTGCATGTCCTTGCACAGGCGGATCGCGTCGCGCAGCAGCCAGCCGCCATTGGGATCCAGCGTGATGCGCGCCTTGGGGAAAGCTTCGTGCAGGGCATGGATGGCCGCGATCTCTTCTTCGCCGCGCAAGGCGCCCCCTTTCAGCTTGAAGTCCTGGAAGCCGTAGCGCTCGTACGCGGCCTGGGCAAGCTCGACCACCCCTTCCGGCGTCATCGCGACCTCGTTGCGGCGGCGCTGCCAGGCGCAATCCGCATCGGCCTCGACGCGATACGGCAGATCGGTCTTGCGGCGATCGCCCACGAAGAACAGGTAGCCCAGCATCTCCACCTCGTCGCGCTGCTGGCCTTCGCCCAGCAGCTCGGCCACCGTCACGCCCAGGTGCCGTCCCAACAGGTCCAGCAGCGCCGACTCCAGCGCGGTCACCACGTGCACGGTCGTGCGCAGGTCGAAGGTCTGCAGGCCACGGCCACCGGCATCACGGTCGGCAAACCTGGCGCGCACCTGGTTCAGCGTGCTGCGCAGTGCGCCGATGGACGAGCCGACCACCAGGCCGCGCGCCTCTTCCAGCGTCTTGCGGATGGCTTCGCCGCCCGGCACCTCGCCCAGGCCGACGTGGCCGGCGCTGTCGGTCAGGATCACGATATTGCGCGTGAAGAAGGGCGCGTGCGCGCCGCTCAGGTTCAACAGCATGCTGTCGTGTCCCGCCACGGGAACGACGCGCATGTCCACGACGGCCGGCGCCGCCTCTTTTCCTGCATTGCTTACTGCGTTCATGGTGCTCCTGCCTGCTGCTTGGGGAGGCGCGGGCCAGCCCGCGCCCGGGTGTTCCGGGTTATCAGTTGGCGGTGATGTTGCCGGTCTCGATCACCTGCTTCCAGCGCGCCAGCTCCTTCTGCTGGAAGGCCTCGAATTCGGCAGGCGTGTTGCCCACGATCTCGAAGCCCACTTCCAGCAGCTTGGGCTTGACGCTCGGGTCATTGACGATGGCCACGATGTCCTTGTTCAGGCGGGCACGCACATCCGCGGGCAGCCCCTTGGGCGCGGCCACGGCCTGCCAGGAATAGACCTCGGCATTCTTCACGCCGCCTTCGGCCATCGTGGGCACGTTCGGCAGCAGCGGGGAACGCTGGCTGCCCGTCACGGCAATGGCGCGCAGCTTGCCCGCCTGGATGTGCGGAATCACCGCGTTGATGTTCTGGAACGAATACTGCACCTGGCCGCCCAGCAGGTCCTGGATGGCCGGCGCGCCGCCCTTGTAGGGCACATGCACGCCCTTCGTGGCGGTCTGCTGCCAGAACAGTTCGGCCGTCAGGTGATCGGACGAGCCGCTGCCCGAGGAGGCGAAAGTCAGCGAATCCGGCTTGGCCTTCAGTTGCGTCACCAGCGCGGCCAGGTCCTTGGCATCGCCAGAAGGTCCCGCCACCAGTACGTTGGGCGCCTGGACGGCCACGGTGATCAGGTCGAAGTCCTTGGTCGGATCGTATTGCAGCATCTTCTGCAGGTGCGGGTTCACCACGAACACCGCCAGCGACGACACCAGCAGCGTATAGCCATCCGCCGCCGCGCGCTTGACCTGCGCCGCGCCGATGGCGCCGGTGGCCCCGGGTTTGTTCTCCACCGGGAAAGGCTGGCCGGTTTTCTCGGTCATCTTCGCGCCGATGATGCGGGCGATGTTGTCGGTGGAGCCGCCGGCCGGGAACGGCACGACGATGGTGACGGGTTTCGTGGGGTAGTCAGCGGCGTGGGCCAGCGGCGTGGCCGCCAGCAGCAGCGCGGCCAGGCATGCGCGAAATTTCATGGTGTCTCTCCGGGACTATTGTGTGGTTATGGGCGTCGGCCTGGGATCGCCAGTGTTAACGCTAACAGCATTGTTAACGCTAACAGTCCGCGATGCAAGATAGAACGAACCAGGGTTTATACGGAGAAAAAAGCGCTACACCGCGCTGCTGGCACGCTCGACCAGGGTGAATCCCACGTCCACCACGCGCGAGGGCGGCGCGATGCCGCGGCCACGGTCGATGATGAAACGCGCAGCCTGCCCCCCGATGGCCTGGGCATCGATGCGCACCGTGGACAAGGCCGGCGTCAGGCTGGCCGCGAAATCCAGGTCGCCGAACCCGACGAGCGCCAGGTCTTCGGGCACCTGCACGCCCCGCGCCTGCGCTTCGATCAGCGCCCCCAGGCCCAGCATGTCCGAGCTGCAGAACACGGCATCGACGCCTCCCGGCTCACGCAACAGACGCGCCAGCCCTTCCCTGCCCCCGGCCAGCGTGCCGGGCATCTGCACCAGCGACTCGGGCACGTTCGGCAGCCCCAGTTCGCGGGCACGTTCGATGAACGCCCGGCCACGCCGGAACGCCCGCACATCGCGGGCGGCCAGGATGCCCAGTTTGCGGCGGCCCTTGGCATGGAAGAAATCACAGACGGCCCGCCCCACCGCCTCATGCGAAAAGCCCACCAGCATGTCCAGCGGTTCGTCGCTGAGGTCCCAGGTTTCCACCACGGGAATGCCCGAGGCAATGAGCCGCTTGCGGCCGTGCTCGGAATGCATCACCCCCGTCAGTACGATGCCGTCGGGCCGCCTGCCGATGATCGCGTCCAGCAAGGCATCCTCGCGCGCATCCTCGTATTCGGTCTGGCCCAGCATCACCTGGTAGTTGTCGCGAGCCAGCGCCCGGCTGAGCGCCTGGACGCTGGCCGAGAAGATCGGCCCGGTGATGGTGGGCACCACCATCGCCACCAGGCGCGAACTGGTGTTGGCGTTCAAGCCGCGCGCCAGCAGGTTGGGCACATACCCCGTCTCGCGTATCGCCGCCCGCACGCGTTCCAGCGTGCCTTGCGACAGCTGGTCCGGTGAATTCAAGGCCCGCGACACCGTGATGGCGGACACGCCCGCCAAGCGCGCCACGTCATGCACGGTGACACCGCTGGCGGATTGCCTGCCTGGCGTAGCGGGCGCTTTCTTGGGTCGAGACACGTTGACTGCCCTCGTGGATGACGGCGGAACATCGCCCCCGGCCACTGGCCCGGGCGCCGTCCCTGATGACACGAGGATGCTAACGCAAATCCGCCTGCCGACCCGCGGCACCCATGAAAACGCCGCCCCTTGGGGGCGGCGTGTCCTGTCGTGCCAGATCGCGAGCGTGTCAGGCCATCTTGCGGCGGCGGCTGAGATAGCGGTACACGAAACCCGGATATCCCAGCACCAGGAACAGCGAGAAGGTGATGGCGTAGAACTCCCAGGCCTGGGTGTAGCGGTTGCCCAGCGTGGCCTCGACCGAGAAAGCCACCGCGCCGACCAGCGCGTAGAACACCAGCACCTCGCCCATGCGCAGCCAGAGCGGCTTGGCGACGGCCACCCCACCCTGCTTCCAGGGCACCACCGCGAACACGCGCTCCGTCAGGAACGGCAGGTTGGCCATGCCCAGCGAAAGCGCGATCAAGAGCCAGATGGCGATGTCCTGATTGTTCAGCATGGTCGTGGCCCCGTGAAACGCCTTAGAACGACAGCGAGGTGCGGATGGCCTGCACCGACACGGCCATCAGGCCGCCCGGCAGGATACCCAGCAACAGGATCAGGGCGCCGTTCACCGTCATCAGGCCGCGCTGCACGCAGCCGGTGGTCAGTGCCGGCGCGCCTTCCTCGGGCTCGTCGAAGTACATGACCTTCACGACGCGCAGGTAATAGAAGGCGCCGATCAGCGAGAAGATCACCGCCGTCACGGCCAGCCACACGTGACCCGCGCTGACCACTGCCTGCAACACCGCCAGCTTGGCGTAGAAGCCCACCAGCGGCGGCAGGCCGGCCAGCGAGAACATCAGCAGCAGCAGGATCGCGGCATGCCAGGGGCTGCGGCGGTTCAGGCCCTTCAGGTCGTCCAGCCGATCGCATTCGAACCCGTCACGCGACATCAGCAGCACCATGCCGAAGCCGCCCAGCGTCGTCAGCACGTAGACCAGCATGTAGAACAGCGACGCGCCGTAGGCATTGGCCGCGCCGTCGCTCTGGCCGCCCACCACGCCGGCCAGCAGGCCGAGCATGACGAAGCCCATGTGCGAGATGCTGGAATAGGCCAGCATGCGCTTGAAGTTGCTTTGCATGATGGCGGTCAGGTTGCCGATCGCCAGCGACAGCACCGCCAGGATGATCAGCATCGGCTGCCAATCGGCGGCCAGGCCGTGCAGGCTTTCGACCAGCAGGCGCAGCGTGATGGCGAAGGCCGCCAGCTTGGGCGCGCCGCCCAGCACCAGGGTCACCGCCGTGGGCGAACCGTGATAGACGTCGGGCACCCACATGTGGAACGGCACCACGCCCAGCTTGAAGGCCAGGCCGGCCACCAGGAACACCACGCCGAAGACCAGCGCGAGCTGTTCGGCCTGGCCGCTGGCCACCACGTCGGCCACTTCCGACAGGCCCAGCTGGCCGGTGGCGCCGTACACCATGGACATGCCATAGAGCAGGAAGCCCGAGGCCAGCGCGCCCAGCACGAAGTACTTCATGGCGGCCTCGGTGGCCACCACGTTGTCGCGGCGCAGCGCGATGAGCGCATACAGGGCCAGCGACATCAGTTCCAGGCCCAGGTAGATCGAGATCAGGTGACCGGCCGAGATCATGACCATCTGGCCCAGCAGGGCGAACAGCGTCAGGACGTAGAACTCGCCGCCACGCAGCATCTCGCGCTCGAGCGCGTAGCTGCGGCCATAGATCAACGTGACCGCCACAGCCAGGTAGGACGTCACCTTGAGCAGGTGGGCCAGGTTGTCCGTCACGTACATGCCGTGGAAGGTGTCACCCTGCACGCCGTTGTTCCACTGGACCAGCGACAGGACGGTCAGCGCGGCCAGCAGCGCCAGCGACAGCACGTGCGTCAGCTTGTGGGTCACGTCCTTGCTGAAGGCATCGATCAGCAGGATCGCCAGTCCGCCGATGAGCAGGAGGATTTCCGGTGCCGCCAGAGCGAAGTTGAATTGGGATTCCATCATGATCCAGTCTTACAGTTTCGACACAGCGACGTGCTGCAGCAGCGCTTCGACGGAGACGTGCATGACGTCGGTGAAGGGCTTGGGATAAATACCCATGAACAGCACGGCAATCGCCAGCACGCCCAGCATCGCGAATTCACGCGGGTTGAGGTCGGTCATCTCGCGCACGTGGGGATTGGTGATTTCGCCATAGGCCACGCGCTTGACCATCCAGAGCGAATAGGACGCGCCCAGGATCAGGGCCGTGGCGGCCAGCAGGCCAATCCAGAAGTTGTATTCGACGGCGCCCAGGATGACCAGGAACTCGCCCACGAAGCCGCTGGTGGCGGGCAGGCCGGCGTTGGCCATCGAGAACAGCACGAAGAAGGTCACGAAACGCGGCATCACGTTGATGACGCCACCGTAATCGGCGATCTGGCGGCTGTGCAGGCGGTCATACAGCACGCCGATACACAGGAACATGGCGCCCGACACGAAGCCGTGCGACACCATCTGGACGATGGCGCCTTCCATGCCGACCGTGTTGAAGACGAAGAAACCCAGCGTCACGAAGCCCATGTGGGCCACCGACGAATAGGCCACCAGCTTCTTCATGTCGGCCTGCACGATGGCGACCAGGCCGATGTAGATCACGGCGATCAGCGACAGCGCGATCATCAGGCCCGACAGCGTGTGCGAGGCGTCCGGCGCGATCGGCAGCGAGAAGCGCAGGAAGCCATAGGCGCCCAGCTTCAGCATGATGGCAGCCAGCACCACCGACCCGCCCGTGGGCGCTTCCACGTGGGCGTCGGGCAGCCAGGTGTGCACGGGCCACATCGGCACCTTCACCGCGAAGGCGGTGAGCAGCGCCAGGAAGATCAGGATCTGCGGCGTGTGGCCGAGCTTCACCTGGTGCCAGGTCTGGATGTCGAACGAGCCGCCCGAGGCGTGGTACAGGTAGATGAAGGCGACCAGCGTCAGCAGCGAACCCAGGAGCGTATACAGGAAGAACTTGAACGCGGCATAGACGCGGTTCGGTCCGCCCCACACCCCCACGATGATGTACATCGGGATCAGGGTGGCTTCGAAGAACACATAGAACAGCAGGCCGTCCAGCGCGGCGAACACGCCCACCATCAGACCCGACAGGATCAGGAAGGCGGCCATGTACTGCGACACGCGGTTGGTGATCACTTCCCAGCCGGCCACCACCACGATGATGGTGATGAAGGCGGTCAGCAGCACGAACCACAGCGAGATGCCGTCCACGCCCAGGTGATAGAAGACCGAGAAGGTCTCGATCCAGGACGCCTTCTCGACGAACTGCATGTTGGCCGTCGAGGCGTCGAAGCCCGTGTACAGCGGCAGGGTGACCAGGAAACCGGCCACGGCGCCGGCCAGCGACAGCCAACGGGTGAAGCCGGGACGGTCGTCACGGCCCAGCGCCAGGACCAGCAGGCCAAAGGCTATCGGTACGAAGATCGCAAGCGTGAGCCAGGGAAAAGTAGAAGATGCCATCTCGCTTGCCATCAGTATTTGATCAACACGAAGAACGAAACCAGGGCCATGATGCCGACGATCATCGCGAACGCGTAGTGATAGATGTAGCCGGACTGCACATGGCGGCTGATCGAGGCGATCCAGCCCACCAGGCGGGCGCTGCCGTTGACCAGCAGGCCGTCGATGAGGCGGCGGTCACCCACCTGCCAGAAACCCTGGCCCAGCAGGCGCGCGCCGCGCGCGAAGATCTGCTCGTTGACCCAATCGACGTAGTACTTGTTTTCCAGGACCTTGATGACGCCCGACAGGCTGCGATGGATCGCGGCAGGCACGGCGGGGTTGATCAGGTAGCAGTACCAGGCCACCACGGCGCCGCCCAGCGCCAGCCAGAACGGCAGCGTGACGAAGGCGTGGATGCCGTAGGCCATCCAGTCGTGCCAGTGCGAACCCAGCTCTTCCATGGCCGGGTGCGCCGGCAGCACGGTGATGACACCGTCGAAGAAACCGCTGAAGAGCATCGGATCGACCACCAGCGCGCCGATGATGACCGAGGGAATCGCCAGCAGCACCAGCGGCAGCGTGACGACCCAGGGCGACTCGTGCGGCTTGCCGCCATGATGCCCGTGGCCGTGGTCGTCATGGCCGTGGGCGTGGTCCTCGTGGCCGTGCGCGTCGTGGGCATGGTCGTCATGACCATGGCCGTGGCCTTCGCCGAAGCGTTCCTTGCCGTGGAAGACCAGGAAGTAGACGCGGAAGGAGTACAGCGAGGTGACGAAGACCCCGATCAGCGTGGCGTAGTAGGCGAAGCTTGCGCCCCACACATTGGCCGCGCCTGCCGCCTCGATGATGTGCTCCTTGGAGTAGAAGCCCGAGAAGAACGGCGTGCCGACCAGCGCCAGCGTGCCCAGCAGGAAGGTGATCCAGGTGATGGGCATGTACTTGCGCAGGCCGCCCATGTTGCGGATGTCCTGGTCATGGTGCATGCCGATGATGACCGAGCCCGCGCCCAGGAACAGCAGCGCCTTGAAGAAGGCGTGGGTCATCAGGTGGAAGATCGCGACCGAGTAGGCCGAGGCGCCCAGCGCCACCGTCATGTAGCCCAGCTGCGACAGCGTGGAGTAGGCCACCACGCGCTTGATGTCGTTCTGGATGATGCCCAGGATGCCCAGGAACAGCGCGCCGATGGCGCCGATCACGATGATGAAGGACAGCGCGGTGTTCGACAGTTCGAACAGCGGCGAGAAGCGGGCGACCATGAAGATGCCCGCGGTCACCATGGTGGCCGCGTGGATCAGCGCCGAGATCGGCGTCGGACCTTCCATCGAATCGGGCAGCCAGGCGTGCAGCGGCACCTGGGCCGACTTGCCCATGGCGCCGATGAACAGGCAGATGCAGGCCACCGTCAGCAGCATCCAGTCGGTGCCCGGCAGGTTCAGGCCGGCCAGCTTGTCGCTTTGGGCGAACACTTCGCCGTAGTGCATGGTGCCCGTGTAGGCGAACAGCAGGCCGATGCCCAGCACGAAGCCGAAGTCACCCACGCGGTTGATCAGGAACGCCTTCATGTTGGCGAAGATCGCCGTGGGGCGCGTGTACCAGAAGCCGATCAGCAGGTAGGACACCAGGCCCACCGCTTCCCAGCCGAAGAACAGCTGGACCATGTTGTTGGACATGACCAGCATCAGCATCGAGAAGGTGAACAGCGAGATGTACGCGAAGAAGCGCTGGTAGCCGGGATCGTCGGCCATGTAGCCGATGGTGTAGATGTGCACCATCAGCGAGACCGAGGTGACGACCACCATCATCATGGCCGACAGCGGATCGATCAGGAAACCGATTTCCAGCTTGGTCGAACCGATCAGGCTCCAGGTGTAGACGGTGCCGTCGAAGGTGTTGCCGGCCAGCACGTCCTTCAGCACGAACACCGAACCGATGGCCGACAGGGCCACCAGCAGGATCGTGAGGGAGTGCGCGCCGCGGCGGCTGACCGCCCGGCCCAGGAAGCCGGTGCCGAACAGGCCCGACAGGATCGCACCCAGCAAGGGAGCCAGGGCAATGAAGAGATAGAGGGAAATTGCGCTAGACATGTTCTTCTGTGTTCCCGTCAGCCCTTGAGGCGGTCGAGCTCGTCGACGTTGATCGTGTTCAGGTTGCGGAACAGCAGCACCAGAATCGCCAGGCCGATGGCGGCCTCGGCGGCGGCCACGGTCAGGATGAAGAACACGAAGACCTGACCGGCGGTGTCGCCAAACCAGCTGGAGAACGCCACGAAGTTCATGTTGACGGCCAGCAGCATCAGCTCGATGGACATCAGCAGGATGATGAGGTTGCGGCGGTTCAGGAAGATGCCGAACACGCCGATCGCGAACAGGATCGCGCCCAGGATCAGGAAATGGGGCAGCGTCAGGGTCATTTCTTTTCTCCTTGGGCGGCGTGCGCAGCGGCGGTGGGCGCGGCAGCGCCTTCAACCGACGCCTCGGCGGCCGGCGCCTCCGTGGGCTTCTCGACCTGCGGGGTGATCTTCACCATGCGGAAGCGGTCCTTGGCCTTCACGCGCACGGCGGCGGCCGGATCGTTGTAGCGCACGTCGTTGCGGCGGCGCAGCGTCAGCGCGATGGCCGCGACCATGCCGACCAGCAGCAGCACGGCGCCGACCTCCACGCCATAGACGTACTGGCTGTACATGGCCTCACCCAGCGCACGGGTGTTGTTGTAGTCGTCGGCCTGCTGGAAGGCGGGGCCGATGTCGGACCAGGACGAGGCCAGCACGAAACCCATTTCCACGACCATGATGAGACCGATGGCCAGGCCCAGCGGCAGGTAGGTCCGCAAGCCCGTGCGCAGGGAATCGATGCGGATATCCAGCATCATCACGACGAAGAGGAATAGCACCATGACCGCGCCGACGTAGACGACGACGAGCAGCAGGGCCAGGAACTCGGCGCCGAGCAGCATCCAGATCATGGCGGCGTTGAAGAACACCAGGATCAGGTGGAGCACGGCGGTGACCGGGCTGGTGGCGGTGATCACGCGGAACGCCGCGTAGACCAGCACCAGGGCCAGCACGTAGAACAGGATGGTGGTGAATGTCATGTCGTGTCGGCCTGCGATCAGCGATAAGGCGCGTCGGCTGCGCGACGCTGGGCGATTTCGTTCTCGTAGCGATCACCGACCGCCAGCAGCATGTCCTTCGTGAAGTACAGGTCGCCGCGCTTCTCGCCGTGGTATTCGTGGATGTGCGTCTCGACGATGGAATCCACCGGGCAGCTTTCCTCGCAGAAGCCGCAGAAGATGCACTTGGTCAGGTCGATGTCATAGCGCGTGGTGCGGCGGGTGCCGTCGTCACGCACGTCCGACTCGATCGTGATGGCCACGGCCGGACAGACGGCTTCGCACAGCTTGCAGGCGATGCAACGCTCTTCGCCGTTGGGATAACGGCGCAGCGCGTGCAGGCCGCGGAACCGCGGCGAAGTCGGGGTCTTTTCCACCGGGTAGCGCAAGGTGACCTTGCGCTTGAAGAAATACTTGCCCGTCAGGCGCATGCCCTTGAGCAGTTCGGTCAGCATCAGGCTGCCGAAGAAATCCTTGATCGCTTCCATAACTCTTGCCTTTGTGCTCGGTCGCTTCAGTGCCAGATGTTCCAGGGCGTCTGCATCCAGATCGCCACCACCACGAGCCAGACGCCCGTCAGGGGGATGAAGATCTTCCAGCCCAGACGCATGATCTGGTCATAGCGGTAACGCGGGAACGATGCGCGGAACCAGATGAACAGGGACACGACGAAGAAGGTTTTCAGGCCCAGCCAGATCCAGCCCGGGATCCAGTTCAGCGGCGCGATGTCCACGGGCGCCATCCAGCCGCCCAGGAACATGATCGAGGCCAGGGCCGACAACAGGATCATGTTGGCGTATTCACCCAGGAAGAACAGGGCGAAGGCCATGCCCGAGTACTCGACCATGTGGCCGGCCACGATTTCCGATTCGCCTTCCACCACGTCGAAGGGGTGGCGGTTGGTTTCGGCCACGGCCGAGATCACGTAGATGACGAAGAGCGGCAGCAGCGGCAGCCAGTTCCAGGACAGGAAGGTGATGCCGCGCTCGGCGAACCAGCCGCGGCCTTGGCCCAGCACGATCTCGTTCATGTTCAGGCTGCCCGACACCAGCAGCACCACCACCAGCACGAAGCCGATGGCCAGCTCGTAGGACACCATCTGGGCCGAGGCGCGCAGCGCCGCCAGCAGGGCGTACTTCGAGTTGGAGGCCCAGCCCGCCACGATGACGCCGTAGACGCCGATGGAGGTGATGGCCATGATGTACAGCAGGCCGGCATTGACGTTGGCCAGCACCGCTTCCGGACCGAAAGGCACCACCGCCCAGGCGGCCAGCGCCGGCATCAGGGTGACCACCGGCGCCAGGATGTACAGGACCTTGTTGGCCTGGCTGGGGACGATGACTTCCTTGGTCAGCAGCTTGAAGACGTCGGCGAAGGGCTGCAGCAGGCCGCGATAGCCCACGCGCGTGGGCCCGAGGCGCACGTGCATGAAACCGATCATCTTGCGTTCCCAGTACGTGAGATAGGCCACGCACAGGATGATGGGCACGGCGATGATCAGGATCTTGACGACCGTCCACACCACCAGCCAGGCCGTCGGGCCCAGCAACGCCACGCCTTGGCTTTCAAGAACGTTGAGCCATTCCATCAGGCACGCTCCACCGTCAGTTGACCGAAGGCGCTACCCAGTGCCGCAGTCTGCTCGAAACCGGCCGCGACGCGCACCGCGCCGTCCGCCACGTTGTTGTCCACCGCCAGCGGCAGCGTCACGCTGCCTTGCGCCGACGCCACCCGCACAGCCTGGCCGGCCTCCAGGCCGAGCTTGGCCAGGGTGGCGGCGTTGACCTTCGCCTGGGGCGCGCGCGAGGACGCGGTTGCCTGCAGCGAAGGGGCGCGGCGCACGATGGCGTCGCTGCGGTAGATCGGGAGATCCGCGGCGCGTTCCAGCCCGCCCTGCGCGGGCTTGCCCACGCCGAGCGCGGCCTTGACGTCGTTGGACAGGCGGCCTTCGATGCCCCCCGCCAGCGCGGCGTCACGCACGCCCTCGGAGGTTTCGTCGTCGAAGCCCTGCAGTTGCAGCACGTTGCCCAGCACGCGCAGCACCTTCCAGGCCGGACGCGTCTGCCCCAGGGGCGCAACCGTGCCCTTGAAGCTTTGCGCCAGGCCCTGGGCGTTGATGAACGTGCCGGAGGTCTCGGTGAACGGCGCCACCGGCAGCATGACGTCGGCCCATTGTTCGGCCGAAGAACGGTAAGGCGTGAGCGCCACCGAGAACTGCGCGGCCTTCAGCGCCTCCACGGCCTGGGCGCCGTTGTCGGCATCCAGCAGCGGTTCGGCGTGCAGCACGACATAGGCCTTCAGCGGCTCGGCCAGCATGGCCTGCGCGCCCTTGCCGCCCTGCCCCGGCACGGCGCCGGCCAGGTAACCGCCCAGCGTGTTGCCGCCGGCGGTCAGGAAACCGAAACGCGCGGCCACGGCATCGGCCAGGTGGCGGGCGTTGGCGGCCAGCAGGCTGGCCTCGGGCGCGGCGACGGCCTGGTTGCCCAGCAGCACGGCGGTCTGCGTGCCGGCAGCCAGGAATTCGGCGATCTTGCGGGCAGCCTCGCTCGGCTCGACCGCGGCGAAGGCAGCCGGCGTTTCCGTGGACTTCAGGGCAGCCAGCGCCGCGCCGATCTCGGCCAGCGCGCGCGGCAGCGCCGAAGGCGCCACGGTCAGGCGGGCGGCGACCGGCAGCAGCGGATCGTCGGCCAGCGTGTCGACCAGCAGGATGCGCGCGCCGCGCTTGGCGGCCTGGCGCAGGCGCTGGGCGATCAGCGGGTGGTCCTTGCGCAGGACGGAACCCACGACCAGCACGCAGTCGACGGTGTCGAGGTCGGACACGGCCATGCCCAGCCACGGCACGCCAGCACGGGCGGCGTCGAAGGACGCATCGGTCTGGCGCAGGCGGAAATCGATGTTCTCGGAACCCAGCGCGCGCGTCAGGCGGGCCAGCAGCGAGAACTCTTCAGTCGTGGCGTATTCAGTGGCAAGCGCGCCGATCTGGCCGGCGCCGAAGCTGTCGCGCACGCGGGTCAGGCCCTGGGCGACGGATTGCAGCGCTTCGCTCCACGACACTTCGCGCCACTGCCCATCACAGCTGCGCACCATCGGGGCGGTCAGGCGGTCTTCGTGCAGGCCTTCGTACGAAAAGCGGTCACGGTCGCTGATCCAGCACTCGTTGACGGCATCGTTCTCGAAGGGCACCACGCGCAGCACGCGCTCGCCCTTGACCTGGACGACCAGGTTGGCGCCCAGGCTGTCATGCGGGCTGACGCTGCGGCGGCGCGCCAGTTCCCAGGTGCGGGCCTGGTAGCGGAACGGCTTGGAGGTCAGCGCGCCGACCGGGCAGAGGTCGATCATGTTGCCGGACAGCTCGGACTCGACCGAACGACCCACGAACGTGGTGATCTCGGAGTGTTCACCGCGGCCCACCATGCCCAGCTCCATCACGCCGGCCACTTCCTGGCCGAAACGCACGCAGCGGGTGCAGTGGATGCAGCGCGACATTTCCTCGGCCGAGACCAGCGGGCCCAGGTCCTTGTGGAAGACCACGCGCTTTTCTTCGTTGTAGCGCGACGACGAGCCGCCGTAACCCACGGCGATGTCCTGCAACTGGCACTCGCCGCCCTGGTCACAGATCGGGCAATCCAGCGGGTGATTGATGAGCAGGAACTCCATCACGCTCTTCTGGGCGGACACGGCGCGCTCGGAAGCGGTGTGCACCACCATGCCGTTGGTCGCGGGAGTGGCGCAGGCGGGCAATGCCTTGGGCGCCTTTTCCACGTCGACCAGGCACATGCGGCAGTTGGCCGCGATGGACAGTTTCTTGTGATAGCAGAAATGCGGTACGTACACCCCGAGCTTGTGGGCGGCATGCATCACCATGCTGCCTTCGGGTACTTCGACCTTATTGCCGTCGATGGTCAGTTCAACCATGATCTCTCGTCCAACCTTTACAGGTACTTCGGCACCACACAGCACTTGTGCTCGATGTGGTGTGCGAATTCGTCGCGATAGTGCTTCAGGAAGCCACGCACCGGCATCGCGGCGGCGTCGCCCAGCGCGCAGATGGTGCGGCCCATGATGTTGCCGGCCACCGAGTCCAGCAGGTCCAGGTCTTCCTGGCGGCCCTGGCCGTTCTCGATCCGGTTGACCATGCGATAGAGCCAGCCCGTGCCTTCCCGGCACGGCGTGCACTGGCCGCAGCTTTCCTCGAAATAGAAGTACGACAGGCGCTGCAGCGACTTGACCATGCAACGCGTCTCGTCCATCACGATGACCGCGCCCGACCCCAGCATCGAGCCAGCCTTGGCGATGCTGTCGTAGTCCATGGTGCAGTCCATGATGATGTGCGCGGGCAGCACCGGCGCGCTGGAACCGCCGGGGATGACGGCCTTGAGCTTCTTGCCGCCACGCATGCCGCCGGCCAGTTCCAGCAGCTTGGAGAACGGCGTGCCCAGCGGGATCTCGTAGTTGCCCGGACGCTCGACGTCGCCCGACACCGAGAACAGCTTGGTGCCGCCGTTGTTGGGCTTGCCGACTTCGAGGTAGGCCGCGCCGCTGTTGCGGATGATCCAGGGCACCGCCGCGAAGGTCTCGGTGTTGTTGATCGTGGTGGGCTTGCCGTACAGGCCGAAGCTGGCGGGGAAAGGCGGCTTGAAGCGCGGCTGGCCCTTCTTGCCTTCCAGCGACTCGAGCAGCGCGGTTTCCTCGCCACAGATGTAGGCGCCATAGCCATGGAAGGCATGCAGCTGGAAATCGAATTCCGAGCCCAGGATGCCCTTGCCCAGGAAGCCGCCGGTGCGGGCTTCCTCCAGCGCCGCTTCGAAGCGCTCGTACACCTCGAAGATTTCGCCGTGGATGTAGTTGTAGCCCACGTTGATGCCCATCGCGTAGGCCGCGATGGCCATGCCCTCGATCACGATGTGCGGGTTGAAGCGCAGGATGTCGCGATCCTTGAACGTGCCCGGCTCGCCTTCGTCGGAATTGCAGACGAGGTACTTCTGGCCGGGGAAGCCGCGCGGCATGAAGCTCCACTTCAGGCCGGTCGGGAAGCCCGCGCCGCCACGGCCGCGCAGGCCCGAGGCCTTCACCTCGGCAATGACGTCCTCGGGCTTCATGCCCGTGGTCAGGATCTTGCGCAGGGCCTCGTAGCCACCGCGCTTGACGTATTCCTGCAGGCCCCAGTTGTCGCCGTCCAGGCCCGCCATGATCTGCGGCGAGATGTGGCGATCATGGAAGCACATGGTGCGGGCGGCATCGTTGCCTGCCGGATCGGGGGCCAGGCCCTGCGAGTAGTTGCGCAGGTCGAAACGTTGGAGATCGAGCGTAGTCATAGTGAAGCGCCTTGGGCTTTCAGATCGTCGAGCATGGCGTCGATGCGTTCCTCGGACATGCGCACGCACATATGGCGGTTGTTCACCAGCAGCACCGGGGAATCGCCGCAGGCGCCCATGCACTCGCCTTCGACCAGCGAGAACAGGCCATCGGCCGTGGTTTCGCGGAAACCGATGCCCAGCTTCTTCTTCAGCAGGTCGGCGGTCTTTTCACCGTCGCGCAAGGCACAGGGCAGGTTGGTGCAGACCGAGATCTTGATCTTGCCGACCGGACGCACGTCGAACATGTTGTAGAACGTGGCGACTTCCTGGACGGCGATGGGCGGCACGCCCAGGTAGTTGGCGACGTCCTCGATCACCTCGGGCGAGACCCAGCCGGCTTCGACCTGAGCAATGCCCAGCGACGCCATGATGGCGGACTGTCTCTGCTCGGCGGGGAACTTGGCGAGTTCCCTGTCGATCTTCTGGTAGGCCTGTTCGGAGAGCAGCATGATTTGAATCCGAAAATAACGGTGCGAGCCGGCCGCCTTAGCGGTCGATCTCGCCGAATACGATGTCCTGCGTGCCGATGATGGTCACGGCGTCGGCGATCATGTGACCGCGCGCCATCTCATCCAGCGACTGCAAGTGCGCGAAACCCGGGGCACGGATCTTCAGGCGGTACGGCTTGTTCGCGCCGTCGGCCACCAGGTAGATGCCGAACTCGCCCTTGGGATGCTCGACGGCGGCATAGGCCTCGCCGGGCGGCACGTGAAACCCTTCGGTGTACAGCTTGAAGTGGTGGATCAGCTCTTCCATGGTGGACTTCATGCCGGTGCGCTTGGGCGGCGCGACCTTGTGGTTGTCCGTCATGACCGGGCCGGGATTGTTGCGCAGCCACTCGATGCACTGGCGGATGATGCGGTTGCTCTGGCGCATTTCGGCCACGCGGACCAGGTAGCGGTCATAGCAGTCGCCGTTCACGCCCACGGGCACGTCGAAGTCCATCAGGTCATAGACTTCGTAGGGCTGCATCTTGCGCAGGTCCCAGGCGATGCCCGAGCCACGCAGCATGGGGCCGGTGAAGCCCAGGGCCTTGGCGCGATCGGGATCGACCACGCCGATGCCCACCAGGCGCTGCTTCCAGATGCGGTTGTCGGTGAGCAGCGTCTCGTACTCGTCGACACAGGCGGGGAAGCGGTTGGTGAAGTCCTCGATGAAGTCCAGCAGCGAGCCCGAACGCGCGTCGTTCATGACGCGCATTTCCTTTTCGCTGCGGTACTTGCTGTTCTGGTGCTGGGCCATCGTGTCGGGCAGGTCGCGATAGACGCCGCCCGGACGGTAGTAGGCCGCGTGCATGCGCGCGCCCGAGACCGCTTCGTAGCAGTCCATCAGGTCTTCACGCTCGCGGAAGGCATACAGGAACACCGCCATGGCGCCCACGTCCAGCGCGTGCGAACCCAGCGACATGAGGTGGTTCAGGATGCGCGTGATTTCATCGAACATCACGCGGATGTATTGCGCCCGCAGCGGGGCTTCGATGCCCAGCAGCTTCTCGATGGCCATGACGTAGGCGTGCTCGTTGCACATCATGGACACGTAGTCCAGGCGGTCCATGTAGGGCAGCGCCTGGATGAAGGTCTTGTGCTCGGCCAGCTTCTCGGTGCCGCGATGCAGCAGGCCGATGTGCGGGTCGGCGCGCTGGATGACTTCGCCATCCAGTTCCAGCACCAGACGGAGCACGCCGTGGGCGGCCGGGTGCTGCGGGCCGAAGTTCAGCGTGTAGTTCTTGATTTCAGACATCTCAGCGACCTATCCCGTAGCTGTCCTCGCGGATGATGCGCGGGGTGATTTCCCTGGGTTCGATGGTGACCGGCTGGTACAGCACGCGCTTCTGCTCGGGGTCGTAGCGCATTTCGACGTTGCCCGACAGCGGGAAGTCCTTGCGGAACGGATGGCCGATGAAGCCGTAGTCGGTCAGGATGCGACGCAGGTCGTCGTGGCCCTCGAAGACCACGCCGTACAGATCGAACGCTTCGCGCTCGAACCAGTTCACGCCGGGCCACACGCTGGTCAGCGACGCCAGCACGGGGAATTCCGACGAGGGGGTGAAGGTGCGCACGCGCAGGCGCCAGTTGTGCGTGACGGACAGCAGGTGGATCACGACCGCGTAGCGGCCGGGATAGGCAGGCGCCGTGCCCTGGGGATCACCGACCTTGCCCACGCCATACGTGGAGTAGTCGACGCCACAGAGGTCCACACAGGTCTCGAAGCGCAGGCTGGATTCGTCGCGCAGGCGGGTCGCGACGGGCACCCAGCTTTCGGCGGGCAAGGTCAGCGTGAGTTCGCCCAGCGCCAGGGTCAGGGACACCGCGTCGCCGAAGGCGGCTTGCAGATTGTTTTGCAGGGTTTCTAGCCGGGTCATGTCATGTATCGTCGTTACAAGCGATGAGGCCTAGCTGAGGCGGCGGGCCGCGATGGCCCGCGGCACGCTCAGCGGGCGATGGTGTTGGTCTTGCGGATCTTGTTCTGCATCTGCAGCAAGCCGTAGACCAGCGCCTCGGCCGTGGGCGGGCAACCCGGCACGTAGACGTCGACAGGGACAATGCGGTCGCAACCGCGAACCACCGAGTACGAGTAGTGGTAGTAGCCACCACCGTTCGCACAGGAACCCATGGACACGACCCAGCGCGGCTCGGGCATCTGGTCGTAGACCTTGCGCAGCGCGGGACCCATCTTGTTGCACAGGGTGCCTGCCACGATCATCAGGTCCGACTGGCGCGGACTGGGGCGGAAAATGATGCCGAACTGGTCGAGGTCATACCGGGCTGCGCCGGCATGCATCATCTCGACCGCGCAACAGGCCAGACCGAAGGTCATGGGCCACATCGAACCGGTCTTCGCCCAGTTGATGAACTTGTCGGCGTTGGTGGTGATAAAGCCTTGCTTGAGGATGCCGTCTATGGCCATAGCTGTCTCTGTCTCGCTGACTCAGGAACGCGGCGGGATCACTCCCAGTCCAGCGCGCCCTTTTTCCATTCGTAGATGAAGCCGACGGTGAGCACGGCGAGGAACACCATGACCGTCCCGAAGCCGACCATGCCCAACTCGCCCTGCGCAATGGCCCAGGGGAACAGGAAGGCGATTTCCAGGTCGAAAAGAATGAACAGGATGGCGACGAGGTAATAGCGCACATCGAACTTCATGCGCGAGTCTTCGAAGGCCTCGAAGCCGCATTCGTAGGGGGAGAGCTTTTCCGCATAGGGCTTGCGCGGGCCGATGGCCGCACCTGCCAGGAGAAGGCCGAACCCCATGAGGGTTGCCACCACGATGAATAGCAGGACGGGAAAGTATTGGTGCAGGTTCATCCAGGAACTTCCGACAAGTGCGCAAACTTATAGATTGTAGCATTCGTGAAGTCTCAAGCACCTGACCGAAGGCTGACGAACAGACAGCCTGCGTGGCGCCTATTCCCCACGACCGCCACCATCCGGTTGATCGGCGACACAGCCATGTCCGCAAGACACACTGTTCCACGGACAAGACAGTTCCCACGCCCGCCACGCCGCCCCAACAGATCGAACGGGCAAATGAAAAAGCCACCTCCGAAGAGGTGGCTTTTTTGAGCGGGCCCGAAGGCCCAGCCCGATCAGGCTTCGACCCGGCCACGAGGACCGGGCTCGGCAGGCGCGGCAGGTGCCGCGCTGACCGATTAGAAGCGGTGACGCAGGCCCACGCCGACAGCGGTGCTCTTGACGTCGTCCAGGAACGCGTAGTTCTTGGAGTACGAACCGTAAGCGTACACGTTGGTGCGCTTGGACAGGTCGTAGGTGTAGCCCAGGCTGTAGGTGTTTTGCGTCGAATCGGAATCAGCAACACCGCCCACGTCTTGGTTGGGGTCAGCACGGTGCCACGAACCGAACAGGTTGCCCGGGCCGATGGGAGCCGACAGACCGACCAGGTACGACTTGACCTTCAGGTCGTTCTGGTAGACGTAGGTGTTGTAGTCGCTGGTGATGCCAGCGCTGGCCAGCGAACCCGACTGCAGAGCGGGAGCGGCAGCACCGATCCAGCCATCCTTCGATTGGCCGTAGGCCAGGGCCAGCTTGACCACTTCGAAGTCGTACGAACCACCAACCAGCCAAGCGTTGATGCGGTCGTCGGACGACGAAACGCTCGAACGGCGGTTCAGACGGTCATACGAAGCAGCGACGTTCAGGGGGCCGTTGACGTAACGGATGCCGGCGTTGATCGCGCGGTCCTTTTCGTTGGTTTGGAAGCCGGTACCCGACGAACCACCCGAGGTTTGGCCGTCGTTCACGTCGAACGAGTACAGAGCGCCGACCTGGAAGCCACCGAAGCTGGGGGTCAGGTACTTGACGGCGTTGTCGTAACGCAGCGTGGCGATCTGGCCGAAGGCGGCGCCAGCGTGCGACTGACCGTAAGAAGCGGCGAACGGATCGATCGAACCGAAGAAGTCCGACGACACGTTGGTTTGGCGACCGATGGTCAGCGTGCCCCAGCTGTCAGCAGCCAGGCCAACCGTGGCTTGACGACCGAACAGACGGTCACCTTGGCCCGAGCGGCCGGTACGCGAGTTGAAGCCGCTTTCCAGCGTGAAGATGGCGCGCAGACCGTCACCCAGGTCTTCCGAGCCACGCAGGCCCCAACGCGAACCGCTTTGGACGCCGTCGATCAGACCAACGCGCGAAGCCTTATCGATACCACCACCCTTGACTTGCTGGTAGCCGACGCCAACGTCAACGATACCGTACAGGGTCACCGAGGTTTCCGCTTGGGCGGCACCAGCGAAGCCGGCCAGCACGGCGGCGGCGAGCAGAGTCTTTTTCATTTAAGAAATCTCCGAAGATTTGAGTGACTGGAGCATCGGGTAGATCATCAAACCCGCTACCCCGCTAACTCCGCGAAGGGAAGTTGAAGCTATTGCATCAAAAATCCTCTGGCGTGGCTATGTTCTGCGCCGGAAAAGTCGCAGAACAGTGCCAGGTTGTTGGGTTCGTGCAACATCAAAGGGGGACAAATCGGGAATTGCGAGGGTTTACCCGGCAATCTTGCTTCATAGGCAAGATTGGCGCGCCCTCAGATTCGTCCCTGATATTCCCGCTGCGACACCAGCACACATGCCAGCAACCATGCGCCGGTCACGGCGTAAGCAGCCAAGACGTCGCTGAAATAATGCACCTGCAGCACCACCCGGCTGTAGCCGATGGCGGCGACCAGCATCCCTGCCAGCCCGGCGACGGGCAGGCGCCAGTTGCCGGGCACGGTCCGCAGCAACAACCAGGCCAGCATGCCGTAGACCGACAGCGCCCCGGTGGCATGCCCGCTCGGGAAGCTCCAGCCATGCGCCTCGGCGAACCCGTGCACATGCTCGGGACGTACCCGGGCGAAACTCGCTTTCAGAAAGGTATTGAGATAACCCGCAACGGCCGTGGCAGCGACCCACACGCCGGCGTCCTTCCAGCGCCGGCGCCACAACAGCACCAGGAGCACCGCCGCCCCCAGGCCGATGAGGAAGTTCCGGTCACCCAGGGTCGTGAACAACGCCAGGCCCTCGAGCAGGGGCGCTGGGGCATGCTGCGCCAGCGACGCCGCCAGTGCCGCGTCGAAGGCCACCTGCCTGGATGCCGCGCCACCCTGCCCGACCGCCAGCACGGCGAATATCGCCCCCCCGGCGCCAGCCCATATCAATTTGGACCTGCTGCCACCCTGCCCCAGTCGCCACGCCGCCAGCGCGCCAACGCTCGCGCCCGCTGCCAGCCAGGCAAACAGCACGATGCCCGGGTGCCTGCCCAGCAACTCGGCCCACGCCATTCCAGGCCTCCCCGTCAGTGGTAGCCGAGCGCGACGCCCAGCGGATCAGGCTCGGCCACGCGCCACGCCTGGCGCGACAGCGCCAGTTCGTGCTCTGCGGCGGGAACGAAGGAGTTCGCGCTGACGAGGTAGTCCCAGCGCTGCACACGACAGACGGAGGCGCGCGTGCGTTCGGGCGCCCAGTCGATGATGTTCACGGAATTGGGCACGCCACCGCGTATCCGCTGCGACACCGCCGTGCCGGCCTGCACGGCCCAGGTGCCCTGCTGGTTGATGCGTGCGGGCAGCGGCGCCACATACGGCAGGTGGATATGTCCGCCCAGCAGCAAGTCGGCGCCGGCTTGCGACCACACGCGCATGGCGTTCTCGCGCCCCCCCGCCAGATTCACCTGATCGCTCTCCACGGCTGCCACCAATGGATGGTGCATCAGCACGATGCGCAACTGGCCTGGGCGCGCGCCATCCAGCAGGCGCGCCACGCGCTCGATCTGGCGGGACGAGACATAGCCGTTCTTGTGCCGCTGCGGCCGCGTGGAATCCACGCCGATGGCCAGCAGCGTGTCCGAGGAATAGACAGGCTCGCGATCCGGTCCGAATGCGCGCCGGTAGTTTCCATAAGGATCCAGCAGCCGGGCCACGATATTGAAGAGCGGAATGTCGTGATTGCCGGGCACCACCAGCGTGGGTACGGCCAGTCGGTCGACGAAACGGCGGGCGGCGGCGAACTGCGCGCTGCGGGCGCGCTGGGTGATGTCCCCGCCCAGCAGCACCAGTTCAGGCTGACAGGCGCGGACCAGCCCCACCAGGGCATCAACCACCGCGGGTTGCTCGGTGCCGAAGTGCGGATCGCTCAGATGCAGGACAGACGTCATGCGCGGTCCGCCGGGTCGATGTCACGCGGCACCAGCAAGGGCAGCTTGTGCTCGGCGACGCGGTACACCAAGGGCGCATCCATATGGAAGATCTCGCCATCCATCGCCACCTTGTGGCGATTGCGGCGCCCTTCCTTGCGCAGTTTCACGCGCAGTTCATGGAAGCCGAAGCTGACGACGTTTTCCGCGCGGCCCAGGCGGCTCAGCATGCCCAGCAGGATCATGCCGTAGAGCGCCAGCGTGCCGACAGGCTTGGGGCTCATGGCCACCAGGCCGCCTCGCCGCAGGATCTCGCCCTCCGTGAAACCCAGCTGTTCGAGCTGCAGCGGGTTGTTGCCCACGACCAGCGTCGGCGTGCGCAACTCGCGCAGCTCGCCGTCCTTCACCAGCTCCAGCCTCAACTGGCGCGGCCGCTGCAGCAAGGTGACCAGGCCCGAGATCAAGGCCACGAAGCGGCTGCGGCCATAACGCTGCTTGTAGGCCTCGCGGTCTTCCAGCAATTGCGGATACAGGCCGACACTGGCATTCACCAGGAATGCACGGCCATTGAGCGTGCCCACCTGCACGGGAACGATGTGCGCGTTCAGCAAGGCGTTCGTCGCGCGCTCGGTATGGGCAGGAATGCCATAGGCGCGGCCAAAGTAATTGAACGTGCCTTGGGGCAGGATGCCAAAAGGCAGTCCCGTCCCCAGGACGACCTGCGTCACGGCATTGAGCGTGCCATCGCCGCCGGCGGCCACGACCACGCCATGATGGCGGCGCGCCTGCTCCGCCGCCCATTGCGCCGCGGCGGTCAGATCCGAGGGATCGCGCACGAGCTTGATTTCATGGCGGCGGCCGCCCGCCTGCAACACGCGCTGGATGACCGCGCGCGTGTCGCCCGCGTCGTCACGACCCGATCCCGCATTCAATACGATAAAGAACGGCGCCTGCGCAGGCACGGGCTCGCCATGGGTGGGTAGGGGGTGATCGTTCAGCATGGCCGCACCTTATCCCATGCCCCAGAGGGGAACAACACGCCTGGGCTGGGACAGGTAACGAAAATGCAAGACGCATGCAGCCTTGCCAAATCAGGCGCTGGCGGGCATTGCGAAAGACCTCGATACGCCACAAGCCATCGCATCGCATCCCTGCCTTTTTCACGACAGCCCTTGCAGGCGGGCGCTTTGTGGCCTGGTTACAAAATACACATAGGGTAGCCGCCATCGTCCCGTCTTCATCCCGCGCCGTCCGTGACGCGATCTCAAACAAAAACATGGCTTGCAGTCCACCCCAAAAATTAACGAGAATTAATCCACTTTGACCAAGGCTCCGCCCATAATCCACGGTTGCCCACTCATGACCCAAGCTTTCATGCAGACTGAATTCGCCAACCGGGCTGCGGCCTTGCGCGCACGCCATGACACGCTGCAGCGCGAGCAACCCAACCTGCGGGCGCGCCAGCGCGCCCAGACACTGGGCGTGTCCGAGGCCGAGCTGGTTGCCGCGGCCTGCGGCGACTTGCGATCGACCCGCCTGGCCAGCGCTCCCAAGGACATCTTCAAGGCCTTGGGCGAACTCGGGCCGGTCATGGCGCTGACGCGCAACGAGTGGTGCGTGCATGAGAAGCATGGCGAATACCTGCCCTACTCCGAAGAAGGCCCCGTGGGATTGGTGCTGGGCAAGGAGATAGACCTGCGCGTGTTCTTCCGTGGCTGGACGCATGCCTATGCCGTCCACGAGGCCGGCCGCGACAGCATCCAGTTCTTCGACGCCGCGGGCACCGCCGTGCACAAGACCTACCGCACCGACGCCACGAACGGCCCGGCCTTCGATGCGCTGGTGGCACGCCATGCCGGCGACCCGATCTGGCCGGAGGTCTCCCCCGCCGCCGCCCCCGCAGCGCATGCGCCGCTGACCGATCCCGCGCAACGGCAGGCGCTGCGCGACGCATGGCTGGCGCTGCGTGACACGCACGAATTCCATCCCATGCTGCGCCGGCTGGAAGTCGGACGCCTGGCCGCATTGGAAGCCGCAGGCGATGACCTGGCGCAGCGTGTGCCCGACACGGTGGCACAGACCATGCTGGAGACCGTGGCGCAAAGCGGCACGCCCATCATGTGCTTCGTGGCCAATGACGGCATGGTGCAGATCCACACCGGCCCGGTGAAGACCCTGCGCCGCACGGGCCCATGGTTCAACGTGCTGGATGCCGACTTCAACCTGCACCTGAATACCGAAGCCATCGCCCAGAGCTGGATCGTGAACAAGCCCACCACCGATGGCTGGGTGACGTCGCTTGAACTGTATGCCGCCGATGGCACGCTGATCCTGCAATGCTTCGGGGCCCGCAAACCCGGCAAGCCCGAGCTCCAAGAATGGCGCGCGCTGATGACCAGCCTGTGCGCCACGCCGCTGGCCGCCTGACGGCAGCCTGCGCCTTTCCCGCCCGCTCACGCAACACGCGCAACATCCGACATGCTCAAGACCCTGCTTTCCTTCCTGCTGCTTGCCATCGCCCACACCAGTCTTGCCGCGCCCGCGCGCGTGGTGAGCCTGGGCGGCGGCATCACCGAGATCGTCTATGCGCTGGGCGCCGGCGACACCCTGGTGGGCAACGACCTCTCCAGCCTGTATCCCGCCGAAGCCACGCGCCTGCCACGCGTGGGGTATTACCGCGACGTCTCGGTGGAAGGCGTGGCGTCGCTGCGGCCCGACCTTGTCCTGGCCTCGGACCAGGCTGGCCCGCCGGCCGCGCTCGACAAGCTGCGCGCATTGGGCATCCCCGTGCAGATCGTGCCTGACGCACCCACCCTCGCCTCGCTGCAGGCGCGCATCGAACAGGTGGGCGCGGCGCTGGAACGCAAGCCGCAAGCCGAGGCGCTGTTTGCCGGCATCCGCCGCGACCTGGATGCGCTGGGCGCCCCGCCGAAGGACAACGCACCACGCGCCCTGTCGCTGATGGCGCGCGACGGCACGCCGCTGGGCGCAGGCCAGGGCACGGCAGCCAATGCCATGCTCGAACTGGCGGGGCTGCGCAACGTGCTGGCCGGCCAGCAAGGCTACAAGCCGGTCACCGCCGAAGCCCTGGCCGCCACCGCGCCCCAGGTCATCATCACCACGCACATGACCGAGCAGGCACAAGGTGGCATGGCCAAGCTGCTGGCGCAGCCCGGTATCGCCAGCACGCCCGCCGCGCGCGACAAGCGTGTGTTGGTCATGGACGACCTGCTGTACCTGAGCTTCGGCCCGCGCCTGCCCCAGGCCATCGCCGAATTGCGGCGCGCCGTCGCGCAGTGAGCCAGGCTGCCGTCCCGCGCGACGAGTCGCCCCCCATGCCGCGCGCCTGGCGATCTCCCCGCCCCGTCCTGATCGGCCTCGCGCTGGCCTTGCCCGCGCTCATGCTGCTCTCGACGGTCAGCGGCGCATTCAAGATCCCGCTGGCCGACCTGCCTCGCCTGCTGTGGAACCCGGACATGCTGGACGTCGTCGCACGCAGCGTGCTGCTGGAAATCCGCCTGCCGCGCATCCTGCTGGGCGTCATCGCAGGCATGGGACTCGCCGTGGCCGGCGCGACCATGCAGGCCCTCTTCCGCAACCCGTTGGCGGACCCGGGGCTGATCGGCATTTCTTCCGGTGGCGCGCTGGGCGCCGTGGCCGCCATCGTGGTGGGCGGCGGCGCGCTGGCCGTCGCGCCCGCCGCGTTCCTGGGCGCCCTTGCCGCCACATTGCTGGGCTACCGCCTGGGCCGCCGCCAGGCCGGCATGGCCGGCCTGCTGCTGGCGGGCATCGCCATCAATGCCGTGTGCGCCAGCCTCATCGGCCTCTTCACCTATCTGGCCGACGACACCCAGTTGCGCAGCCTGGCATTCTGGAACCTGGGCAGCCTGGCGGGCGGCAGTTGGCCGATGCTGGCATGGCTGGGACCGTGGACCCTGCTGCTCAGCCTGCTGGCCGTGCGCGACTGGCGCGCCATGAATGCGCTGCTGCTGGGCGAGCGCGAAGCGCAGCACCTGGGCTTCGCGCTGGCCGCGCTGCGCCGCCGCCTGGTGCTGTTGACCGCCCTGCTGGTCGGCCCCATCGTGGCCGCCACCGGCATCATCGGTTTCGTCGGGCTGGTCGTGCCGCACCTGCTGCGCCTGACGCTGGGCGCGGACCACCGCGCGCTGCTGCCCGCCTGCGCGCTGGGCGGCGCCTGCGCCCTGACCCTGGCCGACTGGCTGGCGCGCATCGTCATCGTGCCGGCAGAGTTGCCCATCGGCATCGTCACGAGCCTCGTGGGCGGCCCCTTCTTCCTTTGGCTGCTGGCCAGCCGCCGAGGCCCTTGATGCTGCAGGCCCACGACATTGCCGTCATGCGCGGCCAGCGCCAGGTGCTGGGCCCCGTCAGCGTATCGCTGGCGCCGGGCGAAGTGCTGGGCGTGCTGGGCGCGAATGGCGCAGGCAAGTCCACCCTGCTCTGCGCGCTGGCCGGTGAGCTGGCGCCGCTCAGCGGCAACGTCATGCTGGACGGACAAGCGCTTTCCACCTGGACGCCGGCCCGGCAGGCACGCCGCCGCGCAGTGCTGCCCCAGACGCCCGGCCTGTCCTTCGACCTGGGCGTGCAGGAAGTCGTCGCCATGGGCGCCTACCCCTTTCCCAGCCTGTCGCCCGCGCAAGTCCGGACGCTGGGCCACGACGCGCTGAGCCGGGTAGGCCTGGCCAGCCTGGCCGCGCGCCGCTATGGCGAGCTGTCAGGCGGAGAACAGCAACGCGTGCAATTCGCCCGCGTGCTGGTACAGGTTGCCGCAGCCTGCGAGACTTCCGGGGAGGCGTGTTATCTGCTGCTGGACGAGCCGGTATCCAGCCTGGATCCTCGGCGGCAACTCGAATTGCTGCACATCGCGCAAGACCTGGCGCGCACCGGCAAAGTGGGCGTCCTGGCCGTGCTGCACGACCTCAATCTGGCCGCGCGCTGGTGCGACCGGCTGCTGCTGCTGGCGGAAGGCAGGATGCTGGCGATGGGCACGCCAGCCGAGGTGCTGACACCACCGGCACTGGAAGCCGCCTATGGCGTGACGGCCACGGTGCTGCCCCATCCGCACGAAGCCAGCCGGCCGCTGGTGCTGTTCTCGTGAACCAGGCTGGGGCCGTCCACGACGGCCCTGCCCCTCAGTGCGCGCTGGCCGCCAGCGGCGGCGCACTTTGCCGCCAGGCCTGCAGCAGGCTGTAGTCGATCTGGAACTCCTCCCGCCCGCCGGGAATCGAGGCGGCCAGCGACACCAGCGACGCCAGCCGGTCGCCCATGGCCGGATCATCCTGCAATGCCGGCATGCGCTGGGAAAACTGCTCCAGGGGAGGAAGGCTCATGGCCAGGTAGTGCTCGCCCAGGAACCAGCGGTAGACGACGTGGCACGACGCACGGTTGTAGATCTGCTCGACCGAACGCACGCCGTATACGACCTGCAGCACCGCCAGGCGCAGGGCGAGCACGCGATCCGCCACGTCCGGGTCGGTCCAGGTATAGCCGCTTTCGTCCATCTCGCCGAACAGGCGGCACTCGCGCTCCAGCATGGCCTCGACATGGTGGCACAGGGCCACCAAGGGGTGATCATCCGGGATCAGGGCGAGCAGGGGCGCGATGCGCGCCATCATTTCCTCGTGGGGCACGAGGCACAGCCAGGGATCCTTGCCTTGGTACACGGTCACCGTCTCCTTTGCCGCAACGTCCAGGATGTCTGGCCATTGCGCCTCAAGCTCCTGCTGCGTGACGAAATAGGTCGTCTTCGTGGGTTTCATACTTGTCATTGATCCCAAACCACCCGCCCGTGCGCCACCTTGCCGGTACGCCCGCGAGTCGCATCATCCTGAATTCATACCGGACTGACAAGGCATTTCAGGCTACCCTGGCGCGCACCGGCCACACATCCCAAAAGAAAGAACACCGCGGCCTTTGTCGCCGAATGTTCACGCAGTCTACGCCGCGATAGATTGCGACCCCATGTCCGTGTCGGCTTCCCACAACCTGCGCAGGGAATCCGCCACACGGCGGTAGGGGGCGCTTTCCTCGCGCAAGCCCACCATGACGTGCACCTGCGGCAAGGCGGGGAAGCCCTGCGCGGACGTCTGCACCACGTGCTGCGGCTCCACCCGGCTGCGGGGCAACACGGCCACGCCCAGGCCGCTGTCGATGGCGCGGCGCATGTTGTCGTTGGAGCTGCTGGAATAGCTGACGAAGAAAGGCTTCGCGTGCTGGGCCAGGCAACTCAGCGCCGCCAGCCGATACACGCCTCCCTCGGGATGCAGCACCAGCGGCAATTCCGCCGCCGCGGTGAAATCCAGCGCTGCATTCGCCACCCAGCACAGCGGCTCCACGCCCCAGGTTTCCTGCACCGGCGCGAACACCGTGTCCCCTACGCTGTCCAGCATGCGCACCACCGCCACGTCGAGGTTGCGCTCGCGGAACGTGCGCAAGACCGAGGTCGACGACAACGACAGCACGCTCAAGCGCAAGCCGGGCAACTCGCCACGCAGTTGCTCCACGTATCCCGGCATGGCGGCCCACATGAAATCATCAGGCACGCCCAGGCGCACCTGCCCGCACAGCTCGGGATGCTGCACCGTATGGCAAGCCTGGCCGAAACGCTGGAGCACATCCCAGGACGCCTGCAGGAAGCGGCGGCCCGCCGGCGTGAGCCCCACGAATTTTCCCTTCGCGCGCAACAGCAAGGGGCAGCCCAGCAGGTCCTCGAGCTCCTTGATGCGCTTGGCCACCGCCGACTCCGAGCGATGCAGCAGTTCACCCACCAGCTTCAGGCGGCGCAACTCCGCGATGCCCACGAAGGCCCGCAAGTGATCGAGCGTAATCCGGGAGTCCGATCCGACGATCTCCTCGGCGCGCGTCATGGCCACGCCTTGAGGTCCGTTCATCGTCCATTCATCCTGCCGACTGTTCAACACTGCACCCCTTTGTTGATAAGCAACTGCCTTCTTTCGAACGTCATTTCCATTTCACACGCGTGACGAAATCCATACGCCATACGCGAAAAATCAAAATAAAAACTCACGATATTTCTCTGTGACAATCAGATGCGCAGAGCGTCGTGAAAGTGTTCACTAACCGCCTAAAAATTCCATTAACAAGTTGCGCAAACCCACCTATATTCTGAGCCGTCGCTGAAAAGATTCTCACCCCAACGGGGATCCCAACGCGCTGCTTCGCGCCGGATCACGGGCCCCACCCGGGCCTCTTGTCCTGAAGGACACCGGCACCACGCAAATGCGAGATGAAGGTTGTCCATGCCAACAGATACTCTCGACCCCGATCCCTCCGACAGCCTCGGCCACTCCCGCGGCGCGTCATCCGGTACCGGCGGCGTTCGCATCACGATGAACGAATGCGGCAAGAAGTTCGGCACCTACGCCGCCAAGGCCGCCGAAGACGATGTCTGCGTCACCCGCTACGGCAAGCCCTCCATCTGGATGATTTCGCATGCCAAGCATGCGCGTAGTCCGGACATCGAAAAACTCATTCCCCGCGACCATCCGCTGTATCACCTGCGCGAACCCGTCGACGCGAAGATCGCCGCCCATGCCGGGCTGCTGCACCAACTGCTTTGCGACAACCCCCGCAGCCCCGAGCCCGAACCGGTGGTGCGTGCACTGCTGATCTATGCGCTGTTTTCCATCGGCCCCGATCGCGCCCTGCACTTCGAGATTTCCTACAACATGCTGTACCGCTGGTTCGTCGGCTTCACGCTGTTCGACGACATCTGGCCACAGGAAACCATGTCCGACGCCACCCGCCGCCTGCTCGCGCACCGCGACGTGGTGACGCTGGTGCATGACCTGGTGGCGCTGGCGAAATCGATGCGCAGTTTCGGCACCGACGAGTATGAGTTCCGCATCAACTATGCGCTGCTGGACGCCTGGCGGCTTGGCGTGGCGTCCCAGGGGGAACCGGTGCCGCTGGCCTGACGGTTGACGCGCCATTGTTCTGGCGGGAATCGTCTCGCGAACCTTGGGTCGGGAGTCTAGGCCTGTGATGCGACATCCCGATGAAATATGTCCCGGAACATCGACCGGACAGGCGATGAGACTGTTTTCAACGGCTCTTGCGGACGATGCCGCCCTCGCCCAGCTCGGGCAGGGTGGGCACCGCAAGACGCTCGGTGACGCCGGCGCGTTCGATGACGATGCCGCGGGACGCTATCTCACGCAGGGTCGTGGCATGCCCCAGGCGGTCTCCCACCACATACGCCCGCGGCGGCGCGCCATTGACCGACAACATGGCGGCCGCGGCGGAGCGCGACACCATCACACCCGCCACGGCGACATCGAGCGACTCATCGCCGGGCGTCAACCAGCGCGCCACGGCCTGGGCGGTACCATCCGCGCCAGCCGGCGCGGCCTCGGCCTGCGGCACGCCGGGCAGGGGCGTCAGCCATTGCACGCCCCAATACGCCAGGCCCGACACCAGTGCCACGCACGCCAATGCGCCCAGCAGGGCAGGACGGGCAGCGGGATCCTTGAGCGAGGCGAAGCTTTGCATGAACGGCACTCCTGGCAGCGGACAGTGGTCGGCGCAATGTGCGACGGCTGCAGGGACTCTATCAGGCCAGAGTGGTCCGTTTTATTTCACATGTCGGCCACATTGCGCGCCTAGGATGGTCTTTTGCTCGCCCTGCCTCCCGACTGGATATCGCCGCATGAAGCGCGCCGCGCCACTGTCCTCCGTTCACCACGTCCAGCAAGGCTTCACGCTGATCGAGATCATGGTCGTCATGGTCATCATCGGCATCGCCACCACGGCCATCGGGCTGTCCATCCGACCGGATCCCTCCCGGGCATTGCGCCAGGATGCGCAACGCCTGGCACAGCTGTTTGCCATTGCGCAAACGGAAGTGCGCCTGGATGGGCGGGCCATCGCCTGGCAGCCCGAAGCACGGGGATACCGCTTCGTGCGCGCCGCGTGGCAGGCGGGGCCGGATGGAATGCCCGTGGCGTCGACACGTGCGGGACTGGATGAATTCGGACGGGACGATGCGCTGCGGCCAAGGGATTGGCAGGCGGAAACCGTCAAGGTCACGCCGCCCGGCCCGCTGGTGCTGACGGATGAATGGATCGGCACGTCGTGGACCTTGGCCCTGTCCGACGGAACAGCCACGGTGGAGCTGGTCAGGGAGGCGAATGGACGGTATGTGGTTCGCTAGGCGATTGGCGCGCAGGCCTGGCGCTCGGCGTGGGCCTGGGGGGCACGCGCGTGCCCCCCAGGCCGGCTTCACGTTGGTCGAGGTGCTGGTGGCCTTGGCCATCGTCAGCGTCGCGCTGGCCGCCGCATCGCGGGCCGTGGCAAACCTGACCGAAAACCATGGGCAATTGCGGGACCGTTCGCTGGCGCAACTTTCCGCGGAGAATCGCCTGGCCGAGTTGCGACTGGAAGGGGCTGCGGTGCGGCCCGGGACACAGCGCAGCGACTGCCCGCAGGGGCAGTTGGTGCTGGTTTGCCTGACACGTGTCACGGAATTGCCCAGCGGATTGCGGGAAGTGTCGATCGACGTCGTCAGGAAGGAGAAGCCCGTGCCGCCGGTGTTGTCGGTGACGCAGGTGTTGGGGGGTGGAGAAGCAGTGGGAGCGGGAAGATGACGGGCCAGCCACCCAACGCCGCCATGAGGCGTGGCCGCCACGCCCAAGCGGGTTTCACGCTGATCGAAGTGATGGTGGCCATTCTCATCATGGCCATCATCAGCGTGATTTCGTGGCGCGGGCTGGACAGTATTACGCAGGCGAGCGAGCGGATTGACGATGGCACGCAGGCATCGGCGGCGTTGTTGAGTGCCATCAGGCAGTTCGAGCGGGATGTCGCCTGGCGGGCGGATGGGGAGATGGCGGTCAGTACCCAAACTATCAGCGTCGGCGGGGGAGCGTCGCGAAATATCCCCTTGCTGCCAGCCAGCCTGCAGATCGATCGACAAACACGGGTTCCGTGGAGAGTGGAAATCGTACGTAGCGTGGCTGGTTCGCCGGGTCAATGGCAACGAGTGCTGTGGTGGCAGGAAGACAACATGCTCTATCGCAATGCTGCCCCAGCCGCCAGTCAGTTTCCACTTCCGGCCCCGCTTGAACGCGACCGTGTCTTGGTGCTGGAAGGGATTCACCGGGTCGAAACCCGAGCATGGCGCCCAGGAGCAGGTTGGGAAAGCTTGCCCAATACTCAACAGGGAAGAAGCACTGCGGATGGATTGGAGTTGATTCTCTCATTGCGTACCGGACAATCGGATCTCGATTACCGTCGCGTCATCCTGCTGGACTGAGCATATGAATGGCATGAAAAAGCAAGGCTCCAAGGAGCCTTGCTTTTTCATGCATGCCCTACCAGCTATAACCTATCGGCGACGCCAATCAAGGGAGTGGCGTCGCCCGATCAACACTCACAATGCGTTGGCTCGCTCACGATCCGTCAACTGCCCACGTTGAGACTCGGACAACGGTCCATTGCCCACCAATTGCATGGTGCTAGAAGCATCATAGCGGGTGGGCATGATCGATGACTGCCTGGCAGGTACAGATGGTGCCGCAGGTGTGGCTGCGCCTTCCTCACCGAAACCAAGAATCTGCACAGAGATGATGGAGGGAAGCGCTTGACGCGCCGCCGCACGTGACCGTGCCACGGTGTCCTGCGCGGCATCAGCCGCTGACGTGGCTGCCGCGCTGGCATTCGTCAATGCCCCGATATTCACTGCTGCCACCATCGGCACACCGCTTACATCGCCCTGCGCCTGGATGTTCTCTGTGTTCACGACGCGCAATGCCGCGATATTGACGGAATCCGAAGACCGAATACCCGCCTCTCCGGCGTCTACGGTTCCCTCGGGAGCGATCAAATCCACCGAGCCGCCTGGCACCTCAGGAATGGGAGCCAGCGTGGCGATACCGGCTCCGGTGCTGGGCACGTCAGGCGAAAGCGTCACATTACCCACTGCGTCGTACACACGGCGGGGAGGCGTGAAAACCACTGTCGTTTTAGCCCCACGCCCTGCGTTGATATCCCCTTGTGCAGACCAAGCCAGGATGCTGCCGCCGAAGGTTGTCATGACACGACTTTGCCCCAACAGGATGCTGTCGCGCGCATACAGCTGGATATCTCCCCTGCCCTGAGTAATGACTCCTGCAGTCGAAGCCGGAGATGGCCCTTCCATGCCGAAGGTCTGTGCACCACCCGGCGTAAGGATCTGGATATCGCCTCCCAGTTGGGTATGGATGCCGGCATTGCCATAAATCAACAAGTCACCCTGATAGACAATCGCCTCTCCTTGCGCGTTGTGCTCGGGAAACAAGGCAGCAATCGCATTGCGGCCACGCAGGTAGCTTCCCTGTCGAGCGCTGTTCGGATCATTGAATTCGCGACCCCCAGCTTTCAGTTCTGCAAAATAGATACTCCGAGCGAACACACGCTGCTGTTCAGACGGCAAGGCGAAGAAATAGGCCAGTGCCTCCGAGGACGTGCCGCTGAAGCCATAGCGCTCATTCAACCACGTACTAAGCTCTGCCTCATACGTTCTCACCACTTTGCCCTCTTGCTCAGCCAGCGCCCTGTCTGGGTCCGCCAGGTTTTCCACCGTGAGATAGCGGGACAGGAAGCTCGTGAAGTCGCCGTGCTGACGGTCCATGCCGGCTTGCATGACCACCGAAGCACCGGGCCTGGAATCTCCCTGCCAAGCCGCCCCCATGCTGGTGACGCTACCGAAGCTCTCCATCGCGATGTGGCGTCCCGCGGAGATTTCAAGCACGCCTGGCCCGACGATATTGAACGTGCTGCGCACGATGTCCCTGCCCGCTTCGACGACTGAGATGTCCGAAGCATCCTGGTGAACGATCAGGTTTCCAGTGAGGCGTCCTGCACTACGTCCTACCTGGACCCCACCAAGCTCGGACGGGATTCTCAAGGACTCACCAAGCTGGAGCCCGGAACGAACGATGTCCCTACCCGCATACATGCGGATCGGCGATCCGCCTGTATGCCAAGTCTGTCCGTTCAACGGACTCGTCACATCCTCATATCGATAGATTGCCCCCGTTCCCAAGCCGACGATATCGCCGCTTGCCGCATAGACGCGCATCGGGTCACGGTAGCGTGTGGTGGCTAGGGAAGGCGTATTGGGTTCGAAGCTGATCAGGGGATACCTGCCCGCTCGGTTATAAGCGAGTCCGTAACCGGCCAGATTGTCGGCAACCACGGTACCCGTCGCATCGTGACCAACAAAGGCAGGGCGCAATGGCGTGGCCAGTGCGGACGCAGACGCTGAGGACCGGCTGACGAAGAAGCCACCCGCATAGATCGACTCTGCAGCGATCAACTCGAAACGAGCATCGACATTCCGAGAGGGCGCCAGCAGGATGCCATAGGGAAGATAGTTCGCCTCTCTACCGCTGTAGAAACTGCCGGAAGGACCGAAATAGAAACTCCCGGACGCCGCTACGGTACTGAATCCCGAAGGGAGTACAAAAGCACCGTCCGATGGCGCGGTATCCAGTTCGAAGATCGGCGCAGTCCCCGTGCGCGAAGCCACCGTATCGGAGAGCGTGATAGGCGCAAGATTACCGCCGGCGGACAGGAGGTTGATCGCAGTACGATCCGTCCACAAGGAGAACCAAGTCTGCCCTCCGCCCCCCTGCCCACCATAAGGCGAACTGTTCAACACGTGCACACGTCCTGGATCTGCAGCCCCCCCGATGACCAAGTCACGCCGGGTGTTGAGGTTGAACGTCGAATCTCCGGGTACCAGTACCAGCCCACCTGTTGCAATCGCTCGCGTCGAAACGAAGGGGTCGAAACCACGCGTCTCATTACGGTCCTGGACGTCGAGGGTGCTCCCAAATAAGGGCAATACCCCGCCGACACTACCGGCATTCATATCAACCGCGCCCCGGATGTTGACCAGCGCGCCGTTCAGATCGTGTTTTTCCAGCCAGTATCGCTCCAGCTCAATACCGCCCGTCATGTGACCACGCGCATGCTGTGCGGTATTGACCCCACGTCCGGCGTTAAGGGAGAGGTCTCCTCCCCCTGTAAACAGGATATCCCCATTGCCCAGGACACGACCCGTGGCACCCACCGCAAGCGTCAAGCCGGTGCTGCGCGGCGAGTTTTCGCCATTGTCAGAACCGCGGCGTGTCAGGGCCCCCACGGCTCCTCCACTCGTCACCGTCAGGTTCCCTCCCCCCAAGGTGCCAATGCCATTGAAACCGATGAGATGGGGGTATTCGCCATTTTCCTCCGTCGCGCTGGCAGGATTCGTTGCGTAGGTTCCGAAATTGATCCACCAGGAGGTTGGCACGGGCTGGGAAGTTTGTGTATTTCCAGTGCCTTGGCGCCAGAGCCAGTTCCCCACGGAATTGCTGGGTCGCTGGGACCTCTCGCCCGCCCATGGCAGGGACCGGAGACCCACGCTGTCACCCAGGATGTCACCGCCAGCCCGGACCATGACGTTGCCACCCTGTTCGGGATACCACGCCTGATACGTCGAGCCGCTGGCAACGAAAGCTTCGTAGTCAGTGCCGGCGGCGCCCAGCACCGATCCGTCACCCTGCGTGCCGCGCGGCTGCAGATAGCCAGCCGCCACGTCGGAGGCTTGCGTTCCCGCCGTGTAGACCCCATACGGCGAGTGCATCTGGATGCTGGCTGCGGCAATCACGTCCAGGTCGCCCGTGCCGGTACGCAACACGCTGACTCCGGAATACAAGGGATAGGGGGCCGCCTCTGGCGCCTCTTCTTCTACGCAGACACCTGGCATGTTCTGGCACACCGGCAGCCATTCGTCTGTCACAGGGGTGCCAGCCGGCATACTGAAGGGATTGCCCGGCGCCCAAACAAGACGTCCGCCACCAGCGTTTGCCGGCACACATACGCCAGGAATATTGGCGCACACCGGCAACCACTCGTCGGTCACGGGCGTACCGGCGGGCATATTGAACGGATTTCCAGGCGCCCAGACAAGTCCGCCGCCCCCCGCATCCGTTTTCAGCGTGCCGTAATGCGTGTCGGCAAGGTTTACGCCACCGCCGGCCGCGGGCAACGTGGCACGCGTATCGGCAGCTGCGACGTCTGCCCCCGCGACGAGACGCATTCCCCACGACAGGCTGCCTTCACTCAACATCGGCGCAAGTGCCCAGTTTTTCCCTTGTGCCCCGCCATTTTCCGCACGCAGGGGGATGGAGGATGCACCGTCTGGCAAGACTACCGACGTGTTGGCGGGAATGATGGCGCCGATACCCAGGGGCAAGGTCCTTGACAGCTTCATCGCGGTCGGCAACGCGACCCCCTTCGGCCATGTCAATGGCTTGAGAGCAATACCTGCGGAGAAACGGCTGCCCGCATCCACAAGCGTATCTACCGGGAAGGTAACGGCCACTTGCAAGACGGTCCCGGCTTCGAACAACACATTGCCATTACCGTCACGCACCGTCGCATGCAGCACGGTTTGCGCAGGCAGAGTCAGCGCCTCGCCCAATGTCCCTTGCACCGGCAACACATTGCCGGCTGGCAAAGTCATTCCCTGCACGGGCAAGTCATAGTTGAGCACCTTGCCCGGCGCGTATTCGGTGCCTTCCGCCAATTCGACGCCCGCGACGGGAACGATAAGATCTCCGCCATAAGGCTGGACGCCAGCGACCAGAATCCAGCCATTGCCGTCGAGGTCAGCAGTATCTGGCGGCGCAGCAAAACCATCCGTGATGCTGCCATAAATATCCAGATCGCCCCCAGCACGGATAATCAGCGTACCCGGCTCCCCGGAGCCGTCGACGGGCGTCAGCGGATAACGCGGATTCACACCGGCATAGCGATACTTGGAGAGGTCCAGATCCCCTTGCACGACAATGCGCTGATCAGGATTGATCGCTTCGTTGCTGACGATTTCCAGCCCGGGACGAAGGTGGAGTGCCTCCTGATAGCTGGCAGTATTAAGCCCCGCCAAGCGTCCCGCCATCAAATTGGCATTGGCAAGCGCTGCCGCCATGAACACCGTGCTGCGGCCGTGTTTCTGGCTCAGATAATTGTCATCGATGTACTGGTAGGAGCCTTCGTCCGCCGTAGGATCAGTACCAAGCGGTGCATCGTCATAACGCGCCATCGCGTTGAGAACGATCGCACTCGCGCCGACGATGTCTACGGCGCCCGGTACATTCACCCCGATATCCCCGTGGATGTCGGCATCTATATCAGTCACCCCGCCTTGCGCTCCGAGTCTCGGCGCATACAAGATCAACGTGCCACGTGACACGCCGTCGGCCTGACCAGGCGCAGTCCCCACCAAGGCGTCGGTGCCATGACGCAAATCGATGCGAACCCCTTCGCCCAAGGTCAGGATGCCATCCCCCGAACTCAGTTCGACGATGGCACGATTGGGCGCGTCGATGATCTTCTTGTAGCTGTCCATCCGCAGAACCGTGCCATGCGCGTCGAGTTCCGCCTGTCCAGCCAAAGTCAGGCCGTTCTTGCCTGCGAGGCGGATGACACCCACACGCTCCCCGCTCGCGTCGATTCTCCCCAGGACAGTCAGATGCCCATCATCGAGGGAGACGCTCACCTCGCCAGCACGGATATCGTTAGTGATGGACAGGTCTCCGCGCTTGAGTTGGAAGCTGCGGATCCCGGAAATGCCTCCGGTGTTCAAGCGCTGATTCAGCGCAGCAAAGTGCTCGGTCAGCAGTCCGGTATCTCCCAGGCGCTGCGCACGAACATCGACCCCGCCCGCACGATAAGGTACCCATGTGCCGCCAGCGTCATAATGGCCGCTGGCACTTCCCTCGATGCGGCCCTGGAGATCGACCACGCCTGCATCCTGCCCCAAGGCGATCGCCGTCAGCAGGCCTGCCTGGTTCTGCTGCGCAGACAGGTCGATCACCGAGCCGGCTGCCTGGCGGATGTTGCCCGCCCGGCTGCTCAGGCTGACGTCGCCGCCCCAGCTGTAGCGCACGACGTCGCCGAGCTGGACGCCACGCCCTGCCATGTCCACGCTCGCCCGGTCCGTCAGGAGCACGTCTGCCTGAGCAGTCAAGCCCAACTTCCCGCTGGGCAGCAACACGTTGGTATCCAATACCAGCCTCTCGCCCTCGAATGCGAGCTCGGCCCCCAGTCCCTCCTGCAAGATCCCGGTCGACAGCGGCGTGGCACCCTGAGGTGCCGTCAGGGTCACCACGCCACCTGCGACGACATGATGAACCGAGCCTGCCGCGGCAGTGATCAAAGGGGTCACGAGATTCAGGTTGCCGGCGCTGTACTGGGCGACGCCATCGGAGAAACCATTACGGGCACGGTATACCGACAGGCTGCCCTGGTGATTGGCCGTGACTTTCTCATGATCGATCACATTGACAGTATCGAAACCGAGCGTGAGACGTTTGAAGACCTCATCGCCATTCGCTGGCGACCACGGACCGTAGCCAAACGTGACCTGCCTGGCACGAATATCCAAGGCCCCTTCTCCAGTTCCTGCCCCCTGGCTCACGATGGCGCCGGGCGCTTGCGTGGCCCCCTGCCAAATGAAATGCCCGGTCTCGATGCTGGCGATCTCTCCCCGTTCACCGTAGCCATAGATGGCAGGCGTGGATAGCACGAGATTTTCCAGCGTCGAGACACCGGAGGCATCAAGCGTGCTCAGCCCCGTCGATCCAAAGAAATTCACGGAGTCACGGGCGGTCAGGTTCAGCGTTTTGAGCGCCGGGGCGCCGTAGTCGTCGTCTCCTTGCAGAAGACGGTCCAGCACCGATTGATCCATGGTCAAACCAGCCGACAGGCTACCCCGCCCGGCCAAGGCTGCGAGATCCGCCTGGCTACCAATATTGACGCTGCCCACGGCCAGCGTCAGGTTCTCGGTGCCGTAACGCACGTCGGTGCCCAGTTCAAACTGATTATTGGTTGCGAGGACGATGCTGCCTTCCGAGTACAGCAGGGTATTGCCCGTGCAGGCGGTGGCCGTGCAACCACCCAGCCTGATGGCCGCCGGCGAAAAATTGCTGTCAGGTGCATCGGGGGCCAGGGTTTGCAGCACCGAGTTGGACACTGCCACCATTGCACTCTGTCCCGGCTGGTAAACAAACCCGTCTTCCGAGCCGAAGCTTGCCGCCCCTTTCCGAATCGTGTTGATCGACGCCCCTGGCGCAATCACGACTCCCTCGTCATCGCTCTCCTGGGTCTGGTTCTTACGCCCGAGCAGAATGACTTCAGCGGCTTCGATGCGGGCGTTTTCCCTTACATACACACCGGTATCTACACTGGTGAACTGGATCATTCGTCCTCCAGCACCGTATTCGACGTAGGGAATTCCGCCGACCCACAACGTGGGCGCCTGCAGCGCGTTCAGGTCACGGGCACTGACCGATACGCCACTGAAGCCTGCGGTCGCAGCGTCCGCCACGATTTCGATGCCGTTGAGCATCGACGAGACCACAATTGCACCGCCCCTGCGCCCCCCTTCGGCCGGTTGGAACAATGCTTGCCCCTGCATCTTGAGAGCGTTGGCGGGTGCGCCATTTTCCAAACGGAGCATCAGCAGCGCACTATCTGCCGGCAACATCGGATTCGGCACGCCCAATCGAAGTGCACTCGTCTTGGCAAATTCCGCGTAGGAGGTGACGTTGTACTCCGAGTAAGTACGCAGGACGTCCGCGGCAGTCAACGTGACGGGGTGGAGCAAACCGCTCTTTATGCCTGTTCCAGCAATCGACACATTCCCCTGGGTCAACCACGAGCCATTGCGCAAAGCATGAGCCCCTGCCTGCATGGCAAGGAGGGGATTACCCTGTTGAATCTCGACCCTGAAGGCGCCAGGCATCAGCGCATACGTGGACGGCATCAGCGTGTACGTGCCTGCGGCCAAACCTGGCACGCCGGCGCCAATGGTGATCTGCTGTCCAACCAGGGGGCTGACCGCCCCGCCCTCGGGAGCGATGGGCGCCTGGTGGGTCTGACTGCCCGGCACGATCGCGTAGACGGGGTTCTCGGCCAGGCTCGGCAACTCGAAGCCGCCGCCCTGAGCCGTGCGCACCAAGGGGTTGAAACGCGCGTCCGTGGATCCCCCTCTTCCCGAGACAAACCCTGCACCAAGCAGTTCCCCCCCTCCGGAAAGGTCGAGGATGGCCTCCGGCTCGACGGAAAACGACTTGCCGACCAGCTCGATGCCACGAATCAATTGAGCGGAAGCCGTGGCGCCACCGGCACCGATGAAAGTGACCTCATCCGCCCCATAGCGATACGTCAAGCCGTCCAAGGTTCCCCCATAGGGTATCCACAACCCTTGGGCACTTACGGATGTCAAGCTGCCCGGAAGCAATGCCACGACGTCGGTCTCCCCTTGGCCACCCCGGGTCCCCAACACGATGCTTCCTAACGGTGCTCGGACAACGCCCCCTTGCTGGACCTGGGCCGCCCCCAACGTCAATTGTCCAAACACGGAATATGGAGGCAGCAAGCTACCCGTCCCGACAGGCTCGATCCGCAAGCTGCCATCGGCACGATAGGTGCCGTCCTCGATATAACCCGCTCGCACCTGCGCCTTCGCATGGGTGGTCGGATATACCTGTGCAGCACGAAGAACAATATCTCCGCCAGCGTCGACACTCGTCATCGCAGTCGCTTCAGACCTGCTTGCCTTCAAGAAGCGGATATCGCCGCTGCTCTCGAACAGCACGCTCTCGAAACCCGCCCGATCGACCGTCACTGTGCCGCTCGTACGCTGGATCGAGCCTCTTGCACCGACGCTGACGGCATCGCGAAAATCGATCAAGCCCCCCTTGATCTGCAGGGAGGACACCCGCTCCTGCTGACTGAAGCCCGTTGTGACAGTGGGCCACAATGCGCCGTCGAACAGCACGGGCGACAGGGTCCCGGCCAATTGAACGTGCGGTGCGGAAAGTGATACCAAGGAGGGAGCGACCTGGGTTTCAGACACGCCCAGAGCGCCGGCATACAAGCGCAGACTTTGCGCCATGGCCAGAGAAACATCCCCATCGAAACTGAGGATGCCGTTCACGTACAAGGATAGATTCCCAAAACCACCGGCCCCCACTTGCTCGGCTGCCAAGGAAGCCTTGCCATATTGAAGCTGGTTCGCGGCATCCCCGGGCGTTCCGTCACCGGGAATCACTGTTGCCTCGCGCGTTTGGCTTACCACCAACTCTCGATGCACCCGCACCCGGTCTGGCGCATTCGACAACAAATAAAGCGGCGTATCCAGCGCTAGCTCCAAGGTGCCACCCGCAGCGCCTTCTCCCCCGGCGTGTGCCTGCACCTTCCCTTCCAGATAGACGCCATTCATCGAGCTCAGGGCTATGCGGCCGCCTGCACTGGCGACTCGCCTCATGCCCTGGCCTGGCACATCGAACTCGGACTGGTCGCCGGAGGCATTGAGCACAGCGCCTTCCTGCACAACAACGAAAACATGTGGCGAGGTTGTCGAACCCGTTTGGTGATTGATTTCCCCGCCCAGGATGATGCTGCCGCCGTCAGAAACGAATCCATAACGCCGGCCCAACGGATCGACCGCACTCGCCGCGCGGGCCGATACGTCCAGGACAGCCTCATCGCCGACCCAGATGGATCTGCCATGTCCGACTGCCTCTCCTGGTGCGGTATTTCCCAGACCTGCGGCACCGACCGTGAAATTCGAAAGGAAGATCCTGCCGCTCGGCGCATGCAACTGGCCGTTCACTGTCAATTGACCAATGCTGCGCAAGGTAATCGACTGACCCGGGTCCACCTCGACGTGGGCGCCCTTCGAGACCAATGCCGATACCTTGGCCATGTCGCCAGCGACGGACGTGGTTGCACCCGCTTGAAGCGTCAAGCTGGCACCCTCGCGTTGACTCAGGACGCCCTGACGGTGATTCTCGCCATAAAGAGGCGGGGTCCAGAGCTCAAGCGCCTGGGCAATGGCACTTCCACCAGCCACCGAGGCGGAGTGCTCAGCAAGCCGATAGACCGGTACCGACGGACGAATATCTGCCATTTCGGGAAGGAACATGCCCTGCTTCCCGATGACGACATAGTCTGAAAACCCACGCCGAAACAGCGCGCCGTCCAACATCAGGGGCTCGCGCACCCCCACGCGTTGTTCCAAGACGCTGCCTGCCGCGAGCAAAGTGCCCGCGGGAATAACCGTTTCCATGAGAGCCGGCGTGCCCGCGGCAACCGAATACGATGGCGTCGGCAGGGAAGCCAACGAAGAAGGAATCACGTACCCCTCAGGCAAAGTCCCTGCATTGATACGGGTAATGACGGCTCCCGGCGGGACGACGCGAGCAGTGCCTGTGGCGCCGCGGTAGCGTGTGTTGCCAACATAGACATCCATGTTGGTGCCATTCAGGTCCCATCCCCCTGCGCCCACGGTCACGGACAACGTCGCCCCCGTATTCGTGAACCTGAGCGGCGCAGCAAGGACTTGGCCGGCCACGGCCCGGGTGTAAGACGCGGCTATCGGCAGGATGTCTCCCGCGGAAAGCGTAATCGGCTCCCGGAGGGCCAGACTGATGGGCGCGGCCTCTCCAGACTCAAGATACCCAGATGTAATGGTGGACTGCCCGCCCACGATCACCGTTCCTCCCGTCTGAAGCATCAGCGTGCCGCCGCCCTTCACGCCGTGGCCCGACAAAGTTCCATCCAGTGCCAACGTACCGCCATCGGCGACGGGCGAGGCGCCCACGCCCGTTTGCAAGGTAACGTTGCCTCCTCGTCCACCGCTCAACGATCCGCTCTCAAGCAGACTTGCGCCTGACGAGACATCCAGGTGGCTGCCACGTTCGAGCGTGACGTCAGCATTACTGCGCAAGGATATGTGGCCGCCATCCCGATACGACAAGCTTGCCTTATCCTCGGGGTCCAGACGTTGGTTCACCCACAGGCCACTGACATCGACCGTCGCTCCGTCCTTCACCACGACCACAGCCCGAGCGCTCTCCGGCGCAAGCAGCGTCGAGTCCTGCAAGCTACCGTTATTCAACGTGCTCCACTGATTGAGCACGTTGCCTGCATGCACCGTTCCCGCTCTGGCGACGATATCCGCGTTGATGGAAACCTCGGGCGCGTAGAGAACGATTTCTCCTCCCGTGTCCAATCCGAGCGGCCGTTCAACCGTGATGTTCGAGCGTGCTGCGGTGCGCAGCGCGCCAAGACGGAAACCATTGAGTGTGCTGGCATCCAGCACCAGTTTCCCGGTGCGGTCGCCAATCGGATCATCCAACGTCAAGCCGGCAGACAGCGCATCCGCCTCGGTGATCATCAGGCGATCCACCACTGCATTCAGGGTATGGCGCAGCATGCCTGCTGTTGCATCGTAGCGCGCGACATAGTCTCCGACGACCAACTGCCCACGCCGTGCAACCGCCGACTGGGATTGGTAATAGCCATCCAGTCCCGGTTGAGCCGCCTGAGTCTGTCGAATGCCCTGATAGACCTCTGTCGTCAGCCCGCCTTCAAGTACGGCGGAGCTGGTTGCAACAATGAGTTTTCCGGCATCTCGGCCAACGGTGTAGCCTGCCTCGAAGCGGGATGTCGGCGCCAGCATCGGATCGTAAAACCTGCGGGTCGCGTTTTCCCCCCAGCGAGCACTGGCGATTTCATATCCCCGATAAAGGCCTTCGTAAAGGATATCTCCGGGCGCGCGCGAGACCTCGTATAGACGTCCATCGGCGCCACGCAACCAGCTTTGTCGGATATGGCCATCCTGGACATCTAGCGTGCCGCCAGACAGGTTCATGTTGGAACCGGCGTGGGTTACCAAATCCGCGCCGGAAAACGTCACGACGCCCCCTTGCGCCATCCATTCGTCAACAGAACGGCCGCTGGTGGCGAGATAACCGCTGACCTCTAGCAATCCTCCTGCCGTATACCAACGATCGGTTTCGTAGCCATTTGTCCCTGCCGGGACAAATACCAGGGAGCGGCGATCGACCCACACGCCAGCATTATTCAGGCGCCCCCCCTCGCGATTGACCGGGGCGTCTCGCTGCTCATTGCCCTGGACGTTGATATTCAGGTTGTTCGACTCCATGGCGATTCGTACGCCAATCGCGCCAGCAACATCCAGTTCCGCGCCAGCATTCACCATGGTTCGCTTGGCAGCTTTGACGGATATCTGCCCGCCTGTCGCCAGCGCCAAGGATTCCGATTGAAACTCGGCGGTATTGCCGCTCACCACCTCTATGCGAGACAGGTCGAGCCGATCGGCCAATGTGCTGAGATTGTCGAAATTTCCGTTGGCGAGAGGATTGCCGCCGGGGTTGGCGCCCGTCAGCCCTGTCAGTGCTGCGTCCCGTTGACTGTCGAGTGCCGTCGCAGCAGCTTCGTCCAATACGATCGCGGTGGTACTTCCCGGGGCAAAACTAATCCGGCCCGTCGTATCACTGGCACGGGTAGACAAGTGAATTGTCCCGCGCTGCGCCTGGGACGTCGTCGAGATCAGCACGCCAGCCTGGGTTACCAAATGTCCCGTCAGCGTAATGTCTCCGGTCGTGGCGGTGACAAGACCAGAATTGCTTACCGCTCCGACAGTGTCTGCAAAGAGTCGATGCGCTGAGACTTCATTGCCTCGTGTCGTGGATTGTTGATTCCCTTCCGTCCCCACTCCTTTCCGGATATAGAACGTATCGCCTGCTGCCAGAACAGTCTGTCCCTTGGGCGTGCTGATCGTGCCAGCGTTGTGCACTTCCGCCCCCAGAAGCAAGGCATAACCGCCGCCCTGCGTGACTGAACCGGCCTCATGAGTCGTCAACCTGGCACCGGCCTGCACGATGATGCTGCCAAGCGCCTCACGGAAAATGGGTTGCGTGCCCGTTGCGTCCGTATACAGCCCATTGTTTCTGAACTGAGTGTCCAGGGAGGCATCAGGCTTCGCCGCCGCCGCAACGAGATTGCGCACATTGACCTGACTGGTGCCGCTGAACACGACACCGTTCTGGTTCACGATCATTACCGTGCCCGCAGCCTGGATCTGGCCCTGAATTTGACTGGGCTTGGCGTCGGCGCCTACCACCTTGTTGAGGACGGCGTCTGAGGCGCGTTGCTGGTCGAAACGGAGTGTCGTGTTGCGCCCGACGTTGAATGTCTCCCAATTGAGAATGGCGCGCGACGCGGTCTGCTTGACGGTGACGATATGCCGCCCTGCCTCCGTGGTCGGCACGGCAGTATCGGCGCCTTCCCAACCCGCCTTGGCGCCCTGTGACACCTGCAAACCACCAACGCCCAAGCCATCAGGCACGGAGGGCTCATCCCGGGCACGAGCGCGCGCCGCCTCTTGGCTGGCCTGCTGCGCAGCGATGGCGTTGGCCGTGCGATTCAGATTCGCGATGGACTGCGAGAGCTGCTGGCGCGCTTCGATTTGTTGCCGCGCGGCAGTCGGCAACGGAACGCCAGGCATCGGACCGCGCTGCAAGGCGCGCGATTGGGCGCCGGCCTGACTGCCCGCGGCAAACCAATTTGATTGGGCCTGCGCAGGTGTACCAAGACCCGCCGCCCACAGCACCGTTGCAATTGCCGCGGCCAGCGGCTTCACGCGCGGCAAAGGCTTGCTGGCACGCGCGGCACGGGGACGATTGTCTAGTTGGGTCTGCTTCACAATGCACTCCAGATGGCGGGTACCTGTAAGACGAAACCGCTAGGCCGAATGCGACACATTGACAGCCTAAGTTTTCAATCCCAATTCATCAGCACGACGAAACAACGACGCCAACACAAAATCGTCATAATTTCGGCGTAGGACACAAAAAAAAACCAACCCCGACAGGCGGGGTTGGTTCCTCATGCGACTAGCTCCTGAATAAGAGCCCGGCCACTCGGCCGCGCTCCAAGCCATCCAGGATTAAGGCTGCGTGCGGCCCTTGCCAGCGCACTCGGTCGCGTTGCCGATCGCCAGGTCGCTGGACGCCGTCAGGAAGGCGGCCGTAGCGGCGTTCTTCCAAGCAGGCGACAGCGGCACGAAATCGTGATCTTCCACGATGTCGTCCGAACCGTAGATCGTGGTCAGGAATTCAGCCACGGATTCGCCGGCGGCGTCGTCGTAGCACTGACCCACCAGCAGGTTCGTGAAACCCAGGATCGGGTAGGCGTTGGGGATGGGCGGGTACGTGAAGTTCGGCGACCACGCGAGCGGGTTGCCGTAGGCAGTAGTGGCAGGAGCAGCCGGCGTCACCACCAGCATGTTCTTGACGTTCTGCACGGAGGGCAGAGCACCGCGAACACGAGCGACGTTGGTGTTGCTGTCGACGTTCACGTAGTCGGGGCTGACGTAGCCGATGCGGTTGTTGGCGGCCAGGGTCGTGGAGGCCACGCCGCCGCTGCCCGTCACGCCGATCCAGTTCGCGCGCACGCCGCCCACGTTGGCAACGACGGTGGCGAAGCTGTCCGATACCTGGAAGTTCTGCGAGCATTGGGTATCCAGGAACTTGGCCAGCAGTTCCGTGGTGCCGCTGCCTTCCGTACGGTACACGACATCGATCGTGCCGGCGGCGCCGGTAACGATCTGGCTCCAGTTGGTGATCGTACCAGCGTAGATGCCGCAGATCTGCGCGTCGGTCAGGTTCAGGTTGTTGATCGTGGCGTGGCGGTAGGGCAGCGTCACGGAAGTCACGACGGCGGGCACCTGGATGATCGGGCCGAAGTCAGCGATGGTGGAGGCAGCGCCGTTGTTGTAACGGGTGTTGTAGGTATCCAGTTCCGATTCACGCAGGGCGGCATCGCTGCCCGAAAAATCAACGCGAACCTTCGGCGAGTAGACCGGCACGCCACCGACCTTGAACTCATCCGAGTCATTGTTCAGGATCGCACGACGGCCAGCACCGCTGCCCACGCCGGTGTAGGCGAAGTCATCGGTCAGGTTGGGGAACAGGGAGTTGTACAGACCTTGCGGCAGGGTTGCGCCACCACCGATCACGTCCTGCGCCGAGGCAGCAGCACCGACCATCGACAGGCCAGCCAGCACGACGGCGGCGACCGACTTCTTCAGATTGAAAGCGTTCACGGAATTTCTCCTTGGCACTACGTTGAGAAAAATCTGGGATTAACTCGAGCCATAAAACGGATTAAGTGTGAGAGGCCTTGATCCGTTTACGACTGCCGTCTCGCTGACGGCCAGAGCATCTTCTCAACCGATGGTGACAATCTACAGACTAATGTCGCGGGACATTTTCCTTAAGGAGCGTGAAAAATCGCCCGGATAATCACTCAATAATGACAACTGAATTAATCAAGCCCCGGGACATTCATTAACTGTCATACGCGGAAGAAAATCCATCGCGGGAAATGCGAGCCCAAACATGAAAACTCACGCCTCCCCCTCCCAGAACCCGCGCCAGCCCTACACCAGCGTGTTCATCTCGATGATCGGCATCAGCACCGCCAGCACGATGGTGAGCACCACGCCGCCCATGATCAGGATCATCAGCGGCTCCAGCAGCGCCGTCATCGCCATCGCGCGGCGCTCGATGTCCCGGGACAATGTGGCGGAGGATCGCTCCAGCATCGCCGACAAAGTCCCGGTACTTTCGCCACTCGCGATGAGGTGGATGAGGAGCGGCGGAAAACTTTTTTGTAACTTCAGCGCCGCGCCCAGCGAGACGCCCTCGCGCACACGGCCGGTCGCGTCATCGACCGCGGCGCGCAGGCTGTCGTTGCCCAGCGTTTGGCGCGCCGCATCCAGCGCGCGCAGGAGCGGCACGCCGGCATCGGTGAGGATTGCCAGCGTGGAGGCGAAGCGCGCGGTGTTCACGCCCAGCGTGAAACGGCCGATGAGCGGCAAGCCCAGCACACGGCGGTGCCAGGCAAGACGGGCCACGGGATCGCGCAGCCACATGCGCCACAGCCAGTACGCACCCACCAGCAACAAGGCCGTCAGCCAGCCCCAGTTGCGCACGAAGTCGCTGGCGGTGAGCATCGCAATGGTGAGGCCAGGAAGATCCTGGCGCGCCTGGCTGAAGGCGCTGACGACCTGCGGCACGACGTAGCCCAGCAGGAAGATGACGATGCAGACGGACACCACGCCGACGATGGCGGGATAGATGAAGGCCGTGAGCACCTTGCCGCGCAAGGCGTTGCGCTCTTCGATGTAGTCGGCCAGGCGCTCCATGACGCGCGCCAGGTCGCCGGAGTCTTCGCCAGCCGAGATCAGCGCCCGATAGATCTCGGGGAAGTCGCGGGGCCGCGCGGCCAGCGCGTCGGTCAGGCGCGTGCCGCTGCGCACGTCGGCGCGCACGGCATTGAAGGTGTCAGCGATGTGCTTCTTTTCCGCCTGGTCGATGGTGGCGGTCAGCGCGGCTTCCAGCGGCAGGCGCGCGGCCAACAGGCTGGCCAGTTGCCGCGTGGCCCAGGCCAGGTCGCTGTCGGACAGGCGCGGGCTGAAGGCGCTGCCGCCCGCGCCGGCCTTGCGACGCTCGGCCAATGCGATGGGAAACAGGCCTTTGCCGCGCAGGGCGGCACGTGCCGCGCGCGCGCTGTCCGCGTCGATGGAACCCTGTTCGATCTTTCCGCCCGCGTCCGAGGCTTCGTATTGGAACGTGGCCATGCGGCCCTCCCCTGTCGGTCCTAGGCGTCGCGCGTGACGCGCACGATTTCCTCGGGCGTGGTGGCGCCGCTTTCCACCCAACGGCGGCCGTCGTCGCGCATGGTGTGCATGCCATGCGCCACCGCGGCTTCGCGCAGTTCCTGTTCACCTCGGCCTTCGTGGATGAGGCGGCGGATGGCGTCGTCGACGACGAAGAGCTCGTGGATGCCGGTGCGGCCGCTGTAGCCCACGTGATTGCAGTGCTCGCACCCCACTGCGTGATAGACGGTGCTGCCATCGGGCAGCACTTCGGCGCGACGGCAGTGCTGGCACAGCCGCCGCACCAGGCGCTGGGCCAGCACGCCCAACAGCGACGAGGCCAGCAGGAAAGGCTCCACGCCCATGTCGGTCAGGCGCGTGACGGCCGAGACGGAGTCGTTGGTGTGCAAGGTGGCCAGCACCAGGTGGCCGGTGAGCGAAGCCTGCACGGCGATCTGCGCGGTTTCCAGGTCGCGGATCTCGCCGATCATGATGACGTCCGGATCCTGGCGCAGGATGGCACGCAAGGCCAGCGCGAAGGTCATGTCGATCTTGGCGTTGACCTGGATCTGGCTGATGCCGGGCAGGTCGTATTCCACCGGGTCTTCCACGGTCAGGATGTTGCTGGTGCTGGCGTCCAGGCGGGCCAACGCGGCATACAGCGTGGTGGTCTTGCCGCTGCCGGTGGGGCCGGTGACCAGCACGATGCCGTGCGGTTGATGCACCAGGCGGTCCAGCGGCTGCAGCACGCTGGGCGCCATGCCCAGCTTCTCCAGTTGCAGGCGGCCAGCCTCCTTGTCGAGCAGGCGCAGCACCGCGCGTTCGCCGTGGCCGGTGGGCACGGTGGACACGCGGATGTCGATGGGCCGGCCCGCCACGCGCAACGCGATGCGGCCATCCTGGGGCAGGCGCTTCTCGGCGATGTCCAGGTGCGCCATGATCTTGATGCGCGAGATCAGCGCGCCGTGCAGCGCCTTGCGGGGGCTGACGACATCACGCAGCGTGCCGTCCACGCGATAGCGCACGACCGAGTGCGTTTCGAAAGGCTCGATGTGGATGTCGCTGGCGCCGTCGCGGGCGGCCTGGGTGAAGAGCGCGTTGATCATGCGGATGACCGGCGCGTCGTCCTGGGCATCCAGCAGGTCGGTGACCTCGGGCATGTCCTGCATGAGCCGGTCGAGGTCGATGTCGTTTTCCGCGGCGCCCACCACCGAAGCCGCATCGCCGGCGTCCGCATAGGTGCGCGCCAGCAGCGTATCCATCTCCGCCTCGCTCAGGCGCGACAACGGCAGCGGCACGTCATCGCCCAGGCGGCGCTGCACTTCCGCGATGGCCCAGCCGGGCGTCACCGGGCTGACGGCCAGGCCCAGCGTGTCGGCGTCGGCGCGCAGCACCAGCCGCTGCGCCTTGGCCCAGGCATACGGCAGCTTGGCGGCCAGCGGCGCACCCATGGTCACTGCCCCACCGAGATCGCGGGACGGTAGCCCAGTTCGCGCAGCACCTGCACGGCGGCGTCCGTTGCCGCGGGATCGCGTGACACATCGGTGCGCACGACATAGCCCATGCCGCCGGGCCCGGCCATGGTGTAGGCCTTCAGGCCGCTGATGCGCACGCGCTGGGCGATCTGCTCGGCGGCGGACTGGCTTTGCACATCGGCGATCTGGAGCACGTTGATATCGGTGCGCGTGTGGCCGTAGAAGGCGTCCGGGTCGGAGGCAATGGTGAGCCCCTTGGGCAGGCGCGTGCGGATCGTCTCGCCGGGCGCGGCAGTGTCGGCGGGCGTGGGTTGCTGGCGCAACGCCGAAGACTGCGTGACGGGTGGCGGCGCCTGGCGTTGCGTGTCCTCCCAGGACTCGGGGCGCAGGTCATAGGCGCGCTCGCCCGCCGCCTGCGGCACGCCGGGCGGCGGCAGGATGGGCGCGTTCATGTCGGGCAGCGCCCAGTGCCTGCCGGGCTGGACGGCAGCCTGCGTGCGGCGCATGAAGTTGTAGCGGTCCTGCGTGAGGCCGGCGCCCGCCTGGGCGTCGCGCACCACGTAGGGACGCAGGAAGACCATGAGGTTGGTCTTCACGCGCTGGCGCGAGTCGTAGCGGAACAGGGCGCCCAGCACGGGCAGCGAGCCCAGCAAGGGCACGGCATCGGTGGTGGTGCTGACGCTGTCTTCCAGCAGGCCGCCCAGGACCATGATCTGGCCGTCGTCCAGCAGCACCGAGGTGTCGATGGCGCGCTTGTTGGTGACCACGCCCGCTTCGTTGCTGAGGTTGTTGTCGATGCTGCTGACTTCCTGATAGATGTCCAGCTTGACCGTGCCGCCTTCGGATATCTGCGGCCGGATGTTGAGCTTCAGGCCGATGTCCTCGCGCTGGATGGTCTGGAAGGGATTGTTGCTGCCGCCGCTGCCCGAGGTGACGTATTGCCCTGACACGAAAGGCACGGTCTTGCCCACCATGATGCTGGCGGGCTCGTTGTCCAGGGTCAGCAGGTTGGGCGTGGACAGGATGTTGGCGCCGCCCTTGGTCTGCAAGGCGCGGGCCAGCACTTTCAGGTTCAGGATCTCGCCCACGCCGGGCAGGTTGACGGTGCCGTCGATGATGCCGATGTTCATGCCCCGCGGCACGGCGTCGATGGTCGTGGCGGCGTTCACGTTCAGCCCGCTGCCGCTCAGGTTGGCACCGCCGAAATAGCGGCCGTTGCCTGCCATCCACTGGATGCCGAGTTCCGCCGAGTCGTTCTCGGTGACCTCGACGATGAGGCTTTCCACCAGCACCTGGGCGCGGCGCTGGTCCAGCAGGTCGATGACCTTGCGCAGGCTGCGATACATGGGGTCCGGCGCGGAGATGATCAGGGTGTTGGTGGACGCATCGGCCTGCACGGTGACGCCGCCCGCCGAGAACGCCGAGGAACTGCCCTGTCCGCCTATGCCCCCCTGGCCGTTCTGGCCAGACGCGCCGCCCATGCCTGTGCGGGCGATGCGCGTGTTGCTGCTCATGCCCGAACCGCTGCCGCTGGTGGAACCGCTGCCCGAGGCACTGGCGCCGTTGGCGGCCGATGACCCCGACGCGCTGCCCGTGCCGCTGTTCATGCCGCCGCCGCCCAAGGCCGCGCGCACGGACTCGTCGCTGCCCCCACCCATGCTCCCCTGCCCACCGCTCTCGCCCGTCAGCAGGCCGCGCAGCACGTCGGCCAGGTGCAGGGCCTGGGCATTGCGCAGATAGACCACGTGCAGATTGCCCGGGTCGCTCTGGACGTTGTCGAGCTTGATGATGAGGTCGCGCGCCAGTTGCGTGCGGGCCGGGCTGCTGGCGCGCACCACCACGGAATTCGAGCGCGGATCGGCCACCACCACGATGCGCTGGGTGGGGTCGTTGCTTTGTGCGTCGAGCAGGTCGGCGGCCATGGCGGCGATGTCCAGCGCGATGCCGTTATGGATCTTGATGACGTCGGTGTCCAGCGCCGTCGGCGTGTCGATGGACGCGATGATCTGGGCGATGCGCGCCAGGTTCTCCGCGTAATCGGTGACCACCAGCGTGTTGTTGCCGGGATAGGCCGTGACCGGATTGTTGGGCGGCACCATCGGACGGATCACATTCACCAGGTTGGTGGCGTTCTCGTAGCTGAGCCGGAAGGTGCGCGTGGCAAGGCCGCCTCCGCCAGCAGGCGCGTCGGCGCCGAGCACCGTGCCACCGATGAGCTTGGCATCGGCCTCGGGCACGACACGGGTCAGGCCTTCGGACTCGACGATCGCGAAGCCCTGCATGCGCAGCGAGCCCTGCAGCATCTGCAGCGCCACGCCAGCCGGCACGGGCTGTTCGGACACCAGCGTGAGCTGGCCTTTCACGCGCGGGTCGACCAGGAAATTGCGGCTGGTGAAGCGGGCCAGCACGCGCAGGACTGTGGGAATGTCCGCGTCGACGAAATTCAGCGTGACGGTTTCTTCGTTGCCGGCGCCGCCTGGACGCGCCGCCGCGGCCGGCATGGGCGCGGCCGAAGACCGGACGGCCGACCGCGACGCGCCCGACGTGGGACGGATGACCGGTCCCGGCGGCACCGGCGACGACGCGCGCTCGGCCGTGGGCGTCGCACGGCGAGGCTCGGCCTGGCCACGGCGTGGCGCGGGCGGCGAGCGCAGATCCACGGGCTCGGCCTGCGCCTGGACGAGCGGGTCGGCGGGCGACACACCCGCCGCGGAAGGCTTGCGCGTGCCGTCGTCCTGGCCAGGCGCCGCGCAGCCCAGCACGCTCAGGCACAAGCACACGGCGCTGGCCACGCGGGTGCGACGCAGAAGACGGACGCGCCGGTCAGCGCGGCCTTGCGTGGGGTGCTGCTTCATCTAGGGGGAGTCCTTGGAAGGAAGGGACGCTGGCAACGCGAGGCGCACGTCGCCGCGCACGCGTCCCGCCAGGGCACGGACATCGATGTCGGTGTCCGGTGGCAACAATTCAGCGGATTGGGTCAGGGACACTTCCCTCACCACCAGGCCCAGCTCGGCGGGCGCCTGGAACAGCCAGGCCATGACGGCGCCTGCCTCGGCGTCATCGAAACGCACGCGCCAGGCTGGCGCATCGGCAGCAGTCTCTTCGTCGGCCACCAGGGTATAGGCGCCCGGTGCCACGGCATCCAGGCTCCGGGCCAGGCGCGCGGGCAACTCGCCCGGCGCGGGGAGGACAGGTGTCACGGGCACGGCTGCCTCATCGAGCACGGCATCCAGCGCACTGGACTGCGACCGCAAGCGGGGCAGTTCCGTTTCCCAGTGATCGATGCGCTTGAGCGCCGGCTCGATGGCCAGCACCCAGCCGCCCACGACGACGACCAGCACCGCGCAAAAGAGCACCAGGCGCCGCTCGCGCGCGGCCAGTTGCGACCACTGCGCGCGCGCCTGCGCCGACCAGGCACCCATGCGCTTGCGCAGGACGGGCGGCCATCCCGGCCGCCGCAGTCCCAGGCCGGCCGGCCTGCTTGCTGCGGGGCGCGTCATGATCGTGTCCGGCCAGGCTGGCTGGGTTTGGCCTGCCGCACCGGCTGGCTGGCTGCCCCTTCGGAAGACGGCGCGCTGGCGCGCACGTGCCATCCGCTCTCCGCCGGTTCGACCGAGAGCCCCGCCTGGCGGGCCTTTTCGACCCAGGCGGGCGACGTCGGGCCATCTTGCACGGCGCCAGGCGTATCCAGGTCGAAAGTCAGTTGCCCATCGGCGTAGCGCAGGGTCTTCACCTGCCCATCGGCGAAAGGGCTGTGCAGCAGCGTCAGGCCGAGCAAGCCCGCGAAGCCTTCTTGCGCAGCCGCGTTGGCGGCCTGCATGCGAGCGTCGCGCTGCTGGCGCGCCTGCTGCAGGGGATTCATGATGACGCCCAGCGTGGGAAACGCGGCTTTCACGCGCGCATGCATGTCTTGCGTCATGGCTTGCCCGGCGGATTCGAGGCGATGGGCCTGCACGTTCAGGCCCACGACCCAGACCAGCGCAGCGGCGATCCCTGCCGTGATGGGCCCGCGCCAGGCGCCTGGGTTCACGCCTCGGGATTGCGCGGCGCACGTCAGCGACCAGGCGGGCGAGGCACCCAGCCACGCCTGCGCCGCGTCGATCGCGGAAGACGGCACATCCAGGGCGATGGGGCGGAAAGGCGGCACGCGGCCCACCCACGCGATGTGGGAAGGCGTGCCCTGCACGAGCAAGGGGGACAGTTCATCGGCCTCCCACTCCGCTGCGCCAGGCAGGACACGTGCCCGCGGATAGACGAAGCCGGTGTCCATGCCGGTGCGGACGACGGCGTAGCCCTCTTCATTCAGGTGCACGGTCCAGCCGGCGTCCGGCACAGGCAAGGCGCAAGGGGCGGGAAGGAAACCGGAGACGGTGAGCTGGCAGCCGCGCAGGCAGGCTTCGGCCCGCTGCAAGGGTTCCCGCGCCGTCCAGGCCACGGGTACCTGGCCGTCTGGTGCGCGAGGGCCATGCGCCAGGATGACCTCGTCGGGATCGCCCAGCAGCAGGCCGTCCATGGCGCCGGCCAGGGCCGCGCGCAGCTTGGCAGCGGGCAACGGCGGCAAGGCGACGCTGGCCAGCACCGCGTCGTGGGGGTGCAGGATGGCTTGCACGCGCGCGCGAGGCCAGCGGACAGCCAATGCGCTCAGGGGAAAACGGCCGGCGGCCTGGAAGCCACCTCGGCCATCGCCTTGTGCCGCATCGACCTCGGCATCGGCGTCCAGCCGGCTGAGCCGGGGCAGGCGGATGCGCAGCAGGGTTTTCATGCACCCTCCCGCAGCCATACGACACGCGGGACAGCACGGGGGCTGCGCTGGCGCTGGATCAAGGCCTGCATGGGCACTGTGGCCTGATCCAACGTTGCGACGCTGGAGAGACGGAACCACTGGCTGAAGGCGCTCATGCGCACCCTGGATATCCCGATGTCCAGCCGCCGCAACCGGTTGACCAGGTCGCCCCGGTTGCGGAACCACTGGCCCGCATCCCTTTCATCGGTGAGCGCTTGCGCCTGGGTCACGGTCAGATCGGGTATGGCGGCAGCCAGGACACGCGCCGGCGCGGTATTGATATTGATGGCGGTGTTGGCAGGCAGCACCGTGACATAGGGACGGAGGCTTTCCAGCACGCCCGCGCTCATGCCATCCAGGGGAAGCAGATCCTCCAGCACCCGGATCATGGGCGCCTGGGCCACTTCCGGCAGCGCGAGCGTGGCGCGCCCTTCCCGGCCATCGCCCCCTTCTGCGGCATCGTCTTCGGCCTCGGCGTCATCCCTTTCGGTCTCCTGGCTCTGGCCGCGCGAGTGGGCCATCACCACCCGCTGCACGATACGGCTGGCAAGCGCGGCGTCAATGCCAAGCTGCGCGCACAAGCGGCCGAACATCTCCACGTCCTCGGTGCTGACCTTGCCCTGCCGCACGACATTGCGCAAATTGAACTTGGCCTGCTCGTCATGCAGCCTGCCCGAGAACGTGCCGACCAGGCGCGGATTCTCGCTGCCGAAGCGGCTGCGCAGGATGGGCCTGGCCCAATCACCCCCCAGGTGCGTGACCGGACCGCGCTGCGCATCGGCCTGCAGCACGCCGCGCGCCCAGTCCAGCCCGCCACGCAGGAGCCAATGCGCCTGTCCCCGCGCCTGCTCGGCCTGCACGGAACGCAGCAAGGTGGCCTGGCGTTGCGTCAGGCTGGCAGCCACCACGGTGACGAACGCCACGATGAGCAACGCGCTGATGACGGCCATGCCTTCCTGGCGGCGCGCCACCGCGACGCCCCCCGTCAGGGACGGCGCGGCGCGAAGCGGGCATTGCTGCATGATTGGAACCCCAGCCTCAGAGTTGCCAGGAGCCGATGTCGGCATCCACGCCCTCGCCGCCCGGCTTGCCATCGGCCCCGAAGGAGAACACGTCGATCTCGCCGTTGGCGCCGGGATTCAGGTATTGATAGGGATTGCCCCAGGGGTCGTCGGGCAGGCGCTCGAGATACGAACGCGCGGCGGCGCCCGAGGCACCGGCAGGCGGCTTGACCAGGGCGTCCAGGCCTTGCTCGCTGGTGGGATAGCGCGAGTTGTCCAGGCGGTAGAGCTTCAGGGCCTGCATCAGCGCGGAGATGTCCTGGCGGGCGGCCACCACGCGCGCCTGGTCGGGACGATCCAGCAACCGGGGCACGACCAGGCTGGCCAGGATGCCCATGATGACGACCACGACCATGATCTCGATCAGCGTGAAACCGCGCTGGAACCGGGACGGGCGGGACTGGCGGGGCATGGCGGGGAAAGGACGACGTGAGGCCATTGCGGGGTCCGCTCCGTTGAGGTGACACAGATAAGCTACCGGTTGCGATGTTCGCAACGGCATGTGTCAGCGACATGGAGAATGTCCCGGGACATCGGCGGGCCTGGCTGGGGCCAGCGTGTTGCCCCATCAGCCGACGAAAGCGCCCACAAGCCGCATGACCATTGGCGCCGTGGCCTCTCCCGCCGGATCGGCGGTGAATGTCGAGGCACACCACGGACGCGACGAGTCCCGGGACATTCCGACTGAACGGCCGGAAAGAAAGACGCCATACTTCCCCTTCGAACCCCTGCGGTGGCATGCTGGCAGGCTACGGTTCCTCCGCCCTCATCCGTCATACAGGAGCACGCATGAAGAAGCTGATCAACGACCCTCGGCACGTGGTACGAGAGATGCTGGAGGGTCTGGTCGACACCCACGAACACCTGGCCTTGATGGACGGCGAGAACATCGTCCTGCGCGCGGAGCCGCGCTCGTCCGCACAGCGCCGGGTGGCCGTGTTGTCGGGCGGCGGCAGCGGCCATGAGCCCGCGCACGCGGGCTACGTGGGCCAGGGCATGCTAAGCGCTGCCATCGCGGGCGATGTCTTCACCTCCCCCAGCGTCGACGCCGTGCTGAGCGCCATTCTTGCGGCCTCGGGTCCCGCGGGCGCGTTGCTGGTCGTGAAGAACTACACCGGAGACCGCCTGAATTTCGGGATGGCCGCCGAGCTTGCCCGCGAGAAAGGCATTCCTGTCGAGGTCGTCGTCGTCGCCGACGACGTCTCCCTGCGCGAACTCGTTCCCGCCGATCGCCGCCGCGGCATCGCAGGGACGGTATTCGTGCACAAGATCGCGGGTGCGGCAGCCGAGCAAGGCTTGCCGCTTGCGGAGGTCGCCGCTGTCGCGGCCCGTGCCGCCGCAGCGCTGGGCTCCATGGGCGTGGGCCTGGGCGCGTGCACGGTTCCCGCCGCGGGCACGCCCAGCTTCACGCTGGGCGACACGGAAATCGAATACGGCCTGGGCATCCACGGCGAGAAGGGCGTCGGCCGTCGCCAGATCCAATCCGCGGATGCGATCGTGGACGACATCCTGGCCCATATCCTTCCCGAGCTGCCCGCGGATACGCGGCGGGTTGCCGTGCTGGTCAACGGACTGGGCGGCACGCCGCCCATGGAGTTGCAGATCATCGCGCGTCACGCCTTGGCCGCATTGCGCAACCAGGGCCTGGTACCTGAGCGTGCATGGGTCGGCAATTTCATGACCGCGTTGGAAATGCCGGGCTGCTCGCTGACGGTGCTGGCGGTCGACGATGCCCTGCTGTCCCTGCTCGACGCGCCCACCCAGGCGCCTGCATGGCCCGCATCAGGCCGCATTCCCGGCACGCGCACTGCGGCGCCCGCACCGGCGGGCGTGGCCGAGACGCCAGCGCCCGTGCCTGCCGGTCCGCTGGCTGAAGCCTTGCGGCGTGTGGCGCTGGGCGCTGCCGACACGATCATCGCCGCCGAGCCGGAGCTCACGGATCTCGACAGCCAGGCCGGAGACGGCGACCTGGGCGCCAGCATGGCGCGCGGCGCCCAAGCCCTGCGCGCCCTGCCCGGCCACGCCTTCCATGCCCCCGACGTGTTCCTCGCGTCGCTCAGCCAAGCCATGCGCCGGGCGATTGCCGGCAGTTCCGGCCCGTTCTATGCGATTGCCCTGCTGCGCGCCAGCCGCGAGCTGGCGGGTGTCGCCACGCCCACGCCGGCGCAGTGGCAAGGCGCCTTTGCTGCCGCCATCGACGCGATCATGCAGATGGGTGGCGCCAAGCCCGGCGATCGCACCATGATCGATGCACTCGCTCCCGCGGCCCGCGCCTGGCATGACGCGCTGACAGCCGGCCAGCACGGCCTCCAGGCATTCGACGCCGCGTTGCAGGCGGCCCGCCACGGCGCGGACGAGACCACCCGCATGAAACCTCGCCTGGGCCGCGCCAGTTACCTGGGCGACCGCGCCGTGGGCATTCCCGACGGCGGCGCGGTCGCCGTGGTGCGCTGGCTGGAAGGCATCCGCGCAGGGCTGTGAATCCCTTTGGCGCTTGCATGAAAAAACGCCTGGCACTTTCGTGCCAGGCGTTTTTTCATGGTGCTGCCAGCCGATCAGCCGGCCACGCGGAAACGCTCGGCGTCGTCCATGAAAGCCTTGTCGCCAAACGGCGCTTCGTTCGAGCCGAAGGGCATCTGGGCGCGCAGCTTCCACGACGCGGGGATGTTCCACTCGCGCGCCACGGCGTTGTCGATCAGGGGGTTGTAATGCTGCAGGCTGGCGCCCACGCCAGCGACGGCCAACGTCGACCACACCGACAGCTGGGCCATGCCGCCTGCCTGTTCCGACCAGACCGGGAAGTTGTCGGCGTACAGCGCGAATTGCTCCTGCAGCTTCTTCACGACGTCCTGGTCTTCGAAGAACAGCACGGTGCCCACGCCAGCGGCAAAGCTCTTCAGCTTGGCTTCGGTCTTCTCGAATCCCTCTGCCGGCGCGACCTTGCGGACCTCATCGGTCGCCAGCGACCACAGCTTGTCGCTTTCGGCGCCGAACAGCACCAGCGCGCGCGAGCTTTGCGAATTGAACGACGAGGGGCTGTGCTTGATGGCGTCCTGGATCAGCGCAACCAGCGCATCCTTGGATTGCGTGACATTGCGGCCCAGCGCGTATTGGGTGCGGCGCTGCTTCAGGGCGTCGAGGTATGCGTTGCTCATGGCGTCATATGCCTTACAGAGGAATGTGGGTGGGAGATGTCGTGGGAAAAATTCTACCCAGCAGCCCCTGACACCGCCATGGATCGGAGATCAAAAAAGGGGGGGTCAGCCGGAACAGATTGTCCCATTAAAAACGCCAATGCATGTCCATATAGCCGTAAAACAGGACGTTGCCGCCTATGGCCTAATGATTTCGGCATCCCCCAAATGAGGATGATATTCATTTCTGCTTTAATGTACTGGTCGATATCCCCCGCTGCGCCCATGCCACCCGCCTCTTCTCCCCCGCTGTCCGCCGTCCCTTCCACCCTGCGCATTCCACTCGCCGCGCGTGCCCTGGGCGGCACGCTGTTTCCCCAGCTGGAAGTCGGCGACACCCACGCTTCCCGCCTGCTGCAGGCAATGGGAGACGATGGCCAGCAATGGTTGCAAGACAGGCAAAGCACCTATGGCGTGCTGGCGCGCACCCTGTGTTTCCGGGATCATACCCTCGCCTTTCTGGCCCGCCACCCGTCGGCGCACGTGGCCAATCTGGGTTGCGGCCTGAGCCATTACCTGCAATGGCTGGACAACGGCCAACTGCGCATGACCGACGCCGACCTGCCGGAAGTCATGGCATTGCGCCGGCAACTCCTGCCAGCCCAATCGCCACGCCATGTGCAGACCGAGCTGGACCTGAGCGACCCGCGATGGTGGGATGCGCTGGGACTGCCCGCCACGCGGGACGAGCCGCCGGTCTTTCTTTTCAGCGAAGGCGTCTTCATGTATCTCACGCCCTCCACCGTGCATGCCATCCTGGCGACCTTCGGCAAGCGCGCGCCAGCGGGATCGGCGCTGTGCTTCGACGCCATGTGCTGGCTGGCGATGGGCCGCGCGAAGCACCACACGTCGGTGCGCAAGACACACGCCGAGTTCCAGTGGGGACCGAGGAAGCTGGCAGACCTGACGCGCCCGCATCCGCGCCTGCGACTGCGCAACAGCGATGGCGTCATGGCGGGATACAACCTGTTCTACCGCTTGCTGGAACCTGCCTTCCGCACACTGGCCGGCGTGCCGTTCTATGCGGTCCATGCGCTGGAGGCAAAAGCGTGAGCCGTCGGCGGATTGATAGAATGGGATCACCCTTTCCCAAGCCCCCCAGCCGCTGACAGACCCTCCGCGCCCATGGCCAGACCCTGGGCCAGACCATGGCACTGAACATCAAATACCGGCCGCTCAAGGCGTTCCTGCTGGCCGTGCAGACCAAGTCGTTCACGCACGCCGCGTCGCTGCTGGGCGTGACCCAGCCGTCCTTCACCGCCTTGATCGCGGACCTGGAATCCGTGCTCGAGGTCAAGCTGTTCGAGCGCACGACGCGACAGATTTCGCTGACCGCGGCCGGCGTGGAATTCCGCGATCGCATCGAGCGCCCCATGGCCGATCTCGAGGAAGCCTACCGCAGCATGCAGGACCTGGCGTCCGTGCGGCGAGGCGCCGTCGTCATCGGCGCCCTGCCATCCACCTCGCTCACCCTGGTGCCGCCCGCCCTGGGCGCCTTGCGCCAGCAGCACCCGAAATTGCAGATCCGCGTGGTCGAAGCCCACAACGACGAGCTGATCGCCATGCTGCGCACCAACCAGATCGAGTTCGCCCTGGCCACCCTGCTCAGCGACGCCCCGGACTTGAAGTTCAGCCCCCTGGTCGCGGACGCCTTCTTTGCTGTCTACCCTTCGCGCCATCCGGTGGGACAACTGCCCAGCCTGCATTGGGAAGACCTCACGCCTCTCGATCTGGTGCTGCTGGCGCAAGGGTCCAGCGCACGGCACCAGTTCGACCGCGCCGTCATCAGCGACAAGGCGGCCACGGGTTTGCGCTATGACGTCACGCACATGACGACGGCCGTCCGCCTGGTCAGCCAGGGACTGGGCGTGGCGGTCTTGCCGCGCCTGGCACTGCCGTCGCTGGGACTCGGCTCCCTGCGCAGCCGGCCCATCGAGGACGAAAGCGCGCGGCGCACCATCGGCGTCCTGCATCGGCAGGACCGCCTGCTGTCTCCCGCCGCGCAAGCATTGGTCGATACGCTGCGCCAGGCCGCCGTGGAGATCGAACAGGCGTTGCCGCCGCTCGCGCAGCGCGCAGCGGCACGCAATAAATAGCCAAAAACTAAAAATCCCAGAAAAATATCAATTTGTGGCTATGAATACGGGCAGGCACTATGCCGCCAAGGGACTGTAGACCGGACACGGTCACGGCACCCGCCTGAGTGGGGCGGCGCGCCCGCGCTGCCACGAGAAAACAAACAAAGTACGGCCGCATCACGGCCAGGAGACATTTGCCCATGTTTGCCATGAAGACTTGGCTCGCCGGTTTCGGCGCGAGCTCGATGGTGCTGGCCACGGCGCTGGCCGCCACGCCGGCCGCTGCCGCCCAATGGCCCGAACGTCCCATCGAATTGATCGTCGGCTTCGCCGCCGGCGGCGGCACCGACATCACGGCGCGCACCCTGTCGGTCTTCCTGGAAAAGGAACTGGGCGGCTCGGTCGTGGTGGTCAACAAGCCGGGCGCATCGGGCGCGCTGGCAATGTCCATGGTGGCCCGCGCCAAGCCCGATGGCTACACCCTGGGCATGACCAACATGCCCGGCCTGCTCACCCTGCCGATCGAGCGCCCTGCCGGCTTCTCGGGCAAGGACTTCACCTACCTGGCCACGCTGGTGCGCGATCCCAGCGCCTTCAGCGTCAAGGCCGACTCGCCCTACACGTCGCTCAAGGAACTGATCGATGCCGCCCGCGCCAAGCCTGGCATGATCAGCTACGGCTCGACTGGCGTCGGCACCGACGACCACCTGGCGCTCGTCATGTTCGAAGCCGCCACCGGCACCGACCTGAACCACGTGCCCTTCAACGGCGCGGGCCCGCTGCGCAATGCCGTCCTGGGCGGCCACGCCGACGTGGGCGGCATGAACCTCGGCGAAGCCATGCCTTACAGTGGTTCGCAACTGCGCATCCTGGGCCAGGCCAGCGAGAAGCGCTCGCCGCTGGCGCCGGATGTCCCCACCTTCAAGGAACAGGGCGTGGACCTGGTGTTCGCTTCCGAGCGCGGCGTCATCGGCCCCAAGGGCCTGCCGGCGGAGGTGGAGCAAAAGCTGGCCAAGGCCCTGGAGACCATCGCCGCCAATCCCGAGTTCCAGAAGAAGATGCTGCAGCAGTTCACGGAAATGGATTACCTGCCGGGCGACAAGTGGCAGGCACGCCTGAATGAAGCGGACAAGCAGTTCCGCGCCATGTGGGCCAAGCAGAAGTGGCTGGACTGATGACGCGAGGCGCGAAAGCGCCTCGCGGCCTTTCCCTCCAGCAATGAAATAGGCCCCGCATTCGCGGGGCCTATTCGCTTGGCGCGCGGATCAAGCTTGCGCCGGCACCGCGGGCTTGCCCCAGTCCGCCCATACCTTGGCGATCGCGGCATAGTCGTCACGGCCGTGGCCCGCCGCGACGGCGATGTCATAGATGGTGTGCGAGCCCTGGATCGCGAAGAGCGGCACGCCCAGCGTCTGGGCCAGCTCCAGCGCCAGCACCGAGTCCTTGCGCGCCGCATCCAGCGGCATGCCGCCTTCGTAGTTGCCCTGCACGATGCGCTCGGCATAGCGATGCGTCAGCGGACGATGCAGGCCCATCTGCGGATCCGACAGCAGCCCCACCAGCTTCTCGATGCTGACGCCCGAGGCCGTCGCCAGCGAGCCGGCCTCGGCCACCACCACCATCACCGCGTGGGCAACGGCGTTGTTGATCACCTTGGCGGCCGCACCGGCGCCGCTGTCACCGAAATAGATCTGCTTGGGCGCAATGGCATCGAGCACGGGCCGGGCATCGGCAACCGCCTGCGCGTCGCCGCCCATCAGCAACATCGCGGTGCCGGCCTTCATCTGGCTCACACCGGCCATCACCGATGCATCGACCAGGCGCAAGCCGAACTTCTCCAGCAGCTTGCGGCTGGCATGGATGTCCTTGGGATTGACAGTGCTGGTTTCCAGCACCACGGCATGCTTGGGCAGCCTGGCGGCAATCTGGTCCAGCACCGTCAACGAGATCGCGGGGCTGGGCAGCGACAGCACCACCACATCCACATCGCTCAGGTCATCCGGCCCCGCGATGGGCACGGCCTTGAAACGCTCCTGCGCGCGGCGCACCTGCGCCGCATCCAGGTCAGCCACCTTGGTCGTGAACTGGCTGGCAATGCGCTCGGCCACCAGATAGCCCATGTTGCCCAGGCCATAGACGGCGACAGTCGAAATGTTCATGTCGTAAGACTCCTACAGATAAAGACGGGGCGCGCAGCTTATTTCGCGACGGACAGCGGGTTGGCGTGCAGGCCGAAATACATGCTCTTGACCTGCGCATACAGCTTCATGCCGTCGATGCCCTTCTCGCGGCCGATGCCGCTGTTCTTGAAGCCGCCGAAAGGCGTGCTGGTCACCGACTGCTTATAGGTGTTGATCCACACCGAGCCCGCCTCCAGGGCACGGCCGATGCGCCAGGCCTTCTTGAAGCTCTCGGTCCAGATGCCGCAGGCCAGCCCGAAAGCGGTGCCATTGGCCTGTGCGATCAGGTCCGCCTCATCCTTGAAGGGCAGCGCCACCAGCACGGGCCCGAAAGCCTCTTCCTGGCAACTGGCGGCGTCGGGTCCCAGGCCATCGATGATGGTGGGCAGGTAGAACGCGCCCTTGTCGTAGTCGCCGCCCGCGGGCGCCTCGCCGCCGCACAGGATGCGGCCGCCTTCGGCGCGCGCGCGGTCGACGAACGCCGCGACACGGTCACGATGATGGAAGGATGCCAGCGGCCCGACTTCCACGCCCGCGGCATCCGGCAAGGCCACCTTCAGCGTCTTGGCGCGCGCCACCACGGCTGCCAGCACCTCGTCGTAGATGGCTTCCTCGATGAAGAGCCGCGAACCGGCCACGCAGGACTGCCCCGACGATCCGAAGATGCCGGCCACCACCGCCGCCACCGCATGCTCGCGGTCGGCATCGGCGAACACCACGTGCGGCGACTTGCCGCCCAGCTCCAGCGCCACGGGCACCAGGCGTTCGCCGGCCACCTTGCCGATGTGCGCGCCCGCGACCGTGCCCCCGGTGAAGGAGATCATCCGCACGCCCGGATGGGCCACCAGCGCCGCGCCCAGGTCGGCGCCGCGCCCCTGCACCACTTGCAGCAGGTTCTCGGGCAAGCCGGCTTCCCGCGCGATGCGCGCCAGCTCCGGCCCCAGCAGCGGTGAATCCTCGGAAGGTTTCAGGATGACCGCGTTCCCCGCGGCCAGGGCCGGCGCCACCTTGGTGGCATCGTTCATGATGGGCGAGTTCCAGGGCGTGATGGCGGCGACCACGCCAAAGGGCTCGAGCACGGTGAACGACACGTAGTCGCCGCGCGGCGGCGTCACGTCGGTTTCCAGGGTCTCGCAGACACCAGCGTAATAGCGGAAGGTGCCGATGGCGGATTCGACCATGCCGCGGCACTCGGCGATCGGCTTGCCGTTATCGCGCATCTGCAGCTGGGCCAGGGCCTCTTTTTCGGCCATGATACGATCGGCGATCGCGTGGAGCACCAGCGCGCGGCGATGCGGCAGCAGCGCTTTCCAGCCCGATTCCTTGAACGCCTGCCAGGCGCGTGCAACGGTGGCGTCGAGTTCCGCCGGCGTGGTGATCGCCACGCGTCCGATCTCCTGGCCGTTGGCGGGATCGATACTGATGATGTCCTTTGGTGTGCTTGAAGCGTTCATGCTTGTCCTTGTTGTTCAGCGCAGAAAAGTCTAGGGACTGCGCGGAGCCAAAACAACAAGCACGTTGTCGCCAATCTTGGCAATGAAACTATCAATAAGATTCCTCGCCAGGCCGCCTGGCCGGCGGCACGCCAGCGAATTGCGCCCATCATGAGCCTCAGCAGTTTTTCCTCGCTCATCCTCTCCGAAGCCAAGCTTCCCGAGCAGGTCGCCAAGGTCATGGAGGCGATCGAGACCGACATCATCCGCGCGCGCATCCTGCCCCGCACCCGCCTGATCGAAGACCATCTGATGGAAGACTACGCGGCCAAGCGCCACGTGGTGCGCGCCGCGTTGGCCGAGCTGCAGCGCCTGGGCGTCGTGGTCAAGCCGCCCCACCTGGGCGCGCAGATCCGCCGCTTCAACAAGCAGGAGCTGGAAGACCTGTATCACATGCGCCGCGTGCTGCATCACACGGCCATCGAGATGATCGAGTTTCCCGTGGCGCCGGAACGCCTGGCGTCGGTCGAGGCAGCCTGCCTCGAGCATACGCGGGCAGCGGCCTCGGGCGAGCTGATCGCCATCCACCGCAGCAACATGGCGTTCCACCGCGAGTTCTACGGCCTGTGCGACAACCTCTATCTGGCCGAGTCCATCCGCCTGCACGACTGGCTGAGCTTTCCCGTGCGCGCCTATGGCGTCGCCGACGCCGGCGCGCTGGAACAGGCTTGCCGCGAGCACCAGGCCATGGTGGACGCCGTGCGCACCGGCAACCGCGCGGCGCTGGACGCCCTGTCGGTGGCGCACATGGGGCGGGCGCGGGACATCTATGAAGAGAAGTACCTGACGCGCTGAGGCTGGCGCGAGACCTTCCGGCAGCCCGAGGCCACCGTCGCCGAGCGGGTCCTGCAGGCATCTCCGCAGGCCTTGTTCGACTTCACGGTCCTGACCACGGATGCATGATTGGCATGCAAAGCAAAAAGCCCATGTCTCGTTCGAGAACATGGGCTTTTTTTGCTTGCGGACTTGCTTGTCTGGTGCCGACGGCGAGACTCGAACTCGCACAGCTTTCGCCACTACCCCCTCAAGATAGCGTGTCTACCAATTTCACCACGTCGGCTTGGGGTACTGCCTGACTGCCATCCCAAGCACGTTTGCGCTTGGGTTCAGTCACTTTTTCCGCCTTGCATGGGCCGTTTGAGGAGTTCGGCCTAGGCAGAAAAGCCAAGCATTCTATCACGAATGCCTGGCATCACCTATCACTGGGCGGGCTGGGCCGGTGCTGCAGGCACCTCGGCGGCCGGGGCCGGCTGCTGCTGGGGCGCGGCGGGCACGCCCGGGGCGGGCGCCTGCGGGGCGGCAGGCGCTTGCGGCACCGAGCTGGCGCCTTCCGGCGAGGCCGGCGCGGTCTGGCCAGGCAGCGTGGGAACCGAACGGTCCTGGTAGTCCTGCATGACGCCGCCGCCCGTGCCGGTGCGGCTGCCGGTGTTGTGGCCCAGGTAAGCCAGGCCGGCGGTGGTGGCGAAGAAGACCACGGCGGCCCACTTGGTGGAGCGCGACAGGAAGTTGGCCGCGCCGCTGGCGCCGAACAGGCTGCCGGCCGAGCCGCTGCCGAAGGACGAGCCCATGTCGGCGCCCTTGCCCTGCTGCAGCAGCACGAGAACGATGATGGTCAGCGAGGAAATGACCTGCACGGCAAGCAGGACGGAAAGCATCATGGACATTGCAAAAGACTCCGGAAACTTAGGCTGCGGCGATGCGCAGGAATTCGTCGGCGACCAGCGAGGCGCCGCCCACCAGGCCGCCGTCGATGTCGGGCATGGCGAAGAGGCTGGCCGCGCTGGCTGCCTTGACGCTGCCGCCGTAAAGGACGCGGACACCGCCCGCGCCAAGTTGTTCGAGGGACTGGCGGATGGCCGCGTGCACGTCCTGCGCCTGTTCGGGCGAGGCGGTGCGGCCGGTGCCGATGGCCCAGACGGGCTCATAGGCCAGCACCATGCGCGACACGGCGGGCGCGCCCAATGCCAGCACGGGCGCCAGTTGGCGGGCAATGACGGCCAGCGTGTCGTCGGCTTCGCGCTCGGCCAGGGTTTCGCCCACGCACACGACCGGCGTCAGGCCGGCAGCCAGCGCCGCCTTGGCCTTGTCGGCCACCTGGGCATCGGTTTCCGCATGCAGGCTGCGGCGCTCGGAGTGGCCCACCAGCACCCAACGGCAGGCGAAATCAGCCAGCATGGCGCCGCTGACTTCCCCGGTGAAAGCGCCCTGCTCCTGGGCGCTGACGTCTTGCGCGCCCCAGCTCACGGTCGAGCCGGACAGGGCCTGCTGGGCCTGCGCCAGGTACGGGAAGGGCACGCAGACCCCCACTTCGGTGCCGCCTGCCTGCACACCCTGGGCCAGGGCCGAGAGCAACGTGGCGTTGTCGGCCTGGTTGCCATGCATCTTCCAGTTGCCCAGCACGAGGCGCTGGCGCGTGATGGACGAGGCCTGACGGGGATTCACATCTGCATTCATGCGGCGGGGAATCTAAAAAGGGGGAACGGGGATAAACCCAGCATTGTATCCTGTTACGCCGGTTTTTAGGGCAGACCCGCCCAGGCGTGGTGCGCCCGGCACAACCGTGCCAGGCGGCTGACCCGCCCCTTTTCACCTGCCGGCACCCGTAAGGGCGGCTCAGTTGGTCAGGATGACCTTGCCGATCAGGTCGCCCGACTCCATCAGCGCATGCCCGTCGGCCGCTTTTTCCAGCGGCAGGGTCGTGTGGATGACGGGCTTGACGGTGCCGCGCTCCAGCAAGGGCCAGACATGCTCGCGCAGGGCCTGCGCAATGCCCGCCTTGAACTCCACCGGGCGTGCACGCAGCGTCGATCCCGTGATGGTCAGGCGTCGGCGCAACACCTGCCCCGCGTCGAAATTGGCCTTGATGCCGCCCAGCACCGCGATGATCACGATCCGGCCGTCGTCGGCCAGGCAGGTCAGGTTGCGGGCGATGTAGTCGCCGGCGACCATGTCCAGGATCACGTCCACGCCGCGTCCGCCGGTGGCCTCCTTCACGACCGCCGCGTAATCCTGGGTCTTGTAGTTGATGCCCAGGGTGGCGCCCAGCGCCTGCACCGCGCGCACGCGCTCGTCGCTGCCCACGGTGGCATACACCTGGTGGCCCAGCGCACGGGCCAGCTGAATGGCCGTGGTGCCGATGCCGCTGGCGCCGCCATGCACCAGCAGCGTTTCCTCGCCCGACAGGCGGCCGCGCTGGAACACGTTGCTCCACACGGTGAAATAGGTTTCCGGCAGGCCCGCGGCCTCGACCAGCGACAGCCCCTTCGGAATCGGCAGGCATTGCACGGCGGGGGCCACGCAATACTCGGCATAGCCGCCGCCCGTGACCAGCGCGCAAACCTGGTCGCCCACGGCAAAGCCGCCGGCCTCGGCGTCACCCGCCACGATCTCGCCCGCGACTTCCAGGCCGGGCAGGTCCGACGCGCCCGCAGGCGGCGGATAGTGGCCCGAGCGCTGCAGCACGTCCGGGCGGTTGATGCCGGCCGCCGCCACCTTGATCAGCACCTCGCCCGGCCCCGGCACCGGCACCGGACGCTCGATGGGACGCAGGACCTCGGGACCGCCGGGGGCGGTGATCGCTATGGCTTTCATGCTGACAGGCTCCTCAAATAGTGTGGGAATGCAGGCCCCTTTTGTCGCCGGGCCGTCCCAAGACAAAAGACGGCTCCCTCGGAGGGCAGCAAGCCGAAGGCGCGGCGTGGGGGCCCCTATTATGACCGCCGCGGCGGATGCCCTGCCCCATGCCCATGCCGGGGCGACAGGCCGCGCGCGAGCGCGCCGGCCACGTACGCTACACTCTCGCTCTTCGACGGGACGGACGGGCTGCGCAACGCAGCCGTGCCAGCTGTCCCGGACAGACCAGGAAGCGTGGCAGAGTGGTCGATTGCACCGGTCTTGAAAACCGGCAACGGGCAACCGTTCGTGAGTTCGAATCTCACCGCTTCCGCCAGGTCCAGCCTTGCAGGCTCCCCTCCCCCACCCAGACCGACCGCGCCCGCCTCACTGGCTGGCCCGCACATGCCCCGGCGCCACGCCATAGCGGCGCCTGAACGCCGTGGAAAAATTGGCCGCGCTGGTGTAGCCGGCCTGCCACGCGGCCTGCGCCACGCTCATGCCCTGCTGCTCCAGCGCCACGCGCGCGCGCTCCAGCTTGGCGTCCCTCAGGTAATCGAAGACCGTCCGGCCCCAGGCCGCCCTGAAATGCCGCTGCAGGGTGTTCACGCTCATGCAGGCATGGCAGGCGATGGCCTCCAGGCTCAGGGCATCCGCCTCGCCGCTGTCCAGCCACGCGCGCAATTGCGCCATGCGCTGCACGTCACGCGGCCGCAGCCGGGCGTTCGGCTCGCTGGCCACCGTGGGGCCGGGTTCGGTCTCCCAGGCCGCGAAGGCCTCCGCCAGCAGCCCCAGCGCACGCGACTCCAGATACAGGTTCCAGAGCGTCGGCACGGCAATGGCCGGCATCAGCATCTGCTCGACCGTCGCCACGGCCTGCGGCGACAGCGTCCAGCTGCGCACGGCCAGGTGCTCGCGGGCGAAGGCACGGATGGCAGGCCCGTTGGCCCCGCGCGCCAGCCACGTATCGAGCCACGGCCATGGCACCGTGATGGAAACCGTCCGTTCGATGGTGCCCCGCATCCCGCAACGGCGGAACTGGTCAGGGCGCGCCACCGCGATCATCGTGCCCTGCACGGGCTGCGCCGGCCGCGCTGCCGGCCCCAGCTGCAGCGAGAGATCGCCAAAGCAGACATCGGCCCGCCCACCGACGACCATCGCAATGCGCAAGCCCTCCTTCAGCACCGCCTTGACCTGGGAGCCCTGTAGATCGCGGGCGTCGACGCGATGCACGATCAGGCCGCTGGGCAGGACCGTGGTATCGAACACGCCGTCCAGGACGGGGCGGTCGATGGCGGGCACGGACACGCTGTAGTTCACCGCGGCGTGGGCGGCCAGGGTTCGCAGGCGCTCGGCGGGCACGCTGGCGCGTTGGTGGGCGGTGTCGGGACGAAGTTCAGGCATGGGCGGATGAATGGCGATGGCGCAAAGGGTTTCGGTGGCGGGACAAACTCACGCGCCCCGGGCGCACTGCACAATGTCTAGCCGCAAAGCTAATGCAAATCGTTATCAATTAAATCATGAGCTTGGCAGCGATCAAGGCCGACCCAGACGTCGACGCCCCATGTCGTTGCTTTGCCGCAACGTAGCGCCAGACACAACGACAATGACCGCCACTCACCGCTCCCTCCGCATGCACCGGCTGCACCATGCCGCCGCCCTCGCCAGCGTGGCCTTCGCCCCCGCCTTCGCGCAAACCGTCCCCGTCACGCAACTGGAATCCGTCAGGGTCCTGGGCACGGCCGAAGAGGAGATCAAGGAATCGCTCGGTGTCTCGGTGATTTCCGCCGAGGACATCGCCAGGCGTCCGCCCGCGACCGACCTGTCCGAGATCATCCGGCGCGAGCCCGGCGTGAACCTGACCGGCAACAGCGCCAGCGGCAACCGGGGCAACAGCCGCCAGATCGACCTGCGCGGCATGGGCCCGGAAAACACGCTGATCCTGATCGACGGCAAACCCGTCTCTTCCCGCAACTCGGTGCGCTACGGCTGGAACGGCGACCGCGACACGCGCGGCGACACCAACTGGGTCCCGCCGGAAGAGGTGGAACGCATCGAGGTGATCCGCGGCCCGGCGGCGGCCCGCTACGGCTCTGGCGCCATGGGCGGCGTGGTCAACATCATCACCAAGCGGCCGACCGACAAGCTCAGCGGCTCGGTCACCTACTACACGAACCAGCCCGAGAGCGGCGAAGAAGGGGAATCGCATCGCGCGAACTTCCGCCTGAGCGGCCCCTTGAGCGACAAGCTGTCGTTCCGGCTGTACGGCGGCTACAGCAAGACCCGGCCCGACGCGCAGAACATCAACGAACAGAACACGACCGTCGACCAGACCCAGATCGCCGGACGCGAAGGGTTCGTCAACCAGGACCTGAACGCGCTGCTGAGCTGGGCGCTGACCAGCCGGCAGACCCTGGAACTGGACGCCGGCTACAGCCGCCAGGGCAACCGCTATGCGGGCGACACCATGCTGAACAACGGCGGCGGCAATCCCGCTTTCGTCAGCAGCCTGTATGGCAGCGAAACCTACGTCATGTACCGCAACAACGTCGCCCTGACCCATCGCGGCCGCTGGGACTGGGGCGACTCGCGCCTCTCGCTGGCCTATGAAGGCACGCGCAATGCGCGCCAGAACGAAGGCCTGGCGGGCGGCCCCGAAGGCGCGCCCGCCGAAGGCGAAGGGTGGTTCGCCTCGCGCCTGAAGAACTGGCGCGCCAGCGGCGAGGTGAACGTGCCCTTCTCGCTGGGCTTCGACCAGGTTGCCACCATCGGGGCTGAATACCTGCGCGAATCGCTGGAAGACCCGGGCTCCCTGCGCAGCAACTTCTGGGATCCGCCCGCAGGCGCCATTCCCGGCTTCAGCCGCGGCGCGACCCGCAAGCGCGCCAGCAGCTATGCCCTGTACGCCGAGGACAACATCGAGGTGGGCACGCGCACGACGGTCACGCCCGGCCTGCGCCTGGATCACCACGACGACTTCGGCAACACCTGGAGCCCGAGCCTGAATGCTTCGCACCGCATCACCGACAAGTTGACCATCAAGGGCGGCATCGCGCGCGCCTACAAGGCGCCCAACCTGTACCAGGCCAACCCCAACTACCTGCTCTTCAGCCGGGGCTTCGGCTGCAACCAGGCCGAGGTCAACAGCGGCGGCTGCTTCCTGCAGGGCAATGCGGATCTTGCCCCCGAGACCAGCGTGAACAAGGAACTCGGCCTGGCCTATGACTCGGGCACGTGGCGCGCCAGCGCGGCCTACTTCCGCAATGACTACCGCAACAAGATCGTCGCCAGCAACCAGTACGCCTATCAGTTGCCCAATGGCCAGCGGGTGTTGCAATGGGTCAATAGCGGCAAGGCGGTCGTCGAGGGCGTGGAAGGCAACCTCTTCATTCCGCTGACCGCCGCACTGGACTGGAACACCAACTTCACCTACATGATCGAGTCCAAGGACAAGCGCACCGGCGAACCCTTGAGCGTGATTCCCAAGTACACCGTGAACACCACGCTGGACTGGGCGGTCACCGATCAATGGCGCATCCAGGGCAACGTGACCTGGTACGGCAAGCAGGAAGCCCCCGGCTTCACCGCGCGCCGCAACCTGCCCATTCCCGATGGCAACCGGACGGCACTCTCGCCCTATGCGCTGGCAGGCCTGAACACCAGCTATACCGTCAACCGCAACCTGCGCTTCACCGTGGGCGTGAACAACCTGTTCGACAAGAAGCTCTATCGCGAAGGCGTCGCCGACTATGCCGGCGCGGCGAGCTACAACGAGCCGGGCCGCTCGTACTTCGCCTCGGCCACGGTCTCGTTCTGATGGATGTCCGGCGCAGACACCTGATCGCCTGCGCCACGCAGGCGCTCCTGCCAGGCATTGCGCTGGCAAAAGCGCCTGCCGCCATCCAGCCCATGCCCCACTTGCAGCAGACTTTTTCGCTGGCGCGTCACGATGGCTACACCGCCTGGCGGGTCACGATCCGCCAGCCGGCGGGCCCGGCGCCTGCCCAGGGCTGGCCTGTGGCCTACATGCTCGATGGCAATGCCGTGCTGCAGGCGCTGCCCTCGCATGCGCCCCTGGCCCAAGGCCTGTTGCTGGTGGCCGTGGGCTACGACACCAACGACCGCTTCGACACCGCAAGCCGGGCGTGGGACTACACCCCGCTGCCACCCGGCGCCCACGGTTCGGCACCCGACCCGCGTTCCGCGGCGCGCCTGAATGGCGGCGCCGACCTTTTCCTGGCGTTCCTGCTCCGCTTGCACGGCGAGCTCGCCGCACACTGGCACATTGATCCCAGGCGACGCACCTTGTACGGCCACTCCTATGGCGGCCTGTTCGTGCTGCACGCCCTGCTCACGCAACCTGGCGCCTATGACCGCTATGTCGCCGCAAGCCCCTCGCTGTGGTGGCACGCGCCGTTCATGGCGCAGCGCATCACGGGCGCGCCGCAACGCCCCGCCTCGATGCCGCGCGGCGCCTTGCTGGTGCTGGCAGGGGGCGCCGAGCGCGTGCGGCAGGAACGTTGCCAGGACTGTGCGTCCGGCGCCCCCACGCCGGGGCAGGTCGAGCGTTTCGTGCAGGACATCTCGGCACGGCCGGACCTGCATGCACGGTTCCGCATGCTGCCCGGCCTGTCCCACGGCGAAACATTGAATGCGTCGCTGCCTTGGGCGCTGCGCATGGCGAGTGCGGCAAGCGCTTGCCTGGACTGAACGGCAGCCGCCTCGCGGGACTGCCGGCGGGCCCTGCCATGATTTGCCGCAGCCAGGATTATCTGGGATGATGCGCGGCGCCCAGGCTCAGGCTCCGCCGCGCCCTGGCCCGAGTGGTGAAATGGTAGACACAGGAGACTTAAAATCTCCCGACCTCAGGTCGTGCCGGTTCGAGTCCGGCCTCGGGCACCAGGCGATGCCTTGCGCTCGTGCCCGCCCCAGGCTGCGCTTCGGCTTGCGGCATCCACTGCGGGCTATCCAGGCCTGGCAGCCGTGGACGAAAAACGACGCTGTCACACGCGCTGCCTTGACGCCTCGCCCACCCGTGGCCTACCATCCGGGCTCTTGCTGCCATTGCACCAAGCTTGTCCACGCAATCATTCATAAAAGAAATGCGTGTGACGTTCCGCCAGGCCACCCCGACACGCGTCGCCCGGACTGGTCCTTGAACCGCTGCCCGCCAGGGCCTTCGCATGCGGTCACAATGCGCCCGACACGATATCCGCCATCACGCATGGCGCCAATACGTCTTTGCGCCGACTTATCCAAGCCATAAATTTTGAAGAATATTTTTCCTGACCAACTGATCCAGCCCTCGACCCAAGACACCTCTCCTCGCGATATCCACGTCGGTGACCGCGTCACCCTGAAGCTGGCCGATGGCGCTTCGATCACCACCACGGTGAACCTTGCCATCGCCCTGTTCGGTTGCACGACCTATACCGGTGAAGCGGAGATTGCCCAGGCTCGCGGTCGAGCCCCTTCCACCCCCGCGCGCGTGCGTTTCCGCTGGCAGGACGTGCATCACGTCGAACCCCGCTGAAAAGCTGCATCCGCGCCCTGAATGCGTAGATGTATCCATACTCGTCACAGCACAAGCCGGTTTCAAATGAGTGCTAGGACATCCCTCTCGACAGGCGCAATCTGGCTACGTGGCAACCGGCCACGCTCCTATCGAGGTGCATCATGCCCAATCCGAACGCTCAGCAGCCCAACAAGCCTGACAACAAGCCGCAACAGAACGATCAGGATCCGCAGCGCAAACCGGGAAGCAACGCGCCACCGCCCGCTGGACAACCCGGCAACAAGGGCCAGCCGGATCAGCGTCGCCCCTGATGGGCCTTGGCGACTGGCCGTCCATAAGTCCCCCTGTCCGCGTCAGCCAGTTTGACGCGGTCACCGTCAGTCCCGCGTGTGGTGGCCGCCCTGCCAGGCGTCAAGCCGGCGCGGCCAGGGCCTGCAGCCGATAAAGACGTTCCCGCCGTAATGCCTCCCGCAGCGGCTGCGGCGTGCCGCCCAGCGCCGCCGCATCCTGCGCGATCGTCTCGCAGGCCAGGGCAAGCTGCGTCGCATCCTGCTGCCAGCGTTCGGACAGATACCGATCCGGGTCCAGCGCACGCAAGCCCATGCGGCGCAATTCGGAACGGTTGAAGTCCTTCAGGTTCCACGTCAGGATCGCCACGTTTTCCGCGCCGGCGCCTTGCGCTGCCCGCGCGGTGGCAATGACGTGCCAGTCCTTCGCATCGCTGTACTTCAAGCCCTGCTCGAAGCCCTGGGCGTCGCCGCAATCCGCCAACGGAAAGCGGCGCTGCATGTCGGCCCACTCATCGGCCAGGCGCCGCGGATCGATCTGCCAGATGCGCGCCGCATTGCGCCGCCATTCGTCGCCGATACGCTCGCTCCAGACTGGCTGGAATGCCCCTGCCTCGGCCAGCCGCAGCATCAGCCGGCGCACGATGCCCGACATCAGCACGCAGGCATCCAGCACCACATGCGTGGCGGCGGGTGTTGCCAGCGCGCTCAGGGCTGCGCCTGCTCGCGGCGCGCCTCGGCCAGCTCGGCCTCGGCGTCCATCAGCTTGCGCTCGGCCTTGGCGATGTCTTCGCGGTCGCCGTCAGCGCGCTCTTCCTGCAGTTCGCGCTGGCGCTCGGCAACCTTCTCTTCTTTTTCGCGCACACGTTCGTCACGCTCGGCCTTCAGGCCGGCATCGGTGCAATTGGCGCTGGCCTCGGACAGGGCCTTCTGCAGGCCATCGGCCTTGCGCGTGTTGTTCTCGGCGCGGGCGCGATCCAGTTCGGCGCGAATGCCATCGATCTTGGCCTTGCAACCCATGGCGGGTTCGGCTTGCGCGGTCAGTGCGCAGGCGCCCAGCAACAGGGTCACCGCCGCGCGGGGAAAAAGATGGGTCAGGGTCATGATGGGAAATCCTTGCGTTGACGAACCAGCCGGTATTAAGCCACCAGTAACGGCATCGCGCCAGCCGCGTGCCGGAGACGGTCATGCATGCGAGGCTTGCTACAAAACATGCCCATCAAATATAAAAAGTAAATTCGAACTTGCCGTGAGTCTTCATGCTGCGTGCCCGCCTGCTGTTGATCGCTGCCTTGCTCGCCATTCCTGGCGCAGCGTCTGCCGCGAATACCCCCTGCTCCGGCAGCAAGGGCGGCATCTCGCATTGCGAAGGAGAGACCTTTGTCTGCAGGGACGGCTCGGCCAGCGGCAGCAGGAAATCCTGCCCGGCGGTGTTTGGCGGCGCTTCAGCCAGCCCCGCGCGGGCGCTGCGGGCTCGGCCTGGCAGCGTCGACACCCAGGGCTGCGCCTGCAGCCAGAACACGTATTGCACCGGCCCGCGCGGCGGGCGGTATTGCTTGACCAGCACGGGCAGCAAGCGCTACTTGCGCAAATGAGACCCGTGCCAAGTCCTGTTCCCGTTAATGCCTCTTCCTGGAGATCCGTGATGAAGACCACCCTGCCTTTCTTCCTGTGCGCCGTCGTCCTGGCTGGCTGCGCGAAGCCTGCGCCGTCGCCGGTGGTGATTCCTTCCGAAACGCAGGTGAAGCAGGGGACCGCGGAGCCGGTGAAGAAATAGTGGAGGCCCCACTGGGGCGCGGCGTCACTGGCAAGAGGTAGTGATCTTCTGGTTGTCGTGCTGCCACTTGGCCACATCGCCAGTGATTCAGGGTTCCAAGCGGGGGTGGTTCAAGGGGCACGGCGCCGGCCTCCCGCAATGGTTTGAAGCGCGTAAGCCGCCACGCCTGGGTCAGCAGGATGGTTCGGTTGATAAGACTTACTCAACCCAGCCTGCAGTTTTTTCCGCCGGTGGTAGCTCTCTGGCGAACAAGAAACAGAATATCGCACATAACACGGCTGAAATCCCGGTCATTATTTGAATGCCAGTCGCCCCGCCATTCGTCCACAGCATCGAGACAATCGCCACGCCTACCGCGCTTCCCAGCTGGCGTGCGGCATTTAACATGGCAGCACCTGAACCGGAGTCCTGACTCGGAAGGTCGGCCATATAGCTGGCAGTCATGGCCGTAACGACTACGCCTATGCCCAAGCTGACGACGATGGATCCAAATAAAAGGCTGACATAGGGCGCAGATGGGAGAGTGCCGCATAAGAAAGCGTAACCGACACAGGCGATGCCCAGTCCCAGCGCGATTGAGAAAGGCCCTCCAAACTTTGCCGCCACCCGGCCGCCAACGACGTTGCTGATTGACACGAAGACTGCATAGGGAACCAGCAGCAGGCCGGTCTCAATGGGCGACAATCCCAGCCCTATCTGTCCAAATAGAGATACCCCCAAAAGCAGGGAGTATATGCATGCGTTTATCGACAGGCCGAGCAACAGTATGCGCCTACATCTGAAACTCCAATCTCTGATCCTCAAAAATACTGGCTTGGGTAATTTCCTCTCTATGTGAACAAGAAAGAGGGTGACTACAATGGAGCCGAGCCCGCAGGCGAGCGCTAAACGATACTCGCGGGCGGTCAACAGTATGAATGTGATAGCCCATCCCAATAAACCTGCGATGGCGATGGCGTGATTCCAGTAGTCATGCGCCTCACTCCGGTCCTTTTTTTCATCGACAGCATCATTGCCGTACTCTCTTATCGTTATCACGGCAAACAAGGCAAGGGGGATGTTGATGAGGAAGACTCCCCGCCACAGCCCGGCCTGCGAGAATGCGGCGCCGATAAGCGGCCCGACGGTTAATGCAACGCCTCCTGCGGCCATCCACCAACCAATGGCTTTCGTTCTGGCTTCAGGTGAGTCGGCGCCGTATCTATTGATAAGCGCGAGGGCGCTGGGAATCAGAAATGCTGCGGAGACGCCCTGAACGGTGCGGAAGAAAATCAGCGTATTGGCGGAATATGATAAGGCGCACCCCATCGATGCGGCTGCGAATGCAATCATCCCTGCGCGAAAGGTCTGTTCATGTCCGAATCGATCGCTGATGGTTCCGGCCAGGAGCAGCAGTGTCGAGAATGCAAGAGCGTACGCGGTAATGATCCATTGGGTCTTGGAAAGCGGACTCGAAAACTCCTGGCCAAGCGCGACAAGGCTGACGTTGACAACCGAATTGTCAAGTTGCGTAAGAGCGAAAGCCATGCTTGTGGCCAACACAAACTTGCGTTCCAAAGCCATAGTACAGGTCGCTTTATCCGTTTAGTGCGCTACTCGGGTACTGATAGACGCCCTACTGCATAACAAAAAAATTCTTCCAACCCTAGGCGCTGAGCACCTAAATCTAAACCTGAAATCTTGGACTCAAAGTAATGTAGGCCAGTGAAGTTTCATCTCGGCGCTACCAACTGAAGCCGATCGGTAAAGCCAGTTGAACCAGTTGAAACGACGCTTGCCAACTCACAGAGGCCAAGCAGTGCCTAACTCCTCCTGGCGCCAGCGCATTCAATGCGTGCAGTTTTCTTACCCCTAATTTCTGAACCCGGCCCGCCCGGGCTCCTGCCCCAGGAAGCGTGGATCTGCGAGTCAGTACGCTGCCCTTATAGCCGGAATGCGGCCTCTTCCGTACCTGCATCCGGCTCAAATCAACGTCCGTGACGCGTTCTAATGCGCGACTATCTCTTTATGCAGCTGATCCCAGAAGTCACCTAGAAGATCAATGAACGTGTTGTAGCCATACTCCAGCTCAGCTAGATCCTGGTCGTTCGCGCATGATCGCACTGCGGTGATTATGCTCTGTTCTTTGTGCTCTTTTTCAGCCCATCCGATGTGGATGTAGAGATACTCACACAGGTCGTGGAACTCATCGAGTTCGTATGCCTGCATATACTGCCGAAATCCTTCGTATAGCATTACGAACTGAGTGTATGCGTGCCACTCTTGAGCCAAGATTGCTCCGTTAGCACAGGGGGCGCTGCGGACGCACAGTTCGAGGCTCTTTGTCGTAAGGGCACTCGTGGCCGGAAGCAGGACAGTGGTGGAGGGGTCCACATTCTTGAAAGGATGACCCGCGTTCTTGGTGAGAAGTCCATCCAGCCAACGTCGCAGAACGAAAATGTGGACGCCATCCAGGTGTCCGCCGCCCAACTCATCGCGGATGTTATGCAGAATCTCAATGCGCGAGATCAGATCCTTGGTTGCAACGAATGTCATTGCCAAGCGATCTACTGTGGGTGCGATCCAGTGATAATAGTTATCGGCAAAGATCTCCAACTGCGTCGGGTTGAGCTTTTCTTTCATCCATAATTTGTAGAATTCGTTATCGAGCGCCCGGCTTTTATAAACTTGATTTGCCAGTATCGACACATGCTGGAGATATATTTCCTGCGCTTGCTTAGAGTCGGAGGCTGGGACAGGGATTTCGGTGACAGTGTTCACGGTGAACTCCAAATATGAAATGGGCTACAACATTGGGCACCTCTTCAAGACTTCACAAATTTCTGGATCAAGGTGCGGGGTGCGGATCCGGCGACATCTCGATGAATATATTTCTCGATGCTCGACAATTTGCCATTTTTTTCAAACCGCAACAAAGCTGACCGAGGGCTGACGAAATACTGACTTGGAACTGACTCCTCGCCATTAATTTTCATTATCTTGGAGCATGACGCCAGTTTTCGTGCAGGGTTGCACCATGACGGCGCAGGCCTGCTGAGTTCGGTACAGCTCGGATATGAAAATCCGAAGTGAAGGCGCTCTTGCTTTATGGCGACTGTCGTGGCTGCCGTAGGTTAGAGAGTTTAGAAACAACCTGAGCGGCACTCAGGCTCACAGAAAGATCTCGAAGCCGGCCGTCGCACGAGTGTTCGACCGCGACATCTCACCGGCCTACGCCGCCACAATGCTGTCGGGTACACGACCGCGCGGCAGGGCGCCTCTTCAACTGCCACGCTTAGAAAGCCCTATCTCTGTCCGTGTACGAAGCGACCGCCAGCCGCGTATAGGCAGGGCCCACCCTGGCGGCGCTCCCGGCGCGATCACGTACTTTCTCCGTAGCCTGCAGGTGGCTGACCAGAGCGCCAGTTTTGGCCCGGCGATATGGCCGCCCCCTTGTGGGCCGATTTCCGGGTGGAGTGGCGCGCTGAGTGGCCAACAAGCTCGTTGAGTCCTCACCAAGTACGTGGCCGAAAACGTGGTGGCGGCCGGCTCATCCCCGCTCGCGCGGGGAACACGCGCGACCTATTCACCGAAGGCAACGAAGGCGTCGGTTCATCCCCGCTCGCGCGGGGAACACTTCCTTTCGCTTCCCGCCGTCTTGCGCGACCGCGGCTCATCCCCGCTCGCGCGGGGAACACACTTGAATCAACCCACTGATTTTTAAAGAAAAAACTCAACCCAAAAAATCCACCAACCTTTCAACCGAAAAAAACACCCTCAATGATCATGTCGCCCTGCCACGAACCCCGCGGCATTCAGGCGGTCGATCACCTCCCGCACATGGTCATGCCCGCGCGCCTGGATGACGAAATCCACTTCCACCGTCTGCACCGGCAGCAAGGTGAACGCGCGCTGGTGATGCACCTCGGCCACGTTGGCCTGCGCCTCGGCAATGATGGACGTTGCCCGCGCCAGCGCGCCCGGCAGGTCGCGCAGGTCCACGCGGATGCGGGCCAGGCGTCCGGCGCGCACCATGCCTCGCTCGATCAGCTCGCCCAGCATCAACGGGTCGATGTTCCCGCCCGACAGCACCAGCGCAATGCGCTTGCCGCGATAGCGCTCGTTGCCCTGCTCGTGCGCGTGCAGCAGCGTGGCCAGCCCGACGGCGCCCGCGCCTTCGACCACGGTCTTTTCGATTTCCAGCAGCATCACGATGGCGTGTTCGATATCGCTTTCCGTGACCAGCTCGATGCGGTCCACGCGCTGGCGCACCAGCGCCTTGGTCAGCTCGCCCGGCGCCTTGACCGCGATGCCTTCGGCAATGGTGTATTGGCCCGGCTGCGGCGAACCGCCATGACGGTCGGCATGCATGGCGGGGTAACGCTCGGTCTGCACGCCGACGATCTCGATGCCGGGCTTCAAGGCCTTGGCTGCCGTGGCGATGCCGCCAATCAGTCCGCCGCCGCCCACCGGCACGATGATCACATCCAGGTCAGGGCGCGCCTCCAGCATTTCCAGCGCGACGGTGCCTTGCCCGGCAATGACGGCATCGTCATCGAAGGGATGGATCAGCGTCAGGCCACGCGATTCGGCCAGCGACAGGCCGTGCGTCTTGGCGTCGTCAAAGGAGTCGCCCGCCAGCACGACCTCGGCCCCGAAGCGGCGCGTGTTGGCCACCTTCACCGTGGGCGTGAAGCGCGGCATGACGATGACCGCCGGGACGCCCATGCGCTGTGCGTGATAGGCCACGCCCTGCGCGTGGTTGCCGGCCGACACGGCGAGCACGCCCTGGCGACGTTCCGCCTCGGACAGGGCCAGCATGCGATTGAGCGCGCCGCGCTCCTTGAAGGAGGCCGTGAACTGCAGGTTCTCGAACTTCAGCCAGACCTCGGCATGCAGGATGTCCGAGAGCGTGCGCGAATGCGAAAAGGGTGAGTTCAGGACCTGCCCGGCCAGCCGCGCACGGGCGGCCTGGACATCGGCGAGTTCGATCATGGTGGAAGGCTCCTGAAGACAAAAATAGGGATCAGCGCACAGGCAGGAAGGAAAAGAACATCAGCCCCTGCGCGTAGTTGATGCCGACGCGGCGGCTATTCTCGCCCAACAGATTGGCGATGAGGTCCAGCCGCCCGACCAGCGCGCCGAACTCCCGCTCGAAGCTGAGATTCACCGCAGTGTCGCTGATCTCGTTGGCAAGCAGCAGGGGCTGCTTGGACTCGTCCTTGCGCGTGGCCAACAACCATGCCGCCGCCTCGACGTTGCGCGCGGCGTTATAGACACGCTGGCCGTCGAGCATGTCCGAGACATAGAAACGGGTCTTGCCGCCATGCGCCGTGATGATCGTATCGGACAGGCCGAAGATGAAGGCGGCCACGCGGTCACCACGGTAGGCCGGGTCCAGCGAAACGGCAAGGATCTGGATGTCGCGCAAGCCCTGCAGGCCCGCGGGCGGACGGCCGGCGGCCATGGCGTCGCGCACGCGCTTGACCGCGGTATCGAAGTCTGGCGCGCCGCCCTTGCGCCATTCGCGTGGATTCCGGCGATAGAGCTTGTCCAGCAGGCTGTTCAGGCCAGCCTGGTTGTCGCGCATGGCGATGGTGACGGTTCGGTTGAAGTCGGTCTGGCCGAACTGGTCGGCGGACATTTTCTCGGTGCGTGGCGAACCGCCCGAAGACGGCGCGGACGGCGGGCTGGCGCAAGCGCCCAGGGCAAACATTGCCAAGGCAAAGATAGCCAGGTTGCGCCGCGTCATGCCATGGTCCGTCCATCTCCGTGGTTGACGCCCGGACCTGCGGCGCGGGCGCCGCTGGTTCCAGACATCGGTCTGGGCAAGACTTTACCGCAAGGCGGAAGACCTGCGCCGCCATGACCGTCAAACAATGAAAAACGGCGCCCGAAGGCGCCGTTCCTGCCTACAGCGATTGCAAACCTCAGGCTTGCGGTTCGCCTTGCGGCGCGGCTTCGGCCGGAGCGGCGGCGCCGCCCTGGGCTTCGATGCCGCCGATGGCCTTGACCGACAGGCGCAGACGGCCCTTTTCATCGGCTTCGATCACCTTGACGCGCAAGGCCTGGCCGACCTTCAGCACGTCGTTGATGTTGGCGATGCGGTAGTTGGCGATCTCCGAGATGTGCAGCAGGCCATCACGGCCCGGCAGCACTTGCACGATGGCGCCAAAGTCCAGCAGGCGCAGCACCGAGCCGTCATAGACCTGGCCGACTTCGACGTCGGCGGTCAGGTCGGTGATGCGGCGCTGGGCTTCGCGGGCGCGATCCAGGTCGGCGCTCGAGATGACGATGGTGCCGTCATCCGAGATGTCGATCTGCGTGCCGGTTTCTTCGGTCAGCGCGCGGATGGTGGCCCCGCCCTTGCCGATCACGTCGCGGATCTTCTCGGGGTTGATCTTCATGCTGAGCATGCGCGGCGCGAACGTCGAGAGCTCGGTGCGCGAACCATCGAGGGCTTCACGCATCTTGTCCAGGATGTGCAGGCGGCCATCACGGGCCTGGGCCAGCGCGACCTGCATGATTTCCTTGGTGATGCCCTGGATCTTGATGTCCATCTGCAGCGCGGTGATGCCGTTGACGGTACCCGCCACCTTGAAGTCCATGTCGCCCAGGTGATCTTCGTCACCCAGGATGTCCGTCAGCACGGCGAACTTGCCCTGGTCCAGGATCAGGCCCATGGCGACGCCCGCCACGTGATCCTTGACCGGCACGCCCGCATCCATCATGGCCAGCGAACCGCCGCAGACCGAGGCCATCGACGACGAGCCGTTGGATTCGGTGATTTCCGACACCAGGCGGATGGTGTACTGGAAGTCTTCCGGGGCCGGCAGCAGCGGCACCAGCGAGCGCTTGGCCAGGCGGCCGTGGCCGATTTCGCGGCGCTTGGGCACGCCCACGCGACCCGTTTCGCCGGTGGCGAAGGGAGGCATGTTGTAGTGCATCAGGAAGCGGTCACGGTATTCGCCCATGAGCGCGTCGATGATCTGCTCGTCCTGCTTGGTGCCCAGCGTGGCAACGACCAGCGCCTGCGTTTCACCACGGGTGAAGAGCGCGCTGCCGTGCGCGCGGGGCAGCACGCCCAGGCGAACGCTGATGGGACGCACGGTGCGGGTGTCGCGGCCGTCGATGCGGGGCTCGCCCGACAGGATCTGGCCACGCACCAGCTTGGCTTCCAGGTCGAACAGGACGTTTTCCACGGCCACGGTGTCGACCTTCTGGCCTTCCGGCGCCTGGGCGGCGACCTTGGCCTGCACATCGGCGTAGACTTCACGCAGCTTGGTGGTGCGGGCCTGCTTTTCGCGGATTTGATAGGCGGCGGTCAGGCCTTCCTGCGCAGCGGCGGTCACCGACGCGATGAACGACTCGTCGCGCGGCGCGGGCTGCCAATTCCATTCCGGCTTGCCGGCTTCGGCAACCAGGTCATGGATGGTGTTGATGACGACCTGTTGCTGCTCGTGGCCGAAGACCACGCCGCCCAGCATCACTTCCTCGGACAGTTCGCGGGCTTCCGACTCCACCATCAGCACGGCGGTTTCAGTGCCGGCGACCACCAGGTTCAGTTGCGAATCCTTCAGTTGCGAGGCGGTGGGGTTGATGACGTACTGGCCGTCCAGGTAACCCACGCGCGCGGCGCCGATCGGGCCGTTGAAGGGGATGCCCGAGATGGCCAGGGCAGCCGAGGCGCCGATCATGGCGGCGATGTCGGGGTCGATTTCGGGGTTGACGGACAGCGTGTGGATGATCACCTGCACGTCGTTGTAGAACCCTTCGGGGAACAGCGGACGCAGCGGACGATCGATCAGGCGCGAGGTCAGGGTTTCCTTTTCCGAAGGCTTGCCTTCGCGCTTGAAGAAACCACCGGGGATACGGCCGGCGGCGTAGGTCTTTTCGATGTAGTCGACCGTCAGCGGGAAGAAGTCCTGGCCAGGCTTCGGCTTCTTGGCGGCAACGACGGTGGCCAGCACCACGGTGTCCTCGATGGACACCAGCACGGCGCCAGAGGCCTGACGGGCGATTTCGCCCGTTTCCAGCACGACGGTGTGCTGGCCGTACTGGAACGATTTGCTGACTTTGTTGAACATGTCGGAGATTCCTTGCAGTGGGAAAAGGCCCTTGCGCGGCGCGATCTGCTCGCTGCGCCCCGCGAGGGCACTTTCATCTGGGGTGGCCCTGAAACAACATAATGCCCCCATGCGGCGCCTTCGGCTTGCAGTCCCCCCGAAGGGGCTGCTTTTTGCCTTGGGACGGCCCGGCGGACAAAAAAGCCGTGGCCGATGCAACACAAGCTGCATCGGCCACGGCTGACATCATGGGGTACCGGCCCCTGGGGTACCGGCTCCGCAGGTACCGATCACTTGCGCAGACCGAGCTTTTCGATCAGCGAGCGGTAAGCGTCGGGATTGCGGCCCTTCAGGTAATCGAGGAGCTTGCGACGGCGGCTCACCATGCGCAGCAGACCGCGGCGCGAGTGGTGATCCTTCATGTGCGTCTTGAAGTGGCCGGTCAGCTCGTTGATGCGAGCCGTCAGCAGCGCAACTTGCACTTCGGGGGAACCCGTGTCGCCCTGAGCGCGTTGGAACTGGGTAACGATGTCGGATTTCTTGATATCGGCAACAGCCATGATAAACCTCTGATAACGTGCGACAGGGCCGAGGCGCCCGGTCGTGAGTGGAATGAAATGCTTGGAACAAAAGGGGCAGGAAGACTGCCCAAACTGATCAACCAAACTGCTTTTTACGAAAACCGGGCACTAAACCCGCAATGCATGAACGGGCTCTGGAACACCCCGAGCCCGGTCAAGCTGAAAATTATAGCTGATTCGCTAGAATGATTCCCAGGCACCCCGACAGGCCGTGGCAGCACCGCGACGCCGCCCCGGGGCGCAGGAGATTCCACCCAGATGAAAACCCCGACTTTCACCGTCTTCCGCCGCGCAGGCCTCGCCGCCTCGGCCCTGCTGCTGGCAGCCTGCTCGACCACCGACCACGTCTCCCCCGACGCCACGGCCGCCGAGCTGCAGGAACGCTTCGGCAACCCCACCGTCACCTGCCCGCTGCCCGACGGCGGCGAGCGCCGCGTCTGGTCGCGCCAGCCTGACGGCCAGTTCGCCTGGGCCAGCATCAAGGATGCGGAAGGCAAGGAAGGCCCGCTGCAACAGATGCTCAGCGACGCCGGCTTTGCCCAGCTGCAGGGCGGCTACTGGCCCGCCGAGAAGATCCGCTGCGAGTTCGGCCCGCCCGCCGAGATCAAGGAGATCGGCCACGGCAATGCGCGCCAGGTCGTGTGGAGCTATCGCTTCCGCCACGCCAATGCCTGGGACTCCCTGATGAACCTGTACATGGGCCCCAAGGGCGACGTCCTGCGTCGCTCGAGCTTCATCCAGGATCCACGCGGCATGAACAGCGGGGAAGGCAACGCGACCGGCAGCAGCGACTGACGGCCGGGCCTCATACTTCAAGCTCGCGGCGCGCAACGGCGCTGCCGCTTACGCAAGGCCAAGGAGACGACCATGGCACGCTCACGCTCTTCCCTCCCACGCTTGGCCGCCGCCGCCCTCGCGCTTGGCGCGTTGGCCGGCTGCGCCAACATCGACACGGTCGCGCCCGGCACCCCTGTCGACGCCGTCACGCAGAAATATGGCGCCCCCACTTCCAGCTGCCCCTTGCCCGGCGGCGGACAGCGCCTGGTCTGGTCGCAACAGCCCCTGGGCCAATACGCCTGGGGCACGAACACGACGGCCGACGGCCGGGTCGGCCCCATCGAGCCCATCCTGACGGACGAAGCCTTCCGCCGGCTGGACACGGGCGAATGGAGCGCCGAACGCGTCCGCTGCGAATTCGGTCCGCCCGCCGAGGTCCGCGAGGTCGGCATGCAATCGGTGCGGCAGGTCACCTGGGCCTATCGCTATCGCGAGAGCGGTGTCTGGAACTCGCTCATGTACCTCTACATGGGCGCCGACGGCACGCTGCTCAATCGCCGCCACCCCGGCCCCGATCCGATGTACGAGGATCGCGGCGACAACCGGGACTGAGACATCCCCGCGCAGCCGTGACGCATGACGAAAAACCCGGCCTGTGGCCGGGTTTTTCGTTGTCTTGAGCCGCTTGGCTATCCATCAGGCGTCGATGCGGCGTTCCTGTTGCAGGCGGCGCACGCGGTTCCAGCGCCACAGCCACTGCACCCAGCCCGACAGCCCATAGATGACGAACAGGCCGAAGAGCACGAGGGGAGGATCGCTGGAGACGAAGACGAACACCGCCACCACCAGCAGGATGCCCCAGAACGGCACGCTGCGGCCCAGCGCGAACGACTTGCCGCTGAAGAACGGCGCGTTGCTCACCATGGAAACGCCGGCATAGAGCGTGAGCGCGAACGCCGTCCAGGCCAGCAGGCCATCCTGCATCGGGAATTTGTTGTCGACGGCCAGCCAGACGAAGCCGGCCACCATCGCGGCCGCGGCGGGACTGGGCAGGCCCTGAAAATACCGCTTGTCCACCACGGCGATGTTGGTGTTGAAGCGGGCCAGCCGCAGGGCAGCCCCCGCCACGTAGACGAACGCCGCCAGCCAGCCCCAGCGGCCCAGGCCATGCAGCGACCATTCATAGATCACCAGCGCCGGCGCCACGCCGAACGACGTCATGTCGGACAGCGAGTCGTATTGCTCGCCGAAGGCCGACTGGGTGTTGGTGAGGCGCGCCACCCGGCCGTCCATGCCGTCCAGCACCATCGCCGCGAAAATGGCGATGGCGGCCGCCTCGAACCGGTCGTTCATGGCCTGCACGATGGCGTAGAAACCCGCGAAGAGGGCCGCCGTCGTGAAGGCGTTGGGCAGCAGGTAGATGCCGCGGCGCAGCTTCTCTTCACGCAAACGCAGATCACCCATCGCCGGATCAGCCTTGCTGCACGGGCGCGGCGGCAGCGGCGGCCGGCGCGAGGTCGGCCAGCACCGTGCTGGTGGCGCTGACCTTGTCGCCCAGGGCCACGCGCGGACGCGAGGCGGGCGGCAGGTAGACGTCGACGCGCGAACCGAAACGGATGAAGCCATAGCGCTGGCCGCGGGCCAGCACGTCGCCCGGCTGCACGTAGCAGAGAATGCGCTTGGCGACCAGGCCAGCCACCTGCGTGGCGGTGACCACGTGGCCGTCGGGCGTGTGGATGACCATGGCGTTGCGCTCGTTCTCCAGCGACGCCTTGTCCAGCGCGGCGTTGAAGAAACGGCCCGGGAAATATTGCACGTGCGTCACCGTGCCGTCGACCGGGGCGCGGTTCGAGTGCACGTTGAAGACATTCATGAACACGCTGATCTTCAGCGCGTCGCGATCGGCATAGGGGTCGCGCACGTGCTCGACGGCGACGATGCGGCCATCGGCGGGCGACAGCACCGCGGTGGTGGAGTCCGGGGCGAGCCGGGGCGGATCGCGGAAGAACTGGAGGACGAAGATCGCGATGATCCACAGCGGGATCGCGGCCCAGGCGGTCCAGAACGACGCCAGCACGGCCAGTGCGAGCGATCCGGCGACGAACGGCCAGCCTTCGCGGGCAATGATGGGGTGGGGGTAGGCAGGTTTATTCATAGACGAAAGGTTAACCGAAAGCAAAAGCGCGCGGTGCCGGCCGTACACAGAACAAACCCGAAGGCCCTCCCCTGTCTCCCATGCTGTCTACGCCCCGCCCGCCCCCTGCTCGACCGGCTCCGGCAGGCGCAGGACGTCAGCTCGCACAAAAAAAAACGCCCGCACATGGCGGGCGTCCCCTGGGGGCAAAGTCCGCCTGCCGGTCGAGCCGGGCAGGCGGCGATGCTTCCGGTGGTACTGATCAGTTCTTGCTTTGGTCGACCAGCTTGTTGGCGGCGATCCAGGGCATCATCGCGCGCAGCTTGCCGCCGACCTGTTCGATCTGCGACTCGGCGTTGATGCGGCGGCGCGAGGTCAGCGTGGGGGCGCCCGCGGCGTTTTCCAGGATGAAGCGCTTGGCGTACTCGCCGGTCTGGATGTCGGTCAGGCACTGACGCATGGCCTTGCGCGTTTCTTCCGTCACGACCTTCGGGCCGGTCTCGTACTCGCCGAATTCGGCGTTGTTCGAGATCGAGTAGTTCATGTTGGCGATGCCGCCTTCATAGATCAGGTCGACGATCAGCTTCAGTTCGTGCAGGCACTCGAAATAGGCCATTTCGGGGGCGTAGCCAGCGTCCACCAGCGTGTCGAAGCCCGCCTTGATCAGCTCGACGGTACCGCCGCACAGCACGGCCTGTTCGCCGAACAGGTCGGTTTCGGTTTCTTCGCGGAAGTTGGTTTCGATGATGCCGGCACGGCCGCCGCCGTTGGCGCTGGCGTACGACAGGGCCACGTCACGGGCGTTGCCCGACTTGTCCTGGTAGACGGCGACCAGGTGGGGCACGCCGCCGCCTTGCGAGTAGGTGCCGCGCACGGTGTGGCCGGGCGCCTTGGGGGCGATCATGATGACGTCGATGTCGTCACGCGGCACGACCTGGCCGTAGTGGACGTTGAAGCCGTGGGCGAAGGCCAGGGCGGCGCCGGCCTTGATGTTGGGGGCCACTTCGCTGCGATAGACCTGGGCGATGGTTTCATCGGGCAGCAGCATCATGACGACGTCGGCGCTCTTGAGGGCCGCGGCCACTTCTTCCACCTTCAGGCCGGCGTTGGCGGCCTTCTTCCACGACGCGCCGTCCTTGCGCAGGCCGACCACGACCTTCACGCCCGAGTCGTGCAGGTTCAGGGCGTGGGCATGGCCTTGCGAGCCGTAACCGATGATGGCAACGGTCTTGCCCTTGATGAGGGACAGATCGCAATCCTTGTCGTAGAAAACCTTCATGAACTTTCTCCTGGAAATTTGAATTTGGATTTTTTTGAATGAATGGATTAAAGCTTCAGCACCCGCTCGCCGCGCCCGATGCCCGAGACGCCGGTACGAACGGTTTCGAGGATGGCGCTGCGATCCAGGGCGTCGATGAACGCCTGGATCTTTTCCTGCACGCCGGTCAATTCGATGGTGTAGGACTTGTCGGTGACGTCGATGATGCGGCCGCGGAAGATGTCCGCCATGCGCTTCATCTCCTCGCGCTCCTTGCCCACCGCGCGCACCTTGATCAGCATGAGTTCGCGCTCGATGTGCGCGCCCTCGGTGAGGTCCACCACCTTGACCACGTCGACCAGGCGGTTCAGGTGCTTGGTGATCTGCTCGATCACGTCGTCCGAACCGACAGTGACGACGGTCAGGCGCGACAGCGTGGCATCCTCGGTGGGGGCCACGGTCAGCGTCTCGATGTTGTAGCCGCGTGCGGAAAAGAGGCCCACCACGCGCGACAGCGCGCCCGGTTCGTTTTCCATCAGGACCGAAATGACATGTTTCATGCTCGTGCTCCTACAGATCTTCCGAACCGAGCAGCATCTCGGTCAGCCCGCGTCCCGCCTTGACCATCGGCCAGACGTTCTCGGTGCGGTCGGTGAGGAAGTCGAGGAACACCAGCCTGTCCTTCTTCGCGAAAGCCTCGCGCAGCGCCGGTTCCACGTCCGAGGGCTTCTCGATGCGCAGGCCCACGTGGCCATAGGCCTCGGCCAGCTTGACGAAGTCGGGCAGAGAATCCATGTAGGACTCGGAATAGCGCGAGCCGTAATCGATCTGCTGCCACTGCCGGACCATGCCCAGGTAGCGGTTGTTCAGGCAGATGATCTTGGGCGTCAGGTGGTATTGCTGGCAGGTCGACAGCTCCTGGATGTTCATCTGGATCGAGGCTTCGCCGGTAATGACGGCGATGTCCTGGCCCGGATTGGCCATCTGCACGCCCATGGCGTACGGCAGGCCCACGCCCATGGTGCCCAGGCCGCCGGAATTGATCCAGCGGCGCGGCTTGTTGAAGCGGTAGTACTGCGCAGCCCACATCTGGTGCTGGCCCACGTCGGACGTCACGAAGGCGTCGCCGCCCGTCACCTTCCACAGCGTTTCCACCACGTATTGCGGCTTGATGAGCTCGTCGGACGGCGTGTACTTCAGGCAGTCCTTGCCGCGCCACGCATCGACCTGCTGCCACCAGCGCGTCAGCGCGGCCTGGTTGGCGCGCGGGGTCGCCGCCGTGGCTTCGTATTGGGCGATCAGTTCGACCAGCACGTCCTTGACGTTGCCGACGATGGGCACATCCACCTTCACCCGCTTCGAGATCGACGAAGGGTCGATGTCGATGTGGATGATCTTGCGCGGGTTCTGCGCGAAGTGCTTGGGATTGCCGATCACCCGGTCATCGAAGCGCGCGCCGATGGCCAGCAGCACGTCGCAGTGCTGCATGGCCATGTTGGCCTCGTAGGTGCCGTGCATGCCCGGCATGCCCAGGTAGTGGTGGTGGCTGGCGGGCAGCGCGCCCAGGCCCATCAGCGTGTTGGTGCAGGGCGCGTCCAGCAGGTCGACGACCTGCTGCAGCTCCGGCGCCGCGTCCGACAGGATGACGCCGCCGCCCGAATAGATCATGGGGCGTTCGGCGGCCAGCAGCATCTGCACGGCCTTCTTGATCTGGCCCTGGTGCCCCTTCACGACCGGCGCGTACGAGCGCATCGTGATCTCGCCGCGGGGCGGGGTGTACTTGCAGTGCGCCACGGTGATGTCCTTGGGGATATCCACCAGGACGGGGCCGGGGCGGCCGGTACGCGCAATGTGGAAAGCCTTGCGCATGGTTTCCGCCAGGTCCTTCACGTCGCGCACCAGGAAGTTGTGCTTCACGCAGGGGCGGGTGATGCCCACGGTGTCGCATTCCTGGAAGGCATCCTCGCCGATGGCGTGGGTGGGCACCTGGCCGGACAGGATCACCATGGGGATCGAGTCCATGTAGGCCGTGGCGATGCCGGTGACCGCGTTGGTCAGGCCCGGGCCGCTGGTGACCAGGCACACGCCCACCTTGTCCGACGCGCGCGAATAGGCATCGGCCGCGTGCACGGCAGCCTGTTCGTGGCGAACGAGGATGTGTTGGAATTTGTCTTGCTTGAAGATTGCGTCGTAGATGTACAACACCGCGCCGCCAGGATAGCCAAAGACGTGTTCCACGCCTTCATCGGCCAGGCAGCGCACGACGATGTCGGCGCCATTGAGTTCCATGAAATTCCTTTCATAACCGGCTCTGCCTTTTCGATTGCGGCCTGCCCGGATTGCGGCGGCAGCGGGAATCGCCACGGTGTCTGGTCGGATGCTCCGGCGCTTCGAGGTTCACGGAACCCCTCCACCCGGATACCCGGCCGACCCGTCGCGCGTTCGTCGAAAACGCATTGCTACTGGATCGAAACGGAAGCCTCGGCGCCAACGCTTGTGGCGGGGCCGGCGGCAGTAAGACTGGCGCATCTGCCCGGAGGATGGCCCGGGCACGTGGTTGCCAATGGCCGCCCGAAGAGGTACCCACGGACGGCAAGCTGCTGACTTTACCGCGCCGTCAAGTTATGAGCAAATGAAACTCGTGCATTCGCCCCCCGCCTCCCTATACTGTGCGGCATCCTTACCACGGCCCGCCGCACATGGAATTGCGTCTTTCGCACCTGCACCGCTTCGTCTACAGCCACTTCTTCTTCGGCGGCGTGCGGCAGGCGGTGGGCATGCTGGCCCCCGTGATGGTGCTGGGCGGGCTGTTCGACCAGATGGCGATCGGGCTCATCGCCACCTTCGGCGCCCTGTGCGTGGCCATCATCGACCAGCCGGGGCCGCACTGGCACCGCGCCAACGAGATGCTGGGCGGCAGCATCCTGGGGACGGCCACCGTGGCCATCACCGGGCTGGCCTCCTCCCACCCCATGCTCATCTGGGCTGCCGTGGTGGCCCAGTGCTTCGCGTTCTCCATGCTGTCCGTGTTCGGCCGCAAGGGCGGGCAGATCAGCTTCGCCTGCCTGCTGCTGATGAGCCTGACCATGCACTCGCCGCTGTCACCCGGCCAGGTGCTGCTGCACGCCACCGCCACCCTGGGCGGCGGCCTGTTCTACCTGCTCTTCAGCACGGTGGCCAGCCGGCTCTTCGGCCTGCGGGAGGAACAGCAGGCGCTGTCCGTGGCGCTCTTCGCCACCGGCGAATACATGGCGGCCCGCTCGGCCTTCTATGACGTCAACAACGACCTGGACGACTGCTACCGCAACATGATCCTGCGCCAGGCCACCATGACCGAGCAGCACCAGGCCGCCCGCGACATGGTGCTGCGCGCCCTGCCCCGCGGCGGCGGCGCGGGCGACCGCAGGCGCGTCATGCTGTGGAACCTGTTCTCGGACATGATCGCGCTGCTGGACACGATGATCGCCACGCACACCGACTATGCCCTGCTGCGGCGGGCGCTGGGCGACGCCGACGTGCTGCTCTTCGGCCGCGACGCCCTGCGCAAGATGTCGCTGGACCTGGACCACATCGCGCTGGCCGTGTCGCGCAACCGGCCCGCCGTGCACCGCAACAGCGTGAAGGCCGAACTGCGCGCCATCGAATACGAGCTGGAACAGTTGCGCCAGCAGGACTTTCCAGCCAGCAACCCCGAGGTCTATGCCGTGCTGGTGCAGGTGCTGCGCCGGCTGCGCAACGCGGCGCGCGTGGTGGACCGCCTGTACGAACACACCCGTGGCGCGGCCGACGCCGTGCCCGTGGGCTCGCTGCGCCTGGACAAATCGCTCACGCGCTTCCTGTCGCGCCAGCAATTCCGGGTGGGCATGCTGACCAGCAACCTGCGCCTGGACTCGCCGCACTGCCGCTACGCACTTCGGGTGACGCTGGCGGCCGCCCTGGCCATGACGCTGACCGCCTTCGTGCCGCAACTGCAGCCGCATGGCTACTGGATCGTGCTGACCGTGGTCATCATCATGAAGCCGGGTTTCGCCGTCACGCGCCAGCGCAACGGCTGGCGCCTGCTGGGCACGCTGATGGGCTGCGGCCTGGCGCTGGCCGCCTTCCACGCCACCGACAAGCCCAGCGTGCTGTTCGCCATCATGCTGGTGGCCTGCGTGCTGGGCAACAGCCTGGTGCTGGTGAACTACATGGCCAGCGGCGTCTTCAACACGCTCTTCGTGCTGCTGGCCTTCCACTTCATCTCGCCGGGCACCCTGGCCGTGGTGGGCGAGCGCGCGCTGGACACCGCCGTGGGCTGCGCGCTGGCGCTGGCCTGCAGCTACTTCCTGCCGTGGTGGGAACACCGCTACATGGGACCGCTGTCGCGCGCGGCACTGTCGGCCAACCGGGAATACCTGCGCAGCGGCCTGCGCTACGTCGGACAGATGCAGGCGCGCCACGCCCGGCAGGACGCCAGCGTGACGGCCGCGCCGGCAGAGTCCGGTTCCTCCGAAGTGGCCGCCAATCCCGCGGAGCTGCAAGAGGCCAACCTGTCCTGGCAGCTCTCGCGCAAGAACGTGCACGTGGCCTTCGCCAACATGGCCGAGGCTTTCTATCGGATGATGAACGAGCCTCGCTCGCGGCAGCAGAACGTGCCCGAGGTGAACAACCTGATGATCCAGAACCACATCCTGGCATCACAGATCGCGGCCGCCATGCCCATGCTGGCCGACCTGCCCGCCACGCCGCCCGGCATGGCGCAGATGCTGGCCCAGATCCAGGCGGTGCTGGACGGTGAACAGCCGGCGGACTCCCTGGCCAACATCACCATCGAGACCGACGGCGACCTGGCCGCGCTGGCCTATCCGCTGCGGCAGATGCAGAAGGCCGCGCAGATGCTGGTGAAGGAGCTGGGCGGGCTGGCCGATCCGGCCGGGCCGGTCCTGCCCGCCAGGCAGGCTGCCTGAGCGGCATCACGGCATCAGCCCTTGCCTCAGTCCTGCCTGCGGCGGAACACCAGCTTGTCCTCCGAGGACGCAACGGCATCGAAGGCATAGCCTTCGCTGTCGAAACCCTGCAGCTTCTGCGGCGTGTTGATCTTGTGCTGGATGGCGTAGCGCGCCATCAGCCCGCGCGCGCGCTTGGCGTGGAAGCTGATGACCTTCCAGGCATCGTTCTTCCAGTCCTGGAACACGCACTGCACCACGCGCGCCTTCAGCGCCTTGTTGGGCACCGACTTGAAATACTCCTCGGACGCCAGGTTCACGATGATGGGCGTCTTCTCGCCTTCCTGGCGCGTGTTCAGGTACTCGGCCAGCTTGTCGCCCCAGAAGTCGTACAGGTTCTTGCCCCTGGACGTGACCAGGCGCGTGCCCATTTCCAGGCGATAGGGGCGCATCAGGTCGAGCGGGCGCAGCACGCCATACAGGCCGCTCAGGATCGCCAGGTGCTCCTGCGCCCAGTCCAGTTGCGCGGGCGACAGGCTGGCGGCCTCCAGGCCTTCGTAGACATCGCCATTGAAGGCCAGCACGGCCTGGCGGGAGTCGGCCTCGGTGAAGCTAGGCTTCCACTCGGCATAGCGGTCGGCATTCAACTGCGACAGCGCGGGGCTCAGCGTCATCAGTTCGCCGACCTCGTCGGCCGACAGCGTCTTCAGCACGGCAATGAGCGCGCTGGCGTCCTTGGTGAAGAGCGGCTGCGTGTGCTTGGTGTGCCGCAGGGGCGTGTCGTAGTCCAGCTTCTTGGCCGGGGAAAGCAGATACAGCATGGGAACTCCAGGTTCTATCAGACAGCGACGGGCCCGCTGTGAACGGGCCCGTCGCCTGGAAATGGCTAGCCGATCATCGGGCTGCGGCGCCCGACAGGGATCAACGCGCGGTCCAGCCACCATCCACGGAAATGCTGGTGCCCGTTACCTGCGCCGCGGCGTCCGATGCCAGGTAGATGGCCGTGCCGGCCAGCTGCTCCGGCGTCACGAACTGCAGCGAGGGCTGCTTTTCCGACAGCAGCTCGCGCGCGGCTTCGTCCTGGCTGATCTTCTTGGCTTCGGCGATGGCCGTGATCTGCTTTTCGACCAGCGGCGTGCGCACCCAGCCCGGGCAGATGGAGTTGGCGGTGACGCCCGTGCCGGCCGTCTCCAGCGCCGTGACCTTGGTCAGGCCCATCACGCCGTGCTTGGCGGCGACATAGGCCGACTTGTTGGCCGAACCCACCAGGCCATGCGCCGAGGCGATGTTGATGATGCGCCCCCACTTCTGGCGCTTCATCTGCGGCAGCGCGGCGGCCGTGCCGTGGAAGACCGCCGACAGGTTCAGCGCGATGATGGCGTTCCACTTGTCGATGGGAAAGTCCTCGATCAGCGCCGTGTGCTGGATGCCGGCGTTGTTCACCAGGATGTCCAGCGTGCCCAGCTTGTTCACGGCCGTGCCCACCAGTTGGCGCACGGCTTGCGCCGAAGTCAGGTCGGCGCCGTCGAACAGCGCCTTCACGCCGAACTCCTTTTCGATACCCGCGCGCACCGCCTCGATCTGGTCGGCGTCGCCCAGGCCGTTGAGCACGACGTTGGCGCCTTGCGCCGCGAATCCTTTGGCGATGGCCAGACCAATCCCGCTGGTGGAACCGGTAACCAGGGCAACCTTGCCTTTGAGCATGCGACCTCCTTGGAGAATGCGGTGAATGCGGGCCGCCGATGGCAGCGTGTCGCGTCCGGGGCGCCCGCGGTGCCGTTCGATTCTAGCGCGGGGTTCGCGTGTGAAACCTGAACGCGGCCGCGCCGCGGGGGCTTGCCTGGCCAGCACGCCGGCCATGTACACATTCGCCGGAATTCTGCTATAGTCGCTGTCTTCGCTTTCGGGCGAAGTATCCGGATGGGGGTCTGACGACCACGGTTCTGCCAGGATCTCCATCGCGCTTGCGGGCTTGCCGCGGCAACGGAGCGGCACCAGGAGAGGTGGCAGAGTGGTCGAATGTACCTGACTCGAAATCAGGCGTACGGTAACCCCGTACCGTGGGTTCGAATCCCACCCTCTCCGCCAGTTTTCGATTCTTGGCTGAACGCCAAGGCTCACGGAAGTCCCGAAACCCGCACAGCACAAGGCTTTGCGGGTTTTTTTACGTTCGGAGGCCTTCGTTTTGGCACGCCATCACCCCCCGTGCGGTGCGGCACACCGCCCCCCTCATTACGGCCTCTGAAACCTGCAAGGCACGATTCTTAAAGATTCCGTTGTGGCCGGTGCCTACTTCTCGATTGCTGTTTCGGTCTTGGTGATGAACCCCTCGATGATGGCTTTGGCATCGGCAAGCCCACCGCCGTTTTCGGCGCGGTACAGCTTAATCGCATCCATCTTCCGACCGGGGACCAAGGCAACACTTTGCCAGGTTTCATCCTGTGGCTCGGGCGTCCATTCCGGTTCGTCGCTTGGGAGATGAATCGTAAAACAACGAATACTTGATCCGTCTTTGCCATAATCGGCGCTGAGGGCCAGACCGCCCATGAGCCAGCGGTCATGATCGGGCGCAGGATGGCTTATATCCACTCTCCCCTCACCGATCACCCAGGTTCTTTCGGGAGCCGCTTTCGCGATGAGCCCCGCACGACAATCGTCAAAAGAGAAGTTCATAGGCACGGGGCCGTCATAACGGCTGTGATCATCGACCCCGGCATTGAAAAGGAATATGGCTGCAAGCGTCCTGTTTTGAGGATTTCCAGCCCCGCGCGTTTCCGCATCTTCGAACAGCAGGTCGAAACCGCCTTGTTTCGATACGATGTACTGGGCGCCATCGCTTGGCCGGTCTGCCTTATGAGGCGGGAGGGCAGCCAGCGCTTCCACCACTTCTGGATCATCATAGCGTTTGCCAAAGAGGCGAAGAAGTGCCTCAATCCCCATGGTGATTTCTCCTATTGTTCAACCGCTATGTTTGTGTCCACCATGCCTTTTATGGTGTCACTTTCGTTCAATGCCGAGGACTGATTGGAATGGGAGATGCGCCACGGCACGATCTGGGTGTCAAGCGCACTCGTGCCCGCAGAAGGAAGCCAGCATTCCTGAAAATGGCGGTAGCGTTATGTTCGTGACCTCGAGCAGATGGAAACGGACGCCGAGACATCAACGGCCAAAAAATATCATGATTGCCGACCTGAGCAACGTAAGCGCCAAGATTGTTGACATGGAAAAGAACACGATTTTCCATACCCTCCGAATTGAGCAATACCCTGCATAGGCGAACGCGGCTGCGGCCAAGAGCGTCAAAGGCCATACCAGCACGCCGACATAAAATAAGTACAGTTCGAAGGCGGTGAAGGTCATTAAGTGGCCGTGCCGCTTTACTCGTTTCGTCCAGGGACAGCTATCAACACGAGGAATGGCATGGAAGGGGAAGGCTTTCTCATCGGGGCTTTGATTGTCTTGTGGTCTTTCGGAGGCGTAATCATTGCAGTGATGTTGATAGGAGCCTGGCTTCTTAGGAAAGAGCGGCAGTCGAACGCCGGTGTTGGTGGCGGTGATTCCGATCAGTATGGCCCGTTTGGTGGTGACGGCGGTACTGGGGACGGCGGCGGCGATGGCGGCGGCTGCGGCGGCGACTAAGCTTCCTTCATCATTGCTCCGATACGCGCCAGTTCGTCCTTGAGGCGGGCCAGAAGTACTTCCATTTCTTCTTTATCGCGGTCATCGATGCGCGGTGCTTCAAAGCTCGAAAGCATCTCCTCGCAAGCTGAGATCATCACCAGGCCATCACCGTCCCGCCCGCCGACGCCCTCAAAGCTGTGCTTGAGCAATTCTCGCACGCTGTCTCCATGGTAGTGGCCATCGCTGCAGGCGTCGAGACTGCAAGCAAGCAACAGCGTCAGGACGATCATGTGCATCGCGGATGGGCCGGGGCCGCTCAGATCCTCTCCGTAGACATCCTTGAATATGTGGGCCAGCCATCGGGGCGGGTTTGTGTAATCTATCGGCTCACTCATTGGTCGCATCCCGTCGTCACCCGCAGACTCAGATTGTGTAGAGCGAAGTAAAAGGCGCTTCCCCACCCATCACGTCCGCAATTCCACTTCCGACGCGTCACGCCGCCTTGAACCCCTGCGCCCCATGCTTGCGCAGGACCTCCTTCAAGGACAACCCGCCCCCCGTTCCCTCGTGATCGGCCTGCGCCGCCTCGGTCAGGATGCAGCACTCGGGAAACGCCTCCGTGTCGAGCTCGGCTTGCGACGTTCCCTCGGGAAGACGCAGCAGCCAATACTGCCCGAACTCCTCGTCCTCCTCGACGCGAATCCGGCGTGTGGCACTGGCGTCGCCAATGGCAATCACCAGGTCTTCATAGGGATGGCGGTTCTGCACGAAGAACGTCCCGTCCAGCGCGCCGGCCTTGATCGGGAAATCCACCATCACCGTCACGGGCGCCTGCACGGTGCTGCCCACGCGCAACCGTCCCGAGGAAGCCTCCGTGCCAAGCACCACGGCCGCGGCCGACAGATCGCCCCGGACGAGGCATTCGAACTGTCCGGTCAGGAACAGGCTCCCGGCCTTCAGGTCGCCCTTGACCACCAGATAGCCAGGGGTGCCGACATCGAACTGCTCGACGTCCAGGTCGCCCTGCAGGATCAGGTTGCCGTCGACGATGAGCATGTCGGCATCGAGGGAAAGAAAGCGATTGGTGTCGAAGGCAAGCCCGTCCAGCGCCAGGTCGCCCCGATGCAGCAGGATTCGAATCGGCGCCTCGCCTGGCCAGGCCTGCGTCGGATCGATGTTCGGCACGACGCCAAGCGCCTCGTTGAAAACGCCGAGCGAGGCCAGGCGTTCGACGTCGATTGTTTCCCATTCCATGGCGTGCATCCCTGTCTGGTGACCGGCCAAGTGTATTGCGGAGACAGGCGTGCCCCGGCCCGGCCATTGCAAAAGCCCTTCCCTTCAAGCAATAATCGGTCCATAACAAGAGATTAATAAGCGTTCGCATTTCCATCCGGCAGCCTGCTGCCCGTCCCTTGGCAACCCCACCAACCGACCCACGAAGCAGATCGTGAGCGCCTCCGACTCCTCCTCGCAAGGCATCGCGCAGCTGTATGGCGCGCATCACCGCTGGCTGTTCGGCTGGCTGCACCGGCGGCTGGGCAACGCGGCGGACGCGGCCGAGCTGGCGCACGATGCCTTCGTGCGGCTGCTCGTGACGCCTCGCCATTTCGACACTGCCCCACAGGCGCGCGTGTATCTGCGCAGCATGGCCAACGGCATGTGCGTGGACTTCTGGCGCCGCCGCAGCGTGGAGCAGGCCTGGCTGGATGCCCTGGCCCGGCAGCCGCCGCAGTTCGCGCCCTCGGCGGAACACCAGGCGCTGGTGCTGGATGCCTTGCACGAGGTCGATGCCATGCTGCGGGAACTGCCCCGGAAAGCCGCCAGCGCCTTCGTCCTGGCGGTTGCCTGCGAGATGACGGACCGGGAAGTGGCCGACGCACTGGGGGTGTCGTCACGCATGGTGCGCAAATACGTGGCGCGCGCCATGCTGGGCTGCATGATGCTGGAAGCCGCCCAGGACGCGCGCGACGCCGCGCCCGCCCTGTCGTGACCGCCAGCGCGACCGCGCCGCTGCCGCCGCACGCCGCGATGGCGCAGGCAGCGGACTGGTATGCCTTGCTGCGCTCGGGCGAGGCCTCTGCCACCGACCATGCGCGCTGGCGCCAATGGCTGCACGCCGCCGATACCCACCAGCAGGCCTGGCGCTAAGTCGAGCGCATCGGGCAGCGCCTGGCCCCCATCCAGGACGGCCCCGAGCGGCAGGCGGCCACCACCGCGCTGCGTACCCTGCATGAGCCCCCTCCCCGCCGCCGCCGGCAGGCGCTGCTGGCCCTGGCAGGCCTGGCCGGCGCAAGCCTGGCCTGGTCCGCCTGGCGCCACACCTCGCTGCCCCAGGTGGTGGCGGGCTGGACCGCCGACCACCACGCCGATCGCGGCGAAGTGCGTCACGTACTCCTGCCCGACGGCGGCGATGTCTGGCTGAGCGCGCTGAGCGCCGTGGACGTGCTGTACAGCGCCGGAGAGCGCCGGCTGCGGCTGCGCACGGGCGAAATCCTGGTGCAGACGCACGCAGACCCGGCAGGCCGGCCTTTCCTGGTCGAGACGGCGCACGGCACGCTGCGCGCACTGGGCACGCGCTATCTGGTCAGGCAGGCAGCGCAGGACACCCTGGCTGCCGTCTATGAGGGCGCGGTGGAGATCACCCCGGCCAGCGGCGGTCGCGGCACCCTGCTGTCCGCCGGCCAGGAGCGACGCTTCACGCGCGACACCGTCAGCGACGCCAGCCACGCGGATCCGGCCCGCGCGGCCTGGCGCCAGGGCGTTCTGATCGCCAATGGCATGCCCCTGGGCGAGGTCGTCGCGGCCCTGCAGCCCTATCAATGGGGCCACATCAGCCTTGCGCCCGACATTGCGGGCCTGCCTGTCTTTGGCAGCTATCCGGTCACCGACCCGTCCCGGACGCTGGCCATGCTCGTGTCGGTCATGCCGATCCAGGCGCGCCAGCCGATGGCCTGGTGGACGTCGGTGGACGCTCGACCATAAAAAATTTGCCCGGAAGGTTCCGCTTTTGCCGCGCTCGTTCGATCAAGCGTATCAAGAGCCGTCCTCCCGCTGTCGTGGTGAGGGCGGAACCCCCAGGACCCTCACGCCCGCGCAGAGCTGACATGCCCACCCTTCTTTCCAGCGGCGCCATCCACGCCGCCTCGTCCCGCCCGGCCCACGCCTGGCGCCTATCGCTGACCCTTACCCTGGCCGCCGCCTTCGCCGCGCCGCCGCCGCTCTCGGCCCAGACTGCCGGCGCCCAGGCGGGTGTCACGCGTGCCTATGCCATTCCGGCAGGCCCCCTGGACCAGGTGCTGTCGCGCCTGGCCGCCGAATCCGGCCTGTTGCTGGCCGCCACGCCCGAGCTCGTGGCAGGCCGCCAGAGCAACGGCGTGCAAGGCCAACTGGGCGGCCAGCAAGCCCTGCAACGCGCCCTGTCCGGCACGGGACTGGCCGCCACGCAGGAAGCGCCGCGGCAATTCCGCCTGGCGCCCATACCCGCCAGCACGGGCCAGACCAGCCAGCTGGCGCCGGTGACCGTAACGGCGGTGACCCACGCAAGCGCCCCGCCCGAACCCTACGCGGGTGGGCAGGTGGCGCGTGGCGCGCGCCTGGGCATGCTGGGCAACCTCGACATGATGAGCACGCCGTTCAGCGTGACCGCGTATACGGCGGAGATGATCCGCAACCAGCAGGCGCGCAGCCTGACGGACGTGATGGCCAACGATCCGGCGGTGGAATCGGGCGGCCCCTGGTACTTCGACAACTTCTACATCCGCGGCATCAGCGTGCACCGCTCGGAGATCGGCTTCGACGGGCTGTATGGCATCGCCAGCGCCGAGGGCGTGCAACTGGAAGGCATCGAGCGCGTGGAAGTGCTGAAGGGCCCCAGCACCCTGATCAACGGCTCCTCTCCGCGCGGCACGGCAGGCGGCGCCATCAACCTGGTGCCCAAGCGCGCGGAGGACACGCCGATCACGCGGCTGCACACCGATTTCCTGAGCGACGGGAATGTCGGCGCGCACGTGGACCTCGGCCGGCGCTTCGGTGCCGACCAGGCGTTCGGCATACGACTGAATGCCGCGCACCGGGACGGCAGGACCGCCGTCGACAACGAGAGCCTGCGTGCGTCGAACGTCACGCTGGGGCTGGACTATCGCAGCGAGCGGCTGCGCGTCAGCGCGGACGTCGGCGCAAGCGACCAGTTCATCCGGGGTGCAAAAAGCAATTTCTTCGTGACATCGGCCGAATTGCCGGACGCGCCGCGGGGCGACGTCAGCGTGTGGCCGCGCTGGTCATACCAGGACAAGGAACATGTCTTCGGCATGCTGCGCGCCGAATACGACGTGAACGATGCCATCACGGTGGGCGCGGCCTATGGCGCGGCGGAATCGCACCGCAAGATGAACACGCCCTGGGGCGTGCTGGAGAACACCGCGGGCGACATCAGTTTCTCGGCCAGCGCGCTGGAGGAAAAAACCGAGACGCGCAGCGGCGAGCTGAACCTGCGCGTGCGCTTCGACACCGGTCCCGTCAGGCACGAGACGGTCCTGGCGCTGACCGACTATCGCTCCGACATCTCGGGCTTCCAGCCCCAGGCGAACTATGGGGCGCTGACGAACCTGTACCGTCCGACGCCCTTGCCCGAGCCGGTCGGCCTGGATTTCGACCAGCCGCGCGTGCAATTGTCGGATACCCGCCTGCGCAGCTATGCCGTCACGGACACCCTGTCCATGCTGGACGACCGGCTGCTGCTGACCCTGGGCCTGCGTCACCAGAAGATCGACGTGTCGGCCTATCACTGGCAGACGGGCGCATTCCAGACGAACTACACGCGCAGCAGCAACACGCCGGCGGCGGGTTTGGTGGTGAAGCCCTGGCGCGACGTCTCGCTGTACGCGAACTATGTCGAGGCGCTGGCGCAAGGCGACAGGGCGCCGGACACCGCGGTGAACGCGAATGAGGTCTTCGCGCCCTTCGTCTCGCGGCAGATGGAGGTGGGCACGAAGATCGACTGGGGCCGCTACAGCACGACGCTCAGCGCCTTCCAGATCCGTCGTCCCAGCGGCATCCTCGGGGCCGACAACGTGTATCGCATCGCCGGTGAACAACGAAACCGGGGGCTGGAGCTGCAGGTCTTCGGCGAACCCGTGCAGGGCCTGCGTGTGCTGGGCGGCGTGGCCTGGACGCGCGCGCGCCTGACTGAAACGCCCAACGGCCAGTTCAACGGCAACAGGGCCAGCGGCATGCCGGACTGGTCGGTGAAACTGGGCGCCGAACTGGACATCCCGCAGGTGCCTGGCCTGACCGCGACGGCACGCGTGCTGCACACGTCGTCGATCCCCTTCGACGCGGCCAACACCGACACCCTGCCCGCCTGGACCCGCTTCGACCTGGGCGCGCGCTATGCCACGCGCATCGCCGAGCGCAAGGTGGTGTTCCGTGCCAGCGTCGAGAATGTGTTCAACCGCCGCTACTGGGATTCGGCGCCCGCCTACCAGGTGGTGACGTACGCCGCGCCGCGCACCTACATGCTGTCGGCGAGCATCGACTTCTGAGGAAATGCAGGGAGCGCCCGCAGCGGGCGTCTCCCGCGACTCATGGGCCCGAGACCAGCAGGACCCCCGTCCAGCACACCGCCCCGGCGAGCCACAGGGTCACGGCGTAGGCCACGCCCCTGGCCGCCGGCTTGACGCCACGTTCAAGCAAGCACCGGTCCAGCCAGCCGGCAAGCAGGAAGCCCACCGCCCACAGCATGCCTGCGCAGACTGTGGCGGGCCACACCCAATCGCCATGCCATGAATCCAGGTGGCCGAAAAATGGGGCAAGCACAGGCGACACCGCCAGGTACAGGGCGCCGCCCAGGGCGCCCATGCTGAAGAACCCCAGCATCAGCACGACAGCCGCCGCAAAAAGCGTCTTGCGGGTCAGGAACTGTTGAATCACGCGACTACGATCTCCGTGGTTCCCCGCGCTGGCGCCGGGAACGAAAACAAGGCAAGGCCAGTCCATTGATGGCATTGAGATTCACTTGCAATAATATCTCCCCCTGACATGGCCTGACGAAGCAGAGATGAGCGCCACCGATATCCCCCCGGACGGCCAGGCCCCGGCCCCCGCCGCCTGGACACCCCGCGCGCTGTTCACCGTCGCCTTCCTGGGCATCACCGCCGGCACGCAGATGAGCGACATGGGCGTGCAGTCGCTCTCGCTCTCGGCCATCCAGCGCAGCTTCGAGGTCAGCGACGCCGCGCTGGGCGGGCTGCAGGGCCTGGCGGGCGTGCTGGTCGGCAGCCTGGTCGCCATCCCGCTGTCGCGCTTCGCCGACCGCTATTCGCGCCGGCTCGTGCTGCTGTGCCTGATCCTGGCGTCCACCGCGCTGATGGTGCTGAGCGCCTTCGCGCCCAATTTCCCGCTTTTCTTCATCGGCCGATCCGCCGCCAGCATCACCGAGTTCGCGATGATCCCGCTGGTCTATTCGATGATCCCGGACCTCGCCCCCGAGCGGGATCGCGTGCTGGCCAACCTCAGCTTCGCGGCGCTGATGGCGGCCGGGGCCAGTTGCGGCTTCTATTTCGGCGGGGCGATCATCGACACCGCTGCAGGCCTCTTCCCCTTCGCGATGGCGCCGTGGCGCAAGGCCTTCCTGCTGCTGTCGCTGGCGGGCATTCCCCTGCTGCTCTTCGGCCTGCTGACGAGCGATCCGCCCCGCCACATCGGCAATGCCAATCCGCGCCTGACGGTGTCGCTGGGCGTCTTCCTGAAGCAGCGTTGGCAATCCGTGGGCCTCTTCGTCGGCGTCGCGGGCTGCCTGATGATCGCCGTGCAGTCGGTGAACCAGCTCATTGCCCTGGCGCTGGAGCGCCGGTTCGATGCCGAGCTTGCCACCATCGGCCACGCGATGGGCCTGATCGTGCTGGTCGCCAGCGTCGGCTGCCTGCCGGTGGCGGGCCTGCTCGACCGCATGCTGCGGCGCTTTGTCGGCCGCGCGGCGCGCCCGATGATCATGGGCGCGGGTGCGCTGGCGGCCATCCCCTTCGCGGCCATGCTGGCCGCGGCGCCCGGCATCGACCGGGCGTTGTGGATCGTGGGCGGCTTCATGCTGCTGACCAGCACGGCGAACGCGCTGGTGCCGACCATGTTGCAGGACCTGACGCCGGCTTCGCTGCGGGCGCGCAGTTTCGCCGTCTGGAGCTTCGTGGTCTCGGTGTTTTCCGCGACAGGGCCCCTGGTGGCGGGCACCCTGTCGGATCATGTGTTCGGCAAGCACCTGCTGCACGCCATCACGGTGACCGCCATCCCGGCGCTGGCGCTGTCGGCCCTGTGCGCTGCCCGCTCGTTCATGCGGACGCGGCGCGAAGCAGCCGGCGAGGCCGCCACGGCCACCTGATCAGTCCCGGGCCTTGACGCAGCGCTGCGCGAAGGCCCACAGCAGTGCCGCCTCGGCATAGACACTGTCCTGGCCGGCGCTGGTCTGGTGGCCGCTGTCAGGATCCAGCACCAGGATGGCCGGGTTGCCCGCCGCCGAGTGATGGCGGATGTTGGCGATCAGCTTCGCTGGTTCCCAATAGGGCACGCGGTCGTCCTTCAGGCCTGCCGTGCACAGCACGGGCGGATAGGCATCCCGCACTGCGTTCTCGTAGGGCGAGATCGACGCGATGTAGTCATAGGCCTCGGGGTCGGCCAGCGGATCGCCCCAGTCCGGCCGGAACAGCGGCACCAGCGGATGGTCCGCATCGCTCATCGTGTTGAGCATGTCCACGAACGGCACCTGGGCGATCACGCCCGCCCACAATCCGGGTTCGATGTTCATGGCCCCGCAGACCAGCAGGCCGCCGGCGGACAGGCCGTGCGCGACGATCTTGCCGGGTTCGGCTCGACCCGTGTCGCGCAGGTGTTTGGCACACGCGATGAAATCGGTCATCGAGTTGCGCTTCTGGAAACGGCGGCCCCCCAGGAACCAGCGTCGCCCCTTCTCCGATCCGCCACGCACATGCGCGATGGCATACCGGAACCCGGCATCGACCAGCGCCGTCGCGGGCAAGGAAAACGACGGCTCGCTGGAGAAGCCATAGGCGCCGTAGCCGGTCAGCAGCAGCGGCGCGGGCGACGCCGCGGGCATGTCGCGACGGGACAGGACGGTGATGGGCACCCGCGCGCCATCGGGCGCCACGGCCTCCAGCCTTTCCACCCGGTAGGCCGAAGGGTCGAAGCCACGCAGCCGCTCCTCGCCCACCCGCTTGCAGGCACCGGTCGTCAGGTCCACGTCGAGCCAGCGCGGCGGATGGGCGGGCGTCTGGTGCACGATGCGCACGTGAGCCGCGGCGTATTCCTGGCCTGGCACGAGCTGGATCGCGTAGGCAGGATCATCGAACGCGATGGGAATCTCGCGACCGTCCGCCTGCCGCAGCACCAGCCGGTGCAGGCCATCCTGCCGCTCCAGGCGCACCAGTGCTTGCGCGAACGGCAGGATGGACACGATGGGCATGCCCTCGCGATGCGGCACCAGTTCGCGCTGGACGGCGAGGTCGGCGGGATCCAGCGCCAGCAGCTTGCGATCGATGGCGCCATCCGCATCCGTCAGCATCAGCAGGGCGCCGGCCCATTCGTCCACGGTATAGGTGATGCCGCGCTCACGGGCGCGCACCACCCGGGGCGGCGCGGTTTCCGCATCGGCCGCCAGCAGGCGGACCTCGGCGATATCCGGTCCGGCAATGGTCAGCGCGACGAAGCCGTTGGCCGCCGTGCGCGCCACCTGCATGAATACGGCCGGGTCATGCTCTTCATGGACGAGCACCGCCTCGCCCCCCCCGACAGGCGTGCGGTACAGCCGCGTCGGCCGGCTGTGCGCGTCGCGCCAGAGCCAGAACAGGTAGCGCGACGACGGCGAGAAGATCAGGCCGCCATAGCCGAAGGCATCGCTTTCCACCAGGGTCTGGATGGTGCCGCTTTCCATGTCGAGCACGCAGAGGCGATGCCGGTCATCCCCCACGACGTCCTCGGCCCAGGCGAAGTAGCGGTCATCCGGGCTGTGCTGGTGGTCGGTCGCGCGGTAATACGCATGTCCCTGGGCGCGCTGCGCCTCGTCGAACAGGACCTGCGTGTCGCCATCGCGCGAGATGCGCGTGAAGACGCGATGCGCGCGCCCCGCCGGCAGCTTGAAATCGTAGCGCCAGCCCCGGGAAGACGCCGGCAGCGGCACGTCGATCTCGGGCGCCCTGGCGTGCATGCGCGCGCGAAACTGCGCGATCTCGGGCGCCATCGCGGCCACCATGCCATCCGCGTAGTCCATTTCGGCCTGCAGGTATTCGGCCAGCGGCGCAGGCAAGGTATCCAGCGTGCGCGTGCCGGTACGCGGGATGAACTTCAACCAGGCATAGGGATCGTTCCTGCTGCGGCCCAACTGCTCGATCCAGTGGTCCTTGCGGTCTGCCCGCGGCGCGGGAATGACGGGAAAAGCCATGAACTTCCTTGAAACTAGTGGGATGCCGGGGCGTCGCGCGACGGCAGCAGCGTGTCCAGGAATGCCTTGTCGCGGGCGCCCCCGTCGATGTCGATCAGGATGCCGCCGCCAACCAGCGGCGCGCGGCAGAGATAGCAGCGGGACCGCCGAAACGCTTCTTGAAGAGATTCACTTTTTCTCCCGGCCGTGCACCGGCTCAAGCCTTGCGCTCGCCCGCCACCTGCAGCAAGGCCTGCTCGAACACCTCCACCTGCTGCGCGCCCGACACCAGGTATTCGTCATTGATGATGACCGCGGGCACGGAAGAAATGCCGGCGTTCTGCCACTTTTCCTCTTCCGCCCGCACGTCGTCGGCATGGCGGCCGCTCTCCAGCACGGCGCGGGCATCGGCCACGTCCAGGCCCGCGTCCTTCACGGCCTGCAGCAGCACGTCAGTGGCGCTGGTGTCGCGGTTGTCGTGGTGATAGGTCTTCAGCAGGGCCTTCTTCAGGGCGACCTGCGGGTCCTGCCCCTGCAGGCCCGCCCAGTGCAGCAGGCGATGCGCGTCGAAGGTGTTGTAGGACTTGTCGTCCTCGGTCATGCGAACGGGCATGCCGACCGCCGCCGCACGTTCGCTGATGACCGCGCGGTTGGCGTTCAATTGTTCACGGCTGTAGCCGTATTTTTTTTCCAGCCGCGCCAGCGTGGGCTCGCCGCCTGCCGGCATGTCCGGATTCAGTTCGAAGGGCTGCAGCCGCAGTTCGACCTGCACCGTGTCCTTGACGCGGGCGATGGCGGCCAGCAGGCTGCCCAGGCCGACGGCGCACCAGGGGCAGGCGACGTCGGAGACGAAATCGATGGAAATCTTGCCGGTGGCTTGGCTCATGGCGGGGCGATCCGATGGGGGAAGGAATCCCCCATCATCGCCCAAAAGCCGGACCGGTGCCTACGGGCCCCTGCTGCCAGCGGGGTTACCGCTGGCCTGGTTCGGCCGCCAGCAGGTGACGCACCACCGGACGGCCCTCGCCGCGATGGAAGCGCAGCACGGACGCCTGCACGTCGGCGTCGGCCTTCGACACGCGCTGATGCTGGCGCAGGTGTTCGGCCCAGGACTCCACCTGGAACCATTCCACCATCAAGCCCGGATCGGCCGTGTCCTCGGTGACGCCCCAGGCATAGGCCCCGTCGCGGCGGCGTTCGGCGGACAGCTCGGCAAGCGCCGCGAGGAAGGGCTCGCGGTCGGCGCGGTCGACGCGGTACTCGATGAGGATCATGACCGGGCCGCGATCATGGGCGACGGGCTCTGCCGTGAGCGGTTCGGGCCAATGGCTGGAAGGCACGAGATCGGCGTCTCCCTTGGGCAGCGTGAGCCGGTGCGACACAAGGGCAACCCCGACCAGGCCTGCCGCGCCGATCAGCAGCGTGACCGGCACCGAGGTCCACTGCGCCACGGCGCCCCAGGTCAGGCTGCCGGCAGTCATGGCGCCGTTGAAGACGGTCAGGTACACCGCCAGCGAGCGCCCGCGCACCCAGTTCGGCAGGATGGCCTGCGCCACGCCGTTCATCGTGGTGAGCGCGGTGATCCAGGCCGCGCCCAGCAACAGCAGGGACAGCACGGCGGCCCACTGCGGCGGCGCGAAGGACAGGAAAGCCATGACGGACGCCGTGACCAGCGCGGCGGTCAGCACCAGGCCATCGGCCGACAGCGCCTTGCGCAGGCTGGGCATGAGGATGGCGCCCAGGATCGCGCCCAGGCCCACCGACCCCAGCAGGATGCCGTAGAAGCCGGCCCCGCCGCCCAGCAGATTGCGCGCCACCAGCGGCAGCAAGGCCCAGACCGAACTGGCCAGCGCGAAGAAGCAGAAGGCGCGCACCAGCACCACGTGCAGCGCCCGGCTGGCGCGGGCATAGCGCAGACCGGCGCGGAAGGCGCCGCCGAACCCTTCGGTGAGCGCATCGGCCTTGGCCACCGGACGCTTCCACCAGAAGAGCGCGGCGATCACGAAGAGGTAGCTGGCGACGTCCATGCCATAGGTGAACGCCGCCCCCATGGCGGCCAGGATCAGGCCGCCCAGCGCGGGACCGATGGCGCGGGCGATGTTGATGCCCAGCGAATTCAGCGCCACGGCATTCTTCAGGTCCTTGCGCTCGACCAGCTCCGGCACGATGGCCTGCCAGGTCGGTCCCATGAGCGCCGCGCCGATGCCGCCCACGAAAGTAAGCAGCACCAGCGACGTGACGGTCTGCAGGCCCGAGGCCGCCAACCCCATCAGGCAGATGCTGACCGAGGCCAGCAGGAACTGGATGGCGATCAGGAATTTGCGGCGGTCCAGGATGTCGGACAGCACGCCTGCCGGGATGGCCAGCAGGAAGATCGGCAGGGTGGCGGCCGCCTGCACCAGGGCCACGGCCGCCGGCGAGGGGGAGAGGTCGGTCATGATCCAGGCACTGGCCACGTCCCGGATGAAGCTGCCGATGTTACCCAGGACCGTGGCGATCCACAGCACCAGGAAGAGCTTCTGCCGCAACGGCGCGAAGCTGCTGGACGATTGCGCCACCGGCGCCGTCGCGGCGGCCTCGGCACCGTGGTCATGGCCGTAACTGTTTTCGTGCCTGGGGTCGTTCGCCTGATCCGCCATGGCCTACACCGCCCAGCACGAGCAGCCCAGCGCCCCGAAGAAGCCCTTCAGGTCCGACACCGGCGCCGACGCGCCCCAGGAACGCGCGTGGTCGTGGCCGTGCAGGCCGCAGGATGATGCGCACGCGCAGGCGGCCATGGCCTGGTAGCGCACATGGGCCAGCGAATTGCGGCCGGCGCCCTCGGGCTCGCCCCAGGCGGCATAACCGCCGAAACGGCGCGCGGGCGACCAGTCCGGCATGGCGGGCGGCAGCGGATTGTCGTCGTTCGCGGCGAACGCGCCCGCGCCGTACACCACCCGTCCGCCCACAACGGTCATGTCGGAAGTCAGGAAGGAGAGCTCGTCCTCGCTGCACGCGAAGTAATCCTTGCTGGGCACGATCAGGTCGGCGAACTGGCCCACCTGCACGCGGCCGCGCTGGCCTTCCTCATTGGAGAACCAGGCGACGTTCTCGGTCCACATGCGCAGCGCGGTCTCGCGGTCCAGGCAATTGCGCCGCGGCGTGATGCGCAGGCCGCCCACGGTCTTGCCGGTGACCATCCAAGACAGCGACACCCACGGGTTATAGGAGGCCACGCGCGTGGCATCGGTGCCGGCCGACACCTTCACGCCCTTTTCCAGCATGCGGGCGACGGGCGGCGTGGCTTCGGCAGCCGCCGCGCCATACTGCTCGACGAAATACTCGCCTTGATACGCCATGCGGTGCTGCGCGGCAATACCGCCGCCCAGCGCGGCGACACGATCCATGGAACGCTCGGAGATCGTCTCGGCATGGTCGAAGAACCAGTTCAGGCCCTGCAGGGGGATGTCCTGGTTGACCTTCTCGAACACGTCCAGCGCACGCGAAATGGTTTCGTCGTAGGTGGCATGCAGGCGCCAGGGCCAGCGGTTCTGCGCCAACACGCGCACGACCTCTTCCAGCTCGCCTTCCATTTCCGGCGCCAGGTCCGGTCGCGGCTGGCGGAAATCCTCGAAGTCGGCGGCCGAGAACACCAGCATCTCGCCCGCGCCGTTGTGGCGGAAGTAATCGTTGCCCTGCTTGTACTTCACGGACGCCGTCCACTTCAGGAAGTCTTCCTTCTCTTCCTTGGGCTTCTGCGTGAAGAGGTTGTAGGCCAGGCGCACCGTCATCTTGCCTTCGTCGGCCAACTGCTGGATGACGGCGTAGTCATCGGGATAGTTCTGGTAGCCGCCGCCCGCGTCGATGACGCCCGTGACGCCCAGGCGGTTCAGCTCGCGCATGAAGTGCTGCGTGGAATTGACCTGGTATTCCAGCGGCAGCTTGGGGCCCTTGGCCAGCGTGGCATAAAGAATGGTGGCGTTCGGCTTGGCCAGCAACAGGCCCGTGGGATTGCCTTGGCCGTCGCGCAGGATCTGGCCGCCGGGCGGCTCGGGCGTGTCCCTGGTGTATCCCACGGCGCGCAGGGCCGCCCCATTCAACAGGGCGCGGTCGTACAGGTGCAGCAGGAACACCGGCGTATCGGGCGCCGCCGCGTTGATCTCTTCCAGCGTGGGCAGGCGCTTCTCGATGAACTGATGCTCGGTGAAGCCCCCCACCACGCGCACCCATTGCGGCGCCGGCGTGACGGCGACCTGGCGCCTGAGCATGTCCATGGCGTCGGCCAGCGAACGCACGCCGTCCCAGCGCAGTTCCATGTTGTAGTTCAGGCCGCCGCGCACCACGTGCGTGTGGTTGTCATGCAGGCCCGGAAGCACGCCGCGGCCTTGCAGGTCGATGCGGCGCGTGGCCTCGCCTGCCAGCGCCAGCACTTGCGCATCCTGCCCCACGGCAACATAGCGGCCATCGCGCACGGCAACGGCGCTGGCGGTGGGGTTGGCGCGGTCCAGGGTGGTGATGCGGCCGTTGAAGAAGATGACGTCGGGATGCGCCACGTTGCGGACTCCAATACGAAAAAGATTCGCCTGTCAGGCGGGAATTCGGCGACTCGAACAGGACCGGCTGCCGCAAGCGCGGCAGCGCGCGTCAGCCCGGCTTGGACTCGTCCTGTTTCGCTTCGGCGGGCGTGGCATGGCGGCCGGGCAACGGCCCCATCACATGGCTGACGGCATGGACCTTGTCGCAGGCCGCGCTGAAGGCGGTGCCTTGCAGGAGCTGCTTTCCGACCGGGATGAGTTGTTCGCCGAGGAGGATGCCCAGCAAACCCGCCAACGCAATCAAGGGCGGCGCCGGCGAACGGACATTCAACAGGCTGTAGATGACGCCGATCAGCAGCCCGGCGCCCAGGGACAACACATACATTTTCATGACAGACCCCCTTCTTGCAGGCTGCCGCTGCGGCCGTCCGCGCGGGACGGCCAAGACGGCCGCCCGGGCATTACTTGTTGGCCGGGTTCGGGCCGATGCGCTTGCCGTGCTGGGCGCGCTCCGGGCCCTTGTGCACGTGCGTCACGGCATAGTCGATGCCCATGCCGTAGGCGCCCGCATGCTCGCGCACCATGCCGGTGACGGCGTCGTAGGTTTCCTTGCGGGCCCAGTCGCGCTGCCACTCCAGCAGCACCTGCAGCCACGTCATCGGCACGGCGCCGGCCTGGACCATGCGGTCCATGGCGTACTTGTGCGCGTCCGACGAGGTGCCGCCCGAGGCATCCGCCACCATATAGATCTCGTAGTCGCCCTCGAGCATGGCGCACAGGGCGAAGGTGGTGTTGCAGACCTCGGTCCACAGGCCCGACACGACGACCTTCTTGCGGCCATTCCTGGCCAGTGCGTCACGCACGTTCTGGTCGTCCCAGGAATTCATCGAGGTACGCTCCAGGATCGGATGATCCGGGAACACGCCCAGCAGTTCAGGGAAGGTATTGCCCGAGAAGCTCTCGGTTTCGACGGTGGTGATGGTGGTGGGAATATCGAAGATCTTGGCCGCCTTGGCCAGACCCACGACGTTGTTCTTGAGCGTCTGGCGGTCGATGGACTGCACGCCGAAAGCCATCTGCGGTTGCTGATCGATGAAGATGAGCTGGCTGTTCTGCGGCGTCAGTACTTCGAGGTATTTCTGCGACATGGAAGAGGCTCCGGGAAGTCTTGGGATGAAGCCCGTCCACCGGCCTGCATGGCGCGAAATGGTCAGGCCAGCTGCAGTGTAGGTTTCCGCCAGGCCGCTGATAAGTAGCTGAATGGAATGGCATCTTTTCCATTTCTTGGATGCTGGCGGCGCCGTTTCAGTGGTATTGCTGTCTCTCTCCGCGACTCATGTAAAAAGGCAATCCCCATGAAAAAAATGCCGGACCTGGAAGCCTGGGCCATCTTCGCGAAGGTCGCTGAGCTGGGCTCGTTTGCCCGCGCCGCGGCCGAGTTCTCGCTGTCCCAGGCCACGGTTTCCAAGGCCATCAGCCGCCTGGAGGCCAGCATGCAGACCGTGCTGTTCCACCGCACGTCGCGCAGCATGTCGCTGACCGAGAGCGGCCAGGCGGCGCTGGCGCGGGCCGCCCGCATCCTGGAAGAAGGCCGTGCGGTGGAGGCCGACATGGCGGAACTCTCGCGCAGCCTGCGCGGGCCAATACGCCTGGCCGCCCCCATGTCTTTCGGCATTCCCCGACTGGCGCCGCTATTCCCTGAATTCATGCGGCTCCACCCCGACGTGCAGCTGGACGTGCATTTCGATGACAAGCTGAACGACCTGGTCAACGACGGCTATGACCTGGCCCTGCGCGTCTCGAAGCTGGTCGATTCCAGCCTGCTGGCGCGGCAGCTCTGCGAGGTGCAGATCCGCCTGGTGGGCACGCCCGGCTATTTCGCGCGCCACGGCCGTCCGCGGCATCCGCGCGACCTGGCCGGGCACCGCGCCCTGCTCTATACCTATTCGCGCAGCGGCACGAACTGGCGTTTCACGCACAAGACGGAAGGCGAATACACGCACTCCCCCACCGTGCCCCTGCAGATCAACAATGCCGAGGCGCTGGCCCCCGCGCTGATGGCAGGCCTGGGCCTGGCGCTGCAACCGGACTTCCTGTGCTGGAAGGACCTGGAATCGGGCGCGCTGCAGACGGTGATGGAAGACTGGAGCGTGGAGCCGCTGGCGCTGCACCTGGTCACGCCGCCGGGACGCGGCAAGCCTGCCCGGGTGCGGGCGCTGATCGACTACCTGGCCGACAAGCTGGCGCGGGAACCCTGGGCGCAGCGGCCGCGAGGGACGCTGTAGGGCGCCCACTGCGCGGCACGGATGCAGACCGCCGTGGCCGGCAGCAGCCGGCCGCGATCCATCGCGTGTGACATCCGGATTCAAATTCGGCGCCGGCAGCCAGCGTCGGGGCACCCGCCGGTTGCTATCATCGGTCGGCTTCCGACGCTCATCTTTCGCCATGTCCCTGCTACGTTCGCGCCCCGCCGGGCTGCTCGCCCTGTTCACCCTCGCCGTCTCCACCTGGTTCGCGCCTGCCGGCGCCACCGACGCCCCCGCGCCCACCAGCACCACGCCCCCCGTGGCGCGCACGTATTACGAATCGCTGGACATGTCATCTCCGCAGGCCAGCGCGACACGCTTCGTGCAGGCCTGGGTCGCCCAGGATTTCATGGCGGTGCACCTGCTGCTGTCGCCGCAGGGCGAATGGGATGCGTCGCGCGCCATCGATGACTACACGCCGCAACGCCTGGTGCCGGGCTTCGATGAGTCCGACCACAAGGTGTCGCCGGTCTACCAGCGTCCCGCCCAGGGCGCCGAGGCCTCCCATGACGATGCCGCCCCCATTTCGGAAGTCGATTTCGATCCCACCCGCCGTTTCGACGCGCTGATGCTGGGTGCCGCCCAGCGCGGCAAGCTGCCCTTCGTCCTCACCAGCGAGACGCTGGTCGAGGTCGGCAAGGCCGATGACACGCAGGCCACCGTGACGCTGAAGACCCCCAAGGCCGAGACGCTGACGATGTCGCTGCTGCGCCAGCCCTCCGGCCGCTGGAAAGTGGACCAGGTGCGCTGGCCCGGCGCATCCATCGCCGCCCATCCCTGGGATGGCGAGTCCGGACAGGCCCAAGGCGCCTCCTCGCTCAAGCCTGCCGCGGCGCCCGCCGGCACGCCGCGCACCTTCTACGACGCGCTGGACATGTCCTCGCCGGACACCACGGTGCAGGCCTTCATGCATGCCTGGTCGCACGGAGATTACTTCGCCAGCTATCACCTGCTGTCGCCGGGCGCGGAATGGGATGCCATGGCGGCCATCGGCGCGCTGCGCATGGAACAGCTGATTCCGGGATTCACGCTGAACGACCTGGACCTGTCCCCGCTGGCGAAGAAAACCGAGCGCAGCCGCGAGGACATCGCCCGCGGCGTGGCGCCCACCAATGAATACAACTTCGACAACGCCCGCCAGTTCGACACCCTGCTGGTCGGCGCGGCGGTGCTGAAGAAACTGCCCTTTGCCATCACCGCGGCCACCCAGGCCGAACCGGCCAAGGTCGACGGCAAACGGGCCACCACCGTGCTGCGAACGCCCGATGCGCCGGATCTTTCCGTGACACTGGTCAAACTGCCTTCGGATAGGTGGAAGGTGGAGCAGATCCGTTGGGAGGGGTCGTCGCGGAATATCCGGCCCTGGGGTATTTCGGAAATGAACTAGGATGTTCACAATACCTCTGCCCACGCGAAGCATTTGTTGCTAAGGCCCGATATCCTCCGCTGCAGGCTTGCCCTCGCTCTCCTCCATCCCCCAATCCCCCACCAGATACCAATCCTCCCCCAGCACCTCCGAAGGGTGCTGGGTGCGCCCCGACCCATTGCCGCAAGCCATGTCGCCCGTCGGGCAATAGCGGTCACAGCCCCAGCAGATGCGCTCGGGGAACTTGGGATTGAGGGGGAATTTCTTGCCCACGGTTGACTGCGTCCTTACTGTCATGCCCAGCTTGACTTTCAAGATACGCCTGCCATCCGTGCAGGATATTGATTCAGGGCAAGACATGGCTCAAGCGGCTTGGCCGCCCATGATTTCAGGTTTTTCCTGAGGATGCGCCAGGGATTTCCGAATTTTCAGGCTTGAACCAAGCGCTCAGAATCGGGACCTGCTGATTCCTTCCTGGCCCGCCGCGCCGCCGTCATGCTTGCTCCCGACCTGTTGTCCGCCTCGCCACTCCTGCTTCCCGCCCTGGCCGGCGCCATCTTCGTCCTGGCCGGCCTGGTCAAGGGCGTAGTGGGACTGGGGCTGCCCACCATCGCAATGGCGCTGCTGGCGCTGATGATGACGCCCGCGCAAGCCGCCGCGCTGCTCATCATTCCTTCCCTCATCACCAACATCTGGCAGATCCGTCCCTGGCACACCCTGGGCCCGCTGCTGAAGCGCCTGGCGCCCATGCAGGCAGGCGTGCTGGCCGGCACGATTGCCGGCTCGCTGGCGCTTGGGGCGCCCGCCGGCGCCTGGGCCACGCTGTCGCTGGGCGCCGCGCTCATCGCCTACGCCGCCTGGGGCCTGAGCGGGGCCAAGATGACCGTGCGCGCCAAGGATGAAGGCTGGATGGGTCCTCTGATCGGCGCCGTCACCGGCGTCATCACCGCCGCCACGGGCGTCTTCGTGATTCCCGCCGTGCCCTTCCTGCAGGCTCTCGGCCTGGAGCGCGACGAGTTGATCCAGGCCATGGGCATCTCCTTTACCGTCTCCACGATCGCGCTGGCGCTGGGCCTGTATTTCAACGGGCGCTATCCGGTGTCGGCGCTGGGCCTGTCCTTCGTGATGCTGCTGCCCGCCCTGGTCGGCATGCAATTGGGCACCGCGCTGCGCAAGCGCCTGTCGCCCGCGGTGTTCCGCAAGTGCTTTCTCATCAGCTTGATCCTGCTGGGCACGCACATGATCGTGTACGAACTGCTGGCGCGTTAGCGCCAACGCGACGGGCGCCGACGGCGCGGGGGGGGGGGGCATGCGATACTGCCCCATCCCGGACCGACGCATCCGCCCATGCGCATTTCGCCCCTCCCTCCCCTGCAATACCTCGTGGCCTTCGAGGCCGCGTTCCGGCACCTGAGCTTCACCAAGGCCGCGGCCGAACTGCACCTGACGCAAAGCGCCATCAGCCGCCAGATCCAGCACCTGGAAGCCTTCCTTGGGCGCGCGCTCTTCGTGCGCGAGCACCGCGCGCTGAAGACGACGATTGCCGGCGAGGAGTTCGCGCAGCAGGTGCAGTGGCTGCTGTCGCGCTGCGCCGAGGCCACGCTGGCGGTGATGAAGCGCGACACCAGCCTGGACCTGACCGTGGCGTGTTCCTCCGGCGTGGCGGCGCTGTGGCTGACGCCCAGGCTGCCGCAATTCCGGGCGGCCCACCCGCACATCAACCTGCGCGTCATCGTGCGCGACGGCCTGCACTCGGTGCTGCCCTCCGAATTCGACATCGGCATCTATTTCGCACGCGAGCAGCCTGGCGCGCACTATGCATCGCAACGGTTCTTCGACGAAGAGGTGATGCCGGTCTGCTCGCCGCGCTACCTGGGCGGACGGCTGGTGACGCCCGCGGAACTGGCCAACGAGACGCTGCTGATCCTGGAAGACGGCCAGCGCCAGTGGATGTCCTGGCCCGAGTGGCTGGGGCTGCACGGCGTGGCCCTGCCCAAGGAGCGGCAGGCCATCATGTTCAACCACTATCCGCAATTGATCCAGATGGCCTTGCTGGACCAGGGTGTCGTCCTCGCCTGGCGCCACATCATCGACGCCTATCTGGAACGCGGGCTGCTGGTCCGGGCCACCCGCGAGACCGGCACGCAAGGCGGCGCCTATTACCTGCTGTGGCCGGTCGACCGCTCGCAAAGCAAGGCGGCCCAGACGTTCCGGCGCTGGGCCTTGGCGCAGGGCGCCCACCCTCAGGCCGCGGCCGAAGACCCGGTCTTTCCTCGCGCCTGACGGAAAAAAGGCCACGCGGCATGCGTGGCCTGCGCCTGACCGGCAAGCCGGGGCGATTCCCGCCCCAGCCTGGCTGGCCCGGACCTACAGCCCGGCCTTGAATGCCTTGTTCCAGTAATCCAGGCAATCCACGCGGCCGCGCGCCAGCGCCGGCAGATCATAGGTGTGGATGCGCTTGAGTTCGTCCTCCGTGAAGCCCACGCGCGCCTGCAGCTCAGGCGGCAACTGGGCATTGCCGACCGTCGGCGCATAGCCCATGGCGCTGGCGAACTGGATCTGGCCTTCCGGGGCCAGCAGCGCGTCCAGGTACTTCCAGGCGGCGTCCTGGTTGCGGCTGTTCTTGGGCACGCCCGCCTCGAAGGTGACCGGAATCGCACCTTCCTCGGGAATCACGAAGTCCAGCGGCATGCCGGCATCGCGCCATTGCAGGGCGCGCGCCTTCCAGATGCACGCCATCCAGACTTCCTCGGACTTGAAGGCGGCGGCCAGCGCCTCGTTGGAGGGGAAAACCTTGGGCGCGTTGCCCTTGAGCTTGCCCAGGAATTTCTTGCCGGCCTCGAAGCTTTCACCCTTGCCGCCTTCCGACAGGCCGACGAACAGCGTGTTGAAGTTGTAGAGGATGTCCGAGAAGCCGACACGTCCCTTGAGCTTCGGGTCCAGCGCCTCGGCGAAGCTCTTGGGCGGCGTCGGGAATTTCTCGCGGTTGTAGACCAGCACCATCGCACTGAAGATATGCGGAATGGAGTACGGCGTGACGAACTTCTGCACGGCGTGCGACAGGTTCGGGATCAGCGTCTGCGAAGGCTCCAGCAGAGCGCCGACGGTGCTGCAGTCGTACATGTCCAGGTCGCCCAGCAACGCCACGTCCATCGAACCGCGGCGCGAGTTGCGCTCGGCCTTGACCTTGGTGGCACGGGCCGTCGCGTTGGCGGTGTCATACACCACGCCGATGCCCTGCCCCTGCATGCCGGGAGCGATGAATTTCTGCAGCAGGTTCTGATAGTCGCCACCCCAGGTGCCGACCACGAGGTCGCCGGGCGCGCCGTGCGCCAAGCCGGGGATGAGCGGCAAGGCCGGCGCCAGCGCCAGGCCGCTGGCGGTTTTCAGGAAACTGCGTCGAGTGGTACCCCTGTTCTGCATGATGACCTCTTTGTTGTGTGAAGAAGATACGCCAGCAAGGCTGCGCGCTTGCGCAAAGGTGGCCGACGCGTGCTGGCGCCGGCCGGGAGAGGGGGTCAGGCTTCGTGATGGATGGTGCCGGCCTGCATGACGAGTTCGATGTGGTCGCCCTGGCCAAGCAGGCACGAGATGTCCCGGTAAGGATTGCCATCGACGATCAGCAGATCGGCGAACGCCCCCGGCTCCACGCAGCCCAGCTTGCCCTCCATGTTCAGCACCTCGGCGCCCACCAGCGTGGCGCTCTGGATGATGTCGAAGGCCGGCATGACGTCGGCGCGGATGCGGAACTCGTCGCTTTGCAATCGATGCGACGGCCCCAGCAGGTCGGAGCCGAAACCGATCTTCACGCCCGCGTCGCGGCAGATCTCCAGCGCGCGCAGTCCCGCCGTTCGGACGGTGGAGATCTTCTCCACGCTGTCGGCGGGCAGGCCATAGGACGCGCCTTCCGTGGCCAGGGCCTCGTAGGTGACCAGCGTGGGCACGACGAACGCGCCTTTCTCGGCCATCAGGCGCGCCACCGGCGCGTCGATCAGGTTGCCGTGCTCGATGGTGCGCACGCCGCAACGCACGGCGCGCTCGATGGCCTCGGGGGTATAGGAGTGCGCCATCACGTAGGTCTGGCGCCCTTCGGCCTCGGCCACGATGGCGCGGATCTCATCCTCGGAATAGCCGAAGGCGGCGATGGGATCGGTGGGCGAGGCGACGCCGCCGGACGCCATGATCTTGATCTGGTCGGCGCCCATCTGGAATTCCTCGCGTACGGCGCGGCGCAGGTTGTCCACGCCGTCGACCACGCGGCCGATGTCACCGGCGCGGAAGCAGCAGCCGCACAGGGACATGGGGCGCAGATGATCCGAACGCGGACGCGGATCGCCATGCCCGCCCGTCTGGCTGAGCGCGCGGCCCGAGGTGAACAGGCGCGGCCCCACGACCGTGCCCTCTTCGACGGCGCACTTCAGGCCCCAGCCCGCGCCGCCAGCATCGCGCAATGTGGTGAAACCACGGCGCAGCATGCCCGCCATGATGGGGACGGCGCGCATCATGACCAACGCGTCGGGCAGCGTGCCCTGCGTGGAAAGATTCAGTTGCGTGGCGGTGACGTGGCCATGCAGGTCGATGAAGCCGGGCATCAGCGTGCGGCCCGCCACGTCGATGACACGCGCCGAGGCCGACTGGATCGGCTTGTCGGAAACTTCCTTGATGTGCTTGCCGTCGACGAGCAGGTCGTAGCCCTCGCGCAGTTCCGGATGGCGGGGGTCCAGCAGATTGGCGTTCTTGAACAGGATGGCGCTCACGTCTTCTCCCTTGTTGGCGCGGACGACTTCGAATCAGGTGTTGCGGATGGCGGTCACGAGGCCATCGTGCGCACGTAGCGCCGATGGATGAACCAGTTGGAAAGCAGGGCCATGCACAGCGTGCCCAGCACCAGGAGCAGCGCCAGCGCGGACCCGAAAGGCCAGTTGGAGGCCTTGGTTATCTGGTCATAGACCGCGGGCGCCATCATCGTGACGCCCGTGCCGCCCAGCAGCACCGGCGTCGCATAGGCGTTCATGCACAGGATGAAGACCAGCAGCGTGCCCGCCGCCACGCCCGGCGCGGCAATCGGCAGGACCACGCGCCAGAAGGTCGTGAAGAAGTTCGCGCCCAGGTTCTGCGCGGCCTCCTCCACCGAGAAGTCGATGCCTTCCAGCACGCTTTGCAAGGTCAGGATGAAATACGGCAGCACGACGCCCGTGGTGCCGACCACGACCGCGCCCGGCGTGAAGAGCAGCTTCATCGGCGCGTCGGCCAGGCCCAGCCACTGCACCAGGAAATTGATGAAGCCGGCGTTGCCCAGGATCACCATCCAGCCCGCCGCGCGCACCACGTTGCCCACCATCAGCGGGAAGACCAGCAGGATGATGAACAGGCTCTTGTAGCGGCTTTGCGTCTTCGCCAGGAAATAGGCCACGGGAAAGCCCAGCACCAGCGACAGGCCGGTGCAGGTGGCGGCGATCAGGATCGTGTCCAGGAAGACGTCGCGGTAATAGGCGTCCTGGAAGAACTGGACGTAGTTGGCCAGCGTGAAGCCCTCCTCCATCATGCCCGTGGGGTCGAAGGGGTTGAAGCTGTAGCGGAACAGCATCACGATGGGCACGAGAATGACCATGAGCACCACCAGCGAGGCCGGGAAGGCCAGGCTGGGGCCCAGCAGCCGTTGGCCCGGCGGGCTGGTGAGGACGCTTGCTTGCGACATGCCGCGCTCCCTCAACTGGCGAAACCGACGCACTCGTCGGCTTCGAAGCAGGCGTGCACGCGCTCGCCGCGCGTGGTGGGCTGGCTGGCACCCACGATGCTGTTGGGCAGTTGGCAATGCAGCACCGGACCGGCATCCAGCTTCACGCGGACATCCAGCTGCGCACCCAGGAACATGCTGGACTCGATGACGCCGGGCAGGGCGTTGGCGCCTTGCGCCTGGCCGCGCAACTGCACGCGTTCGGGCCGCACGCCCACATGGCGCACGCCCTCGGGCAGCCCCGCCACCTTCAGCGACAGGCCGCCCGAGACAAAATGGCCATCACCCTTCAGGCCCCCCTCGAAGAAGTTCATCTTGCCCAGGAAGTCGGCCACGAAACGGTTGGCCGGGCGCTCGTACAGCACGTCGGGTGCGCCCAGTTGCTGTACCTTGCCGTCATGCATGATGGCCATACGGTCCGAGATGGCCAGCGCCTCTTCCTGGTCATGCGTGACGAACACGGTCGTCAGGCCCAGGCGCTGCTGCAGCGCGCGGATCTCCTCGCGCACTTCCAGCCGCAACTTGGCATCCAGGTTGGACAAGGGCTCGTCCAGCAGAAACACCTTGGGCTCGATGGCAAGCGCCCGGGCGATCGCCACGCGCTGCTGCTGGCCGCCGGACAACTGGCGCGGATAGCGGTCGCGCAACTGGGTCATGCGCACCATGTCCAGCGCGTCGGCAACGCGCTTGTCGCGCTCGGCGCGCGGCACCTTGTGCATTTCCAGGCCGAAGGAAACGTTCTGCGCCACCGTCATGTGCGGAAACAGCGCATAGCGCTGGAACACCATGCCGGTATTGCGCTTGTGCACCGGCACATGCGTCACGTCGGTCTCGCCGATGTGGATGCTGCCCGCGGTGGGCTCGATAAAGCCCGCGATCATGCGCAGCGTGGTCGTCTTGCCGCAGCCGCTGGGTCCCAGGAAGGCCACCAGCTCGCCATCCTCGATGTCCAGGGAGAAATCGGACACCGCCACGGACGCGCCGAACTGCTTCTTCAGATTCTTGAGGGATACCTTGGCCATTCCTACACCACTTGACTGAGTTTCACGTAGCGGTCCGTCACGAACATCACGATGCCCAGCAGCAGGATCTGCAGGGTGGCGACGGCCGCGATGGTGGGATCGAGGTTGAACTCGAGGTACTGCATGATCGCGATGGGCAGCGTGGTGCGGCCCGGGCCGACCAGCGAGAGCGAGAACTCCAGGTTCTCGAACGAGACAACGAAGCTGAACAGCGCCGCGGCCACGATGGCGGGCCGCAGCATGGGCAGCGTGATGCGCAGGAAAGCCACGCGGCCGCTGGCGCCCAGGTTGCGCGCGGCCTCTTCGATGGAGGGGTCGAGGCCTGCCATGCTGGCCGACACCAGGCGCACCGTCCATGGGATGGTCAGGCAGACGTGCGCCACGACGAGCCCGCCATACGTGCCCACGATATCGGCATCGACGATGTTCTCGACCGCAAGGTAGAAGAGATAGATCGCGACACCCGCCACGATGCCCGGCACGAGCAGAGGCGACAGCAACAGGGTGTTCACCGTCTTGCCGCCCTTGAAGCGGTGCCGCACGATGCCCAGCGAGGCCAGCACGCCCAGCACGACCCCGCCCACCGCGGCCATGAGCGCCACCTGCAGGCTGGTCAGGAAGCCGTTGACGAAGGCGGCGTTGCCCCAGGCATTGGCATACCAGGACACCGTATAGCCCGATGGCGGGAAGATCATGATGGGGTCCTGGAAGAAGCTCAGCCACACCACGAACACGAGCGGACACAGGACGAAGGCGTACATCAGCACCACGAAGAGCCGGTGCAGAAGCGTTCCCCAGCGCGGGCGGACACGCCGGGACGCGGCCTGCGGGGGGGCGGTATCGGTCAGGGAAGACAAGCGGGATCCTCGCGAGACAGGGTGAATCGGGGCGGTGCGCTGGCGCGCCGGCTTTCCGGCAGGCGCGAGGGTGCGCCGCGCCTGGCCGAGAGCGGACAGACGTCAGCGTGCGAAGGCGTGCCGAGACCTCGCCACCGCGCCAGCAGGTGCTGGAACGTTAACGACTGGCGGAAAGGCCGATGAGCGGAGCGTGGCGCGCGTCGCGTCGGCGCGCTGCGGACGGAAGGCGGGCGTGCGTGAGCACCTGGCGGGCGCGGCCCTGATGGTGGCGATGTGCCATGCGATTCCCCTTGAATGCAGGGCTTCCTGGAGAAGCCCGCTTCATTGATTTATTAGGTAGGCACAATCTACCGAAGCGGGCGCACGGCGGTAAAACGCTTTTATGACATGGATGGATGCGCCGGACGCATGCATGCGTCCGGCGCGGGACACGCGGTGGATCAGATCGCCCCCACGGACCCCGTCACCGGCAGCACGATGCCGGTGATATAGCTGCTGCATGCCGGCGCGGCCAGGAAGACATAGGCCGGCGAGAGCTCTTCGGGCTGCGCCACCCTGCCCATGTCGGTGCCCTTGCCGAAGTCCGGGATCTCCTCGGCGGGCCGATCCGCGGGGTTCAACGGCGTCCATACCGGGCCGGGCGCCACCGCGTTCACACGGATGCCGCGCCCGATCAACTGGCTGGCCAGCGCCTTGGTGAAGGCATGGATGGCACCCTTGGTGGACGCATAGTCCAGCAATTCCTTGCTGCCGCGCAGCCCCACCACCGATCCGGTATTGATGATGCAGCCATGCCGCTCCATGTGCGGCAAGGCCGCCTTCGCCATGTGGAAGTAACCGTGGATATTGACCCGGAAGGTTTCCTCCCAGCGTGCGTCCGTCAGGTCTTCGATCGCATGGGAATGCTCCTGGAAGGCCGCATTGTTCACCAGGATGTCCAGGCTGCCGAAGGTCGTGACCGTGCGCTGCGCAGCCATGCGGCAGAACGCGGCGTCCTTCACGTCGCCGGGAATGAGCAGGCAGCGCCGCCCTTCCCGCTCGACCTCCGCCTGCGTCACCCGCGCATCCTCATGTTCGCTGAGATAGACGATGGCGACATCCGCGCCTTCGCGCGCATACAGGACCGCCACCGCGCGGCCGATGCCGGAATCCCCGCCCGTGATGAGCGCGACCCGGTTCTGCAGTTTGCCGCTGCCGCGATAGTGGGGCGCGGCATAGCGCGGCGCGGGATCCAGCGCGGCCTCGTGCCCCGGTTTCGTCTGGTGCTGCGCCGGCAGCGGCGGCGCAGGCTCATCACGCTGCGGGCCGGGCGCGGGAGACTTGCCCTGCCCGGTATGCGCCGCCTGCCGGTCCTTCCGATCCTGCTCCGCCTGGATGTCCTGGTGCTTGCCGACGGTCGCGGCGATTGCCTGCCCCACGTTCCTGTCCTGGGTGCTCATGCCCGTCTCCTGATGTCTGGGTTGCTACCCCGTCCATTCTGGTGGGGTGGCAAACCGCTTGCAGCAGGCTTTGGCAAGCGTTGACTACGAGACGCAAGGCATCCGCCACCAAATGTGCCGCATGCGTCAAACCGTGCCGGAAAACAGAACGGCCCGCTTGGCGCGGGCCGTTCTGCCGTCTGGAAGGCGTAACCGAAGATTAGCGGTTGGCGGATTCCAGGCGCTTGTTGATGCGCAGGGCGATCAGCGTGCAAGCCGCGCCGGACAGCAGGTAGGCGCTGACGTAGGTCAGGCCGTAGTTGGCCGACAGGTGCAGCACGACCAGCGGGGCGAAGGCCGCGCCGAAGAGCCAGGCGAAGTCGGAGGTCAGCGCGGCGCCGGTATAGCGGTAGTGCGCGCTGAAGTTCGAGGTGACGGTGCCCGCGGCCTGGCCGTAGGACAGGCCCAGCAGCGCGAAGCCGATCAGGATGAAGGCGTCCTGGCCGGTGGGGCCGCCATTCAGCAGCGACGGCGCGGCGAACGCGAACAGCGCGATCAGCACGGCCGAACCGCCCAGCAGGTTGCGGCGGCCGATGCGGTCAGCCAGGTAACCCGACACCAGCGTGCCGATGATGGCAACGCCTGCGCCCAGCACCTGCACCCACAGCACGCCGTTGATGTCCTGGCCCGAGGTCAGCTTGATCCACGACAGCGGGAAAATGGTGACGAGGTGGAACAGCGCATAGCTGGCCAGCGCGGCGAAGGCGCCCAGGAAGATGTTGTACCCCTGGGCACGCATCATCTCGACGGTGCCGATGGGGTTCAGCTTGCCCTCTTCCAGCAGCTTGGTGTACTCGTGGGTCACCACCAGGCGCAGACGGGCGAACAGCGCCACGACGTTGATGGCGAAGGCCACGAAGAAGGGATAGCGCCAGCCCCAGGCCAGGAAGTCCTCGTTGGAGAGGCTGGCGTGGAGGTACAGGAACAGGGCGCTGGCGATCAGGAAGCCGATGGGCGCGCCCAGCTGGCCCAGCATGGCGTACCAGCCGCGGCGGTTCTTGGGAGCATTCAGCGACAGCAGCGAGGGCAGACCGTCCCACGAGCCGCCGAAGGCCACGCCTTGCAGGGTGCGGAAAATGGCCAGCAGCACGCAGGCAGCAAGGCCCAGCGTGTTGTACCCGGGCAGAAATGCCATGCCGGCCGTGGCGGTGCCCAGCAGGAAGAGCGCGGCGGTCAGCTTGACGCTGCGGCCCCAGCGACGCTGGATGGCCATGAACAACGCGGTGCCGAAAGGACGCGCGATGAACGCGAACGAAAAGATGACGAAGGAGTACAGTAGGCCTTGCAGCGGGCCGGCGAACGGGAAGAACACCGCCGGGAAGACCAGGACCGCGGCGAGGCCGAAGACGAAGAAGTCGAAGTACTCCGAGGCGCGGCCGATGACGACGCCGATGGCGATCTCGCCGGGCGCGACCTTGGCGTCATGCTCGGCATGGAGTTTGCGCAGATCGCGTTCCGCGGTGCGCGAATTGGGCTCTTGGGCGTGAGTGGTGCTTGACATCGCTAGCTCGGTGATTCCGGGTATTTTCGGGGCAGCCTCGTAGGATCGCACTCCTGGCGCGAATCCGCCATAGGACAAAATGTCCAATTCCCGCGACGCAACATTTCAGCGTAAATTTTTTAGGTTGTGCCCCCGGCTACGCTTCCACTTTACCTAACGGCCATGTCCTTTTCCAAGCTCCCGCGCGGATTGACCCTGCTTTCGGTCATCCTGTTGTCAGGCTGCAGTGCCGTCTCGCTCTCGCCCTCGGGCGATATCGCCGTACAGCAGCGCGACCTGATCACCTACTCCACCCTGCTGATGCTGCTGGTCATCGTACCAGTGATCGTGCTGATCTTCTGGTTTGCCTGGCGGTACCGCGCCAGCAACACCGAAGCCACCTACGATCCCGAATGGCATCATTCCACGTTGCTGGAACTGATCATCTGGTCCGTCCCCCTGCTCATCATCATCGCGCTGGGCGCGTTGACCTGGGTCAGCACCCACAAACTCGACCCCTATCGCCCGCTGGACCGCATCGACGCGGCCCGCTCGGTCGAGAAAGACGTCGAGCCCATGGTCATCGAAGTGGTGGCGCTGGACTGGAAGTGGCTGTTCTTCTATCCCGAGCAAGGCGTGGCCTCGCTCAACGAGTTCGCCGCCCCGGTCGACCGTCCGGTCCGTTTCCGGATCACGTCGTCGACCATGATGAACTCCTTCTTCATCCCCGCGCTGGCCGGCCAGATCTACGCCATGCCGGGCATGCAGACGACGCTGCACGCCATCATCAACAAGCCGGGCACCTTCGACGGCTTCTCGGCGAACTACAGCGGCGCGGGCTTCTCGGGCATGCGCTTCAAGTTCCACGGCATGGAACAAGGTGAATTCGACAGCTGGATCAACAAGGTCCGCGCCGAAGGCGCCCCGCTCGAGCGCGCCGACTACCTGAAGCTGGAACAGCCCAGCGAACGCGAACCCGTGCGCTACTTCGCCAACGTGCCTGCCAACCTCTTCAACGCGATCCTGAACCGTTGCGTCGAAGCCAACCGCATGTGCATGAATGAAATGATGGCCATCGACGCGCAGGGCGGCCTGGGCCTGCCCGGTCTGTACAACATGACCTCGCTCGATGCCAGCACCCGCGAGAAGCTCGGCCTGAGCCACGCGCACGTCCGCACTTATGTCGGCGCGATGTGCTCCCCCGAAGACCCCGCATTCGTCTCGTCGGCGGCCCCCGTGGCCCCCGTCACGCAGACGCTGTGACGCTGCGCCCCGTCCGCTACGGTACCAACGATGTCTGAACAATTCGATCTCACCAAACTCGTCTTCGGTCGCCTCGACTGGAACGTGTTTCCCTTCCTGCACGACCCCATCCTCGCGGCGACCTTCGCGGCCGTCGTGCTGGGCGGCCTCGCCATGGTCGGCGGCCTGACCTACTTCCGTTGCTGGGGCTATCTCTGGCGTGAATGGTTCACCAGCATCGATCACAAGAAGATCGGCATCATGTATGTCATCCTCGGCCTGGTCATGCTGCTGCGCGGCTTCGCCGACGCCATCATGATGCGGATCCAGCAGGCCATCGCCTTCGGCGACTCGGCCGGCTACCTGCCGCCGTATCACTACGACCAGATCTTCACGGCGCACGGCGTCATCATGATCTTCTTCGTGGCGATGCCGCTGATCACCGGCCTGATGAACTACATCGTGCCGCTGCAGATCGGCGCGCGCGACGTGGCCTTCCCCTTCCTGAACAATTTCAGCTTCTGGATGACCACGGCAGGCGCCGTGCTGGTCATGATCTCGCTGTTCGTCGGCGAGTTCGCCAAGACCGGCTGGCTGGCCTATCCGCCGCTGTCGGGCATCCTGCAGAGTCCTGACGTCGGGATGGACTATTACCTGTGGTCATTGCAGATCGCGGGGGTAGGCACGACCCTGTCAGGCATCAACCTGCTGGTCACCATCGTCAAGATGCGCGCGCCCGGCATGACCATGATGAAGATGCCCATCTTCACGTGGACCTCGCTGTGTTCGAACGTCCTGATCGTGGCCTCGTTCCCGATCCTGACCGCCGTGCTGGCCCTGCTGACGCTGGACCGCTACCTGGGCTTCAACTTCTTCACGAGCGATCTTGGCGGCAACGTCATGATGTACGTGAACCTGATCTGGATCTGGGGCCATCCCGAGGTCTACATCCTGGTGCTGCCCGCCTTCGGCGTGTTCTCCGAAGTCGTGGCCACGTTCTGCAAGAAGCGCCTGTTCGGCTACGCCTCGATGGTGTACGCCACGGTCGTCATCACCGTGCTGTCCTACCTGGTCTGGCTGCACCACTTCTTCACCATGGGCTCCGGGGCCAGCGTGAACTCGTTCTTCGGGATCGCGACGATGATCATCTCGATCCCCACGGGCGCGAAGATCTTCAACTGGCTGTTCACGATGTACCGTGGCCGCATCCACTTCGAAGTGCCGATGCTGTGGACCCTGGGCTTCATGGTCACCTTCGTGATCGGCGGCATGACCGGCGTGATGCTGGCCGTCCCGCCCGCCGACTTCGTGCTGCACAACAGCCTGTTCCTGATCGCCCACTTCCACAACGTGATCATTGGCGGCGTGGTGTTCGGCATGCTGGCCGGCATCACGTTCTGGTTCCCCAAGGCCTTCGGCTACAGGCTCGAGCCGTTCTGGGGCAAGGTGTCGTTCTGGTGCTGGCTGATCGGCTTCTACGTCGCCTTCATGCCGCTGTACGTGCTGGGCTTCATGGGCGTCACCCGCCGCATGAACCACTTCGACGACATGTCGCTGCAGATCTGGTTCCAGATCGCCGCCGTGGGCGCCTTCATCATCGCCATCGGTATCGCCGCCTTCCTGTACCAGCTGGTCATCAGCTTCATCCGCCGCGACAAGCTGCGCGACGTGACGGGCGACCCCTGGGACGGCCGCACGCTGGAATGGGCGACGTCCTCGCCCCCGCCCAGCTACAACTTCGCCTTCACCCCGCAAGTGCATGAAGTCGATACCTGGTACCAGATGAAGGAGCAGGGCTACAAGCGTCCCACCGACGGCTTCCTGCCCATCCACATGCCCAAGAACACCTCGGCTGGCGTGATCCTGTCGGACATCTCCATCGCCATGGGTTTCGGCCTGGTCTGGCACATGTGGCTGCTCGTGGGCGTGACGTTCTTCGCCCTGGTCGCCTACGCCATCTATCACACCTTCAACACGGATCGTGACTTCTACATCCCCGCGGAAGAAGTCGCCCGTGTCGAAGCCGAACGCACCCGCCTGCTCGCCAGCCATGTCTAATTCCGCACACTTGTCCCATCAGGGCGACGACGCGTCGAAGCCCCTCGAGTTCCACCTGAAAGAGGAACACCACCCCCAGAACGGCACGATGCTGGGGTTCTGGACCTACCTGATGAGCGACTGCCTCATCTTCGCGGCGCTGTTCGCCGTGCACGCGGTGGTGGGCCGTAACTATGCAGCGGGCCCCAGCGGCGCCGACCTGTTCGACCTGCAACTGGTGGCCATCAACACGGCCATGCTGCTGCTGTCGTCGATCACCTACGGCTTCGCGATGCTGGAAATGGTCAAGGGCCGCGTCAAGCCCACGATCGTCTGGCTGGCCATCACCGGCGTGCTGGGCGCGATCTTCGTCGCGCTGGAAATCTACGAGTTCTACCACCTGATCCACGTGGGCGCCGTGCCGCAACGCAGCGCGTTCCTGTCCTCGTTCTTCACGCTGGTGGGCACGCACGGCCTGCACGTCACCTTCGGCATCATCTGGCTGGTCACGCTGATCTTCCAGGTCAAGCGCTGGGGCCTCACGCCCTCCACCCGCCGCCGCCTGATGTGCCTGTCGCTGTTCTGGCACTTCCTGGACGTGGTCTGGATCGGCGTCTTCACCTTTGTCTACCTCATGGGAGTGCTGCCGTGAGCGCGCATACCGATACCGCACACGCCGGTCACGGCGATCCCCATCACGACGATCACCACGACGACGAGGGCGCCCACGGCACCCTGAAGAGCTACGTCATCGGTTTCGTCCTGTCCGTCATCCTGACCGCCATCCCCTTCTGGCTGGTCATGGGCAAGGTCATCGACTCCTCGGTCACCACCGCCATGGTGGTGATGGGCTTCGCCGCCGTGCAAATCGTGGTCCACATGGTCTACTTCCTGCACCTGAACGCCCGTTCCGAGGGCGGCTGGAACATGCTGGCGCTGATCTTCACGATCGTCGTCGTGGTCATCATGCTGGCGGGCTCCATCTGGGTCATGTTCCACCTGGACGCGAACATGATGCCGGGCCTGCACGACATGAAGAACATGCCCTGATCCATTGAGCACTCGGCAAAACCAGGCCGGACCGCCCCACGGCGGTCCGGCCACCCCTCCCCCCTCCTCCGGCGACACGCGCGGCCCGCGCTCCACGCTCGCCCTCGTCGTCCTTTCCCTGATCGGCCTTGCCGTCTTCGCCGGCCTGCTTGCCCTCGGCACCTGGCAGGTGGAACGCCGCGCCTGGAAGCTCGACCTGATCCACAAGGTCGACACCCGCGTCTATGCCGCGCCCGTCGATGCCCCGCGCCAGCCGGCCTGGGCAGCGGTGAACAATGACGACGACGTCTATCGCCGCGTCACCGTGCACGGCAAGTTCCTGCACCAGTACGAGACCTTCGTGCAGGCCACCACCGTGCTGGGCCCCGGCTTCTGGGTCATGACCCCCCTGCGCCGGGACGACGGCAGCCTGCTGCTGGTCAATCGCGGCTTCGTTCCCCCAGAGGCCCGTGATCCCGGCCAGCGCGGCGCCGTCTCGCCGGTCGGCCCCGTCACCCTCACGGGCCTGCTGCGCATCACGGAGCCCGCCGGTGGCTTCCTGCGCAAGAACGTGCCCGAAGCGTCGCGCTGGTACTCCCGCGACGTGGCCGCGATCATGGCCATGCACAGCCTGGACGGCCCCGTGGCTCCCTATTTCATCGACGCGCTGCCCGAGCCCGGTTCGACCGCCGAGGCGCGCGCCCGTGGTCCGGTCTGGCCCGCCGCGGGGCTGACGGTCATCCAGTTCAACAACCATCACCTGGTTTATGCGATCACCTGGTACGTCCTGGCCCTGATGGTGGCCGGCGCCGCCTGGCGGATCGCAAGCGAAGAGCGCCGGTTGCGCCGGCAGGCTACACTTCGCCCCAATGGAAAACGCACGCCTTTCGGGCCAGGCTGAACTCCCTGTCCCATCCTCCAGGCCCCCGCTCGCGCCTCGTCCGGCGGGGGACGATGACAGCACCGGCCGCAAGAACATGCAGCAGCTCATCCAGCTGCGCTGGATTGCCGTGGTCGGCCAGGTCGCAACGATCTTCACCGTCCACTGCGGCCTGGGCATCACCCTCCCCCTGCATTACATGATGACGGCGCTGGCCGTGCTGGTTGCGTTCAATGCCGCCAGCCTGCTGCGCCTGCGCATCCGCCGCCGCGTCCTGAACGAGGAAATCCTCCTGGCCCTCATCGTGGATGTGGGCATGCTGACAGTCCAGCTGCACTTGTCCGGCGGAGCAAGCAACCCTTTCGTCTTCCTGTATCTGCTGCAAGTCAGCCTGGGCGCGGTGCTGCTTCGCGCCTGGTCGACCTGGGCCATGGTGGCGGTCACCCTGTGCTGCTTCATTGCCCTGGTGGTCTTTGGCGAGCCCCTGAACCTGCCCGTGGGCTATCGCGACGGGCTGACCGGCCCCTATGTGCTGGGCCTCCTGATCTGCTTCGCGCTGAACGCCACGCTGCTGGTGGTGTTCTTCACCCGCATCAACGGCAACCTGCGCGCGCGCGACACCCGCCTGGCCGCGCTGCGCCAGCGCGCCGCCGAGGAAGAACACATCGTGCGCATGGGCCTGCTGGCCTCGGGCGCGGCGCACGAACTGGGCACGCCGCTCTCGACCCTGGCCGTGATCCTGGGAGACTGGCGCCGCATGCCGGACTTCGCCGCCAAGCCCGAGCTGCAACAGGAGATCGACGAAATGCAGGCGCAGGTGCAGCGCTGCAAATCCATCGTGAGCGGCATCCTGCTGTCCACCGGGCGTGCGCGCGGCGAATCGCCGACCGAGACCACGGTGCACACCTTCCTGGACGAGCTGGTGGCCGAATGGCGCGCCACCCGCCCCTCCACCGGACTGGTCTACGACAACCACTTCGGCCGCGACCTGCGCATCGTGTCGGACTCGGCCCTGAAACAGATGATCTGCAACGTGCTGGACAACGCGCTGGAGGCCTCGCCCCAGTGGCTGCGCCTGCAGGCCTCCCACGACGACGACACCCTGACCCTGATCGTGGACGACGCCGGCCCCGGTTTCTCCTCGGAGGTGCTGGAGCGCCTGGGCAAGCCCTATAACTCCACCAAGCGCAGCCCCGGCAGCGGCCTGGGGCTCTTCCTGGCCGTGAACGTTGCGCGCACGCTGGGCGGCACCGTGCACGCCGCCAACCTGCCCGAGGGCGGCGCCATGGTGACGCTCTCGCTGCCCCTGTCGGCCGTGGTGCTGCCGGACGAAGACGAGGAGGACGAGCATGTCGGCTGACCCGCTCTCGACGCTCGACCTCGATGCCGAGCGCACGCTCCTCATCGTCGAGGACGACGATGCCTTCGCCCGCACGCTGGTACGCTCCTTCGAACGGCGCGGCTATGTGGTCAGCCGCGCAGCCGGGCTGGACGAAGTCACCACGGCCCTGGCCGCGCAAGCCGCGCCCGGCTATGCCGTGGTGGACCTGAAGCTCAAGGGCGAGGCCTCCGGCCTGGCCTGTGTGCAGGCCCTGCACGCCGCCGACCCGGACATGCTCATCGTGGTGCTGACCGGCTTTGCCAGCATCGCCACGGCGGTGGAAGCCATCAAGCTGGGCGCCTGTCATTACCTGGCCAAGCCATCGAACACCGACGACATCGAAGCCGCCTTCGAACGTGCCGTGGGCAACGTGGAAACCGAAGTGGTCGGCCGCGCCACGTCCATCAAGACGCTGGAATGGGAGCGCATCCACGAGATGCTTGCGCAGACGGGCTTCAACATCTCGGAAACCGCAAGGCGGCTGGGCATGCACCGCCGCACGCTGGCCCGCAAGCTGGACAAGCAGCGGGTGAAATGAAAAACCGCCAGGACACTTGATGCCCTGGCGGTTTTTCATGCAGCGCGCGGTTTGCGCTCAGTCCCTCACTTCAGGTCATCCGGCAGCTTGCCGCCGTTTTCCGCCAGTTTCTTGATGACCTGCTGGTGCAGCCACACGTTCATGGCGGCCGAATCTTCGGTGCTGCCGGTGTAGCCCAGCTCGCCGGCCAGTTGCTTGCGCGCCTGCAGGCTGCTGTCCAGGCCCAGCAGCTTCAGCAGGTCGACGATGGACGTCTTCCAGTTCAGCGGCTGCGACTGCTTGGATTGCAGGTCGGCCAGCACGGCCTGCACATCGACGGGCGGCAGGGTGGTGGTCGGCGCCGCGGTCACGGCGGGCTCGGCGCCGGGCGCCTGGGCCGGCGCCGCGGCAGGTGCCGCCGCGTCGTTGGCGGGATGGTTAGAGGGAAAGATCTTGTTCAGGATGGCCTTGAAAATGCTCACGACACTTCTCCTTCTGGATGACTGCCCACGCGGCAACAGCGCCGCTTGCCGATTCTAGCAAGCCGCCCTGTCATTCAGGCCAGGCTTTCTCCCCATCGCGGCGGACGTTTTTCCAGGAAGGCGGACAGGCCCTCGCGCGCCTCGGCCGTCGTGCGCAACTGGGCGATCCGGGCTGCCGTGTCTTCGATCAGCTCGGTGTCCACCGGTTTGTCCGCCACCGCGCGGATCAGCGAGGTGGCCGCTGCCTGGGCTTGCGGGCCGCAGGCCAGCAAGGCCTCCACCAGGCGCTCCACGGCGCCATCCAGCCCGTCGGGGTCCGCCACCTCGTGGGCCAGGCCCAAGGCCAGCGCGCGCTCGGCGCCGATGCGCTCGGCCGTCTGGAAATAGCGATAGCACTGGCGCTGCCCGATGGCGCGCACGACATAGGGCGAGATGACCGCGGGAATGATGCCCAGCCGCACCTCGCTGGTCGCAAAACTGGCCTGCGTGGACGCCACGCAGATGTCGCAGGCCGCGGCCAGGCCCATGCCGCCGCCCATGGCCGCGCCCTGCACCCGGGCGACCGTGGGTTGCGACAGTTCGGCCAGCACGCGGAAGAGCGTTGCCAGCTTGCGGGCATCTTCCAGGTTGTCATCGGCCGAGGCCTCGCCCTGCCGCTTCATCCAGTTGATGTCGGCCCCCGCGGAAAACGCCTTGCCCCGCCCGGCCAGCACGACGGCGCGCACGGAGGCATCCTTGTCCAGGCCGCGCAAGACCTGCGTCAGTTCGGCGATCAGGTGTTCGTCGAAGGCATTGTGGACCTCGGGCCGATTCATCCAGACCCACGCGCTGGCGCCGCGCCGCTCGATTTCTACGATGTCCTGCCCCATGCCGTCTCCTCGGTGTGGAAAGCCTGGCCGGGAATGCCCGGCCTGCGGGCATGGTACCCAAGCCTGCCGGCGCGCTCCACCGGGGAAAACGCGACGGCCGCGGGTTTCAGCGTGAAACCCGCGGCCGTCGGAGCGTTGAGGGCGGGCTTGCACCCGCCTGGCATCAGGGCTTGAGGACCGTCAGGCCGCCCAGGTAGGGTTGCAGCGCGGCCGGCACCCGGATGCTGCCGTCGGCTTGCTGGTGGTTTTCCAGCACGGCGACCAGCGCGCGGCCCACGGCCAGGCCCGAGCCGTTCAAGGTGTGCACGAACTCGGGCTTGCCCTGCGCATTGCGGGTGCGCGCCTGCATGCGGCGGGCCTGGAAGGCCTCGCAGTTCGACACCGAGGAGATTTCGCGCCAGGTGTCCTGCGCCGGCAGCCACACCTCCAGGTCATAGGTCTTGGCGGCGCCAAAGCCCATGTCACCGGTGCACAGCAGCATGACGCGGTACGGCAGTTCCAGCAATTGCAGGACGCGCTCCGCGTGGCCGACCATGTCTTCCAGCGCCTGGAACGAAGTGTCGGGCGCGACGATCTGCACCATCTCGACCTTCTCGAACTGGTGCTGGCGGATCAGGCCGCGCGTGTCGCGGCCGCCGCTGCCGGCTTCCGAGCGGAAGCAAGGCGTGTGCGCGGTCAGGCGGATGGGCAATTGCTCGGCGGGCACGATGCTGTCGCGCACCGAGCTGGTCAGCGTGATCTCGGACGTGGAGATGAGGTAGAGGTCTTCGCGCACGACCGGACGGCCCTGCTCGTCAACCGAGGGCTCGTCGTCCTGGCCGCCCTTGGTGACCCAGAACATGTCGTCCTTGAACTTCGGCAGCTGGCCGGTGCCCACCAGCGTCGTGCCTTGCACGATGTAGGGCGTGTAGCACTCGGTGTAGCCATGCTCGGTCGTCTGCAGGTCCAGCATGAACTGCGTGAGCGCACGCTGCAGGCGGGCAACCGGACCGCGCATGAACGAGAACCGCGCGCCCGAGAGCTTGATGGCGGTGTCGAAGTCCAGGCCCAGCGGTTCGCCCAGCGCGACGTGATCCTGCGGCGCGAAGCCCAGCGGCGCGGGCTTGCCCTCGGCGTCGGCAGCGCCCGGCAGCCAGCGGCGGGTCTCGACGTTGTCGTCGCTGGAGGCGCCCGTGGGCACGCTCTCGTGCGGCAGGTTGGGCACCGTCAGCAGCAGCGACTGCAGGTCTTGCTGCAGCACGCCCAGCTCGTCTTCCAGGGCCTTCAGCTTGGCCGGCACGGCCTGCGACTCGGCCATGACCTCGGTGGTGTCCTCGCCACGCGACTTCAGCTGGCCGATCTGCTTGGCCAGCGCGTTGCGGCGCGCCTGCAGGGTCTCGGTCTCAGTTTGCAGCGACTTGCGGCGAGACTCCAGCGCCTCGAAGCGGGCGGTGTCGAACTCGAAGCCACGAGCCTGGAGGCGGGCGACGACGGCGGGCAAGTCTTTGCGCAACAGCGAGGGGTCTAGCATGGGAAACCTGAAAGTGACGAGGGAAACCGCGATTCTACCGCCCTGGCGATGTCAATTCGCCGGCTCAGTCATCCGGCTTCTTGCGCGCCTGCGCATCCAGGTCGCGCAGGAAGGCGAGCTTCTGCTGGATCTTGGTTTCCAGCCCGCGGTCCACCGGATGGTAGAAACGCGCCTTCAGGCCATCGGGGAAATAACGCTCGTTGGCGGCATAACCATGCGGCTCGTCATGCGCATAGCGATAGGCCTTGCCGTGACCCAGCTCTTTCATGAGCTTGGTGGGCGCATTGCGCAAATGGATGGGCACCGGCGCGCTGCCGTGGGTTTCGGCGTAGCGGCGCGCTTCCTTGTAGGCGGTATAGAGCGCGTTGGACTTGGCCGCGCAAGCCAGGTAGACCACGGCCTGGGCCAGGGCGAGCTCGCCTTCGGGCGACCCAAGGCGCTCGTAGACGTCGGCCGCGCTCAGCGCGATCTCGGTGGCGCGCGGGTCGGCCAGGCCGATGTCCTCGACCGCCATGCGCACGATGCGCCGCGACAGGTAACGCGGGTCGGCGCCGCCATCGAGCATGCGGCTGAACCAATACAAGGAAGCGTCCGGATCGGAGCCGCGCACGGACTTGTGCAGCGCGCTGATCTGGTCATAGAACGCGTCGCCGCCCTTGTCGAAACGGCGCAGGTTCTGCGACAGCGCCGTTTCCAGCCAGGTGGCGTCCACGGTGTCGCGGCCTGCCGCGCGCGCCGACTCGGCCACCACCTCGACCGCATTGATGAGCCGGCGCGCGTCGCCGTCGGCCCAGCCGGCCAATTGCTCGCGGGCATCGTCCTCGATGAGCAGCGGCGGGCCGTCGACATTGGCGTTCAGCGCGGTTTCGGCGCGGGCGATGAGTTCCAGCAACTCTTCGCGCGTGAGCGACTGCAGCACGTAGACCCGCGCGCGCGACAGCAACGCCGAGTTCACCTCGAAGGACGGGTTTTCCGTGGTGGCGCCGATGAAGGTGAAAAGGCCGCTTTCCACGTAGGGCAGGAAGGCGTCCTGCTGGGCCTTGTTGAAGCGGTGCACCTCATCGACGAACAGGATGGTGCGCCGCCCCTGCCCTTGCGCGACCTGCGCGGCCACCACCGCGTCGCGGATGTCCTTCACGCCGCCCAGCACGGCCGACATGGCGATGAAGTGCGCATCGAACCCTGCCGCCATGAGCCGGGCCAGCGTGGTCTTGCCCACGCCGGGCGGCCCCCAGAAGATCATGGAGTGCGGCCGGCCCGAATCGAAGGCCACGCGCAGCGGCTTGTCGGGCCCGAGCAGATGGGACTGGCCCACCACCTCGGACAGGCTGCGCGGACGCAGCCTTTCAGCCAGCGGCACGCTGCCGGCGGGCGGGGTGCCGGTGAAAAGGTCGGCGCTCATGAGGGGAAATGCTGGTTGAACATCCAGTCATTACACCACGACGGCGGGGATTCTTTTTGCCGCCGGGCCGCCCCAAGGCAAAAAGCGCCCCCTCGGGGGGCAGCAAGCCGAAGGCGCAGCTGTGGGGGCCTTTCCTTTACATCTTCACCACATCCGCCCCCTGGGGCGGCGTGTAGCGGAACGCGTCGGGCGCGAAACCGGGGTTCGGCTTCAGGTTGGACAGCTCCACGCGCGTGGTCTGCCCGAAGGAATCGAGCAGCTCGATGCGCGCCGGCTGGTTGTTGGCGAAGCCGATGTCGACCTGGGCAAAGCCCGCGTCGGCGCCGCGCGGCTTGGCGCGCAGCCACTGCATGCCGTCGCGGTCGGGCAGGTCGCTGACGTCGAAGGCCTGCTCGAGCGAGCCCGAGCCGAACAGGATGGCGGCGGGCGACGTGCCGATGGCCTCGTCCACCTTGCGCTCCGTGACCTGGTTGAGGTCAGGGTCGTATTGATAGAGCTGCTTGCCGTCCGAGATGATGGACTGCTCGTAGGGCTGCTTCACCAGCCAGCGGAAGCGGCCAGGACGCTCGAAGGCGAACTCGCCCGTCTGCTTGGGGCGGGTCTGCCCCTTGTCGCCCACGGTGTATTGCGAGAACGCGCCCGAGGCGGCCTTGACGTCGCTGACGAAGGCCTTCAACTGGTCGGCCGCGCCGGCATGGGCCGGCACGGAGACGCCCAGCGTGGAAACGCTGAACAGCGCGGCAAGAAGGGCGGATCGCAACATGGCGGAAATCTCCTATTCGTCGTCCTCGCGCTTGGGCGCGAGGATTTCACGGTTGCCATTGGACTGCATGGCAGATACGACACCGGAGTTCTCCATCTGTTCCAGGAGCCGCGCGGCGCGGTTGTAACCAATGCGCAGGTGCCGTTGCACCAGCGAGATCGAGGCGCGGCGGTGCTTCAGCACTACTTCCACGGCCTGGTCGTACATGGGATCGGATTCGGCGTCGGCAAAGCCCGTGACGCTGCCCACGCCATCGCCCGTCTCGCCCTCGACGCCCCCTTCCAGCAGGCCTTCGATGTAGTTGGGTTCCCCCTGGGCCTTCAGGTGCTCGACGACGCGATGCACCTCGTCGTCGGACACGAAGGCGCCGTGCACGCGCACGGGCAGGCCCGTGCCGGGCGGCATGTAGAGCATGTCGCCCTGCCCCAGCAGCGCTTCGGCGCCCATCTGGTCGAGGATGGTGCGCGAGTCGATCTTGGACGACACCTGGAAGGCGATGCGGGTGGGAATGTTGGCCTTGATGAGGCCGGTGATGACGTCCACGCTGGGACGCTGCGTGGCAAGGATCAGGTGGATGCCCGCGGCCCGCGCCTTCTGCGCCAGGCGCGCGATGAGCTCTTCGATCTTCTTGCCCACCACCATCATCAGGTCGGCCAGCTCGTCGATCACCACCACGATCTGCGGCAGTTCGGACAGCGGCTCGGGCGCGTCGGGCGTCAGCGAGAAGGGGTTCGGAATGGGCTCTTCGCGCTTGGCCGCATCCTTGATCTTGGTGTTGTAGCCCGCCAGGTTGCGCACCCCCAGCTTGCTCATGATGCGATAGCGCTTCTCCATTTCCCCCACGCACCAGTTCAGCGCGTTGGCGGCGTGGCGCATGTCGGTGACCACGGGCGCGAGCAGGTGCGGAATGCCTTCATAGACGCTCATTTCGAGCATCTTGGGGTCGATCAGGATGATGCGGGTGTGGCTGGCATCGGCCTTGTAGAGCAGCGACAGGATCATGGCGTTGATCCCGACCGACTTGCCCGAACCGGTAGTGCCCGCCACCAGCAGGTGGGGCATCTTGGCGAGGTCGGCCACCACCGGATTGCCGGCGATGTCCTTGCCCAGCGCCATCGTCAGCACGGAATGGCTGGCATGGTAGGTCTGCGAGCCCAGGATCTCGGACAGGCGCACGGTCTGGCGGCGCGGATTGGGCAGCTCCAGGCCCATGAGGTTCTTGCCCGGAATGGTTTCGACCACCCGGATGCTGACCAGGCTCAGCGCGCGCGCGAGGTCCTTGGCCAGGTTGACGATCTGGCTGCCCTTCACACCGGTGGCGGGTTCGATTTCATAGCGCGTGATGACGGGGCCGGCCTGGGCCGCGACCACCACCACCTGGACGCCGAAGTCGGCCAGCTTCTTTTCGATGAGGCGCGAGGTGAACTCGATGGTTTCCGGCGTGACGGTTTCCACCGCCGCCTGGGGCGGATCCAGCAGGGAGATGGCGGGCAGGTCGCCATGCGCCGGATCGGCGAACAGCATCTGCTGCTTTTCCTTCTCGATGCGCTCGGACTTGGGCACCACCGTGATGGCCGGCTCGATGCGCACGGGCTGCTCGTGCACCAGCTTTTCCTGCTTGGCCACGACCTGCTCGGTGCGCACCTGCTTGGCGACCTCGCCGACCTTGCGGTCCTGGCGCGCCGCATAGGCATTGCGCAGGCGGCGCGCGCCCGTTTCGATCCAGGCGCCGACGCGTTCGGCCACCTGCAGCCACGAGAAATTGAAGAAGAGGCTCATGCCCACGGCCACCATCACCAGCAGCGCCAGGGTGGCGCCGGTGAAGCCCAGCGACTGGGCGGCCAGGCCCGACAGCGCCTGGCCGATGACGCCGCCCGCGCCGCTGCCGGCGTCGCTGCGGGCAGGCAGGGACATGCCGTAGGAGAAGAACCGCAGGGCTTCCAGGCCCACCGAGCCCACCAGCAGGATGAAGAAGCCGACGCCCTGCTCCCAGTGCACCCGCGGCAGCGTCTCCGGCTGGCCGCGCGTGCGCAGCTGGGTGGCCAGCCGGCGATAACCGGCGCGCACCCGGTGCAACAGCAGGATGACCCACCACCAGGCGGAAAATCCGAACAGATACAGGAGGATGTCGGACAGATGCGCGCCGAAGACGCCGCCCTGGTTGTGCAGGGGCGCATCGGGCACGGAATGGGACCAGCCCGGGTCCTGGGGGTGCCAGGTTGCCAGGACGAGCGTAAGCCACACGGCAAGGGCCGCGAACAGGATCCAGCGGGCTTCGCGCAGCAACGACGACAGCCGTGCCTGCAAAGGGGACGGACCGTTGCGGGTGTTGCGGGAGGCGCGGGGGGAGGCTGCGGTGGTGCGAGACATGGGGGTCATTATAATTGGGCGTTACCGTGAAGGCTTTAGATACGAAAGGCTTTAGATACAGATGACCACGCCGAAACATGCAACCGTCCTGATCCTGGGATCCGGCCCCGCCGGCTACACCGCCGCCGTCTACGCCGCCCGCGCCAACCTGAACCCGGTGCTCGTCACGGGCCTGGCCCAAGGCGGCCAGCTGATGACCACCACCGATGTCGACAACTGGCCCGCCGACGCCGCCGGCGTCCAGGGCCCCGACCTGATGATGCGCTTCCAGCAGCACGCCGAGCGCTTCAACACCGAAATGCTGTTCGACCACATCGCCAAGGTCGACCTCACCAAACGCCCCTTCACCCTGACGGGCGACGCCGGCCAGGTCTATACCTGCGACGCGCTCATCATCGCCACCGGCGCCTCGGCAAAATACCTCGGCCTGCCGTCGGAAGAGGCCTTCATGGGCCGCGGCGTGTCGGGCTGCGCCACCTGCGACGGCTTCTTCTACCGCAACCAGGACGTGATCGTCGTGGGCGGCGGCAACACCGCGGTGGAAGAGGCACTGTACCTCTCGAACATCTGCCGCACCGTCACCGTCGTGCACCGCCGTGACAAGTTCCGCGCCGAGCCCATCCTGATCGACAAGATGATGGCGAAGGTCGAAAACGGCAACATGCGCCTGAAGCTCTTCTCCGAACTCCAGGAAGTGCTGGGCGACGACTCGGGCGTTACCGGCGCGCGCCTCCTGAACAGCCAGACCGGCCAGACCGAAGACCTGCCGGTCACCGGCGCCTTCATCGCCATCGGCCACCACCCCAACACCAGCATCTTCGAAGGCCAGCTGGACATGGAAAACGGCTACATCAAGACGCGCAGCGGCTTGAACGGCCTGGCCACCATGACCTCGGTGCCGGGCGTCTTCGCCGCCGGCGACGTGCAGGACCACGTCTACCGCCAGGCCATCACCAGCGCCGGCACGGGCTGCATGGCCGCGCTGGACGCCCAGCGCTGGCTGGAAAGCGCCGGCAACTGAAGAGGCGCCGCATGACTGTCGTTCATCACGGGGGCCGGGCATGAAGGGCGCCCGCCAAGGCTTCGGCGACCTCAAGGCACTGGCCAAGACGGCCGCCGACAACCAGCGCAAGGCCGAGCGGCAAGCCGCGGCCCGTCCCGTCACGGCCGCCTCGGGCGCCGGGCCGGCCAGGGGCCAGGGCCCTGCCGCCACGCCCGCGGCGCCCGAGGACGTCGACGCGTTCCGCCGCCTGATGCAGTCCGTCACGCCCATCAAGACGGACCGCGTCGCGCGCGCCAACACGCCCGCCGCCCCCGCCGACGAGCAGCGGCGCCGCCGCGAATGGGCGATGGGCGGCCAGGCCGCCGCGCCCACGCCCACCGCGCTGGAGCCGGTCTCGGACGAATATGTCTCGCGCCTGCTGACCGACGACGGCAGCGCCTTCGTGCGCACCGGCATGGCGCCGGACACCCTGCGCCAGTTGCGCCGGGGCGCCTGGGGCGTGCAGGCCGAGCTGGACCTGCACGGCATGACGGTGGAGCAGGCACGCCCCGCGCTGGCAACGTTCCTGAAGGCCGCCGTGGAGGCCGGCGCGCGTTGCGTGCGCGTCATCCATGGCCAGGGCCATCACTCCAGCGGCCCCCAGGCCGTGCTGCGCGACAAGGTCACGCGCTGGCTCGTGCAGCACGCCATCGTGCTGGCGTTCGCCCAAGGCAAGGAAGCCGACGGCGGCGCGGGCGCGGTGCGGGTGCTGCTCAAGCAAGACAGCGCCGGCAACTGAGATCAGGTGGCGTGGCGTGAGGGCCCAGCCCTCACTCGTCGCCACGGCGCACGAAATCCACCAGTTGCCGGGTCGCCGCGTCCGGGCGCGGCGTCAGCAGCGACACCACCACGATCACCGCGAACGCCACGGGCGCGCCGAAGATGCCCGCGGCGATGGGCTGTATGCCCCACCACAGCGACACCGGCTCCGTGCGGGCGATGCCGAACAGCAGTTCGCGCAGCCAGGGTTCGGTGCGCGCCATGTACCAGGTGGTCACCGCCAGGCCGGCCAGGATGCCGCTGGCCGCGCCCCAGCGGTTGGCGCGCTTCCAGAACACGCCCATTACCAGCGCCGGGAAGAAGGTGCAGGCCGCGAACGAGAACGACGCCGTCACCATGAAGAGGATGTCGGCAGGCTTGCGCGCCGCCACCCAGGCCGCGCAGAAGGCCACGCCCAGCAACAGGATCTTCGACACCAGCACGCGGCGCGCGCCGCTCATGCGCGGCGACATCACGCGGAACCACGTGTCGTGCGACAGCGAGTTCGACAGGGTCAGCAACAGCCCGTCCGCCGTCGACAGCGCGGCGGCCAGCGCCCCCGCCGCCACCAGCCCTGAAATGACATAAGGCAGCCCGCCGATCTCGGGCATGGCCAGCACCACCACGTCGCCGCCCATCTTGATCTCGGCGCGCTGCACGATGCCGTCGCGGTTCAGATCCACGATTTCCAGCAGTTGCGGGTCCACCGCGCTCCATGCCCCCACCCAGCTCGGCAGGTCCGCGAAGGAACTGCCCACCAGCTGGATCAGCACTTCGTGCTTGACCAGCACCGCCAGCGCAGGCGCCATGAAGTACAGCAACAGGATGAAGGCCAGCGACCAGAACACCGACATGCGCGCATCGGACACCGATGGCGTGGTGTAGGACCGCATGAGGATGTGCGGCATGCCCGCCGTACCCAGCATCAGGCACAGCACCAGGGCGATGAAGTTGTTGCGCAGGCTGGCCTGCTCTTCGGGCGTGGGCTTGGGATAAGGCTCGGCGTGCGGCATGGCCGGCGCCGCCTGCGCGGCATAGGAATCGCGCGCCTGCGACCACGCGATGCGCGCGGCCTCGACGCTGGCCGGATAGATGGACAGTTCGCGCTCCAGCGTGCGGATGTCCACCATCGGCGCCTCGGCCTCCTTCAGCCCATCCAGCCGCTCGCGCAGGCGCGTGCGCTCCTGCGTCCACGAGGCGGGCAAGGCCTGCACGCGGGCCTGCATCTCGTCGGCGCGGAGCTGCCACATGGCCCGCACCGCGCGCTCCGCCGGGTCGACGTCCAGCTCACGCTCGCGCTGCGTCACCTCTTCCAGCGCGATGCTGGCCGACCATTGCGGCACCGGGATGTCCGCGTGCTTGGCAGACAGCCAGAACACCGGCACCAGGTAGGCAATGACCATGATGATGTACTGCCCCACCTGGGTCCAGGTGACGGCACGCATGCCGCCCAGGAAGGAGCACACCAGCATGCCGCCCAGCGCGACGAAGATGCCCAGCTCGAACGAGATGCCCGTCATGCGCGTGGTGATGATGCCCACGCCATAGATCTGGGCGACCAGGTAGGTGAAGGAGCACAGCACCGCGCACGCCACGCCCGCCAGCCGCGGCAGGTCGCCGCCGTAACGCGCGCCCAGGAAGTCTGGGATGGTGTAGCGGCCGAATTTGCGCAGATAGGGGGCGAGCAGCAGCGCCACCAGCACATAGCCGCCCGTCCAGCCCATGATGTAGGCCAGGCCGCCATAGCCGGTCAGATAGAGCGTGCCCGCCACGCCGATGAAGGACGCCACCGACATCCAGTCGGCGGCAGTGGCCATGCCGTTGTAGACCGCCGGCACGCGCCGTCCCGCGACGTAGTACTCCTCGGGATCGGAGGTGCGACAGAGAATGCCGATGCCCGCGTACAGGCACACCGTCACCAGCAGGAAGACGTAGCCGATCCAGTTGCGCGGCATGCCCAGCACTTCCATCAGGGCAAGCACCCCGATCAGCGCGATGAAGCCCGCCGTGTAGAGCACATAGGTGCGGCGCAGGCCGACCTTGAAGGCGGTTTGGGACTCCGCGCCGAAGGGCATCAGTCGCCGCCGCCAGTCTGGTCGCGGGCGGCGCGGTCGGCCCGGTTTCGGAGGATGGCGTAGAGGCCGATGATGATGAGATAGGCGAAGGGCGCGCCATAGGCCGCCATCCAGAACGAGAACGGCCAGCCCAGGAAGGAGAAGATCAGGTCGCGCGCGAAATAGGCGGGAATGAAGGTGATGGCCAGCCAGGCCAGCAGCAGCGCCGTGATCTGCAGGCCGTTGGCGCGCCAGGAACGGTGCTGGCCCCGGCGCTGCACCGTGCGGATGTCATGGGAAGGCGTGGCAGGGGAAGGCGCCGGACCGGCGGACGCCGGGTGGTTCGATGCTGGATGTGGCATGCCAGGTTCCCCACGCAAAAGACGGTGGCCCTGCCTGCTTCCGGCAAAACCGACCGCACAAGCGAAAACGGCTGGCACTGCCTGGTGCCAGCCGCTACGCATTTTTTTTCTTCTTGGGTACAGCTTTATTTTTATTTTTTGGTTTTTTTAAACCGGTGCCGCCGGTTGTTGCCCATGCAGGGCTTTGTCTCCCACCTGCATGGACAGGATTCTGCACCAACGATGCCCCGGCAACACTAGGGGAATGCCCTAAGTTGAAGCATTAAGGATTGATGACAGGGGTTTTTAAGCACCGTATTGGTGCAAATAAAGTCCGCAGCTCATCTGATCGAACACATCCGCGGACTTCCTGACCACTCCGGTCATCCCTTCATCCCCAGCCGTCTTGCCAGCTTGTGCAGGTTGCTGGCGTCCACCTCGAGCGCCCGCGCCGCGCACGCCCAGTTGTTGCCGTGGCGGGCCAGCGCACTTTCGATGGCCCGGCGCTGGCTGGCCAGCACGACATCGCGCAGGCTTGTGAGCGGCGCCTGCTCATCGCCAGGCAACAGCGCCGCAGGCGCCACGCTGTCCAGCCCAGCCGCCGCACCCTGCCCCACCGCCACCCGCACATCCAGCAACTCCGGCGCCAGCGACACGATCTCATGCCGGCTCGCGCCCCGGCTCACCGCCTTCAAGGCCGCCCGGCTGATCACGTGTTCCAGCTCGCGCACATTGCCCGGCCAGTCGTAGCGGCGCAGCACCGCCTGCGCGGGCTCTGACAGGCGCAGGCTGCGCAGCCCCAGCCGCGCGCGGTTCAACTCCAGGAAACGGCCGGCCAGCAGCAGGACATCGTCGTCGCGCTCGCGCAGCGGCGGAATCGGGATCGGATAGACCGACAGGCGGTGATAGAGGTCCGCCCGGAAGCTCCCCTCCTTCACACGTTCGCGCAGGTTCCGGTTGGTCGCGGCAATCACGCGCACGTCGACGCGGCTGGGCCGGTCGGCGCCCAGGCGCTGGATCTCGCCGTTCTGCAAGGTGCGCAGCAGCTTGGCCTGGACGGACATCGGCAGTTCGCCCACCTCGTCCAGGAACAGGGTGCCGCCCTCGGCGGCCTCGACACGGCCCGCCCGTTCGCCCACCGCGCCGGAAAAGGCGCCCCGCACATGGCCGAACAATTCGCTCTCGGCCAGGGTCTCCGGCAGGGCGGCGCAATTGACATGCACCAGCGCCTTGCCCGCGCGCCGCGAACGCTGGTGCAGGCGGTGCGCGAACAGCTCCTTGCCGACCCCGGTTTCGCCCAGCAGCAGCACCGGCAGCTCGGTATCGGCGACGACGTCCAGCTCATGCAGCAGCGTCATCATGGCATCGCTGCGGCCCAGGATCTCCAGGCCAGGGCGCGGTGCGGCGCCGCCTTGCGGCGCCGCACCCGCCAGGCGCAAGGCACGCGTCTCGGTCTCCAGGCGGGTGACACGCACCGCGGCCTCGATGACGCCGGCCATCTCGCGCAGGCCGGCACGGGCTGCCGCATCGAAGGTGTTCACGTCCAGGGCATCCAGCGTGACCAGCCCCCAGCGCTCGCCCTCGACGTTCAAGGGCATGCCCATGCAGTCATGCACGGGCAGTGGCTCGCCCGCGCGTTCCTTCAGCAAGCCGTCGTAGGGATCCGGCCAGGCGCTGTCGTGGTCGAAACAGGTGACGCCGCCCTGCTCCAGGATCGCGGCCAGGCGAGGGTGATCGGCCACGGCATAGCGGCGCCCCAGCGCATCAGCGGTGAGGCCGTCGGTGGCCACCGGGCGCAGCACGCCTTGGTCCAGGCGCAGCAGCGCCACCGCGCCGCAGCGGAAATGCACGCGCAGGCTGCTGACCAGGCGCTGCAGCCGCAACGCCACGGGCAGTTCCGCCGCCAGGTCCGCCAGCAGGAGCATGGCGACCGGCGGGAAGGTGCGCGGCGCAAGGGTATCGCCTACCGTCATGGGTGTTTTCTACCTTTTCCCGGCAGGGTAGGAATGACCCCGCCCGAAGCCAAGCCGATGATTCGTCGATGATTTTTTCCTGGCACGCATTTCGCTAAAGCGGGAACGGCAGCGCCGCGCAAGGCGCCCCGTTCTCATTCGAAGGAGTGCTCCATGAACCTGATCGACCAATCCCTGGGCCAGCTTGCCCGCCAGATTCCCGGCGCCACGCAGGTCTTCCACCTGCACGGCCTGGACTTCTGCTGCGGCGGCAACCAGAGCCTGAAATCGGCCGTCGAAGCGGCTGGCCTGCCCCCTGCCCCCATCCTCGACGCGCTGGCCACGCTGGCCGCGCGCCAGGCCGAGGCCGGCGTGCCGGACTGGAACGCGGCCAGTCCCACGGACCTGATCGAGCACATCCTGGCGCGCTATCACGCCGTGCACCGCGAGCAGTTGCCTGAACTCATCCGCCTGGCGCACCGGGTCGAACAGGTGCATGGCGACCGCGAGGAGTGCCCGCTGGGCCTGGCCGACCTGCTGACGGGCATGCACCAGGCGCTGGAAAGCCACATGCACAAGGAAGAGAGCATTCTTTTCCCGATGATCGCCCGCGGCCACGGCGCGATGGCCGACGGCCCCATCGCCGTCATGCGCATGGAGCATGACGACCACGGCGAAGCCTTGCACCAGCTGGAGGCGCTGACCGGCGGCGTCACGACGCCGCGCGGCGCCTGCACCACCTGGCGCGCGCTGTATACCGGGCTGCGGACATTCCGCGAGGACCTGATGACGCATATCCACCTGGAGAACAACATCCTGTTCGAGCGCTTCTGCCCGCAAGCCAGGCACTGAAGGCGCTGCCGTACCCACACCGCCCCGCCACGTTCCTCCCGGAACGTGGCGTTCATCCATTCAGGAACCACATCGCCTTGGCCAGCACCACGATCAACAAGGCATGGCAGAACACGCTACGGTGCAGCACGCGCGAGCGCCTGCCCGACAGCAGGCCGCGCCGCCGCCACAGCATGGCGGTGCAGAAATGGCCGAACACGCTGAGCGCCAGCAGGATCTTCAGCGACAGCAACGCGCCGAAGGTGCTTGCCAGCGGCGCCGCCAACGCGCCGCGATGCTGCCAGGCCAGCGCCAGGCCGGCGGCGTAGAGCGTCAACAGCACCCACGGCATGATGGCCGTGGCGCGATTGCCCAGCGCGCGCTCGATCTCGCGCATGACGTCGGCCGGCAGGCGCCGTCGGATGCCGGGCAGCATGATCACCTCGAAGAACACCGTGCCGACGAAGGCGATGGCCGCCAGCAGATGCAGGGTCAGGGGCAGGAAATAGGACATGGCGCACGCTCACGAGGATTTCATCGGCTTCACGGAATCGGTTTCAGGACATCGGCTTGACGATGGGCCGGATGATCTGCCGGCCGCCGCCCGGGGCGTCCGCGCGCGGGCGGATCAGCCAGGGCGCGAAGCGCCAGAGATACAGGCCGAAGCCCAGCACCCAGGCGCCCGCCGACGCATGCAGCAGGCCCAGCGTGGCGGGCGAGGGCCAGAGCGCCGCCAGACGCAGCAGCGCGGCCAGCACGATCAGCACGAATGACGCCACCATGCAGCGGTCGGTCTTCAAGGGCCTGCCAAGGTGGCCGAGGGCCGTGCGCGTGGCCATGCCGATGATGAGCACCGAAAAGCCACCCACGCCGATCACATGCGCGGGCCAGGCCGTGCGCACCACCCAGCCGAGCGCCTGCGCGGCGGCGACCAGCAAGCCCACGCCCAGCGCGCCGTAACCGGCATACAGGATCCACAGCAGCGGCACCTTGCGTACCGCCAACGGCCGCCAGGCCAGCCATTGCACCAGCGCGATTGCGCCGGCCGCTGCCAGCGCCACGGCCATGGGCACGGCCCATTGCAGGATGCCGAAGGCCGCCGCCAACACGCTGGCCGCCAGCTGCCAATGGCCGCTGCGCGTGTGCATGGGCAATTGCAGGCCCGGCACGGCCCGCGAGGCAAAGAAAGGGATGACGCGCCGGGCGACCAGCAGCGTGACGATCGCCATGCACAGCATGCCGCTGTGGAAATGGCGCAGCACCAGCGCATAGTCGCCCTGCGCGGCGGCGCTGACGTACAGGACGTGCGTGATGCCCAGTCCCAATGCCAGCAAGGGCACGCCGTAGTTGCGCTGGTTGCGGGTGCGATAGATGGCGCGCCCCAGCGCGATGGCCGCGCAGCCGAAGAACAGGGCATCGGCGCCAGCGCCCACCCAGAAGGCCGTCGTGCCGGGCAGGAGGTAGGCCGCGCGCGCCGTGAGCCAGAGCGCCGCCAAGGCGCCCAGGGCCGCCCCCTTCAGCGGGTTCACGCCCGTCCAGTTGGCGCCTGCCGTCAGAAGGAAACCCACGGCGATGGTGGCGATGAACCCCCACAGCATTTCGTGGGCATGCCAGAGCACCCCGCCCAGCGTGCCGGTCAGCCAGCCCGGCGCGAACACCCAGACCCAGACCGACACCAGCGCCCAGCCACAACCGCCCAGGTAGAGCGGCCGGAACCCCATTTCCAGGAAAGCGCGCCACTGGGGGGGCGCATCACGCCCGGGCGAGGGCTCTTGGGGTTGCAGGAGTGAGGTCATGGCGGCGCCTTGCGAAGCTGGCCGGGCGTGGCGTTTAAGATGTATTTTGAATATACATTATTCGCCCTGGATGACCTTGATCCATGACAAAACGCCAACGCCGCGGACTGGCCGCGGCGTTGGCGTTCTTTCCGGATTGCGCCGGCCCAGGCCGGCAGCCCGGCTTACATGCGTGCGATCATGGCCTGCCCGAAGCCCGAGCAGGACACCTGCTCGGCGCCCGGCAGCAACCGCGCGAAGTCGAAGGTGACCTGCTTGTCGAGGATGGTCTTCTCCATGCTGGCCAGGATAAGGTCGGCCGCTTCGGTCCAGCCCATGTGGCGCAGCATCATCTCGGCCGCAAGGATCTCGGAACCGGGATTGACGTAGTCCTTGCCCGCGTACTTCGGCGCCGTGCCGTGCGTGACCTCGAAGATGGCCGCGGTGTCGGACAGGTTGGCGCTGGGCGCAATGCCCGAGCCGCCCACCTGTGCCGCCAGCGCGTCGGAGATGTAGTCGCCGTTCAGGTTCAGCGTGGCGATCACGTCGTACTCGGCCGGACGACGCAGCACGCGCTGCAGGAAGGCATCGGCCAGCACGTCCTTGACGATGATGTCGCGGCCGGTGCGCGGGTTCTTCATGCGGCACCACGGGCCGCCGTCGATCAGCTTGGCGTCGAATTCGCGCTGCAGCAGGGCATAGGCCCAGTCACGGAAGGCGCCTTCGGTGTAGCGCAGCACGTTGCCCTTGTGCACCAGCGTGATCGAGCTGCGGTCGTGGTCCAGCGCGTATTGCGCCGCGCGGCGCACCAGGCGCTCGGTGCCTTCGCGCGAGACCAGCTTGACGGCCAGGGCCGACGAGTCCGGATGGCGGATGCTGTCCACGCCCAGCTTGTCGCGCAGGAACTGGCCCAGCTCGCGCGATTGCGCCGAGCCCGCCTGGAATTCGATGCCGGCGTAGATGTCTTCGGAGTTCTCGCGGAAGATCACCACGTCGGTCTGTTGCGGCTCGCGCACCGGGGCGGGCACGCCCTGGAAATAACTGACCGGACGAAGACAGACGAAGAGGTCCAGGCGCTGCCGGATGGCGACGTTCAGCGAACGGATGCCGCCGCCCACGGGCGCGGCCAGCGGCCCCTTGATGGACACCACGAATTCCTGGATGGCCTGCAGGGTCTCGTCGGGCAGCAGCACGTCGGGGCCATAGACCTGGGTGGCCTTGGCGCCGGCGTACATTTCCATCCAGTGGATGCGGCGCGCCGCGCCATAGGCTTTTTCGACGGCGGCATCGACCACGCGCTTCATGACCGGCGTGATGTCCGCGCCCACGCCGTCGCCCTCGATGAAGGGGACGATGACCTGGTTGGGCACGTTCAAGGAGAAATCGCTGTTGACGGTGATTTTCTGGCCTTCGGCCGGGACCTTGATGTGTTGATAGGACATGGAAGCTCGATGGGTTGAGTCGCGAGAAATGAGGCTGGGCCGCGGGCTGGGCCGCGCATGCCCCGCCTTGGGGCACGTTCGTCCCGATTCTAGCCTGCCCGGGCCGCCTGCCGGCACATCCGGCAGGCGTAAAATGGCCTTTTACCGTCCGTCATTGACGCAAGTCCCCTCATGTTCAATCCCTCCCGCGACCAGGTGCGCCAGTTCTTCGTGGAAGCCTGGCGCAAGCACAAGGCCGGCGAAGTCCAGACGCCGCTGGAAACCATCGCGACCGACTGGATCGCCGAGCACCCGGAATACCACGCCGACCTGGAGCGCCCCGACGCGCTCACGGCCGAGTTCTCCGTGGAGTCGGGCCGCACCAATCCCTTCCTGCATCTTTCGATGCACCTGGCCATCGCCGAGCAGTTGCAGATCGACCACCCGCGCGGCATCCGCAACGCCTACGAACGCATGGCCGCGCGCACGGACCACCACCACGCCATCCACGAAATCATGGAATGCCTGGGCCAGGTGGTCTGGGAATCGCAGCGCCTGGGCACGCCGCTGGACAGCGACGCGTATATCGAACTGATCCGCCAGCGGGCCGGGCACGCGAACTGATCTCCGCCCGCCAGGGCCCCGCGGCAGCCCGCCGCTGCCGGGGTGCCAACCCGGATAACGGCACGGTGCTGCGTTTGGCCCCGAATCAGGCCTCGATCCGCTCGACCTTGCCGACCAGCAGGATATAAGACAAGGCGCCCAGCAGCGCCAGCGTCGCGACGTAGACGATGGCTGGCGCGAAGTTGTCGGCGCTGACGAGGAAGCCGATCACGATGGGCGTGCAGATGGATGACAGGTTGCCGATGAAATTGAACACGCCGCCAGTCAGCCCGAGCAGGCGCGTGGGCGCCAACGCGGACACCAGCGACCAGGTGATCGAGGCCAGGCCGTTGCCGAAGAAGGCCACGGCCAGGAAGAAGATCACCCAGTTCGTCGAATCGGTGAAGTTCGCGCCGATCATCGAAGTCGAGATCAGCAGGCCCAGGATGATCGGCAACTTGCGCGCCAAGCCGACCGAGGCGCCGCGGCGAACCAGGAAGTCTGACAGCAAGCCCGAGCAAAGCACGCCGACGAAGGCGGCCAGGAAAGGCACCGAGGCCAGAAAGCCCGACTTGATGAAGTCCATGCCGCGGTATTTCACGAGGTAGGTCGGAAACCAGGTCAGGAAGAACCAAAGCGTCGAGGTCAGGCAGAACTGGCCCAGATACACGCCCCAGAGTTTGCGGCGGCTCATCACCAGGCCCAGGTCGGTCCAGTTGAAGGGCTGCTTTGCCTTGTGCGCCTGCTTGCCCAGGTCGACGACTCCGCCGCCTTGCTGGATCAGGTCGAGTTCGGCCTGGTTGGCGCCCTTGAAGTCGCGCGGCTCGCGATAGACCAGATACCAGATGACGCCCCACACGATGCCGAGCAGGCCCGTGCTGAGAAAGACCATGTGCCAGCCGTAGTGATGCTGCAGCCAGGCCAGCACCGGCGTCAGGAATGCCAGGCCCACGAACTGTCCCGAGGTATAGAAGCCGATGGCGGTGGCGCGCTCGCGCTCGGGGAACCAGGCCGTCACCACACGGTTGTTGATCGGGTAGGCGGGGGCCTCGAACGCGCCCACCGTCAGGCGCAGCACGAAAAGCAGCAGGAAGCTCGTGGACAGCCCCATGAAGAAAGTGCCGAGAGACCACAGGATCAGTGCCGCCGCGTACAGCCGGCGGGGCGACACGCGGTCGACCAGCCAGCCGCCCGGGATCTGCATGGCCGCATAGGTCCAGCCGAAAGCCGAGAGCAGCAGGCCTTCCTGCACGGTGCTCAAGCCGAACTCGTCGCGCAGGGCGGGCGCCGCGATCGAGAGGTTGCTGCGGTCCAGATAGTTGATGACGACGGTGACAAACAGCATCACCATGATGAGATAGCGCGAGCGGGTGGCCTTCTGGCCCGGCAGCGCGCCGGCTGCGGCGGTATTCATGAGGTGTCTACTCCAGTTCTCTTTTGGGGGCGGCTTGTCGCGCCGCTATGAGGCAGGCGGGCGGCTTACCACTCGGCGAAGCTGCCGTCGGCATGGCGCCAGACCGGATTGCGCCAGCGATGGCCGACCGCCGCGCGCTCCTTCACGTACTCCTCGTTGACCTCGATGCCCAGGCCCGGGCCCTGCGGGATCTTCACCATGCCGTCTTCGTAGGCGAACACCTCGCGGTTGCCGATGTAGTCCAACAGGTCGTTGGCGGCGTTGTAGTGGATGCCCAGGCTTTGCTCCTGGATGAAGGCGTTGTAGCAGCCTGCGTCGATCTGCAGGCAGGTGGCCAGCGCGATCGGACCCAGCGGGCAATGCAGGGCCAGCGCCACGTCATAGGCCTCGGCCATCGCGGCGATCTTGCGGGTTTCGGTGATGCCGCCCGCGTGCGAAGGATCGGGTTGGATGATGTCCACGTAGCCTTCGGACAGTACCCGCTTGAAGTCCCAGCGCGAGAACAGGCGCTCGCCCAGCGCGATGGGCGTGGACGACAGCGGCGCCAGTTCCTTCAGGGCTTCGTAGTGTTCGCTGAGCACCGGCTCCTCGATGAACATCAGCTTGTAGGGCTCGAGTTCCTTGATCAACACCTTGGCCATGGGTTTGTGCACCCGGCCATGGAAATCGACGCCGATGCCCACGTCCGGGCCCACCGCCTCGCGCACGGCGGCCACGTTTTCCAGGCATTTTTCCACCTTGTCGTGGGAGTCGACGAACTGCAGCTCCTCGGTGCCGTTCATCTTCACCGCGCTGAAGCCGCGCTCGACGGCCGACCTGGCGGCCTGCGCGGTATCGGCCGGGCGGTCGCCGCCGATCCAGGAGTACACGCGGATGCGGTCCCGGACATTGCCGCCCAGCAGTTGCGAGACGGACACCCCCAGCGACTTGCCCTTGATGTCCCAAAGCGCCTGGTCGATGCCCGCCAGCGCGCTCATCAGAACGCCGCCGCCGCGATAGAAACCGCCGCGATACAGCACGGTCCAATGATCCTCGATGTTGCGCGGGTCCTTGCCCACCAGGTAGTCGGCCAGTTCCTCGACGGCGGCCGCCACCGTATGCGCGCGGCCCTCCAGCACGGGCTCGCCCCAGCCGGCGATGCCCTCGTCCGTTTCGATCTTCAGAAAGCACCAACGAGGCGGGACGATGTAGGTCGTGAGCTTGGTGATCTTCATGTGCGTGGCTCCTTGTTTTGCTGTTATGTGTCTATGTCGCGGTCAGGCGTGGGCAGGCGTTGCCTGCGACCAGGCCTGGATGAAGGCGCGCGCCTGCGCGCCCACCTGCCGGCCGTCCTGGCCTGGCTTGTAGAGGGCCGATCCGAGGCCGAAGCCACTGGCGCCGGCCTTCACGAAGGCATCGAGGTTCCCGGGCGTGATGCCGCCCACGGGCACGAGCCGGATGGAGGCAGGCATCACCGCCCGCCAGGCCTTGAGCACGGGCACCCCCAACTGTTCGGCCGGGAACATCTTCAGCACATCCGCGCCCGCAGCCAGCGCCGCGAACGCTTCGGTGGGCGTGGCCACGCCGGGGCAGCAGGCCAGCCCCGCCGCCTTGGCGGCACGGATCACCGCCGGATCGCTGTGCGGCATCACGATGATCTGGCCACCGGCCTCGGCCACCTCGGCGCACGCCTGCGGGGTCATGACGGTGCCCGCCCCGATCACGCAATCGGCGGGCAGGCAGCCGCGCAGAAGGGCAATGCTCTCAAGCGCCTGCGGCGAATTGAGTGGGACCTCGATCAGGCGGAAACCGGTCTCGTACAGCGACTGCCCGATCTCCCGGGCCTGGCTGGGTGCCAGGCCGCGCAGGATGGCGATCAGGGGGCATTGGGACAAGGCGGCTTCGAAGGTCTGTTGCGGCATGGTCTCTCTCTCGTTGTCTGGAACATTCGAAGGATGTGCGACCTTCAGCCGGCGAGCAGGCCCGCGCCGCGCGCGATGAGCCACAGCCCGCGCTCGGTGGCCTGCGGAGCATGGACGACATCGCGCACACCGTAGTACGCCAGCGCCTGCTCATAGCGGGCACACAGGCTCGCCTGGCCACAGAGCACGAGGGTCGCTTGCGCGGGCGCGCGCATGGCCAGCAGGCTGGCGACCTCGTGGCCGATCAACAGGCCGGACAGATAGTCGGCTTGGCCCGTGGCGGGCAAGCGGCCCGCCAGGCCCAGCGTGCGGGTACTGAAGATGGTCGACAGCACGCCCGCGCGGCCTTCGGGCGTACCGGCCACGGCAAGCCCTTGCGCGAAGGACTGTGCATCCTCGCCCTGCCCGTCGCGCATGGTCCGCCCCAGGATGGTGTGTTCGCGCAACGCGGCATAGACCTCGCCGGTCATGAAGGTATCGAAGTGTGCGATCCGCTGGCCGGTGACGCGTACCCATTTGGAATGGGTGCCGGGCAGGCAGACCAGCAGGTTGGGCGTTGGGTGGGACGGCAGTCCCGCCACGATGCCGGCGATCTGTGTTTCCTCGCCACGCATGACGTTCGGCAGCGCCCCGCCCTGCAACAGGCCCGGCACGATGTGCAGCGGCGTGCCCTGGCCGCGATCGACCCGGGTCAACGTGCTTCCGATGTCCGGCAGGCCGGCGGGGACGTCCAGGTAAGGCGCTTCGCGCCAGCCCTGCGCGCTGCCCACCATGCCGCAGGCGATGACGGCCAGCCCGGGTTGCTGGCGTAGCCAGTCTCCACAGGCCGCTTCGAAGGCGATCTCGAAACGCGCATGCAGCGAACCGCCGGCATCACCCGGATCCGCCTCGGGCAGGCGCATGATGCCCCAGGGCAGGTTGCGCGCGTCGAGCACGTTGCCATGCGCATCCAGTCGATAGGCGCGCAGCGACGAAGTGCCCCAGTCGAGTGCTATCAGCGCGGCGCGTGCTGCCTGTATCAAATCCAGCTCCTGGCAATCCGGTGGTGCGCGCCATGCATGGCGCCGTTGCCGGCGGATTCTAGTCCAGCAGCGAAAAAATCTCAAAATTAGACATGGCGTCCCATATATAGGGACAATATGCAGCACAATGCTCGCTGGGAAGGACGCGGCCTGTGTTGCCCGCGCCCACTCCCAGGTATCCTCCACAGCGCGATTTCCAGGAGCCCATGCTTGTCCGACTCATCCAGCCCAGGCGGCCCCCCCCTCACCGGCACCCAGACCTTGCTGCGCGGGCTGGCCGTCATCCACGCGGTGGCCGCCGGCGCCCGCGACCTCAAGGCCTTGTGCGCCAGTCTCGACGTGCCCCGCAGCACCGCCCACCGCCTGGCCAGTTGCCTGGTGCAGGAACGCTATCTTCGCGTCGTACCCGGCATGGGCTATGCCCTGGGCCCGCGCCTGGTGGAACTGGGTTACCAGGCACGCGAGGCCTTCCCCATCACCACGCTCGCACGCCCGCATCTGGAAGGACTCGCGGCCTTGACGGGCGACACGATCCACCTGGCCGTGCGCGACGGTGACGAAGCGCTCTACCTGGACAAGATTCCTGGCAAGAAGGGACTGGAAATGCGTTCGCGCGTGGGCTCGCGCATGCCGCTGGCCCTGACGGGCGTGGGCAAGGCGCTGATGCTCGACGATGGCTCGCCGCAATGGCAGGCGCTGCATCGGGTGGGGGAGCCCATCGTCGCGCACGCCACGCCGGCCGGTCCGACGTGGGCGGCCTTCGAGACACGCATGCGCGACTACGCGGGCAAGGGCTACGCCTACGACCTGGAAGACAACGAACCGTCGATCCGGTGCGTGGCCGCACCGATCCGCGACGCCAGTCGCCAGATCGTCGCCGCGATCAGCGTTTCCAGCACGGTGCCTTACCTTTCGCTCGAACGCATGGCCGAACTCGCACCGACCGTGCTCGCCTGCGCGCAGGCGATTTCCCGCGAACTGGGCTTGCCCGCCTGACACCGCCAAAATGCAGGAAGGGCACGCGCCCCAAGGCGCGTGCCCTTCCTGTTGCTTGCGTACCGGATCAACCCAGCGAATCGATCGCCGCGTTCAGCGTGGCGCTGGGGCGCATGGCCTTGCCGGCCTGCTCGACGTTCGGGCGGTAGTAGCCGCCGATGTCCACGGGCTTGCCCTGGGCGGCCGACAGTTCGGCCAGGATCTTGGTTTCGCCGTCACGCAGGGCCTTGGCGACCGGTGCGAACTGCGAGGCCAGGGCGGCGTCTTCCGACTGGGCGGCCAGCGCCTCGGCCCAGAACAGGCCCAGGTAATAGTGGCTGCCACGGTTGTCCAGGCCACCCACCTTGCGGGAAGGCGACTTGTCTTCGTCCAGGAACTTGCCGGTGGCCTGGTCCAGGGTCTTGGCCAGCACCTTGGCGCGGGCGTTGCCATAGGTTTCACCCAGGTGTTCCAGCGAGGCGGCCAGGGCCAGGAACTCGCCCAGCGAATCCCAGCGCAGGAAGCCCTCTTCCTGGAACTGCTGCACGTGCTTGGGCGCCGAACCGCCAGCGCCGGTTTCGAACAGGCCGCCACCGGCCATCAGCGGCACGATCGACAGCATCTTGGCGCTGGTACCCAGTTCCATGATGGGGAACAGGTCGGTCAGGTAGTCACGCAGCACGTTGCCGGTCACCGAGATGGTGTCCTTGCCGTCGCGGATGCGGGCGATGGCATGCTTGGTGGCTTCCACGGGCGACAGGATCTGCAGGTCCAGGCCCTTGGTGTCGTGATCCTTCAGGTACTGCTCGACCTTCTTGATCAGCAGGCTGTCGTGGGCGCGGGCCGAATCCAGCCAGAACACGGCCGGCGTGTTCGACAGGCGGGCGCGGTTGACGGCCAGCTTGACCCAATCCTGCACCGGGGCGTCCTTCACACGGCACATGCGCCAGATGTCGCCGGCCTCGACGTCCTGCTCCAGCAGCACGGCGCCGGACTCGTCCAGCACGCGCACCACGCCGTCGGCGGCCAGCTGGAAGGTCTTGTCGTGCGAACCGTATTCCTCGGCGGCCTGCGCCATCAGGCCCACGTTGGGCACGCTGCCCATGGTGACCGGGTTGAACGGGCCGTTCTGCTTGCAGTCCTCGATGACGGCCTGGTAGACGCCGGCGTAGCAGCGATCCGGGATCACGGCCTTGGTATCGTGCAGCTGGCCATCGGCGCCCCACATCTTGCCCGAGTCGCGGATCATGGCGGGCATGGAGGCGTCGACGATGACGTCGCTGGGCACGTGCAGGTTGGTGATGCCCTTGTCGGAATTCACCATGGCCAGCTGCGGCAGCTTGGCGTAGCCGGCCTGGATGTCGGCCTCGATGGCGGCCTGCTTGTCGGCGGGCAGGGCCTTGATCTTGGTGTAGAGGTCACCGATGCCGTTATTGGGATCGAAGCCGACTTCCTTCAGCGCGTCGGCGTGCTTGGCCAGCACGTCCTTGTAGAACACCGAGACTACGATGCCGAAGATGATGGGGTCGGAGACCTTCATCATGGTGGCCTTCAGGTGGACCGAGAACAGCACGCCCTTTTCGCGGGCGTCGGCCACCTGGGCGTCGATGAAGCTGCGCAGCGCCTTGGCGCTCAGCACGGCGGCGTCGATGATGTCGCCGGCGAAGACGGCGAACTTTTCCTTCAGGACCGTCTTGCTGCCGTCGGCGGCCGTCAGTTCGATCTTGACGTTGCCGTCCTTGGCGACCAGCGCCGACTTCTCGCTGCCGTAGAAGTCGCCGGACGCCATGTGCGACACGTGCGACTTCGAGTCAGCCGACCAGGCGCCCATCTTGTGGGGGTGCTTGCGGGCGTAGTTCTTGACCGACAGCGGCGCGCGGCGGTCGGAGTTGCCTTCGCGCAGCACGGGGTTCACGGCGCTGCCCTTGACCTTGTCATAGCGGGCGCGGGCGTCGCGCTCGGCGTCGTTGGCGGGTTCTTCGGGATAGTCGGGCAGGTCGTAGCCCTGCTGCTGCAGTTCCTTGATCGCGGCCTTGAGCTGCGGGATCGAGGCGCTGATGTTGGGCAGCTTGATGATGTTGGCTTCGGGCTTGGTGGCCAGCTGGCCCAGCTCGGACAGCGCGTCGGAGGCCTTCTGGGCATCCGTCAGGCGCTCGGGGAACACGGCGATGATGCGGCCGGCCAGCGAGATGTCACGGGTTTCGACCACCACGTCGGCCGAGCGGGTGAAGGCCTTGACGATCGGCAGGAGAGAATGCGTCGCCAGGGCAGGCGCTTCATCGGTAAGGGTATAGATGATCTTCGACGTGGTAGACATTTTTCTCGTTGACTCGCTCTTTACGCAGAATGGATGGAAACCTGCACGGCGCGCTGCGAGCGCCGCTTGCGGCCCTGCCCGCGCGGCAGGCCACGCCGTCACGAAACGCTGACTGGCGCGGCCATGCGCGGTCGCCGCCCGGCCAGCTACGGCGGGAATGGCGGAAATAGACTATAGCAAGAAAAGGTAACGGTTCCGGGAAGACCGGCAGCCGAGGGCCGATGCAGACGGGCCTGGACCCGTCTGCCACACCTGCATCGGTATCGAGCCGTCGGGCTCAGCGGCGCGTGCCGAGGTCGCTCGGCTGGCGGGCGAGCCAGGCGGCGACGTTGGCGATGTCCTGGTCGGACAGTTGGGCGGCGAAAGCGCCCATCACGGCGTTCTTGCGCACGTTGGCCGTGGCGGGCGCGCCCGACTGGCCGCGGCGATAGGCCTTCAGGGCATGCACGAGATAGTCCTCGTGCTGGCCCGCCAGGATGGGATAGGAGGGATCGACGCTGGTCTTGGCGTCCGCGCCGTGGCACGAAACGCAGGTCTTCTCGAACAGGGCCCGGCCGGCGGCCAGGTCGGCTGCGCCCGCGGCGTGGGCGGTCAGGAACAGTGCGGCGCCCGCAAGGGCAAGCTGGGTGCGTGTCATCATGCCCTCCGATTACTTGAGATTCGCGTAGTAGGCTGCCAGGTCGGCAATGTCCTGGTCGGACAGGCTCTTGGCGATCGCATCCATGGTGGGATGGCTGCGCGCGCCAGTGGCGTACTCGCGGAGGGCGGCTTCGAGGTATTTGGCGTTCTGGCCCGCGATCTTGGGCACGTGGTAGACCTCGGGGAAGCTGGCCTTGTAGCCCGGAATGCCGTGGCAGCCGATGCACATCGACACCTTGCCGCGTGCGGCCTCGACATTCCCGGTGATTGCCGCGTCGGCCGCGAGGGCCTGACCGGCGGCCAGACAGGAGACCGCCAATGCCAAGGCAGGCCCTCTGGTCTTGAACTTCATGCGCTTCAGGGTGTTTCTCAACTTCATGGGTTTGTCTCTTGAATTATTGGCTGAAGGAGAGGTTCCGGGCGAGGCGCCCCGACCGCAAAACCTGCCGATTGTACGATAATTGACCAGCAGCAAAGGCCTTTTGCAAGGCCTCGCAAGCCCCTCTTGACGCCACGCCGATACCCTGTTGACGGCATTCCCGGCGCAGTCCGCCAGGTCCGCGACAGCGGCGTTCCGCCCTCTTCCGCGCTTACCCGACTGCGACGCCCATGACCTCTCCCGCCCCCACCGCCCGCTATGAAGGATCATCCCGCTATGTGGCCACGGACGACCTGAAGCTCGCGGTCAATGCCGCCCTCACCCTGCAACGCCCGCTGCTGATCAAGGGCGAACCCGGCACCGGCAAGACGCTGCTGGCCGAGGAAGTGGCCGAGGCGCTGGGCCGTCCGCTGATGCAATGGCACATCAAGTCCACCACCAAGGCGCAGCAGGGCCTGTACGAATACGACGCCGTCTCGCGGCTGCGCGACTCGCAACTGGGCGACGAGAAGGTGCGCGACATCCGCCACTACATCCTGCGCGGCGTGCTGTGGCAGGCCTTCGCCAGCCCCGAGCCCGTGGTGCTGCTGATCGACGAGATCGACAAGGCCGACATCGAATTCCCCAACGACCTGCTGCGCGAACTGGACCGCATGGAATTCCACGTGTACGAAACGCGCGAGACCGTGCGCGCCGTGCATCGGCCGCTGGTCGTCATCACCTCCAACAACGAGAAGGACCTGCCCGACGCCTTCCTGCGCCGCTGCTTCTTCCACTACATCCGCTTCCCGGACCGCGAAACGCTGCGCGAGATCGTCGCGGTGCACTACCCCGACCTGCGCCAGGACGTGCTGCGCGCGGCGCTGGACGCCTTCCTGGCGCTGCGCGAGGCGCCCGGCCTGAAGAAGAAGCCATCCACGTCGGAACTGATCGACTGGCTGCGCCTGCTGCTGGCCGAAGACATGAGCGCCGCCGAGATCGATGCGCACGCCGCCACCGCGATCCCGCCCATGGGCGGGGCCCTGCTGAAGAACGAGCAGGACCTGCAACTGCTGGAACGCCTGGCCGCCGTCACGCGTGCCGGCCAACGCCGCTGAACCCTTTCCTATTCCGCCAGCCTCCAAGGACACGCCGCATGCCCGACACTGCTTTCGCCATCGCTCCCTCCCCGCTCACCCTGGCCGGCCACGGCGTGACGCTGGTGCCGCTGGACGCCTCGCACGTGGCGGCCCTGGAGGCCGCCGCCGCCGATGGCGAGCTGTGGCGCAATCGCCTGACCTCGGTGCCCGAACCCGGCCAGATGGCAGCCTATGTCACGGCCGCGCTGGCGGGCCGTGACGCCGGCGGCATGCTGCCCTTCGCGGTGCGCGAAGACGACAGCGGGCGCATCATCGGCACCACCCGCTATCACGACATCCTGGCCCCGGTGGCGCGCGTCGAGATCGGCTACACCTGGTACGCCGCCAGCTGGCACCGCACGCACGTGAACAGCGCGTGCAAGCTGCTGCTGCTCACGCACGCCTTCGAGACGCTGGGCGCCAAGGTGGTGGGCTGGCGCACCGACAACTACAACCTGACCTCGCAGCGCGCCATCGAACGGCTGGGCGCCAAGCGCGACGGCGTCATCCGCCATCACGCCCTGCGCCGCGACGGCACGGTGCGCGACACGGTCATGTACAGCGTCGTGGCGGGCGAATGGCCCGAGGTCAAGGCGCACCTGCATTACCAGTTCAGCCGCCATGCTGCTTGAATTCTTCCAGCACTTGCGGGCCAATCGCCTGCCGGTGTCGGTGGGCGAATACCTGACCCTGCTGGACGCCCTGCGCCAGCCGGGCGTCTCGCCCACGCTGGACGATTTCTATCACCTGGCTCGCCTCACGCTCATCAAGGACGAGTCGCTGTACGACCGCTATGACCAGGCTTTCGGCAGCTACGTGCGAGGCCTGCCCGCCGCGCCCGGCACGCCCGAGATCCCCGCCGACTGGCTGGTGCAGCGCATCGGACGCATCCTGAGCCCGGAAGAGAAGGCAGCGCTGGAACGCCATGGCTGGCAGAAGCTGATGGACATGCTGCGCGAACGGCTGGCCGAGCAGACGGGCCGCCACGAAGGCGGCAGCAAATGGATAGGCACGGGCGGCACCTCGCCCTTCGGCCATGGCGGCACCCACCCCGAGGGCGTGCGCATCGGCGGCGAATCGCGCCAGCGCAGCGCGGTGAAGGTCTGGGATGCCCGCGACTATCGCGATTACGACGACACGCTGGCGCTGGGCACGCGCAACTTCAAGGTGGCGCTACGCCGCCTGCGGCGCTTCGCGCGCGAAGGCGCGGCGGAGGAACTGGATCTGGACGGCACCATCGCGGGCACGGCGCGCAATGCCGGCTGGCTGGACCTGAAGCTGGTCCCGCAACGCCGCAACAACGTCAAGGTGCTGATGCTGCTGGATGTCGGCGGTAGCATGGATGACCACATCGCGCGCGTGGAGGAACTGTTTTCGGCCGCGCGCGGCGAGTTCCAGCACCTGGAGGTGTATTACTTCCACAACTGCCCGTATGAAAGCCTGTGGCAGAACAACGCACGACGCCAGGCCGAGCGCATTCCGACAGTGGACGTGCTGCGCAAGTACAACGCGGATTGGCGGCTGATCGTGGTGGGCGACGCCACCATGAGCCCGTATGAAATCCTGCAGCCGGGCGGCTCGGTCGAGCACTACAACGACGAGGCGGGCGCGGTCTGGCTGCGTCGCCTGCTCGATGCCTGGCCCAAGGCGGTGTGGCTCAATCCCGAGCCCGCCGCCTATTGGCAATACCGGCAATCCATCGCGCTGCTGCGAGACCTGATGCACGACCGGATGTACCCGGTCAGCGTGGCAGGCATCGAGCAGGCGATGCGCGTGCTGGCGAAGTAGCCCGCCCAGCCGCCCGAGGCCGGCGGATTACTTCGCGGGCGCTGCTGCCGGGGCCTGCGCCTCGGCGGGCTTCCCGCCCAGGTCCTTCTTCGTGAAATCCCCCGCCGTCACGCTGCTGAAGGCGTCCGGCTTCAAGTGCCGGCGCAGGGCCGCGTTGACGTCCTCCACGCTCAGGGCCGAGATCGCGCGATCGACATTGGCCGACCACTCGAAGCTGCGGCCGCGATCCAGGTAGTCCACCCAGGTCGAGGCCAGCACGTCGTCCTGCGCGCGCGCCAGGCGGCGGTAGTTCAACAATGCCGCCACGCCTTCCTTGACTTCCTTGGCGCTGAAGCCCTCCTTCAGGACACGCGCCAGCTCCTCGGAAATGGCCGTTTCCAGCCGCGCACGGTTCTGCGGCGCGAAAATGGCATAGACCGTCCAACTGGCCGACGGCTCGTAGGCCGAGACCGACAGGCTGCTGCGCACGTTGTAGGACAGGCCTTCCTTCTCGCGCACGCGGTTCCACAGGCGCGAGGTTTCCGAGGTGCCCAGCAGGAAGTTCGCCAGGTACAGCGGCACGAAGTCGGGATCGTTGTCGCGCAGGGCCAGCGGCATGCGCGCGATGTAGAAGGCATTGGCCTTGTCGGGCGTATCGATGTCCTGGTGCGCGGCCTTGATCTCGCGGTACGGATCGCTGACGCGCGTGTAGCCAGGCGCCTGGCGCCAGCCGGCCAGCCCATCCTTCAGCGCCTTCTGCACCTTGGCCGAGTCGAAGTCGCCCACGGCCGAGAAGCTGATCGCGCCAGCGCCATAGAAACGCTTGTGGAAATCGACCAGGTCCTTGCGGTTGACCGTGCCCAGCTCCTTCAGCGACTCGTCGAAGGTCGGCACGTAGCGGATGTCGTCGGCCGGCCAGTCGTTGCCATGCCGCGCCAGCGCGCGCGAGGCCAGAGCCGTGGGCTCTGTCATGGCGCTGCGCACGGCCGTCACCGACTGGCGCAGGTATTCATCCAGCTCGGGCTGCGGGAAGCTGGGATTGCGCAGCACGTCCAGCAGCAGGGCGACCACGGCGGGCAGGTTCTCGCCCGGCGCCGAGATGCTGGCCGAGACGGTGGTGCCGCCACCGGCCAGCGACACCGTGGCGCGCAGGCCATCGATGCGGTCGCGGATTTCCTGGCGGGTCAGCTTGTTGGTGCCGCGCGTCAGCAGGTCGCCCACCACGCTGGAGGTCAGGCGCAGGCCTTTCAACGATTCGGCGTCGCCGAACTGCAACTGCAGTTCGGCCTGCACGCGCTCGCCGCGCGTGGCCTTGGGCAGCAGCGCCAGCTTGACCGGACCATTGGGCAGGTCCAGCGTGCTGCGTTGGGTACGGTTGTCGATGTTCAGCGGGGTCGGGTCGAAGGCCTCGGCCTGGCGGAAATCCGGGTCGCCCTTGTAGTCCTTGAAGATCGCAGCCAGGTCCGGCGTGCCGAGCGCGGGGGCGCGGCGCGGCCCTTCGGTCGGCACATAGCGGCCTTCCGTGCGGTTGCTGCGCACCAGATAGGCTTCGGCCACGCGCTGCACCTCGGTCAGCTTGGCGTCGCGCACGCGGTCGCGTTGCAGGAAGAACAGACGCCAGTCACCCGAGGCGATGGCTTCGGACAGCGCCACGCCCACCTTCTCGGGATCGCTGTAGGTCTGCTCCCAGGCCGACAGCCACTGGCTGCGCGCGCGGTCCAGTTCGGCCTGCGTGAAAGGATGCTCGCCCAGCGACTCCAGCGTGTCGGTCAGGCTGGCCAGCGATTTCTCCTGCGGCATGCCCGGCTGCAGCTGCGCGCCGAACATGACCAGGCCGGGATCATGCTGGTCGAAGGTGAAACCGAACACCGACGCGGCCAGCTCGTTCGGCACCATCGCCCCGTACAGGCGGCCCGAAGGCGTGTCGGCCAGGATCTGCGTGGCCAGGTCGAAGGCCGCGAAATCGGCGCTGGCGCCGGCGGGAATGTGATACATGGCGGCCACCAGCGGCGTGCCGCCCGTGCGGCGCAGCGTCACCGCGCGCTCGCCGTCCTGCACCGGCTCTTCGGTATAGCGGGCCGGCAGCTTGCGCTCGGGGCGCGGCAGCTTGCCGAAGGCCTCGGAGATGGCCGCGAGCGTGGCGTCGGGATCGAACTTTCCCGCCACGATGAGCACGGCGTTGTCGGGCTGGTAGTACTGGTGATAGAAGGCGCGCAGCTGTGCCACGTCGACGTTTTCGACGTCGGAGCGGGCGCCGATGGTGCTCTTGCCATAGTTGTGCCACTGGTAGGCAGCGGCCTGCATCTTCTGCATCAGCACGCGGAACGGGCTGTTCTCGCCGCTTTCCATTTCGTTGCGCACCACGGTCATCTCGGAATCGAGGTCTTCGCGGGCGATCAGCGAATTGACCATGGCGTCGGCCTGCCAGCCCAGGTACCACTCGAGGGTATCGGGGTCGGCCGCGAAGCTGGCGAAATAGTTGGTGCGGTCGCTGGACGTCGAGCCGTTGGCCTGCAAGCCGCGGCGCGAGAACTCGCCCAGGGCGTTGCGCGTGGTGGAGGTGCCCTTGAACAGCATGTGCTCGAGCAGGTGCGCCATGCCGGTCTGGCCGTAGTTCTCGTCGCGCGCGCCGACCAGATAGGTCATGTTGACGGTGGTGGTGGGCTTGGACGCGTCGGGCGCCAGCAGCACGCGCAGGCCGTTGTTCAACTGGTATTCAGTGATGCCTTCGACCACCGAGGTCTGGGTGACGCCGGGCGGGGTCGCCGCCCAGGCGGGCAGGCTGCTCCAGAGTCCCAGTCCCGTGGCCACGCCGGCCAGGAGACGCCATGCGCGAGGCAGCTTGAATCCCATTTCACATCCCTTATTTCGACATCCAGGAGAGGCTTGGAGTGTAGACGGGCATTTCGGTTCTTGCATCCGGACGCTTTTCCCCGTCCTGAGCCCGGACCAAACGCGTGTTGCATCGCGCAACGTTCGCAGCATTGCGGGTGAATGCCCAATGTCTTGTCGCGAGACTGTGAACAAACGCATCGGGTCGCACCGGTTGGCAATCGCCGCCCCCGGGCTACCCAGGGAGCCCCGGTAGGAACTGTTCACAGCTCAAGATTTTTCAGCAAGGTTTGGTGCCCATACTGCGTCCAACGGTTGACCAAAGCCGCCACCCGGCGAGCACCTGTCAGACGTTCCAAAACCAGATAGACACCTGGAGGTCCACATGAAGAAGCTAAGCAAAATCCTGATCGTTTCGTCGGCCACCCTGCTGGGCGCCGCTTCCGTGCAGGCCGCCGGTATCGGTGCCGCCACGCCCGGCGACGCACAACTGGTCGCCCAAGTGAGCACCGGGGCCCAGCAAGGCACGGACTCCAAGGGCAACAACGACTACAAGCCGGGCGGCACCGGCGGCCCCGGCGGCAAGCCGCGCGAGGAAGTGCGCCAGGAGCGTGACGCCGCCCAGCACAAGGGCATGAGCCAGCAGGGCGAGCAGAAGTATCCGGCCAAGACCCGCGATGGCGTGCCCCCCACCCCGTCCACCGACCAGGTGAAGACCGAGCGTGACCACGCTTCGCAAACCGGCAAGCCGCAGGGCGAGCAAGGCTACCCGGCCAAGAAGCAGTAAGCCATCCAGCCCGAACCCTCGGGCCGGCATGCACATGCATGGCCTGATGGGCTGAATGACGGCGGCAAGCCTGGCTTGCCGCCGTTCTGTTTTGTGCGGCGTCAGACTTTCCTGACCCGCGTCGCAGGCGGCGGCATGAAAAAGGCCAGTTCAATGAACTGGCCTTTCTCCTTGCCTCGGCAACGCACGCGTACGGATCAGCTGAAGAACTCCTTCACGCGGTCCGTCCAGGACTTGCTTTGCGGCGAGTGACGATCGCCCCCGTCGTTCAGCGAGGCCTCGAACTTGCGCAGCAACCCCTTCTGCTCATCGCTCAGGCGCACCGGCGTTTCCAGCACCACGTGGCAATAGAGATCGCCCGGATAGCTGGAGCGCACGCCGCGGATGCCCTTGCCGCGCAGGCGGAAGGTCTTGCCCGATTGCGTGCCCTCGGGAATCGCGATCTCGGCCTTGCCGTTCAGGGTCGGCACCTGGATGTCGCCACCCAGCGCGGCCGTGGTGAACGGGATGGTGAGCTCGCAATGCAGGTCGTCGCCGTCGCGCTGGAATATCTTGTGCTGCTTCAGGTGGATCTCGACGTAGAGATCGCCCGGCGGCCCGCCATTCACGCCCGGCTCGCCATTGCCGCTGGAGCGGATGCGCATGCCGTCGTCGATGCCTGCCGGAATCTTGACCTGCAGGGTCTTGTTGCGGCGGATGCGGCCCACGCCATCGCAGGACGGGCAGGGATCGGAAATTTCCTTGCCGGTGCCGTGGCACTTGGGGCAGGTCTGCTGCACGCTGAAGAAGCCCTGCTGCATGCGCACCGCGCCGGCGCCGCCGCAAGTGCCGCAGGTCTTGGGCTGCGTGCCGGGCTTGGCGCCCGAACCGTGGCAGGTATCGCAGTTTTCCCAGCTGGGGACCCGGATTTCGGTGTCGAACCCGCTGGCTGCCTGCTCCAGCGTGATCTCGAGCGCGTACTTCAGGTCGGCGCCCCGGTAGACCTGGGGACCGCCGCCCTGGCGCCGCCCGCCGGCGCCACCGAAGATTTCGCCGAAGATGTCGCCGAAGGCGTCCGCGAAGCCGCCGTGCATGCCCGCGCCGCCGGGGCCGGCCGCGTTCGGGTCGACGCCCGCGTGACCGTAGCGGTCATAGGCGCCGCGCTTGCCGGCGTCGGAGAGCATCTCGTAGGCCTCCTTGGCCTCCTTGAATTTCTCTTCGGCTTCCTTGCTGTCGGGATTGCGATCAGGGTGGTACTTCATGGCCATCTTGCGATAGGCCTTCCTGATCTCGTCATCCGAGGCGTTCTTGGCGACGCCAAGGATCTCGTAGTAATCGCGTTTTGCCATGGTTGCTCAAAACTTGTGCCGCCCGAAGGCAGCGTACTCTGCCGGAACGACCGCGCCCGGCAGCCGGAAAAAGGCCGGCCCCGGGCGCTGTCGCGGAGGAATGCCGCTTACTGGTCGCGCTTGACTTCCTTGAAGTCGGCGTCGACCACGTCGTCGTCCACCGGCTTGGCGCCGTCAGCCGCGGCCTGCTGCTGGGCGGCCTGCTGCGCCTGCGCATCGGCGTACATCTTCTCGCCCAGCTTCTGCGAGGCGGTCGACAGCGTCTCGATCTTGGCGTCCAGCTCGGCCTTGTCGGGCGTGCCCTTCAGGGCTTCCTCGAGGTCCTTGATGGCAGCCTCGATGGCGTCCTTATCGGCCGCTTCCAGCTTGTCGCCGTGCTCGGACAGCGCCTTGCGGGTGCTGTGCACGAGGCCGTCGGCCTGGTTGCGGGTCAGGGCCAGTTCCGCCACGCGGTGATCGTCGGCGGCATTGGCTTCCGCGTCCTTCACCATGCGCTGGATTTCCTCATCCGTCAGGCCCGAGTTGGCCTTGATGGTGATCTTGTTTTCCTTGCCGGTGCCCTTGTCCTTGGCCGAGACGTGCAGGATGCCGTTGGCGTCGATGTCGAACTTGACCTCGATCTGCGGCGTGCCGCGCGCGGCGGGCGGGATGCCTTCCAGGTTGAACTCGCCCAGGGCCTTGTTGCCCGCGGCGATTTCACGCTCGCCCTGGAAGACCTTGATGGTCACGGCCGGCTGGTTGTCGTCGGCGGTGGAGAACACCTGCGAGAACTGCGTCGGGATCGTGGTGTTCTTCTGGATCATCTTGGTCATCACGCCGCCCAGCGTCTCGATGCCCAGCGACAGCGGGGTCACGTCGAGCAGCAGGACGTCCTTGCGGTCGCCCGACAGCACGGAGCCCTGGATGGCGGCGCCAGCGGCGACGGCCTCGTCGGGGTTCACGTCCTTGCGCGGGTCACGGCCGAAGAATTCCTTGACCTTCTCCTGCACTTTGGGCATGCGGGTCATGCCGCCGACCAGGATCACGTCGTGGATCTCGGACACCTTGACGCCGGCATCCTTGATGGCCACGCGGCAGGGCTCGATGGTGCGCTCGATCAGGTCCTCGACCAGCGCTTCCAGCTTGGCGCGCGTGATCTTCAGGTTCAGGTGCTTCGGACCCGAGGCGTCGGCCGTGATGTAGGGCAGGTTGATCTCGGTCTGCTGGCTGGACGAGAGTTCGATCTTGGCCTTTTCCGCGGCTTCCTTCAGGCGCTGCAGGGCCAGGACGTCCTTGGACAGGTCCACGCCTTGCTCTTTCTTGAACTCGCCGATGATGTAGTCGATGATGCGCTGGTCGAAGTCTTCGCCGCCCAGGAAGGTGTCGCCGTTGGTCGACAGCACTTCGAACTGCTTCTCGCCATCGACGTCGGCGATTTCGATGATCGACACGTCGAACGTGCCGCCGCCCAGGTCATAGACGGCGATCTTGCGGTCGCCCTTCTCGTTCTTATCCAGGCCGAAAGCCAGCGCGGCCGCGGTCGGCTCGTTGATGATGCGCTTGACTTCCAGGCCGGCGATGCGGCCGGCGTCCTTGGTGGCCTGGCGCTGGCTGTCGTTGAAGTAGGCCGGCACCGTGATGACGGCTTCGGTCACTTCCTCGCCCAGGTAGTCCTCGGCGGTCTTCTTCATCTTGCGCAGCACGTCGGCCGACACCTGGGGAGGCGCCAGCTTCTTGTTCTGGGCTTCGACCCACGCGTCGCCGTTGTCGGCCTTGACGATCTTGTAGGGCATCAGGTCGATGTCCTTCTGGACCGCCTTTTCCTCGAACTTGCGGCCGATCAGGCGCTTGACTGCGTAGAGGGTGTTGCGGGGATTCGTGACCGCCTGGCGCTTGGCCGGCGCGCCGACCAGGGTTTCACCGTCTTCCAGATAGGCGACGATGGAGGGCGTGGTACGGGTGCCTTCGGCGTTCTCGATGATCTTGACCTGGCCGCCTTCCAGCACGGCAACGCAGCTGTTGGTGGTGCCGAGGTCGATACCGATGATTTTGCTCATGATGGGCTTACCTGACTGAATTGATTGAGAATATTTGGTGAATGCCTGGAGGACCGGACCGTCTTGCGGCCCCTGTCCTGCTTGGTATCTAAACTGGGGACGCCGGCCAGGGATTTCAAGCGGCGCCCCGCTTTTTTTGCTCAGGCCGCCGGACCGGCCGACACCATGACCAGCGCCGGACGCAGGACGCGATCGGCGATCAGGTAGCCCTTCTGCAGGCAATTGACGACAGTGTTGGCAGGATGTTCGGACGGCACCGAGGAAATGGCCTGGTGCTGATGCGGATCGAACTTCTCGCCCGGTTCGGGCGCGATGGCCTTCAGGTGGTTGCGCTCGAAGGCGGAAGTCAGCTGCTTCAGGGTGGCATCCACGCCGCCCAGCAGGGCTTCGGCGGTCTGTTCGCCCTGGGCCAGGGCGGCTTCCAGGCTGTCGCGCACGGGCACGAGGCTTTCGGCGAAGGACTCGATGCCGAATTTGCGGGCCTTGCTGACTTCTTCCTGGGCGCGTCGGCGCACATTTTCCATTTCGGCCTGGGCGCGCAGCAGTTGATCCTGCAGCGCGGCAACCTGGGCCTGGGCGGCGTCCAGGGCTTCCTGGGTGACGCTGGCGGCCTCGGCCTGGCTTTGCGCCTGGGCGTCGGGACTGCCGACGGTCTGGGGCTGGGCGGGGGCCGCGGCTTGGTCTTCCTGATCAGGGCCAGGGGCAGCGGACTCGTGCGTCGCCGTCATGGATATATCCTCCGGGGTGAAAACTGGGTCTGGGCAGCAGTTGGGGGCGCCCCCGACAATTTCAAGACCTTGTCTTCACCAGGGAGATCCGCAGACGCGGCGCCCCCCTGCCCTGCGCCTCAGGAGCGGGATTTTTCCTTGCGATGGGGATTGACGGCCACGGGGTCGCTGGCGGGGAAGGTTTCGGCCAGGCCCTCGTCGATCTTGTCCTCGTCGGGCTCGGGGGTGAGCGCCACCGGGTCGCTAGCCGGGAACGTATCGTCCAGCGCCTCGTCGAGCTCGCGCTCCTGGGCGTCTTCCTTCTTCAGCTTGCCGTGTCCCGGCTCGGAAGAGGTGCCGATGTGGGACGTGCGGCCGGATTTGCGGTTGTCTGGGGTCATGAGCAGCTCCTGGACGGCGGCGCGCAGCCCTTGCCGCGCGCCTGTCGATCCAGTTTATAGCGCCCGGCTGGCGCTGCCCGGCCAGCCCTGTAACTGAGTTTGAACCATGTCGGACAGGGCCGTTATCCATGCCGGATCGTCGTTCAGCGCGGGCAGGTAGCGCAGGCGCTTGCCGCCGGCCTCCAGGAAGGCGTCGCGCCCTTCCTGGGCGATTTCCTCCAGCGTTTCGATGCAATCGGCCGTAAAGCCCGGGCACACCACGTCCACCTCGGTAACACCCAGGCGGGCCAGTTCCTTCAACGTGGGCTCGGTATAGGGCTCCAGCCAGCGCGCCGCACCGAAGCGGCTCTGGAAGGACACCTCCACCTCGTCCTCGCGCAGCCCCAGGCGCTCGCGCAGGGCGCGCGCGGTCTGCAGGCAATCGCGGTAATACGGGTCGCCCAGCTCGATGCTGTAGCGCGGCAGGCCGTGGAAGCTCATCAGCAGCTTCTGCGCCCGGCCATTGGCGTCCCAATAGGACTGGATGCTGTGCGCCAGCGCGCCGATATAGCCGGGATCCACGTGGAAGCGCTTCAGGAAGCGCAATTCGGGCTGGTTGCGCAAGGTTGCCGCCACGCGGCCGACCTGGTCGATGACCGTGGCCGTGGTGCTGGCCGAGTATTGCGGGTACAGCGGCACGGTCAGGAAGCGGTCGCAGCCTTCGCGGCGCAGGGCCGCGATGGTATCGGCGATGGACGGGTTGCCATAGCGCATGGCGGCCTCGACGCGCACCGACAGCCCGCGCCCGCGCAGCACGTCCTGCACCGCCGCGGCCTGCCGTTGCGTATAGACGAGCAAGGGCGAGCCCCCTTCCATCCAGATATCGGCATAGCGCGGCGCCAGCCGGGCGGGACGGCGCCGCAGCACCATGCCGTGCAGGATGGGCAGCCAAAGGTAGCGCGGAATTTCAATGACACGCGGGTCGGACAGGAACTCGGCCAGGTAGCGGCGGATGGCCGGCGCGGTCGGCTCATCCGGCGTGCCCAGGTTGACCAGCAGCACGCCCAGGGGACCGTCGGGCGTCAGCGGCGGATCGGTGTCGAAGGGATCGGCCCAGGCAGGCTCAGGCAGGAAGCGCTCCGCCCACAAGTACTTGAAATTGCGCAGAAACACGGGAACACCTCGGTGAGGCCGCCGACCCGGCAGGCGAACGGGTCAGGACGACGGGTTGTTGTGGCTCAGGGCGTTGGAAAGCAGCCGCGAGGTGATGTCGACGATGGGAATGACGCGGTCGTAGGCCATGCGGGTGGGGCCGATGACGCCCAGCGTGCCCACGACCCGGCCGTCCACGCCATAGGGGGCGGTGATGACGGTCATGTCCTCCATGGGCACCAGCTGCGAATCGCCGCCGATATAGATCTGCACCCCCTGCGCGCGGCTGGAGGCGTCCAGGAGCTGCAGCAATTGGGTCTTCTGCTCGAAGATGGAGAACATGCGGCGCAGCCGGTCCATGTCGGACGACAGGTCGGCCACCTCGAGCAGCTTGCGCTCGCCCGAGATCACCACGGCATCGTTCTCGTCGCTGGGCTCGGTGCCGGCCTCGACGGCGGCCAGCATCAGCCGCGAGATGTCCTCGCGCAACTGGGCCAGCTCGGTGGCCAGCGTGCCGCGCACGGCATCGAAGGACTTGCCCGCGAAATGCTGGTTGAAGAAATTGCTGGCCTCGATCAGCTCGTGCTCGGGGTAATCGCGCGGCGCGGCCAGGATGCGGTTCTGCACGTCGCCGTCGGGCGTCACGATGATGAGCAGCACGCGCCGCTCGGACAGGCGGATGAACTCGATCTGGCGGAAGACCTGCGCGCGCTTGGGCGCCAGCACCACGCCCGCGAACTGGGACAGGTTCGACAGCAGCTGCGCCGCCGCGCCGATGGCGCGCGAGGGATCGGTGTGGGGCAACAGCTCCCGCACCTCGGCCGGCGACACGACCTCGAAGGCGCGCGCCGCCAGCAGCGTATCGGCAAAGACCCGATAGCCGCGAGGCGTGGGCACGCGTCCCGCCGAGGTATGGGGGCTGTGGATCAGCCCGAGATCCTCGAGATCGGCCATGACGTTGCGGATCGAGGCCGGCGACAGGTCGAAGACCTTGGACAGGGTGCGCGAGCCGACGGGCTGGCCGTCGGCGATATATCTTTCTATGAGCGCTTTGAGCAGCGCGCGGGCGCGATCATCCATGGGGACCTATTTTATGAGGGTTTCTTTCCCGGGAAAGCTGGGGACAATGCGGGGTTGGCACAATGGCCACCTTTTCGCGGCCCCCATGACGCGGCGCAAGTCCGGACGCCCACGCCACGGATGCTGCGCGGCGTGGCATTTTCATCCATGACCGCGTCATCCGCCACCCCCTATAATCCGCCGATACCCAACCCAGCCCTCCACCCTGCCGCCCGAACATGCTTTTTCCCACCGTCGCGCTGATAGGCCGCTACCAGGACACGGGCCTGGACACCCTGCTGGGCAATCTTGCGCGCACCCTTGCGGAAGCGGGCCGGCATGTCCTGCTCGAAACCGACACCGCGCGCAACACGGGCCTGTCTCACATAGAAGCCGCCTCGTATGAGGAAATCGGCCAGCGCGCGAGCCTGGCCGTCATCGTGGGCGGCGACGGCACCATGCTGGGCGCGGCGCGCCAACTGGCGCCCCACGGCGTGCCCGTCATCGGCATCAACCATGGCCGGCTGGGCTTCATCACCGACGTCCCGCTCACCGAGGCGCACAAGGTCCTGGCCGACGTGCTGCAGGGCCGCTACGACGCCGAAGACCGCATGCTGCTGTCGGGCTGTGTGATCCGCGGGGAAGAGGTCATGTACCAGGCCTCCGCGCTGAACGACGTGGTGCTGAACCGCGCCGGCCGCGGCGGCATGATCGAAGTGCGCCTGGACGTCGACGGCGTCTACATGTACACCCAGCGCGCCGACGGCCTCATCGTGGCCACCCCCACGGGCTCCACGGCCTATGCGCTGTCGGCCAGCGGTCCGGTTCTGCATCCCGGCCTGGACGCCATGGTGCTCGTGCCCGTGGCGCCGCAAACCCTCTCGCACCGACCCATCGTGCTGCCCGACGACGTCGTGCTGGACATGACGCTCACGGCCATGGGCCGCGTCGAACATGGTGCCAGCGTCCATTTCGACATGCAGACCTGGTCCGACCTGCAGCCCGGCGACCGCATCGAGGTCCGCCGCGCTCCCCACACCATCCGCTTCCTGCATCCCCCGGGCTACAGCTTTTTCTCGACGCTGCGCCGCAAGCTGCACTGGAATCGCATGCCGCAATCGGGCGACACGGCGGAGTAACCCACCCCATCATGCTGCGCGCACTGAACGTCCGTGATTTCGTCATCGTCGAGGAAGCCGAGATCCCCTTCGGCCCCGGCTTCACCGTCTTCTCCGGCGAGACCGGCGCGGGCAAGTCCATCCTGATCGACGCCCTGGCGCTTGCGCTGGGCGGCCGCGCCGACGCCGGCGTGCTGCGCGAAGGCGCGGCGCGCGCCGACATCAGCGCGGTCTTCGATGCCTCGCCCGAACAACAGGCCTGGCTGGCCGAGCGCGACATCGACGCCTCGGAAGCCCTGGTGCTGCGCCGCGTCGTCGACGCGCAGGGCCGCAGCCGCGGCTATATCAACGGCGTACCCGCCACCGTCGCGCAACTGCGCGAGCTGGGCGACCAATTGGTCGACATCCACGGCCAGCATGCCCACCAAAGCCTGTTGCGCGCCGACGCGCAGCGCGACCTGCTGGACGCGCACGGCGGCCACGGCCCGCTGCGCCAGGCGGTTGCCCAGCACTGGAAGGCCTGGCGCCAGGTGGCCCGCCAGCTGGAAACCGCCGAGCAGGACGCCAGCGCGCTGGCCGCCGAACGCGAACGCCTGCAGTGGCAGGCCGACGAACTCGAACGCCTGGCGCTCAAGCCCGGCGAGTGGGACACCCTGCAGACCGAACATGATCGCCTGGCCCATGCGCAATCGCTGCTGGACGGCGCCCAGCAAACGCTGGCGGCGCTGGACGACGACGAAGACGCCCTGCTGCAGCGGCTGCAGACCGCCGCGCAACGCATCGGCGGCCTGCTCAAGCACGACCCCGCACTGAAAAGCGTCTACGACGACCTGGACTCGGCGCGCATCGCCGTGGGCGAAGCGGTCTCGGACCTGCAGGGCTACCTGGGCCGCGTGGACATCGACCCCGCCCGGCTGGCGGAAGTCGAAACCCGGCTGGGCGCCGTCTTCGATCTGGCACGCAAGCTGCGCGCCGAACCCGCCGATCTCGCCGCGCTGCACGAAAACCTGCAGGCCCGGCTGGCGGACATGGAAGCGGCCAGCGATGTCGACGCGCTGCGCAAGCAGGCCGAACTGGCGCAGACGGCCTACGACCAGGCCGCCGCCGACCTGGGCAAGGCGCGCCGCAAGGCCGCCAAGGACCTGGGCAAGCAGGTCTCCGACGCCATGCAGCAACTGGCCATGCAGGGCGGGCGCTTCGATGTCTCGCTCTCGCCCGCCGCGGCCTCCGCCGCCGGCGCCGAGACCGTCGAATTCAACGTCGCCGGCCACGCCGGCACCACCCCCCGTCCGCTGGCGAAAGTGGCCTCGGGCGGCGAACTGGCCCGCATCTCGCTGGCGCTGTCGGTCATCGCCAGCAGCGCCGCACGCGTGCCCACCCTGATCTTCGACGAGGTGGACAGCGGCGTGGGCGGCGCGGTGGCCGAGGTGGTGGGACGCCTGCTGCGCGAACTCGGCGCCCGCCACCAGGTGCTGTGCGTGACCCACCTGCCCCAAGTGGCAGCCTGCGGCACCGCGCACTACCAGGTCAGCAAGACCGAAAAGGCCGGCACCACGCGCTCGCGCATCGCCCCCCTGGACGACGCGGCCCGCGCCGAGGAAATCGCCCGCATGCTGGGCGGCATCAAGATCACCGACACCACCCGCAAGCACGCAAGGGAAATGCTCGCGCAACGCTGAAAGCAAAAAGCGCCCCGCGGGCGCTTTGTGGACATCGGCAAGAAGGATAAAAGCGCCGGCAAGCGCACCGCCCGACAAAACGACGCAACGTCACTCAAGCCGGGGTGCAGTGGAGCCGGCTCCGCCGGTCCACCAGCACCGCCGCCCTGGGGGGGAGGCGCGTCAGCGCCTCGGGGGGGAACCTACCACCAGGGGCTACCTCTTCATGCAGTCGCCGCAGGTGCCGTACAGCACCATGTGGTGGCTTTCCAGCACGAACCCATTGTCCTTGGCGATCTTGTGCTGGCGCTTCTCGATATCGGGATCCGAGAACTCGACCACGGTGCCGCAGTGGGTGCAGATGAGGTGGTCGTGGTGGTCGCCGTCGTTCAGTTCGAACACGGCCTTGCCGCTGTCGAACTGGCTGCGGCTGAGGATGCCGGCCTGCTCGAACTGCGTCAGCACGCGATAGACGGTGGCCAGGCCGATTTCGACGCTTTCACCGATCAGTGCACGGTAGACGTCTTCGGCGCTCAGGTGGCGCTCTTCCGACTTGCGGAAAATATCAAGGATCTTCAGGCGCGGGAAAGTCGCCTTCAGGCCCATGTTTTTGAGGTCGGCTTGATCGCTCATAGATGGCATCACTGGTCGTTCCGGATAAGGGCGGTTCGGCGGCAGGACATGGCGACCGGAGGGAATATTCCGGTGACCGGGCTCGGTTACCGCTCGGTTACTGATGTAGGGGACCGGGCTCGGCCACCCACTGATGAAACCCTCGGTTCCGACTTGGCAAAGCCAAGCCGGACAGCCCTGCGCTCCACGGCTTGGTGCTTAAACCTTTATGATAACGTCTTTGCCCGTTTTCTCTAACCTCCAGGGGTGCCGCGTGCCCAGCCTCGTCCCGATCTCCTCGCGCTTGCGCGCCGGCCTTGCGCTGGCCGCGCTGGCCTTCGCCCTGACCGCCTGCTCCTCCAGTACCGGCAAGTGGGGCTTCCCCTATCGCGCGCCTGTCCAGCAAGGCAACTGGATCACCCAGGAGCAAGTCGCCCTGCTGCAGGTGGGCATGACCCGTGAACAGGTCCGCTTCGCCCTGGGCAGCCCCACGCTGACCAGCGTGCTGCACGCCGACCGCTGGGACTACCCCTACTACTACGTGCCTGGCCGCGGCGAGGCGCAAGAGCGCAAGTTCACGGTCTGGTTCGACAACGAGCGCCTGGCCCGCTGGCAAGGCGACGACCAGCCCGACATCCAGCCCTTCCAGCAACAGGCCCGCGAAGAAGCCACCCGCGTGCGCCGCGAAGACCGGGAAACCGCCCGCGTCGAGAAGGACGAAGCCGACGCGGACAAGCAACCGTCGACCCCGTCGCCCTCGGGCCGCTCCACCCTGAGCATCCAGCAGAACCCCATGCTGCCCTCGCCCGCGCAATCCCAGCGCACCGGCTCGGGCGGCGCCGAACCGCTGCGCTAAGCAGCACACGGACAGCCAGACACCATGCGTATCGCCATTGCAGGCGCAAGCGGCCGGATGGGCCGCATGCTCATCGAGGCCGTGCAGGCCTCTCCCGATCTCGAACTCGCCGTCGCGCTGGACCGCGCCGGCAGCCCGCACCTGGGCCAGGACGCAGCGGCGTTCCTCGGCGAGGACACCGGCGTCCTCATCACCGACGACCTCGAGGCCTTGCGCGCTGCGGACTGCCTGATCGACTTCACGCGTCCCGAGGGCACCCTCGAGCACCTGCAAGCCTGCGTGCGGCATGGCGTGAAGGCCGTCATCGGCACCACCGGCTTCGATGATGCCGGCCGCGCCGCCGTGGCCGCCGCCGCCGAGCACGTGGCGGTCGTCTTTGCCCCCAACATGAGCGTCGGCGTGAACGCCACGTTGAAACTGCTGGACCTGGCCGCGCGGCTGCTGGATTCGGGCTACGACGTCGAGGTCTTCGAGGCGCACCACCGTAACAAGGTCGACGCGCCCTCGGGCACGGCATTGAAGATGGGCGAAACCATCGCCCATGCCTGGGGCAAGGAACTCGACGACGTCGCCACCTGGGCCCGCCACGGCGTGACCGGCGCGCGCGAGACCGGCACCATCGGTTTCTCGGTGGTGCGCGGCGGCGACATCATCGGCGACCACACCGTGTCGTTCTGCGGCATTGGCGAACGCATCGAGATCACGCACCGCTCCAGCAGCCGTGCCGGCTACGCCGAGGGCAGCTTGCGGGCAGCGCGCTTCCTGGGCGGCCAATCGAAGGGCCTGTTCGACATGCAAGCCGTTCTGAAGTAGAACTCCCGCCCCCGAAGCGCTGCGCGCTTCCCCCTCAAGGGAGCGATGCGAGCGGACCGGCAAAGCCGGCTTCGCGGCATCACTCGCCGGCCACCACCACCGGTTCAGGCTCCAGCGCCACGCCATAGCGCGCCTGCACGTCCTGCTGGATGGCGGCCGCCAAGGCCAGGATGTCGCCGGCGTCGGCGCCGCCGCGGTTCACCAGCACCAGGGCCTGGCGGTCATGCACGCCCGCGCGGCCCAGGTCCCTGCCCTTCCAGCCGCAACGGTCGATCAGCCAGCCCGCGGCCAGCTTGTAGCGCCCATCGGGCTGCGCATAGGACACCAGGTCCGGCCACTGCGCCAGCAGGGACGCGTGATGCGCCGCATCCACCAGCGGATTCTTGAAGAAGCTGCCCGCGTTGCCCAGCACCGCCGGATCGGGCAGCTTGGCGCGCCGCACCTCGCAGACGGTGTCGAAGATCTCGCGCGCCGTGATGCCGGCCTCGTCACGCCCCGCCAGCCGCGGGTGACGCAGCAGATCGGGATAGCGCAGCACCGGCCGCCACGGACGCGGCAAGGCCAGGCGCAGGGAAACGATCAGCCAGCGTCCGGGCTCGGCGTGCTTGAACACGCTGTCGCGGTAGCCGAAACGGCACGCCTGCGCCGAAAACGCCACCCGACGCCCGGCCGGAATATCCCAGGCCTCCACCGACAGCAGCCGCTCGGCCAGCTCCAAGCCATAGGCGCCGATGTTCTGCACCGGCGCCGCACCCGCCTGCCCTGGAATCAAGGCCAGGTTCTCCAGCCCGTCCCAGCCCGCTTCGATGCAGGTTTGCACCAGCCCATGCCAGGACTCGCCGGCGCCCGCCTCGATGATCCAGGCATCGGCGGTCTCTTCGACCAGGCGCACGCCCTGCAGGCCCACGCGCACCACCAGCCCCGGCACAGTTGCAGGCAGCACGACATTGCTGCCGCCCCCCAGCACGAAGCAGCTTGGGTAGTCTTGCGCCAACGCGGTCAGCGCAGGCAGTTGTGCCGGGTCATCCAGGCGCACGCAACGCGGCGCCACGCAGGCCAGGCCCAGCGTATTGAAGGCTTGCAGGGAAACGGAAGCGGGCGCTTCCAGCGGAAAAACAGCGGGGCGTGACGCCGGATTGGACATGTGAGAAAAATATCTGCTATAGTCTTGGTCTTCGCTCAATATTACTTGAAGCGCGGAACGAGACCGAAACCGGTGAGCCACGGAAGCTCAACGCAAAAGTCTTGGTGAAGTTGAAGAAGAAATTCAAAAACTTTACACGCCGCGAAAAATTCATGTAGAATAGCGGACTTTCAACGATAAGCACTGCCAGACACCAAGCTGCAGCGCTGTTGAAAAGAAAGCAGTACCCATGCGGGAGTAGCTCAGTTGGTAGAGCGCAACCTTGCCAAGGTTGAGGTCGCGAGTTCGAGACTCGTCTCCCGCTCCAATTTATGATCTACAGACTTCCACTGACGTCTGTAAGTCGTTGAAAACAGGGCCTTTTGGCCCTTTTTTCATTCCAGCGACGTCCACTGGAATCCACCCACATCCGGGACTTTTTAGTCCATTTTTTAGTCCATAAATCCGGGTGTGCAAGGTTCCGCATTGTTGCTGGGCCGGAGCGGTAGGCGAGTCGAGGATCTAGCCCTAACTCTTCATGTTAGGAGCTCGTACCATGGCACTTTCCGATATGGCCGTTCGCCAGGCCAAGGCAACCGGCAAGGACTACACGCTCGGGGACATCGACGGCCTCTCGCTGGCCGTGACCGCCCAGGGCGGTCGATCCTGGCACTTCCGCTACTGCTGGGCTGGCAAGCAAAAGCGCATGTCGCTCGGCACTTATCCCGAGATCGGTTTACGTGAGGCCCGCGCCTTGCGTGACCAGGCTCGCGCCCTGCTGGCCAAGGGCATCAACCCCAAGGTGGATCGCAAGCTCAAGCGCCGCGCGGTGCAGCTGGCCGAAGAGCATACGTTCAAGGCGGTGTTTCTCCAGTGGGTCGAGCATCGCCGGCTGGAGCTCAACGAGGGGCGCAACAGCACGCTGTCGCAGATCCTGCGCATCTTCGAGCGGGACGTGCTGCCCAGCCTGGGCCGAACCTCCATGTACGACATACGGCGCACGGATCTGCTGGATGTGGTGGCCAGGATCGAGCAACGCAAAGCGTTCACCACCGCCGAAAAGGTGCGGACGTGGTTCAACCAACTGTTTCGTTTTGCCCTGGTGAAGGTCGAGGGGCTGGAAATCAACCCCGCCTCGGATCTGGATGTCGTCGCAGTTCCTGCCCCTCCCGTTACCCACAATCCGTTCCTGCGCCTGCCCGAACTCCCAGATCTCCTGCGGAAGGTACGTAGCTACGGTGGTGCGATTACTACGCAGTTGGGAATCCGCCTGTTGCTGCTGACGGGAGTGCGAACTGGAGAGTTGAGGCTGGCGACCCCCGACCAGTTCGACCTGGAGCAAGGGTTGTGGATCATTCCGCCGGAAGTGGTCAAGCAACTGCAGAACGACATGCGCAAGAAGAACAAGCGTCCCCAGGACATCCCGCCGTACATCGTGCCGCTGTCCATCCAGGCAATCGAAATCGTCCGCTACCTGCTCGAAGAAATGAGGCCGGCCCAGCGGTATCTGTTGTCTCACCGCAGCGACCTGAAAAAGCGCATCAGCGAGAACACGCTCAATGGCGCTCTCAAGCGTATGGGCTACAAGTACTTGCTCACGGGCCACGGCATCCGCGCCACCATTTCCACCGCACTCAACGAGTTCGGCTATCTCAAGACCTGGGTGGATGCACAACTGTCGCACTCGGACCCCAACCAGGTCAGCGCGGCCTACAACCATGCGATGTACATCGAGCCCCGGCGCAAGATGATGCAGGACTGGGCAGACCGGCTCGACCTTCTGGAGCAAGGCGAAGTGGCTGCGGCCAGCGGCCACCTGACCATTCGTATCGATGGCGCACCCATGTTGGACGAAAGCGAGGGCATGTCCCCGGATCAAGGCGAGATCACGACCGTGCCGGCCTCGCTGCCGGTCATGGCGGGTGTTTCTGTGCATCGCCTGCCTGCCGTGCCTGCGAGGCCGGCACCGGCCCCTGTCGTCGAAGAAGTCGTGTCGGATCTGCAGCGTCAACGGATGGAAATGCTCGAAATCTATGAAGGTTCCCATAACCTGCCAGTGGTTCAGTTCGCCAAGCTGGCGGGCAAGTCCCGTGACCAGATCAATCGCGAAATCAAGGCCGGCAAGCTGCTAACCCTGAGCATGGGCAACCGTGGACAGCGGGTTCCGGAATGGCAGCTAGATCCACTCAAGCAGCGACTGACACAGTCCGTGATGAGCCGGACGGAAGGCATGGATCCATGGCAGCTTTACCGGGCGCTGATGCAGCCCCGCGAGTCACTGGGTGGTTCCGCCATCGAGAGGGTCACGGCAGCCAGCCTGCACGAGGCAATTGCTGCGGTCTGCTATGACCTGATGTGCTGGAACGTCCCCCAGCTTGAAACCGCATAGGGCCATGCCCAATGGCCTTGTCGAGGGCACTACGCCTTGTCGTAGTGCCCTGCACAGGATGACGAGACGGTGCAGCCGCAAGCAAGCTGCGCTGGCTCGAACACCATGGGGCGGCCATTCAGGATGGCCGTGCCGTCACCGCCCGAGACCAGCGGGTAGGTTGCCCTTGCATTTCGGGCATTGCGCCTTGTCGCCGAGCAGGCACTGCGGGATGCCGTCCACGGGAAAGCCGCTGGCCTCGGTCATCGTGAACTGCTATATGGCGAGTAACCGCCCCAGCTCGCGTGCAGCTGCAATTACATGGGATGAAGAGCGTAGTACAGCAGCTTCGGACGAATTACCGAGCGTGCCAATGGCAGCAATGGTGACTTCGCCAACCCTGAAAGCAGCAGCCACAGCGACGATTCCAGGTTGGAACTCTTCGATGGAGGTTGCGAAACCAACCCGAGATATCTGTTCCAATTCATTACGGAGCTTGGCAGGCTGAATAATAGTACGTCTTGTCTGGAACTTAAGAGAGATGCTGTTCAGAAGCTGCTCTCGCTCATCAAGTTCAGCTTTTGCCAAAAGGGCCTTTCCGGTAGCGGTGCAATGCAGAGGCATAGACGCACCGAGCAGGGGATGAGCACGCAGACTGCGGGTGTACATGCCGTCCAGGACAAGCGAGTGGCTTCCATTGAGCACGGTTAATTGCGATGCGCCAGCCAGGTGCTGAAGTTCGACGAGGTACGGCATCGCTGCCGCTCTGAGACGTTTGTACACCGTGCTGGAGCTTCCCAAAGCAGCAATTTTGCTTCCCACAGCAAACTTTCCGCCCTCCTGAGAGAGAAAGCCAAGCTCAGCGAGTTTCCAGCACATACGGTGCACAGTGCTCTTGGCAAGCCCCGTTGTGTTTGCGAGTGAGGTGATGGTGACAGGCTTTTGGCCGCAGGCCTCAAGAATACCCAGTATGCGTTGCGCTACGGGATCGCGAGACGTGCCCGAGTCAAATGCTTGCTGCTCACAGTGATACCCCATGATGCAAGGCCTCCGCATTATTTTTGTTTTGTGTGAAGCTGATTTCTATCAGCGACTCCAGCCTACGGCAAAAAACGGCCCGTGAGTAGGCTGTCAGATGGCTGGCCCTGGAGCATCACGCTTGCGGGTAGTACTGCTCGAGGGATACTCCTAAAACGCGCGTGGTAATCATCCCGGAACAGTACCAAGATGCAGTCAGAGTGAGCTGTACAAGCTGGCGAGGGGTGAGGTGCTTGGAGAGCACGGCCCAAAGCTCATCCGATACATCGGCCTCTTCGCCAATGGCACGGCCGAATTGCAGCACTGCCGCCTCTAGCTCACTAAACAACGCCCTGTCACCTTCACCCCGGCTGATGGCCTCAAGATGCTCTGGAGTGAAGCCTGCATTGAGCGCATCCATTTGGTGATGTGCGACGATGTAGCGCCCCTTCTTCACTGATCCGATCGCGAGAATCACGAGCTCACGCAGTCGTGGGCCGAGTTCGACGGCCTGCCGCAGTGCAGCTGCATAGGTCAGCATTCCGTCAAGCTGCCGGGGCGCATTCGCGATAGCTCGAAAAATGTTGGGTGTTGGCATGCGCCGTTCCCGCTCCAAGCGCTCGAAAACGGCTACTTCATCTGGTGTCTGAGCAAGTGAACGCTCAAGGTAGGGGACTCTTTCCATCTCAAGGTTCCTTTGTTTCAACGTCTAATCTCACGAAAGAACGAAGGGTTCCAGTAGGCAGGCGGATCAAGGTTCGGCAGAACATGCACCTGCGTTGGATGGGTGCGCATCCACTCTGCGATCTCGCTAGGAGTTGCAACCCAAATGCGAGGGTCTGTACTGATGCGCTTCAGCACTTCGACTAGGGCTTCAATGCGAGCGGGATCCGTGGTCTCTACTGTCGGAGACTGATAGAACGGGTGGCAAACTGTCGCCAGACATCCTCCCTCACCGATTACTTGCTCGATTTCAGCCAACATTCCTTCTACAAAGTCATCGGGGCTCAACACGTGGTTTCCCGGCTTGTAGTTCCGATACCCCGCGAAGGCTTCGGAATAAAAGGCGACATCCGAGGCACCAGGCCTGGTTTCCAACACCGCGAGACCGCTATCACACAACCCCGTTGGCACCCCAAGCGGCGAAATGTAAGTCAGCCCGAATTCGGGCAGGATTTCGGCGGAGGAAGGCGTAGCAATGCCGCCTGGTGGACGCAAACCTCGGATTTCGATGCCATGCCGCGCAAAATCCTTGACGATTGTGGCCAAGTGGTCGCGTTCTTGATCGGGGGTCAGAGTGCACCAAATCTCGTGGCGAACCGCATGGCTGGCGATCTCGTGCCCGGCCTCCTGAATTGCCTTGATCGTGGTGGGATATACCGCCAGATTCCAGGACTCGATGAAGAAGGCAACTTTGAATCCATCCAGTGCCTTCAGTATTAGCGGAACATCGCGAATTGCGCTGTGGTGGTTTCCGACCGGAATGTGAGGTGGCCAACGACCAAACTCTACATCTGAGGCCTCGCCTAGGTTGTCAAACGTGAAGCTGATCGCTGCCTGCCTGCCTTCTGGCCCCCATTGCCTTGCCATAATATCTCTTCTCCATCACGCGTTTTTCAGCTCGTAATGCTGATCAAAAATCGGCGCTAGATTCCGATCAAAACAATGACAACCGTGGCCGCTTTGGAGGATCGGTTGCGCCACGCATGACGAGTCCCATTCTGTACAACAATGTCACCAGCACGAACCTGCGTTAGGGCGCCATCATCGGTTTCCAGAGTCAGCTCTCCATCAGTAACAATTGCGTAGTCGAACGTCGGCGTCGCATGCATTCCCGTTGGCTCGAAGAGCTCGGCCAGCCCCGGCATCGCGCTCAGAAACTCGGAACCGAACGCGGCGAAGTCAAAATCGGGGACTTCACGAACCGAATCCGGCGGAAACACCATCTCGATCAAGCGTGTGCCTCCTGCAGAAGGCACGAATGATGTGGTCACCGTAGTTGTGTCTGCACCGGTTCGACGCACCCCTTCCGCCGCCTCAGACGCCCAAACGAGTGAGCTGACGAAGCCTGGAATGCTTTTGAAGCTATCGATCCTAGGCGGTTGTCCATCACTGACGATGAACGATTTTCCCTCTGGTGTTTCCCCCGTAACGATTCGGCGCATGTCACGTCTCCCGTGGACTTGTACGGGCTATCTAAGCAAAAACTCATCACGGGGTCACGGCCTGAATCCCACTGACTGGAACCTCCTTGACTCAAGGCAGCGACGCTGAATGCATGCAGGCCTAAAAGAGTTCCATTAGACGGAATCCCTGGGTTGAGCCGCTGACTCATTTCGCTATCCTCGATGCCGACAACAAGAATTGGTATCGCCGCCAGAGGAATCTACAGATCTGGAGGAAAGATGCTTGCCTCGTGAACAACAGGAAGACTGTTGATATGACAAAAATGAAAGTTGCACGCCTTGCTTGTGTCGGAAATCCACTTGAAATCGGCGAAGCCGATGTCCCTGCTCCAGGATCCACCGATGTTCTGGTCAAGGTTGCTGCCTGTGGACTGGTTCCAAACTTTTACAACATCGTCAAAGGCAAAACCAAACACCTCATGCCAGAGCTGCCGGCGGTTTTGGGTCTCGATGTCACCGGTACCATCGTTGCGGTTGGCGAGCATGTCATCGGCCTTGAAGTGGGGCAACGAGTCTACGTTGACCCGTACTTTACCTGCGGCACGTGCGAGGCGTGCCGTTCGGGCATGACCAGGCTCTGCGCCTGCGGCACTTTGCGTGGATACTTTTCGAATACCCCACTGGGACAACCGCTCCTAAAGCGCTACCCCATCGGTGGGCTTGCGGAGTATGTGGTTTCGCCAGACACCCACATCGTGAAGCTTCCCGATAGCATCGATTCGCTGTCTGCAGCGCGCTTTGGCTACGCCGGGACTTCTTTCGCTGCGCTCAGACGCGGAAATCTAGGGCCAGGCAAAACACTTCTGATCAATGGGATTACCGGAACACTCGGTGTTGCGGCCACCGTTCTCGCGCTCGGCATGGGGGCGACAAAAATCCTGGGGGTCGGGCGCAAACAGGATGTGATGGATCGAGTCAAAGAGCTCGCTCCTTCGAGAGTCGAAACAGTGTCTCTTGATGATTGTGGTGACTTACGGGCGTGGGTGGTTAACCAGACCGCTGGCAAAGGCGTAGATGTCATGTACGACTGCCTTGGCGCGGGAGCTGAAAGCGGTGCGACCGAGCAACTGCTGCGTGCAGTGAAACCAGGCGGCAAAGCTGTGCTGGTAGGGGGCAGCGTGAGTGGCTCGGTGAACCAAACCTACATCGAGACCTACAACAACGTCTCCGTACTAGGATCGATGTGGTTCGACCGTTCGGACATCGACACGATGGTCGAAATGATTGGCTCGGGCGCAGTTTCACTGTCGCATATCGAGAACAAATCCTTCCGGCTCGATGATGTCAACGAAGCTGTTGAATTCGTCGGCAAGCGCCCTGGAGGCTTTATCAATGTCGTGGTGACACCGTGACAGCGTATATCTCGACGCGGATTGGCTTGGTTCATCCAGGAGGCGGCTACCGATGAAAGTTGCTCTGTTCGAGCGCGCCGATGGCACGCGATCCATCGGCGAAGTCCACGGTGACGAGATCCACGACCTGGGCGAGTGGGTGGGCAGCAACCATGGTTGCTTGCTGGCCGCCTACTTGAGCCGTGTCGCTCAGGTGCCGAAACCAGTGTCGCCGCCAAAACTGCTGACTCTTCACAGCGTACGCTTGTTGCCTCCAGCGCTGGGCGCAACCGCAATCTATTGCGTGGGGGTGAACTATGCCGCTCACGCCCGGAGCGTGGCGGAGCGAACCGGAACCGAGTTTGATCCCTCTGCTTCTCCAGCTCTGTTCATGAAGACGTGGACTGCGCTGACCGGTCATGATACGCCAATCATCCGTCCACGCGTATCGGACTGGTTCGACTTCGAGGGTGAGCTCGTGGTCATCATCGGCCTCCCTTGTCGAGCGGTTCATCGCAAAGATGCACTTCGCTATGTCGCTGGCTACAGCATTGGCATTGACGGAAGCGTACGCGACTGGCAACGCAAATTGCCCACGCCCACGGCCGGCAAGAACTTTGCCAAGAGCGGTTCCATGGGACCCTGGATGGTAACAGCGGATGAGATATCCGACCCCGCCAAGCTGCGGGTAATTACTCGCCTCGACGGCCAAGTGTTTCAAGACGCGCCTACGTCGGAGCTCATCAACGATGTCGCAGCACTGATCGAGCACATCTCGACGTTCACCACACTCATGCCTGGAGACGTGATCTTCACAGGCACCCCCGCAGGTTGCCTGGCCGATAGGGGCAATGACCGGTGGTTGAAACCGGGGGAGCTCGTAACGGTGGAAATTCCCGGGATAGGCACGCTATCGAACATCGTCGCCGATGAGCCTGCGTAGTCGACTGGTCAACAAGGCCTCTTGCGGGCAACACCACCGCATGAGTCGAGATGGCCGGTATTCCGAAAAATCGATGCACCCCGAACGTGAAAACTGAGGAGCTAGCGGAGCATGGAAAAAAGAGTCACTGGGGGCCAATTGCTTGCCTCCACCCTCAAAACTGCAAAGGTTTCGAAGGTCTTTGCGTTGCATGGCGGGCATCTGGAAGCATTCTACAAAGGATGTGCCGAGGAAGGCCTAGCGCTCGTAGACACTCGGCATGAAGCGGTTGCCGGGCACGCTGCCGAGGGTTATGCACGCGCAACAGGGAAACTGGGTGTTTGTGTAATCACCGCTGGGCCAGGCTTCGGCAATGCAATCACCGCGATCATGAACGCATACCTCGATGCCTCGCCTGTACTGTTCATCATTGGAGCTGCTCCGCTGCGCGAGGCAGAAACCAACCCTTTGCAAGGCGGTTTCGATCAGATTGCGGTAGCAACCCCCATTTCAAAGCGCGCTTTCCGAATCACCAACACGGAACGGATTCCTGACCTGATCGCAATGGCGATACGGACGTCGATGACTGGCCGACGTGGCCCGGTAGTCGTCGAGGTTCCGATCGACGTACTGCACATGACCGTGCCACTTTCGGCTGTGACCCGCCCCGCAGGACTTTTTGTTGCACCTAAGCCTGCGCCCTCGCTGGACGAAACTCGCAAGCTGCTGGATTTGCTGGAATCTGCCGAGCGACCTGTGATTATCGCCGGTGGAGACGCTCGATTCTCTGGATGCGAAGCTGCATTGAAGGCGTTCGCCGAGTCGTCGGGTATTCCGGTATTTCAAGGCAAACGAGGCTATGGCCTGCTACCCGCAGAGCATCCCCTCAACGGCCATGATGCATCCAACCTAGGAGCGCTCACTGCTCGCGCAGAGCAAGGGGCCGATCTGGTTATCCTCTTGGGCACTCGTCTCGGCCTGTTTCTCGGGGGGCGTGGCAACAGCGTTATCCCGGCAAACGCCAAACTAGTACAGATCTACTCGGACGCTGCGGAAATCGGACGCATTCGGGACGTAGAACTGGCAGTAGCGGCGGATAGCGACTCCACTCTGAAGGCACTCTTGACGGCATCGGCTGGTAAGCGTTGGCCGAACTGGAAGGCGTGGTCTGAAAAGGTCTGCAATCTGAAAAAGGAGCTGGCCGAAAACTTCCGCAAGGTGCCAGCAGAGACCCCTCTAGGGGTTCACCCGTACCACGCAATGGCTGAGGTAGCTCAGTTCTTTGGCAGCGGCGCGATTTATGCCGTCGATGGTGGTGAAGCCGGCCAGTGGGCAGTGAATCACACGGTGGTCGACGGGCCAGGCCGAGTGCAGACAACCGGCTATCTGGGTGCCCTCGGTGTGGCGCAGGGTTACGCGATCGGTGCCCAGGTGGCCTGCCCCTCGGATTCTGTCGTATTGGTGACGGGAGATGGCAGCCTTGGCTTCCAGATTCAGGAATTCGACTCGATGGTGCGCCACGGGCTGCCGATCACGACGGTCGTACTCAACAATGAGATTTGGGGTATGTCCTTGCATGGCCAACAGATCATGTACGGCGAGGACTACAGCGCAATTTCGAGACTCGGGGGCACGAACTACGCCTTGATCGCGGAAGCGTTTGGCTGCTACGGCGAACGCGTTGAACGATTGTCCGAGATCATCCCGGCGCTAGAGCGTGCTCGGGCATCCGGTAAACCCGCCTGCATCGAAATCATGACCGACCCTGACGTTGTTAGCCCAGGCCTGGTACGCATGCTTGGCAATGTGGCAGACGACGGCAGCGAAATCATGATCCCTTACTACGAGAACATTCCAAAGAGCCTTGGCTAATTCCCCAGGCTTGTACCGCCCTGAGTTTCGACATTAGGAGATTTATCATGTCTAACGCTGTTCCCAACCGTTTCGCGGGCAAAGTTGTTGCACTGACAGCTGCTGCCTCAGGTATTGGCTTGGCTGCACTCAAGCGTTTTGCCGCTGAAGGCGCCATGATTAGTGCGTCAGATATCGCACTGGAAGAGCTAAAAAAATCGGTTGCAGCGCTGAATATCGACGAGAGCCGGATTCTGCTCAGCGAAACCGATGCTAGCGATCAAGGGCAAGTCGAACGCATGATTGCCGATACGATCGCGAAATTTGATCGGCTGGATGTGCTGGTAAATAACGCGGGCCTGGGCTCCTGGGGCTTCGTACATGAGGTCGAAGTTGAACGTTGGCACAAGGTTATCGGCATCACGCTCAACTCCGTGTTCTATGCGTGCCGTGCCGCTATGCCTCATCTGATCAAAACACAAGGGGCTATCGTTAACACGGCCTCTATCTCTGGCCTGTTTGGCGACAACGGTTTTTCCGCTTACAACGCAGCCAAAGGTGGCGTCGTCAACCTCACCCGTTGCCTGGCGATTGATCATGCCAAGCAAAATGTACGTGTAAACGCCATTTGCCCTGGTCTGACGGATACTCCGCGCGTTAGCTGGATGCGCCAAACATCCGCAATCATGGATGACTACGACCGCCGCCTACCGATGGGACGAGCTGGCACCGCGGACGAGATGGCCGCTGCGATCTCCTTCCTAGCCTCGTCGGATGCCTCTTATATCACCGGCGTAAATCTCGCCATTGATGGGGGGCTGACTGCTGCTACAGGGCAACCAATGTTCCTTGAGCTTCTGCCTGAACGCAAGTAAGGGGCTCCGCCCGCCAATTGCTTAACGCTAATAAGCGCTACCGCAAGGTTTAATCATCAAATCTGGGAAAGTATTTAACAACATCTGGAAGCAATCATGGGGCTGCAGCCGATTGTACGAAAGGAGGATTAAACAGAAAACTTCGGCATGCATCAAGCTGCAATTTCAAGGAGTTCATACGAAAGGTCAGCCCCTTCAAAAGAACACGAACACAGTTGTCAGCAACGTTTTGCGGAGCAAAATAATTACCAGGTGGCAACAAGGAACCCGCGGCTAATCCGTAACACGAGCGACATCCAAAATGCTCCCTGAATTGCATAAGCCAACAGAATAATAACTGAACTCAATTGGTGCTAGATCTCATAACTACGCCCTCTTGGCCTGAGAGGTATTCCATGTATATAGAAGCCGCGCTGGCCAGTAATGGCCGAATCTTCCGTTTTGCCTTCGGGATGGTGTTGATGATCATCGGTATTTCGTTACTGGTGGCAAAAGCATTCAATTGGCTTGAGCTTGATCCAGGGATGGAGAATGCGCTCAAAGCAGGGGGTGTATGTGCCTTAGGCACCGCACTAGGGGCTGTGCCAGTCCTGGTTTTGCGTGCAATGCCAGTTTCGGCTGGCGATGCCTTGCTTGGCTTTGGCGCGGGAGTAATGCTGGCAGCCACTGCCTTCTCGCTGCTCATCCCGAGCCTAGAAGCTGCTCAGGCCATTGGCTTTGGCAAATGGGCCTCGAGTTTGATGATCAGCGCCGGAGTATTGCTGGGCGCTCTTTCCCTCCTTCTCATTGACCGCAAGGTAGCCTGTTCAGCACTGGAGGTGGCTGTAGGCTCTTCCAAACGGCAGGTTATCTCCCCTCGAATCTGGGTATTTGTGATCGCTATTATCGGGCACAACATCCCTGAAGGTATGGCCGTCGGCGTGTCTGCAGCAGGCATGATGAGTGATGCTGACAGCCTGGTGATGGGAATGGCTTTGCAGAACGTGCCTGAAGGCCTGCTGATTGCTTTAGTTCTTGTGGGCGCAGGGATGAATCGCTTAAAGGCGTTCTTCTTTGCTGCTGCATCTGGTCTGGTTGAACCCGTTACTGCTGCCATCAGCGCCTGTTTCGTCAGCTTCGGAGAAGTTGCTCTCCCGCTAGGTCTGGCCTTTGCCGCAGGCGCCATGCTGCTGGTCATTACTTATGGAGTCATTCCGGAGTCTCACCAAAACGGAAACCCTCGCCTGGCAAGCTTCGGACTATGCACGGGCTTCTGCCTGATGTTGATCATGGATACTTCGCTGTCATAGAGAAATGCAATGAATGAAGTTGTAATTGTCGCCGCTGTCCGCACACCCACAGGACGGTTCGGTGGAATGCTGTCCCAAGTCCCAGCAACCGAACTAGGCGCAGTGGTTCTTCGTGCCCTCTTGACTCGCACGAAGGTGCCAGTAAAAGACATCGATGAGGTCATCATGGGACAGGTTCTGACAGCCGCATCGGGACAGAACCCAGCTCGTCAGAGCGCCGTAGCTGCGGGACTGCCGTTTACGGTGCCGGCCTTCACCCTCAATAAAGTTTGTGGGTCGGGCCTTAAGGCTGTTCAGCTGGCCTTCCAGGCCATTCGGAGCGGAGACGCCGAAGTGATCCTGGCTGGAGGTCAGGAAAGCATGAGCGCAGCCCCCTATTTGTTGGAGCGAGCACGGCAGGGATTACGCCTGGGGCATGGCGAGCTTCTCGACAGTGTGATCCATGATGGGCTATGGGACGCCTTCAATGACTATCACATGGGCATGACTGCGGAGAACCTAGCCGAGCAGTACGGGATTACCCGCGAGCAGCAAGACGCCTATGCCCTGTCGTCCCATCAGCGAGCATTGACCGCGAAACTCGCAGGCCGGTTTGAGGCTGAGATTGCCGCAGTGACGGTGCCGGGGCGCAAAGGCGAATCTCTTACACTGGTGGACGATGAGCCACATGCCGCCGAGCCTACCCTGGAAGGCTTGAGTAGGCTGCGGCCAGCCTTTCATAGAGATGGCTCAGTCACTGCCGGAAACGCTTCAACGCTGAACGATGGTGCCGCCGCAGTCATGCTCATGAGCGCAGACCGAGCCAAAGCTTACGGGTTATCTGTGCTGGCGACTGTTAAAGCCTTTGCAAGCGTTGGAGTCGAGCCTTCAGTAATGGGAATAGGGCCAGTCTTCGCTACTGACCTGTGTTTGCAGAAGGCTGGCTGGAGCCTGGATCAGTTAGATCTCATTGAGGCGAATGAGGCGTTTGCTGTTCAGACCCTGGCAGTAACCCGGGAGTTGGGTTGGGATATCGGCAAGGTCAATGTCAATGGCGGCGCCATTGCGTTGGGCCATCCGCTAGGAGCATCGGGCTGCCGAATTCTGGTATCGCTACTGCACGAAATGGGCAGGCGCAACGTGCGGCGCGGGCTTGCCACGTTATGTATCGGTGGCGGGCAAGGTGTAGCGCTGGCCGTGGAACGAAGCTGAGATTAGACCAGAGGAGACTGCTTGAGGATCAACTCTCTCCACGGGGTCATTCTTCGGACGATTGTTGAAGAGTCCGGTGTGAGAGTTCAACAGATCCTCCTGTTGATCTAGACGGCTATCGACATCGACTATGTCGAGATCTGCCGCCGATCTCTCATTCCTAACGGGATATACCGACTTGCATCGGCGCCCAACGGAGCTTGTGCAAATCAAAATCGTGACTAGGCACTTAGTCGCAGACGATATCGTTGCACTCAACAGGCATAATTCATAATTGCGACGCTTCGCAAGCAATAATCTATGTGCGGCGTATTGATTTTTAAATCCAGGTTAAACGGTGAGCCCCGTTTATCTAATAAGATGGTTTGTTTTCATTTTATTAAGCTGGACTGTAGCCGGTTCGTATCGCGGGCCTGGCTGATGAAGTATGGGCGAACTTGAGTGCCAAGATGGATTGCGATCAATTGTTAAATTGCTCGTTAAAGTTTCTAGATTGAATGTTGTTGTGCAATGAGGCCTTCTACCGCAGCCCCAAAGGACGAGCTGACCAAAAGCCCCCACGGATTACCGATTTTTGTGGGCAGATGAGTTTTTGTTCCATCTGCCGGAACTTGTGTCTGGTCAGTTTCAATAGGTGAAGCAATGATGAGTCCACAACAAAGCGGAATCGAACGATTCTGATTGAAGAGATGGTCACTGATGGGAGGTGAACTGCACATGCGTGTGGAAGAAACGCAGGTTCTGGTGGTGGGCGCTGGCCCAACGGGCATGGTGGCTTCGGCATTCCTGGCGAAGTTCGGGGTCACAAGCATTACGCTCTCACGCCACAGGGGCCCGGCACCTCAGCCTCGGGGATCGTTCACCAATCAGCGCACTATTGAGGTTCTTCGAGACCTCGGTATCGAAGCCGCGATCGACGCCGTTGGAACCAAGCTTCAAAGCATCGGGCACAACGTCATGGCCACCAGCTTCGCCGGGCCGGAGATCATTCGTTACCAGTGCTACGGCGTCGGCGATCGCTTGGCTGACTATAAGCAGGCCAGCCCCTGCGAAAACTACAACCTGCCTCAACACATCATTGAGCCTGTCTTGCTGCAGGCCGCGGAGGATCGCGGAGCTGACGTCCGCTTCTACCACGAACTCGAAACAATCGAGCAGAACGAAGATGCTGTCCTTGTTCAGGTAAAGAATCGCGCGACTGGTGAGCTGTATCAGGTTCGAGCGCAGTACGTGATCGCGGCAGACGGAGGGCGCTCGCGCATCGCGGAGCAGTTGAAGGTGCCATTTGATGGTGAGTCAGGGTTGATCCATATGGCCAACGCCTGGGTCGAGGCCGACCTGACCCAGTACGCCGCTTACCGCCCTGCTGGGCAGTACATCATTCTGCAGCCGGGTGGAAATTCCTGGGTCGGGTCGGGGACGTTCGTAACCGTGGTGCCTTGGACTGAATGGCTGTTCTCGCGCGAGTACGATCCAGCCCAAGGTGAACCCGATCTGTCGGATGAAGCGGTCATTTCTACCGTGAGAGGCCTGATTGGCGATGACAGCGTACCAATCAAGATCAAGGGAACCAGTCTTTGGCAGGTAAATGCCGTTCTGGCGACTCAGTATCAAATTGGCCGCGTGTTCATCGCGGGCGATGCGGCGCACCGTCACAGTCCCTCTGGTGGTCTTGGTACCAATACATCCATCCAAGATGCCTACAACCTCGCCTGGAAGCTTGCGTTTGTTCTTCAGGGCAAGGCTGGGGAACGGCTTCTGGAGAGCTATCACGAAGAACGTAACCCTGTAGGCCGACAAGTCGTAGACCGGGCAATGATCAACCTGGGTTACAAGGTCAAGGTCAGTGAGGCGCTGGGCTTGCGACGCGGACAATCACCCGAGGAAGGCTGGGATTCGTTGAGGTCACTCTTCGAAGACGTGCCAGGTGCCTCCGAAAGGCGCGACGCATTGATCGCAGCAATCAAGCTACAGGATTACCGCTCGACTGCTCATGGCGTCGATATTGGTCAACGTTATGTCTCGGGTGCAGTTGTCGACGATGGTACTCCTTTCCCTGAGCCGGCCCGCGATCCTGCCCTCTACTACCACCCGACGACCCATCCTGGCGCGCATCTTCCCCATGTTTGGCTAGAGAAGGATCGCAAACCGGTCTCGACCCTCGATCTGGTTGGTCACGGTCGTTTCACCGTCATCGCCGGAATCGGGGGGAAGGCATGGATTGACGCCGCTGCCGAGGTAGCAGAACTACTTGAGATCGAACTGCCTGCGGTGAGCGTTGGCTTCAACTGCGAGTATTCGGATGTAGTGGGCGATTGGTACCGCGTTCGTGAAATTGGGGATCACGGCGCACTTCTGATCCGCCCCGATGGCCATATTGCTTGGCGCTCCCATGGTGCGTCCGATGATCCTGTCAAAGAGCTGGCCGGGGCATTGCGACAAGTTCTGGCACGACCAACTAATGAATCATGATCGACCCATAGTTAAAGGTTTGCGGTCGGATATTGTCTGCTGCTAGCAGAGGAGGAAACATAATGAAACCCAGCTGGTCCGAAGGGCAAGTTTCGCTGGACGATCTAGGTCTTGGCAAGGCTTATGTCTTGGAAGTTGGACAAGGTGAGCATTCGCGCGGCAATGGCGGTATGCGCTCCTTGATTGCGCGTGCTGTCGATACTTATGGAGATATGTCGATCCTGGTATCGGCTGGCGATGAGTCGGCACCCACCATGCCACACTACCACAGGACAACCACTGAAGTTGCTTATGTCATTTCCGGTATTGTTCGTGTCTGGCTTGATGATCAGAATGGAACTCGATTTTGTCGTGACGTGAAGGCTGGTGAGTTCGCCATGTTGCCACGGAACTGGATTCATGCGTGGGCATTTGCTGCGCCAGGAAGTAAGCAGATTGGATTCATTGCACCTGGTGGGTTCGAGCGCATTGTGGACTTTCTATCGCCTGATGGCCCGACTCCGATTGAGCGTCTTCGTGAAAGTGAAGAATCAATCGATGTTGTATGGATGCCTGACTATCCGCTATTTGAGCTTTGCGCCCAAGATGCTGATGTGAAGTCGTAGCTCACGTCATTGGAAAAGCGCCATACCGCTTAAATGATGTGACTGATACAGGCGGAATCAACAAACATTAACTCTTGCCTTTGAGGCATTGGGAAGTGAATTTCGCGCAACGCTGCGAGAGGTTTTGCTGAGCCCTCTGGACTCAGTTCCGCATCCAGCTGTGCAAAAAAACCGTATATAGATGGCGTGTCGGTTGGACTCAAGTCTGGGAGCAATAAGAATGACTATACCTGAAATTGAACTTGAAACCGATGTTCTAGTTGTCGGTAGCGGCCCTATGGGGGCTGCCACGGCGTTGGCCTTGGCAACTTATGGCATAAAAGTCCATGTTGTGACTCGTTGGAATTGGCTGGCCAATTCGCCGCGGGCTCACATTACCAATCCGCGCACTGTTGAGGTGCTGCGAGATCTCGGTGTTGAAGCAGATGCCGCAAAGTACGCAACTCCTTGGGAACAAATGGGTGAGATGGTCTTCGCTGAAAGTCTGACAGGCGAGGAGCTTGCCCGGGCTAACCTTGTCGGCCGCGGCGATGACCGACTTAGCGACTATCTAACGGGCAGCCCATGCGGCTTCTTGGATGTTCCGCAGCTGTATCTCGAGCCGGTTCTCGTGACCAACGCTGCCGCGCGTGGAGCATCCTTCGCGTTCAATACGGAGTACCTCAGCCACGAGCAAGACGAATCTGGCGTAACGGCAGAAGTCGAAGATCGTCTCAGCGGTCGTCGCTACTGCATTCGCGCCAAGTATCTGGTGGGCGCCGATGGCGCTCGATCGAAGATTCTGGAGCAGCTTGGCCTGCCGCTCCAGGGCCAACTCGGTCGAGCGTCCACGGCTTATGTACTCTTCGAAGCCGACTTGTCTCGATACGTCGCCCATCGTCCAGGCATCATCCATTTCCTGGTGACTCCTTCTGCCTCCTACGGTGAGCTTGGCATGGGAATGCTCAGGTGCGTGCGCCCATGGCACACCTGGATTGCAGGCTGGGGCTATGACATGGATAAGGAGCAACCGGACTTTTCCGATGCCGGTATCCTGGAAAAGGTTCGCGGTTTTGTTGGCGATCCTGATCTTGAAATCAAGGTCTCTGCCACATCCACCTGGCTGGTTAATGAAGCCTACGCCACGCAGTATTCGAAGGGCAGAGTATTTCTTGGCGGCGATGCAGTACACCGCCATCCGCCAAGCAGCGGATTGGGTTCGAACACTTCGATCCAGGACGGCTTCAACCTTGCTTGGAAGCTCGCGTACGTGCTGAACGGCATCGCAGCACCTTCGCTACTGGACAGTTACTCGGCCGAGCGAGCGCCGGTTGGTGAGGCGGTTGTGAAGCGAGCGAACCAGTCACGTCGCGACTATGCGGCATTGACGGAAGCGTTCCGCAATGAAAAGGCCCAGGATCCTGTAGCCGGTGCATTGGCCAAACTACGTGACACTGGTTCTGAAGGGGTAGCAGCGCGGGATGCTCTTCGTAAAGCTATCGATTTTAAGCAGGACGAATCCAACTCTCAGGGGGTTGATCAGAATCAGCGTTACATTTCCCAAGCCGTTGTTGTGGATCCTCAAGTTGGTGAAGAAGTGTGGAGACGAGACAAGGAGGTTTACCTTCAAGCAACCACCAGGCCGGGCGCCAAAATCCCACACGCCTGGCTGGTAGATAAAACAGGGCATCGTATTTCGACACTCGATGTCACGGGTAAGGGACTCTTCTCTTTGGTTACTGGGCTCTCTGGGCAGGCGTGGGTTCAGGCGGCGAAGCAGCTGAATTTGCCATTTCTCCGAACTGTGGTGATCGGTGAGCCGGGGAGTGCCGACCCGTACACCGCTTGGCCTCGCGTGAGTGAGATCGAAGAGGCCGGCGCACTGCTGGTGCGTCCCGATGGCTATGTGGCATGGCGGATGTCGTCGGCGATCTGGCAATCAGAAGAGGCGACTGCGCTACTGACGAGCGCCCTGTCCTCCATCCTGGGAAAACCGTTCGGTATCAACTCGAACGTGGAGGCACGATTTAGCGAACGTGCGTACGCTGCGACCTGAGTACTCGCTCGTAATCAGTGCCGCCGGATGTCTGAACAGTAATAATAAAAACCCGTATGGGAGTAGAGAAATGTTCGTCATTAGATTGAGCCTTGCGATCACTGCTGTCTGTAAAAAAGCTCGAATGGCTGTATTTGTTGCCCTAATAAGTGCCTGGTTGGCCTTGCCGATTGCGGCCCAAGCGGCAGAGTCACTAACACTGATTCAGCCTCCGGGTGGTACTGACCTTGATCAGGCGATCTTGCCGCCACCTGGTGTGTATGGAGTGGCAGTGCTTATTCCATACAATAAAAACGATCATTATTACGATGGCTCAGGCCGTAAGGTCTCATCGGAAAACAATGTTGTTCTGAGCGTGCCAATCATTGCGGCGGGGCTGCTTTACTCCTATCCGTTTGAAGTGTTTGGCGGACGTATAGCCTCGTCTTTTACCGTCGCAGCGTATGACATGGACTATGAACTTCCGGGGAACACAAAGGGGCGGACGAGAGGGGTTGCAGATGCTTATGCAGACGTATTCTATTGGACGAAAAATCTGGGGTTGATGGGCGTAACCCCGGGTGAGCTACCTTTATCATATGGTCTGAATCTAGGTGTCGGCCTCGGTCTTCGGGTGCCTATGGGGAAGTACAGTGAGGATCAACCTGTTAATCCCGGCAACAATGTCTGGATTCCAATTCCGAACGTAGCGCTAACGTATGTCACTGGGCCAAATATGTCTTTCGGTGATGCCACCGAACTAAGTGCTCGAATCTTCTACGGAATCCCACAAGAAAATCCTGACACAGACTACAAGAGCGGACAAATTTTCAACATGGATTTCTCGGCGGTTCAGCGTTTTGGCATGCTGCGTATGGGGATTGCTGGCTCTTACCAAACCCAAACAACTGGTGACGAGCCACCCAGCGGTGGATTTGACCGCGGTAAAACGTCATTCGCAAACATTGGCCCTATTGTTGATTACACCTTTCCGCAGGCAGGTGTCCAGTTGAAAGCCAAGTTCACGTTCAGCATGAATCCCAAGAATACAACTGACGCAAATGTATTCACCCTCTCGGCGGCCAAGAGATTCTAGCGCGCACGTTTTTCTATTTGTCGTGTATGGATCTTGAGTCGTCGATTTAGTGCGCAGGCGTGACGCTTCAGTTCGTGATACTCCCACGGCTAAATGTCGGAAAAGTGAACGGCCTGCGCACTCTTTCATCTTGTTTTCCTGAACTTAAGTGGCTGGCAGGTTGAAATGTGAATTTACGTTGACTTAGGCACATATCTGCTCTCCCAGAACGTCATGTATGAGGTAGTGAATAATGGCCAAGGCCGCCGATGTCGTTGTGCAATGCCTGGAAAGTGAAGGTGTCGAGTACATATTCGGCATTCCCGGCGAGGAAAACCTGGATCTGTTGGAGTCGCTGCGCAAGTCGAAGATCAAGCTGGTACTGACCCGTCACGAGCAATCCGCTGGGTTCATGGCTGCCACCTACGGCCGTCTGACCGGCAAGACCGGCGTTAGCCTGTCAACCCTCGGCCCCGGCGCGACCAACCTGGTTACCGCCAGTGCATACGCCTATCTCGGTGGCATGCCGATGATGATGATCACCGGGCAAAAGCCGATCAAGAAGTCCAAACAGGGTCGTTTCCAGATCATCGATGTATGCGGCATGATGGATCCCATTACGAAGTACACCCACCAGTTCGCCTCGGCCGATAATATCCCCGCCCGCATGCGCGAAGCCTTCCGTCTGGCCGAGGAAGAGAAACCGGGTGCGGTGCACTTGGAACTGCCTGAAGACATCGCCGCCGAACAGACCGACTCACTACCGATCCCGCCAAGTCTGCACCGCCGCCCGCTAGCTGAGCACAAGGCCATTGAAGCTGCGGTCGAAAAGCTGCAAAACGCACGCAGTCCAATCCTCGTGATTGGTGCGGGCGCCAACCGCAAGATGACCGCCAAGGTGCTCATGCAACTGATCGACAAGACCGGTATCCCGTTCATCACAACCCAAATGGGTAAAGGGGTGGTCGATGAGCGCCACCCACGCTTCCTGGGCAATGCCGCATTGTCGTCTGGCGACTTCGTACACCGCGCCGTCGAGGCCGCTGACCTGATCGTGAATATTGGCCACGATGTAATCGAGAAGCCACCGTTCTTTATGGTTCGGGGCGGCAGCGAAGTCATCCATATCAACTTCCGCTCCGCCGAGGTCGATGCAGTGTACTTCCCACAGGTAGAAGTGATTGGCGATATCGCCAATGCTGTGTGGCAGATCGGGGAGGCGCTGACCGTCATTAGTCACTGGGACTTCTCCCGCCTGCTGGAAGTCCGCGAGGCGAACGAGGCGCAGATCGCCGAAGGCGCCAACGACAACCGCTTCCCGCTTTACCCACAGCGCGTGGTCGCCGATATCCGTCGCGTACTGCCGTCCGAGGGTATCGTCGCCCTGGACAACGGCATCTACAAGATCTGGTTTGCTCGCAACTACAAAGCCCATAAGCCCAACACGGTGCTGCTGGATAACGCCCTGGCGACTATGGGAGCCGGCCTGCCTTCGGCCATGGCTGCGTACCTGGTGCACCCGGATCGTCCAGTCATCTCGGTGTGCGGTGACGGTGGCTTCATGATGAACAGTCAGGAGCTGGAAACCGCAGTCCGTCTGGGCATGCATATCACCGTGGTGATCCTGCGTGACGACGGTTACGGCATGATCCGTTGGAAGCAGGCCAACATGGGTTTTACCGATTTCGGCTTGGACTATGGCAACCCCGACTTCGTCAAGTACGCCGAATCCTATGGCGCGCAAGGCTACTGCGTGCAAAGCGCTGACGGTTTTCTGCCATTGCTCGAACACTGTATTACGACCCCGGGCGTGCATGTGGTCGACTGCCCGGTGGACTACTCCGAGAATGATCGCATCCTGAACAGCGAATTACGCGAAAGAAGTCTGGCGGTGTGACCTTTCCTCCTTTGGGCCATGCGCCCGAGATCCTTGCAGCTCAACTTCAATCAATGAATCTAGGGAGCCGATAATGCAACTCCATAACTCGCTTTTGTTCCGCCAACAGGCTTACATCGCCGGGAACTGGTTGGACGCCGACACCGGTCAGACCATCACGGTCAACAATCCGGCCACAGGCGAAATCATCGGCACCGTGCCGAAGATGGGCAGTGCCGAGACCCGTCGTGCCATCGAGGCCGCTGAAGCGGCTCTGCCAGCCTGGCGTGCGTTGACCGCCAAGGAACGCGCCACAAAGTTGCGTCGCTGGTTCGAACTGATGATGGAAAACCAGGATGACCTGGCTCTGTTGATGACTATCGAGCAAGGTAAGCCGCTGGCCGAGGCCAAGGGCGAGATCGCTTATGCTGCTTCTTTCATCGAATGGTTCGCTGAAGAAGCCAAGCGTATCTATGGCGACGTGATTCCCGGCCATCAGGCCGACAAGCGCCTGATCGTGATCAAACAGCCGATCGGTGTGACCGCCGCCATCACCCCGTGGAATTTCCCCTCAGCGATGATCACTCGAAAAGCGGGCGCGGCTCTGGCCGCTGGCTGCACCATGGTGCTCAAGCCCGCCTCGCAGACACCGTATTCCGCCCTTGCCCTGGCCGAGTTGGCCGAGCGCGCCGGCATTCCAAAAGGTGTGTTGAGCGTGGTCACCGGCAGCGCCGGCGAAGTCGGTGGTGAGCTGACCAGTAACGCGATCGTGCGTAAGCTGTCCTTCACTGGCTCCACCGAAATTGGTCGCCAGTTGATGGCCGAGTGTGCCAAGGACATCAAGAAGGTGTCCTTAGAGTTGGGCGGCAACGCACCCTTTATCGTTTTTGATGACGCAGACCTAGACGCCGCCGTCGAAGGCGCACTGATTTCCAAGTACCGCAACAACGGGCAGACATGTGTGTGTGCCAACCGCATCTACGTCCAGGATGGTGTCTACGATGCCTTCGCGAAAAAATTCAAAACTGCGGTGTCCAAGCTGAAGGTCGGCAACGGACTGGAAGAAGGCACCACCACGGGGCCGCTGATTGACGACAAGGCCGTCGCCAAGGTTCAGAATCACATCGAAGATGCACTTGGCAAAGGTGCCGAAGTACTGATGGGCGGAAAACTGATCAACGGAAATTTCTTCGAGCCCACCATTCTGGTTGATGTACCACAGAGCGCAGCGGTCGCGAAAGAAGAAACATTTGGCCCGCTAGCACCACTGTTCAGGTTCAAGGATGAGGCTGAGGTCATTGCCATGTCCAATGATACCGAGTTCGGCCTGGCCTCCTACTTCTATGCGCGTGACTTGAGCCGTGTGTTTCGCGTGGCTGAAGCCTTGGAGTACGGCATGGTTGGTGTAAACACTGGGCTGATCGCCAATGAAGTTGCGCCGTTCGGCGGTATCAAGGCTTCAGGCCTAGGCCGAGAGGGCTCAAAGTATGGTATTGAAGATTATCTGGAGATCAAGTACATGTGCTTAAATATCTAAACCTCATGTAAGCTGAATTATTTATTGGGGTACCGAACAAGCTAGCGGTATACTGGCAACAATATACTCAATGAGCTAGCAACTCCGGTGCAGCAATCCGATTTATCCAGAAACCCAGGCAAAATCCTGGGTTTCAACGTATATAAACGGAATTGTTTGCGCCGCAGGCCTGCCGTCGGTAGATTCGGAGAAGCCCTCGCTCAGGTGTGGGCAATCAATCGACCGTCGCGCCGGACGCCTTGACGAATTCGCCTCACTTGAGCCGTTCTTCGCGCAGAACACCCGCGAAGGTCTCGACGCTACCACTCAAGATTCCGGAATGGCCCCATGCCGGAAAGCGTGCGCCACGGTGCTGATGGGCTGGTGGCCGAACAGCCTGGGCGATGGCACCGAAAGCCGAATCACGCTGATTAACAGCGCCGGCAACAGCAGCAGCCTGAGCTACCGTGGGCCGTGGTCGCTGTTCCGCCTGCTCGGACAGGCGCGTTTCAATGGCGCCACTGACAGCAGCGTGGATCTGTGTTTCACCGCCAACGATGGCGGCATGCGCTACCGCCTCACCGCCGAGAAGGCCAACAACCCCTTCACCCAGCGTCCGTTCAATGGCTTCGTGCTGCCGCGTACCCTGCCGCAGGAGTCGGCAGGGGTGCGGGTTGCGTCTGTTGCAGCTGAACCCAGGGGCTGATGTTAGCCGTAGCCGCTGGATGTTGGCGTGTTATGCGCGTTCATCCGGTGGCGGGGGGACAAGACCAAGTGTTTTACCGTGCCACCACCGCACGTTGCCCCACAACCTCTGACTTTGCTTGGTTCGGGCGTCCGAACTTCCGATGTTCCAGGTACAGCGTGATATGGATCGTCGTGGTCAGTGTTGTGTGATGGCCTGGGCGCGTTGAATCAGGCGCTCAACGGCTGCTACAGGGGAGCGTGGCAACGCCAGATAAGTGGTTACCGGGTGGGGGCCGCTCGCCAGTGGACGCATCACTATATCCAGTGCGCGCGAACAGCCGATACGTGATCGGGTCGCGAAGCCGATGCCATAACCTGCCGCGACCAATACCGCCATCAGCTCGAAGGAACTCACCCGATCAATCACGTTGAGGGTGGTGGGAGCCGACGCGATCAATGAATCAAGCTGCTGACCCAGCGGACTACAGTATCCCTTGTGCCACATGATCAGGGGGTATTGTGCCAACTCTTCAAATGGCACTTCCGCAAATGCCAGCAAAGGCGAGCGTAAGGGGAGAGCCACGGCGAGTTCATCTGGCCAGAGTGCGAGGGTATTTCGCGAGAGTGATTGTTCGTTCATGGACAGGAACAGCCCGAGGCAATAGCGACCATCCTTCAATCCTTGCTGCTGATCCTTTTCAGTCGTTTCTACCAGGTGTATTGGCGTTTCGGGCTCTTCTGCGCGCTGCCTGGCGAGCAGTGCTGCCAGCGCGGGTGGCAGGATGCCGGTGGAAACGGCGATCTGCAGTGGAGCAGTTGCGTGGTCGAGGGGCATGGTGGCGTTCCAATGGCTGCATGCAGGAGGCACGGCAAGAATAGTAGCAGGGTGAGTTAAATTTACCGTGGTTTAAGTTGGTTCTGTCCCTGACGCTTCTGCTGATGCAGACGCGATCCATTCGGCCAGGCCGGCCCACAGGTACAACAAGCTATGAATCCGAACCCGCACGGGCTTTCGGCATGGCTGTACGCACGTTCCGTACCAAGAAATCCCTTGCTCAAGATACGCTAGCTCACCTTGCAGGTATTGACCGGTCTCACTTGGGGAAAATCGAACGGGGCACGCACATGCCAACGCTTGCGATCATCCTGCGAGTCGCGGCAGCCCTGGATACCAGCGCAACGCTTTTGATGGCTGAAACCGAGGCCAACCTGGCTCAAATTCACAATGCTTCCAGCAATAAGGACTGAGCCGGACGCAGTCCGTTCCCGTTCCGCGGGTAATCGCCTCATCGTTGTACGGATAGATAAGGGTTGTTCGGTGGCATGTCATCGAACAGTTGCTTCGGGTTCGCTAATAGATAGCCATGCAGCCGGCGAGATTTCCTTGGGCCTGTGACTTCGCACGTCCAGAGATTCAGGCCGCTTGCCTGTTTGAGATGGAGCTGCAACCGCTCAAACCGCTTTTGCACCCAATGCCACTCCTGCAGCTTCTCGTGTTTTGCCAGGGCGGTGATCTGCGGGTGTTCCTGCGCGTAGCGTTGAAACACCCCCGGGCTGACAAGATAGACCGTATCGTCAACGGTGTGTATGAGCGCTTTGGCGTCATTGATAATGAGTTTGCGTGATTGAATGCCCTGCTTTAACCAGGCCATGAAATGCTCGGCAGATGGTTCAGGGAGGGCTGGTTGTGCGATTTCGAGTGCCTGGTTCGGAGACTGGATGATGATGGTGTCCATCGTTTGACGAGGTTCGGTGCTGGCCGATGCCTCGTCGTCTGCAGTGCGTGGCGCTACTGGCGGTGAATCCACCATGTCCATCAACGAGATCAGATCCTCCATCGCGTCTGGTGCTCGTGCTTGGCGGGTGTCGGTTGCTTTGAGGGGCGTAGTGCTGGCAATGGAAGGTTCTGCAATCAGCGTTGGCTCAAGAGGGGGGGCGACAGAAATGGCGGGCTCTGTCGTGGCCGAATCCGGGGCATGCTCGGTGTCGACGTGTGTCTCGTCAGGCGGATTAGCGAGGTCTTCGACCACCGTGCCGGAAAATGGCTCAGGACGTTCGCCGGCCTCCCAAATCAGCGCTGGGGACAGGCGCAGCAGTGTGAAGCTGTGCGACCAACCGGTCGTACTGGTGACCGTGGCTTTCCAGATGGCCTTGCCTTCCGGAGTTGGCTGCAGAACTCCATGATCCTGCAGCACATTGAAAACCGCCGTGTTGCTGGACGGAATGCCCTCAATGCCCTGGGACAACAGATGGGCCCGTAGTTTGTCGGAACAGGTCTTGCTCACCAGCCACAAGGCGTCTTGTGTCAGCCAGCCGTCTGATGCTTGGGGCTGGTTCAGCTTCAACTCTTCCTTCAACAGATAGCGCAGACCGTCCACGAGCTTGCGCTGCAGTGCGTGTTTGGGCGCCGCCATGGCACGTGCGGGGTCGCCGCCGAGCTCCTGAGCAACCGAGGCGCGGTCGGCCTGGATCACGAGCTCACCGAGCACACCCGCGTGCTCATACTGGCCTGCTAGCACATAAAGCAGTGATGCCCAGAGCGTCGGATAGCCGCTGAGCCAGTCGAGGATGGCGTGATCCAGTACCTGGTGGTGGAGCAAGCCAGTGGCGGCGCCATGCAGGCGGTATTCGCGGTCATCGCGATAGCGGAAGCGGTAGGGCCGCGCCAGCGGCCCATGCCAGGGGTGCCAGATGCTGCCGTCCTGATGCTCGACATGCAGATCGACGGCGATCTTGCCGAGGTCGTGAAGCAAGGCCGCGTAGGCGATCGCCGCCGTCCAGGCTTCCGACTGTGCGGCCTGATCTTCTGGTGTTGCACCCGCGGGCAGCAGGTGGGATTGCCGCAGCTTCAGGGCGAAAGCGACGATCTCCAGGCCATGGTCCAGCATGCCACCGGCGTAGGCGTGATGGTGGCTCTCCGATGCGGGAAACTGCTGCACCAATTCCGCATAGCGTTCCAGTGGTCTGCGGTAGAGCGCGGCGAACTGCTTGCGCGAGAGCGAGGTGCGCTGCCAGATGTGTTCCAGCAGTTTCTGGCGGCGGGGTGTTGCCAGCAAGGACGCGGCCGGTTCCGGCCGCGTCAGCCCTTTCGGTGGCATGGCAGGGCCAGCCTCGGGCGGCGCCGGCTTTTTCCGTTTGAACAGAGCGAGCATCGTGATGACCTGTGGTGTACGGCGGGGCTGGCCTTTTCCTTTTCTGGGTAGGGCCATTCCCCTTGGCCCCCTTCCATTCACCCTTCCGGCCTCTTTACCCCTTGCTGGAACCCTTTGATATAGCGCTGCGCAACGCGCCTTAGCCACTGTCAATGCGATATGGCTGACACCCCTTTTTGAACCGGGCCACGCCGAACACCGCTTGATGCCCGGGGGTGGGCATGGGCCGCACGCAGGGAGGCTATCTCTCTGGAATGTCAGGGCTTTGGGGTTGCCAGGCCGAATAGCCGTGTGCAATCCTCAAGCGTTTCAGGAGTTGCTGGAGCGGCTGAGAGATTTTGATTTTGACGCAGAGTTGGAAGAAGACTCTGGCCGAACTCATTAAGCCTTCCTTCTTGAATGGAAGGAACTGAGGCCGCTGGCGGATCACGCGATCTGCGTTACCGCCCCGACAACTGGTCGATGTACCCTCTTTCGGTTTTGATCTTCGCGTGGCATTGGCCATGCGAAGTTCTGTAGCCTGCCTCAGCGGCGTAGCATGGATGCTGCTGCGGCGACCATGATTGTCGCTGCACCACGGAACAAGTGCCGTTGAGCACGCGGGCTGGACAGCAGGTGTCGAATACGCACCGCAGCAACAATGAACAGTGCGCCCACGCCCAATAACACCAGGACGGTCAGGGGCACCAGCATCATCGCCCAGGTTTGCAGCGAAACCGCCTGCAGATCGATGACCAGCGGCAAGATCGCCAGATAGAAAGCGATGGTCTTCGGGTTGCCCAGCGTGATGGTCAATCCGGATAACGCCGCTGACAGGAGTTCCCGCTTCTTCACCGATCTGCCGACTTCTATCGCCTGGTGATTGGCGAACCAGAACTGCCAGGCCAGGTAGCAGAGATACAGTGCTGCGCCCCAGCGCACGACCTCGAATAGCGCATTGAAATGTTCGGCGACCATGGCCAAGCCAAAAACAGCAAAAGACAGATAGATCAGATCACCAAGGATCAAACCGAATAGCAGACAAAACCCTGACAAGGTGCCGCTGCTGACGCTGCGCGCAACCAGAGCGGCCAAGCCCGGCCCGGGAACGGCAGCAGCAATCCCCAGCGCCACTGAATATGAAAGCACCTGCGTTAAATCGAGCATGTCACGATCCTGATGAAATGGTTATGGGCGTCAGTGGCATGAGGAGAGCCACCGCCTTATGGCCTCACGGGAAAAGATCAAATCCTGGACGGCCAATCCGACCGACTTGAAGATGCTCACGCCCTGTCCGTCAATCGGCGTGCGCTTGGCATGGAGGGTGCCGATTTCTGTTCCAACCTCTTGTGCGGGCAGCAGGCCTTTCTGAACGGCCCTGATCACGCACTCGGATGAGGCAAGTACCGAACGGTTGCAGTCCGTGAACAAGGAGCTCTGCTCATAGATGTCTTCGTGCAGTTCCTGAAAGCCAAGAGCCGAAGAGCCGATTGCGTTGATGTGACAGCTTGCGGGCAGATCAGCGCGAGTCAGAATGGGTGAGCGGGCCGCTGTGGTGGTGCAGATGATGTCGCTGTCGCGCACAGCCTCGGCGACCGTGGCGTGAGTCGATACCGGAAATTCGCAATAGCGCTTGCTCCAGGCCATAAATTCCTGGCAGGCGGCTTCGGTGCGTCCCCATATGGAAAGTTGTTTGATCGGCCTGACGGCTTGCATGGCCAGGAGATGGGCCCGAGCCTGCAAGCCTGTGCCCAGAATGGCCAGGCGGCCGGCGTCGGGCGCGGCAAGAATGCTGGTCGCGTACGCCGAAGCTGCCGCCGTGCGGATTTCAGTGATAGCCCCGGCATCCACGGCAACGACCGGGGCGGTGCCAGCCTCGTCGTAGATCAGCACGCTCCCCATGTGGGAAGGGCCACGAGTCTCGACCCCCAACCTGACCACCACCGATTTCAAACCAAAGCCCTGAAAAGGGCCGGATTTGATGTAGGCAGGCATGACCCCCATCAACTCGCCATCGTTGCCTCTGACGATCGTGCGCAGGGGCTGCTCCACCTGATTCGAGGAGTGCAGCCTGAATGCCTCTTCGCTAAGCCGCAGGCCCAGTTCGAAATCCAGGAGTTTCCTGACCGAGTCGCCATGCACGTGAAGCATCATTCAAGCCTCGCTCGTCAGCTTGAGACCTCGAAAGGCATCCCACTTGAAACGATCGTCAATTTCCGTATCGGCGATGCTATTCAGGATGGTCGACATGTTCTTTTGTGAAACGCCGAGAATCACATCCAGCATGTTTCGCCTGCTGAGACCGGCCTGCAGGGCAGCATCAATGGCTTGTTTCTCTAATCTGCCATGGCAGTGAATCACCTTCAGGGTGAACCTTTGCAGCGCCTTCAGTCGGTCATCGAGGCGGTCCGGATCGTGTGCAATGGCGTCAACCACGTGATCGCCCACACCCTTGGCCAGGGCGATGTAGGCATGCGCCTGAACCGTGTAAGCGCAGTTGCTTTCGACGCCGCAGGTTATCCATACAACGGCTTTTTCTTCTTCGTTCAACGAGCTGTCGATGAACAAATCATGCGCGCGTTGGTAGGCGGCCAACAAGGACGGTGATTCGGACATGTAGGCGCTTTGGTTGGGAATCCAGCCAAAGTTGTCGACCGAACTTTGGAGCAGCGCTTTGCTTTTTTCCGGTGCCGAGTCGATCGTGTGTCGTTGCAAGATGGGCATCATGACCTCGAAGGCTAGTTCAATGGCAATTCGATTAGAGGGCGAGCATGCTCAACCGACACGGGTTCGGCTCGGCTAGTCGCGTGCTCCAGTGAGGGTGGGCGAAGACAGACCAGAGCATCCGGATCGGACGGGTGTTGGAGATGAAGTGCAAACCATAGATGTTGGCCGCTACTTCCGTGGTCAGCGCCACATCCACCTCGCTCCTTGCCGCTGCGGCCGCTGCTGCACTGGTGGAATGTGAGAGAACTACGGATTCGACTTCCAGGCCTTGAGGCAGTAATTCCTCGATGAGGAGCCGCGGTGCCGGATGGGTTGCGACGGTTGGTCTGGTGGTCGTCAGTGGGCCTTTGCTCGCCAACCCGTACAAAGGCGTGTCAAATACGAAGGTCGCGACTAGACTGAGTTGCGGTTCCATGTAGAAGTTGTGAATTTCCGGATAGGCGTTGGCGACGATCAGCACCGCTGGCGTGTCCTCATCCATACCGGAGCGGGCGTCCTCGTAGGAGTCGCTGAGTTTAAGCAGCACATGTGCGCCAGGGTGCCGTCGCTCGAACCATTCGGTAAAGAAGCCTGCGGCAGCTTCGCTGCTGGTTCCCTTCGGGCCCAAGGTGTGAATGACGACATCGCACCAATCACCAATGCCCAAGTTGATGAATCTGCTGTCCATGGTTCACAAGTCTCCAGTGAGATCATTTGGATACAGGGGTCAGCCAGTGAGCGTATTTAGTGTTCAGACCTCTCACGGTCTCCAGGTAGATCCTCCTGATTGCGGTACTTATTTCTCCAACGCCACCCTCTTGCAGCTTGTGGTGGTCGATCTCCGTCACAGGTACGATTTCGACGCCCGTGCCGGACAGAAAACATTCGTCGGCTGAGAACAGTTCGGAGAACGAGATATCCCGCTCGATGACTTTCAGGCCAAGCTCATCCCTGGCCAAAGTAATGACCGTGTCGCGCGTGATGCCTTCAAGAATGTGGGCACTCAAAGGCGGAGTGACCAAGTGGCCATCCTTGACGATGAAGACATTGGAGGTTGTCGCTTCGGCCAGGTTGCCATGCACATTCAGCATCAACGCGTCATCGCAGCCCATGCGCTGCGCCGATTCCATGGCCAGTGCCGAGTTTGCATAGCTGCCAGTGATTTTTGCCCGTGCCGGAAGGGATGAATCGGGAATGCGTCGCCAACTGGAAACGGCACAACGAATGCCGTCTGCAGGCATGTAGGCTCCCATGGCCAGCGAATTGATTGCCAGGCCAGTGCTGACACCGGTCAGCTTGACGCCGAAGCCGAAGCCGGGCAGTAGCGCCTTCTTGTAGGCCAGTGGCCTGATGTAGCAATCGGTCGCTGTTTGGTTGCGCTGCAGCAGATCGAGAATGATCGCCTTCATTGCCGAACGTCGCGGCAGGTCTTCCAACTGCAGAAGCCTGGCCGAGTTCTCCAGCCGCTTCAGGTGATCATCCAGCCTGAAGACATTCAGCTCGCCATTGCCAGCGACATAGGCACGAATACCTTCGAAAACAGCGGTGCCATAGTTGAACGCTTGGGTCGTTATCGGCACCAGAGCCTCAGTCGCCGCGACGACTTCTCCATCCAGGTACATCCAGGGGTGGGGCCTACGCGGGGCGGACAAGGCACCGCCTGACAAGTCAGCCATGGTCAGGCCCTCCGGGCAGCAATCTTCAAGGCGGTTTCGCGCTCCTGGTTGTCACTGCCCTGGCGCTTGTCGTGGAGCCTGGCGGCCTTCCAGCTGACCATCGCCGCAGTGCCCGTTACGGCATCGGTTGGTCCCACCGTGATGCAGACACGGGCATCGAGCCTGGATGCCATGGAGCTAGCGATGGACTCCAGGTCGTTCTGGGCCGCTGTGCTCGTTGCCAGTTCCAGCGTGACGCTCAACTGATCGGCACCCGCAATCGTTTCCACCTGCATGTGATAGTCCAGGCAACCTTCAAGGCCGTCGAGCAACGCGGCCTCGATGTCGTAGGCGCAGTGGTCGCGGCCATTGATCGTCAAGGTGTCTCTGGTTCGGCCTATGGGGACGATGTGCCATCGGCCGTTGTCCATCACCCGGGCTCTGACCATGTCGCCGGTGCGATAGCGGATCAGAGGCTTTTGTCCCTGGTACAGGTGGGTGATGACCAGCTCGCCGGTCATGCCGGCGTTCTCAGGCTCCAGGACTTGCCCCGTCAGCGGATCGATGACCTCATAGAGGACGTTCAAGGGAACCGTGCAAAGGTTGCCATCCTTGTCGCTCGCGGCCAGGATCGACGATTCCTGTGAGGCGTACATGCAGTTGTAGACGGCGCTGCCCCAGACCTCGCCGATATTGCGCAGCAAAGCTGGCGTGGTCAGTTCGCCGAGGGTGAAAATCAGCTTCACCCCCAAGTCGGCGGGCGCGCGACCTTTCCCGTGCAGGTGTCTGGCCAGGCTGATGGCGATGGCTGGCGTACAGACCAGTGCAGTGATCTTCAACTCTTTGATCAAGGTCAGCGCGCGATCCAGGCCCACGACCGGAGAACGCGGCCACATCTTCACGACGGTATGGCCCAGGCTGCGGCACACATCCTCGAAGGTATCGCCGGTCGAATGCAGTTCCGTAGGCCCCATCACGCCGACAATGTGTTGCTGGCCGTGGTTACGGAAAATCTCGCCGTAGCGAAGTATCAGAGGGGTATTGTTGAATATGGAATCCTGCTCATTGCGTGGACAGGGTGTTGCCGCACCAGTGGTGCCCGTAGTCTCGTAATAGATCCAGGCTGCAGTCAGTGGAGCGGAAGCCATGTCATGCCCTGCTGCGCGCAAATCATCCTTGGTGGTGAACGGCAGTTTGCGAATCGCATTCAAGTCCAAACCATCGATGTCCGCATCAGACAGCAAAGAGAGCGTGCGTTGGTAAAAAGGCGAGTTATTCCTGGCATGGCGAAGTGTGCTTTTAAGCCGATTCAGTTGAATGCGGCTCAACTCTTCTGCGGAAATTCCGCCGCGCTCAAATAGCTCATGTTGCTGATGAACTGCGCGGGCAAGTTCCAGTAAGTCGGGCTTGAATAAGGCGTACACCGTAACCCCCTCGTCATTTGAACAGTGGAAGACTGCCGGTCAGTTTGCTGATCTTCTTCCTTGGCCCGATCAAGCCAATGGCAACCACTTCAATGGTGGAGCTGTCTGCCTCTGAAATGCGCGCTTCGTACTCTTGGTAGGTTTTGCAGGATTGCGCCAGGGCACTGAACGGGATGCTTTGGATTTCATCGTCCTCCAGCGATTTCTCCAGAATCTCCCGCAGCAGTTCATTGTTGGAAAGCAGTATCGGCAAGGGGGCGTAAATGACTCCCGGGTAATTTACGTTGTCCCTGCTTTGCATATCTGGGCCAACCAGTCCTTCCACCGAGCGCCCCATGCTGACGCCGATGACGCTAACGGCATTGATGGCATGCCCCAGCCCCAAGGTTTTATCGACCACAATGACACACTTGTGAATGGCGGCATCGAAATCCATTGCTTACTCCTATATTTCTGAAATATTCAGCGCTATATGGGCGCCACATTGATGTGGGTCAGGGCATTCAGCAACCCGAAGAACTTTGTCGTGTCGCTGCCAAGATCAACATCAACCACTTTCCAATTGGCGATTTCTTTCCACTTCCGGACACCCTGTTGATGGTCGGGGTGTTCCAGATATGCCCGAAGCTCTTCCTGGTCTTTAAATACGCCCATTACCACGAAGTCCATGGCTTGTTCGCGAGAACTGATATTTCGAGCACAAAACCAGCCTTGTATTTCTTTGATGTGATTTGGATGTTGTCGCGTTGATACCTCAGCTTCGACAACCTCGTCATCACCCCATTGAAAGGGACTGTTGAGTTTAAAAATCACTATATGGAAAATCACTTTTGGTTCTCGTTTCGCGCCAAGAAAGGACAACAATCAACATGACTGTCCGAATCAATCCTTACTTGCAAATAAATACAGAATGCCGAGCTGTCAGTTATTTCTGCTGATGCTCTTATGTGAAAAGATGCTATTTGATTTAGCAGGGAAATAGCTTTCTATTTTTGTTGAGAAGTGTGCGAAAAGTGGTAGGATTTACCTATTTTTGGCGTGGAAGTGAAAGATATGACCGATGAAGCCCTGAATCCGACAGATATCAAGATCCTTACTGCCCTGCAGCAAGATGGCAGGATCACCAACCAGGCGCTGGCCGAGCGGATCAACATGTCCGCCTCCCCGTGCTGGCGACGGGTGAAGCAGCTGGAGGATGAGCACTACATCCAGGGCTACCGGGCCGTCTTGGACCGGCGCAAGATCGGCTTGGGGGTCATGGTGTTCATCCGGATCAAGATCGACCGCCACAGCGAGGCCGAGGCCAAGAAGTTCGAGCGGGAGGTCATGCAACTGGAGGACGTGGTGGCGTGCTACAGCATCGGTGGTGATGCCGACTTCCTGTTGCAGGTGGTGGCGCCTGATCTCGATTCGTTCGCCGAATTCGCGATGTCCATCGTTCGGCAACTGCCTGGCATCAAGGAGATGCAGAGCATGTTCGTGCTCAAGGAAATCAAGCCGTTCGTCTCGTTCCCGGTCAAGCGTCTGCGATCCGTATGAAGGTGCTCTGAGTCCATCTGCGCAGTGAGGGCTATGCGCAGGGCGCCCGGTGATTCCGCGCGAAGCGCGAAACAGGCATTAAGCGCGTTTACCTAGCCTGCAGAGTTTTGGGGCTATTGCGATTGACGTGTGGAATGGTTTGAATCGAGGTCACCCAGCGCTCTATATTCAATGTCCGGCACACTGAAATTCTCACATGGCGATGACATTCAACAGCAGGCAGTTAAGCCGACAGGCTGAAGAAGTTGCCGGTGATGCAGATCACGACATGGTTGCTGAGGTCGTACGCTGCCAGTGCCGCTATCACGTCGTCATGGGCATAGGCAGGCACCGTGACAATGAGGTATCTGGAGTACCTGACGGCATCCCCGATATCGGTGCTCAGTTCCGGGCGGAAAGCGCCCTTGATCATCCCCGAGGCGTGCAGGCCGCCGTGGTCGCGGATGGCCCTGATTGCGCCGCTGTGCTCAGAGTGCGAGTACAGGAGAGTGCGAACGCCTCGATTCAAAAGATCGACAGCGAACGCACATCCGCAATGACCAGCGCCAATGATCGAAACAGAGATGCCCATGTGATGCCCTCGTTTTGTGCCTAGCGAAGAGGCACCTCGGTGGCAGGGCCTCAGTCATCTGCTACATCACAAGTAACGCTCGGCGATGTGACAAATTTATGGTCTACGGCGAGCAAGGAAGCCTGGCTTCGCAGATTTGCATTTTTCCCATTAGGATATACAATAAACAATGTATATCAATGAAGAGGCCAGAACATGCAAGTCGCCAAATGGGGTAATAGTCTCGCCGTGCGCCTTCCGGCCGCGCTGGTGGAAGCGCTGGAACTGCGTGAAGGGGACGATATCGAGATCGTCGTGGATGATCCGCGCACGTTCGCGGTTCGCAAGAAACCTGGGGCCGATGCCTTGCTGGAGCGCTTGCGCGCTTTCCGCGGCAAGCTGCCGGCAGATTTCCGCTTCAGCCGTGACGAAGCCAATGCCCGAGGCTAAGTTCAAGCACTTCATCGACAGCAATGTGGTGCTGTACCTGCTGTCGAGCGATGCGGCCAAGGCCGACAGCGCGGAGGCGCTGCTGAAGACTCACCCGGTCATCAGCGTGCAGGTGCTCAATGAGGTGACGAACGTGTGCTTGCGCAAGTTGCACATGAGCTGGGATGAGATTGCCCAGTTCCTAGAGTTGGTGCGCAGCTTCTGCCGGGTCGTGCCGCTCACGGAGACGATCCACGATCAGGCCCGATGGGTGGCCGAACAGCATCGCCTGTCGTTCTACGATGCCTGCATCGTGGCGGCCGCAGCAGCGGCCAGTTGCAGTACGCTCTACAGCGAGGATATGAACCACGGGCAGATACTGGAAGACAGCTTGACCATCAGGAATCCGTTCGTGGCGAAATGACTGCGGCGAGCGGCAGCGAAGTAGGAAGCAACCGGAGCAACCATGTAACACAGACAGACAGGTGGTGATGACCATGAACACGACAACCCGTAGCAGTGCAGAGCGCTTTGGCCGTTGGCTTGGCCATAAATGGCGGGGCTACACACGGCACGAGCGAAGCCTGGCCGAACGGTTGGTGTCGAAAGGTGTGCCGTCCGGGGTTACGGTTGTCTTGCGGTGGCTCGTCCGACTCGCGGTGCTGGCCGTGCTGTTTTATGTGGCCTCCTGGTTTGCCCTAGTGCTGGTGTTATTGGTTGCTGCCGCCTGGGCGATGGAGCATGCCGCCGAAGAGGAAGACGACGACTTGCTGAAGTACCAGCATCCTGAGCAACCAGATCATCGGGATCGGCTGTTCTACGATCCCATTGACCACAATGATGACCCCGATCCACGCTTCGATGATCGCTGAGCCGAGCGCCTAAGCTTTGGTTTTTCCTTTCGCTTTTCCAGTGCTTGCACCTTTCCACGCACTGACAGCTGCGCTTGACCCACTGCTTCCAGCCTGTCCAGCCCCCTGCGTGCCATTGGCAAGTCCCTGAAGAGCCGTACCTGCGCGCACACCAGCCCAGGCCAGGGCTGAGACCCAGAAAGCCGGCAGAACCAGGAACATCGTACCCATGACGTAATTGAGCAGCAAATCCCCGAAGGCGTTGTTCAGTCCCATTGTCGGATCGAAGTTGCTGTGTGGTCGGTTCCAGCCCCAGCCCCAACCGTAGAGCGCGTCAAGGATCGTGCTGTCGAGCCATCGCGCGAGCTGGAACCAGAAATCGACGAAGAACAGGGAAAACTGGATGACGCTGGTGACTACTACTGTCTTCAGATCATAGGTGCCCACCACCAGCAGCAAGGGAATGCAGATCACCAGCGACATTTTCAGGAAGGCCAGCACCATCGGCAGTGCATGCCGTACCGCGTCCATGGCAGGGAATGCAGGAATGGCCCCCACTGCCAACCCCAGATTCCTGGCATCGCGGGTGATGAGATTGGGCAATGACTTTTCGACCTGCCCGCCGTAGTCCGTATAGACGCTGCCCTGATTGAGCTTTTGCTGGCGCGGCGAGGCAATGGCTCGGATCACTGAATCATCCACCTCGGTACGGCTGAGGAACCCGGCCCAACCCGCGAGGCGGTTGAGCAAGCTGGGATCGACCTGTTCCAGGAGGCGGGCGCGCAAGCCGGTGCCGCTGTCGCTCCACCACTGGCGGCAGGTCGGATAGCCGACACCGCTCGGCACTTGAGCCAGGCCGGCATCGCGATTGTTGTCGTAGGTCCAGCCGTCGCGTGGCGCTTGAGCCCGATAGGTGTCGTAGTAGCCGGCCGTATCGAGGAAGACGCGCGAGCCGATCCAGGTGACATCGTGCATCTGCGCCTCGTCGAGATCCGGGCGGTTCATGAACAGTCTCGCACGAGCCGGGCCGTAGCAGTCGTGGGTGAAATCCACGACTTCTTGGGCCAGAACGGGATCATCGATGCGTGTGGCATTGATCTCCATGCGCATTTGACGCAGATCTGTGCCGCACGGAATTGCGGCGACCGAGGCACCGGTGAGCGCACGCGAGAGCGCGTGCATGAAGGCCCACCAGACAGGGATTTTCGCGGACTGGTTGTTGAGTGTGCTGAACGACTGCGACCAACCTGTGTCGGTGGGTTGCGGCACATTCACCTGGCACTGCGCTGAACGCGCCTGGTCGTACTTGATGGTGTTGAGGTCGATGTCGATGAACGGGATGCCTGCAAACATCACGACGACGATGGTCATCCAGACGCGGTTTTCGATGCGTAGCGAGGACAGCGCGCCTTTGTTGCCTTCGTCTGCCCCTTCGGCACGGGCCTTGAGCCATTCCTGCACGATGATCGCAATGAACGGAATGGCGAACACGCCACTGGAGACGAGAACCGCCCAGATGCCGTTGTGCACGACCCAGCCGACCAGGGTTAGATAATATTCGAGGTAATCGGTGGTAAAGAGCGTCATGTTTCGAGCCTTCCATTAGCTCGACTGCATCAGCAGACTGGTTTGCAGCGCCACGATGGCGAGCACGTCCGTCACTTCGGCGCGGGTCAGCCGGCGCAACGGCCGGTCTGGTTGAGTGGGTGAAAATGGCGCGGGCATGACGACTTCTCCGGAGCAAAGGGACGCTCCCGCAGTTCATGACAAGCCGCCTCGTTAGTCGACGAACAATGCGGCATTCACCTCACCTTATTTCCGCCTGAGCAGAAAGTTGTTTGGACGGATTGACTTGCTTCCCGGCTTTGCGCTGTGTGATCCTTGGCCCGCGCCACTTATTGGCGCCGGGTGTGAGAACCCGAATCAAGAGTCTGCGGGTCGTTATGGCGATCCGCAGGGCAGGCCTTCGCGCCTGGCCGGTGGACTCTTGCCGGTTTCTCACCCCTGCGGGTCGCCACCAGCCTGCCGTCTGTTTTCCCTTCTCGCGGTTGGTGGCAGCACAGTCATCCAGGGAGGGAACATGAGAAAAACCATCTATTCAGAGCCTGCCAGCGAGTACGCTGAGCGTGCCTACACCCTGATTCTGTCCGGCGTAGCGAACTGCAAGAGCGCTGAGGAGCAATTGCTGTTGCTCCAATCCCTGGTCTGCCAATGTGCCGTCTTCACGCGAGTGTTGAGCGGGGATGAGGCATTTTTTGCGCTTCTGGAACAGATCCGGGATGTGGATATCGAGGCGGCAGAAATGGTTCTACCCCAGCATATTCACTGACAGGTATTCGCAGCAGTGTTTGACGCCGCTATCTGGCGCAGACGGTTGGCACCGGGAGAACCCGATACACCGAAACATTCACAATGAACGCAGCATCATGCGTGTCCTGAAACGGGCCTGACCCCATCCTGCGCGCGCATGACTGCTGCCAGCTACTGGCGGGGAGCACGCATGTATCTGAGGGGAATGAAGGTCGGGAAAAGAGCGGCCTGCGCTTTTACGCTATTGGGCAGCCTGGTATTGGCGATGGGGTTGTTTGCGTTCTACGCGACCGAGCGGATGGACCGTTCCGCTGATGACATCAGAGAGAATTGGCTACCTGCCGTCATTGCCCTGGGCGATGTCAGCAGCAATCTGGGACGCATGCGCGTCCTGACTTTGCGCAGCGTGCTTGAAGAACAAGCCGGCGCCCGGCAGTCGGAGCTATCGCTCATAGAGGACATCGAACATCGGGTACAGCGTGCGCTGCAGGATTATGAGGGCACGATTGTCACTGACGATGACCGGGCCCTGTTTCAAGCCCTGCAGGTCGCGAGCAGGCCCTATTTGCAGATGCAGAAGGCCATCTTCGACGCCGTCTCGGCCAACCAACTGCAAGAGGCCCGACGTTTGGCCAACGGCCCGCTGACAGAGCACAGCGATGCGACCTCTCACGCCCTATCCGAACTGATCCAATACAACATCCATGGTGCGGAGAGCGCCGCCCAGACCAGCAGTGATGTCGCGGATGAAGTGAGGCTGGAAATCAGCGCATCGCTGGTGCTGATCCTGGGCGCGTTGATCGGGATCGCGCTATGGCTGACTCGCAGCATCGTGGTGCCTCTGGCCGATGCCGTGGTGGTGGCCGAGCGTGTGGCGCAAGGCGATCTGACCCAGGCTGTTCAGGTCGCCGGTCAGGATGAGCCAGCGATGCTGCTGCATGCCCTGGAACGCATGCAGGATGACCTGCGCGAGACCATCCGCAAGATTGCCGCCTCGTCGGATCAACTGGCCTCCGCGTCGGAAGAGCTGTATGCCGTGACCGAGGACACCAGCCGGGGCCTGCATCAGCAAAACGCCGAGATTGAGCAGGCTGCCACGGCGGTCAACCAGATGACGGCTGCCGTTGAGGAGGTGGCCAACAATGCCGTCAGCACGGCAGACGCCTCCAAAGGTGCCGACCAGACGACGCAGCAAGGCCGTGAGCAGGTCAACCAGGCACTGGCCTCCATCGAACACCTGGTCAGTGATGTGACCGATACCGCCGGACAGATCGAGCAACTGGCGAGCGGCGCCAGTGAAATCAGCCGCGTGCTGGATGTGATTGGCACCATTGCCGGACAGACCAACCTGCTGGCCCTGAATGCGGCCATCGAAGCAGCGCGGGCCGGCGAGGCTGGACGGGGATTCGCCGTGGTGGCTGATGAGGTGCGGGCACTGGCGCACCGCACGCAGGAATCGACGGTGGAAATCGAGCAGATGATCGTCGGCATCCAGTCTGGCACCGGGCAGGCGGTCGGGGCGATGCACAGCAGCCAGCAACGTGCGACCGGGACGCTGCAGCTCGCCCAGGCAGCGGGACAGGCACTGGAAGTGATTGCCGAGGCCATTGCCGCGATCAACCAGCGAAACCTGGTCATCGCCAGTGCATCGGAAGAGCAGGCCCAGGTCGCGCGCGAAGTCGATCGCAACCTGGTCAATATCCGCGACCTGTCGCTGCAGACCTCGGCAGGCGCCAATCAGACCAGTGCCGCCGCGCAAGAGCTGTCGCGCCTGGCAGTCGATCTCAACGGTATGGTGGCGAAGTTCAAGGTGTGATGTTCGCTTGCGTCTGCAACGCATGCATTTAGCCAGCCTGCATCAGCAGGCTGGCTTCCAGTGCCATGATGGCGAGCACGCCTGCCACCTCGGTGCGAATCAGCCGGCGCCGCGCTTCGTCGCCGGATTCGCGTGCCAGCAGCCGGCGGCGCATCCACACCCAGCCGTAGACGGTCGCACCGTACAGACACAGCCGCCAGATGAAGAAGTAGCCGGACGCATCGGCCAGCCAGCGCTGCCAGCCGGCCACGCTGCCGGCCAGGTAGATGCCGGTGACGTTGGCCGCCAACGCCAGCGCGAGCAGCAGCAACGTCCACAGCAGCGCCCGACCGACACGACGGTTGAACAGCCAGACCATCACGGCGTGCCTCCCGGTGCCGGCCGCTGCAGTTGGTCGAGGCGATCGGGTACGGGGTCGCCTTCATAGACACCGCGCGAGCCTGCTGCCCGGGTGCCATGACGCTGGATGATCGCCATCGGCGAGTTGTTCGCCAGCGTACGGCGTAACTCCAACTCGGTCTTGAGGTTGGCGATTTCCCGGTCGAGGGTGTCACTTTCCTGATTCACGGCCTCCACGGCCAACTGGTTGGCGGCGACATTCGGCTCCTTCTTGCCGGTGAGCAAAGTACGCTGCAGCAGCAGGGCCTTCTCCAGTACCGAAGCCAAGGCGACCTCGGACGCCAGGCGCTGTGCCAGGAGGTGTTGATCCGGCTCGTCGCGCAGCGCTTCGATGACGCCGCGCGTGATCGGCAGCGAGACGCTGCCGGCCGCGCGCAGGTGCTCGAACGTGGTGTTGCGGGTGCCGTCGATGAGCTCCTGCAGGGCTTCCAGTTTGGTGTCGTACTCTTCCTGAATCAGGGGCGTCAGACCTACGCCGGGGACGGTCTGGGTCTTGGTGCAGCTATCGCACGTGCGCTGCTCCTGCTCGCCCAGCACCCGCGTGGCCCATTCGACCGCTTCCTGCGGTGTGGCCCAGGTCTGGCAGGCCAGGCTGTTGCAGCTCGCCGGATCGATGGCGGACGTGTCGGTCGCGCTGCGCCCGTTGACCAGGTTGTAACCTGCGCGCGTCACATCGCCAACCACCTTGACCGACGGCTGGCCGGCACCACCGGCGTTGCTGCCGCCGACCCACGGCACGCCATCGTTGCCACGATTGGTTTCGGCCTGCTCGATGGCCGAGACCGCATCGGTACTCACCACCGCCTGGCGTAGCGCCATGCCTTCGGCGATCTGGTTCCAGCCGAGCTGGCCGCCAGCAGCATCGGCCATCCGCTCGGCCATCGCCCTGCAGGTCAGTTTGGAGCGATCGAAATCCAGCCTTGCCTGCAGCACGCCATTTGTAAGCAGGTTATACAACCCCGGGTCTGCGCGCTGGATGATCAGCGCGGGCAGCGACGCCACCGCGCTAGTCGCGCTCTGGATCACGCTGCTCATGATGTTCTGGAAGCCATTGCTCAGGCCATTCAACTGGTTCTGGATCGTCGTCGAGATCGACATGTCCCCACAGATGAGGTTGCTGTTCCACCCCACGCCGACACCGAGCGAGCGCATGCCGGCCGCGCCGCTCATCGAGACTGCGTTGCCGCCACCGATCGAGTACATGACTTCGTCGCCGATCACGCTGCCGCTGCTCTGAAAGCCGCCGCTTTGGGCCCAGGCCCAGCCACTGGTCAGCACCAGCGCGCCGGCCAGTGCAATGGGGCGCCAGTTGTGATCTGCGAGGGGGGAACGAGAAGGAGGGTCGGGACGCTTCATAGTGGTGTCCTCAGTTGAAATCCACGCTGCCCAGGAAGGTCTGCCCGCGACGCTGGCAGCAGCTGTACGGGCGCCAGAGCGCCCACGCGTAGTCGCCCCGCTGGGCCTGTGTCAGCGGCCCGCCGTGCGGGAAAACAGTGCAGGAGGAGGAGAGGCGGGGTGTCAGTTCTTGCCACTTGCCGGTGGAGGCATCGCTTTCCATGAGGGCGCCGGCCGGCCAGTAACCGTCGCGGGCGGTGGCCAGCAGCGGTTGATACACATGCAACTGGCCGCGTCGGGTCACGATGTCGCCCGCACGCTGGGCGACTACTGCGCTGGCCTTGTGATCATCGACCTGGTGCAGGAAGCCGCCCCTGGGATAGACGTTGCCCCACAGGTTCAAGGTGCTGCGTGCGCCGATCTCGCGCAGGCCCGGGATCAGCGACTCGGGGTAGACGGCCTCGGGCACGTTGTAGCGCCAGGCCAGCGTGTCCAGGGTGCTCAGCAGATAGGGCATGAACGCGGTGCCGGCGCCCTGGCAGATGTAGCCGGATGCGGACGCGAACTGGCTGAAGGTGGCGCCGCCCGGGTGGCCGATCACGTCCGCGTTGCGGAACTTGGCAAGGTTGTTCTCATGGTCTTCGTTGGTGGTGCCGTCGCCGCCACCTTGCGCCGTGGCGTTGGGCGAGCTCATCGCGCGCACTTCGACCCATGGGTTTTCGCCGGTGTTGGCATAGCTCGACACCACGGCGTCGGGAACGTAATGCCTGACCTTGACCGACGTACGCACCGAGCAGCCGAACTGTGTGCAGAACAGCCAGTAGCAGATCCCGACGACCCGGTATTCGAGGCACTCAGGAGACAGCGTTGAAGAGACGATGGTGGCCGTGTTCAGGGCAAAGCTCGAAGTCGCTCCGCTCAGCAGCGCGATGGCGACACTTAGCCGGCACCGGCGGGAAATGCGGCGCATCATGGCCGTGCCTCCCGGTACTCGGTGACGCGGGCCAGCGCCTTGGCGATGTCCGGTTCGCCATACACCACGTAACGCTGGTCGACGACCACGGCGGGAATGGTGGTGACGCCCAGGCTCCAGGCATCGACAACCCCCTGGTAGGCGTTGCCAAGGCGCTGTTGCAGCGCCGTACCGCCCTCTTTCAGGCGTCGCTGCACCATGGCGGTACTGCGGACGGGGTCGTTGGGCAGATTGGCCGCGAGCTCGGCTTCGATTCGTTGCGCGGCGTCCAGCTCGATGACCCTCACGCCGTCAGGCGACTCGATCGGATGATGGCTGTCGGTGACGACGATGATGTCCGTGGCGTTGGCTACCGGGCCGAACAGCACCATGAGCAACCCGGCGGCGAGTGCATACCGCCAGGAGAGCGAGTGATTGGGAGAGTGGAAAGAAGCCGCCATGACGAGCCACCACGAAGTTGATCAGGGTGGTAGTCGACTCCATGTCGGCGGGAGGAACGACAAACAATGGGAAATCCGCGCCTCCCGCTTTTCTGCTGCCAGGCGCGCAGTGCCATACAGGCCGTCACTGTCCTTGATGTGCATAAAAAAGGGAGCCGAAGGCTCCCGGGGGATGAACGCGCTGCCTAGAGCAGGCCGTGTTCAACAAAGGAAAACGGCTGCCCTTCACCAATGATCAGGTGATCGAGCACGCGGATCTCGACGGGCTCCAGCGCAGCCTTCAGAAGGCTCGTCAGCACCTGATCGGCACGGCTCGGATCGGGCACGCCCGAGGGGTGGTTGTGCGCCAGAATGACAGCAGCAGCGTTGTGCTCCAGCGCCTTGCCGACCAGGACTCTCGGATAGACGTTGGTGTGGTCGATGGTGCCGTGGAAGAGCTCTTCGTAGGCGATCAACCGATACTGGCTGTCGAGGAACAGGATCGCAAAGATTTCGTTGCGCTGCCCCACCAGTTTGATTCGCAGGAAGTCCTTGACTGCTTGCGAATCGCACATGGTTTTGCCACGGCGAAAGACTCTGCTCTCCACGATTTGCAGCGCGCGGGCGATGATCCAGTCTTCGTGCTGGGTATCGAGCATCTCGAACAGCTTGGCGCTGTCTTCGACGGATAGTTTCGTTGCCATGATTGCCTCCTTCATTGGCTTGGAGGCGCCCCCTGGAGGGCAAGCCCTCCAGGGTGGTTGGTCGAAAATGGTCGAAAAAAATGCATCCACCGTCCTGATGTGGGCGGCCGTCCGCGCGGGGGATGCGAAGCGGACTGGGATGACGCCGATCGGATCGGCGGTCAAAAAGAGAGGTCAGCTCTGAATCGGTTGCTGACGCAGGTGCTTCCTTAGCGCTTGGGTGACGCGATCGCGCCAGGTCGGGCTGACCAGGCTGCCCTCCAGATAGGCGAGACGTTCGGTAATGCGCTCCACGGGGTCACTGCCCAGACGCTCCGCAGTGACCCGCTCGACCAGAAAGTCCTGACGGACGTATTCCTCGGAGAGCTGTTCGATCTGCATGGAGATGCTGCGCGCTTCCTTGCGCGTACGTGCCGGCATGCACCAGTCCGTTCCCTGGCCGAGCACGATGCCGCGTAGAACCAGCGCTTCCTGGTCGTCACGAATATCGACGTACAACGCCATGGCGACGAACCGTTCGCCGTCGCACTGCTGCTCGAAGCGCTGCTCGCGCACATACTCCGCCGACTGTTGGATGGCGTCGTCGAGACTGCCGAACTGGCCGATCTCGATTGCCAGCGAGAACCGTCCGCCCCTGGTTTGCTGGCAGTCGGCATTGCTGGCCACGCCGTGGCAGGTCGCTGTCAGGCGCGACGATTGGGAATGGATGAGTTTATGGAGCATCGGGTTTCTCCTCGGCGGTGAACGGGGAAGCCAGCAGGTCGAGCGCCGACAGCAGCGCATCGCCCTGAACCGGCCCGGTCAATGTCATTGCCCGCTCGCTGGCATGGTCGATCAGGCGCAGCGACGGCGTGCCTTCAACGCCCTCACGGCGTGCCTGCTCGGTTTGCGCAGCGACTGCAGCGGCGGGTCGCTCACTTTGCTGGCAGGCGCGCACGGTCTGATCCTGCTCGGGGTAGTCGACGCCGGGCGGCAGCCCCTGCCCGCTGCCACGGGTGTGCTGGTACACCCAGGAAACGGCATCCCAGAACCGCGCGTGGCCGTGGGCCTCGCCCACGCATTCCACCCAGCGGGCCGCGGCTCCCGCCGCCGGTTCGTGCGCTGCCAGGGGCAGGTGGTGCCACTGCAGGTTGATATCGGACTGCGCGTCGATCCATTCACGCAGTAGCGGGACATACGACTGGCAGAACGGACATTCCAGGTCGGCATACACCACGATGGTGAAACGTGCCGCCCCTGGCCCGTGGCGCCACGGCGGCCCGGGAACATGCGGCGTGTCCGGCGTGACGGCTGGTGCGGGATGCTGGCCGTCATTGCCGCCCGTCAGCAGGATGAGCAGCAAGATGGCGAGCGCGCCACCTGCGCCGACGAGCCACCAAAGGCGGCGCGGGCGCCTGGGCTTGTTCGGCAGCGGTGGGAGAGAGGTGAGCATGGTGCAACTCCGCTTGGTCAGGAAAAGGCGAACACGCCATCGCCGGCCAGTGGCGTGATGCCGCGTGCCCGGTCGATTTGCTCGGATACCTTGAATGCCGCCTCCAGCTCGCTGATGCCGAACTGCTGCATCAACTGATAGCGCGTGGCCTTCTCTTCGGGTTCGGTCTGCGCCAATGCCAGGTAGAGGCTCGGCGGCACGGCCCGGAACAGCACTTCCAGGTTCTTGGAGAGGATCACGCCTTCAGTGAACTTGCCGGCTTCCTTGCGTGCCGACAGCATCAGCGCTTTCTGTGCTGGGCTCAGCTCGCGGAAGCGGGCGATTTTCTCCACCTCGTCCGGTGGCATTGAGAGACAGATCCACCATTCGATCATGTTGAGCATCGGTTCTGCGGCCTTGGGCAGGTCGTCGATGTTTTGCGTTGCCAGCCAGAACCACGCCCCCAACTTCCGCCACATCTTGGTAATTTTCACGATATACGGCGAGAGCAACGGGTTCTTGGTGATCACATGCCCCTCGTCGGTCACGTTGATGATTGGCCTGCCGAGGTATTGGTCACGCTCTGCGAGATTGTTGACGGTGTTGATCAATGAGATGTAAGCGATCGACAGCTGGGCGTTATAGCCCTCACGTGCGTAGGTCGCCAGATCGACCAGCGTAATGTCGGCCTCGGGCCACGGCGTGCCGGGCCTGTCGAACATCTCGCCATCGGCGCCTTGGCAGAAGATGTCCATCGCATCTGCCATTTCCAGCAAGCGGGTGCGGCGGCTCTCGGGCAGCGTGCTGTCATTGCCGCGTTCGCGTAGCGCGTCGCGCACGTCGCGTGTCAGCACCGTGCGCTGTTCGGCCACACCGCGCCGGGCCGCATCCAGGATGCACTGGCGGATCAGCGAGCGGTCGGCGCGGGTCATGCGCGCTTCTTCGCGCTCCTCGCCGCCGGTGATCATCAGCCGTGCCGTGATCTCCAGCTCGCCCAGCACGTCACGCTGTTCGTCGGCCTCGTTCGCCTCGCTGGATTGCTCTTCATCCAGTGCATCGGCGTCCAGGGTCTGCATGTCGCCCGGGGTCTCGATCAGGCGGCGTGCATCGGCGAAGGGAGCGAGGCTGACGCCGAAACCGGGAGCGAGTCGAACGCGATTGACGGTCAGCCCGAGCTTGCGGGCGAACTCGGCAAACAGCCCGAACGAATTGCCCGCTTCGACGATGAAGAGGCGCGGGCGATAGATCGCCGTAACCTGGTTGAGCAGGTTGTTGAGCGTGGCCGACTTACCGCTTCCGGTCGGGCCGAACAGGAACAAATGGGCATTCATTTGCCTGTCCAGCCGGTTCAGCGGATCGAAGGTGATGGGGCCGCCGCCGCGATTGAAGAAGGTGAAGCCCGGCCTGCCGGTGCCCTGGCTGCGGCCCCAGGCCGGCGACAGATTGGCCGCGTGCTGGGCGAACATCAGTTGCGTATACCACTGCTTGCGGTCGGCGGCGGGGTTGTAGACGCAGGGCAGCCAGCGCAGATAGCTGTTCAGTGGGGCTACCTCATCTTCTTCCCGTACCGGCTGCAGGCCGGCGTTCAACATGACGTTGGCCAACTGCAAGCCGCGGCGGTCGAGTTCTGCTTCATCGCTGGCACGCAGGTAGAACGCCAGGCTGGAGCGATAGAGCTTGTGCGCGCTGCCGATCAGCGTGCGCGCCTCATGCACGTCCGCCAGGGTCTGTTCGGACGCCAGGGTTTCGCCAACCGATTTTTTTGCCAGCTGGTTCAAATGCCCTTCCAGCACATCCTGTGGCGTTGCCACGAGGGTGAGGCACATCACCGTGTCCTCGGGCATCTGATCCATCAGGGTGTTGAGCGCATCGCCCTTGCGGGTCTCGCCGGTCAGGTGCCCGATGCCCGGGGGCGAGCGCAGGCGATCGGCGACCATCACGCGGTGCGGGAGGTCGTCGAAGTACCAAAGCCCCTGCGCCACGTCCGAGCGTGGTTGGCCGAAGAACAGCCGCTGGCTGAAATCGGTGCCGCTGGCCAGCTCGATCTCGTCGGGTTCCGGCGCCTCCGGATAGGCGCTCAGGCGGTAGAAGCGCTCACGGTCTTCAGCGCTGTCGCCCAGCAGCGTGGGGTGCGGGTTGAACCAGCGCAGCAGCCAGTCGTTGATCTGAGCCGCCTCCAGGCGGTATGCGCGGATGCCGGCATTGGACAGGCCGCCGCACAGGCGGTCGCACACGGTGTTCAGGGCCTGCTCCGGCGTCTGGCCGCGCCGTGCGGCGGCGCCGGACGCGCGGCGGTAGACAACCATGCGCACACGTCGGGTCTGGCCGCGCCAGGGCAGACGGGTTACCACGCTGTCCTCAAACAGTCCGCCCGACTTGGCCACTGCGTGCAGATGGTGCTCGAAGAACTTCAAGTAGAAATCGGTGAAGGCCGTGCCCTGCGCGCGCGGTTGAACGTACTCGCGCAATGTCTGCAGGTACTGGTCGAAGCTGGTTTCGTCCTGCGCGTAGAGCTGGAGCACCCAGGGGTTGTCGTCCAGTTCGTCGAAGCTGTCTTGCAGCGCGTTTTCCAGCGCGTCGCGCGCTTGTGCCAGCCAGGCGGCCTCGCGGCCTTCAGTACCCAGCGGCGTCAGCTCGAAAAAGGCGGCGACCGAGACGCCATCCTCAAGCAGCATGCACTGCGAATCCGGCAGGTACTCGGCCCAGGGCAGCAGCTCGACCAGGGAAGGTGCGGCCTCGTAGAGGGCCTGCTCGTCGGCGAGCGTCGCCGGCTTGCCGCCGCGCACCATGCTGCCGGGCTCGGCAATGCCGGCTTCCCGCAGGCGCTGGACGTGGCGTTGCCAGGCATCAGGTACTGCCGTGCCAGTGGCCGGGTTGTCGGCAGTCGCGCGCTTGCGCCAAGGCATGGACAGCGCCATCAGTAGTCTTCCACGCGCTCGCCCGGCATGGCGTACTGTGTCCTTTGGTACAGAGGGAACACCGTGCTGTAGCCGGGCACCGGCACGGGGTCGGTGCCAGCAAGATGCGGGAACACGTACATCACGAGATCCGGATTCGGCAGCCGCTGGAATTGCGTGCGGATTTCGTTCGCCGCCGTGCGCGTGTAGCGCACCTGCTCGGCGGGCGCGGCCTGCACGTCGGCGTCGGTGAGGGGCCGCCGCAGGCTCTGGCGCGCATCGAGCAGTTGGCGGCGGGCGACCTGGCCCGTACCACCACCTGCACCGTCGCCGGCCTGCTGGTGCCAGATGTCCTGCATCGTGCGGTCGCCATGGGGCATCAGTTCTTCCTTGCTGGTGGCGCAGCCGGCCAGCGCCGTTACGGCCACTGCCAGCAGCAGCGGCTTAGTCCAGTTCGAGTGCATGGCTTTCTCCTGCCCGGTGATCGACGCGGCGGCCTTCCGGGTCGTAGTCGATGTGGAGGGGCTTTTCGAGATGGACGGCGACCCGTGCGCCGGGCTGCACGTAGACGGCCGCGAAGGCCTGTCCGTAGAGGCGGTTCACCCACTGCGACATGTCCTGCACACCACCGGCGAGGATGCGGCCGACGGCTTCGTTGGTGCTGATGCCGACCGTGCCCACCGAGCCGTCGGCGCCGACGTAGGACATCTGGCCGCTGTCGGAATCGATCAGCGAAGCGACACCCGCGCCGGCGGCGGTAATCAGAGCCTGAGTGCCCAGGTATTGCTGTGCGTTGCTGCGGCGTGTACCCGAGACGCAGGGAATGCCATAGGGATCGCTGATCCAGCCGAGGCCATCTTGCTGGTTGCTCTGCTGGCTGTTGCGTTCGCTGTCTTCCGGAATGGTGCGCACGGTGCCGTCGTGGAACACGAACGTGATCGAGCGCACCTGCCCCCTGACGCACGACAGTGTCCAGTCGCCGCTGGCGGTGCCGCTGAATACGGCACCTGCTACGTCGGGGATGTCGATGCCGTTTGCGGTCAGGTTGTCCGGACCGACGAGGACTTTGAACGGAAAGGGATCATTCACCGTGCCGTCGATGGGCACCCGACCAATCAGCGCGGTCATGGCGACCGAGCCCATGAGCGTCGAGTTCGTCGGCACGGTATAAACCGCCCTCGCGGTGCTGACGCCGGCAGCCCTGGCACCGGCATCGGCGACCTGGCCGACGGTCGTCTCCAGCGTCTTCTGCGCCGGGCCGAAGCTGGTCGGGAAGCTCAGGCCGCCGTTGCGGCCCTCGGTCTGGCGGGCGTCGTCGGGTTCGATCCAGCGGATGCCGGTTTCGCCGAGGCCGTCGCCATCCCCATCCTGCAGGCCCAGCCCCACGGGCAGGTCGGCATGGCCGCCGCTGGCAATGCTGTCCAGGCGGCGCTGCAGATCCGCGAGCAGGCCTTCGGTGTGCTGGCGTTTGCTGGCAAGCTGCTGCTGATCCCGGCGCAGGGTCGCGCGTTCGGATTCCAGCGCGGTGCTGATGCGCTGGTCGATGGCGCCTTCGCGTTGGCGCAGGCGCTCGTTCTCGGCACGTTGGGTTTTATTGTCGTTCAGTGCCGTCTGCAGCTCGGTGCGCAGTTGCCGCACCTGCGCGACCAGCGTCGCGACGGTATCGCGTGGCGTGTCGCCCTCAATGCCCAGCGCCTGCATTTCCTCGGCGGTCAGCTGCGGGTCGGCATTGGTCGTGGTGCCCGGCTGGCTGCCACTGCCGGAAAACAGCCGAATGCCTGCGAACAGCACCAGCACGGCGACCGGCAGCACCAGCCACTTGAGAAGGCCATTACTGCGCATCGTCGGCCTCCCGGCTGGTGTCGTGGCGTGGCAGATGCACGGTGGGGTCGAAGCGCTGGATCGCTGGCAGCAGCGATTGCGCCAGGCCGCGGCCGCGCGTTACGAGATAGACGACGGTGGTGTCTTCCGGCGCGCCGCGCGGACCCAGGCTGTCGTGCTGGAAGGTGGCGGCGAGAAAATCGCCCTGCAGTGCCCGGGGATCGAGCGTGAGCCAGCCGCTACTGGCGTTGCTCAGGCGCACGGCGGTGACCCATTGATCTTCCAGCCGCCAGGCGGCCAGCGCGGTCGCGCGGATCGGCTGTGTCGGCAACAAGGTGTCCAGCGGCAGGTCGCGGCGCAGATTGACGCGCATGACCCCCGGCACGGGTTCGACGGTGCGCAGCGGCGCGTACAAGTTCTGGGCTGCGTAGCGGGTCAGCACGACCGGCACTGGCGTTTCCCGACGAGGCGCGCGCGCGGGTTCTGCAACCGGCCCATTGGTTTCAGCGCCCTGCCGCTGGCCGTAGCGCTGCGGCGGGGCATCGCCTTCGACAATGCGCACCGGCTCCAGCGGCGGCTCGCCTTCCTGGATTGGCGTGGCGGCGATATCGAGCAGGATCAGCGCGCCGCTGTCGGCGTCCTGCAATTGCAGCCGCGTAGGTTCGATCGGTTCGCTCGCGCGCAGGTAGATTGCGCCGCCGGTGCTCTGTACGCGCAGCCAGTCGCCCACGCTCGCGGGCACGCCGACGCGCACGTTGCGATCGACGAACACGATGCGTTCCTCGCCGACCTGCAGTGGCACCGCGAGCGGCAGGCGCTCCCAGCGCAGGATTTCCACGGCATGGGCCAGGGGCGCGAACGCGCAGACCAGGACGCCCAGCCAGACGATCAGGCGGGTCTTCATGGGGATTCTCCTTGCTGGCCGAGACCGCCGCGGGCCGGTGCTTCCGGTGCGGGCGTGGCGATGCGCTGCGGTGCGCCGTCGTAGCAGTCGAGGACGAGGCCGAAGGGGTTTCGCGCCGGATCGACGTCTGCCCGTACGACCTTGAGCGGGTAGCGCACCAGTGCGCGCTTGACCTGCTCTGGCCCGTGGTACTCGTCTGCGCTGAGATCGAGCGTCACCACCCAGTCGCGGGCCGACACCACCCGCACCCGCGCCGTGGGGTTGTCGCCGTAGCCGCGTCCGGGGATCTCGTACACGCCGCGCACCCGCTGGCGCAGTTCGCCGGTGCTGCGGCGATAGTCGTAGTCGGCCTGCAGGAAGGCCTGACATGCCGGAGTGAAGTACGGCGACAAGGCATGCAGATTGCGCGCGTAATCGTCTTCACCATTGGTGGGCCAGCGGTGCAGTGCCTGCCAGACATAAAAGGCAAAGGCATAGACCGACTCCGGCGGCACCTCCCACCATTGCCGCGTGCTGCCGGAGCGCAAATCCGGTGGAATGTGGATGGTCAGATCGCGCGGTGCGCTCCACCAGCCGCCACCCATGACCAGGGCCACCAGCAGCAGCGCGGCCGCGCCCAGGCGCAGCGTGCGGATGTGTGCCTGCAGGTGCGCGACTTCGTTCCTGAACCGGCTCATCGTGCTGGCCTCCGGTTCGACCAGCGGCCCGAGCGGGTGATCAGCACATGCCCGCCGACCCAGCCTGCCGCCAGTGGATGGCGCGTCGCGATGCGCCATTGCAACTGGCGGTACAGCCAGGTGTCTGGCCGGCCTCGCTTCTGCCGCCGCAGGATGCCGCCGCCGACGAAAACGCCGATGGCGATGCTCAGGACGATGCAGGTCGGTGCTAGGGCGATGGTCGAGAACAGCCAGGCCAGCGGCATGCCGATCAGCAGACCGACCGCGCCGGACAGGCCGCAGCAGAACCACAGTTCATCGGCGGTCAGACCTCGAACCACCACCGGATGCCTGTTCAGGCGATGCGGCAGGAAGGTGACGGTGCCGTCCGCCCGGACATGCGCATGCTCACTCATGGCCGGGCTCTTACAGAATGGTCGTGGCTTCGGTGAGCAGCCAGATGCCGATCACCAGCAATACCGCGCCGACCGCGATCGTGAGCCCGAATTGCCCCCACGTTTTTTTGCCGGTGTGGATCTCGGCATAGGTGCCGTAGGCGTGGTAGCAGACACCGATGAACATCGACGCCACGACCAGCAGCGCCACAAGCAGCACGATGTCGTAGCCGTAGTTCCGAATGGTCTCCATGATGCCGCCACCGGTGCCCCGCGAAGGGTTCTCCAGGGTGGGCAGGCCCTGCGCGAACGACAGCGCAGGCAGCATGGCAAGACCGAAAGCCAGCGCGGAGCGCCGGGCGAGACGAGCGGGGGAGAGGCGAGTTTCCATGGTTGGGCCCTTTCTGGTCAGGAGAGGAGGAAAAACGCCAGCACCAGGTACATCGCGAGGAACCTCACGATGACACCCAGGAACTGGCGCTGGTTGAGCTGGTTCTCCGCCCAGCCGACGTATGCGGTGCGAATGGCCCACACGCCCCAGAGCAGCAGCACGGCAAACACACAGCCGACCAGCACGGTCGCCATCGCGGCGGGCGCGATGCCGCTGTTGGCCTGGAAGGCGGAAAGCTGGGCGGCGGTCATGGCTGGACCTCCGTCGCTTGGGGCGCGTCGGAAGCGGCGTCCTGGCGGTAATCGGCGCTCAGGTCGGCGGGCTCGCGCGGCTGGGCGCGGGACGGCATGAGGTGGAACTCGATGCCGGCGCGCACGCGCGCCAGGTCATCGAGCAGCCGGGGGTAATCGAAGTGGTAGCGCTCGCCCGGAGCGATCGGCGTGGTCGCCGCGCTGTGCACAACGAAGCGCTCCAGCGCGTCGAGCTGGCGCAAGGCCGCGGCCAGTTCCTGGCGCTGTGCCGGTGTGCCGGCCTGGGTAGCCACGGGCAGGCCCGCCATCAGGGTGGCGAGCAGCAGAGGTGCGCCGCAGCGCGCAGCGCGGGGACGGATTGGCAGCACCATCGCGGTATGTCCTCGTCAGATCAGCAATGGCTCGATCGTGGCGAGGCAGGCGCTTTCAGGCCGCAAACAATGGGAACTGCGCGGCTACCGTATTGGTGTGCGGTGGAGGGAGAACGGCAGGAAGGGAGACGCAAAGCAGCCCCGGATTGACCGGGGCTTTGACTGGCGTGAGATCAGTCGGGAGGGTTGGTGATGACACGGTCTTGCATGGTCATCATGGGGCGGGAAACTGATTCAGCACCAGCGAAATGGTCACCAGGGCAAGCAGCAGTGAGACGATGATGGACAGCGAAATCACATCCTGCTGATAGTCGTACTTCTTGGCGAAGACATACACGCCGGCGCCAATCGGCGTTGCCCAGGAAACCGTTGCTGAGGCCATCCTCCAGTTCTGCTTGCGATAAGTGTGAAGAGCGAAAGCATGACCCACTTGTAAGTGGCCGCATCTCGCACTCAGAGATAATGGTATGAGCGCCTCCCACCCCGCACGCGACGGAAGCGGGGGTTGTGTTGTGGTTCGCTCGCATCAAAGTGCGAAACTTCAACCACTACGCAGGTATTTGTGAACTCAGCCCAAGGAGCGGACATGAAGCCCATGCCAGTCGGTGTCGATATCGCTAAGAGCATCATTCAGGTTCATTACGTAGACGAAGAAACCGGAGAGGTCGTGAACAAGGCCATCAAGCGGGCCAAGTTCTTGGAGTTCTTCGCTAATCGCACACCGTGCCTGGTCGGCATGGAAGCTAGCGGCGGCTCCCATCATTGGGCGAGGCGGCTCATGGCCATGGGGCACGAAGTGAAGCTGATGCCAGGCGAATTCGTAAAGGCTTTCAATATCCGCAACAAGAACGACATGGCCGACGCCCACGCAATATGGCGGGCGGTTCAGCAGCCAAGCAAAGCCGTGGCGGTGAAGACCGAGATGCAGCAAGCCATGCTGGCGTTGCATCGCATGCGCTCGCAACTGATGAAGTTCAGGCTGATGCAGGCCAATGCCTTGCGCGGCCTGTTGGCCGAGTATGGCGAAGTGATGGGAACTGGTGCAGCGAGCCTTGCAAAGGCAATGCCCGAGATACTCGCCCGGCTAATGGAACGGTTACCCACCGTGTTGATCGACAGCCTGCGTGAGCAGTTCAGCGAGATCGACACGGTAAATCAGAGGATTGATGCTCTAGAACGACGGATACGGGAACTGAGCGAGATACCTGGCGTTGGGCTATTGACCGCAACGGCGGCAGTGGCATCCATGGGTGACGCCTCCGCATTCCGCTCCGCTCGTGAGTTTGCAGCATGGGCTGGCTTGGCGCCTCGACAGGTCGGCTCTGGTGGCAAGATCAACCTGCATGGGATCAGCAAGCGCGGCGACCGATATCTGCGGACACTGTTGGTCAATGGCGCCCATAGTGTCTTGCTGCATGCCAAAAAGCCTAGTGCGTGGGTAACGCAGCTCAGAGAACGAAAGCCGATCAACGTAGTTGCGGTGGCTTTGGCAAACAAGATGGCACGGACGATCTGGGCTGTGCTGGCTCATAGTCGGCCGTACGACATCGAACATGTGCGTGTGAAGACTGCTTGAACGATATCGGGAGTTGAACGCAGGAAGGTTGCACAGGCAACGTACGTAATGGCAAAACAGGTCAGACCGGGACTCACCAAACCTGAAAGAAGTATTGAACCTTGAGTTCGCAGAGGTAATGAGGTGTGGGTCAGCGGATTCCATTAGGGCCCGTGGCGGAAGGACTCACCACATCAAGGCCGGATATATAGCTGCAATCGATCCTGTTCGTCATCGCTACGATTGCTTGGCAAAGGGAGGCGCTCATAGATATTTCTTGAAGCTACCCGCCGTGAGATCCACCGCCAGTCCCAGCAACGCCGCGCTGGGCAGCAGGATCAGCAGCGGATGCACGCTGACCGGCATCGCCAGGTAGATCACCCAGGGCAGCACCGCCAACGGCAGCAATGACGCCTTGGCACGGTGGTAGATGAATCCCGATTCCCGCCCAGCCCCGAAGCGACGGATGTCGCGTCGCACCAGGCCATCGATGAGGCCGACGAACGCGGCGGTGAAGATCAGCGGCAGGCTCAGCACCAGCACCAGTAGCCGTACCATGAACGTCAGCGTGGTGAATGCGGCGGCGACCAGGTAGTTTTCCGCCCAGGTATAGGCTTGGCTGACAAAAAAGCGGAAATCCCGCGCTCCACCGCGGGCGGGTGCCCGGGCGCGCTCGGCGGTGTGGGCCATCCGCTCGACCAGGCCGGTCTTGACGAACACCCATTGGTAGCCGGTATCGACCAGCCGGTGTGCGGTGCGTCCCGGCTCCTGCACCACCGCACTGCGCGTGAAATGGTTCGACAGGTGCCCCAGTTCGTACTGCAGCATCGACTGCGCATGCCGCCAGCCCTGATCCTGCCAGAATAGGTGCATGCCGACGCATTCGACGACGATGGAAATCAGCAACGAGGCAACCAGCACACCGAACAGGCGAAACGGCAGCGTGATGAGCCCGACGATCAGTCCGCGGCGGCGGTTCTGCTGGTGCTGTGCGGTGGAGGCGGTGTCGCTCATGGGCGCGTCTCGTGTTGCGCGGTGGCGGTATCGCCATCGTCATCGAGCAGTTCGTCCGGCAAAGGCTGTTCTTGCAACGCAGGGGAACCCAGGTTCTCCCACCACTGGCCAGCCTCGGTGTAGCTCTGGCGCATGTGCTCGGCGAGCTGCTGCAGGTCTGCGGGCATCACCTCATCGGGATCGGGGGCCGGTAACGGCATGCGGATCTTCCACAACTGGCCGCCCTGCATCAGGGCGAAGCATTGCCCCTTCGGAAGCTGAACCACATGCGAGGGCTCGATCATCGGCACGCTCGACATGCTGATGCGATCCTGGGTATTCGAGGTGAAATCGGTCGAACCGCGGATGTCCGAGCTGTCGGTCGCACCGGAAACGACGGTGGTCGTGTACACCTCAACCTTCGGCAATTGCTTGGTCAGCAGTTCGGCGGTGGCCGTCTCCCTCACGCGCAGCATGAACAGATTGTTGAAGTTCCCGATGACCTGAGCCGCTTTTGCCCGGTTGCCGATGCGTGCTTCGATGTCCGAGAGCGTCTGGGTATAGGCGGTAATTTGTAACCCGGCCCCCCCTCCTTTATTGACCATGGGCACGAATTCGGCACCCATCAGTTCGTTGAACTCATCCGCATGGACGTTGATGGGTATCTTGACGTTTGGCTGCCCTCCCGGCAGACCATCGTCGATGCCGAACTTGTAGATGTGCCCGGCCACGCTCACCAGGTCGGAGAACATCGAATTACCGACGGCCGCCGCCACCTCGGCATCCGACAAGGCATCGAGGCCGACATAGACCACCGCTCGTTTGCGGATGATCTGCATCCAGTCGAAGATCGGACGTGGGTCGGCAAGGTCGGAGTAGTTCGGGGCCAGGAGCTGGGCCACCTTGCCACTGGTCAGCTTCTCCAATAAGGGCAACAGGCTTGCGACAATCTTGTCGAAGTACGTCTTGTCGTACCTGACCGCGCTACGCAGGCCATCGAGCACCGGGTCGTAGTTGCGCACCTGGCTCAGGTACTGCTCCAGGGCCACGACGCGCTTCTCGCGCCCGATCATGTTTCTGGGGATGTTCTTGTCGTTGAGCTTGGCCTCGATCTGGACGATGACTTCCCAGGCCTTGGGTTCAGTGCGGGCAAAGAAGTGCGCGGCGTACTCGATGAACAGTGCGTCGATGTTGATGACGTGACGCTGTATCAGCAGGTAGTCCGGCCGCTGCCCCAGCTCGATCAACGCCCTGGCGATGATGTTCACGAAGCGCCAGGCAAACTCGCGGAATGCGGCCGAATTGCCTTCACCGGAAAGCTGGCCGGCAATGCGCGTGGCCACTTCCGAGATGCGGCCGAACCGCCCCACGGCGTTGTAGCGGGCGGAAATGTCGGGCCAGCCAAGATGAAAGACATACATCTCACTTGCTCGCCCGGAGCGCTTTGCCTCGACATACATTCTTTTCAAAAGGTCAGCATCGCCCTTCGGATCGAACACGATGACCACCTCGTGCTCGCCGTGGGCATTCTTGCGGCGGATGTCCTGGGTGATGAACAGTTCGGCCAATCGAGTTTTACCCACGCGTGTGGTGCCCAGGGCAAGCGAATGACCCACCCGCTCACCCAATGGCAGGGATACATCGACTTCGTCAGGCTCGATCCCGTGCAGGCGCGGCAGGCCACCTACAGGAGGCAGCGGCCGTACCGGGTTGAACGGCACGTCCCAGGCGGTGAGCCTGGCCAGGCGGGACAGAGGAAACGGCGCGAACTCCAGCCGTTCCTCAAGCCGTCGCGCCAGTTGATAGGCTGGCGTCGATTCGACGTAGCGGCGGAACTCCGGCCGGTACGTCTGCATCAACCTGTGGGTGTGCTTCTGCTCCCAGCGAAAGCCCTTGCCGATGAACAGCCGCTGTGCGCTGACGGGCACGTCGCCGCTGGTCATCACGTAGCGGGGGAGTCGGCGGATGTTGCGGCGATAGCGCAGGATCACGTGGGCTTCGCGCAGGCGGATGGCGCCGAAGGCGAGAAACGCGATCGCAGCACCGATGCCGATCTCAGGGCTCAGCGCGAGCGCCCACGGTGCCGCCACGCACAGAAACGCGGCGCCGGCGCAGACCGCCACGGTGTACAACTCCACCGCTGGCCGCAGCAGCACCTCGACCGGTTGCGTCCTCGCCATCGTGTCACTGCTCGATGCCAGTGGCGGTGATCAACGCCGGGTAATGCCGCAGGCCGAGACGTTCGGCCAACTCGTCCGCAGCTACCGGTGCCAGCGAGAGACCGGGCGCGAGCGCGCGCAGCTGTGCCAATGCCTGCGCTGTTTCGACATTGACCACCAGGCCGACGGCCTCGTGCTCGCGCAGCGCCGCCGCATGCTGGCGCAGCCAAGCATGAGAGGTGGCGTCGTCGCCGATCAGGAAGAACGGCTGCAGGCCCGGCGCTTCGATGACGCGGCGGGCCACGGCTCCCGGCGTGAGTGCCGGACTGCGCACCGGCAGCATGTCGGCTTCACTGGCGGGGTTGAGTGAAACGGATGGAATGGGGATCGGCGGCTGAGCGGCGTGCTGGCGTGGCTGGAGATTGAGCGCCTGGTAGTACGGCAGCGCCGATGCTCCCCCTCGATCCTGCACGACGATCAGCGGTTCGGATTGCGCGTGGGCGGTTTGAACCGCCAGGGCCAGGCCTGCCGCCAGCAGTTGTACGGCAAGGACGAAGCGAGCGGTATGGGATGCACCGTGCGCCGGTCGCTGGCGTGCGGCAATGAAGGTGTTGGGCATGAGGCGGCTCCGTAATACAGGGAGCCATCACCTTCATGTCAACGGCGGGTTGCTTCAGCCAAGAATGGGAAACCGGCCATGCCCGGTTTTGCTCGGGCATGGCCGGTTAATGCGGCGCTATCCGCCTGTGCGCTGGTTAAACTCGCCGATGATCTGCCCGCCGCGTTTGAGCCGCCCGCGCCACTCGTACACTTGCTGGAAGCCGGTGCTGTCCTCTTCGGGATAGCGTCGGCTGAAAGTCATCTGCAGCAGATCGCCGCTGCGTACTTCGATCGGGGTTTCGATCGGCAGGAAGGCATGCTTCCAACTGTCGGAGGTGTCGCCGGCGGCGACGTTGCCGCCGGAGATATCCAGCACAGTATCGGGCGAGAGCTGGGCGACGAAGTAGGCCTTGAAACCGGTGAGCAGTCCGCCCGAGTGCAGCACGTACGACAGGTCATGCGTATAGGTGGCGGGCTGATCCCAGGTGTCGGTGTACCGGCACAACTGCCGTGGCTCGCTCAGGTACAGGCCGCCCGGCAGGATGCAGTCGTAGTAGAGATCGAACGGCGAGAGGATGGCCCGCTGGCGGTACAGATGCCCGATGTCGTAGCGCGGCGATAGGCTTTCCACCTGGCCGGCGCTTACGGCTTGGTGCGACCTGACGGCCGCCACCGGCACCAGGTAGGAGGTGACCGAAAGGGGCAGGATGCGCCCGGCCGGCTTCAGGAAGCGGCGGATCGCATCCTGGAGAATGGGCTGGAAGTTCTCGTTGTCTCCGATGTTGCCCATGATCTCGGAAATCAGCACGTCCGCGCGTTCATCCAGTTCGACGTCGTAGGAGAGGCGGTTGACCGGCACGAAGCGATCCCCGAACCCGGCCTGCTCCAGGCGGCGAACCGCCAGTTCCAGAATGGCCGTGTTCATCTCGATGCCGACCACCTGGGCAGCGCCTGCTTCCAGCGCCCACAGGCTGAGGATGCCGGTGCCAGTGCCAAGATCGACAACCCGGTCGCCAGGGCGAACCACCTCGAAGATGGCTTGCCGGTAGGCCCTCATGCGCAGCCGGTCGCCCAGCATCAGGTCGTGGAAGGTGTCATCCCAGCCCTGCACGGATTCGGAGAAAGGTGTCCAGACTTGTTCGGCCATGTAGTGCATGGGCTTGTCCTTGTCGGGTGGTGTGCTCGGGGGCGGTTCGGAGCTGGCCGTGGCAGCGGTTTCGTCGGTGCTGCCAAGCGGCAGCACCTCGATATTCAGAGCCGCACACCGGGGGCCGGAGAGCTGCGCGCCCGACTCCAGACAGAACACGGAATGGTGCAAGGGGCAGCTGATGGTCTTGCGCACCGGGTTGATGTGTCCGTGCATGAGCCGGCCTGCGCGGTGCGGGCAGTGGTGAGGGACACGGTAGCGGCGGCCGTCCAGGTTGATGTCGAAATGCCCTTGTTCCTCGTAGTCGTCACGCTCCATCACAGGCCTCCTGGTGGAAGTGGGCTGCTGTCGCGGCGGGCTTTGGTGACAGCATCGCGGAAGGCGCGATCCGTGATGTGGCTCGCCAGCAGCGCCCCCCGGTAGGCTTTGGCCGGATCAAGCGTGCCGGTGGCGTGCATCACGGCCAGTAAGCGCTGCCCTTCGATCGCATGGAAGCCGTCGATGTGCTGGTGTTCGGTGTAGTAAGCATGGGCCTGGATGCCCAGCCGCCGGCAGGCCGAGGCATAGCACTCGAAGAACGATGGAATCACCGTTTCGAGATAGGTGAGCGCGCCGGCAAAGTAGGAGACGTCATCGGCGCGCAGCGTCAGCCAGAAGAATAGATTGACGAACTCGAAGCTCGCCGGGTTGATCCGCGCCAGGTAATGCTCCAGCGCGGTCGGCATGCCGAGCTCGTCGAGCAGGTGGAGGTAGAGCGTGGTGTGCGCGCGTTTGATGTTCCCCGAGCCGAACTCGTCGATCATGATGCGCAGCAGTGGCATCTGGGCTTCCAGCGGCAGGCGTGGCAGCGCGTAGTAGAAGACCTGGGCCTCGGTGAGGCCGTCGACGGCGAACTCCTGCACCAGCGTGCGGAATTCGTCGCGCGTCATGTCTTCTGCCACATAGGCCACGTTGTCGTCCGGTGCCTGTTGCTCGGCGTCGATGCGCGCCTTCAATGCGGTTTTGAGCCCGGCCAGCGAATCGGGCAGCGCTGGCTCGCCAAGCTCTTGCAGGCGCTGCGAAATCCAGGCCTGTTCGAATGCATCGATGACGCTGTCCTGCAACCACGGTGATTGCAGCCGGGCGCGGTTGAGCAGGTAGAGGTTTTGCTGAGTCGGTTGCGGCATGGCGTCCCCCTCAAGGCGCAACGATGTAGGGGGAGGCGATGACGCCCCGGCTGAACAGCTCCTGCTTGATGTGCGCGTACCAATCCTCGGCAAGCAGCGCATAGGTATTGGTCAGCCGGTTGACTTCCGCGCGCAGTACATCGCCCTCGCTCGCCACCGCGATCCGGCACAGCGCCGGTTCGAGGTTGGCGAGGGAGACCACGCAGCCATCGGCCGGCAGACCGTTGCCCAGGTGCTGTTCCCAGCCGAGGTAGTATTTAAGGCCGCATGCCTGCAAGGCGCTGATCTGTTGCGGGCTGCGCGGGGTCTCGGCGGAATCCTTGATGCCGACCACCCGGGGCAGCGAGGCGATGGCGAGCAGCGTATCGAAGGTGGTCTCGTTACCGGACAGACTGGTTTCGTTGTAGATGTAGAGATCGAGCTCCACCGCATCGTGCACCTTGCGGTAGTGTTCGAGGATGGCGCTCTGGTCGATGACGCTGCCGAATGGCGAGGTTAGCATGATGCCTGCAGCGCCCAGTTGCCGGGCCTGCTCGGCATAGGTGAGCACCGCGTCCGTGGTGGCGCGCTCGATGCCGGCGATGACAGGCAGTGATCCCGCTTGGTCGAGGGTGGCTTTGAGCATGGCACGCCACTGTCGCTCTTCGAGCAGCCAGCCTTCTCCGGAAGTCAGGCAGACGATGAAACCATCGACGGAATGTCGCAACGAGCGTACCAGTTGCCTGACACTGGTTGGGCAAACCTTCCCGTTGTCGTTGATCGGCGTGATCAGCGGCACCATGATTTGCTGGGTCATGCGTGTGGCCTCTCTGCGAGGTGAATAAAGGCGCGTGACGCTTCGTACAGCGCCTGCAGGGGCTCGGGAAAACGGGATGCAGGCAGCGGCGTTTGTGCCCGCCACAGCCGGCCCTGCAGGCAGGGCAGCGCGGCCAGGGTTGCATCGTGGGTCGCCAGCCAGCCCTGGTGATGGAGCACCTGGCCGGCGAGCAGCGCCTGTTCGGGCGCCAGGGTTTGCAGTTCCGGGTGCTGGAGGGCGAGCCGGATCTCGTCGTAGGCGTAGCCGTGGCGCTGGATGGCCATGTCGCTGTGCAGGCGATCCATGAAGGGGTAATAGCGGTCCTGGGTTTTACGATCTTGCTGCCAGATGACCGCGTCGCAGATGCCGATCTGCTCGTAGTTCATGCGTGGCTGCGATGACAGGTGCCGGGTGAAGTACGCCAGCGATTGCTGCCGGTGCGATTCGTCGCTGTCGTGCATGCCCAGGAAGAAGCTGGCGTCGAGGAACAGGGGGCGGTCGGTCATTGCTCCAGCTCCTGCAGTGCGCTGCGGATGGCGTCGATGGCCGAGGCGAACAGCGGCGTTTCGCGGGCGAGCGCGAGACGGATGTAACGCTGCCCTCTTTGCGGATCGCTCCAGTAGAAATACTTCCCGGGCAGGACGTAGATGTTGCGTTCGAGCAGGTAGGCCTGCAGGGCATCCGCCGTCCAGCCCGGGTCGGTGATTTCGAACCAGGCCACGCTGGTCTTCACGGCAGGAGGCAGATAGCGCAGCAGGCCGCCATCCAGTTGCTGGCGGGCCAGTTCGCGGTTTTCGTCGAGCAGGTTGCGCACCGAGGCAAAACCGTCGGCGGCGCTGTCGCGCACGTACTCGGTGACCAGCTTGAGAATGAAGGGCGACACGTTCAGCAGCACGCTGGTGACGATGGGATAGACATCGGCCTTGATGTCGCGGCTGGTGGTGAGCGTGGCGCACTTCGCATCCTGCAGCGGCCAGGTCTTGCCGGTATCCTCCATGGCGATGTAGCGCACGCCGGCGTCTTCCAGAATGGCGTACACGTCCGGCCGGCTCTGGCCGGCGGCGAGGATGAAGGCAGCAAAACACAGATCGAGAATCAGCAGCTTGTCGTGCTCGGCGCAGAAGCGCACCACGGCCCGAAAGGCGTCGTCCGTCGGGTGCAGCAGGCTGGTGCCGGTGGGGTTGTTCGGATCGACCAGGAACACCGCATCGAAGTCGCCAGCGCGCTCGGCCAGATGCCGGTACGCGCCCTCCGGCGTCACCAACCGGGTTTCGTCCAGAGGCACCATGGGCACGCGCATGTGTCGCATCAGGTCGTGCAGGTTGTCGAAGCAAGGCTCGATCAGGCCGACCCGCAGGCCTTTCTGCTGCAGGTAGGTGGCAGTGATGTGCATGGCGATGGAGGCGGCATAGACGAGATAGATGTCGTCGTGCCGCTCCAGCGCCCGATGCTGGCCATGCAGGGCATAGAAGGCAGAAATGAATTCCTGCTCGCTCTGGTACTGGCTTTGCCCAGCCGCGTCGTACCACAGCTTGGGCAGGCTCTCGATGATCCTGCGCTGACTGGGGCTTTGATCTTGGTGGGTATGCGCGTCCGCCAGGTTGTAGTGGGTGCGTAACGCAGCGATTTCGTGCTGGGTGATATCAGCGCGGCCGAGGATATTGTCCAGCGGGGTGGTTGGCAGTGTGTCGATGATCAAGCTCATTGGTCCGTCCTTGCAGCTGTTTATGGTTTTGGTTGAAGCAAAGGAGCAGCCTTCCGCAGGCATATACCTGCGGAGGGATGTATCGGGTGAGCGAGGAAAGGAAGCCGTGCTTCTGTGGATCAGGGGCTGGCGGCGATCCGCCTGGAGAGTGCGGAGCCTCGGTCAAGCAGGAAGCGGCGCAGCCGTTGGGGATAGTCGTCCTTGACGGCGTGTCGGATGGAGGGCCGCTGGGCCAGTTGCGTGCGCCAGGCCGACACCTTCGGCAGATCGGTGAAGAAGCCGAAATCGCCGATCGTCTCGAACACGTCGAAGTAGCGGAACACCGGACCGAATGCGGCATCAACGATGCTGAAACGTACGCCGCGGAAATACGGGCCGTGGCCGAGGGCGGCTTCGATCTGCCCGAAGCGGCGGTGGATGTCCCGGGCCTTGTCCTGCAGGGCCGTCTCGTCCGCTGCGCTGTAGAACGCCCAGATGGCGTTCAGCAACGCGGAGCCGAACTCGATCCAGGCCCGGTGCTGCGCGCGCTCAAGGGGCAAATCGGGATGCAGGCGCGGGGCGATGGTGTCGTCCAGGTATTCGCAGATGACGGCAGACTCGAAGATGGGCGTGCCATCTACCACCAGCACGGGCGTCTTGCCCAGCGGCGAGAGTTGCAGGAACCAGTCCGGCTTGTTGCCCAGGTCGATGTCCTGCCGCTCGAAGGCAGCCCTTTTTTCGGCCAGCACGATGGCAGCGCGCTGAACATAGGGGCACAGCGCATGGCTGACGAGAAGAAGACGGGTGGTCATGGTGTAGTTCCTCCGGGTCAGCGGGCGCCCGGTGCCAGGTGCGAACTGCGGCGCAACGCCCAGGCGCCGTCGCCGATCAGCCAGAGCGCCAGCGACGTGACGATCAGGAAGACCGGGTACTCCCAGCCGCCGCCCTCGCTGGTGTGAACCCAGCCATTGGGCACATGCACCCATGCCGCAACGGTCATGACGGGGATCAGCAGCAGCGCGATCTGCCGCGCATAAATGCCAAGTACCAGGGCGACGCCGCCAGCCAGTTCGGCAATAAAGACCGGATACGCCAGAAAACCGGGAATACCGACACTTTCAAAGAACTGCGCAGTACCCGGAAGTGTGAAGACAAACCACTTGAGAAGTGCATGGGCTATCCACATCACGCCCAATGCCAGACGCAGTAAAAAGACGCCGTACTTGTTGGAAGTTGTTGTGCCTATTGTTGGTTGGCTCATGTTTGTCGCTTTCAAGTAAATAAACAGGAAGCCTCAAAATAGCGTTGCAAAGTTGCTTATTGAATAGGCGATAATTCAATGCTCCAATGCAAAAATGCAATGGCAAGAATTGAGGTGACGAAGGTGCGATATAAGATCAGTGCGGCGGATCTGGAGACGATCCTGACGCTCACCCGCACGAGCACGCTGGCCCAGGCCGGAGAACGGCTCGGTCTAGACAGCTCCACGGTGTTTCGCAATCTGCAGCGGATTGAGCGGGGGCTGGAGCAGCGCTTGTTCGAGCGCACGCGTGCGGGCTATCAGCCCACCGAGCTGGCACTGACGCTGGCAGAACATGCGGAACAGGTCGAAGTACAGGTGGAGTCGGCGCGATCGGTGGCGCAACTGACGCCCGAGCAGGTGGCCGGTACGGTGCGCATCACCACCACCGACACGCTGCTGCACGGGCTGGTCGCCCCGGCGCTGCAGGCGCTTGAAGCCAGCCACCCCTTGCTCGCGTACGAATTGCACACCGGCAACGAACTGGTCAGCCTGACCCGGCGAGACGCGGACATTGCCGTGCGCGCCACGAAACAGCCGCCCGAGTATCTGGTGGGCAAGCACATCGGCCCTATCCGGGTTGCGCTGTACGCCTCGGCCCGCCCCGGAGCGGTGACCAGCCATGAGGAAGTCGAAGCACGCAAGATCCGCTGGATCGGCCCCGACGATGCCCTGCCCGAACATCCTTCGGTGATCTGGCGCAAGAAGCACTTTCCCACAGTGATACCCCACTACAAGGTCAGCAGCATCCTGACGGTCATGGAGCTGGTTGCGTTGGACATGGGCGTGGGCATCCTGCCGTTGTTCTTGGCCCGGGATCGGACCGACCTGCGGCAGATCAGCGAGGTGATCGACGAGTGCCAGACCGAACTGTGGCTGCTGACACACCGGGAGTCCCGGCACTTGCGGCGGGTTTCCACGGTGTTCAGGCACCTGGGGGCCACGCTGGCGCTGTGATCCTGGTCGAAGCGGCATGACTGTCACCTTGTGCTGGCGCTGCCCTGTGGCGCGGTCCCGACCACACGGGCCAGGTGCCGGGAGACGTTGTGCCGGTATTGCGCAGCGGGTCCGCCGCCGGCGGGCCGGTGGTAGCGGCCGACCGCAAGCAACCAGTCTTCGCCAGGGGCATGCTGCTCTTTGAGGATGGCGGCGGCGATGCGCAGGTTGTCGTAGGGATCGAGCAGGTCGCAGGGCTGGCGGTAGCGATGCGTGTGGTAGCCGAGATTGATCTGGCCCAGGCCCACGTCGATGCGCGTGGGCGGCACCTCGCGCAGCGCCTGGCGCACGCCTGCACAGGCCTCTGTGCGCGTGGCGTAGCGGCGTGACTGGCCGGCGACGTTGAGCGACCACGGCCACGGCACGATGCGACCGTTGCGCCGGATACCGCTCTCTTGCAGGGCCACGGCATAGAGCACCGTCGAAGGAACACCAGCCTGCTGTGCGGCCAGTTGATAGGCCGGTGGCGGGATTTCCTGGGCCTGGGCCAGCCCACTCGTCATGACGGCTGCGAGCAGCGCCATGCGCAGTCGCCGCAACGGCATCAAGGTTGCCGCTGCCATTGGCCGTTGACCTGGCGCACCACAGCCGGCAGTTTGCCGGGCAGGCCCAGCGACAGCCAGCGGCCGCCGTCATGATTGAGCGTGATGGTGCCGCTGCGCACGCGCGCCGGGTCAATCTGGGCGCGCTGGGCCCAGTCGCGGATCAGGGCGTCGTTTTGCCGGCTGCCGACGAAGTACAGATCGAACTCGGTGCCTGCCGTCTGCAGCCGCTGCACGGCCTGGGCGCACGCAACGCAGCCATCGCGGACGAACACGGCGGTACGGCCACTGCCAGCCACGGTGCCGCCCGGTGTGGCATCGGGCAGACTGACCCGCTGCATGTCCGGGTGCAGCCGCTGCCAGGCATCATCGTATGCCTGCTGGTAGGCCAGGAGCTTCTCGACCCGGCGTGCCTCGGCCCGCACCTGCAATTCGGCATAGCGGCGCCGCTCTTCGTCGCTGCGCGCCTCGATGCCCAACGCCGACAGCGGATCGAGGTTGGGCGAATAGGTGCCGAGCGGCCCGTCCATCAGCGCGCGATAGCGCGCCCATTCTTCGCTGCGCAGCCCCCAGTCCTGCGCCAGGCGCTGCTGGCTTTCATCGCTCTGCTCGATCTGGCTGGGCACCACGCGGGACGACGTGGCGGGAGGCTGCTGGGCCGAGGCCGGCGCCTGCAGCACCGTGAGCATGGCCATCACCAGCAGGGACTGTCGTTTCATGGCGCGGCCTCCGTCAAGGGATTGCCAGCCGGCGCGTCTGTTCGCCAGCGCGGAACACCGCGGTGTCGCCATCGATCGCCTCCAGCCGCCACTGGTCCACGGCTTCGCCGGGCAGTACCACCTGGATCTGGTCGGCCGACCATTCGCCGGTGGCGGGAGCGACCGATACGCTGCGCTGTCCCGCGCGTAGCTCCAGCCCAACGACGCGGAACGCCGGTTCCGGCACCTTGGTGGGTGCCGGAACCGGGCGGGGGGCTCGGACAGGCGCAGGAGCGGCCTGACGGGGGGCTTGCCGTGTCTTGAGCTGTTCGAACTCTGCGCGCAGCGCCGTCAGTTCGGCGGCGGTACTTCGCTCAGCCAGCGCCTGCTCCAGTTCTGCAAGACGGGCTTCAAGGGCTTGGCGCGTGTTGTCCAGGGCGGCGGCCGTGGCCGCCTGTGGCTGGGATTGGAAGCTTTGGCTGACGCCCTGCAATTCCTCCACCCTCACCTCAAGCAATTGCAACTGCCGCAGTGCCGAATCGAGCGGTTCCCGTCCGGCCAGATCGCCGGTAGCCCGCAGGCTGATGAACGCCAGCGCGCTGAGCCCCACCAGCCACAGCCAGAGCAGGCATTGCAGCGCGGTGGCCGTGCGCGAACGTGCGCGGGGGGCGTTCATGGCTGGTCTCCTTCTTCTGTGCGGGGAGCGAGGGGAAAGATCTGCGCCGGCTCATGCACCAGGTCGTTCCCTGGTGGCTCGTCCTTGGGGGCGTTGGGCCGGGCGAAGCACACCTGGCGGGCACGGTCGTCGACTTGCAGATCCCAGGCGGGGCCGGCCAGCGTCAGCAGTGCGTCGCGCAGGGTCAGCGGCCCCAGGCGCAGGTGCGCCGCGGGCAACGGCAGCGCATAGAGCTCGATGACGGCGTGGGCGGTTTCGCACAGCCGGTAGCCGCTGCGCCGCAGCACATGGCGCAGGCCATCGCCGACCGTGGCGCGTGCGTCCTCGGGCATGGTGACGTCGATCACCTGCAGCAGCAGATCACGCTGCGCCGCGTCGGGCGCGAGTTCGACAAGGGTGTAACGGCCATAGCGCACCACCGGAACGAACTCCGGTGCGCTGGGGGCCGGCTCGGATACGCTGGCTTCGACAGGCTGCGGTGGGGGAGGCGCGGCGGTGGTCGCGCAACCCGCGCTCAGGGCGGTGGCAGCCAGCAGGCTGGCACCGGCCAGGCGCCGGACAGGATGAATGGCTGCTGGCATGGCTCGGCTCTTCTCTGTTGCAATGAGCCGATACCTTCGTCCGCCCCCCTGATCCGGTCAGTAAAGAATGCGCAATGGGCGGGCTCCGATTTCTTCCGCCACGCAGCCTGGATGCCAGTATCCTGACCAGCGCTCAGGCCAGTACAGACGGGAATCCATGTATTTGTTTCGCGTTATAGGACTAAAAATGGTACATTGCGCGAAATGATTTCAATCCAGGAGGCTGCCGATGCCCCAATCCCTGTCCGAGGCCCTGAATGCCTTCGAGCGCGCGGGCAAGCTGAACGTACGCAGCGACGATCTGCGCGCGGCCTTGCCAGGGGCGAGCGCCGAAGCCTTGCGCAAAGCGCTCTATCGCCAACAGCAGGCCGGGCGACTGGTGCGTCTGTCGCGGGGTGCGGAGCACTGGCTGATCGTACCGTTGCAGTACGCGACGGCGGGCAGCCCACCGTTGGAGGCGTGGCTCGACCCCTACCTGCGCAAGACGCTGCGCACGCCGTATTACGTCGGGCTGCTCAGCGCGGCCGAGGTCTATGGTGCCTCGCCCTATGCCGTGATGGTGACGCAGGTAATGGTGGCGCAGAAGCGCCGGCCGATCACCGTCGGCCGGCATGAGGTCGTCTTCCACACGCGCGTGCGCATCGAGGCGATGCCGACCCGATGGCATGAAAGCCCCGAGGGACGGTTTCGCGTCAGTACGCCCGAGCTGACCGCGCTGGACCTGATCCAGCGCGAGAGCATGGTTGGCGGCATGGCCCGGGTGCTGGAAGTTCTGCGCGGGCTGTGGGGGCAATGCACGCGGGAGGAGTTCTCCACGGCGCTCGATGCCATGCGCAATGTCCCGGTGGCGCAGCGGTTGGGTGCGCTGATGGTGATCGACGGCCAGTCCGGGCTGCTTGCGCCCGTTGCACGCTGGCTCAAGGGCCAGCCGGCGCGGCTGGTTGCCCTCGAAGGCACCCTGCCTTCGGATGACGCTGCCGCCGGCAGCGTCGATCCGGATTTCAAAGTCTGGATTCCCGCTACGTTTGAAGGAGCCAATACATGATGCAGCACGCCCACCTGACCGCCTGGCAGGCCCAGGCGCCCTGGCCCAAGCGCAGCCAGATCGAGCAGGATTTGCGCCTGTCGCGCGGTGTGGCGGCGATCTTTGCTGACGATGTGCTGCGCGATCACCTGGCCATGCGTGGCGGCACGGTGCTGCACAAGGCGCACCTGGCGCCTGCGGCGCGCTATTCGGAAGATATCGACCTGGTACTGGTCAAGGCGATGGACACCGAGGTGCTGGATCGCCATCTGCGCCGCGTGCTGGCCCCGGTGCTGGGGCGTCCCAGCGACTCATTGATTGCCGACGCCTGGCTGGCGATCCGCAATGTGCTGCGGCCGTCGAAGATTCTGCGCACGGCGTACAAGTTCGTGCCGCTGGGGTTGCAGCGCGAGGAGACCATCAAGGTCGAGGTCAATCTCAACGAAAACACGTCCCTCTTTCCGCTGGTGGAGGTGGCGTTGGATCTGCTGGACGAGGATGGCGACCCGGTGCAGGCCTCGGTGCGTTCCTACGACATCAACGAAATGCTGGGAACCAAGACGCGGGCGCTGATGCAGCGGGAACAGGGGCGCGACCTGTTTGATTTGGCCCATGCCTGGCAGCTCAGCGAGGCCGGTGCCACGCCGTATGCTGTCGATGGTGCCAAGGCCATGGAGGCGTTCGCCTGGTATCTGGAGAAGGAAGGTACGCAGTTCAGCGTGCAGGAGGCCAATGCCCATCTGGATGCCCGGTTGGCCAAGGTGGCATTCCGGCGCGACATGGATACGCTGCTCAGGCCAGGCTTGCCTGCGTTCGATGTGGATGATGCGGCACGGGTCGTGCGCGAGGCCTATTTCCAGCACCTTGCATGACATCACCTTGGATGTTCTCCATATCCTGTGGGGAAAAAAAGGCCGGCGCCCTTGCGGGGCGCCGGCAGGCAGGTGCATCAGGCCGCGACTAGCTGTCGGGCCAGGGCGACTTCGATGGAGTCGCCATCCTGGTTGAGGACATCCAACCCTGATTCGGGTACGTCTCCCGACGTGCTCTGCGAAACAAGGATCTTCTTTGCCATCAAAGCGAGGCACGTCATCTGCGACGTGGCTGCATACCCCAGGTAGATCACCTTCACGGGCTGCTTCTGGCCGATACGCCAGGAACGGCGCGCGGCTTGTTGCAGCGTGTAGATGTTCCAGCCTGATTGCATAAAGACAATCGTAGGGAACTCCAGCAGATCGAGGCCGGTTTTCACCAGCTCCGGATTGGTGATCAGGATGTCTATGCCACGATCAAGTTGCTCGGCAATCCAGTCCTCGCGGCGGCTGGCATCCACGCTTGCGCGCAGTACCGCGACCTTGAAGCCTTCTTGCTCCAGCAGCATCTTCAACCGGCTGGTGGTGTCCCGCGTGCCGGTGTAGACGGAATAGACCAACGTCTTGCGACCCGCAGCTTTCTCCTCCCGGCAGATGTCGATCAGCTCACGCTCTTTCGGCATCACCTGCAGCTCGTTGAACTGAGCCGGGGTGAATGCCAGTACCTCCCGCGTGCGCGGATGGCGGACGGTCTCTGCCCGGAAGCAGCAGTCGGACCAGGCCAGCAGCACGTTGAGGACGACGCCCAGAAGCGTTGTGTCCCGCTTGCGCAGGGCTTCCTTGAGATCCGCCGTCAGGCTGGCGGCCAGCTTGCCGTAGGTCGCGCCTTGCTCGGCGTCCATCGCGACCTCCCTGAACTCTTCGTCATACGGAGGCAGCACGCCACCGATGTCTTTGAGCTTGAGGAAAATCGTGTACGGCAGGACGCAGCGCAGTACGCCCTTCGGGCCGAACCCTGGGGCTTTGACCGTTCTGACCGTGACCTTGGAGCCTTTGGCGGTCTTGTGGGCCGGCCCGTCGCTCTCGGAATAGATGTCCCGAAGAACCCCGTGCTCCCTCATGAACGCCATGGCGGCGGCGTTCATGCTGCCGCTGGCACTCGGACGATACCCGTCTTCGATCATGCGACCAGGCAGGGCCCGGAACAGAAGATGAAAGAGATCATCGGCGTAGCCGCCCATCAAGGTGCCAGTCAGCAGCAAGGTCTTGCGAGCCTTCGCCGCGATGACGCCCATGGCCTGGCCCTGTGCCGACCCACCGGTCTTGTACTCGTGCGCTTCGTCAGCAATCAGCAAGTCGAAGGTGCTCTGCGGAAGATAGCGTTTCACATACTCGCTGGGTTGATAGCCACCTTCACCAAAACCAAACTCCATCGAGGCCATCGCCCTTTCCATGCGATGCGCCTGCCGGTCGGAAAATACCAACTCCCCACGCTCGTCCATCAGGTTGATGAAGTTGTGCAGGTTGTCGCCGAGCATTGACGCCAGGAATGAATCACCGAACGTCTTCATCAGCTTGGCCGCAGTGGCTTCGCCGATGGTGGGAATGCGCTTGAGTGCCCGCAGTACCGCTGCGGACTGATCGCTGCCCGACAGGCTACGCGGTCGCATCAGCGTCCACAGGGCGCTGTTGCAGACGCCGCACTTGCGACGAGATTCCTCGGACTCCAGCTCCGTCGCCCTGACGGGATCGCCATCGAGGTTGTGAACCACGGTGCCGCAGTGCGGGCAGGCACCGACTTCGCCGTGCCTGGTGTGCTTGCGGACAAATGCGGGTTTCCAGTGGAATCCCATCCGCATGCGTACGCGACCGATGATGAAAAACTCTTGGCCATCGGCTGGCACGTTCAACTGCTCGCGCAGCTTGATCAGCTTGAGCAAGGTGTCGGGGCCGTTGAGCACCCAGACCTTGGCACCAGCGACGGTTTCGAGGATCTCCCGGCGCCATTTGTAGACAAGATGCGGCGGGCTGAGGACGAGCGTGCGGCGATAGCCTTCCGCGTTGAGCACGGCCGCCAACGCAATGCCGACGGTCGTTTTGCCCGTGCCCATTTCGCCGTTGACGATCGCCGCGCGCTCGCCCTGATTGACGAGCAGTTCGGCGGCGGCATGGACGACTTCGGCCTGGGCGGGGAACAACCGGCGCTTGAGGCCGGCGAGGACGAACTGGCGGTTGGCGCGTGGCACACCGTTGTAGACAGGCGGGTTGGCCTGGTTCAACGAGTCCAGCAACTCATCGCCGAACTCTTCGACGAAGTCCTGCAGGCTGAGCGACAGTTCGCTATCCGCAGGGTCGAGCAGATCGCCCATGCCCAGGGTGGACGGGGCTTGTGCGGCGGCAGCCGCTTCGAGGGATTGCGTATGCATGGTGGTGCTCCATAGAAAAAATGGGGCGCGCACCGCCCCCAGGGGCGATGACATGCCCCTGGGGGTTGAAAGGTGGAAGGACGGCGAGCAGCCGCCCCGAGATGGATCAATACTCGCTGGGCAGCAGCAGCGTGGTGACGCTGTGATCCCACTCCGTGAATGAGATGAACTGGCGTGGAACTAGGTTTGTTCGGCGGCCAGCAGGATGTGGGTGGCGCTGCGATCCGACTCGGTAACGATGCGGATGCTCAGCTCACGGTGGATCACATAAAACGATTCGAGCCGCGCCCCGAATCGCAGGGCGTCGTTGTTGGCGTGCCAGCCTTCGTCGCTGACGTCTCCCCAGTCGCCACGGGTGTGGCGTTGGAGATAGGGAATTGGCTCGATACGACCTTCGCGCAGCAGGCGGTCGATGCTTTCGCTGAGGATCAGTGCCCCAATGGGGAACAAGAGGTTGCGGCGGTGGCCGTTGGGATTGGCGGTAGCCATAGGGAACACCTTTATTCATGCCGGGGCGAAGCCCCCTCGGGAATCCGCTCCCGATCGGGTCAATAGGGGCCCTCAGGTCAAGGGCTTCTCCTCGGGCAACTGGATGATGGTGCTGGCGTGGTCTTCGGCAGTGATCACGATCAGTTCGAGCTGGGGCGTGATCCGGTAGATAGACCGCACCGGTTCGTCCTGTCTGAGCGCCGCGTCGTTGGCCTGGCGGCTAGCCTCGTCGATATCGCCCCAGTCGCCGCGCAAGTGGCGCTGGACATAGGGCAAGGGATCGATGAGGCCTTTGCTGGCCAGCCAATGCACCTTCTCACTCAGTTGCAGCGAGCCGATGGCGAACAGCGGCAGTGACTGTGGTTGGCGCCGTGGAAAGAATTGCGAAAGCATGGTGGTTCTCCTTCGGATAGATGAGTGAAAGCAGGACGGCGAGCCGTCCGGTTGGATCAATGGATAGTGAGAATCCGGCCAAAAGTGGCCGAGGCCGGGGACAAATCCCACGCACGAATCACCGGGACGAACTTGTCGGTGAGGATGCGTGTCTCGGCGATCGAGCCGTCATCGCGCTCGCGATACTCGGTCGTCGTCGCCTTCTGCTTGTAGGTGTCGCCTTTTACGGCCAGGGTGCGGCCGTTCTTGGCTTGCACAACACCTGAGATCGCACCGGCTGCCAGGGCCAGCGCCAGGTGCCAGTGAGACAACGCACGCGCCGGGCGGCGCAAGGACTGCTGAGCCGCCCCCAGGTGGGTCTCGAACGAGGGCCACAGGCCGCGCAGGCGTTGCACTTCTTCGGCGAACTGCGCCGGCTCCATGCTCAGGCGATAGAAATGTTCCGGCTCGCGCTGGGCGGCGGGGACGACATACGGCAGCGACGGCCACGCGGGTGGCAGTTCTTCCGCTTCCAGATCGCCTTGCCCGATCTGCAACAGGCGAGCCCGGACGTTCTTGACCTCATCGCCCGCCCGTTCGCGCTGGCGAACCCGGCGGCCGAACACGACGACCTGCTTGAACTGCGTGTCCACCGCTCGGTAAATGCGCAGCTCGGCGAAGTGCCGTGTGAGCCAGCCGACCAGTTCCTGGTCGAGCGTGTAGCTTGGGACGATGAACACGAGGATGCCGTCGTACTGCAGCAGCTGCAGCGTGCGTTGGTAGAACAGCTTTTCCAGCCGCGCACGGCCTTTACCGTCGTAGCCGATGTTGCCGTTCGCATCCTTGGACAAATCCCCATATGGGGGGTTGAGCCACAGCAGGCCGAAGTTTTGCCGGCTGATCATGGTATCCATCAGGTCGCCCTGGATGCAGTGATCGACGAGCCCGCGCGCATGCTTGGCGCGCTCGGGGTCGAATTCCACGGCAAACGCGGTGACTTGCTCGCGCCCGAGGGCGTGTGCGGCCTCCGCGATGGCAATGCCTTCTCCGGCGCAAGGATCGAGAATGCACATCGGCCCGTCGTCGGGGGCGAGTGCGCTGAGTGCTCTTTCGAGCGTCGATTCGTCGGTGGGAAAGTAGCCGGCCTTGACGAAATTTCGTGCGAGCCGGGGGAACATGAGTGCCATAAGAAACCTCCTGTCAGGCGGGGATGAAAGAAAGCGGTGCGTGCCGGTCGCACGCACCTGTCGCGGGTCAGGCCACCGCTTCCGGTGTCCAGATCCGGGCCGGATACTCATAGGCCGTCAGAACCTCGCTGCGGATCAGGTCGCCCAGCGACTCGGTGAGCGTGGGGACGTCCAGTTCCAGGCGAAATCCCTGCAGTGGCCCGAGGGCCCTCGGCAGGTCGCGGAGCATGCCGCGATCTCGCAGTAGTGCCAGCACGGTTCCCTGCCAGTGATCCAGCAGGGGCAACGGGCAGGTGTCTTTGACCAGGTGCCACAGGCGTGACGTGGGATCGGTTGCCGAGCGTGGCAGCAGTGCGAGTGCGCTGGACGTGCCCTTGTCGGGCCGGATGCAGCGCTGGTCGAACAGCCAGAGATTGACCAGCGACCCGAACAGGGTGCGGCGATAGCTGCGGGTCAGGCGCTTTTCCAGGCGCTCGACCGAGGGGACGAACACGGGCACGGAGCTGCCCTGGTCGGTGACGAGATGGAACTGATCCAGCCCGTCATCGGCGCGCCCCAGCGTGAGGCGTGCGATGAACTGCTGAATCGCGGTGTCCCGCGCCCATGCCGACAGGAAGATCAGGTCGCCGTCCTCGCCGCGCACGCAGGCATCGGCCATGACGTCGCCGCATTCGTCGATGCGGTACAGCGGCGATGCCGCGTTGGATGGGTGTTGCATGGTGGTGTCCTCGTGAAAGATGAGGCAGCACCACCCGCAGGGGCAGTGACTGCCCCGGTGGGGATGAAAGAACGTGGACTGCTCAGAGTTCCCGTTCGGTGAATGAGCCGTCGGCCTGGTAGGTGACGACGCGGTTGCCGGTATTCCTTATGGCGTCGCGCATGACCTGAACGAACATGGTCTCCGGCACGGCGATATGAAAATGATGAAGAACTTGGCCGTAATACTCCAGGTCATGGCCGAACGGATTGTCTTCGTGCAGGTTGCTGTACAGGAAATCCTCGTCCTCAACCTGCATGGTGTCGTCGATCAACTCGGCTGGCTTCTCGATCATCAGGAAGAAGTAACCCATCGGCCGATCCCAGCCGAATACGACGGTGATGGGAAAGCCCTTGTGAGCGGTTTTAAAGTAGTGCCGGCTCATAGTGAAGCTCCTTGTTGAAGTAGATGGGAGCCCCCCATCGAGGTGGCCCCAATGGGTTTGCGACGTAGCCGCGGATGCGCTGATGATGAACACTCAAGCCGTGAGCGTTGCGGTGGAGCCCCCCTTGGCGGGCATGCACCGCTGGGCGTGGTAAGCGCGAACGCGTTCACGCCACTCGGGTGACTGCACTGGCGCCATGTCCAGATAACCCAACGGGCAGGTGTAGTAGAAGGGATGCACGAATTCGTCCAGGCCCTTGTAGCCCCACTGTCCGCCACTGCGCTGCAACAGGTCGCAGCGGATGTAGCGGAGGGAATCGCCTGGGGCGAGATCCGCGTGGACGCCTTCGGTTTTTGCGGTGACTTCGGCGACAGACCAAAGCACATTGCCGCGCAACGTGTGGGCGATGACCTTGACGCTGGCGCGCTCGGTCTCCTGCGGTGCGATCAGTTCAGAACGCGATTGGTGTGAGAAAAGCCAGCCCATGAGAGGCCTCCTGAAAGGTGGAGCCGGAGGTCTCCCCATCGGGGAAGAACCCCGGCGGGTGGATGAAAGGCTGCGTTGGCAGCGATGAAGTCGCGTGTCAGTACTCAAGCTCGCCGCATCCGGCTGGGCAACAATCAATCGGGATGCCGTGCTTGCAGCAGCCGTCCTCGGCGTTCGAGTCCCGCGTTTCCTGCCTTTCGGCGGGTGTCGCGTAGTCCCCGCAGTCCCGTGCTATCTCCAGGGCATATGCCTGCTGATGCTCGGGCAACCGCTGCACTTGCGCCTCAACTGCTGAACTGAACAGTTCCACGTACCAGTCGTGAGACTGTCCGCAGCCCCGGAGGGCGGCTTTGGCGGCCTGGTCGCAGATCGCCCGCCATGCGGTCTCATCGAACGCGGCACGGGTGTTCTCACCAGGTTGTGATGAAGTACTGCAATCGAGTGTGGTCATGATGAAGGTCTCCAGATGGACACCGGAGTCCTCCCCATCGGGGTCGGGCCCCGGCGGGTGAATGCCGCGGCTGCGGCAGAATGATCAAGCAGCCTGGGGGTCAGGCTTTCGGTCCCACTCCTGGGCTATCGGGTTGATCTCATAGCCCAGCTCGCCCAGCCGCGCGATCTGCAGTCGCAGTGTGCGGCGATCGATGGTCGAATCCAATTTCACCGATTCTCCCAGTGGCCACAGAATGCCGAACAAGGCCGCATCGTCGCTGTCCGCCCTGCTGCTGGTGGCGGTCTTTGCGGGCGGCAGATCAACGCCGAAAGGCGTGGTGTCGAGCAGTGGATCTTCAATTGCGGACACGGATGCCTGCTTGGTCTTCGGTTTTGACTTCGGCTTGGAACGGGCTGCCGGTACACCGGCTTCTGACGCATCGGTTTCCTCGTCGATGGGATCGACATCGTGAGTCGCAAGGGCATGTGCCTCGGACGCGCTCAGCTTGTCGATGGCGGACAAGGTCATGCCATCCAGGTTGGCGCATTGCTGAAAGAAGAAGCCACCATTGCGAAGGGGAATCGGCTTGGTGAAGATGTAGCGGATGACGAAGTCACCTTGGTATTTACCTTCTGGATACTGCTCCAGCTCGGCATCTTTAACGGTGAACTTGCCTATGGGGGTGACGAGGTTACCCACCTTGAACGGGCCATTACGGCCGTGGATGGTGAGTATCGCGAGCTGACCCCCCACTGTGATGGGAGGCCCGGACATAGTGGCAGGTTTGGCCATGGTGAATCTCCTTGTGATGAATGGGATCGCCTGTGCATGTGGCAGATCGCGGGCTCGGAAGAAAATGGACCCGCCCTGGAGGGCGAGGTCCGTGTGGGTCAGAACGATGCTGCTTGCGCCAGCTCACGCTCCTGTGCCTGCACTTCGGTCTCGCTTGGCGCGGGGGAGGAAGGCGGCACGTCTGCAGTGCTGTCGTCGATACCTTCATCCTCGGGAGCATTCGCATCCTCGGACGTCGGCGTGTCGGCTTGCGCTTGGAGCTTGGGATGAACCTGGTGACCGTCGATCTTGATCAGGCTGATGTGGGTCAGCGTGGATTTCAGGTTCACGCCAGGCTGGCCGGCACGGTCGCCCTTTGCATAGATGAAAGGATCGGCTTGCATGTCGTCGAGGCGGAAAGCGATCAGCACCCGGCGTTTTTCGTCGATGGACGGTACGCAGCGGCGAACCAGGTTACGGGCCTCGGGTGTTGCGACAATGGTGTCGATGTAGCGGTACTCGCGTTTCTCCTGGCCAATATCGATAGGCCCGGTCAGCGCGGCGATGACGCATGAAAGGAACGGGTCGCGGTCTTTGGGCTCGACCTCTTGCGGCTTGTTGAGGTAGCCGATGCCGCGGGTGATGAGCTCGAATCGTTCGAGCTGTGCCAGTTCGGTCCTGTCGAACGGTTCGATCTTGAGGAGCCGGCCTTTGAGGCTGCCGCCAGGCTCGCCTTCATGGCCTTCGCTGGTACGAAAGAACGCATCGCCCCAGAGATCGCTGCTCCTGAAACGGACCAGCGGGCGCTTGGACTCATCGGCATCAAGGTAGCCACGAACGAAGTTCTTGGCCTCGCTGCCCGCGACGTTGACATCGAAGTAGCGGGTGATCGGATCGTGAACGGGACCGACCTGGGCCGCGATGGTGCATGCAAGGTAAGGATCTGCCTTGCGGCCGCCTTTGACAGGAACCATCCGGGCACGCTGCAAATAGCCGATGCCGTCGGTATGGATATCGAAGAAGCCTTTTTTCTCGGAAGAAGTCGTGTTGGTCATGATGAATCTCCAAAGGAGCGGAGACACACCGAGCCCGACTGCGCGGGGGTGTGTAACCCCGCGATGGGTTGATGAAATGATCGCATCCACCACCGGCGAGCCGATGGTCGTTCGCGCGAGGATGCTGTGCGAACTGGCTCGGTCATGCGGCTTTCGCCGCACCGCAACCTTGAAGACCGTGGTTGCGTGGCATGTCGCTGACAACGTCAGCAAGCATGGGGCAAGCCTCGCACCGGGCGGATGCGCAGGCCACGGCCAATGGGTACTGCCACCTGACCGCATTCAATCTCCGCAGAAACAGCCAAGGGCTTCTTCGATCGGATCGAACAGATCGCCCTGGTTCGCGGCGAACTGGGCCAGATCGGCGTAGCTGGGGCCGTCGGCGCGAAACCGTGCACCGCTCGGCTTGCTCGCCAGGTTCAGCGATTCCATGCGAATCCACCATTCGGCGGTTGCAGGTTTGGCCTTGATGAGTGCCAGACGCTGCCCCTGCGGCTTGAGAAAGCACAGGTCACAGTTGCCTTCGAGCGTACGGCCGTTCACCGTCAGCAATTCGAGGTCGAACGGCTGGGCCTGCCAGAAGGCCGTCACGTCGTGCACGGTGATGCTGCTTTCTGCCAGTGGCATGCACATCGTTTCACTGGCCGATTCCGTCGAGTGCCGGCAGAAGCGCTCCCTGGGCGGGGCTGGAGACGAATGCGGGCGCGCAGCGAAGGCTGGGGCCTCGGAAAAGAAAGCCCCCGCAAAAGCGGGGGCTGTGGAGGGATCAGTGCTCTTGCGATTTGGCTGACATGTTCATGCGGTAGCCGCCTGCGGTTTGCGCGCCGGCTTTTGGATCGTGCGCACGCTTATGCGGCGCCAGCTGCCGTCGTCTATCAGTGCCTGCAGCAAGTTTCCGAGGTTGTCGAAGAACACACCGCTGACCCGTTCGATCAGCTCTCCATCGCGGCTCAGTTCCACTGCATAGAGGTCGTCGTCACGCTCGTACTGCACGGTGACGCGGCCCTCGAACTTCATCGTGGACACGTTGAAGCTGATGGCTGGCGGCGTGGCGTTGATCTCCTTGGGCTGTGGATCGACCCAGGTGAAATCCCGCGCGCCGGCATCGACCAGCAGGTGCGTGATGCGCCGGTAGCCGTCAGGTGCCGGCAGTTCCTCCAACTGCTTGATGAGTTTCTGCAGTTCCGGGTAGCGTGGCTCCGGGATAGGCAGCTTCGCCGGCGCTGAGCCGAGCACGAACGTCTGCAGCTTGTAGGGCGTACCGTCGCTGGTGTACTCGGTACGTTCTTCGGGCGTGTCCGCACGAAGGCCGTCGAAGCGGCGCCGGGCGTAGGGTTCGACTTCTACCTTGGCCCCTTCGTCGGGGTCTTCGGTCACAAGGGTGCGGTCGAGCACCGCGAACTCGATCCGGCCCGTTTTGACGATGATGGCGTCCTCCGTCTTGGCAATGATCTTGCCGTCGAAGGGCTTGGGATCGATATGGAAACCCATGGTCGAAACCTTGGGCTGGCCGTCGAAGATGAGGAACTTGAAGGTGCGGGCATTGGACGGCACATGGCCGCGAACCAGTACCTGCATCTGTTTGCGAATAGCTTGATGATCCATGGGGATGTCTCCAAAGAAACAAGGGACTCCCCGCCACAAGGGAAGGAAAATCCCTTGTGGGTGGTGGACGCGACATGCGTCCGTGGATGAACATGGCCCGCGCGACAACGCGCGCCGCAGTCTTGAGGGCCACGACTGCTGGGCATGCAGCCGGCAACGCCGACGAACATGCCGAAATGGTTCGCCATGTGCCTGGCGAGCGTCGATGAAAAAATGGAATTACCCCGTTTCCGCATTCATCGAGCACCGACCCGTTCAACCATTTCTACGAGGGCATCCATGTGCACATCATCGAGAACCAAGGCCAGGCCATTGCCAGCACGAACTACTGGGACAGCCAACATGCCGCTGCTGGTTACGCGTTCCTCTCATGGAATGCCGGCGCCGGTCGGGTTCTGCTGCCTGATGCGCTGACACCGGCGTTGGCTGACATGCGCACCGCGCGCTATGTGATCGTGAGCCAGGGGCCTTGGCGCGCAGCCGGGGGGGGCGCGATGCCTGGGAGTTGCTGTTCGAGGACGGCAGTGACGCACCTTACTGCCTGCATCTGATCATGGAGCAAAGCGACCGGCGCCTGCCCGACAAGGATCAGGGCGGCGGTTTTGTCATTACGGTCTGGACGCGCGAGGGCGAGCAACTACGCTTGCCTGGCAAGTACCGCAAAGTGCGTGAGGTTCCTTGCATGGCCCCCTTGGGAAACCCATTGATCAGGTAGTCGGCACCGAAAAAAAGCCCCTCGGATGAGGGGCGATTGGGACGATCAAAGGTTTTCGCATAGGAAGCAATGCACTCGTTGCCGAGGAAAGAACACATGCTTCCAACGGTCGCCGCAGGTGTTGCCGCCGTCGAACAGCACCATCTCGTAGGCTTGGACGTCGCTATCGAGCAGACTCAATGCCTCGATCGGACGCATCCGCAAGCCGCCATGGTAACGGTCGAATACCAGGGTCTGACCCACGGCATCGTCCTGAGACATGGCGTTGATGCAGGCGCCGAACTGCCGGTCGAAGTCTGGCTCAAGACCGTGTTCGCGCAACAGGTAGGCAATGACGAGCTCCAAGTTGAGGAGGCTGAGCGGCCTGTCCTTGTCGATCCTCCGCTGGCACAGATCGCGGATGTTGTTCGCGAGCTGCAGCAGCAAACTGTGCAAGGTCACGTTCTGATGAGGCATGGTGATACTCCTGATTTGGGGCGATCCGGCACCCTGCGGGTGTCGGCCCGCAGGGGCGATGGAAAGCTCCCTTGGGGGAGCAAAGGGAATACGGCTACAGCTTTGTTTCGACGATCCACCACTCCGACTTCGGCAGTGGCAGACCGCTGATGGGATGTATGTCGACCAGTACGGCCTGTGCCGACCAGCCGGAAGCTGGAAGATGCGCACGCACGTCGCCCTGGCCGTACCAGCGGCGCATGCGTACCGTTCCGGGTAAGTACAAGGGGTGCGAGGCAGAGGATTTCTGCAGCTTTGCACGGTTGCGAGATGCGACCTGGTGATCAGGCATTGGGAGTGCTCCTGAGAAAATGGAGCGGGCCCCTTGCCCTTGCGGACGTGGAAGCCCGCGAGAGGGATGAAAGAGTGGATCAGGCTGTCAGGGCTGCTCTTCGAACAGCGGCAGACCTTCCAGCGGTGATGCGTCGGCATCGAACACCAGCATCCTGATGTCGGCTTGCCCGGCCAGTGCCAGTACGTTGGCCAGATCCTCGGGCATGCCCTTGGACAGGTGCTCCTGACGCAACTGGCTAGCGGTAATGCTCTCGATGTCCATCAGGTTCTCATCCGTCCAGGGAGTGGCAATCAGTTTGACACCAATGGCCGGGCTGTAGGGGATGCGAAAGGCGACGAACAGGAAGCCAATCGGCGTGGCGATATCCGCCAGGTCGCACAGATAGCGGCTTGAGGCTGCGGTGATGTGCGCCGTGCTGATCTCCCAGGCGCGGCTGTAGAAGCCTGTCCGGAACTGCAAATTACGCACGATTTCCTCCGCCGATGTGAGCATCTGCCTGTCACCGAGATAGTCGAATGCACCCTCGATGGTTCGGCCCCAGATGTCATGGGACACGGCCTGGACGGTGCCGCTGCCGCCGCAGAGTGCGTCGAGTTCGGGTGGCACCGTCTGGCCTTCGGTGACCACGGCGAAGTCGTCGTTGAAGAGGCAGGCGCGGCGGGCGACTTCTTCGTCGCGCAGATGTGCTTGCGATGCGTGCAGCGGCAGAACGGTCTGCGGGTGGCGGTCGTCGTAGCTGATGACGACAACACGCTGGATCTCGAAACCGTAGTAGCCGCGTGCAAAGGGATTGGATGAATGATCCATGGTGTGATTCTCCAGTGAGGGTTGAAGCAGGGCCAACCCCCACCGGGGATCGACCCCAGTGGGAAAGGATGTGGTGCAGGCGAACAAGCACCGACCGGATCAAGCGTTATGTCGTGGCTAAGCAACGCAGCCGCTCGGACAGGCGTTGTTGCAACTGGCGGCGTTGCGCTTTGTTGGCAACGCCAGCGAGCAGGCGCTGCGCTTCCTGTGCAAGCACGTCGGCAGCGGCCTCCACGTTGTTGAGAAGCAATGCCTTGCGCAAGTTATTGCCGAGATACACCGCGTGCGAAGATCCGCTGGATACCTTGCATTCGCGGCTCAGGAAGAACCCGTCGCCACCGGACTCGAAGAGCCGCCGCTTGCCGTTACTCCAGCAGCCCGCCATGCGGATCTCCTTGAGGCCGTGGCCATCATCGAATCGTGTTGCGATCAGGAACAATGCGTCGAAATCGACGAGGCCATCGAACGAGTGGTGTTCGATCAGGTTCGCCAGCGCCTCGTCCTGATCACCACCAAAGTGGCGGGAGAGCGCTTCGAGGACTTGCTCGATCGTCGGCAGGGTCTGCTCATTGGCAATCGGCAAACCCAACGATGTGGCAACTGCGGCCAGTTCTTCGCAGACGGTGTCCCAGTGCGCGCAGCTTTCACAGTAGTTGAAGGCGATGTAGGCCTGGCCGTCTCCGGGGTAAGTGGCATCCAGTTTCATACCGCCGAACAGCGCGGTAATCACCGGGGTGACTTGGTCGAGCACGAGGACGCCGGTGGCCTCGTAGTAGCTGCTTGTCATGGGATGACTCCTGATTGGTGAAGCGGAGCCAGCCCCTGCGGAGCGGCCTCCGCGAGGATGAACCGAAGCGATGGCCTCGGACGGTGTAAGGAAAAGCGCTATTCGCCGAAGTCGGTGGGGTCGCCCAGGGACTTCAGTAGTTCAATCAGACCGCAGTTGGCCTGTAGATAGATGTCGTTGTAGTCGTCGCCGGTTGGCGAGCGCTCCGCGGCATTGATGTCGGCATCCAGATCCAGGATCGCTTGACGCACACGACGGGCAATGGCCAGTGGTGCCGGCATGTCGTCCTGCACGGGTTCGTCCAGCGCGGCGAGCACGGCCCGCGGCGACAGCGCGTCCGGCAGGGACTCGAACACCGTGGGCGTATCGCTGCGGCACAGTGCTTCGGATTCGGTGTCGCCGATATCGAAGCGGACGACTTCATCGTCGGCCGCGCCTTCGGTGTCGTAGTCCACCACCACGAATGGCGGCAGTGGAAGATGATCGGGCCAGTCCTGTACGACGATGGCCTGAACCAGGCCGCCTTCGAGGACGACGGCAAAGGATGGATTTCGGGACATGGGTCACTCCTGTGGGACGAAGGGAGGGACACCGCCCCGATGGGACGGCGTCCCTCGTTGGGGTTGGAAAGAAATGGCAATGACGAGCTACCAACCGCTGTAGTTGAGTACCAGATCGGCAATCACCTGACGCCGCTCCAAATCCAGACCGCCGAGATCGGCCAGCCCTTCAAAGCCACAGCGGCGTAACATCGCAGCGCCCTCGCGGGCGTTGTAGAAGCTGACCATCGCAGACAAAAACATCCGCTGACCACTGCTCAGCACGCCAAGAGCGTCGTTGAGCAACAGCAGGTTCGGACGCAGATCCCACTTGTCCGTGGCGCGCTGTAGTCCTTCGCGAGTACCGTCGCCGAACCACTCGGAGCCGGCGATTTTCACGCCGCGTTTCCACGCGAGAAAGAACGCCTGGGGAGCCGCAACAAAATGCCGTTCCTCCCGGGCGAGCTGATCGATCACTTCCGTAGGCAGAAGCTGGTTCATGGTGTTCTTCTCCGGAATGGGTCAAAGGTTACGCAACTGTGTCCAGCCGCCTCTGGCGAGAGCTCGCTTGGCCGCTGCCTCGCTGCGGAAATACTCAGCGGACTCGCGAGAAACCGGGCCTCTCCGGTCGCGCGTGCCGATGTAGTGGCCAGCCGCGCTGGGAAGCACTTCGAGCGGCAGGTATTTGCCGGCGTAGTTGAGGGCCAGATGGCCGAACGATGCGGATCGAGACATGGGGCAATCTCCTTGGCAGAGGCGGGGGAGACGGCCTGATCCCTTACCGGGATGGCAGCTCCCGCAAGGGTTGAAGAAAGAGGCATCCGCACCGCGAAGGTGCGCGTCCGCAGGACGATGCGATGGCGGACTGGTGGGTCACGGGAAAAATCCCGGCGCAGCCTGGACCCTGGCTGCTGGCATGGTGCTGACGAGGTCAGCGACACATGCTGGCAGATTCCGCCAGCGCCGAGCCGGCGTCATGCGCAAATGGGAATCCGAGGCGGCCCCGATTGATGGACGAAAAAAAGCCCCGCAGCGTGAATCTGCGGGGCTGTCGGAGCTCGGAGTGCTTGGGATCAGGCGAACTGCAGGCGTGCGATCGGTGGATGCTCGCGGTGTTCCGCCTGCCACAAATCGTAGGCCGCCTGCTCGGCGAGGTACTGCCGCGCGCTGCCGAGGCCGGCGAGCTCCAGCCGGTGTGCCAGGTCGGCGCTGATCGCCGCCCGACCGTTCAGCACGGTGGAGAGCTGCCCGCGCGAGTAGCCGATGTGCCGGGCGAGGCCGGCCACCGACATGTTGATCGCCGGCAACACGTCCTCACGCAAGGCTTCACCCGGATGGGGAGGATTGTGCATAGCCATGTTGGCCTCCTAGTGATAATCAAGGTAATCGACGAGTTCCGCATCAGCGCCGTCGAACCGGAAGATGACGCGCCAGTTGCCCGATACGCTGACCGACCAGTAACCGGCGAGCTTCCCTTTCAGGGGATGCAGCCGGTTGCCGGGGCGGTCCATGTCGTTCGGGCTCGTGGCAACCTCAAGAGAGGCCAGCAGGCGCCGCAGGCGGGCGACGTGGTCGGCGCGAACGCCGGAGGGGTCGCCTCGCTGGTGCAGTGCCCGCAGTCCCTTGTGCCGGAAGGACCGGATCATGATGCATGAAGTGTAAGGCCATGCCTTACACTTTTCAAGTGAAGCAGACGGGTTTGCATGGTGGGTTTCCTCTTGGAACAGTGGCCGCGCAGGGCGACGGTGGTCAGGATGTTTCGCCACCCAGGACATGCTGCTTCCACAAGGCGAAGGCCTCGTCCGGTGGCAGTTCGGCCAGGATGACGATGGGGTCTTTCTGCCGTGCGCGTAGCGCGGCAAAGTAGGCTGGCCGATCGGCGATCGCCTTTAGCTTGATGCCCTTGAGAAAGAGCAGCTTGCCGTTCTGGATGAGCAGCACCTTGTTGTGGATCTCGCGGGTGTACGCGGTGCGCAGCTTGCGGTCGGCCTGCATTGCCTCGGCCAACTGGTCGACCAGGTAGTCCAGGGTGATGTTGATGATGATGGTGACTGGTTCGTCACCCTCACCTGATACACCGCCTTTGAGGGTGTCGGGCGGCAGGCTTTTGGCGAACTGCTCGGCCTCGGCCAATTGCGCGGTCTTGCCTTCGTGCGCATGAATAATGGTCATACCGCCATCGCTATGCCCGTCGTTGCGGGCTTCGGCGATGGCGATGCCGTCGAAGATGACTGTGGCGGTAAAGCACAACGTCCCTTCACTGGTGAAGTCCGCAGCCTTGAGGTTTTTCAAGGCGATGCGGTCTTGCTTGATGGTGGTTTCCATGGGTTTTTCCTGTGAAATCAGTCGGACAAACACCGAGTCCCAGCGGGACAAGGCGCTCATCCCATGGGTTGGAGAAAGAGGCATCGATGCCCGCGTGGGCAGCGTTCGCCCGGGCGATGCGAAGGCGAACTGATGGGTGGCATGGAGCAAATGCCCCACGGCAGCCTGAAACCCTGGCTGCTGGCGAATCACCGGCAACGCCGGCAACAGCGGTAGTTAGCATCGGCCGCAGGGTGTGGTGGCGTCAGCCGTAAACAGGAAATCGGTGGCACCGGATTCGGCCATGCGCGTTGTCGCGAAGCACTTCATCCAGCATTTGAGTGGGTGTTGGCATACACGGTTGCCATGCTTAAATGGACGGGAAACCGGGAACAGCTCAAGGCGGATGAACATCATGAGCAGAGCAGCAATCAGCGCCCTCTATAACTGCGGCGAAGGTCGAATCGAGTACACCCGTGGGGTGCTGGACGCCCTGGGTTATCAGGATCTCGCCTTTGAAATCGAGGTTGCGGCCATGGAGGTAAAAAACAGCGAACCTGCGCCCGTTACGGGCGACAGCATTGAGGCTTATTTGGCCGCGCCCCCGGCCAGCGATGCCTATCATGCAGCTGTCGCACGGCTTCATCGGGCGTTTGAACAGGTGGAAGCCATCAAAGTTAGGCTGCAGGATGCTGACTGCTGCGGCGGGGTGCCCGCCACATTGACCGCCCAGTAGCCGGCCAGCTTTTCTTTGCGGAGCACAGCCGGTTGCCGGCGTTATCCAACGCTGCGCGGTACTGTTTCTGCGAGACGGTATGTCATGCCTTAATCAAAGCGGAGCGTTGGCTGGGAGGCTCAAATGTTTCACGTTGCAAACGACGGCGCTGAGATTGCCGATACCGACTATTGGCAGACGCCGCACGCGGCCAAGGGCCTGTGCTACCTGAGCGGCAACGCCGGGGTATGGCGGCTGCTCTTGCCGCCTGCGTCCGAATCCATGCTTGCGGAGATGCGAACCGGCCGCAGCGTGACCATTGAACCCTCAATCCAAGCGGCAGGTTGCCTGGACGTGGTGTTTGAGGATGGCAGCGATGCGCCGTTCGCACTGGCGGTGGATCTCAAACTGACAGACCGGGTGATGCATAGTGGTGAGTGCCGGGTCACTGTCTGGACTGTGGCTGGCAAGCAGTTGGATCTGCCTGCGCAAGTGCGCCTATGAAAAAAAATGCCCCCGGAAAACCGGGGGCGTGGAGAAAAGAAGAAGCTCTACTTCATTCGGTCACCGCTTGCAGCTTGCCGGTGTCATCGAAGACCAGCCGCACACTGGCACCGGCCAGTTTGGGCTGCGCGGTGTGACGCAGCACACGGGGCAGCAAGGCGTCGACGACACGATCCGGCGATGAGGAGCGGCCTACGGCGATGAAGGTGGCGATGGCACGGGCGTCTTCATCCTCGCGATCCTCATCGTAGCGATCATCGAAGATGTAGTCGCTGACCAGTCGGGTCACGCCGTCTGCATCTGCGGCGAGGTACAGCGTGCAGCCCTCGCGGATCGCCTGCACTGCATATTCAGCTCCGCCTTCCAGGCTGACGTGCAGCGTTTCGACCAGTTGCAATTCGACCTCGCAGTCTGCCAGGCAGGGATCACTGTCCTGGTAAAGGAGAACTCCTGCCCTGATCTGAACTTGCTCTGGGGTGATGGTTCTGAGCAGGCGTTTGAGCCAGTGGTCGTCATCCAGACCTGGTTCATCGAACAGGAAGGCGTTCGCTGCCTGTAGATAGACCTCGGCCGCCGGCGCGTCGTACTCGTCGGTTTCGGTCTGCCACACGCCCACTTGCTCCAACGCCTCCCGTGCCACGATGCCACGGGTCATGTAGCGTTCCCAGTAGCGGCGATATCCGGCTGGTTCACAATGCCAGTCGCGGAACCAGGAGCGGGGCACGAAAGGAACATCATTGAGCAGGTCGGCGTTGGATGAGCTGAGGCAGATCTGGGCGTAGTGCTCGATGAACTCGCTGGCGGCCAGTTCTGCTTTTTTCTCGATCAACGCTTCGCGATAAGCCTGGCTCACCGCCGCCTGGATGCGAGGATGGTCTTCCGCTTTGTTCAGCAGATGCTGCCGATCCGGGAGTTTCGCCAGCGTATCGTCGGGCAGCAGGATGATCTGGTGTTCGCAGAAACTGGGCACGCTGCCGATTGGCAGACCCTGCAGGAAGCAGCGCCACTGCGTATGACTACCGGAGAGGTTAACCCGCACTTTGCCCATCGCGGTCTCCCGCCAGCGCCGGTCGGGCCTGGTCAAAGGGCGAGGCACTTCCTCCCCGTTGAACCAGACCCGCACCGGGAAAGCCTCACACAGGCGCAGGAGTTCCTGCCCTACCCAGGTGCGCAGATCCAGCCCTGCCTGCGCCGGCTTGACGCCTTCGAGACGGAGCTCGGTGCCAGCACGGTGAGGCTTGAGATAGACCACGACAGCCTCGCCGCTGATGATCTGTCCCGTTCTGGCGGTGAAGGCCTGGTCTCGGGAATGCACGCTCAGACGATCAGCGAAGTACAGCGTAGACAGGGCACCCAGCCCGAAAGCGTTCTCGCGGGCTTGTAGTTCTTCACACCAGCTGGAATGCGCGATGAAGATGAGGTTTTGCAGGTTGTCGATCCCGATGCCGTCGTCGCTGACGGTGAGCGTGTCACCTTCGACGGTCACGTGGATGTCCTCGGCTTGGGCGCGCCGGGCATTCTGCAACAGCTCGCCCAGCATCGAGGATGGATTGAACGCATGGCGCAGGTTGGCGATCAGGCGGTTCTGGTCGGTTTGGAGTTGGATGGTGCTCATGATGGTATGGCTCCTTGGTAAAGGCGCCGGCAAGGCGCAGCGCTGCCGGTGCGTCGAGGCACGGGACAGGCGGCATGCCGGATGTAGATGGAGGAATGGGCCGGTCGGTCCGGGTGAGAAACAGCATCGACGCCCAGGGCGGGCGCGCATCCGCGGCACGATGCGAAGCGGATGAGGTAGGTCGGCGCGGAAGAACCGCGGCGCAGCCTGCACGACCATGGCTGCTGGCAAAAGCTGACGGATCAGCGGTGCAGGTGCGACGATGCGCCTGACGCTACGTGATGTCGCACATCAATGCGCAGCCGCACGGCCCGCGTTGTCCATGGCCTGGTGTCGTCGTCCTGTTCCAATCGGAATGCAGGCATCGCCCTATTTCAGGCAAAAAACGCTCCCGAAGGAGCGCTCTGGCGAGCGCATCAGGCGGGCGATGGAGGTAGGTCGAGTACCCGTTCAGAACCGTGGATAGCGGCTACGCGCCGGCAACGCGGCCACGTTCATGCCGTTTGCTGGCAGCGCGTCTTCGTGAGGTCGTAGCGCGGAAAATCTAATGCAGGTAGTGCCCGGCGGTATCGTCTGGCCCAAGTCCGTAATGCCGCCACAGCCGGAAGGCCAGCCTGGGTGGCAGTTCGGCGAGAATGACGATCGGACTCTCCTGACTGGCCCGCAACGCGGCGAAACACGCTTCCCAATCGCCGATCGCGGTGAGCGGGGTGTCAATGTAGAGCAACTTGTCATTGCAGATGAACAGCAGCTTTTCGGCCATGTTCTGGACGAAAACGGGCCGTAGCTTGCCGTACCAATATTCATCGGCGGCCAGCTCTCCGACGAGCGACGCCAGGGAGCCATACAACGCTTCTTTGGCGACCCCTTCCGCTTCGGCCAGCAACGCCTCTCTGCCTTCATGGGCGAACAGAAAGGTCATGCCGGGAAGGCCGTCATTGCGGACGTCGGCAATGGCTTGCCCGTCGTAAAGCACCGTGGCCGTGAAGCCCCCGCTGGCGTCTTCGATGCCTAGGGGAAGGAACTGGAGATCGCGCAAACTGATGTGATCTTGTTCGATCGCTGAATTCATGGAACACCTGACTGAAAGCAGTTCGTGCGCTCCACGTTCCCAGTGGCGTGAAACTTCCATGCCGCAGCGCATCGGTGGGTGAATCTTGTGGCGGCTTGTCCGCTGGTGCGAGGAAATCCTTGCAATATCAAGAGAACATTGTCAAGCCGACTTGGCTGGGAGAACAGTGCCGAAGGCTTCGCGGATCTTCGGCTGAGGAACGAGATGCCACCCGTGGGTTGTCGCAGAACGCGGGGCCAGTCACTGCATCAGAGATCGCACATTCCGCTTACTGCAAGGCTTGTTGCAGGCGACGGCCCAGCCAGGCCATGCACGGCACCGCCATTGAATTTCCGATCGCCTTGTAGCGAGGCGCATCAGCCGCGGGCTTGCCGCGGTACGGCACCAAGGTCCACCCGTCCGGGATGCCCTGTAAACGCTCGCATTCGACTGGCATCAGCCGCCGAACCTGCCACTGCAACCAGCCTGTGCCGTCTGGCTCAATCGCCGTATAGCGAAAGTAGGCTTCCAGGTCAGGAAGCTGCACGTGCTCCTTGTCGGCACCGCCACTGCAGGCACGCAGCGCCGACGAAAGGCCGTCACCGAGTCCGGCAGCCAGCCCCTGCTCGCGACCGTGCAACGCCACGCTGAACACCATCGGCATGCCCTGGCCGGGCTTGCCGCCGCCCGTGGAGAGTGCGCCCGCGATCTGGCCGTGACCGGATTCCAGGCGCAGCTCGCCGCGCGAGTTCTGCGCGAAAGCGATTGCCGGCGTCACCTTCGTGCGCATGGTCGGCGCGAGTTTCGCCGCAGCGTCCGCACCATAGTCCTGGGCGGTGAATGCAATGATGGGCACGCCGCGCCCCGTGCCGTCCTCACTGCAGCCCTTACCATTGTTCGCGGTGTTCAGTGCGTGGGTGACACTGCCGGTCACCGATTGCACCAGCAGGGTATCGGCCTCGAAATCGCCTTTGGTGCCCACCTGTGCCGTCACGCAAGCGGCGACGTCAATGGGGCCGGCGGTGTTTCCCCCTCCGAAAGCGACAGTGACCGTGGCCTTGCCATAGGGCTGGTTCAGCCAGCCATGGCCGCCTGCTGCCGCAGTGCCAGATCCAGCAACGCGGGCAGCGTCTTGCCACGGCGAGCCGCCCGACGAAGAATCCCCGCGCAGGCCCTCGCGCTCAAAAAGTACTTCGGTGGGATCGAGGTCGTCTCGACCACTTGCCACAAGAAACACGCGCTTGCGGCGCTGGGCGACGCCGAAATGTTGAGCATCGAGCACTCGCCACGCAATGCGGCGGCGGGGGCCAGACACGTAACCTGCGTGCGCCCACTTGGCCCCTGGCGGTTCGAGCGCGCAGCTTTCGCCGGCCAGTGCTGCCAGGAAATGTCCAAAGGCGTTGGCGCGGTCGCTGAGCACGCCCGGGACGTTTTCCCAGACGAGCGTTGCGAGCGGTTGGTGGTTTTTTCGGCGGGCTTGGTCGATGACATTGGCTAACTCCACGTAGGCAAGGGTCAAGGCTCCGCGCGGGTCATCCATACCCCGTCGCGCGCCGGCGATGCTGAAGGCTTGGCAAGGCGTACCGCCGACCAGGATGTCCGGCGCGGTGACCTGGCCGGTGAGGATCTGGCGGGCGATCCCGGTCATGTCGCCCAGGTTCGGCACGCTCGGGTAATGGTGTGCGAGCACGGCGCAGGCAAAGGGGTCGATTTCCGAGAACCAGGCGGCTTGCAGGCCGAGCGGTTCCCAGGCGAGGCTGGCGGCCTCGATGCCGCTGCAGACACTGCCGTAGCGCAGTGCAGCGGGTTGTGGTTGAGGGTTCATTCGGGTGTCTCCTGTTCGTGTGACCGAGGCGGGATTGCCGGGTCGTCATGGCGAATGCGCAGGAGAAAAAACGCCGAAGGCGCGGGGCCTTCGGCTCGGAGGAGGCAACCACCCGTGTACTGGTGCAGGTCGCGGTCGTCGGTGGAACCGTTGCTGTCGCAGTAGCCACCCGGCCCTTGTCGTGGCTGGGGCCGGTACTGTGCTGGCACACATCCGTGCACAAACGGAGCCCGTTTTTTCACCGGCGGGCACCGGCATCGAATACCGCCAACCCCGAAGGGCTTCCTGATGGCTCGGTAGCCGATGCAGGCCGGCAAGGCATCAGGAAGCCCTTCACAGCGGGCGGAACAACCACTGATCGGGAGAATGCGCAGGGCGCGCTTCGGGGAGGACATGACCTTCTCGCCCCGCATGAAACGGGACGCGCACACTGCTACAGAAGGTTTGGCGTGCTGGGAGTCCCGCTGGAGAGCGCGGGACGGCGGTCACGTTGGCGCCGGGTGGCCAGCATGACGACAGGTTCGGTGCCTGTCAGGACGTTTTCGGGCCGGAGCGGCGCTTGCGTGGTGCTGCGCGCTTGCCTTTGGCCGCCTCAGCGGGCAGCGTGCCCTTGCAGGCGGGGTATCGCGCACATGACCAGAAGGTGCCGTTCTTGCCATTGCGCAGGCGTGTGCTGGCGCCGCACAGCGGGCATGGTGGCCCCTGGGGGATCTTGATGGACAGCGAGGTGCCACGGTACTGCGCGATCAACTGCGTGACCCAGGCCGACTGCTTGTCGATGAAGGTGTCGAGCGTCAGCTGGCCGGCTTCGATCATGTCGAGCGCCTGTTCCCACACCGCCGTCGTGCCGGGATCTGCAATCGCCGCAGGAACGGTGTCGATGAGTGTGAACGCAGCCTCCGAAGCGCGGATGGCCCGTCCTTTTTTAAGCAGATAACCCCGGCCCAGCAAGCCAGCGATGATGTTGGCGCGCGTGGCTTCGGTGCCGATGCCAACGGTGTCTTTCAGCTTCTGTTTCAGCCGTGGGTCGGATACCAGTTTGGCGACGTTCTTCATTGCCTTAACCAGCTCGCCCTGGGTGAAAGGTCGCGGGGGCAAGGTCTTGAGCGCCTTGAGGTCGACCCCGGCCACCTGGCACGTCATGCTTTGCTGCAGCGCAGGCAGCTCCTGGCTGCGGGGCGCGCTGTCGTCGTCGCCGGCATCATCCGGTTGCGGCTCGGCCAGCACCAGGCGCCAGCCCGGTACGACCACCTGCTTGCCCACGGCCTGCAGGGTCTGGTCGCCGCAGGCAAGCCTGGCCGTGGTACGGTCGAACTCGTGCACCGGGAGAAATTGCGCCAGATAGTGGGCGCGGATCAGGCGATAGACGAGCGATTCTTTCTCGCTCATTGCCGACAGGTTGGCAGGCTCCAGCGTGGGAATGATGCCGTGGTGGGCACTGACTTTGGCGTCGTTCCAGGCGCGAGAGCGCTGCGCGGGGTCGAGCTGGTCGATGATCTGGCGCAGGCTCGGATCTGTTTTGAGCAGGCTGTCGAGCACCGTGGGCACTTCTGCATGCATGCTTTCGGGCAGGTAGCCGGAATCAGAGCGTGGATACGTCGTCGCTTTATGCGTCTCGTATAGGGCCTGGGCGATCTCCAGTGTCTCCTGGACGTCGAGACCGAATTGCCGGGAGCAGACTTCCTGCAGCGTGCCCAGATCGAATGGCAGCGGTGCGCCCTCGCGCTTGCGCTCGGTTTCGACCGAGACCACCTGGGCGGCGCCCGCGGTGCGCATGCGCTGCGCCGCTTGCTGGGCTACCGGCTCCTGCAGGCAACGCCCGGCATCGTCGGCACAGGCCTCGGGAGCCAGCCACTGTGCGGTGAATGTCTTGCCAGCGCAGGACAGGGCCACGTCGATGGCCCAGAACGGTACGGAGACGAATGCGGCGATCTCGCGGTCGCGATCGACCACCAGCCTGAGCGTGGGGGTCTGCACACGGCCGACCGACAGCACACCGTCGTAGCCGGCCTGGCGCCCCAGCAGGGTGAACAGGCGGCTGAGATTCATGCCTACCAGCCAGTCCGCGCGAGAGCGCGCCAGCGCCGACTGGTACATGGGTAACGTCTCGGCCGAAGGCCGTAACTTACCGAGGGCGGCGCGGATCGAGGCGTCGTTCAGCGCAGACAGCCACAGGCGCTGAATCGGGCCTTGGTAGTTGCAAAGCTCGATGATCTCGCGGGCGATCAGTTCGCCTTCGCGATCCGCATCGGTCGCAATGACCAGTTCGGTCGCCTTGCCCAGCAGGGCTTTGACGACCTTGAATTGCGCGGCGGTCTTGGGTTTGACCTCGACCCGCCAGCGCTGGGGAACAATGGGAAGCTGTTCGATCGTCCAGCGCTTGAGCTGTTCGTCGTAGGCTTCCGGTGGCGCGGCTTCGACCAGGTGGCCGATGCACCACGTCACGATGACGCCCGGGCCGTTGAGGCAGCCGTTACCGCGCTGCGTCGCACCCAGAATGCGTCCGATGTCTTTGCCTTGCGAAGGCTTCTCGCAGAGAAATAACCGCATGCCTGCTCATCCGGATCACGCTGTTGAGGTTGCTGGTCAGCAGCATGTCCGGACGGCGAGAGTCCGGCCGCAAACAAGGTGAATGTGCACGCACCCGCTTTGATCGCATGGAGGGAGGCTGTTGCACTGGAGCGCGTGGGGCGTGCGGAGCATCGATAAGGCGGGAGCTTCTTGCGCTGGGCGCGCGAAACCTCAGTGGACGTTGGTGGAATCGTGCACGGGTGGCAGCTGGTAAACGGGGCGAGCCCTCACAGGGTCGCCCCGGCGTGTATCGTCATTCGGTCGGTGGCGGTTCGGTCGACGCCGGCCTGGCGTTAAGCGTGACCGACTCGATGCGGTACGGCAGGATGCCGACGCCACGAGCGTTGATGCGGTACGTGGTACGCGGGTTGTTCTGCTCGTCCGTCCAGTCGTCGCGTTCCTCACGGCCCAGAACCACGACGCGCATGCCTTTTTGGAACAGCGTGGCGAAGTGCTCGGCGTCGCGGTGCCACCAGTCAACTGGCCGCCAGAAGCCGCCCTTGTCCTCGTAGTTGCCATCCTTGCCCGGGATCGGATTGTCGAAATACACATTGAGGCGTAAGACCCTACGCGGTTCTTCATTGCCGTTGGGGTACTCGTGAAATTCCGGGGCCGAGCCGATGTTGCCCTCGTTGATGAAAGTGGTGCTCATGATATGGATCTCCATGCAGGTTGATGTGCCGCGTTGCTACTGCCAATGCGGTTACGGAAGTGGTTGGTGCGAGCGTGCGGCTATCTGGCGCAGGTAGACATTTTCGGCCTGGGCCATCTTGCTGGCGCATTCCCGGGCCTGGCGGCCAAGGGTGTGCAGTAGGCTGATTTGCATATTCAGCACGATGCGCTGCTGCTCGATGGCGAGCAGGTCATCCAGCAACGCGCGTGGTGTGACGTGGGAGGAGCTGTCCATCAGTTCCTCCCACAGTGCGACCCCCATCTGCGAACGGTCGAGCGAGCGCCAGCGCAGAAAGGTCGTGCCTGCGCCAGTCTTCTGCTGGGCCAGTTCAATGGACAGCAGGTTGAAGGGGTAGCTACGTGTCTGCGGCAGGATGCGCCGCTGTGCCAGGGTGATCATCTGGTCGCGGAGCGTGTGACACTGGCTGGCCCAATCCTCAAGACCCCTTTTACCTTTAAAAGCTTTTAAAAGGCCTTTTAGGTAGGCGGCCTGTTCCAGGCGGATGAAGTCTGTCTGTTCCAGCGGCTGGAAAAACCGGCGTTGGTTTTGCGGGATCATGCCGGCTCTCCCTCGTCGGATGCGTCAGGTGTAGGTAGCTCTGGCGCAGCTTCTGCAAGGTCAGCAGGTGCAGGTTCATCCGTGTCGGCACCAGCACGCTGCTGCAGGCCGCGGCGAATGATTGGTGGCGCGAACCGGGAACGTCGCGTGCCTTCGAGCACGTCCTGGGGCAGTTCACCGAATTTCTCCAGCGCGGCTCGCGCTGCGGCATTCTTCGCTGCGAAGTCATCGCGGGTGGTGCCCGAGTACCGGTACTGCTGCGCCAGGCTGAATAAGCTGCGCAGTGCGTGTGCGCCGTCGTTGAGCCAACGCTCCAGTGTGCTGCGGTCAATCAGGGCGGTGTGATGGGCCAGGATCAGGCGCCGGGCCAGATCGTCGTAGTCGGCCAGCAGGTAGACGGCCATGAAGCCGAGCTGCGAGGAGACGAACAGCGGGAGCTTGACGGGTTGCACATTGAGGTTTTCGCCCAGGCTCAGCGCCGGTGGCACACCGGCCAGGGCCTGATCGACCTGCTGGCGCAGGGTTTGCAACTGTTCCTTGGTGGCGGACAGCTTGTCTTCGATCCGCAACATCCACCAGTCCGAATAGGGATCGTCCTGTTCCGAGCCTCTCTTCACCTTGTTGGCGATGGAGACGAAGCCATTGAGGCCGACGATGCCCGGCTTGCCTTCGGCCGGGGCGCGGCCATGCCAAATGCGCGAGGCATGGTGCGTGTGCAGGGTCAGCGACATGGCGCTGCGCAGTGACCCCAGGTTCAACTGCAGGGATTCGGAGGAGGTGTTTTCATGGGCCATGGTGACGACTCTGTGTAATCAAACGAGTCGCCAGCATCGGTGTCAGGCGGAAGGCAGTCAGTCATCAAACCGCACTGGCGTCATGCCTGTTTTTCGACATGCCCAAGGCCCGGCAGCCTCATCGCAGGGTGGTCTGCGGAAGGCAATGTGTTGCGCTATACCCGGGGTATAGGCGGCTATGGAACGCGATGGACGCTAATTGATGAGAGCCCGGTGGAGAACAAGGGGGGCTGCAGCGGGAAGGCTGCATGTTGCGCTATACCCAGGGTATAGCCTGCCATGGAACATACTGGACGCAGTGATGGGGCGAGCCGGTCAAGACAGATTCAGTAGTGAGCGCAGTCGGGCGAGATGCGCCTGGGCTACCTCCGGTGGTGCTGGTTGTGGCGGCGCAGGCGCAGGCACCGCCTTCTTGTCGACCGGCGCCGCAGGCGCCTTCTGACCCGCCCAGGCACGGAACTCACCGCGAAGCGCTTTCTGGATGATGCCGAACAGATACCCGGCTGGGTTGCGGATGGCCGTGGTTGCGCAGCGCGCATCCCATTCATCCAGCACGGCCTGGTGCAGTTCTGCATCCACGGCCTGCATGGCTGCCAATGCACCGGATTGCTGCTCGGCCTTGAGCGCCAGGAAGCGATCCGGCAGCCTGAGCATGCCCAGCCCGCGCGGTACTGTACGTACTTCTTTATTGTTTTCTTTTATACGTACTGTACGGTCGGTCTTCGGAATCCGAAGTGAGCCGTCCTGGCTGGATTTCACGCCTGCTTCGGATTCCGAAGCGGGGGCCGGCCGATTCCGAAGAAGGTCTTGCGAGCCGTCTTCGGAATCGGGTTTGTCCCCAGGCTGTGGATAATCTGCGGCCGTGTTCCTGCCCTGTGATGCCAGCCGCTGCGACAGGATATCCAACCGGCTCGGCAGTACCTGTCCGCTCAGCATCGGGTCATGCGCCAGTTCTTGCAGTGTGTGGAGGCCGACGCGCTGGATGGACTTGCTAGCATGTGTCAGCGACTGGCTGAGCAGTTCCAGATAGCCCGCATCGAGCTGGATGGCTTCGTAGGGGGTGAGCGGTTCATCGTGAAGCACGTAGAGGTTGCCCTGGATGCGCCCTGTGCGGGGATCGCGTCGGCGCCTGACCAGGCTGATCCAGCGTGTCAGACGCAGCAGCGTCAAGGTGCGGGCGACAGTTTCGTGCGAGGCGCGCGCGGCACAGGGCATGGCCGCCAGCCAGGGGGCAAGCTGGTCGTAGGTGGGCATGGCGGTGATGCCATCGTCCGCCAGCATCAGGCGGAACACCTGCCAGCCGTTGCGCTCCAGCGGCGTCAGGCGCCTGTCCAGCAGTAGTGCGCGCGGTACGCTGTCGTGACGGCTGCCGCTGAACAGGAAGCCGTCTGCTGCCGCAGGTGCCGGCGATGGTGCCGATTGTGGCGATGGCGATGGCGGTGGCTGTAGGCGGGCGAGTGCGTCGTCGAACAACGCATCCAGCCGAACGGGACCGCCTGTACGGTGCTGCCCCGCCGTCATCAGACCAGCCCTTCGTCAATCCATCCGCGTAAGGCGTTCCAGATCACGGACAGGGGAAGCCCGATGGTCTCGGCGAGATCCGCTGCGATGTCGAGCATTCCCATGTCGTCGTCGAGGGCGACGTCCTGTTCCTTGACCGCAGCCGACCAGCGTTTCCACAGGTCGGTGTCCTGTTCCTCGGTCAATACCGGGTGCCGTCCCTTGCGTTTCGGCAGGCCGATGACACTGCGGCGCAAGGCGATCTCTTGGTGGGTCAGGCCGAAGAACTTGCTGATGAGCTCCGTGCTGGCGCCCAGGCGCAGCAGCCGGTCGATCCTGGCCACTTCCTGGGTCACGTCCTCAGCCTGGTGCAGCAGGCGGCGCAGTACGTCGCGGTTGATGGCCACCGAGCACCAGGACACATTGGCATTGGCGAGCACGCTCGCCATCGCGGGGTGTTTCAGCGCATCCAGATCCTCGTCATCGAAACCCATCGACTTGGCTCTCCGCAGTTGGCCGTTGCGCAGATCGTGGAGCGCCTGAGCGATGACGGCCTGGTTGAGTGGATGCGGACCGGACATGGCAGCGTCCCTCACGATCCCGTCATGGCATTGCTGCCATCGGCCGTGCCGGTTTCGATATCCCGTAATCGGCGCGCCAGCCGCAACAGGCGGAAGAGTTTCACCAGCGCGTTGTCGCTCAGCCGCTGCAGCATGCCAGCCTCGGTGCCTGTGGTAGCCGACGGGATACCCTGCAGCAGCGTGCCCAGCTGTCCGGCCAGGTTCGAGGTATCGATGTCCGTGGCCACGAGAGTCGTTGGCAGATACGGTGCGCTCAGTGTGTGCAGCAAGGCCAGCAGTATCCGCGCTTGCGGATCTGCAGCGACCGCGGCGTCGCCCGCCCGGCAGAGGTAACCGATGCCGTGCTCGCAGGGCTTGATGAGACCCTGCATGCCGGTTTCGCTGGCGACTTCCCGCGCGAATTGGGCGATGTGCGTTTGCAGCCGCTCGGGATCATCCAGTGCAGGCTCGATGTACCAGACATCCGAGATAGGGTAGAGCCCGCCAACTTGGATCGGGATGGACTGCAATACGTTGCGCTCGAAATCCGGTAGCGTCTCGCCGGTATGGTCGGCGACCATGCGCTGGATCGATTGCAGCCGGTCGGTTGTGCCTGCAGGCGAGACTATATGCTCCTGCAGCAGCGCCGCACGTTGCCCGTCTTCGTCCTGGTGCTCTTCCTGCGTGGACTCGCTAGCCGGTGCCGAGGCACCCGAGGACGGTGCCGGTGTCGCCGTGCCGGTGGACTGCGTTGAAGCATCGGGTGTCGGCAGTATCGCTTCGGATGGCGCTTGCAGGGTAGGCGATGGCGGCAAGGACTCTGGTGCTGGCGTGGCGGCCGGAGACTCCTGCGTCGGTGCGGCGGGCGTTTCCGTGAGCACCTGCCAGCGTCGGTCGGAGTCCGTGATTTCGAAGGCCAGCGTGTCGTACTCCACCTTGAGCAGATCGGCCATCTGGCCAATCAATTCGTCTTGCACGCGCTGGATGCTGAAGCTGCCGCCCGTGCTGTCGAAGAGTGCCAGCACGTCCTGGAAGAACGTGGGGAAATCGACCTGTGGACTGGCTTTGGTGCCGCGCGCCAACCAGACGCGCTCGGCGGCGCGCCGCAGGCTGGTCAACTGCTCCACCTGATGCCGCCCCAGCCCCGCATACAACACGGTCGGAATGGCAGGCAGCAGGTACTGGATGGCCTCCTGCATGCGACTGATGTGGGGCTGCGGCACGGGGTAGCCATCGGCCTTGAGGCGGCGTGCCAACTCGGACTGCGACAGGGTTTTGCCCGTCTCTACCTCGTAGAGTTCCCGGGCTTTCTGCACGCCCAGGGCGCGCTCGATGAACGACAGCCCGCCATGCAATTCGTTTTCCGCGAGATGCCCCGTCAGTGCGACGATCTCGCCGCGCTCCGGCCAGGGGCGGAACAGGCAGGGGATGCGGAAGAAGCGTTGGTCCCGCGTCTCGCTCCATAATTCACGCAAGATGGCGAGACGGGTGTTGCCCCCGTTGCGAATGATGTAGTGGTTCGCGCCCGGCCTGCGGGTGATCGGCGGTGGCGCATCAAGTCCGCGTTCGCGAATCGACGTTTTGATCTCATCGTACAGCGGGTTGCGGGTCAGCCGCGGATCGAGTTCATACGGCATCAACTCGTCCAGGGTCACGATCATCGGCGTATCCGCGAGCGGGTCGCTCAGCGTGCTCGCCACCGGGCCGGTGCGCGTGAAACCGTCGCTCAGCAGCTTGTTGGCGATGTCCTGTGCGGAGGCGTCAGGCATGGCCGTCCCCCTCTTCATGGCACGGTGTCTCATCAGCCCCGGCCTGGCGCTGCATGCGCCGCAGCCTGGCCCGGGCATTGCGGCTGGCTCGGTGGTCGCTCGCCGTGGAGCTCGTGAAAATCGGGGGCATTCCCGGTTTGGTGAATTTGAGATGCCCATTGCGGGTGCGAATGACCTCCCAGCCTTCGCGCAGGGCATACTCGATCAGCGGCAGCAGTTGCTTGTGACCGCGCGCCAGTTCACGGGCGTTCGACATGGTCGACCCTCCCACTGGCTTTGCCAGTGACCTGTGCAAACCGCGCATGCCATTGCGGGCACAGTTCGTTGGCCAGGTTGCGCACGGTTTCCAGCGCGGACAAGGCCACTCGGCCGGATGGGCGCCGGTGCTCGATGCGGTGTGCAGGCTGGCCGCGCGTCGCGGCGCGAGGAAATGCCTCGATAGCGGGGATCTCGGTGCCCAGGATCTGCACGTTGGCCTGTTCCTGGAAGATCAGGCGCAAGGTCTGCTGGATCAGGCGGGCATTGGATGAAACGGCCGGCACCCGGTTGATCAGCAACTGCAGGGGCGGCGGTTCGATGCCCAGATTGCGATAGGGCCTGATGTCCTCGACCAGTTGAAGCGTACCCCGGCGCAGTTCGCGCGCCGCCAGGATTTCCGGCGTGACCGGTGACACGGCCTGATGCGAGGCCAGCAGCGCCATTTCCAGCAAGACACTGCGCGCGCCTTGGGTGTCGATCACCATCAGGTCATAGTGGGGCCGGAAGGCTGGCAGGAGGTTGCGCAGACGCAGCCGGCCATCCGGAGCATGAAGCAGCAGCGTGTTCAATTGCCGGTGCTCGTCGTTGGAGAGCACGACGTCCAGACTTGCTATGGCGGTGTGCGACGCCAGGTTCGCCAGATCACGCTCATTGAACGCGAGGAGTTCATAAATGCCACCTGGGGCGCGATGGCTGAGCTCGTAATAGGACGACAGCGTGGGCTGCATGTCCAAATCAAGCAAGAGCACGCGCAGGCCGGCGTCGGCAGCGAAGCCGCCGAGATTGGCGGCAATGGTGGTCTTGCCCACGCCCCCTTTGGTCGAAATCACGGATATCACCTGCATGGTCTGCTCCTGATCGTTGGTGACTGGGAGCAGTCAGGTGCGTTCTTTGAGGCGATCAGTGATCCACTGGTCGATCTCAGCGGAATCCCATCCCACGGCTCGTACCCCCAGGCGCATGGCCTTGGGAAACTTGCCTTCCTTCATCAAGTTGTAGATATGGGCTCTCTTAAAGCCTGTTTTGGCCTCAACTTCGGCACGGCGAAGAATACGGCGCTCGGGAGCCGGTGCACTGTTCTGTTGGAACATAGTGGTCACTCCTTAGTGCTTGTTGGCGCTGCTTGGTGTGACCGCTATTACATAGGCGTCACCAACGCACCACATCAAACAATAGGAACGTGCCGGTCACCGCTTTCTTTTCATTGGCGGAAAATCCAGATAGTGTTTAGGTATCTCCGCCCAATGCCAATCCGGCTCGTTTTGCGCCACTGTTTATGAAGATTTCTTGACAATAAAGCAGGTGTGCGTTCGATAATTCGTCGCATTAGCAGTTGTGTGCGAGATCGAACGCAATTTGTCAGCGTGCCGACGGAAAAGGTCCGAGGCCTGCCCGATACGGAAATGGCCTGGAGTGCTTGATGTCAAACAGGCACGACATGTCTTGCATCAGAGTTTGGCAGGGGCGGCAAGGAACTCTGAAGCGGACTTTATTGGTCATCGACATGATAAAAAAAGAAGTCCTTGTTCCTGGCGGGACATTAAGGTGGTGGGCTCGTGATGTGGGTGGGCTCCATCATCCCGCCGATGATGAATGCCCGCTCGATGAAGCGTTTCAACTCAACTGAGCTATTATTCTCCAATGTCACAATATATGTCGCGGTATCTGGTATTTCATTCGCGGCAGCGCGAATAATGACATCAGGGTGGCTGTATAGTGATATTTGGGATTCAAGTCCGATACCAATTCCGTAGCCTGCAGCAACCAGCATGATCATAGGTTCATGTCCCGAGACATATTCGGCAATGTTCGGCGAGGGGAGCGAAGAGTCGTTAAACCAGCGGCGAATCACGTTATATCCCCCTGCGCATCGCTCGGGGTGACAAAGTACCAGAGGATAGCGAAGGGCTTCAGATACAGGGATCGTCTCGTGGGAGAGCAGCGGATGGTGGGTAGGGATCGCAATTGCCGGGCGTTCTGTCCAGACTGCTTCTTTTCTGTAGCCGGGGGTATTGGAGTTGTCGACCGTGAAGCCAATATCAATCTGGTCATGGCTCAGTGCCTGCAGCATCTCGTTGACCGACATCTCTATGATCCGTACTTCGGTGCGTGGCTCCTCTTCTCGGCACCGCGCAAGCAACCGTGTCAACCGTGGTTGAGCCAGGCTGTCTGCCAGACCGATGCGCAGTCGGCCATGAAACCCCTGCGAAGCCGACTGCACCCGATTCTTGGCACTCTCTATGAAGGTGACGATTCGACGTGCTTCTTCTCGGAACACCTGGCCTGCCCAGGTCAGTCGGATACGCCCTTTGGCGCGGTGGAGCAACTGAACCCCAAGCTGATGCTCCAGATCCCTGATGGCTCGTGATAGAGGCGAAGGTTCGATATGAACCCTGGCGGCAGCGCGAGCAAAGCTCTGCTCCTCCGCAACGACAAGAAAATAGTGCAGATGGCGAATCCTCATGCGTTCTACTCCTTCTTTTTAATGAGCTGTGCGGTTGCCAGCCGGTGAAGAATTGGTGCTCAGGCATGAGACGAGGCTTGATGTCGTCTTCATCATCAGCGCATAAGCTCCCACGCCGAGAGGAGCGTTGGCACAGATGCTTGGCTGTCACCGCAAACCTGACTGGGTTGATCGATCCCCGTTGCTACAACCGGCATGGGCTGTGGTGCATCCCATTGATGCATGCCATAGACAACGTCAGAGTATGGCCGTCTCCCACCCCAGTTGGTTCGCCTGTTTCGATACATGCAATGTGGGGAGGTGGCGGGGCAAGCATCTCCCTATGCCAGAGAACATGCCGATCAACGCCTAAAGCATAGCTTCTGGTTAGGGCGGCTCTGGCGCTGTCGCGTTCAACGAACGGATGGGCTGCTTTGCTTCCCAATGTCCAGCAAGTCACGCGCGATACCACCGCAGGTGTATGGATCACACCCAGAGTGATGGTGCTGCTGGAACCTTGGTAGGAATCGGAGGCAGATGACGCTGGAGGGAGTGACCGGCCACGGCGAACTGCTGGCCGTCGTGCGCTTCGACGGTGACGGCGTGGTGATCTGGAAGACCGTCGAGGATACGACAACGTAGGCGCTGTTCCCCTCCCATCATCGAAACCCACGGTAGCGTGGCTGACCGCAACGGCGAGCCCGGCATCGACCACGCGCGCCGAAACCTTCCATGATCCTCAAGGAAAGCGGGCAGATAGGGAGATGCGCTGAGCCTGTGTGTGGATGTGTGTGGCTCTCTGTGGAAGCCCTTGGAAAGAAATTTTCTATGGGCCTTGCCATCATCAAAGATTTAGTCCATAATTTTGTCCATCCTGTGATGCGGGATTGGAGAAACTCTTTGTAAATCAATGAGTTGGCGTCTAGATTCTAGACCCGTCTCCCGCTCCAGAATTCTTGTCCATGAATCATTCCAGCATTCATCGATGATTTGAAAAAAGCCGAAAACTTCGTTTTCGGCTTTTTTTCGTCCAGCGACATCCTGCTCGCAACCTCGCCCCCCCCCTATCCGCCCTGCGGGACCAGGCCCTGCCGTACCGGCACTGACCTCGCCGTCGGCGCAAACGCCACGGCCTGGCATCTCCCCCATGAACTTATGCCTCGCTAAGGATATGCCCAAGCGTTAGTTTGCGGCGTGGCGCCCCTGCGCCATGATTCCGGCGTTGAGGGTTGCCTCTTTCCCTATCGAGCCCTGGATCATGACGCATCTCGTATCCCCGCCTGCCGGCGCACTGTCACGCCGCCATCTGCTTAAAGCCGCCGCCATCGCCGGACTGGGCGCGCCGCTTGGCCTGCTCGGCGCACGCGCATTGGCGCAAGGCAGCGCCAAGCGCAGCTTCAAGATTGCCTGGAGCCCGACGGCAGTGTGCCAATCGCCGGTGTCGGTGGCGCTGGAGCGAGGCTTCTTCGACAAATACAACATCGCGGTCGAACGCATCAACTTCAGCGGCTCGACCGACCAATTGCTGGAGGCCATTGCCACAGGCCACGCCGATGGCGGCATCGGCATGGCCCTGCGATGGTTCAAGCCGCTGGAACAAGGCTTCGACGTGAAGCTGGCCGTGGGCACGCACGGTGGCTGCATGCGCCTGCTCACGCCACAAGACTCGCCCATCAAGGCGGTGCAGGATTTGCGCGGCAAGCGCGTGGCCGTGACCGACCAGGCGAGCCCGGTCAAGAACTTCTTTGCGATCCGCGTGGCGCAATTGGGCATAGACCCCGACGAGGTCGAGTGGCGCCAGTTCCCGCAGGACCTGTTCGGCGAAGCGCTGCGCAAAGGCGAGGTGGATGCGGTGGCGGGCGACGACCCGCTGATGTTCATCCTGCGCGAGGACAACAATCTGGTCGAACTGGCCACCAATCTCGAGAACGACTACGCCGACCGCACCTGCTGCGTGCTGGGGCTGAGCGGCAAGCTGGTGCGCAACGACCCGGATGCAGCGGCGGCCATCACCCGCGCCGTCATCGACGCGCAGCGCTGGACGGCGGCCAATCCCGACGAGTCGGCACGCATTTTCGCCCCCCACATCCCCTCGAAAGTGCCGGCAGAACGCGTGGCGGCAATATTGCGCAGCCACACCCACGGCCACGCGAGCACGGGCGCCAAGCTGCGCGAGGAAGTCGCGGGTTACGCGCAGCACCTCAAGCAGATCCGGGTCCTGGGCGCGAACCTGGATGTGAACAAGTATGCAGCGGTGGTGGCGCCCGATGTCCTCGTCTGATCAAGCGTGGCCGGCGGCGGTGCCGGAGGAAAACAGCCCAGGCGCCGCCACGCCCTCCTCGGGCCGCCCGCGCTGGTGGCGCACCGGCCTGCTCGCCGGGCTGGTGTGGGCGGCGGCGGGGGTGCTGACGATACAGTGGCCCAATGTCCAGGTAGGGTTTGTCGAGTGGGGGTATACGCGCGAGTTCGGCCTGGGCATCGCGGCGCTGGGCGTCCTGCTGGCGCTGGCATCCTTGCCGCTGAACGTGGTGCAGGGCCTGACGGGACGCCTGCGCGTGGTGGGCCCATGGCTGCTGGTCCTGGCAGTGTCGGTGCTGGTGTGGGAGCTGCTCACGGCAAAGCTGGCCTGGCTGCCATCGCCCTTCTTCGCGCCGCCGCAATCCCTGGTGGACGTCTATCTCTCCGATTGGCGCCGCCTGGGAGACAGCGTGGTCAACTCCCTGTGGTTGCTGGCCAATGGCTTTGCCATCGGTGCTGTCTCGGGGTTCCTCACGGGCGTGGCCATCGGCTGGTCGCGCGGGCTGGGCTACTGGGTGCACCCCGTGCTTCGCTTTCTTGGGCCGGTGCCCTCCACCGCGCTCCTGCCCATGGCGTTCTTTTTCTTTCCCAGCAGCTGGGCGGCGGCGGTCTTCCTCATTGCACTGGCCACCTGGTTCCCCGTTACCGTGCTGACGTGGTCCGGCGTCGCCAGCGTCAACAAGGCCTATTACGACGTGGCGCGCACGCTGGGCGCCAAGGCTTCGTTCCTGATCCTGCGCGTCGCGGTGCCGGCGGCCTTGCCCCACGTCTTCGTCGGCCTGTTCATGGGCCTGGGCGCCTCGTTCTCGGTGCTGGTGGCGGCCGAGATGATGGGCGTCAAGTCGGGCCTGGGCTATTACCTGTCGTGGGCCCAAGGCTGGGCCGCGTACGCCAACATGTATGCCGCATTGTTCGTGATGGCCCTGCTCTTCTCGGGCATCATCACCGCGCTGTTCCGGGTGCGTGACCGCACGCTGGCCTGGCAGAAAGGGGTCGTCAAATGGTAGACACGGCGACCGTCACCGGCGCGCACGTGTCGGTGCGCGGGGTCTCGCATCACTTCGACCTCGAGGGCGAGCGCCTGGACGTGCTCGATGCGATCGATCTGGAGATCCAACCCGGCGAGTTCGTCGCCCTGCTGGGGCCCAGCGGCTGCGGCAAGTCGACCTTGCTGCGCCTGGTCGCGGGCTTGGACAGGCCTGCTGGCGGCGAGCTGCTTGCCGACGGCCAGGAGATCACCGAGCCCGACCCGTCGCGGGTGGTCGTGTTCCAGGATCCCACCCTGTTCCCCTGGCGCACCGTGCACGACAACGTGGCACTGGGCCTGCAGGCACGCGGCCTGCTCAGGACACAAGGCCATCGTATTGCCCAGGCCTTGGCACTGGTGGGACTGCAGCGATTCGGCTCGGCCTATCCGCATCAGTTGTCGGGCGGCATGGCGCAACGCGTGGCGTTGGCGCGGGCCCTGGTCAACGACCCTTCGGTGCTCATCCTGGACGAGCCGCTGGGCAAGCTCGATTCGCTCACGCGGCTGACCATGCAGTCTGAGCTGGTGTCCCTATGGCAGCAGGTGGGCTATACCGCATTGCTGGTGACCCACGACGTGGAAGAGGCGCTGTTCATGGCCAACCGCATCATCGTGCTGAGCGACCGGCCTGCGCGCATCAAGGAAGTGATCACCAACCCCCTGCCCTATCCCCGCAAGCGCGGCGACCCTCTCCTGGCTGAGTTGCGCCGGCGCGCCTTGGCGCAGCTGGGGCTGGATGATTCCTGGTAGGACGGGCAGGCATGCTGCACGAACTGGGCATCGCGGCCGCACTCGGGCTGCGATGGCTGCATTGGATCGCGGTGGCGGCAGCGTTATACGGTGTGTTGCGCACCGCCGCTGCAATCTGGCAGGGCCGCGCCTGGGCCGGCAGCGACGCCAAGACACGCTTGCGCCCACGCACGCAGGCATCGCTGCGATGGCTGGCGGGCGGCGCGTGGCTGGCGCTGGGTTGCGCCGTGGCGTGGCCAGTGGTCTACGCGGCGTCGGTATCGGGCCCGCAGCCGCCGGGCGTGTGGGCCAGCATGGCCCTGGCCGCACAGGGGTGGTTTCCCTTGTGGTCGGAACTGGGGCAATGGCATCCTGCATGGGTATCGTCCTGGCGGCCCGATGCAGGCGTGCCGCCAGGATCGCGCGCCCTGGCCCGCGGCGAGCAGGCGGCAGCCTGGCTGGGAGCGGCCTACCTGGCCGGTGCCGGGGTGGTGTTCGCGCGGCAGGCATCCTGGCGGCTGGCGGCCGCCATGGTCGTCGTCGCATGCCTGCTGCTCGCCCCCGGCACGCCCCGCCCCGAACTGGTGCTGGCTCCCGCGACGCCCCACACCTTTCGACAGCCGCCGACGGACTTCGATGCCGGGCGCATCCTGGCGGGCGCGCGCCATTACCAGCAACTGTGCGCGTCGTGCCATGGCGCCAAAGGCCGGGGCGACGGCCCCCTGGCCGCAAGGCAGCCGCGCTGGCCCAGCGTATTGGGACCTGCCTTGTTCGAGCATCGGCATGCGGGAGACCTGCACTGGAGCGTGCGGCAAGGCTTGGGCAACGGGACCGAAGGCAAGGCTGGCGCGTCTCACGCCTATGGCGCAGCGCTCTCCAGCCAGGAGGCATGGAATGTGCTGGACTACCTGCGCGCCGGTGCCGCCGGCGCCGAGCTGGCCGACCATCCCGGTTGGCGGCAGGCCCTGCCCGCGCCGGACATGGCGCTACGTTGCGCGCGGCTGCCGCAAGTGCAGCGTCTAAGGGACCTGCGTGGCCAGCGGGTACGCATCCATGCAGCCCATGCCGGTACGCCGCCTGTCATGCCGGATCCCAGGCTGATCGACGTGGTGCTGCGGCCGGGCGACCCACTGCGCGGTCCGCCCGGATCGGATGTCGGCTGGGCCGATTGCGGCGTGCCCGATGCCGTGTCGGCCGCCGCCTGGCAGGCCTATGCCTGGGTGGCTGGCCGCGAGGCGGCGCAACTGGACGGCGCGCAGTTCCTGGTCGATCGCGGCGGCTGGCTGCGGGCCTACCAGGCCCCAGGCGACACATTGGCCTGGAGCGCCCCCGACACCATGTGCGAGCCTGGAGAGATCGCCCCTGATCAGCGCACGGGGGAAGGCCTGTCCAATACCTTGCAGCGCATCGACGCACAGCCCGTCAGTCCCCCGCTGTTTCGTGCCAGGTCCTAGCAGGCCTGGCTGTCCTTGCGGCCCGGCGGGCCGCAACCACCCGGAGATCGCACCATGAGCAACCTACGTGAATACCTGAAGCAGAAACGCGACGCCTTGCTGGTCCGCAATGCGCGCGACCCGGCCACGGTGGCACCATTGACACTCAAGGCAACCGCCACCGCCGAAGGACGCAGTGGCGTGCGCCGCATCCGTATCCGCCATCACCAGGTCATCAGCGACAGCCCGGCGGATTTCGCGGGCTATGACCTGGGGCCGGCATCTCCTGAACTGCTCATCGGTTCCCTGTCCAGTTGCCTGACGCATGTGTTCCTGATTCAAGCGTCCGAGCTGCAGATTCCGCTGGATGGCCTGGCCGTGGAGGTACAGGCCACGCAGGACGTGCGCGGCGGCAGGCCTGGCTATGAAAACGTGCCCTTCTATCCGCAGGACATCCGTTATGTCGCGCACATCGAATCGACCGCCAGCCAGGAAGCGCTCGAGGCCCTGCATGTGGCGGTGGAGAAGTGGTGCCCGATCCTGAACCTGCTGCGCAATCCGCAGGGCCTGTCGGGCGAAGTGGTACGCGTGGGCCAAGCCCCCTCCGTGCCTGCTGCGGCGGCAGGCTGAAGCACGACGCCAACGTGCATTCGTGCGCACCCAGGAACGCACGCACACGGCGTGACTTCCTGATGTCGGGATGCGTGAGCAACCACAGCTCGTCAAGCAGTTCCGCCACGACAGCACCGACACGCAGCAGGCCGGGCATGCTGTCCCCTGCATGGCGGGCGACACCCGGCGCGACACGGTCGACACGTTGATCCCGAGTTTCGCGGCCGTGGCGGCGCGGCTGCGTGCGTCCGGGGGCAACGGCGTTTGCCGCGATGAGGAATGACCGTTCATGCTGTGTCGGGAACCTGCCTGGGCAAGGGACGGCCGGGGCGCCGGTCGGCGCGCAAGCCAGGATGCATCGCGCCATTACAGCACGGCGCCGCGCGCGAAGTAGGCTATAGTCGAGGCCTCCAACAGGCCCAGACTTCGCGTATCGAAGCCTGGGCCTTCTGTTTTACCTGCCTCCCGTGGGCCCAACCGACACGCGTGCCATGGACATCGCATTACTCCTGTTGTTGATCATCGCGGCTTCGCAGCTGCTGCGCGTGCAATACCAGCGCGCGCGCATCGCCTTGCTGGGACGCCACCTGGCCAGGCTGCAGCTGGAAAAGCACATGGAAACGCTGACGCAGGGCTATGCGCGCGCCATCCACGACGCCACCGAGTCACGCCAGCTTCAGGTGCTGGAAACCCTGCACCAGACCGAGCGCGCGGCGGCGTCGCAGGTGCAGACGCTGGCCAGCAGCCTGCGCGAGGAAACGCCGCAATCGCTGAAGATGGGCGCCCTGTCGTTCTGCGTGCCCTACGCCGAACGCTTCCTGCCCGATGGCATGCTGCGGGACTTCCAGGCCCTGGTGCAGATCCACGCCGACGGCCTGCGCCACGTCGTGGACAACGTGGAGAACTGGGATCCCAAGACCCGCGCCTACCACCTGTCCGCCGAGCTGTACCTGCTGCAACACAGCTGCCACTGGTTCTGCAAGTCGCGCGGCATTGCCGACGCCCGCCTGCTGCTGCGGCATCAGGTCAATCACGCGAAAGTGCTGGAGTCGGTTTCGCACGTGACGCGCACGCCCTATCTTCGCTGGCTGCAAGGCGACAGCCGGTAAGCCGGGGGTCCGCCATGCCCAGGCTCCCCAACGAGACGCTGCTCGCCCTCGCCCACCCGCTGGTCGCGCTGCTCATCGCTTTCGCCTTCCATGGCGCCTGGCACTTCCTGGGGCGGGCCAGGCAGATGCGCTCCTTCGCCTGGGCCTTCACCTGCTACGCCGTGGGGCTGACCAGCCAGATCCTGCTCTGGCCGGCAAGCCGGGCATCCAATGTCCTGCTGACCGGCGCGCTCTATGGCGCAGCAGCCTATCTCTTCGCCCGCGGCATCGCCGAGCAGGAAAACCGCGACCTCCCCTGGCGGCCTGCGCTGGTGCTGCTGGCGATCATGCTGGGCTTGCGGACCTGGGCGGGCGCGGAGCCAGGAGACTTCCTGCTGCGCACGGGTTCTCTCTACGGCGCGGTGACTGTGCTGTTCCTGATGGCGCTGTGGCAGATCCGCCACTTGGCGCGCGGCACGGCGCTGGAGCGGCTGTTGTTCTGGTTCCTGGGCCTGGGCACGCTGGCGCAGTTGCCGCGCGTCCTGCTCACCGGCCAGGCGCGCGACGCCGCATATGGCTACGACGGCACCCTCTATTGGGTCGGGACACAGATCAGCTTCTATCTTTTCAGTGTCGGCGCAGCGCTGTTGTTCCTGCTCCTGACGGCCAAACGCACCATCGCCGCCATGCCTCCGAGCGCGACGCGCTGACCGGCATGGCCAACCGTGCCGGCCTGCAGCGCGGCCTGCACAGGCTCGCGCTTTCGGGCGAACGGTACGGGCTGGCCATCGTGGACGCGGACCACTTCAAGTCCATCAACGATCGCCACGGTCATCCGGCCGGCGATGCCGTGCTCACGGAAATGGCCGGCGTGATCCAGGCGCAACTGCGCGGCAACGACTTCGCCGCCCGCGTCGGCGGCGAGGAGTTCATCCTGGTCATGCCCGGCGCAACCCATGACGCCGCCCAGGCCGCCGCGCAACGCCTGCGCGACAGCCTGGCGGCCCATGCCTTTTCACATATTGCGCCGGGCTTGCGCTGCACGGTAAGCATCGGCGTGGGCAGTTTCCCCTCCGCGCACCCGTTCACCCAGGCATACGCCTGCGTCGACCAACGCCTGATCCGGGCCAAGCATGGCGGGCGCAACCGGGTGGTATCGGATGACCGCGCAGACATCGGCGCCGTGCCCGACGCGGCCGGCCTGCCGGGCGATGGATCAGGCGGCGGCCGCGAGCCTGCGCCACAGCCAGACCGTTAGCATCACATTCACCCCGGCCAGCACGCAGAGCACCCAGAACGTCGGCGAGGCGCCCAGGTACTGCAGGCACAGGCCGCCCACCAGCGGCGTCGCCGCCTGCCCGATCAGCGCAGGCCGCGCCAGGCGCCCCATCACCGCGGCATAGTCCCGCGCATCGCACAGGGCCAGCGGCAAGGTGCCGCGCACGATGGCGCGCATGCCGTTACCTGCGCCGTACATGAGCAGGGCGATGGCCGCGTAGGCCGGCGCCACGGTCAACAGCACCAGTCCCAGCAGGGTCAACACCACCGAAGCCAAGGCCGGCCAGATCGGATGCATGGTCTTCATCGCCATGAACACGATGCGCGCGCCCACCTGCGCCGGCCCCAGCAACGCCGCCAGGCCGATGGCCTCGCCCAGCGTGGCGCCACGCGCCTGCAACAGCGAGATGAGCTGCACCATCATGGCGGTCATAAGCACGGCCGCGACGGTGAAGGACGCCGACATCAGCCAATAGACCCCTCGGTCCAGGCCGTGGCCACCCTGCCCTGCCGTCGTCGTGGCGGCAGTCACCGCGCGATGCGCCGGCAAGGCGCGGCGGTACATGGGTACGACCGACACCAGCAGCAGTGCGGCGTACAGCACGCAAGCCGTGCGCCAGCCGAACTGCGACACCATCGCGGCCATGACGGGCCAGACCAGTGTCGTGCACAGGCCGGAGATCAGCGTGATGTGGGAAATGGCCCGGCGCGCGCGCACGCCATACAGGCTGCCCAGCGCGGCGAACAGTGCGTCGTAGAGCCCGCAGGCCATGCCCGCGCCGATGATGACCCACGCCAGCACGTACACGGCCAGATGCTGGCTGGCGGCCAGCACCAGCAGCCCCGCCGCGACGATGATGCCGCTGGCGCCCAGCAGCCCACGTCCGCCCCAGCGGGCCAGTGCACGGCCCAGCCACGGCGACAGCAGGCCCGACACCAGGATGCCCAGCGACAGGGCGCCCAGCACCCACTGGCGCGGCCAGCCGGTGTCCTGCCCGATGGGGTCGGCCAGCACGGACAGGAGGAAGAAGGAACCGCCCCACACCAGGATCTGCGCACCGCCCAGCAACAGGATGTCCAGCAGGGTCGGGCTTTCCTTCACAGGGATGGCGGTCATGGGGAAACAGCAGGCAATAGTGGGCACGCAGCGCGTGGAACAGGCATGATAGGCTCGCCCATTGATCGGGAATAGCGGTTTTTTCCGATACATCCGAATCGGAAATTCCGATTTTTTTCCTTCGAGATGCGGCACCATGACCTTCAAGCAACTGGAAGCCCTGTACTGGGTGGCGCAGCTGGGCGGCTTCCGCCAGGCCGCCGCCAGGCTATACACCACCCAATCCGCGGTGTCCGAACGCATCCAGGAACTGGAGGCGCAATTGGGCGTGGCGCTGTTCGACCGCAGCCAGCGCGCGGCCCGGCTGACCGACAAGGGCCAGGAACTGCTGCTGGCCGCCAAGCGCATGCTGGACCTGCGGCAAGACACGCTGGCCCGGCTCGGCGATCCGGCCATGATGACGCGCACCTTGCGCCTGGGCGTGACCGAGTTGACGGCGATGACCTGGCTGCCTGGTTTCATCGAAGCCATCCATCGTGACTATCCCCGCGTGACGGTCGAGCCGGCGGTGGACATGAGCCGCCAGCTGTACCGGCAACTATTGGACGACGAACTGGATCTCGTCATCGTGCCCAAGGCCTATCCCTCCCACCCCGCGCTGGTCTCGGTGCAGGTGGGCGAGGTGCGCAACGCCTTCATGTGCAAACCGGGGCTGGTGGACGCAGGCGCAGCGCTGCCGCTGCGCGACCTGAGCGATCACCGCATGCTGGTGGACACCTCGGGACCGGGCATTCTCTATGACGAATGGTTCAAGGCGGCGGGTTTCACGCCCAAGGACACGCTGGCGAGCAACAGCGTGGTGGCCCTGCTGGGCCTGACCCTGTCGGGCATGGGCGTGAGCTACTTCCCCGTGGTAACGGTGCGCCCCTTCATCGAACAGGGCCTGCTGCAATGCCTGCCCGTGAAGCCCGAACTGCCACGGGTGCCCTATGTGGCCATGCAGAAGGCGTCGCGCAAGAGCGAACTCACTACGTCGATCATCACGCTGGCCCAGGCTTCGTACGATATTGGTGCGTTCTTCCGTATGCGCTTCGCGGCTCTGGCGGCCCAAACACCCCCTGGTTCGCATGAGGGTCATTTTCCGCGAGCACGGGGAAAGACTGTCGCGCATCAGGCGCCGATGGCGCGAACGGGGAAGGAAAGGACATAGAAGCAGGGGAAAGCTGAGCAGCGCCGTCTGTGCCACCCCGATGACCCGCCGTCATGCAGGGAAATGAGACAGCCCCTTGCAGCACCTTCTCACATGTCGTGCTCGCGCGGTAGACTCGTGCGCCCATCCCCTTGCCATCGCCATGCGCACACCGACACGCCCCATCAGGAAACGCAGGCTACCCGCCACACTTTCCCCCATGGTGAAAATACGCGCCGAACTGCGAAAAGCGGGCGTGGGTTTTCTCTGGCTGCTCGGTGCGATTCTCGTCGTTGCCCTCGTCCTGGTGACCAATGCACCCAGGCAGGTATTGACCGTGACGGCGCTCGCGTTGCTCGTTCCTCTCATGATCATGCTGTGGCATTTGATCTGGGCCATGCGCATGTGGGTCTTCGACATGGGAGAACACGAAACCCCACGCCAGCAGAACATCAAGCTCGCGCTGGCAGGAACGATGACGTTTTCGGTCTCGGCATGGCTGATCATCTCCGCCTCGCAAGGCCTGGACGAAGGCGTGGCGCCCGCGTTCCGTCGCAATGGCGAGGATATCCTCCTGGCAACAAGCCCCGGGCTGTTCTGGCTGGCCATCAGCCTGCGCCTTGGGGCGGGCCTTGGCATGATCGGGCTACTTCTGTGGGGCCTTGGACGGAGCGTACTGAGAAGACGCCGCAACAGGCAGGACGCGACGGCCGGGCCTCAGCCAAAAGCATAGCAGCGGCGACGGGCAAGCCAGCCGCCACGCTGCGCCTTACCCAGAAAAGGGCACGTGCACCCATCCCTGCATCAGCACCCGCGCGCTGCGGCTCATGATGGCCTTGGTCACCGTCCATTCGCCGTTCTCCTGTTGCGCCCGCGCGCCCACGCGCAAGGTGCCGGAAGGATGGCCGAAGCAGACGGTCTCGCGTTCGCCGCCGCCCGCCGCCAGGTTCACCAGCGTGCCCGGCACCGCGGCGGCGGTGGCGATGGCGACAGAGGCCGTGCCCATCATGGCGTGATGCAGCTTGCCCATGGACAGGGCGCGCACCAGCACGTCGACATCCCCTGCGCCGATGGCCTTGCCGCTGGAAGCGGTATAGGCACGCGGCGGTGCCACGAAGGCGATCTTGGGCGTGTGCTGGCGCGAGCCCGCCTCGCCCAGTGACTTGATCAGCCCCATGCGCAGGGCGCCATGCGCGCGCAGGGTCTCGAAGGTGGCAAGCGCCTGCGCGTCGGCGTTGATGTCGTCCTGCAATTCCGCGCCGGTGTAGCCCAGCGCCTCGGCTTCCAAGAAGATGGTGGGAATGCCCGAGTTGATGAACGTGGCGCGGAAGCTGCCGATGCCCGGCACATCCAGCACGTCGACGACATTGCCGGTGGGGAACATCGACCCGCCCTCGCCGTCCTCGGCCGGGTTCATGAACGCCAGCACGACCTCCGCCGCGGGGAAGGTCACGCCGTCGAGTTCGAAGTCGCCGGTCTCCTGCACCTGGCCGTCCGTCATGGGCACGTGCGCGATGATGGTCTTGCTGATGTTGGCCTGCCAGATGCGCACGACGGCGATGCCATCGCGCGGCACGCGCGCGGCATCCACCAGGCCGTTGCGGATGGCGAACGGCCCGACGGCTGCCGACAGGTTGCCGCAATTGCCGCTCCAGTCCACGAAGGGCTTGTCGATGGAGACCTGGCCGAACAGGTAGTCCACGTCGTGGCCGGGCCGCGTGCTGCGGCTGACGATGACGCTCTTGCTGGTGCTGGAGGTGGCGCCGCCCATGCCGTCGATCTGCTTGCCATAGGGATCCGGGCTGCCGATCACGCGCAGCAGCAGCGCGTCACGGCTGGGGCCCGCCACGCGCGCGGGAACGGGCAACTCGTCCAGCACGAAGAAGACACCCTTGCTGGTGCCCCCGCGCATATAGGTGGCGGGAATCTTGGTCTGCGGCGCGTGCGGCATGGGGAGGGTCCTGTGGCAAGGCGATAGGGAAGAAGCGATGCGCCGCGCGAACGATCACGCGGCGCCGGGAACGTCAGGCTCAGCCTGCCTGGCGGCCGCCCTGGGGCGCGGCCTCGGCCTCCAGGAAGTCCTGCGCGAAGCGCTGCAACACGCCGCCTGCCTCGTAGATCGAGACCTCTTCGGCGGTATCCAGTCGGCAGGTCACGGCCACCTCGGCCGTCGTGCCGTCATGGCGATGCACCACCAGCGTCAGGTCGGCGCGCGGGCGGCGCTCGCCCACGACGTCATAGGTTTCCGTGCCGTCCAGGCCCAGCGTCAGGCGGTTCACGCCCGGCTTGAACTCCAGCGGCAGCACGCCCATGCCGATCAGGTTGGTGCGGTGGATGCGTTCGAAGCCCTCGGCCACGATGGCTTCCACGCCAGCCAGCCGCACGCCCTTGGCGGCCCAGTCGCGCGACGAGCCCTGGCCGTAGTCGGCACCGGCCACGATGATGAGCGGCTGCTTGCGGGCCATGTAGGTCTCGATGGCTTCCCACATGCGCAGCACCTGGCCATCCGGCTCCACGCGCGCCAGCGAGCCCTGCCGCACCGTGCCGTCCTGGCTGCGCACCATCTCGTTGTAGAGCTTGGGATTGGCGAAGGTGGCGCGCTGCGCGGTCAGGTGATCGCCACGGTGCGTGGCATAGGAATTGAAGTCTTCCTCGGGCAGGCCCATCTTGGCCAGGTATTCACCCGCGGCACTGTCGAGCAGGATCGCGTTGGACGGCGACAGGTGATCGGTCGTGATGTTGTCGCCCAGCAGCGCCAGCGGCCGCATGCCGCGCAGCGTGCGCTCGCCGGCCAGCGCGCCTTCCCAGTAGGGCGGACGGCGGATGTAGGTGCTTTGCGCACGCCAGCCGTACAGCGGGCTCACGCGCTCGGTGCTTTCCTTGCGCAGCCCGAACATGGGCGCGTAGACCTTGCGGAAGTGATCCGGCTTGACCGACTGGCGCACCACGGCGTCGATTTCCTCGTCGCTGGGCCAGATGTCCTTCAGGCGGATCTCGCGGCCGTCGGCATCCTTGCCCAGCACGTCGCGCTCGATGTCAAAGCGGATGGTGCCCGCGATGGCATAGGCCACCACCAGGGGCGGCGAGGCCAGGAAGGCCTGCTTGGCATAGGGATGGATGCGGCCATCGAAGTTGCGGTTGCCCGACAGCACCGCGGTGGCGTACAGGTCGCGGTCGATGATCTCTTGCTGGATGCGCGGATCCAGCGCGCCCGACATGCCGTTGCAGGTGGTACAGGCAAACGCCACGACGCCGAAGCCCAGTTGCTCGAGCTCCTGCGTGAGCCCGGCTTCGTCCAGGTACAGCGACACGGCCTTGGAGCCGGGCGCCAGCGAGGATTTCACCCAGGGCTTGCGGGCCAGGCCCGCGCGGTTGGCGTTGCGGGCCAGCAGGCCCGCCGCGATCACGTTGCGCGGGTTGCTGGTGTTGGTGCAGCTGGTGATGGCCGCGATGATGACCGCGCCATCGGGCATCAGGCCCGGCTCCTGCACGACGGCGCCGGCGATGCCGCGCTCGGCCAGGTCGGACACCGGCAGGCGGCGGTGCGGGTTCGACGGACCTGCCAGGGTGCGCACCACCGTGGACAGGTCGAAGCGCAGCACGCGTTCGTATTCGGCCTGCGCCAGCGTGTCGGACCACAGGCCCGCCACCTTCGCATAGGTCTCCACCAGCTTGACCTGCTCGTCTTCGCGGCCGGTCAGGCGCAGGTAGTCGATGGTCTGCGGGTCGATGGAGAACATGGCGGCGGTCGCGCCATACTCGGGCGCCATGTTGGAAATGGTGGCGCGGTCGCCCAGCGTCAGGCTGGACGCTCCCTCGCCGTAGAACTCCAGATAGGCGCCCACCACCTTTTCCTTGCGCAGGAATTCGGTCAGCGTCAGCACGATGTCGGTGGCGGTGATGCCGGGCTGGGGCCTGCCGCTGAGTTCGACGCCGACGATATCGGGCAGGCGCATCCACGAGGCGCGACCCAGCATGACGTTCTCGGCCTCCAGGCCGCCCACGCCGATGGCGATCACGCCCAGCGCGTCCACGTGCGGCGTGTGGCTGTCGGTGCCCACCAGCGTGTCGGGGAAGGCCACGCCGTCCTGCGCGTGGATGACCGGCGACATCCGCTCCAGGTTGATCTGGTGCATGATGCCGTTGCCCGGGGGCACGACGTCCACGTTGCGGAAGGCCTGGCGCGTCCACTCGATGAAATGGAAGCGGTCCTCGTTGCGGCGGTCCTCCACCGCGCGGTTCTTCGCGAAGGCGTCCTTGTCGTCGCCGCCGTATTCCACGGCCAGCGAGTGGTCGACGATGAGCTGCACCGGCACCACCGGATTGACCTTGGCGGGGTCGCCGCCCTTGTCGGCGATGGCGTCGCGCAGGCCCGCCAGGTCGACCAGCGCGGTCTGGCCCAGGATGTCGTGACAGACCACGCGCGCCGGGAACCACGGGAAGTCCAGGTCGCGGCGGCGCTCGATGAGCTGCGCCAGGGCATCGTTCAGCAGCGACGGTTCGCAGCGCCGCACCAGGTTCTCGGCCAGCACGCGCGAGGTGTAGGGCAGGCGGTCATAGGCGCCGGCCGAGAGGGCGTCCACGGCGGCGCGCGCATCGAAATAGTCCAGCGGGGTGCCCGGCAGGGGCTTGCGATAGGAAGTGTTCATGATGCCTCGTTGCGCTGCAGGTTGCCCTGCGCGATCTGTTGTTCGATGTTGTGACGGGAAGCGCGGATGTGCCTGCGCATCAGCATCTCGGCCAGCTCGCCATCGCGCTCGGCGATGGCGTCCAGGATGCGATGGTGCTCGGCGTAGGCCTGCCGCGGACGCTGCGGCGTGGTGGAGAACTGGATGCGGTACATGCGCGCCAGTTGGTAAAGCTCGTCGCACAGCAGGCGAAACAGCATCTGGTTGCCGCTGCCCTGCACGATGCGATAGTGGAAGTCGTAGTCCCCTTCCTGCTGGTAATAGCCCAGCCCCGCCTGGAAGGCCTCGTCGCGCTCGTGCGCGCGCAGCACCTCGCGCACGTCCTCGACCTCTTCGGGCCGCATGCGCTCGGCAGCCAGCCGGCAGGCCATGCCTTCCAGGGATTCGCGGATCTGGTAAAGCTCGGACAGCTCCTGCAGGCTGAGCGACACCACGCGCGCGCCCACGTGCGGCACGCGCAACAGCAGCTTCTGCCCTTCCAGCCGATGCAGCGCTTCACGCAGCGGCCCGCGGCTGATGCCATAGGCGCGCGCCAGCTCGGGCTCGGAGATCTTGCTGCCCGGCGCGATCTCGCCCCGGATGATCGCGGACTGGATCTGCCGGAAGACATGCTCCGAGCGCGTCTCGCCTTCGACGGCGGCCGCCTCGCCTACCGGCAGGGTCAGGATCTTGTTCATGGTGTCGACAATCTTATGGCCACAAGCGGAAAAATAGCGCATTGCGCGCCAAAAATCCACAGATTGTCTACACGACGCGCAGCGCCAAGGCATTGAACCCGGGTGTTAAAGCTTTTCCCAGAACGCCTCGGCAAAATCGCTCATGGGCAGCGCCGGACGCACCAGGCAGATATCCAGCGGGATGTCCCAGGCGGCATCCAGGCCGCGCGCCAGCACGCCGCGCGACAGGTCCTCGCCCGCCAGGCTGCGGGGCAGCCAGGCCATGCCCTTGCCCTCCTGCACCATCGACATCAGCACCGCGGCCAGATGCGAATGGAAGACCGGCGCCAGCGGACACGGCGGCGGACGCTGGCCCAGCACGGTGTCGACAATCCGGCCCAGGCCGGACTCGGCCGAATACGCCAGGTACGGCGCATCGCCGCCCGCCTGCATCGCCTGCGCCACGTCGGGCACCGCCAGCGGCAACAAGGCGTCCGCCCCCACCCCCTTGCTGCGGAACAGGCCCTGCGTCAACGCCGAGCCCACGCCCGGATGCTGGTGGCACAACAGGAACTGGGCCTGGCCACGCAGCAGCATCTGCTCGCAGACCGCCATGCTGTCGGACAGCAGGCGCACGGCTTCCAGCGGCGCGCCGCGCTCGGCCTGGCGGATCCAGGCGGGGAAGAAGGTGAAGGACAGGGAGTGAGTGGCGGCAAAGTGCAGCGTGCGCGTGGCGCGGCCGGCCACCTCGCGCGCATCCAGCCGCAACTGGTGCAGGCGCCGCACCATTTCCTGGGCGGCGGGCAGCACGTGCCGCCCGGCGTCGGTCAGTTGCGCGCCCTGCGCGGTGCGCGCGAAGAGCGGCGTGCCCATCCAGGTTTCCAGCGCGCGGATGCGGCGGCTGAACGCCGGTTGCGTCACGTGGCGCAACTCGGCCGCGCGAGAGAAATTGCCGCTCTCGGCCAATGCGGAAAAGTCTTCGAGCCAGGCCAATTCCATAGGGCTATGCCGTCCATGCATGAAGCGCGACGATCTTAGCATTGGCCTGCCCTGCCACCGCGGCGATAAGGTGAGCGCTCCCGACCCACTTTCCAGACGGACCTCATCATGCGCATCGTGGACATCCGCGAGAAGACGGCCTCCATCGCCTCGCCCATCGCCAACGCCTATATCGATTTCTCGAAGATGACCTGCTCGGTCGTCGCCGTGGTCACCGACGTGATCCGCGACGGCAAGCCCGTCATCGGCTACGGCTTCAACTCCAATGGCCGCTACGGCCAGGGCGCGCTGATGCGCGACCGCTTCCTGGCGCGCGTGGCCGAGGCCGAGCCGGACAGCCTGATCGACCAGGACCACGACAACCTGGATCCCTTCGCCATCTGGAAGGCCCTGATGCGCAACGAGAAGCCCGGCGGCCACGGCGAGCGTTCCGTGGCGGTGGGCACCATCGACATGGCGGTGTGGGATGCGGTGGCCAAGATCGAAGGCAAGCCGCTCTACAAGCTGCTGGCCGAGCGCTACCTGGACGGCGTGGCCGACGACAAGGTGTGGGTCTATGCCGCCGGCGGCTATTACTACCCCGGCAAGGACCACCGCCAGTTGCAGGACGAGATGCGCGGCTACCTGGACCGCGGCTATCGCGTCGTGAAGATGAAGATCGGCGCGGCATCGCTGGAAGAGGATCTCTCGCGCATCGAGGCCGTGCTGGAAGTGGTGGGCGACGGCCAGCGCCTGGCCGTGGACGCCAACGGCCGCTTCGACCAGGACACCGCCATTGCCTATGCCCGTGCGCTGAAGCCCTACAACCTCTTCTGGTACGAAGAGGCGGGCGATCCGCTGGACTACGCGCTGCAGGCCGAACTGGCCAACCATTACGACCTGCCCATGGCCACCGGGGAAAACCTGTTCTCGCACCAGGACGCGCGCAACCTGCTGCGCTATGGCGGCATGCGCCCCGAGAAGGACTTCCTGCAGTTCGACTGCGCGCTGTCCTACGGCCTGGTGGAATACCTGCGCACGCTGGACGTCATGAAGGACATGGGCTGGTCCAGCCGCCGCGTGGTGCCGCACGGCGGCCACCAGATGTCGCTGAACATCGCGGCCGGCCTGCACCTGGGCGGCAACGAGTCCTATCCGGACGTGTTCCAGCCTTTCGGCGGTTTCGCCGACGGCATCCGCGTGGAAGACGGCTATGTGGGCCTGCCCGACGTGCCGGGCGTGGGCTTCGAGGCCAAGGCCAAGCTGTACGCGGTGATGCGGGAGCTGGGCGAGGGCTGAGCTGCAGGGGTGGCGGCCAGCGGGACGAGCGTCTCGGCCACCCCACACTGGCGGCTTGCCGCTGGCAAGACCCCACGATTTGTCATAGAATAGCGGGCTTGGTATTTGCCACCAGCCCCCACAGCGATGTGCGCGGCGCCGGGCAAAGCCCACGGCGCAATGGCAGAGTGGTTATGCAGCGGATTGCAAATCCGTGTACGTCGGTTCGATTCCGGCTTGCGCCTCCAACAGATTCAAGGCTCGCAGCGTTGCGGGCCTTTTCTTTTTCCTGGGCCGCGAGGGGATTTCTCGACATGAAGCGCCCGGGCGCCCATGACGTTTTCATGCCTGGCGCACAGCGCCGGTGAACTCTCGCCCTGCTTCCCCCTCAAACCAGGATCCGGGCGCGTGCCAGCCTGCCGCTATAATCCTCGGCCGGTCTGGAGACCGGCCTCGCCGCCTGGCCCGAAAAGCGCCGCGCGGCAACCGCCACGCGCCTACCCAGCGCGGCAAGACACGCCGACATTCCTGCGCGCACCGGCCCGACACCGATGCCGCCCACGACCATCAAGCCGCCAATCGAGCGCTTCGCGCTCCTGTCGCGAACAGGACTCTCTTCCATGACGACCTCTACCGGACACGCCACCCCGCCCGGCAACGCGCCTGCCTCGCAGTGGGGTTACCTGCATCCCGATTGCCACGGCGAGAACGCGCTGGTGTTCTTCACCTGGGACCTCGGCCGCGTGATCGAACTGACGCTGCAAGGCCAGCCCGACATGGAAGCCGCCCTGCCCTCGACGCAAGCCGCCGTGGACGCGCTGCTGCAGCAATACATCGACCGCAAGGCCCTGCCCGAAGCGTTCGACGGCCAGTCGATCACGCTGCGCATCCACTCGGAACCCGACGAGAACGGCGATGACTCATCGTACGTGGCGCTGCAGACCTCGCCGCACCTGGAGCAGCGCATCCTGGAGTCGCAGGCGCGCCTGCAGAACGTGCAGCAGACGAGCGGCGACAGCACGCACTGACGCGCTCGCGCACGCCATGAAAAAGGGATGCCGTGGCATCCCTTTTTTTGTCGCTGCCACCTCTCAGGCCAGGCGATTGCCCCGAGGCTCGCCCCGCAGGAACGCCTGCAGGCTGTCGATGACCAGCCTGCCCATCTCCACCCGCGTCTCGATGGTGGCGCTGCCGACATGCGGCAGCATGAAGCAATTGGGCAGATCGAAATAGGCCGGATGGATATCGGGTTCGTGGTTGAACACATCCAGCCCCGCCGCGGCCACCTGCCCTGTCTTCAAGGCGGCGACGAGGTCTTCATCCACCACCAGGCTGCCGCGCGCGATGTTGCCGACGATGGCCCCGCGCGGCAACTGCGCGATGCGCGCCGCGTTCAGGAAGCCGATGGTATCGGCCGTCGCCGGACACGCCAGCATCAGGAACTGCGACACGGGCAGCAGGCTTTCCGCGCTGGCGTGATACCGCGCACCCGCTTCCAGCTCGGGCGCCAGGCGCGAGCGGTTGTAGTAGTGGATGTCCATGCCGAAAGCGCGCGCCCGCGTGGCGATCTCGCGGCCGATGCGGCCCATGCCGACCACGCCCAGGCGCTTGCCCGTCAGGCCCCAGCCGTTCAATTGCAAGGGCGTCCAGCCCTGCCAGCCGCCGCCGCGCACCAGCGCGATGCTCTCGGTGGCGCGCCTGGCGGCGCCCAGCAGCAGCAACAGGCCGACTTCGGCGCAGGCTTCCGACAGCACGTCGGGCGTGTGATAGATGGCCAGCCCCCGCGCCCGCGCGGCGGCCAGGTCGATATGCTCGTGGCCGACAGAATAGGTGGCCACCGCGCACACGCTGGCGGGCAGCGCCGCCACGGCGGCGGCATCCAGCGTATCGGTGGCGGTGACGAGCACCAGCTCGCACGCTGCCAGGGCGGGTTCGGTGCCCGGGCGCGCCAGGGCGCCAGGCGCCTCGGCATAGTGCGCGTCGAAGGAATCGGCGATCACCGCCCGCACTTCGGGCGGCAGGGAAAACGTGACGAAGAGCCGCGGCTTGGCGCCCACGGCCCGGGAAACGGCATCCGCCATGGCCTTACAGCGCCTTTTCTGCCACGGGCGGCGGCTCGATCCAGATGAAGGTCTCGCCCTTTTGCACCATGCCGGCGATGTCGATGGCGGCCACCTTGAAGTCCGTGCCCATCAGCGTGCCCGTGCCATTGTCATGCACGTGCATGATGGTGGGAGGATCACCGTCGATGGTGTACCAGTAGTAGCCTGCCTTGATGTCGTGCGGGATCTTTTCCATGGTTCAGTATAGGCTCCAGCGTCAGGGGTTCCGCATGGCTGCCGCGCCGACGCGCCGCGTGGCAACCTTGCGGTCCATTATCGGACGAACGCAGCTGGATGCGGTAGCCTAGTGCGCATGGACATCCCCGCAACGCCCTCCTTTCCAAGCCCGCGCATGGACGAGAACGTGCTGGCCGCCATGGCGCGCTGGCCCGACGTGCCGCACGCGCACGGCTGGCTGTCGCTGGATGCGCGGGGACGGCTGCGCCTGCATCCCGACGGTGACAGCGCGCAAGGCGGCGCGGGCGAGCCCATCACCCACGCGGGCGTGCTGGATTTCCTGCATCGCCACTACACCCACGACGAGCGCGGCGCCTGGTTCGTCCAGAACGGTCCGCAGCGGGCCTACGTGCGGCTGGATGCCGCGCCCTACATCCTGCGGCGCGGCGCGGATGGCAAGGAGCTGTGGACCCACACGGGACTGCGGGTGGCGCAGGTTTCCCGCTGGATACTGGATGACGACGGCCATGTCTATGCCTGCACCGAACATGGGCCGGGCCGCATCGAAGACCGTGAACTCGCGAGCCTGCTGGCGGATCTGCGCGATGCCCAGGGCCTGAGCCTGCTGGACGCCATGGAGGGCACGGCCGGCCCCGGCCCCTGGCAACTGGGCGGCGGCCCCGATGCCCCTGCACCGCTGCAGCACCGCGCCGCCCAGGACATCCCGCAAGCACTGGGTTTCCTGCGCCAGACCACGCCATGAAAAATGTCCGCTGTCAAGTTTTTAATGCAGGCAGGCAGCAGCGCGAAAGGTCTTATGGGGCAACAGGTTAGGCCAGATTTCGGCCATCGCGCGATCTTGCTGCTTATTGAGCCAGGTGCCACATAGGCGCTTCGCAGTAGAAAGCCTGGGAGCGCCGCAGCGGGCAAGGTCGGCTTGTCATCATAGTCTCCAGCCGTCCGCAAAGTTGCAGAAGTGCAGCCTATCGGCTGCGCGTTCGAGGGGTCTGCTGCTTACTTCAGGCAAAACCGCAGGATGGCATCGGCAACCGACTGCGGCGCCTCCCGCTGCGGGAAGTGCCCGATTCCATCGAGCACCTGCCGCTCGTAGCCGCCCTGGAAGAACGCCTCCCGCCCCTTGGAACTGTCGGGGTGGTTGCAGGTATCGGCACCGCCGTGCAGCACCAGGGTCGGCACCGACAGCACCGGCGCCGGATGCAGGCGCGCTTCGTCCTCGGCATAGGCCGGATCGCCCTCGGCGAAGCCCCAGCGGTGGCGGTAGGAGTGCAGCACGATCTCGGCCCAGTCCTCGCCCTGGAATGCCAGCACCGCCTCGTCGAAATCGGCAGGGTCGTACCAGCCCGCCGGTGCCCAGGTGTCCCACATCTGCCGGGCGAACGCCTCGCGTTCTTCCAGAACCACGCGCTCGCCGCGCGGCGTGGCCATGTACCAGTGATACCAGTAGTTGCGCGCCTGCGCCAAGGACAGCGGCTGGTTCGGGTCGTTGGTGCCGTATCCGACCGACAGCATCGCCAAGTGCGAGGCCACGCCATCGCGCAGGCCGCAGGCATTGGCGGCGGCCCGTGCGCCCCAGTCATGGCCGATCAGTGCCGGGCGCTCCAGCCCCAGCACGTCGATGAAGCCCAGCAGATCGCGCCCTAGCGCGGACAACTGGCCGCTGCGTGGTGTGCCGGTCTCTCGGAACCGGGTCGGCGCAAAACCGCGCAGCGCCGGCGCCAGCACGCGGTAGCCGGCTTCGGCCAGGACGGGCGCCACGGCCTTCCAGCACTCGGGGCTGTCCGGCCAGCCGTGCAGCAGGATGGCGGTTCGGTCGCCCTGCGGATTCCATTCGAGATAGGCAATGTCCAGGCGGTCGGTCAAGGCATGCTGGTAGGCGTTCATGGTGTCGTCCCTTGTGATGGTGGATGACCCAGCGTAGCTGGACGATACTGTTCGATTGGAGAATAATCATCATCTATTAATGACTTTTTGAATTGAATGATCGAATGGACACTGCTTCGCCCGCCGCCGATGGCACGCCGCTGGACACCGTGCTGCTGCGCACCTTCCTCGAAATCGTGGACAGTGGCAGCTTCGCCGCGGCCGCCGAGCGCCTGGCGCTGACGCCCTCGGCCGTCAGTGGGCACATGCGGCGGCTGGAGCAGATTGCGGGCGCCAGCCTGCTGGCGCGCACCACGCGCCGCCTGGAGCTGACCCAGGCCGGCGACACCCTGTACGCCTACGGCCGCAACATCCTCGATCTGGAGCGCGAGGCCCGCGCCAAGCTGCGGGGTACACCGCTACGCGGAAAGCTGCGCATCGGTGCATCGGAAGACTTTGCCGGCGCCTGGCTGCCCCAGGTGCTGCACCGCTTTCGCCAGTGGCACCCCGACGCAACGATCGAACTGAAGGTCGGCATCACCGCCGACCTGCTGCGCCAGCAGGAGCGCGGCCGCCTGGATCTTGTCTTCGGCAAGCAATGCAGCCGGGTCGAGGGCAGCGGCACGTTGTTGTGGGAAGAACCGCTGGTCTGGGCCTATGCGGTGGATCAGCCATTGCCGGCGTGCCAGCCGCTGCCGCTGGCGGTCTTCCCCGAGCCGTGCGTCTATCGTGAGTCCGCCGTCACGGCACTGGGCAAAACAGATCAGGCTTGGCGCATCGTCTTCGAGAGCAGCAGCATGGCCGGTTGCCTGTCGGCAGCGCGTTCGGGCTTTGCCATTACCGTCATCGCCGACAGCCAGCGCAGCGACGCTTTGCGCGTGCTGGGCAGCGAAGACGGTCTGCCCGAACTGCCGGCGGCGCGCTTCTACGCCTTCGCCCGCGAGGATAGCGCCGCCAGTGCGGCGCTGGTCGAGGCGGCCCGCCGTGCAGGCCAAGGCCGTTTCATGGGGCACGGCCTTCGGGACTGACAATGGCCGAGCCGGTCTTCGCGGGGCGCTGCTGCGTTGCCGCCCCACGGCGGAACCCTCTATCGCCGGCCATGAAGGCTTCCAGCATGTACGGGATCAGCGTCGCCGCATCGACCGCTTCGCCATAGGTCTGCGCGTGCGCCGCGGCGTAGCGGTCGAGGTCGGCTTTCAGTCCGGCTGGGCAGGCAAAGGTCAGCTTCGTGGATTCCATCTTCGGCAGCGGCCCCAGCCGCAGCTTTTTGGTCGTGCTCATCGTGAAATCCCCCGGTTAAAGAACAGCGGCTGGTACGGCCGCAGTACCAGATCGCGGTTGACGATGATGCGTACCGGCAAGCCGGGGCGCTGGGTCAAGGTGGGCTGGATGTTGAGGTTGCGCCGGGTCATCTCCTGGCCGACCTGATTGATGCTGTCCTGCGCGCTGTCGCGTCCGGCGATGATGACGCGATCACCGTCCTGCCGGTTCTCCGGTGCGGCCAGCTCGGCACCGATGCCCAACAGCGTGGTCAGCGCCGCGCCGGCAAAGACGCGATCCCAATGCCAATCCACATCGTCTTCCAGGCCGGCATAGCCGGCCGGGTCGGTGCCGGCCAGGTTGTCGAGCGTGAGCGAAGACGTGTCGGGCAGGATGATCCGGTTCCACACCACCTGCACCCGGCTTTGCCCGTAGCTGACCTGGCTGTTGTAGCGCCCGAGGATGCGCGCCCCCTGCGGGATCAGCAGGAACTTGCCGGTGGCGGTGTCATAGACCGGCTCCGTCACCGTGGCGATCACGTCGCCCGGTAGATCGGACTTGATGCCTGTCACCAGCGCCCCGGCGACCACGGTTCCGGCCATGACCTGGTACGGCGAAGCCGGCAAGGTCAGGTCGCCGGAATTACGGGTTTCCGTGGAACCGCCTTTCAGGAAAGCCTCTTTCTGATCTTGCCGGTTCTGCACGGCGGTCGGGTCGGCCGGCTGGGCCGCCGTCGAGGCCGGCCCGGCGGCCATCGGGTCGAAGGCCGCATTGGCAGCGAAGCCCGGCGCGGCGGCGACCTGCGACTGCGCCACCGGCGCGACCTTCTGCGCACCCGAGCGGAAGAACACCGACGAGGCCGCGGCCGCTTCGGCTTCCTTGCGCAGCGCGTCGTTCGGGTCATGGCCGGGGGACGCGTAGGCGGCCGTCACCGGCTGCTGCGACTTCACGATGGCCGGGCCAAGATCGCCAGGTAGCGGCGGCCCCAATTCGGGCACGGATGCTGGCGGCAGCTTCGAGTAATCCGACGGTAGCGCATCCAGTCCTTCCGACTTCGACACGCGATCGACGTTGTATAGCTCGGTCTGTTCGCCCGCACCGCGCCGATGCGGTTGCAGCGACCACATCAGCGCGCCGAGCACGGCGACCGACAGGGTGCCTGCGAGGATGGCCAGGGTGCGCCGGTTCAGGCGCGTGACCGGGCGCGGCTGGGCGCGCAGCGCCACCGCCTCGGGCGCGATCTTGCCCGCTGCCTGTGGCGCGCCGAGTTCTGGAGTGTCGTCCTGGCTCATGGTCAGTTCCTCCGCGCCACGCCATCGGTGCGCTCGATGCGTACCACGTCGCCGCCATCGCCGCCCAGGCGCAGTTCGGCCGCGCCGAACAGCCGATCCACGATGTAGTACGGCGAGCGGAAACGGTAGTTCACCAGTTGCCCATCGCCCTGCGCGCCGATCACGAACAGCGGCGGCAGCTCGCCTTGGGCAATGCCCGGTGGGAACTGGATATAGACCTTCTCACCGTCGTCAAAGGCACGCAGCGGCTTCCACGGCGGATTGCTGCCTGACACGGAATAGCGGAAGCGGATCTTCTCCAGCGACAAGCCGGTATCGACCGGCGCAGCGGCGCTGGCCGCTTGCGCCTGGCGCTGCAAAGCCAGCATCTGGTCTTTCGGGTAGTCCCAGGACGCCGACGCCATCCACGCCTTCTCCGTCGAAGTCAGCTCCAGCAGATAGGTGCGTCGGCTGGTGGTGATGACCAAATTCGTTTTGAGGCCCGAGCGGATGGGCTTGACCAGCACATTGACGCGCAGCGCGTCGCCGCTGCCGCTGGACGTGTCGCCCACGATCCAGCGCACGGTATCGCCAGCGGCGACCGTCACCAGTTCCTCGCCGGGCTGCAAGGAAACCACGGTCACGCGCCCCGGCGCGGCATAGACCTGATAGAGCGCGCCATCCGTAAAGGGCCATACCTGAATCGCATTGACGTAGCCCTCGCGGGTCGGCGCGATGCGCGCCTCGGCATTCGCACGCGAGACACGAACCTTCTCGTCGGCCGGTTCCGGCGCGGCCGGGGCCGTGTCCACCTCGGGCAGCGGCTTCAACTGTGCCGGCAGCGCCAGTGGCTCGGGCACGGCCACGACTTCGACCGGCTTGGGCGGCTCGGGCAGCGGTTGCGCCTGCACCGGCTCATCGAGCGAAATGGTCGGCGGCGGCTTGCCCTGCGAGGCGCAGCCCGCCAGGGCCAGCAGGATCGACGGCAAAACGGATTTACGGAAAAGTGCATTCATGGCTTGGCTCCTTCGGAAGAATCCAGTTCGCGGCTCCACGACAGGCCATTGACGTAGATACCCAGCGGGTTCTTGCGCAGGCGCTGTTCGGTGCGCGGGGTTTGCAGGACAGTGGAAAGCACGGCGTTCCACCGCTCGGTGCCAGCGGGCGCACCATTGACGAACCGCTGTTCCGTCCAGCGCACGTTGAAAGACGTGTCGCTGGCGCGAACCACGCTGGTGATCTGCACCGTCACCGACTCCTTGCCGATGCGGGCGAAGGGATCGTTCTTGCTGGCGTAGTCGTTGAGCACCGCCGCACCCTTGTCGGTGGTGTAGTCGTAGGCATCCAGCCAGTTCTGTCGCACCACGATGGGATCGACGGACAGCGAGCGAACCATCGTCACAAAGCGCGCCAGGTGGTGCGCGATCTGGGCATCGCCTGGCCGGTACGGCGTGGCGGCTTCGCCCACGGCGCGTACCTGGCCGGCTTCATCCACCTCGATGACATAGGGCGTGACAATGGACTGCGCCGAACGCCACACCAGACCGCCAGCCATCAACAAGGCCAGCACCAGGCAGCCGAAGGCCATGAGCCGCCAGTTCTTCGCTTGCACGCGGGCCGAGCCGATTCGCTCGTCCCACACTTGAGCGGCGGATTGATACGGGGTGGCAGGCTGCGGCGTATCGGCATAGCGCACCTGCGGTCGCTTGAATCGCATAGGGGTTCTCCTCGGTGGTCAGGTATCGGAATCGCGCAGGCTCGGGCCTTGCCCGGAGCCACCGCCGTCGCCACCGCGCAGCGTGTGGGCGGCGGTTGTCGCGGCATGGGTGATCTGCTGGCGGCGGTGCATTCGCTTGGCCCAAGCGGGTTGCTCCTGCTTGGGCGAGCTGGCGGCACCGTCCGCCGCTTCGCCGGCGGCGGCTTGGCCTGCGCCAGCAGCGCCAGAGCCTGTGCCGTTCCAGCCGGCGCGGAAGGAATCCGCCACCTTCTGCCCGGCAGCGGAAGTGCCGGACGCGGCCCGGCGGCCTGCCGCCTGCGCGCCGGTCTTGGCGACATTGCCCAGGCCAGCCGCCGCGCCCTTGGCCCCGCCGCCCGCAGCGGCGGAACCGGCCTGGAATGCCGACCGGGCGCTACCGGCCGCAGACGTGGCGGCACGCGCACCCGCGCCGGCCAGCTTGGCGGCGGCTGGGGCCATGCGTGCGCCGGCCATGACGGCACCGCCCACGCCCGTCGCGGCGGCACCGATGGCAACGCCCGTGCCAACAGCGCCGACCGCAGCGCCGGCCATCGCGCCCGCGCCGAGCTGCGGCGCACCGGACACGAGGCCCGTGGCGATGCCGGGGCCGAAGATGCCCAGCGCCAGCAAAGCGAGCGAGGCCAGCATCACGACCAGCGCGTGGTCGATGGAAGGCTCGTCAGGGTGAACCTGGAACTCCGCGAACAGGCCCGAGCCGATGCCGACGATGACGGCCAGCACCATGACCTTGATGCCCGACGACACCACGTTGCCGAGCACCTTTTCTGCCAGGAAACTCGTCTTGTTCCAGAGTGCGAATGGGATCAGGACGAAGCCGGCGAGCGTGGTCAGCTTGAACTCGATCAGCGTGATGAAAAGCTGCACCGCCAGCACGAAGAAGCAGAGGATCACCACCAGCCAGGCGAGAAACATCACCACGATGGGGTCGAGGTTCACGAACACTTCGGGGAAACCGGCCAGGTCGCCGATCTGGTCGAGGATCGGTGCGCCCGCGTCGATGCCGGTCTTCGCCAGTCGCCCTGGTTGCAGGAAGGTTTCCATCGTCAGGGTCGAACCGCCGGCCACCAGGCCGAGGCCAGCGAACGACCGGAACACGATGCCGGACAGCCAGTTGAAGTTGTTGATGATGTAGGCGAAGGCACCGACGTAGAGCACCTTGCGCAGCAGCTTGGCGATCACGTCCTCGCCCTGGCCGGTGGCGTGGCTCATGGCCCAATACAGGCCCGCGATGGTCATGTCGATGACGATGAGCGTGGCCGTCAGGAACGCCACTTCGCCATGCAGCAGCCCGAATCCGGAGTCGATGTAGCGCGAGAACGTATCGAGGAATTTGTCGATGATGGTCACGTCGTTCATGGCGTGTCCTCCGTCGCCGCGAGCGGCGCATCGCCTTCTGGCGCGTCGCCGGTGGGTGTGTCGAAGCTCGCCGGGATCGGTGGCAGTTCGGCCAGCGTCCGGTATTCGTCCGGCCCGGTCTGGCCGGCGAAGAACCGCCGCCGGAAGGCTTCGGCGGCGGCGCGGCAGGCGTTTTCGCCTGCGCCTTGCCGGTCGGCTTCGCATCGGGCACGCAGCGCCTTGAGCCGCACGGGATCGGCGGCCAAGGTGGCGGCCAGATCTTCGGCCCTTTGTTGGTCGGACGACTGGCCGCAAGCGGTCAGCAGCACGGCCAGCAGCGAAACCGACAGAACGGGAACGCATCGCATGGCCGCCTCCCGTCAGTTGTTGTAGAAGTTGACGGACTGCGGCGTGTACGGCGTGCCGGTGCCCAGGAAGCGCCGCCGCACTTCGCGGGCGCGCTCGGTTGCCGCCGCTTGTCGCGCCAGTTCCAGCGAGGCCGCACGGTCTTGCGTGATCTGGAGCTGCTGGGCCTGGATGGACTGCTTGGCCTGGAGCGCGAGAAGCTGGTTGGTCGCCTGCATCGCTTGCAGCGCGCCCGTGGCCGACTGGCTCTGGCTCACGAGGTCGGCCAGCGCGCTTTCGTCTTGAGCGAGGTTCTGCGACACCTGCGCCTGCATCCGCATCGCGGTGTGCAGGCCGTTCAAGGTGTTTTTCCAGCGTTCCTGCGCATCGCGCAGCATCTGGTCGCCGCTGATGGTGGCCGCGTACTGCTCCGGGTACAGGCGGGCGAACGTGGCATCCATGCTCTGCACGTCGTAGGCCAGCCCCTGCGCCTCGGCGATCAGGCGCTCGGTGGTGGCGAGCGTCGAGCGCAGCCGGTTGACGATGTTGAAATCGAGATTCGCCAGGTTGCGCGCCTGGTTCATCAACATCTGCGCCTCGTTCTGAAGCTGGTTGATCTGGTTGTTGATCTGCTCCAGCGTGCGAACGGCGGTCAGCGTGTTCTGCACGAAGTTGGATGGGTCAAAAACAGTCAGCGCCGATGCGGGCTGCACGGTCAGGAGCGACACCGACAGCGCGGCGGCGAGCGAAACGGAAAGCACACGGGTCTTCATGGCGAAACCTCCAGCGGTTGAGAAGCAAGGAAAGAAGCCGCCGCCGGCGAGGACGGCAGCAGGTCGGCGGCCCAATCGAGGCCGCGATGGCGCAGCCACGCACCGGCAAAGCCGGCAGTGCCGGCCTGCGTCAGCACGCGGTCAATGTCGCGTTGGTCTTGCGGTGTGGATGCGCCCGCGAAGGCGAGCGCGGCCGGCCCCAGGTCGAGGTCGAACAGGCGGTTGCCGAGGCGCGATTGGTAGTAGTAATCGCGCTTGGGCTGCGCGGTGGCGACGATTTCGATTTGTCGGCTGTTGAGGCCGAAGCCCTCGTAGATCGTGCGAATCTGCGGCTCGGTCGCCTGCGGATTGGGCAAGAAAATCCGAACGGCGCAGCTTTCGATGATGGCCGCCGCGATGCTGGAGTTCTGAATGTCCGCCAGGCTTTGCGTGGCGAAGATGACACTGACATTGCGCTTGCGCAGCGTCTTCAACCACTGGCGGATGCGCGCCGCAAATACCGGGTCATCCAAGAACAGCCAGGATTCATCAAGGATTAGTAGCGTGGGTGCACCGTCGAATCGTTCATCGAAACGGGCGAACAAGTAGCCCAGCACCGACCGCACGGCGGCTGGGCTGGCCATCAGTTCCTCCATCTCGAAGCACTGAACGTCCGCGCTACCCAGTCGGTCGCGGTCGGCATCCAGCAGCTTGCCGTGCGCGCCGCCGAGCACATAGGGCGCCAGCGCCTGCCGCAGCGCGTTCGATTGCAGCAGCACCGAAAGCCCTGTCATCGTGCGCTGCTCGACGGGCGCACCGGCAAGGCTTCCAAGCGCCGACCAGATAGCCGCCTTTTCATCAGGGCCGACGTTCACGCCTTCATGCAGCAGGCGGCCTTCCACCCATTCAGCGGCCCAGGTTCGATAACCTTCACTGTCGATGCGGGCCAAGGGCTGAAAGGCAATGCCTCCATCCGCGCCGAGGTCGTAGTGTTCGCCGCCCAGGCCGAGGATGGTGGCGCGCATGGAGCGGCCCATGTCGAAAACGAAGATGCGCGAGTGCAGATAGCGTCGAAATTGCATCGCTAGTACGGCCAGGAAGGCCGACTTGCCCATGCCGGTCGGGCCAACCACGGCCATGTGGCCCACGTCGCCGATGTGCGTCACCAGACGGAACGGCGTTGCGCCGTCGGTGCGCGTGACGATCACCGGCGGGCCATCCAGATGCTTGTTGCGCTCCGGGCCGGCCCACACCGCCGACAGCGGCATCATGTGCGCCAGATTCAGCGTCGAGACGATGGGCTGGCGCACATTCGCGTATGCGTTGCCAGGAATGGACGACAGCCAGGCATCCACCGCGTTCAAGGTTTCGGGGATGGTGACGAAGCCGCGCCCTTGGATGACGCGCTCCACCATACGCAGCTTCTCGTCGGCCACGGCGGGGTCGGTGTCGAGCACCGTCACCGTGGCGGTGAGGTAGCCGAAGGCGACTTGATCGCTGCCCAGCTCCTGCAAAGCGGCATCGGCGTCCGCCGCCTTGTTGCTCGCGTCGGTATCGACCAGTGGCGATTCCTGCTGGAAGATGGTTTCGCGCAGCAACGCGACGACGTTCTTTCTTTTCGCAAACCATTGGCGGCGCAGGCGGCCCAGCTCCTTTTCCGCCTCGGCTTTGTCGAGGCAAAGGAACCGGGTACTCCAGCGATAGGCAAAGCCCAGGCGGTTGATGTCATCCAGCAGGCCCGGCCAGGTCGAAGTCGGGAAGCCCCGCACCGACACCACGCGCAGATGCTGGTCGCCCAGCATCGGCGCGAGGCCGCCGACCAAGGCGGAATCGGCCAGCAGCGCGTCGATATGGAACGGCACTTCGGGCACGCCTACGCGATAGTGCCGCGTCGAAACCGTGGCGTGCAGGTAGGTCAGCGTCTGCGCATCATCGAGCCAAGCGATTTCGGGCATCACGCCATCGAGCAAGTCGAACACGCGATCCGTTTCCGCCACGAAGGCATCGAGCCGGCCGCGCCAGTCCACGCCATCGCCCGGTGCGTGCTCGTAGAGCAGCTTGGCCGCGCGGGCGCGGGATTCCTCCGGTGGCAGATAGGCCAGCGTCAGGTGGTAGCTGCTTTCGTAGTGGTTGCCCGATTCCTCGAAGGCGGCACGGCGCTCCTCGTCCACCAGCCACGACAGCGGTTCGGAAAAATCGGAATGCGGATAGTCCGCCGCCGACCGGCGCTCGGCCTCGATGAATAGGGCCCAGCCCGAACCCAGCCGGCGCAGCGCGTTGTTCAACCGCGCAGTAGTGGCGATCAGTTCGCCCTGCGTGGCGCTATCCAAATCCGGCCCGCGAAAGCGCGCCGTGCGTTGGAAAGCGCCGTCCTTATTCAAGACGACGCCGGGCGCGACCAGCCCGGCCCAGGGCAGCCAGTCAGCCAGCAGCGCGGGCCGCTGGCGGTATTCGGCAAGATTCAGCATGGCATCATCCCTCACACGTCCAACAGCGGCTTGTGCTTGATGTGCCGGGCGAAGACCTGCATGAACTGCGGATCGACGCGCGCGCCCCATACGGCCAGCGAGTGACCGACGATCCAGAGCACGACACCGGGAATCCAGAGTTGCAGGCCCAGCCCGACGGCGGCGGCCAGCGTGCCGTTGGCGATCGCCACGGTGCGCGGTGCGCCGCCCATCAAGAGCGGTTCGGTCAGCGAACGATGCAGCGGCACCTCGAAGCCGGCCGCGAAGCTGTCCGGCCCGCTCATACGACGGCCCCGCCGGAGAACGAAAAGAAGGACAGGAAGAACGAGGACGCCGCGAAGGCAATGGACAGGCCGAACACGATCTGAATCAGCTTGCGAAAGCCGCCCGACGTGTCTCCGAAGGCGAGCGCGAGGCCCGTGGCGATGATGATGATGACCGCGACGATGCGGGCGACCGGCCCTTGGATCGAATCCAGAATGGATTGCAGCGGGCCTTCCCACGGCATTGAGGAACCGGCGGCCTTCGCCGTGCCTGCCGTCATCAACATGACGGAGGCCAGCAGCAGGCCGTGGTGCGCGGGGCCGGCCAGGCGCCGCAGGCGTGCGAGGATTGATGCCGGATTTACGGAAGTACGGAAAGCAGGAACGTGCATCTGCGTCATGGCAGTTCTCCAGGTTGGTCAAGGGACGGGGAAGGCGCAGCGGCATCGGCTGCAAGAGGAACCGGCGTCAGCTCGGGAAACGGCGTTTCCAGCGCATCTGCCAGGTGATAGCCAGCGCCGTCGTAGCCGGCGACACGGGCGATGCTTTCGACGCGGCGCTTGCGGCCGCGTCCAGCGATGTGGATCACCACGTTGACCGCCTCGGCGATCAGCGCACGCGGCGGGTTCACCGCCACTTCGAGAATCAGTTGCTCCAGTCGCAGCAGCGCGCCCAGCGCGGAACCCGCATGGATGGTGGCGATGCCGCCGGGGTGTCCTGTGCCCCACACCTTGATGAGGTCGAGGGCTTCCCCGCCGCGCACCTCGCCGACGACCACACGGTCGGGGCGCAGCCGCATCGTGGCCCGCACCAGCTCGGTCATGGACACCACGCCGGCGCGGGTGCGCAGCGGCACATGGTCGCGGGCTGCGCATTGCAGCTCGATGGTGTCTTCGAGCACCAGCACGCGGTCGCCGGTGGCGGCAATCTCGGCCAGCAAGGCGTTGGCGAGCGTGGTCTTGCCGCTGCTCGTCGCTCCGGCGATCAGGATGTTCTGGCGCTCGCGCACCGCGCGGCGCAGGAACTCGGCCTGCCCGGCGGTCAGGATGCCGTCGGCGACGTAGCGATCCAGGCCGATGATGCTCACGGCGCGCTTGCGCAGCGCGAAAGCCGGGCCGGGTGCGGCCGGGGGCAGGATGCCCTCGAAGCGTTCGCCGGTTTCGGGCAGCTCGGCGGTCAGCAGCGGTCGGCCGCGATGCACTTCCGCGCCGACGTGCGCGGCCACCAGGCGGATGATGCGCTCGCCATCGTCTTCGGACAGTTCCACGCCCAGCGGCGTGCGGCCCGACGACAGCCGATCCACCCATAGGGTGCGGTCGGGGTTGAGCATGATTTCCACCACGTCCGGGTCGGCCAGCGCAGCGGCGATGACCGGCCCCATCGCCGTGCGCAGCATCTGGATGCGGCGATCCAGCGAAGCCGCGGTGGAAGATCGTTCGGGCGGGGTTTGCGGAACGGAGCTCATGAGGCACGCTCCGCAGCACGTTGATGGGCTTCGGCCAGTGCTGCCGCGTCATCCATCCGCACCGGGTCGGGGTGCAGTTCCTCCACCACGTCGCGCACCAGGCTCCGTCCGCGCAGCAGGTGGCGGCCGAGCTGCTCGATGAACTGCTCGAAGCGCGCCTTGCCCTGGGCGCGGGCCGCGTCCTGATGGGCTTCGGGAACCGGCGTGCTGACGGTCAGGAAGTAGCGGATGAACAGCGCCAGCGTTTCGATCTGGATGTTCTGGTCGCGCTCCAGGCGTTCGGTCTGCCGCGACAGGCGATCCAGCCGCTTGGCGATGGCGGCCTCGCGCTGGTCGCCGGCATCGGGCGACAGCCACGATGCGAGCGCCGCCGCGACAATGGACGACTTGGACACGCCTTTCTTGGCGGCCAGTTCTTCTAGGCGCTTGGCGTGCTCAGGCTGGATGAACAGGTTGAGGCGGTATTGGCTTGTATGTTTCATACCAGACCGCCGCGGTAGAGTTTGGGAGTCATTGAGGCGACCAGACCGGCCCGTGCAGCCTGGTTTTGGCTTGGGACTGTGAGCCCGTCTATGAGTAGATGGCGCACGGCCGCCGCGCCGGTCTTCGTGAAGCCCGAACGGTTACGCGCCCCGGTTTTTCCGAGAGCGCATGCACAAGCAAGGGATCTGAAGATCATGTCTGTTTCCTCATTGACAGTTGTTGGCATCGACGTGGCGAAGGCGCATGTGGATGTCGCGGTGCTGGGCGCCGAGTTCGGTGTCCGGCGTTTCGAGAACGAAGCCCAAGCCCATTCGGCCCTGGCAGCGGAGCTGCAGCCGCTGCGCGTTGCGCTGGTGGTGATGGAGGCCACGGGTGGACACGAGGCCGCACTGGCCTGTGCGTTGCAGGCCGCGGGGTTTGCGGTGGCGGTGGTCAATCCGCGTCAGGCGCGCGATTTCGCCAAGTCGATGGGCCGGCTGGCCAAGACCGATCGCATGGATGCCCGCATGCTGGCGGAGTACGCATCTGTGCTGGTTCGCCGAGATGACCTGGCCAGCTTCATTCGCCCCCTGGCCGATGCCCAGCAGCAGGCCATGGCGGCGATGGTCACACGCAGGCGGCAGTTGCTGGGCATGCTCCTGGCCGAACGCCAGCGCATGTCTCTGGCCATGCCTGTCGTGCGTCCCAGCATCCAGGCCATGATCGACGCTATCCGCCAGCAGCTCGATGACGTCGAGGCGCAGATGGTCGGGCACGTCAAGGCGCACTACGGCGAATTGGACAAGCTGCTGCGCTCTACCAGCGGCATCGGCCCTATTGCCAGCGCCACCCTCATTGCTGAACTCCCCGAACTGGGCAAGCTCAACCGCCGGGAAGTCGCCGCTCTCGTCGGTGTCGCTCCTATGGCCAACGACTCGGGCAATACCAAGGGGCGCCGGCGCATCCAAGGTGGACGCTTCGAGGTGCGTCGTGTGCTGTACATGGCCGCGCTCACGGCAGCCAGGCACAACCCCGTCATCAAGAATTTCTACGAACGCCTGCTGGCCGCTGGCAAGCAGCAAAAGGTGGCCCTGGTCGCCTGCATGCGCAAGCTGCTGACCGTGCTCAACGCCATGGTTCGCACCAACAAACCTTGGGACGAATCGCTTCATGGCGCTTGACTCTCAAGACGGTTACTCATAAGTCGATTCCGTCGTTAGGGTCGAGGGAAGCCAGCCGGGCCGTGCGCTGCATGGCCGGGTCGAGCTGGCCGGGGAAAGAGGCAAGACCAGGCAGCGGCAAGTCGTCGTCGTCATCGAGCAGCGCCAGGTCGTTGCCGACGGGCTGCGGCTCGGGGCTGTATTCGGCGACTTCGGATAGCTCTGGCTGGCGGCGCGGGGCACCGTCATCGGCGGTGCCTGCGCCATCGCTGGACAGGCCCGCAGCCGGGGCCGCTGGTACAGCGGGGATCGCCAGGCCGCTCCAGTCGTCGGGCCGGGCCGGTGGCGCGTCGGCGTACTGCCCGGCCGCGAGCGCGGGCGGCGGCAATACGCGGCTCTTGAAGTTGGCGTCGGCGTAGTAGCGCAGCTTCTTGGCCTTGATCGGTGCCACGCTGGACACCATCACCACGGCTTCGTCGGTCGGAAGCTGCATGACTTCGCCGGGCGTCAGCAGGGGGCGGGCCGTCTCCTGCCGCGACACCATGAGGTGCCCCAGCCACGGGGCCAATCTGTGCCCGGCATAGTTGCGCTGGGCGCGCAGTTCGGTGGCGGTGCCCAGCGTTTCCGAAACCCGTTTGGCCGTGCGTTCGTCGTTCGTCGAAAACGTCACGCGGACGTGGCAGTTGTCGAGGATGGAGTGGTTCTGGCCGTAGGCTTTGTCGATCTGGTTGAGCGACTGCGCGATGAGGAAGCTGCGGATGCCGTAGCCGGCCATGAAGGCCAGCGCCGTCTCGAAGAAGTCGAGCCGGCCCAGCGCCGGGAACTCGTCCAGCATCAGCAGCAGCTTGTGGCGACGCTCGATGCCGTCGCTGCCATCGAGCGATTCGGTGAGCCGCCGGCCGATCTGGTTGAGGATCAGGCGTATCAGCGGCTTGGTGCGCGAAATGTCCGAAGGCGGCACCACCAGATACAGCGACACCGGATGCTCGGATGCGATCAGGTCGGCGATGCGCCAGTCGCAACGCGAGGTGACTTCGGCCACGGTCGGGTCGCGGTACAGGCCGAGGAACGACATGGCGGTGCTCAACACGCCCGAACGCTCGTTGTCCGATTTGTTGAGCACTTCGCGGGCGGCGGACGCGACAACCGGGTGCGGTGCATCGCCCAGGTGCTTCGTCGTCATCATCCGATGCAAGGTCAGCTCGAACGGGCTGGCCGGGTCGGACAGGAAGTTGGCGACGCCGCGCAGCGTCTTGTCTTCACCCGCGTACAGCACATGCAGGATGGCCCCGACCAGCAGCGCGTGCGAAGTCTTTTCCCAATGGTTGCGCTTCTCCAACGCGCCCTCGGGGTCAACGAGAATGTCCGCGATGTTCTGCACATCGCGCACCTCTTGCGCGCCGCGCCGGACTTCGAGCAGCGGGTTGTAGGCCGCTGACTTCGCATCGGTCGGGTTGAACAGCAGGCAGTGGCTGAACCGGCTGCGCCAGCCTGCGGTGATCTGCCAGTTCTCGCCCTTGATGTCATGGATGACGGCCGAAGCCGGCCAGGACAACAATGTCGGGACGACCAAGCCGACACCCTTGCCCGAGCGAGTTGGCGCGAACGTCAGGACGTGTTCCGGGCCTTCATGGCGCAGATACTCGTTGCGATACTTGCCGAGGAAGACGCCGGCCGGCTGCGTCAACCCGGCTTTGCGGATGTCATCCGCTTCGGCCCAGCGCGCCGAACCGTAGGTCGTGACCATGCGCGATTGCCGCGAGCGCCACACCGACATGGCGATGGCGACGAACACGGCCACCAAACCACTGCCGCCAGCGATGGCCCCACCGGTGTCGAAGACATGCGGCGCGTAGGCATCGAAGAAGAACCACCACTCAAAGAGCCGCCAGGGGTGATAGACCGGGGTGCCAAAGAAATCGAACCACGGCGAGCCAAGGCGTACTTGATAGCCCAGGGCGGCGGCTGTCCATTGCGTTGCACTCCATACGCCGGCGATCACGATGCCGAAGACGGCGGCGATCTGCCCAAACAGCACGCCCTGAGCTTGCATTGACTGGCCTCCGATGTTCCTGCGCTTTACCTCGTTCAGAAGCGGCACATGAACGTGCCGCATAGCGCGAGGATCGGTGCCGGGTCAGTGCCGGTCAAAGACTGTTATCGAAAGCAAGGTGATGAAAAAAACATCGTTTCAGGCTGCGAAGAAGCCAATAAAAATGCCGCAGGCGCGAGCGCGCTGCGGCGTGTCGGACTTACTCAGGAAAAAAATACGGACTGTGGCAACTACAACCCGGACTCGGGCTTTTCGTAAGGCACCATGGGCTTGGCCAGCGTTGGCTCACATCCCAGCCGCTCGGCCAGAAAGGCAATCAGCACCTTCAGCTTGGGCTGCAAATGGCGGGTCGGCGGATACAGCAGCCAAGCCTGGCCGCTGTAATGCGTCTTGAACGTCCATTCCGGCAGCACCTGCACGATCAAGCCCTGCTGCAAGGCGTACCGAGCCGTGAAGTACGGCAGGCTGCCGATGCCGATGTGGTGCAGCACGGCATCGAGCCGCACCCCGGTGTGGTTGGCCGCGTAGCGCCCTTGCACCTGCACACTGACCGGCTTGCCCTCGCGCACGAACTTCCAGCGCGAATCGCCCGGTTCCTCGCCCAGGTAGATGCAGCTATGGCCTTTCAGGTCGTGCGGGTGCGCGGGCGAGCCATGCTCGGCCAGATAGCGCGGCGTGGCGCACAACATATGGTCGATCGGCAGCAAGGGCCGCCCCATCAGGCCCGGCGGTGGCTGGTCGGTGATGCGGATCGCCAAGTCGATCTGTTCGTCGATCAGGTCAAGGTGCCGGTCGTCCAGGCGGATCTGCACATCCACCTTGGGGTAGCGGGCCAGGAACGCAGGCATGTGCGGATGCACCACAAAGCGGCCCACCGCCTTGGGCACGCTCAAGCGCACCAGGCCGCGCGGCTCGTCGTCGTGGCGGCCGGCGCCGGCCAGTACCGCCTGCGCCGCCTGCACCATCTCCAGGCAATGCGCGTGCGCCTCGCGGCCGCTTTCGCTCAGGCGCAGCTTGCGCGTGGTGCGCTGGAGCAGGCGCGTGCCCAGCGCCTTCTCCAGCCGGGCCACGGCGCGGCTGGTGGCAGAGGGCGTGCTGCCAAGCTGGCGGGCCGCTTCGGAAAAGCTGCCCGTTTCCACCACCTTGGCGAACACCGCCATGTCTTCCATCAACGCCAGTTCTTTATTTGTGCTCATAGCGCAAATATTCTTTGAATAAGCAATGGATTATCGCATTCATGATTATTTCGTACACTGAAAACCACGCTTCCATTTCCCGTTTTTCCGTCCCGGTTCCCCATGCCTTTGCACCTCGAAACCCCCTTGATCGAATCCGATCCGCTGAGCCTGGCTGCCCGGCGGCGCGTCTGGCTAAAGCTCGATAACTTGCAGCCGCCTGGCTCGTTCAAGATTCGCGGTATCGGGCTGGCCTGCGAGGCGCACGCGCGCGCTGGCAAGCGCCGCTTCGTGTCCTCGTCGGGTGGCAATGCAGGCATTGCCGTGGCCTATGCGGGGCGCCGCCTGTCCATTCCTGTCGTCGTGGTCGTGCCGGAAACCACCACTGAGCGCGCCCGTGCGCTGATTCAGGCGCAAGGCGCGCAACTGGTCGTGCATGGCGCGGCTTGGCACGAAGCCAATGCGATGGCGCAATCCATGCTGGGCGAAGACGATGCCTTCCTGCATCCCTTCGACGATCCGCTGCTCTGGCAAGGGCATGCCACCTTGATCGACGAAGTGGCCGCCGCCGCTATCCAGCCCGATGCCGTCGTGCTGTCGGTGGGCGGTGGCGGCCTGTTCTGCGGCGTGGTCGAAGGCTTGCGGCGCAACGGCTGGCAGGATGTGCCCGTCATCGCGGCCGAAACGGACGGGGCCGATGCGCTGGCACGCTCGCTGGCGGCGGGGGATCGCATCGCGTTGGATGCCATCACCAGCATCGCCACGTCGTTGGGCGCGCGCCAGGTGTGCGAACAGGCGTTCGCGCTGGCCCGTCAGCATCCAGTGCGCCCCGTGGTTGTCAGTGACCAGGCTGCCGTGCAGGCATGCGAGCGATTCCTTGACGACCACCGGCTACTGGTGGAGCCTGCGTGCGGCGCCAGCCTGGCCGTGGCCTACGGCCAAGCCAGCGCACTGGCGGATTTCGAGAACGTGCTGGTGGTGGTGTGCGGCGGAGTGACGGCCACCGCCGAACAGCTACGCCAGTGGCGCGGCACATTCGACACGATGGAAGCGGCGCGGGAAGACGCGCGCCGATGACGATCCTTGCCTCTCTTGCCCCCATTCTGGGCGCGCTGATGGTCGGCTGGATTGCCGGTCGCGTCATTCCCCAGTCCTGGCGGGCCGGGTTGATCCGGCTTATCGGCCCGCTGGTCTGGCTGCTGCTGTTCCTGATCGGGATGGAGTTTGGCGAGGTGGTTTCCTCGGCGCGGACGTTGGGGGCCGCGCTTTACAAGGCCAGCGTATTTGCCTTGCTCACGACCCTCATCCCATGCCTGCTGATCGGCGCCTTGCTGCGACGAAACAGGCGCGAGGCCATGCCTTTCGCAAAGGGCGAGAGAATCGCCCAGCTCTGGCAGCCCTTGAAGGAATGCGCCATCGCGTTGCTCATGGTGGCGCTGGGCGGACTGTCGTTCGTGCTGATGCACAAGGCCGGCGCGGAATCCATTCCGCTGCCATCGAGCTGGTCGTTCCTGTTGCTGCTGATCGCGCTGGTCGGTATCGACCTCGCGCAATTGCGGCTGGATGCCAGTTGGCGGTCGCCATACGCCCTGGCGATACCGCTGCTGGTCGTGGCGGGGTCGTTGCTGGGTGCCTGTGGCGCAGCCTGGCTCACGGGCGAAGCCTTGAGCGTGTCATTGGCCCTGTCCTCCGGCTTCGGCTGGTTCACCCTCTCCAGCGTCATGATCGGCAACGTACTCGGCCAGGACTATGGAACGGTGGCGCTGATGACCGATCTTCTGCGCGAGCTGCTGGCCATCGCCATCCTCTATCTGATGGGGACACGCCATCCGTTTGCCGCAGTCGGCAGCGCCGGCGCCACGGCGCTGGATTCCACGCTGCCTATCGTCAAGCAAGCCTGCGCTACGGAGATCGTTCCCCTGGCGCTGGTCAGCGGATTCGTACTGACCGTTCTGGCCCCGGTGCTCATGGCGTCATTCCTGGCGCGATGAAGCATTGCGCAGCGCAGAGCGTTCAGAACTTCGGCGGTGTTTCCGATGGCGTGTAGGGTGTCTTGCCATCGCCATAGAACCGCTTGCGCGTGGCCTCGGCCACCCGGTTGCAAAGCACGTCGCCGAGCGTCGTACGGTCGGTCTTGCATTGCTGGCGCAGTTCCTTCAAGCGCGCCGGATCGGCGGCCAGTTCGTCCACGGTCGGCACATTGGCCTGCTTGGACGTTTCCGATTGACCGCAGGCGGTGAGCGCGGCGATCAACAGCAATGGGGCAATGCGTTTCATGGCGGGTTGTCCTCCTGGGGATCAGGTTCAGGTGGCGGCGCGGGCCTCGCGCCTTCGGGCAGGTCGATGGCCTGTACCCGTTCGATGAAGCGGGCGAGCGTTTCCGAAGGTTCGCCTTCCGGGCGCAGCAGGTAGGTCGTCAGCAGGGGCGAGCGTCCAGCCAGGGGCCGGGCCACCACACCAGATTCCTGGCTTGCCGCGATGTGTGGCGCACCGGCCAGGCCCAGGGCGAAGCCGGCTGATACGACCACCATCATCAGCTCGAACGAGGCGACGCGCTCGGCGATCAGGGGTTCCCGGTCGGCATGGCGCAGCAACCGATCGACCTGGCGCGCATGGCCCTCGCAGGCCATCGGGTCGCACAACACCAGTGGAAATTGCAGCACTTCATCCAGTGGAATCCGCTTGTGCTTGAGCAAATGATGGCGCGCCGGCACTGCCACCATCAGCGGATCGTTCCAGACCGCTTCGGCGGCGATACCGTCGCCCACTTCGTCCGACTGTGCAAAGCCCACGTCGTACAGATCGTCTTGCAGCCCTTTGATCTGCTGTGCCAGCGATACTTGGAACAATCGAATATCGACCTCGGGTTCCTCCTGTCGGCAAAGCGCGAGCAGGGCCGGCAGGCGTGACGGCGTGATGCCATCGGACAGTGCAATGCGCAACTGTCCGTGGAAACCGTTGGCCGCCGCCTTCACGCTGTCGCGTGCTTGCTGCAAGGCTGAAAACACGCGCGGCACATGCTCCAGAAACAGCTTGCCCGCTCGCGTCAGGCGCGTGCTGCGGCTGGTGCGGACGAACAACTGTTCGCCCAGGTCTTCTTCCAGTTCCTTGATGGTGCGCGACAGCGGCGACTGCTCCATGTGCAGTTTCTCCGCCGCGCGTGCGAAGTGGAGTTCTTCGGCGACAGCCAGGAAGCAGCGCAGATGCCGAAGCTCCATTGTCATTCCCTCCCAGGGATTTGCGTTGCGCCAGGTTTGCCAGGAACCGTCAGCGCCTTGAACACGAACAACCCGCCCACGCCTACGGCCAAGCCCAGCACGACGGTGAACAACGTAGCGCCAGCGGCCAATCCCATCCGGTCGATCAAATAGCCAGCCGCAACCGGCAGCAGCCCGGCTGGGATGTAGCCGCCGATGTTGAGCACTGCATTCGCTTCGGCGCGTCTTCCATCAGGTACGTGCAGGCCAATAAGGGTCAGGCCGCCCAATTGGCCCAGGCCCTGTCCGGCACCGGCCAGCAGCGCCGCCGCCACCAGCATCGGCGCGAGCGAGGCATGCACGGCGATGCCCATGCTTGCCATCGCCAGTACCGTGGCCGTGGTGCTGCCCAGGAAGATCGAGCGTGTCGGCCAGTGACGCACCGCGAATTGCACCCCGGTGGCGGTCAGGAACATGGCGCAGGCCATGCCGCCGGCGATCATGGGGCTACGCACGTCGAGCAGCCGGGACAATAACGATGGCCCCAGTGCCAGCACGAACGAGGTGGCCGTGATGCCCGGCCCGAAGGTGGCGATGCCATAGGCCAGGTGCCGCTGATTGGCCGTCGGCACCGTGGGAAGCCGAAGCCGTAGAGGCTGGCCGCTGGATCGCGCCGGACGCCGCAAGGGCAACAGGCAGGCAACGATCAGCGCACTGCCGAGGACAAGCAGCTCGGTGCCGAACACCGGCAGGATCGGATGCGCCATCGCCTGCGCCAGCGCACCCGCGAGCAGCGGCCCCAGTCCGGCGCCAAACACCATCGACACCGAGGCCAGCAGCGCCGCCTGGCGCTTGCGTTCGCTGCCGCCCAGGTCGGCGACCGCCGCCATGCCGGCTGATACCATGATGCCCACGGCAATGCCCGTCAGCAGGCGGGCAAGACCCAGCGCAAGCACCGACTGCGCGCTGCCGAACAGCAGGCAGGCAGCCAGCGCGGCCAGCAGCCCCGGCAGCAACACCGGCTTGCGGCCATAGCGGTCGGACAACTGCCCAGCCACCAGCAAGGTGCCCAGCAAGCCGGCGATGTAGAGCGCGAAGATCACCGTCAGCGTGCCGGTGGAGAAACCGAGTTCCTGTTGCCAGTGAACGTACAGCGGCGTCGGCGAGTTGGACAGCATGAACACGGCCGTCACCAGCCATGCCGCCCCCCACATGGGAACGGTCGATGCGCGGCCGGTCATGACGGGTGATCCCCGAAGTCTGGCGGCGCAGCATCGACCGCCCCGACGGGAAACTCCGGCAGCACGTATTCCGCCAGTTCCGCCAGGACTTCGGCGGCGGGGCGTCGCAACGGTTTCAAGTTCAACGCGACATGGGAAACCCCCTGCGCCTGCTGCCGCTTCCAGAGGGCGATCAGCGCATTCCTGCCTGTGCGAATGCCTCGGCCCACTTGCAACGGCGCGTCCGGGTTCTCGTCGAGGTCGAAGAAGACGCCATAGCCGTAGGGCTTGAAGACATGGCCATCGCCGCTGGCGCGCCATTGCGCCAGCACGTCCGGCAGGCGGTCGAAGTCGCCTTGATGCCAGATCCAGCCATCCGTGTGCTCGGCAAGCCAGCCCACGTCCTGGCCGCAGCGACCGATCGCTAGCGTCGGCAAGCGCGTACCCACGGGCTTGGGCACCAGATCGAGGTTTCCGTCGAGCCGCCCGTAGTGTCGCGTCTGGTGTATGGGGAAACGCTGTTCGGTCACGACGCGCAGCAGCGCATGCGCTTCCCGGTAGCGTTCCGCCCGGTTGTCGTAGGGCTGGGCCAAGGCCGGGTACTCGGTTGCCCTGTCGCCAGTGGACAGCCCCAGCAACAGCCGGCCGCCGGAAAGCTGATCGACACTGGCTGCCTGCTTGGCGACCAGCACGGCGTCGCGCAAGGTCATCACCATGCCGGCCGTGCCGATGGCGATGTGCCGGGTGATCGCCGCCAGCCAGCCGGCATAGACCATCGGATCGTGGATTTGTCCCACGTCTCCAAAGCCGGGGTCGAGGAACGGCACGTCGCGAAGCCAGATCGCCGCGAAACCGAGTGCGTCGGCCTGGCGAGCCAGGGCGGCATGTCCCTCCAGCGTCGGCGCGGGAGCATCCGGGTAGCCTTCCAGCGGGGCGATGAAACCGAAGGTGAGCCGTCCCGGCTGAAAGACCCGCGCATAGGCCCGGTGCCGTGCAAGATCGGCGGGCAAGGAACCTGCGCCGGCCGGGTTCATGCCGCTGCCCCTACTTCTTCATGCGCGCGCGAGCGACCGAGCAAGGCGAACACCAGCAATGCGGTCAGTGCCGATGCAGCGGCCAGGACGTACAAGACCCAGCGGAATGCGTGGTCGTAGCTCGCCAGCAGCAAGGCGCGCTCTCCGGTAACGAGGGCGCTGGCCTGTGCCAGATCGCCGAGCGCGGCACGGTTGGCCGCCTCGATCACAACGGCTGGATCAGCCGCGCCCAAAGCGCCAAGCAACCCGCCTTGAATCAGGAACGCCAGCAAGGCGCCGGCTATCGCAATGGCGATGCCGTCGGCCGAGACACGCACGCAGTTGAATATCCCGGTCGCCATGCCCGCTCGTTCCTTCTCCACCACGCTGACCGCCATGCCGTCCATCAATCCCCACGGCAGGCCAATGCCGATGCCGATCAGCGCCAGAGGCGCCACCAGTGCAGGGCCGGCACCGCCAGCCAGCACCTGGCCCAGCCAAATCAGCCCGGTCGCCACCAACAGCAGCCCGACGCCGGACAGCACGCCGGACGTGAACCAGCGCGACAGCAGCGCGGCCAGGAACGGCACCACCAATAGCGGTGCAGCCAGGGCAATCATCATTTGCCCCGCTTCGAGCGCACCCAGCCCGTCGATGCCGATGAAGCGGCCCGGCAGCATCACGATCAGCGTGACGAAGAAGAAGGCCGGCGACGCGGCGAGTACCTGCACGCCGACGAAACGCCCACGACTGAACAACGACAGGTCGAGCATCGGGCGGGCCACGCGCCGCTCGATACGTACGAAGGCAACGAACAGCACGGCTGCCGCCAGCAGCGATCCCATGACGGTGGCGCTGCGCCAGCCTTCTTCCGGTGCCAGCAGGATGCCGTAGGTGAACAAGGTAAGCGCAGCGGTGAAGCTGATGGCGCCCGGCCAGTCCAGGCCAGTAGCCTGCGGGTCGCGGGACTCCGTGGCGCTGGCCCCTACCAGACCGAAGCCGGCGACTCCGATCAGCGCCGTGGCCAAGAACACCCAGCGCCAGCCGGCAACCTCCACCAGCCAGCCGGCCGCCAGTGGCCCGAAGGCCAGGCCGATGCCGAACGTGGTGCCGAGCAGGCTGAACACCCGCGTGCGGACGGGGCCATGGAAGGTCTGCGCCAGCGAGGACATGGCGCCCGCGAAGGCGGCCGCACCGCCCAGCCCTTGCAGCAGGCGCAGGCCGTCGATCCAGCCAACCGAAGGTGCCAGCGGGATGGCGAACGTCGCCAGCGCGAACAGCGCCAGGCCGACCAGCCACACGCGCTTGCGGCCATAGGTGTCGGTCAGGCTTCCTGCCGCCATCATGGCGCTGCCGTAGGTCAGGATGTAGCCGTTGACCACCCAATTCAGTTGCACCGCCGTCCCGCCCAGTTCCTGGCTGATGGAAGGCAGCACGACGGCCGGCCCGGTGAAGCACAACGGGATCAGGATGCCGGTGAGGCAGGCGGCGAGCAGTTGCAGCCAGTCGCGGCCAGTGGTGCCGCTTGTGGCGGCCAGGGTTTGTGTCATGGGAAACGTCCGCAAAGAGTCCGTGAGGGGACAGGCGGACGCCGAAGCCGGATCTCGAAAGCCAAGACAGCCGTATCCAACCTGTGCAGCCGTCAGCGTAGGCGCGCGCACGATTGAGAAAAATAGGCTAAGGTTCCAAACATATCGGACAAATATTCTTGAATTGGCGGTGAGATGGACTCCCTCAGTGGCATTGCGTTCTTCGTGCAGGCGGCGGAAGCCCGCAGCTTTTCGGAAGCCGGGCGCGTGCTCGGCATTTCCTCCTCCGCCGTGGGCAAGAGCGTGGCGCGACTGGAAGAACGGCTGGGCGTGCGCCTGCTCCATCGCAGCACGCGCAGCATCACGCTGACCGCCGAAGGGACGCTGTTCCTTGAACGCTGTCGGCGCATCCTCTGCGAAGTCGAGGCGGCCGAACTGGAACTGTCGGAAACTCGGCAGGCTCCCCAGGGCAAACTGCGCGTGAGCCTGCCGCTGGTCAGCGGCCTGGTCATGCCGGCGCTGACGGCCTTCATGCACCGCTATCCGGCCATCGAGCTGGACGTGGATTTCTCGGATCGGATGGTCGATGTGATCGAAGAAGGCTTCGATGCCGTCATCCGCACCGGCGAGCCGGCGGACTCGCGCCTCATGTCCCGTCCGCTGGGCACCTTCAAGCTGCTGCTGGTTGGCGCACCCCGGTATTTCGCGGCGCGGGGCACGCCGCGCGTGCCTGCTGACCTTGCGGGTCATGCCTGCCTGCAACACAAGTTCCCGAGCACCGGCAAATTCGAGCCGTGGCCCTTGCGTTTGCCGCAAGGCGAAGCGGAACCCAGCCTCTCGGCGTCGATGGTGTGCAACACCACCGAGGCCCTGGTTCACGTTGCCCGCGACGGCCTCGGAATCGCCTGCCTGCCGGACTTCATGGTGCGCGAGGCGATCACGGCCGGCCAACTGATGACGGTGCTGGACGACTTCAACCAACACCAGGGCACTTTCCGTATGCTCTGGCCGTCGAGCAAGCACTTGGCGCCGAAGCTGCGCGTGTTCATCGACTTCATGGCCGAGGCGCTGTTCAAGCCCTGACCAGAGCGAGGGGGCGGCATGCGCTCGGGCGCCATCGGGAAATCCATGCAGGTGCCGGAGTTCCATCGCGCACCTTGCCCCTGTCAGCCTGCCGACCGCTGTGTTCTTGCCAGCATCAGCAACAGGATGCAGACCAGCAGAGCGGCACCGAGGTTGTAGAGCATTCCTGCGACGAAGGCGGAAGCGTATTGGCCCGCTTGCGCCGCAGCACCATTGCCTGCGGCCAGCGCCGCGCCGAACAGGATGCCGACCACGGCCACGCCCAGCGCGGCGCCGACCTGCTGCACGGTCGAGATCACGCCCGACGCCATGCCAGCCTGCGCTTCATCGACAAAGCCCAGTACCAGGTTCAGCAGCGGCGTCATGATGAAGCCTTGGCCGGCACCGACCACGACCAGAACGGGGATCAGCCGCATGGGCACCAGTTCCGCACCCGCGGCTTGCACCTGGGCGATCAGCAGGCCGATCGAAGCGGCATAGACCAGCGCCCCGCTGACGATGGCGGCGGTTCCCCAGCGGGCAACCAGCCGAGGCGCCGCCAGCGATGCCGCGACAAAGCCCACGCTGCATGGTGCGAAGATGCTGCCCGCCACGAAGGGATCGAGGCCCAGCCCCGTCTGTACCAGCAGCGCGAAACACAAGAAGAAGGAACTGGACGTGGAATAGACCAGCAGCACCAGCACCGCGCCCAGCGCGAAACGGCGCTGTGCCAGCAGGCGCATGTCCACCAGCGGCAAACTACCGGCAATCCGCCGCTGCTCCTGCTGCCGATAGAACAGCGCAAGCAGCGCCGCCGCCACGCCCAGCGACCCCACGCTCCAGGCCGGCCAGCCTTGGCCCGGCCCCTCGATCAGCGGCACCAGCAGCAACGCCAGCCCGGCGCTGACCAGTGCCACGCCCGTCCAGTCCAAGGCAGGACGTTGCGGTGCGCGGGATTCAGGGATATGGCGTGCCGCCGCGATGGCGAACAGTCCGATCGGCACGTTGATGAGGAAGATGCTGCGCCAGCCCAGCCCAAACAGGTCGGCATGCACCAGCCATCCGCCCAGCACCTGGCCCGCGATGGCGGCCAGGCCCAGCGTCATCCCCAACAGGCCAAAGGCGCGGCGGCTGTCGTCGCCGTCGAAGTTGACGCGGATGGACGCATAGACCTGCGGGAACAGCAAGGCGGCCGCCACCCCCTGCAACACCCTGGCACCGATCAGGAACCCGGCATTGGGCGCCAGCCCGCACAAGGCCGAGGCGACGGTGAAGCCCGCCATGCCGACGACGAACAGGCGACGGCGCCCGAACAGGTCGCCCAGCCGCCCGCCGGTGATCAGCAGCACACCGAAGGCCAGTTCGTAGCCGGCCACGATGAAACCGATCTGCGCGAAGCTCGCTCCCAGCCCGGCCTGCATGCTGGGGATGGCGACATTGACCACGAACAGGTCGAAGATCGTGACGAAACCGGCCAGCAGCAGCACGGATAAACCGAGCCACGGCGGGCCGCTGACAGCGCGCGCAGGCGGCGTCGAAAGGCAGGAATTCGAGTTCATCTTGCGTATCCAGGGTAAAGACGCGATCATTCTCAAATTCCTTTTAAACAATTACAATTTAACCATTTATGCTATTATTTAAAGCAACGAGATAAGCGATGCGAACCCTGGAACGAACGCGCTCCGATCTGGCGGCTTTCCTGCGCGCGCACCGCGAACGCCTGTCGCCGGCCGACGTGGGCTTGCCCAGCGGTGGTCGCCGCCGCACGCCAGGACTTCGGCGCGAGGAAGTCGCCGCGCTCGCCGGCGTCGGCCTGACCTGGTACACATGGCTGGAACAGGGGCGCGACATCGGCGTGTCGGCCACCTTTCTGGACAACCTGGCGCGGGTGCTGAAACTGGATGCTGCCGAGCGCCGCCACCTGTTCCTGCTGGCGCACGAACGCCCGCCCGCCGAGCCGGGCAAGACCTGGTGCGTACTGCCGCCGCTGGTGCGGCGCCTGATGCACGACCTGCCGCACCCGGCCTTCGTGCTCAACCTGCGCTGGGACGTGCTGGGCTTCAATGCGCCTGCGGATGCGCTTTTCGGATTCGATACGCACGCGCCCGAGCGGCGCAACCTGCTCTGGCTGCTGTTCACCGATCCGCTGCTGCATGAGCGCATGGACGCCTGGGAAGAACAGGCGCCGCTCATGCTGTCGAGCTTTCGCCGCGACTTTGCCCGCGCCACGCAGGAAGCGGACATTCATGAACTGGTGGACGAACTGGAACGGGTTTCGCCCGAGTTCAAGACATGGTGGCGGCAGCACGACGTTCATGCGGCCTGCAATGGCGTTCGCAAGTTGCTGATCGACGGCAAGCCCGAGCCGTTCGAGCACACCTCGCTGACCGTCGATGAAGACCGGCACCTGCGGCTGGTGGTCTATGCGCGTCAGCAGGATGCCGCGCATAGTCCGTAGTCGAAACCGTGACGACTGCTCGATGTGCAACGCTTCGGGGACGCGGGCGAAGTGCGGTTCTTCGGCCACGACCAGAAATGCAGTTCTTCGGCAACGGCCAGGAAGCAGCGAAGATGGCGAAGCTCCATGGTTACCCATCCCTGATGCCGTCGCTTACCGCTTTCCACGCTCAGGCTGTTCATGCATGGCCGGGTTCAGGTCATACGTCACCCATGTAGTCGCCTCCGCCATGCCGTCATAAAGATGCCTGGCCGGCGTGTTGTCGTGTGCCGTGATCCAGCGCACCAGCGGCCACCCTCGTTCACGTGCGATGGCCGCTACCGCAGCCACCAAGCCGCGGCCGATGCCCTCGCCACGGTGGGCAGGCAAGACGAAGAGGTCATCAAGAAAGCCGGCATCCTGTCCGAGCAACGGCTTGGGGAACGCACGGTAATGCGCCATTCCCGCAAGAACCCCGTTCGCCAACTCGACAACGATGCCTTCCTCGGGATGTTCCGGGGCCATGAGCCATGACCAGGTTTGTTCCAGCACCGCGTCATTCACCTCAACACGGTAGAACTCGGCATATTGCCGATAGAGTTTTTGCCACGGTTCCCGGTCGCCCTGCGCGACCCTCCTGATGGTGAAGGAACCGGCATGCTGATGAGGGATGTTGTCGTTCATACTGCGTCTTTCCATGTCATCACCAATCCGCCGTGATCGTCGGCTGCCCCTGATGCGTGGGGAAATGCGGCAGCACGTCTTCGGCCAGTTCCTGAATCACCTCGGCCGCAGGCCGCCGCGCGAACTGCATCCCCAGCGCGGCATGGTTGACGCCTGCCGCCTGCCATTCCTCCAGCAAGGCGATCAGACCATTGCGTCCGGTACGCAGAACGTAGCCGCCTTGCAGCGGTGTGCGCGGATGGTTAGGGTCATCCACCAGATCCAGCCATTCGTTCGTCATGTGCGGACGAAAGCCGCCATCGGGAATCAGGTCGCGCCAGGCGCGGATTTTTTCGGCCAGGCGCTGCGGCCCTTGGGACGTGTGCGTGGCATCGGGATAGGTCAGCCAGCCATCGGCGTGCTCGGCGACCCAGGCCAGGGATTGCCCCGATGAACTGGTCACGATCAGCGGAATGGTGCTTGTGGCGGGTTTGGGCAGGAACTCCGCATCCTCGAAACCTCCCAATGGCGAATCAATTGCCAATCGGCCGGCCTGCATGAGCTGGCGGAAGTACGTCACCGCCTGCGCGAACCGCTCGCCGCGCTCGCCATGTTCCAGTCCATAGGCTGGAAACTCGATGGGCCGGTCGCCCGAGGCAATGCCCAGCACCAGACGGCCGCCCGATAGCCGGTCGATGGTGGCCGAGGCCTTGGCCAAGTCGATCGGATGGCGCAGCGAAAAAATGGCGCTGCCCGTTGCCAGGGCCACGCTCTTCGTCCGCGAGGCCAGGAAAGCCAGGTAGGTGAAGGGATCGAAGACCTGCCCGGCATCGCCAAACATGGGATCGAACAAGGGCACGTCGCGCACCCACACGGCGGCGAAGTCGTGCCGGTCGATGGTTTCCACCAATTCCGCCTGGCCGCCCAGCACGCGCATGTCGCCCTCGTAGGAGCGCAGCGGCAGAAAGATGCCGATGGTCAGGCGGTCGGGCGCGAACATGCGCCGGTAGCCGGGATGGGCATGGAAGGCTGAAAACGGCATGCCCTTGGTTGCCGGGATCGTGGCTGAGGTGTTCATCGTGTCGGCCCCCGTCATGCGCCCGTTGCCGGCTCAGGCAGCGTGATGCCCTTGCGCACGGCAGGCCGCTGCGCCACACGTTCATGCCAGGCGCTCATGTGCGGGTGCTGGCTGAAATCGAAGTCGATGATCCGCGCGATGTGCGTCCAGCCAAAGTGCGCAATGTCGACGATGGAATAGTCATCACCGGCCAGGTAGGGATGCTGGGCCAAGCGGCTGTCCACCACGGCGAACACACTTTCTGTAAGGTGTCGGAAACGCTCGATGGCGGTTGGTATTTTTTCCTTGGCGAACAACTCGAAATGCACCCGCTGCCCGATGATCGGGCCGACGCTGGATGCGTGGAATTGCAGCCACTTGATCGCCTCCCAGCGCGCCGCCGGTTCCTGCGGCAGCAGTCGGCCGGTCTTCTCGGCCAGATAGAGCAGGATGGCGGCCGATTCGAACAGCGTGACGCCGGCTTCGTCGTCGGTGATGACCGGGATGCGTCCGTGGGGGTTCAGGGCCAGGAACTCCGGCTGCCGGTGTTCGCCCGCGTTGATGCGAACATGGTGCAGGCGGTAAGGCAGCGCCAGTTCTTCCAGGGCGATGGTCGCCTTGAAACCATTGGGGGAACTGTCGGTGTAGAGGTGGATCATCGAGTCGCTCCGGTGAGCCGCGTCACAGGGGTGCCATCGGGTTTGTCGCGCAGCGTGAAGACCAGCAGGCCGGCCAGCACGGACAGCGCGATTGATCCCTCCCAGAGCCAGCCATAGCCACCGCTGATGTCATAGAACCATCCGCCGAGGAACGCGCCGAATGCGCCGCCAAGGGCGTGGCCGCCAGAGATCAGCCCCATGGCGAGACCGATCCGCTGGATGCCCAGGTGGCTGGCAGCCAGCCCTACGGTGACAGGGACAGTCGAATAGTCCACCAAGCCGAACAGCACGACGAACAGGTACAGCAGCCGAATGTCCGGCGCAACGTAGAGCAGCAGGATGAAGCTGGCGGCCCGCACCAGATAGATGCAGCCCAGCAAGGTGGGGCGATGCACGCGGTCGCCGAGATATCCAGAAAGCACCATTCCACCCAGATTTACGGCCGACAACACCCCGTAGGCCGTGGCGCTCGGCAACGGTGGAAAGCCGCAGAACGAGGTATAGGGCAGGAGGTGCGTTTCGATCACACCGGTCGTCGTGAAGCCGCAGATCAGGAAGCTCCAGAACAGGATGTGGAAGGCCGGCACCCGCATCAGGATGCCGATACCGGCCGTGAAGGATTCCGGCGCGACCGCTGTCGCGCTGCGTGCCGAACGTGGCAGCAGGATGACGGCCACGACGGCAAGGATCAACGCGGCGACGGACAGCGCGGCAAAGCCGTAGCGCCAGCTCATGCTTTGCATCAGCACGGCCACCAGTGGCACAACCAGCAACTGCCCTGCGGTGGCGCCGGAGGTGCCGATCCCGGTTGCCAACCCGCGTCCTGCCTCGAAGTTCTTGGCGATCGCGGCGGCCACCACGTTGGTCGCCACCGCTGTGAACCCGACAGCGGCCACGACGCCGAACCCGGCGGCAAAGACCACCGCAGAATCGGTCATCGCCACCATGGCAGATCCGATGGCGACGGCGATCATGCCCCCGCAGATCAGCAGCCTGGGCCCGTTCACATCAATGACCCGGCCGGCGAATGGAGCGGCAAATGCCATCAGGATCAGCGCCAGCGCACCAACCCCTGAGAGGAAGGATCGAGACCATCCAAGTTCGTTCTCCATCACTGGCATCGCGAGGCCCAGCATGGCCCGTACGGAGAAAGAAACGGCCAGCGCCGCAAACCCCAGCATGACCAGTAGCCAGGCGTTGAAGCCCGGTTGCGGGGCTTGTTCTCGTTTGTGATTGATCATGAGAAGGTCTAAACTCTTAACATTCTGTTGGTTGCAATTTTCCTACTGAATCACCTGAAATTGAATCGATTTGATCTAATCTTGAGATTTAGATTTTCTAAATTATGAGTTTCGTTCTCCCGCTCCTTGCCCTACGCGCTTTCGCCGAAGTCGGACGCCATGGCAGCATCAAGCGCGCCGCCGAGGCTCTGGGGGTGACCTCGGGTGCGGTCAGCCAGCAGATCCGGCAACTGGAAGATCGCATCGGCATGCCGCTGTTCTTGCGCCGCCACCACAAGATGGAATTGACCGAGGCCGGAAAAAGCGTCCATCCCAAGTTGCTGTTGGCGTTCGAGCAGATCGAGAGCGCCCTGCGGACACTGGAAGCGACCCGCACGCGCAAGACGCTCACCATCAGTACGATGCCCGCATTCGCAGCCTCCTGGCTGGTGCCACGGCTTGGCCATTTCACCAGCCGTCACCCCGGTATCGAAGTTCGCGTCGAGGCGTCATCAGGCTTGGTCGATCTGGAACGGGATCGCGTCGATATTGCGATCCGTCACGGCCTGGGCAACTACCCTGGCCTGCTGGTGGTGCCGCTGATGGCGCCGGTACTGCTTCCAGTCGCCAGCCCCGCACTGCTTGCGTCAAGAGCGCTCATCCGCGAGCCGGCCGATTGCCTGATCTGGCCGCTGTTGCAGGACGCCGACCGCATGGACTGGGCGTTGTGGCTCTCGGCGCATGGCGTGGCCGACGACCCGCTTGCCGAACGCGGCATCGCCTTCACCGATGACTATCTCCTGATCCGTGCAGCAGAGGCCGGTCAGGGGCTCGCCCTGGTGCCGCAGGAATACGCCCGTGAGGAAATCGCCGCTGGGCGCTTGGTACAGGTGCTGGACAAACCCTGGCCGGCACGCTTCGCCTATTACCTGGTGACGCTGCCGGGGGCCATGCAGCGCCCCGAAGTCCAGGCGTTCGCTGATTGGCTCAAAGAGGAAGCGCAGGCATCGGCCTGAGCGGAGTTCCTCGGCAACAGCCAGGAAGCAGCGAAGCTGCCGAAGCGCCATGCTGCACCTACCCTCGAAGCCCTGCGCCGACGAAAGCCGGACGCCGCATCTGCCACAACATCCAGACGATCCCCAGGCCCACGGCAATAGCGCCGACCCACGCAGTGCTGGTCAGGCCCATCGCCTCCAGACTGGCGCCGCCCAGTAGCGAACCCAGCGCGATACCGCCATTGAAGCCGGCGATGTTCAGCCCTGCGGCGACCGCCGGTGCCTGCGGCGCATGCAGGTGCGACAGGCCGATCACCCGCGCCTGCAAGGCCGGCACTGCCGCATAGGTCAGCGCGCCCAGCACGCCGGTCAGCAGCACCATCAGCGGCAGGGATGAAGCCGACAGCCAGATCGCCAGCAGCACCACCGCCAGGCCGACCAGCACGGTCATCACGGCTGCATCCGCCCCCTTGCGGTCGGTCAGTCGGCCACCCCACACGTTGCCGATGGCCGCCATCACCCCATACCCCAGCATCAACAGGCTGGCCGTGCTCTCGGTGACGTGCGTGACCTGCAACAGAATGGGTGAGATGTAGGTGTAGAGCGCAAACGATCCCGCATAGGCCAGCACGGTGATGCCGGCTCCGGCCAGCAGGCGCGGGTTGAACATGGCTTTCAGGCCATCCATCGCATTGGCCTGTGCCGAACCATCGTTGCGATCTGTCGGCATCAGCGCCAGCAGACCCAGGAAGCCGATGGCGCCGCTCGCGGCCACGGCCATGAAGATGACCTGCCAACTCAACACGCTGCCCAGGTAGGTGCCCAGCGGCACGCCCAGCGCCAGGGCCAGCGTCAGGCCGCCGAACACCACCGCCACCGCCGCACCGGCACGATGCCGTCCCGCCAGTTGCGTGGCCACGCTGGACGCCACGGCCAGGAACACGCCATGCCCCAGCCCCGAAGCAAAGCGTGCCATCAGCATGGGCGTCAGCGCATCGGACAGGCTGACCACCGCGTTGCCCAGCGTGAACAGCGCCATCGCCACCAGCAGCAGGCGCTTGCGCGGCCAGCGCGTGGCCAGCGCCGTCAGGCCGGGTGCACCGATCACCGCGCCCAGCGCGTAGGCCGTGACCGCCGTGCCCACCTGGCTGACGCTGGCGTGCAGGTCGGCGGAAATGGTGGACACCAGGCCGATGGTGACGAACTCGGTGAAGCCCAGGGCGAACGCGCAGAGCGCGAACACGTAGATGACGAAAGGCATGCGCTCGTTCATGCGGATACCCGCTGCGCCAGCAAAGGCAGCATCGCTTCGGCTACGCCCTTGGCCGATGCCGGGTTCTGGCCCGTTACCAGCCGTTCGCTCACGACCACCTGCGCCTGGAAGTTCGGCGCGGGAACGTGCCGGGCACCGCGTTCCTGCAAGGCATCGGCCAGCAGGAACGGCACGGTGTCGTACAGGCCGACCGCGCGTTCTTCATCGTTGGTGAAGGCTGACACGTTCTTGCCATCGACCAGATAGCGGCCATCGGACAGCTTGAGGTTCACCAGCCCTGCCGGGCCGTGGCACACCGCTGCAACGATGCCGCCGCGCTCGTAGATGCGTGCGGCAATCGCGGCCAGCTCGGTGCTGTCGGGGAAGTCCCACATCGTCGCGTGGCCGCCGGCATAGAAGATCGCGGCATAGGCGTCGGCATCGACCTGGGACGGTGCCAGCGTGGTTTCGGTGGCGCCGCGCAGGGTTGCATCGTTCCAGAACGCGGCATTGACCGGATCGTCCAGATCGAGGCCATCCACGTGCGTCCTGCCGCCTTTGGGGCTGACGAAATCCACGGCGTAGCCGGCATCGGCGAGTACCCGGTGCGGATGCGTGACCTCGGAGAGATAGAAGCCGCTGGGCGCGGCGTCGGCGGCGTCAAGCGGCCCCTTGCGGTCGTGGCTGGTGAGGACGAAAAGAATGCGCTGGTTCATCGAGAACTCCTGTCGGGATGCGCTGCGGAGCGCACCTCCAAAGGGAGCATGGCGACGGCAGCATGGGGGACAAAGAGTGTCAGTCTCGCGGATTCGGTATATCCTTTAAATGACCAAAATAGACAAACACTTTCTACGAATTGACCCAAATGGCCCTGCGCAACCTCGATGACTTGGCGGTGTTCGTGCATGTGGTGGAGCGCCAGAGCTTCTCCGCCGCCGCGCGCGACCTGCACCTGGCGCCCAAGACCGTGAGCAAACAGATCGCCCGGCTGGAACAGGCGCTGGGCACCACGCTGTTCGAGCGCAACACCCGCAACTTGCGCATCACCGACGAAGGCCGCGCCATCGCCGAACGGGCGCGCGTGGCGCTGGGCATACTGGAAGAAGTGCAGGAACTGGCGACCGGTGGCAGCCAGGAACTGCGCGGCGTCATCCGCCTGACCGCGCCCACGCCCTTCGGCCGCAAGTTCGTGGCTCCGGCGATCGAGGATTTCTGCCGCCTGCATCCCAAAGTCGGCTTCGACCTGCGCCTGTCCGATCAGGTGCAGGATCTGTATGGCGGCGATCTGGACTTGGCGATCCGCATGGGCGAACTGGCCGACTCGCGGCTGGTGGCGCGTCGCGTGGCTGGAAACCGCCGCGTCCTGGCGGCGTCTTCGGCTTACCTGAAAGCGCACGGCCACCCTGAAGCACCGGAAGATTTGGCGCGGCACAACTGCCTGGTGTTCGCTTACCCGGGGTTGCTGCAAAACACCTGGCCGCTGCGCAAGGGCCGCCGGGAGAAACCCGTCATCGTCAGCGGCACGCTGTGCAGCGACAGCGGCGACGTGCTGCATGCGTGGTGCCTGGCCGGAATGGGCATCTCGCTGCGCGAGACCTGGGACATTCACGAGGAACTGCGCGACGGGCGGCTGGTGCGCGTGTTGCCGGAGTGGGAAGCCACGCCCTCGAAGATCAGCATCGTGCGAGCGCGGCGCGAACCCGTGCCGCACCGGCTGACGGCGTTCAGTGATTTTCTGCTGGAACGCTGGCAGAGCGCGCCGTGGGATCGGTGACAGCGCTTTACTTCGGTGAGACCGTTCAGAACTTCGGCGGCGTCTCCGATGGCGTGTAGGGCGTCTTGCCATCGCCGTAGAACCGCTTGCGCGTGGCCTCGGCCACCCGGTTGCACAACACGTCGCCCAGCGTCGCGCGGTCGGTCTTGCATTGCTGGCGCAGTTCCTTCAAGCGTGCCGGATCGGTGGCCAGTTCGTCCACGGTCGGCACGTTGGCCTGCGTCGGTGTTTCGGATTGACCGCAGGCCGTGAGCACCGCAGCCAACAGCAAAGGTGTCATTCGCTTCATAGCTCGATTTCCTCCTGGGGATCAGGTTCTGGCGGCAGCGCGGGCCTCGTGCCTTCGGGCAGGTCGATGGCCTGCACCCGTTCGATGAATCGGGACAGGACTTCCAACGCCTCGCCTTCGCGCCGCAGCAGGTAGGTCGTCAGCATGGGCAGGCGCCCAGCCAATGGCCGGGCCACCACGCCAAGCTCCCGGCTGGCTGCGATGTGCGGCGCACCAGCCAGGCCCAGGGCGAAGCCCGCCGATACCACCACCATCATCAGCTCGAAAGAGGCCACACGCTCGGCGATCAAGGGTTCGCGCTCGGAGCGGCGCAGCAGGCGCTCGACCTGCCGCGCGTGGCCCTCGCACGCCGGTGGATCACACAACACCAGCGGGAATTGCAGCAGGTCGTCCAACGGGATTCGCTTGTGCTTGAGCAGGTGATGGCGCGCCGGCACGGCCACCATCAGCGGGTCATTCCACACCGCTTCGGCGGTGATGCCTTCGCCCACTTCGTCCGACTGTGCAAAGCCCACGTCGTACAGGTCGTCTTGCAGCCCCTTGAGCTGCTGCGTCAGCGGTACTTGGAACAGCCGAATATCGACCTCGGGCTCCTCCTGCCTGCACATGGCCAGCAAGGACGACAGGCGCGAGGGTGTGATGCCGTCGGACAGCGCGATGCGCAACTGGCCGTGGAAACCATTGGCTGCGGCCTTCACGCTGTCGCGTGCCTGCTGCAAGGCCGAGAACACGCGCGGCACATGCTCCAGAAACAGCTTGCCCGCCCGCGTCAGGCGCGTGCTGCGGCTGGTGCGGACGAACAACTGTTCGCCCAGGTCTTCTTCCAGCTCCTTGATGGCGCGCGATAGCGGCGACTGCTCCATGTGCAGCTTTTCCGCTGCACGGGCGAAGTGCAGTTCTTCGGCCACGGCCAGGAAGCAACGAAGGTGGCGCAGTTCCATTGGCGATGCCCTGCGGCTACGTGCCTGTCAAAGCAGCCGCGTGCCAAGCGGCACCGGCTGGTCAGGCACGCACAAGGCGACTTCTCCTTGCGCGTTGTGGAAGCCTGTCACCAGGCACTCGGACATGAGCGGCCCGATCTGCTTGGGCGGGAAATTCACTACCGCCACCACCAGCTTGTCCACCAGCTCGTCCGGGGTGTAGAGCGCGGTGATCTGCGCGCTGGACTTGCGCTGCCCGACCTCCGGGCCGAAATCCACCAGCAGCTTGTAGGCCGGCTTGCGCGCCTCGGGGAAGGCTTCGGCCTTGATGATGCGGCCCACACGCAGTTCGACCTTCATGAAGTCGTCCCAGGCAATCGTCGTCATGCTCATGTCCTTGTCGTTGGTTGTTTCATTCGGATGGCCCCTCCGTCATCCAGTACGCCAGTGCCGCTACGGGCAGCGCGAAGGCCAGGCCCGACGCCCATGCCCAGCCGCCACGGGCATAGGCCCAGGCGTCCAGTGCCGAACCGAGCGCGCCGCCCAGGAAGAAGGCGGCCATGTAGAGGCCGTTGAGGCGGGAGCGGATCTCGTCGCCCAGCGCGAAGATGGCGCGCTGGCCCAGGGTCAGATTGGCCGCGACGCCGAAGTCCAGCATGATCGCCGCCATGACCAGCAGGCCCAGCGCCCAGCCCGATCCCGGTTGCACGATATGCGTCAGAGGAAAGGCCAGCGCCACCAGTCCCATCGCCAGCGCCGTGGCCGTGTGGCTGTGGCCTTGGTCTGCAATGCGTCCGGCGATGGGCGTGGCGACCGCGCCGGCCGCGCCTGCCAGGGAGAACAGCGCAATGCCACCTTGCGACAACCCGAACGCCGGGCCGGCCAGCAGAAGCGGCACCGTCGTCCAGAAGGCGCTGAAGGCCGCGAACAGCGCGGCATGGTAGAGCGCGCGCCGACGCAGAACGGGCGTATCGCGTGCCAGCCGGCCCATCGACGCGAGCAAGGCGGCATAGCGCAGGCCGTTGCCGGGCTGCCGTGGCGGCAACGCCTGGGCCAGCACCACGATCAGTACCAGCATGACCACCGCCGACAACAAGAACACGGCATGCCACGAGGCCAGTTCCGCGATGAAGCCGGCGACCGGCCGCGCCAACATGATGCCGAGCATCAGCCCGCTCATGACGTTGCCGACCGCCTGGCCGCGCGAAGCGGCGGGCGCCATGTGCGCCGCATAGGGCACCAGCACCTGCACCGCGACCGTGCCCAGGCCGATGCCCAGCGCGGCCGCCAGGAACGGCAGCGGCTGCCGCGCCAGGCCCGCGCCCAGCAGCGCCACCGCCGCCAGTGCGAGCAACCCGAGCGTCAGGCGGCGGTTCTCGATGCGGTCGCCGAGCGGCACGAGCAGCAGCAGGCCCGCCCCGTAGCCGAGCTGGGTCAGCATGACGGTCAGCCCGGTGGCCTCGGGCGACAGGCCGAGATCCGCACCGATCGGGCCTGCCAGCGGCTGCGCGTAGTAGAGATTCGCGGCCGTCAGGCCGCAGGCGCAAGCCAGCAGCCAGGACAGCCGCGCCGGAACGGCTTGCACATTTGCGCTCATGCCTGCCCGGCGCGGCGTGCGGACGTGCGCGACAGGGCCGCCCAGTCCAGATGGCCTTCGCCATGCGCGAGGCTTTCGATGTGGGTGTCGCGCAACGCACTGGCCAGCGGCAGCGGCACGTTGACCTGTTCCGCGGCTTCCAGCGCCAGGCGCACGTCCTTGAGGCCAAGCGCCAGCTTGAACCCGGCCGGCTCGAAGCGTTCTTCCGCGATGGCCTGCCCGTAGCCCTTATAGACCGGCGCGGCGAACACCGTGGACGTGACCAGTTCCAGAAAGCCGGCCTTGTCCACGCCATGCCCCTGCGCCAGCGCCACGGCTTCGCCCATCGTGCCGATGGCGCTGGCGATCATGAAGTTCACCGCCAGCTTGGTGGCATTGGCCTGCTCGGGTCGTTCGCCCAGGTGCCAAGTCTTCTGGCCGAGCACATCGAACAGCGGTTGCACGGCGACCAGCGCCTGCGCATCGCCGGCGACCAAGATGTTGAGCTGGCCCGCTTCGGCCACGTTGACCCGGCCGAGCACCGGCGCGGCGACGTAGGCCACGCCTTGCGTCCGATGCAGCGCCGCCAGTTCTTCGGCCAGTGCAACCGATACCGTTGCCATGTTGACGTGGATCGCACCGGGCTTGAGCGCGGCCAGCGCCCCCGCTTCCAGCACGGTGGCGCGCGTGGCGGCATCGTCGGCCAGCATCGAGATCAGCACGTCCGCATCGGCGGCGGCCTCGCCGGGCGTCGGCGCGATCTGCGCGCCGAGCGCAGCCAGCTTTGCGGCCGGAGCGGGTGAGCGGTTCCAGCCGCGCAGCGCATGGCCGGCTTTGACCAAATTGGCGGCCATCGGCAGCCCCATCGTGCCGAGGCCGAGAAAAGCGATCTTCATGTGTCTGTTCCTTGATTTAATGGAATCGTTCGTTTCCTAAATTGGCAAAAAAAGTCAGGCCAGTGCCTTGAGTGCGGTATCCACCACGCTCTGCATCTGCGCGCGGCTGCGGCCCGTCTTGCCGACCACGCGCATACCTTGCGTCAGGCACAACAGCATCCGCGCGCTGGCTTCGGCATCGACCTGGGCCGCGATAGAGCCATCTGCCTGCCCCTGGCGGATCAGGTCGGTCAGCATGGCCTCGTTGCGAGCCAGCGCGGCAGCGATGTGGTCGGCCACGGGCTTGTCGAACGTCGAAAGCTCCACCGTGCTGCTGACGACCAGGCAGCCCTGCCGGCCGGTCGCCCCGTGGGCCGATTCCGCATAGAAGGTCAGCGCGGCGCGCAGCCGTTGCAGCCCGGTGCCGCCATCGCCGATGGCCTGCCGCAGCTTCTCCGTCCGCAGGGCGCGGTAACGGTCGAAAGCGGCCAGGAACAGCGAACGCTTGTCCTTGAACGCCTTGTAGAGACTGCCTTGTGCCAGCCGCATGGCGCGGGTCAGGTCGGTGATCGACGTGCCGGCATAGCCGCGTTCGCTGAACACGCGCACGGCCTGGTCGAGCGCCTTGTCGGCATCGAACTCGCGTGGACGGCCCCGGCTGCGGGGGAAGGATGCGGCGGATGGATGTGCGGGCATGTCGGACTGCAATCTATATTGGAAATGATTGATTCCGAATATAGCATCTGTCTGCCCGTTTGGTCGAGCGGCAGCTACTAGCCAACGTGAATGCGGCGCTGGAACGACACTCCGGCTAGCTCGGTGAGATGCCTCGTTGCCGCCCAATCTCCCACGACACGCCACCGCTGCGCACCATGGCGGCGATCTGCTGCCCCAGCCGCTGTTCGATCACCGGCCGCCACGGCACCAGGCTGAATCCCATGCCGTCATCGAGCATCGCGTAGCGCCCGCTGGCGAGCATGACCGAGCGCCGGTAGATGCCGGCTACGCGCTGCCCATCCGCCGTCGGGCGATGCTCCAGGCCGGTTTCGGCGGCAATGTCCTTCGCGGCCTGCGCCAGCTCACGGTTGCGCAGCGTGCCCAGCAGGTTGCGCGCCAGGATCACGCGCTGCCCGCGCCGCTCGGCCAGCCCCTGTTCTTCGAGGAAGTCGGCACGCTGCTGCATGGCCTGCTTGGCGTCGCCGCCAAAGCCCAGGTCGCCCAGCCCGCGGCCGCCGCCGATCAGTTGCTGGTCAAGCCATGTCGCTCCGATCACGCGGGCCTGCCGCTCAATCGGAAGGTGCGATTTCAGTTCCACCGCCACGCCGCCCATGCGCTGCGCGTCGTACTGGCGGCCACGCTCGGCCAGGTCGTCCGGCACCTTCCATAGCCCTTCGGCCACGCGCTCCACGATGCCGGCCCGGCGCAGGGCTTCCAGGCGGCGGACGTGGGCGGCGACAGCCTCACGCGGGTCGCGGCCAGGCTTGGCCCGGCCCTGTTCGATGGCCAGGTGATGGTCGGCACGGTACAGGCCATCACTCGCCAGCGCGGCGATGTTCTTGTCGGCGGCGCGAACCTCGGTCGAACCCTTCACTTCCACGATGGCGCCGGCCGGATACTGCTCCAGCTCGGTACGCGGCGGCAGCGCCACGTAGTGCGCCTTGCCGTCCACGCCGTCGATGACCAGATAGCCCCGGTCGTACAACTCGTCGGCCAGTCCTTTGCCTACGACACGGCCCACGATGATGTGACCGTTTTCGCCATCTTCCTGGCCGGGCTGGAACACGGCCAGCTCGCGCTGCCTGCCGCCCATCGCCCGCTGCATGGTGCGGATGATGTCGCCGCGCTCGGCCATCGCCCGCAGGGTGGATTCAGCTTCTGCATGAACAGCCCAGGTGCCCGGCGCCGTTTCCGTCGCCAGTCCCATGCGCTGCAAGTTTTGCAGGCGGCCGACCAGCAGCAGGCGCCGTCGTTGCAGCCGGGGTTCGGCAAGCCGTTCCGTATGAACCAGGCCATCGACGGCTTCGCGTTGCAAGGTGCGATCCAGGCTTGTCCATCGCTCCTGTTCCACCTCGCGTACCAGGGTGCGCTGTATCTCCAGCTCGGTGCGCGGCCCCAGCCACTCGGTCGCCAGCGCCATCGCCCGCTCGCGCATGCCGCGCGTGATGTAGTCCTGCGAGACGATCAGATCCTTGCCGGTGTCGTCCTTGCCGCGCAGCACGACGTGGGTGTGCGGGTTGTCGGTATTCCAGTGATCGACAGCAACCCAGTCCAGTCGCGTGCCCAGGTCGGCCTCCATGCGCTGCATCAGGTGGCGCGTGTAGGTACGCAGATCATCGAGTTGTTCCGCGTCTTCCGGGGAGACGATGAAGCGGAATTGATGGCGGTCGTCCCGGCCGCGTTCCTCGAAGGCGGCGGTGTCGGCCTCGTCGGTCGCCGGCCCGTAGGCATGGCCTGGCCCGCCCTGTCTGTCCACCCCCTCGCGCTCGATGTAGCGCAGGTGCTGGGCGGTGGATCGGCCGCTGGCCTGCTGGAGATACACCAGCCGCACCTTGACCGTGGCGCGGCGTGAGTTTGCCGTAAGCGACTGGCCGGTGAAACGCGCTGCCACATGGCCGCGTCCCAGGCGTGAACCGGGCGCCTTGCCCCGCTTGCCGCCGGTCGCGTTGGCCGCCTTGCCGGCCTGGCGCAGCACCTGCGAAACAAAGGTGTCACCGCGCTGCTTGGGCTTGCCGGGCCGGATGCGGAAATGGTCGTCACCGGGGGAGTTTCCGCGCTGGTTCATGGCGTGGCTCCAGGCAAGCCCGTCGCACCCTGGCGGGCGAGGCACGCGGATTCTCCAATGGCGGCAAGGCATTGGCCGCTGTCGCGGCACGAAGCCGCCATATGGCGCGTGCCGCGCCACCCCCACGTGCAGACTGGCTTTGCGCGCACCGTGGTGCCGCACCCTTCAATCTTGCCTTCCGCCTTTGCCCCTCGCTGTCGCTCCGGGCGTCGGCGGCCCGGCGGTGCTGCTGCGCCAGCAGACAGCCCGCCGGCGAACGCGCCAATGGCCGCAGGCCGGGCGCGTTCGAGGCAAGACGCCTGCACGCTGGACGGCTGCGCCGGAGACAGCGCGAAGTGCGACGCGGATGCGCTCGCACTGCACGCGCGACGACACGGCAACAGCAGCCGGAACGACACGCCCGATGGCACGATGAGATGCACGGCAACGTGCAGCGAATCGGCGGCCGTCATGGGCGTGTCTCCAGCCAAACCGGATGCGCGACGCCGATCACGGTGGATGCGCTGACCGGGCCGAAATACCGGCTGTCGAACGATGCCGGATTGGTCATGCTCAACAGGAACAGCTCGCCCGCTTCGAGACGGCGGCAAAGCTGCAAGGATGGCAGCGGCCGGCCCAGCCGGTCGGCAGGCAGCGCGGCGGCCGCAGGCTCGCCGTCGATGCGTACCTGACCGGCAACGATGCAAACGTGTTGCGGCGCGACCGCGCCCACACGTTTGAGCAGCGGAACGCGGGTCGGCAGGTAGCCGCGCTGCGCAGCCAGCATGGCGGCCTTGGCGGGCAGCGGCACCAGCACGATGCTGTCCACGGACAGCGGACGTGGCAGCGAGGCGGTGCGCGGGTCGAACGGTTCGATGCGATACCAACCGACCGCCACGCTGTCGGACGGGTTGTAGGTCAGACGCGGCAGCGGCGACACGAAAGCCGCCCAGGCCAGCGCAGCGAGGCCGACGGCAGCGAAGCCCGCCAGGACGATGCGAGCGCGTAGGCGCGAGCGAGGATGCGGCGCGGGGCCGGTTGTGGAAATGGCGGTCATGGGAATGTCCTTCCGGCCCGCCAGGCGGCGTGCCGTTCGATGCTGTATTCGGGCAGCGGCAAACGCGCTGCAAGCCGGTTGGCGAGCGTGCGCCAGTACGCGGGCGACACGGCTGTGGGCGCGATGCCCAGCGCCTCGATGCCGTCGATGCGTTCCAGCACGGCACGCACGTTGGCATCGCCTTCGGCGTGCAGCAGCAGGCGCGCGCCCGGTTGCACGCCGGGGATGCGCTGCACGGCGTCGAGCGGCGTGGCGGTCTGCATCACCATGAGCTGCCAGCGGATCGTGCCGTAGTCGTTGGCCTGCCAGCGAATACGGCAGAGCATCGCGTTCGGCAGGAACACCGCGCAGCGCCGCCAGCGGTCGAGCTGGAGCGTGCGCGCCGGTTCGCCGAAGCGCAGGTAGAGCTTGAAGCGCGGTTCGATGTAAGCCAGCGCCACGCGCGTCAGCGGCACGTTGCCGGCCTGGCTGGCGAGTGTCGCAAGCGCGGGCCGCGATGCAGCCGTGGGCGCGAGCGCCGCAGGCAAAGCGGATGCGTTCATGGCGTGCTCTCCGGGGGAAATTCCCGTTCCAGCAGAGCGCGCAAGAGTTCGGCCACGGTCACGCCTTGCGTGAAGGCCGATACCTTGATGCGCGCCCGCATGGCAGGCGTGATGTCGAGGGTTAGGCGCGCGGTGTAGAGGTCGCCCTTGCCCAGCGCATCGGCATCGCCCTGACGAATCCACGCTTCTGCGTGCGGATTCGCGGGCGGACGTGCGCCGATACCGACGCGCTTACCGCGTGGTGGCTGCTTCGCTGTCATGTCGGCCACCGCAGCAGTTCGTCCACCAGTGCGGCGATTTCGCGGGCGGCGGCGCTGTCGGGTGCCGTCTCACGGGCGAGCCGGCCAGCGGCCACGCTGTCGGCGAACACGATGCGCTGATGCACTTCCGAGCGCAGCGCGGGCAGCGGCTGTTCTGCGAGCGATTGCCGCGCCTCGCGGCCGATGATGGTGGTGCTGACGCGCCGGTTGATGACGAAGGCCGCGCGCAGCGCAGGCCGGAACACCTGTGCCTCGCGGATCAGCGCCACCATCTCGGCGCTGGCCCACAGGTCGTAGGGGCTGGGCTGCACCGGGATCAGCACACGCTCTGCCGCCAGCAGCGCAGAGCGCGCCAAGGCGGCAATCCTGGGCGGGCCATCAATGACGACATGATCGGCCCGCCTAGCGAGTTCTGGCGCTTCCTGATGCAGCGTCTCGCGGGCCAGGCCCACGGCGCTGAACAACCGTGGCAAGCCTTGCTGGCTTCTGCGCTGCGTCCAGTCCAGCGAGGAACCCTGCGGGTCGGCATCCAGCAGGATGACGTGCTGGCCGCGCAGCGCGAGTTCACCCGCGATGTGCGTGGCGAGCGTGGTCTTGCCGACGCCGCCTTTCTGGTTGAGAACCGCGAGGATCATGGCGCGGCCCTCCGTGTTGGAAAGCCGGTCTTTCGCTCCTGCGTTTGGTGCCGTTGGTGGGTTGTCCACCGAAACGGCACGCTTCTACTAAAAGTTATGTATTTACTGTTAGGGAAGTTAAGGGGCGCGAAAACCCAATGCTGGCGCGGGTTTGCGGCCGATTTTGTTGCCTGATAGCACGAGGATTTGTTGCCTGATAGCACGAGCCTTCTGTTGCCTGATAGCACGAGTGAATTAACAGGTTTTCCCGCAGTTATCCCCGTGCCGTATGCAGCACGGGCCGGAAGGTCAGCAGCTCGGTTTTCTCGCCGGGCATCCGCTCGATGCCCAGGACGTAGCCGGGCAACGACTGCCGCGCCACCAGCGTGCGCAGGTCGGCGGCGAAGTCGTAGAAACGCGCCACGCTGCCCGACTTGCGGTACAGGTGCTGGAAATCGAATTGCCAGCCGTGCTCCTGCCGGCCGCCATGCTTGCGCACCAGCCGGTACAGCCAGCGTTCGATGCCGCCGGTCAGCCGGAAATAGGCCGGGTCGATGGTCAGCACCAGGGCGGCGTCCACCACGCCCGCGTAGAACCAGTCCGGCAGGATCAGCTCGATGCCCAGCGGCGTGCCACCGGCATCGGCCAGTTCCTTCCACTCGTTGATCCACGAGAAGCGATGCAGTCGCCTTCCCGTGGTTTCGCGGATGGACGTGGCCACCGTGGTCGATTGCAGGCGATCCAGCGCGGCCTTGAGGCGCTGGTAGTCGCGCAGCGACGTACCGCGCCCGATGAAGCGCAGGATTTCGTAGGGACGCACCTGCATCAGCCGCGAGGTCGGGATGCCCGCGTCGCGGGCTTCCACGATCTGCGAGGCGGCCCAAATCAGAATATCGGCATCCCATATCGTGGCGATGCCGTGCTCCTGCGTTCCCTCCACGCGGATGGTGATGCCGCCCGCCCCGAAGTCGATCGGTGCCGTGCGCCGCGACTTCGCCAGCGAGAAGAACGGAAAGGCCATCAAGTCCTGGCTGTCGCGCGGCGCCATGTCGCCCGGCAGCGCGCGGAACAGGTCGAGCTGTTCGCGTTGCTGCGCTGGTCGCTGCCGCATGGGCAGCGATGGGCTGGACATGGCGATGGCCACCGGCGAGCCAGAAATCAGCGGCCGTCACGGTAGTCGCCCGCATGCCGCTCGGCATATTCCGGGTCGGAAGTCGCCGCGTAGCTACGCGCATCGGCCCAGGCGTCGAGGTCGCTTACCGCGTACATGACGCGGCGGCCGAACTTGCGGAACTTCGGCCCGCCGCCGATCACGCGCTGTTTCTCCAGCGTGCGCGGCGACAGGCGCAGGTAGTCGGCGGCTTCGTCGTTTGTCAGGTAGCGTTGGGGCTGCGCGGGCGCAGCGACAGCAGCGGCGGCAGGCCGCAAGGGAGCGGGTCGCATGGGATGGTCCTCCATCAAGCCCGGCCACACCACGCGGCCGGATAGAGGCACTTTCAAGAAAGCGAGGCTTCTTGCTAAGGGACGAATTGCAGGGACTGCAAAACGTCCCCCCTTACTGCGATGCAACTGGCGGAAGCTGCGCCAGACTGCGATAGCCGCCGCGCATCAGCGCCTCGCCACGCCTGACCAACCGCCGCACACGGGCACGCAAGGCGCTGTCCTTGTGCCAGTCGGCCACGACGGCATCCGCGCCGAACAAACCTTCGGCCACCTCGCGCAAGGACGCCCCCACCAGGGTGGCGTCGAGCGCCTGCAAGGTGTGCAGTTCGAGCACCGCGGCCGGTGTGGGCCGGGAGCGCGCCGCCGCCATAGGTGCGGCGACGGTCGCGGCCGACAGTGCATCCAGCTCGGCGGCGAGCGTGCGATAGCGCGCGCAGGGCGTCGCGCAGGCGCGGGTGGCATAGAGGTAGGCCATGCCATCCTCCAGGCCCGGTGCGAGGACGAGCCGCAGGCAGCAGCCGGGCCAGTGCGACACCAGCACCAGGCGCTTGCCGTCGTGGATCAGTTGCTTGCGGCCAGGCACGCGCCAGAACTCGAAGGCGCAGGCATCGGGTGGCGGGTCGGCATCGGGATAAAGCTGCACCACGGCATCGTGATCGGGGAACCAGGCCGGATGCGCGTCACGCGCATCCAGGGTGGGATCTTCCAGCAGGCGCAGGCTCCAAGCCTGTGCCGCGTCCGGCCGGCGGCGACGGCGCAGCCAGTCGCGGCGGTAGTCGGGATTCCTGCGCAAGTACTCCCAAGCCAGCGCGGGGCCGTCCAGGTGCAGGACGTAGAGATAAGCCGCTGTCGGATACCAGTGTTCGGCGCTGCGATCACTCATGGCGAAACCTCCCTGTACTCGGGTTGCGTCGCCACGGATTCCGCCGTGCGGGAGCTATCGAAACGCCATCAGGTCGTCATCAAAAAAGGTTAATCTGTAATTGTCGTTGTCAAGACCGTTTGGCTCCGGCGTATTGCGGAAATCGTCTGAATGCGACGGCTGCGCAACCCGGAAATGGTGCGCGGCATCGGATACCGTGCCGCAGGTCGCGCCCAAGATCATGACTGTTTGCATCAGGCTGGCACCGCTTCGGTGCATCAATGCCGATTGAGACCGTACAGGTCTTGGGTAAGACCGAAATAGTCACAATGCGCCCCGGCTGGCCGGGCTGCGCTGGCCTTCATCAGTCCGTGATCGCGCCGTTCTCCTGCGCCAGCCGGACGTACTCCGACAGCGGGCGCAGCGCCTGGAAATACCGATCCCGCCGTACCGGCAGCTTGCGCGGGCCGACGATGCCGGCCAGGTCGGAGAGCTTGACCGTGCCCAGCGAGGGCATCCCGATACCGAGGTCGATCAGCCCGTAGGCCGTGTCGTCATCCGCAGGGTCGAGCGACACCAGCAGCCAGGTCACATGCGCGTCGGGGGTGAACAGCCGCACCACGGGCAGCGGGTCGAGGTGCTGGCCAGCGGCGAGCGCCGCTCCGTGGGCGAGCAGCCGGGCACGTTCGTCAGCGGTGACAAGTGGCAGGGTCATGGCCGGAACCTCCACGAAACCGAGGATGCGCGGATGCGCTTCTGCGTCGAAGCACGGAACCGCCAAACCGTCTCCGTGCTTTCGTGCGCAAGCACGGATGCGCAAGCCATCGCATCCGTAGAAGCACGGAAGCGCAGAAGCGGAATTGTAGGAAGCCGGAAAGACACGGATGCGATTCCCCAGTTCTGCTGGAATCCGTAGATACGGATTTCCGTAAAGGCACGGAACAGCGTTTTTTCGTCAATGAGTTAAAGATAACGTGGTTTTAATTGTCCTTCGATTCGACGCTTCTGTCTATGCAGAAGCGATCCGTTCAGCCTGGCCGACCGGCCGGCGTTACCACCTTCGATGCCGACCTGGCGCAAGCCTTCGGCGCGGCGGTGCGCGCGCTACGGATGGAGCGAGGGATTGCGCAAGAATCGCTGGCGCACCTGGCCGGCATCGAACGTTCGCACATGGGCAAGGTCGAGCGTGGCGAACACATGCCCACGCTGGCGGCCATCTTCAAGATCGCCCGCGCACTCGATTGCAGTACGGCGGTGCTGATGGCCGAGACGGAAAGCCAGATCGCGGCGTCCGAGACATAGCCGCAAGCGAAGCGCGCAGCGCCGCCAGGCGCGAAGGCGTGAGGGATTGAAGCCGCATGGCCGTGACGGCTTGCCGGCATGGGGCGCAGCCCGAAAGCCCGGCGGCGCTTCCAGCGCCGACACGTTGCCCTGCGTTCGCCTTTACAGCCCGCACGCGATCCAGAACGCCATGCCCATCATTGCCAAGGCAATGCCCGCATCCAGCAGCCGCCAGGCATGGGCCGAACCCATCCAGCGCCGCGTCTGTCGCGCACCCAAGACCCATAGCACGAACCACGCGAGCGAGGCTGTCACTGCGCCGGCGGCATAGCTGGCGCGCAGGCCGACAGGCAGTGCCGCGCCGACCGTTCCGATGACCAGCACGGTATCGAGCCAAGCTGCCGGATTGAACAACGAGACGAAAAGAAGCTGGCGCAGGCCGCGAGATCCCGATGCGCCCGCCAGTCGGGTATGGGATGCCGGCCCACGATGGGAGAAGGCGCTACGCGCCGCCAGCGCACCATGCAGCAGCAACAAAGCGATGCCGAACACCTGGGCACCCCATTGCAGCGATGGCGCAGCCTGCAAGGCGGCGGACAGCCCGAGGATGCCCAGCGCGATCAGTACCACGTCGCTGCCTGTGCCAATGCCGATCAGTTGAAGCGGGGAACGCCCGGCCAGGGCTTCGCGGAGAATCAGAACATCCTTCGGGCCGGGGCAGATGAACATGCCCAGTCCAAGGACGAAGCCTTGCAGCCATGCGGAGAGGTCGATCATGTCGGTATGCCTTACCGACAACCTCTCAAGCTGAACCGGGCGAGTGAAAACGAACTGAAATCATACGGCCCGCCAAGAACCGCGCACAAGCAGATTTGCGAAGTGCTGCGATAAGCAGCACCGCGCCCCGCCGCAATGGCCGGGGCGCGGTGGGCGGCCGTCAGGCCGCCTTGGGCTTGCTGCGCGACCAGATCAGGTCGTGGGTGCCGTCCTCGTTCTCGATCAGGCGGGCATAGACCGTCGCCGGGAACGAAGGATCGTCGAGGGATACGGACACGTAGGGCCGTCCGGCTTCGCTGGTCTTCTTCCATGCCGCGCCGATGTCGTGGCCGGCCGCCTGAAGGCGGTAGTCGGGGGCGTTCTCGGTGTCGCCCTTGTCGTTGGGAACCAACTTGGTCTTGACGTTGAGGGTCAGGGTGCGAAGCGTGCCGGTGAAGCCGTCTTTTTCTGCGGTGAAGGTGCCGATGTTTGCCATGATGAATTTCCTTTCGGTTGAACAGGGTTCGCGCCCATCGCGTCCTGTTGTGATCCGACCGGCGGGGGACGGGCTGGCTGCACCGCTTGCGGGCGCAACGCAGTGGAGCGCCTGGAAGCGAAAAGAATTTGTCCCGCGAGGAATGCGCGCAGCGCAGGGGAAATTGTTTTCGCTGGAAGGTTGCAGCCATAGAAGCCCGGCCACCGCCAGGATTCACAAACAGACAGGACGCCTTGGGCCGACCCGCTCCGAAAGGAACATGGCCGACTCGGCTCCCCGCGTGACGGCTTCACCGGCTTGCGCCCCGGCACGGGCAAGGACAACGCCCAACGACAAGGTGAAAGCGTCCCTGACGTAGCAGGTGGCCTCTTGCTTGAGGCGTGGCGTGGAAGCTCCATTGCAAGGCCGGGCGGCGTGTCGGTGAACCGTCCTTCGTGACGTACAGGCGACGAACCGCCAGCGTCGAGGACGGCACGCTTTCGTGCAACCTGCGGCAGCAAGCCGGGGCGTAGGCCCACAAGCCCCGATCATTGTGGCGGGGCGCATTTGGTCGGAATGTCGTCGGCGCTGTGCGCCGACGCACTGATGGGCTTCGAGGGTTTCCCGCGCACAAGGCTACTTGTGCGCCGCCCCTGCGTCGCCTGCCCGAAGGCGGCGCAGGGGCGCTCTGGCTTTGGGCCTTGAACACCGGGCGCGGCCACGACCGCGCCCGGATTTTTGGCATTCCCCGCGCCCAAGACGGAACGGCTTGGGCGCGGGGCTGTTCCCTATTCTTTGGTTTCGATGATCCACCACACGGCACGCGGCAAGGCGCGGCCCGTGATGGGGTGCAAGTCGGTCAGGTCGGCGCGGGCTGTCCAGCCGCGAGGCGGACGGTAGCCGCGCACGTCGCCAGCGCCATGCCAGCGGCGGGCGCGTACCGTGCCGGGAGCATAGGTCGCGGCCATGCGGGGGCGGTTCGTGGTGTCGTGGCTCATGGGGGAAATCCTCGGCATGAAGCGCCCCGGCCGGAACCGGGGCGCTATCCGTGGTGCAAGGTCACGCGGCCAGTGCCTCGGCCTGCGGCTGCTCATCCGCCACGGCGGCGACTTCCTCCGGCGCTTCTGCTTCCTCCTGCGCGGCCTGCTGCGTGGCTTCGGCGGCGAAGATGGCAGGCATCCAGCCGGTGCCATCGGCCAGCCGTTCGGCTTCGCTGGCAATGTCGCCTTTCTTCAACTTCGCCAGCCGGGTGACGTGCGACGGTGCGAACGCGCCCACGGCTTCCAAGATCGCGGCCTTGGAAACGTGCTTGAAGTAGCCTTCGGCGGTCGGCTTCCACCATGTGGCCATGTCCAGCCCCACGGCCTGCGCCAGTTCCGCGCCCGGTTGCGGCGTCGTGGCGCGGAGTGTCACCACGTCCACCGTGGACGCCACGCACACGGCCAGTAGCCGCACCAGTTCATCCTGCGGCTTCGCCAGCAGCACGGCGAACAGTTCGGCGCTGTCCTCGGGCAAGGCTTCGCCCGCCACCTGTTGCAGTTCGCGCAGCGCCACGGCGGCGGGCGATTCCGGCCAGTCCGGGGCCATGCCTTCCAGCCGGTCTTGCACTTTCAGGCTCACGCCTAGCGGCAGGTCGTGGCCGTAGTGGCTTTCCTGCAAGACGGTCTGCACCATGCCATGCACCAGCGCGGCCAGCGCCACTTGCGGATGCCGAGCGACTTCGATTTGCAGCGCGGCGGTGCGGTGGGCGCTCAACCGCTGCGCCAGCCGGTCGGACATGGCGGCGGTCTTGGGCTGCCCCTCGCTGTCTCCGTCCTCGCCTTCCTCGTCGTTCCCGGCTTCGCCTTCGCTGCCGAAACCCTGCCGCAAGCGTTCCAGCGTGCGTAGCGCCTTGGCTTCGGCTTCGCGCAGCAGGCCGCGATGAATCACGGCCTGCCCGTTGCGGTCGATGGTGACGATGGCACCGGCTGCGGTCTTCACGTTCGCGCCGTAGTCCTGCAAGCCATCTTCCAGTGCCTGCAACTGTTCGCCCACGGCTTCGCCTTCTTCCTGCAAGGCATCGGCCTTGTCCTCGTCGTCTGCGTCCAGCGCGGTATCCACGGCTTCCGCCAGTTCGTGCAGCTTGGCTTGCAGCTTCTCGATGCGGGCAGCTTCGCGCTTGTTCGGTGCGCGGTGCTCCCTCGGGGCGCGTTGGAAAGCGTGCAGGTCGGCATGAGTCACGTTGGGCGTGGCATCCACCCACGCCCAGCCTTCGGCCTTCACCTCGGCAGCGATGCCTGCCAGCTTGTCTTGCGCCAGCCGTTCCAGCAGCGCGGCATCAGTGAGATACACGCCCGCATCACCTTCCGCGAACAGGTCGCGGCGGATGCCGCCGCCTGCCTGCTCGTAGGTGTCCAGCCCCACGAACCGCACCAGCGGATGCCGGTAGGCGTCGATTTCGCGCTCGGTGAGGCGGTCGCGCAGCGCGGACGGCTGGCGCTGCCACGTTGGCGCATCGTAGAAGGCGCTTTCCTGCGCGGCGTGGTCGTCGGTGATGGACAAGGCCATCAACTGGTCAAGGCTCACGAGATCGGCGCGGTAGTCGGCCAGCAGGCGCGGCGAGACGTTCGCCAGCTTCAAGCGGCGCTGCACCACCAGCGGGGACACGCTGAAATCGGCAGCTATGTCCTCGACGGGTCGGCCTTCGGCCACCAGCGCGGCGAATGCCTCGAACTGGTCGGCGGGGTGCATGGCTTCGCGCTGCACGTTCTCGGTGAGGCTGGCGGTGCGGGCGGTTCCATCGGCCACCAGCAGGCAAGGCACCTCCCATTCCTTGCTGATGCGGCGCTTCTTCGCCAGCAGCTTCAACGCGGCCAGCCTGCGGCCACCGGCCACCACTTCGTAATGCTCGCTACCTTCTCCATGTTGGGCGGATGCGATCACGATCAGGTTTTGCAGCAGGCCGACCCGCTGGATGCTGGCGGCGAGTTCGGGAATGGACATGCGCGGGGTCTTGCGCACGTTGCGGCCAGTCGGGCGCGATACCAGCCGCGACAGCGGGACAAGAATCAGGTTCTTGGTCGGGTCGGCGGCTTCCAGCGGGATAGCGGCGGCGGTGTTGAGGGCGCGGGCTTCGGTGTGGTTAATGGCGTTCATGGTGAAAACTCCTTGCGATAATGGAATGCAGCAGCGAATGACGCGGCAAGGGCTGCTGCCTGCCCCTGCCGCGTGGGGAATCAGGCTTTCAACTGGCGCAGGCCATCGGCCAGCATCCAGAGGGCGCGATTGAGGCGCACATCGGAATCAATGCCCTGCACCGGGCGGGTCTGCTGGCGTCGTCCGTTGGCGCTGCGGCCATGCAATCCGCCTTTGGTCAGGTTTTCTTGGGTGCGGTTGAACACGCTCCACAAGTCCGGGCGGCGGTCGTCGAACCGGCGCGGCATCAGGATTTGCGATTCAGTGATGGGCGCGGGCTTGTTGTCGGTGGGGTCGTACTTGAGGGCCAGCGCGGAACGGGCGAACACTTCGGCTTCGCCTTCGTCCAGCGTGATGCCGCGCATGGCATCGCGGGAATCCTTCACCCGGTCGAAGCCCTGCAAGACTTCGTAAGCGCCTTCGATGACATGCCCGGAAACGTCGCCTTTGTGGGGTACGCGCACGTCCGCCACGGTGTCGCCGCAGACAAGGCCATTGCTGCACACGAACCGGAACATCCCGGCCAGCATCTGATAGCTGCTCGTGCCGTCATGCGAATTCAGCAACACGATTTCGTTGGCTTCCGCGCCGTTGATCTGGCTGGCGTGCCGCAGGCGCAGCATGTGTTTGGTGTGCTCGCGCTTGCCTTCGTCGCGCACTCGGGTTTGCGTCACCATGAAGGGCTGGAACCCTTCTTTGCGCAGTTCGGTCAGCACGGCGGCGGTGGGGATATAGGCGTACCGCTGCGAACGGCTTTCGTGCGGGGCATCCGCGAAGATGGACGGGGCCACGCGGTGAATCTGGTCATCGGTCAGCGGGTAATCGCTGCGCAGCGAGGGGGAACGGGAAGCGAATCGGGATGCGAGTTGCATGGCATTTCTCCTGACAAAGAAAAAAGGGTTTGCTGTTCACCGCACACCGGATTCCTAGATTCGGAGCCCAGCCTTTGTGGCTGTTCTGTGCGGTTGGCACGAGGAACCCGGTTGGCCCTGTTGCCACCGTCTTTCCTGAGTTCATCGCCCGCGGCCAAAGGAGCGCGCGGACGGGGGCCGTCAAGGAGACAAGCGCAGGGTTGGTGCGGCCCGCAGCGCAGCGAGGACACGGCCCTGCGCGCCTTGACGGCGCACGGGAGCGCGCTACGGTCGCGGACAAGGTGATGAAGTCAGGGGAGACGGCTGGACATGGCAACGGCCGCCCTCATGTGCCGAACCGCACGCAAGCGAAGCGCGCAGGCCCGAAGCTGGAAGTCGGGCCGTAGGCGTCAGTGATGCGGAAGGCTGGCGCAGGCCAGTCCCGTCAGGGATGAGCGGATAGCGAACCTGGAGCAGCACGATCCGTGAAGCGGAGACGCCCCTACGGTGCTTTCTGCATCATCCAATAGAATTGGCCGTATCTGCTTTTCTTCAATCGCCAGTTTTCGGAAAATCAGGGATTTGGGATGATCGAATTTGCCGACAACGACATTCTTAAGCTGGACGAACGCTTTGCACAGGAAGACATCCCATTCCATGCCCGCCCATTCCGTGCGGCGATGGAAATTCTTGGCGATCAGTTTTCCATCGGGGTTGGCGGCAATCCCCAGGTGCGCGAAATCGAGCAGGCATATGAGCGGCTGATTCCTGAAGTCAAATTCACCTGGCCTGGCATGGGGACAGGCCTGGCCGCGTCGGCAGATCGTGTCAGGAAAGTAACGATTGGCGTTGTCTTTGGAACCGTCAACATGACCGTCGATAAGGGGCTGGGCTTTTCAGGTCATCAGGAATGGGCCGCCTGGTGTCGCGGCGACCGCAAGATCGCAGAAAGATCGGCGTTCGCTTTTGCCGACATGCACGACCTTGTGTACGGCATCAATCGTGGAGCACAACATAAGAACACCCTGACACTCTGGGGTCTTGCAGCCGAGCAACTGAAACTGGTTGCCGAAAGTCTTTCCCAGTCCGGTTCGATTGGCAGTGCGGTTCTGCAACCCATCTGCCTGACTGCCGAACTGGCCATGAAAGGTACGCTGCTGCATCTTGGCGTGCCGGAAAAGGACTTGAAAAATCCCAAACTATTCGGCCACAACCTGAACAAGCTCGGCGAAAGAATGGCCAAAGATAGCAGCCACAGGGATGACGCATTGCTCTTGCCGGCACTGAACAAGTTTCCTGGCTATGTAGGCGGTCGCTACAAGGAAACACCACTGACGCGACTGGAGATTATTGCCTTGGCCCTAGATGCCCAGTTTGTCGCCGCTTCGGCCGTGCGGCGCATTTCTGGCGAGGACATGGCAAGTCAGATGGAAGCCGCAGCAGGCGCTCGTGGAAATTTCTTTCCGTGACCAAGCATAAGCAAGCGCCCGTCCGTAAGGAACGGCGCGCTGCGTGGTCGCCGCGATCAGTATGCGACCATCGCCTGCAACTGCTCGATCACACCGGGTTCAACGAACACGCAGGGCTGCTTGTCCTCGATCGGCACGTTGAACACATCGGCGAACACCTCGCGCTTCAGGTGCGCCAAGCGCCCCGTCCGGTACGCCTGTTCGGGCTTCATACGATCAGCGCCGGACGGCGAACCACTGCGCTGCGGGTCGCACTCGACCAGCGCGACAAAGCCATCGTCGGACAGCTTCTGATGTTCCGGGCACAAGCCCCAGCCTGTCGCCGTGTGGCGCTCCATGCTCGCGCGCAGGCGCTTGTCCAGCAGGATCGCGCCGGTGTCGAAGCGAGCGCCGCAGACCAGGCAAACGTGTTGTTCGAGGGAAACGTGCGATTTGTCGTTCATGACGATCTCCGGTTGCACGGGCGGAATTGCCCGGAACCGTCGCCAGCACGACGCAGCGCAGCCGTCAGGGGTCAAGGACGGCCACGGGCCGCAAGCGTGCTCGCACGCGCAGCCCTTGACGGAGAGAACGACGTGATACGGTGAAGGGGACAGCAAGACCGCCCCACGTCATGCACAAACCTTGGCATGCTGAATTTCCGAAACACTGTCTCGGATTTCCGGGGCGCTCAGCGCGACCCGCGCGCCACCGCCAGCAAGACGCCGAAGCCGACCAGCAGCCCGCCAAAGGCGCGGTCAATCCAGTGACGGACAGCCAGTAGCCGGTCACGCACGGCCCCGGCCGAGAAGCACAAGGCGACCAAGGCGAACCAGGCCATGTGCGCCACGGAGATGAAAGCGCCGTAGCCGATTTGCACCGCCAGCGGGGTGTCCGGCCGCACCACCTGCATGAACAGGCTGACGATGAACACCGTGGTCTTCGGGTTCAGCGCATTGGTCAGGAAGCCGGTACGCAAGGCCGCCATGTCCGACAGTGGCGCCACGGCACTGTCGGCCAGCGCGCCTGCGGGCTTGGCCCGCAACATCTTCACACCGAGATAGACCAGATAGGCGGCACCGACCAGCTTGATGGCGTTGAACAGCCAGAGCGATTGCTGGATCAGCAGGCCCACGCCGACCAGCGTATAGGTGACATGCACCAGCACGCCCAGGCCGATGCCCAGGGCCGTCAGCACACCCGCGCGGCGCGACAGCATCAGACTGTTGCGCGTGACCATCGCAAAGTCCGGCCCAGGGCTGATGACAGCCAGCAAGGTGATTGTGATGACAGCTATCAATTCGGTCATGGCGTATCCTGTCAAAAGGCAACGTATTAAGTCGATGCTATCGACAACAAGGCCCAGTGAATAACGATGATTTCTGACAAGAATGGTGATTCTGATTCACCATCGAGCGATGCACGCCTGCCTTCGCTGCTCGCGCTGCGCTGCTTCGAGGCGGCGGCCCGGCTGGAGAACTTCAGCCGGGCCGCCGAGGAACTTCACTTGACCCACGGCGCGGTAAGCCGCGCCGTGCGCCTGCTCGAAGACGAATTGGGCGTGGCCCTGTTCGAGCGGCGCAGCCGCCGCGTGTTCCTGACCGATGCCGGCCGCACCCTGGCGCGGGCCGTGGGCAACGGGCTGGATCTGATGCGCCAGGCCGTTGGCGAGCTGCGCGCCAGCGCCCGCCAGGGGCGGCGCTGGGTGCTGTCGTGCGAACCGACACTGCTGATGCGCTGGCTGATCCCGCGCTGGCCGGACTTCCAGGCCCGGCATCCGGGCATCGACATGCACCTGGTCGCCGGCGGCGGGCCGTTCTCGTTTGCCAGCGGCATCGACCTGGCAATCCGCCGCGACGATTTCGCCTGGCCCGAGGACTGCCACGTCGAACCCCTGTTCGCGGAAAAGGTCGGCCCGGTCTGCCGCCCCGACAAGGCAGCGGCCTGGTTCACCACGAAGAAGTCGGGCGCTGCGCTCAAGCAAGCCGCACCGCGTCTGCACACGCGCACTCGATCGGATGCCTGGCCGCAATGGGCGAAGGCCGCCGGCCAGCCGGTGCCGGACGCGCCGGGGCAGACCTTCGAGCACTTCTATTTCAGCTTGCAGGCGGCCGTGGCCGGCCTCGGCGTCGCTATCGGCCCTTGGCATCTGGTGCGCGACGATCTGGACAGCGGCGTGCTGGCCGCGCCGCTGGGGTTCGTCGAGGACGGCTCACGCTACTGCCTGCTCTCGCCGCAGCCCGTGCAGCCCGACGGCCCGCAGGCCGATTTGCGGGACTGGCTGCGGGCAATGGCCTGAGCGAGCTGCGGACGCAGCAAAAAGGGGCCGAAGCCCCTTGGTTAGATCAGCCCGCGCTCGGCAAACGATGCCGTAGCGCGCCCCGCGACGATGACATGATCGAGCACCCGCACGTCCACCAGCCCCAGCGCCTCCTTGAGCCGCTGGGTCAGCGCCCGGTCGGCCGCGCTCGGCTCGGGGTTCCCGCTCGGATGGTTGTGCGAAACGATGACCGCCGCCGCATTCAACCGCAGCGCCTCCTTGACCACTTCGCGCGGATACACCGAAGCACCGTCGATGGTGCCGCGAAACATCTCCCGGTATTCGATCAGCCGATGGCGCGAGTCCATGAACAGCACCGCGAACACCTCATGTTCGAAGCCGGCCAGCTTGGCGCGCAGGTACTCCTTGACCGCCACCGGCGAAGTGAACTCGTCGCCACGCTGCATCTTCTGGTCGATGACCTGGCGCGCAGCTTCCAGAATGTCGTCGGCCGATGCTGGCAGATAGCGCCCGTGCACGTCGCGCACAAGCAGCGAGGAATCGAAGGAAGGAAAGGACAGTTGCGACATGATCGTGCTCCGGTTGCTCGGGCGGAATTGCCCGGAACCGTGGCCAGCACGGCGCAGCGCAAGCAGTCAGGGATCGAAGACGGCCGGCAGGCCGCAAGCGTGCGAGCACGCGAAGTCATTGACGGCGAGAACGCCGTGATACGGTGAAGGGAACAGCAAGCCGCCCACACCCACCCACCGCACAAAGTCGGCTTTTGGGGCAAGCGAAGCGCGCAGGCTCGCGGAGCCGAAAGGTCAAAGCAGATTTCCCAGGCACTGTCTGGGAAATCTCGGAAGTGGCGATGGCGGGCCGAAGGCGTCAGGGGTCAAAGCCGGATGGCCGCGATTCGGCACGAAGCGCGGGGCACACCGACGGCAGCACGTCGGGACGCCATCACGCTGCGTAATTGCCCCAATGGAGTTCATACATCGTTAAACTTCTGCCATATCAAGGGGAAAAGCTGAGGCGGGGACGAACTCATGGCGATACTGCAAGAAATCTTGACATGGACGCAGGGGCTTCAGGCATGGCAAAGCGATGCAGTTTCTCGCTTGCTGGCGAAACAAGCACTGACGCCACAGGACTACGAGGATTTGTATGCCTTGCTCAAGCTGGCCCACGGAATTCCGGACCCAAAGAATCGCCAACCCCAGCCGCTAACTGCCGATCAGATCCCAGCGCAGGTTGCGGCGACCACGCATATCGAGTTGCGGGCTATCAAGAATCTGCTCAACGTCAACGCAATTGCTGAAAACCAGCAATTGGTAGTAGGCCCGGTGGGTATGACAGTCATTTATGGTGACAACGGGTCGGGAAAATCGGGATATTCGCGGGTTCTCAAGCGCGCCTGCCGTGCCCGAGATCAGTCCGAGCCCATTCATCCCAATGCCAATTTGCCAGGAGTCAAAGCTGGAAATGCACAAGCTACCTTTGACATTGCGGTTGACGGTGCCGCCCAGGAAGTGACTTGGCGCCAAGGGAAAGAAGCACCACCAGAGCTTTCTTCGTTCACTATCTTCGACGCGCGTTGTGCTCGGGCCTATTTGGATAGCGAGGATGACTTCTCCTATGTGCCGTATGGTCTTGAAGTATTCGAAGCACTCGCCAAGGTCTGCCAACAGCTTAAAACCTCCGTTGAGCAGGAGCAAAGACAGTCGGCCGTTGACCTCACCGCATTCGCCCCGCTGCACGGAGAAACAGCCGTCGGCAAGCTGATCGCGGGGCTCTCCGCGAAAACGACCACGGCTCAGATTGAGGCGCTTGCCACTTTGAAACCGGAAGAGATTGAGCAGCGGGAAACGCTGGAGAAAAGCCTAAAAGAGAACAACCCGAAGGAAAAAGCTGGTTTCTTGCGCTTGCGCGCACGCCGCATTGCGGCGGTCGCCAAAAATGCAACCGATAAAGGACTTGTCGTTGGCCCAGAGGCCATCGCCAAGTTGAAGGCGCTGGCTGATAGCTTCCGTACAGCACAGGCTGCCGCCGCCCTTGCGGCGAAGAGCTTCAAGGAAGGTGAGAATTTGCTGCCAGGAACAGGCGGAGAGGCGTGGCGAGAATTGTTTGATGCCGCCCGGAAGTTCGCGCTGGAATCTCATCCAAACAAACAGTTCCCAGACTTAGGGGCGGATGCGGCATGCCCGTTGTGTCAGCAGCCGCTGGCTGCGGGCGCGGAACGGTTACTGCGATTCGAGGCGTTCATACAAGCGGAAGCGGAAAAGACGGCGCAAGCGCGGCGCCGGGCCTGTCCGTATTTTTGTGGGCGAGGCGTTTTAAAACCCCGTTATCCCCGCGCAGCAGTAAACCGTTCGCCAAACAGGATAGCAAACTGGTTCATGGCGGCTTTCCAGTCGAAGGTCGC